>WPCJ01069287.1_pt1 | contig 201193 bp, 179 predicted proteins | sample 5399831 | NCBI WGS metagenome assembly WPCJ01 (sample SAMN12869470, study PRJNA574797) | sludge metagenome | isolation source: wastewater treatment of pH10 | place: China:Beijing | collected 2019-05-20 | reverse complement strand
TCTCAGTCGTATTCCGGTTAATGCCACCAGAGCTCAGTTGCGGCTCTGGTGTGATCTTGATGCGGCCTTGGTGCGGCCCTGTTTCAAGCACTAAAACCCTGCCCGATTGAGACGCTGTATCCAAGTCATAATGCGGGCGTGAATAATTAGTTCCCAAACACAGGAACAATTTTTATAGTCAGCCGTTAGAACCATAAACAGGCTGTAATCCTATCAGCCCATATAAATGGAGCATTCAATGTCATTGTCCACGCGTATTGCACCACATTTGCCATATCTGCGCCGTTTCTCGCGCGCCGTGACAGGCTCTCAGTCAGCCGGAGATGCATATGTTGCAGCAATTCTCGAAACTCTGATCGATGATATTTCTGTATTTCCTGAGGCCTCATCCGATAAGATAGCGCTCTATCGTCTTTATTCCAGTATTTTCGACCGTACCTCTGTCGAAATTCCGGAAACTGACTCTCAGCATGCATGGGAAAAACGGGCCGCAAATAATCTGGCAATGCTGACCCCGCGTTCGCGTCAGGCTTTTCTTCTGGTTTCCGTTGAAGGCTTTAATGAAAAAGAAGCCGCAGAGATCATGCAGGAAGACGAAGCCGGTTTTTCAGCTCTGCTGACAGAGGCCTCGGAGCAGATTTCCCGCCACGTTGCCACCCGCATTCTGATTATCGAAGATGAACCGCTGATTGCCATGGATATTGAGCAGATGGTGGAGACTCTGGGGCATGAAGTTGTGGGCATCGCCCGCACCCATCAGGAAGCGCTGACACTTTATAAGGCAGAAAAACCGTCGATGGTTCTGGCGGATATTCAGCTTGCAGACGGCAGTTCAGGCATCGATGCGGTCAATGACATTCTCAAAAGTGATACAATTCCGGTTATCTTTATCACTGCATTTCCCGAACGTCTTCTGACAGGAGAACGCTCGGAACCGACCTTCCTTGTCACCAAGCCATTCAATCCGGATATGGTGAAGGCGCTTATCAGTCAGGCGCTGTTTTTTGAAGAAGGTTCACTGGCAAGAGCATCATAATTGGCAAATTGAACAGGGACTTGTGCTGAAAATGCTTTAGCCGGAACCAAAACCCGCAACGGGCGTTATTTTAACATGCAATGACCTTCACAAATCCGGTCATTCCATAAAGCGGGCAATTCCTTGCTTGCCTGCCTGAAGAGGAGGTTGACATGTTATATTATGCTGTTGTTTTTCTGATTATCGCCATTATCGCCGGTGCTTTGGGTTTTGGTGGTATTGCCGGTGCATCAACAGGCATAGCGCAAATTCTGTTCTTTATTTTCCTCGGCTTACTGTTGCTGTCACTGATCGCCAGCATCATAAGGAAAGCATAAATGCTGCAAAGCAATCCGATCCGAAAACATCTGAACGGGACGCCCGCGACGCGTCCCGAACCTGTCTTGTGCGGAGCAATCCTGTACCGCAGCCTATGCCGGTTTTAAGCACAGAAAGCGCAGACTATGGCTCCTACTTCGCCCGTTTCAGGATATAGCAGTGCCGCTCAGATCCGGTTGCGCTCTATGTTGCGAGCCATAAGAAACAGTAATGTTTCGGTTTTTTATCAAACCACGGATATGAATTACACTTGGGTAGAAAATCTGCCGGAGTTCTGGCTTTTGCCATGGCGCACAGGCATCAGCGAAAGCGACCTGATGCCCAAAGATATTGCGGCCAGACTGACAACGGCCAAAAACCAATTGCTTACGACCGGCGATGCCCAGCGTCTGGAAATTTCTTTTCCCGACAAGAAAAATCCCCGCTGGTACGAGTTCTTCATCGATTCAGATAAGGATGAAAGCGGAGAAACTATCGGCATTGTCACCACTGCCGTTGAAATAAGCGAGCTGAAACACCGCGAACAGGTTCTCAAAATATTGTTGCGCGAAGTCAGCCACCGCTCAAAAAATCTGCTGGCCATCATTCAGAGTATCGCCATGCAGACAGCACGGTTCTCCGGCTCGGTGGATCAGTTCTTGCAAAAATTCCGCGGCCGTCTCTATTCCCTTTCCAATTCGCAGGATCTGGTAACGGATTCCAACTGGCATGGTGCAGCCTTTCGGGAATTGCTGCATTCACAGCTGGAAAAATATATCCACCCCAAAGACCCGCGCCTGACGATTACCGGCAAAGATGTTTATCTTTTCCCCGGAGCAGCGCTGCATGTCGGCCTTGCTTTCCACGAATTGATTGTCAATTCCGCTTCTTATGGGGCATTGGCCTGCGAAAACGGTAATCTGACAATTTCAGCAGAGCTGGAGCCTGACGGTGAAGGCGAGATGGATCTGATTATTCACTGGAAGGAAACAAGTCCTGCAACGGAAAACGATCTGTCAGGCCGTCCGCCGGATATATTAGCTGCAGAAAACCACATGCATGATGAAGTGTCAGATCTTAAAGTAAAATCCTATGAAACATCCCGTTTCGGCAGCGCAGTTTTGCTGCGGATCGTTCCTCAGGCCGTCAGTGGTACGGCCTGCTACAGGATTGAGGATAAGAGCGTAGAATATTATCTGCGCATTCCCCACCGGAATTTTGATTTTTAAGCTCGCCGGAAATACCCGCTGCTGAGCCATTGCGCAGTAATAAATCTGCTGCATGCTCCTTTAATTCTCTTAAACGGCATAAAAAATAGCGCGCTCCGGAACAACAGCTCCGTGAGCGCGCGGACCGGGGATTAGGGGGCGTGCCCGCGGTCGGTGAAAGGCCGAACTTGTGAGGGGGCGGAAAGTCAGCCTTTCACAAGGTTCATAACGCCCATCCAGGCAATAAGTTTCACACGAAACTGCATTATTTAAAAATAAATTCTGAAACGCGCCGGAATTTATTTCTTCAGCTTGCGTCCATAGAGTTCAAAACGGTGATGGATAATTTCATAACCCAACGAACGGGCTATCTCTTCCTGCAATTTCTCAATCATTTCTGAATGAAATTCGATCACATCACCGGTTTCCATATCAATGAGATGGTCGTGATGCTGATTGCCTGCCTGCTCGAAACGCGACGGCCCGCCGTCAAAAGCATGACGGTGAATAGCTCCCTGCTCTTCCAGCAATTTCATGGTCCGGTAGACAGTCGATAATGAAATACTGTTATCCACTTCAACGGCACGCTTGAAAATTTCCAGCGCATCCGGATGTCCGTCCGTCTGGGACAGAATATCCAGAATAACCCGTCTGGGGCGCGTAATCCGTACACCCGCATCACGAAGCTGTTTTTCATAATCATTTTTCATTATTAAAATCCCCATAGAACCCGACACTGTGCCTTAAACACAGCGCCAAGCGCAATTGCGGGTGAAACACGCATACTATGTCTGCACCATCAGCGGAACTGAACCGTGACGATTTCAGATGTCACTTTTACAAAACTTGGAACTCTCGTCAAACCGACAGGAATGAAGAATCTCTGATGTGCAACTTATAAATGAATGCCGGTCAGGCAAAGCCCTGATCCGGTCAGACTGTTGTTGTGCAATAGTTTATCCCGCACTTATATATGTCCAATATATGCCTGGCGGAAATTTGCAGACAACAAAAAGCTCCGCACCGGTATTGTCCGGTGCGGAGCTGATCTGTCAAAACAGAAATCTATTCGAGATTGCCGAGGCGCATACGTCCGACAAAGCGCGACTGGCGATAGTCATAAATCATGATCTCGGTACCGCCATCCGGCAGCAGGGTCTCAAGCGATACGAGATTGCCTGAGAGGCTCTGTGACAGGAGACGTGTCCCCGGAGCCAGTTCCAGCTGGGATTCAACCATTGGCAGCGGCTCGGCAGCTTTGCCTTCTGCATTCTGCGCCGGCGCGTCTGTTTTCGGAGCCTGTCCCGGAATATCCGATTGAGCTGTTTCAGTTTCTGCTGTATCGGGTGCCTTGTTGATTTTATAGACAACCGCAGCCAGCACCGCCATAAGACCTATCACCATAATGGCGATTGATATAATCAGCAGGCGAACCATTTTACGACGCACACGTTCCATAGCCGGATCGAGTTGAGGCTCCTGATACGTCTGAGCAGCATATTGCTGCTGTTCCGGGTGCTCTTGATAATAGTGGTCCTGCATTAAGGTCTCCGATTACTGATATCGCGAGGCGTGATAACGAAGGGAAGAGACGATTGAAAGAGCTAATTGCCGACGCAGATGCCGCAGGGAAGCGGCTGGATCAGTGGCTTGCTTCTCAACTCACGCCTGATCTTTCACGAAATCGCATCCAATCACTCATAAGTGCCGGCCATGTACAGGTAGACAACCGGACTGTGAGTGAGCCTAAGCACAAATTGCGCGAAGGTTCAACGATTGTACTGCACATTCCGGAAGCCGAACCTGCTGAACCACAGCCGGAAGACATTCCGCTTGATCTCCTTTATGAAGATAATGACATAATTGTGGTCAACAAGCCTGCCGGACTGGTTGTACACCCGGGAAATGGCAACTGGACCGGAACTTTGGTTAACGCTTTGATACATCATTGCGGTGACAGCCTCTCCGGTATCGGCGGCGTCAAACGTCCGGGCATTGTTCACCGGCTGGATAAAGACACATCCGGCGTGCTGGTTGTCGCCAAACATGACAAGGCGCATCAGAACTTAAGCGCACAATTTGCCGATCACGGTCGTAACGGCATGCTGGAACGCGCCTATATGGCATTGGTCTGGGGTATGCCTGAGCGCCCTGCCGGTACAATTGATGCCCATCTCGGCCGCTCACATCGTGACCGCACCAAACAGGCAGTGGTACGTGAAGACCGTGAAGATGCGCGCTACGCCATCACCCATTATACAATTGAAGAGCGTTTCGGTGAGAACAGCGATGCCACAGCACTCGCTTCCCTCGTAGAGTGCCGCCTTGAAACCGGTCGTACCCATCAGATCCGTGTGCATATGGCGCATATCGGCCATCCGCTGATCGGCGATAGTGAATATGGCGGCGCTTATAAAACCAAGGCCAACCGTCTGACTGACGAACTGAAAACAACTGTACAAAATTTCCATCGTCAGGCACTGCATGCACGGTTGCTGGCTTTTGAACATCCGATGACCGGTGAATTTATGGAATTCACGGCTGACATGCCGGAAGATATGCAGATTCTGCTCGAAGCCTTCCGCCATGGCGGTCTAAAAGCGGATTAAAACCTGTCCGCCATATTAAATAATTGTAACAATCGGGAGCGACAGCATGTTTGCTCCCGATTGTTTTTTCCTTACAGACATTTCGCCACAATAATATTATTGATTTTCAATACGTTAATTGAAAAACACTTCTAAAAATTAATTCTGTAGTCATTTTGATAAAATTCTCGTGTTTTGTCACTTTGACCGTGTTTTCGCCTAAATTCTTCCTATATACTCACTTTATGCGACGAACTGTCTGAAATGGTTATCATACAGACGCGGGTTCGCCTCAATGGGAACCTGTCACAAAAAGGAGGGTGCTATATGGCCCGTGCAACTTTACCGGCTATCACCGCAGGTGATGGTGGTCTGACACGATATCTCGATGAAATCCGCCGCTTCCCGATGCTTCAGCCTCAGGAAGAATATATGCTTGCAAAACGCTATAGCGAGCATGCTGATCCGGAAGCCGCCCATAAACTTGTTACCAGTCACCTGCGTCTTGTGGCTAAGATTGCCATGGGTTATCGCGGCTACGGCCTGCCGATCGGTGAAGTGATCTCTGAAGGCAATGTCGGCCTGATGCAGGCGGTCAAACGCTTTGAACCGGAACGCGGCTTCCGCCTCGCTACCTATGCAATGTGGTGGATTAAGGCCTCGATTCAGGAATATGTGCTGCGGTCGTGGAGCCTTGTCAAAATGGGCACCACCGCAAACCAGAAGCGCCTGTTCTTCAATCTGCGTAAGGCTAAGAATAAGATTCAGGCGCTGGATGACGGCGATCTGAACCCTGAACAGGTGAAGGAAATCGCTCACCGCCTGAGCGTTTCTGAGGAAGAAGTCGTATCCATGAACCGCCGTATGAGCGGTGACGCATCACTCAATGCCCCAATCCGCGCTTCGGAAGGTGAAAGCGGTGAATGGCAGGACTGGCTGGTGGATGACAGCGCCTCTCAGGAACAGGTTCTGATTGACGAAGACGAACTGAACAGCCGCCGCACCATGCTTGAATCAGCAATGTCCAAGCTCAATGACCGCGAACGCCGGATTTTTGAAGCCCGTCGTCTGGCAGAAGAACCGGTTACACTTGAAGATTTGTCGACCGAATTTGGCATCAGCCGTGAGCGTGTCCGTCAGATTGAAGTCCGCGCTTTTGAAAAAGTACAAGAGGCTGTCATGGCCTCTGCTGAAGCTGCATAAAAACGGATATCCCGTTTAGCATCCGGAATAAAACAAAACCGCCCTGTACAAAGTACAAGGCGGTTTTTTATTACCACAGAGCTTAGCGTGTTGAAGTTGCATCACACGCTCTTGCCCTGTTTATTCTTATCAGTTGGCTGCCGGTGCTGTGTTGCCCCAGCTTTTCAGCACTTCATCAAAGACCTTATCACCCGGCACACCTTTTTCGATGCTGATCAGCGCACGGCGACCATTGCGATAGGTGATCGGAATATCAATCCATTGCTGACGTCGCATCAGCGAAAGGTTCATATCAACAGCCGTACGGGCATCATTCAATGCCACAAGGAAGAAGTTATCCGCGATTTTCATCGGAATAGCTGCCAGCGGATTACCTGCTGCCTGCTCGGAATCCTTGAAGGTCACGCGCTGCACATTCTCAATCACGCCGCCGTCGAAATCATCCGGCACTGTATAGATCATCTCGATCAGATGACTTGCAGGAATTGACTGATCCGCATTGCGGCGCAAGGTCATGCGCAGATTGATTTTTCTGTCCGGATAGCTGACATCGGCACGGATTGCCGGTTCATCCGGCACACCTTCGCCCGGTGAATCCTGCACCACCGACCAGACAACATTACCCTTGATTGCAGCCGATGTTTCACCGCCGCGCTGTTCTTCATAGAAGAAAGCCGGCTGTCCGACCGGAATAGTCTGCGCCTGTGTATTCGTGTTCGCCGCAGGCTGACCATTGGTCGCCGGAGCAGTCCCTGTCACCGGTGCATTGGAGGTTCCCTCACCGACTGTCGGCTTGTCGCCGGAAGTTCCTGCATCCACTTCACTGCCATCCGGCAGCAAACGCTGGGTCAGCTTCTGTTCGCCTTCAGGCTTGGTCTGTGCCGGTGTTGTGTTGCTATCAGCATTACCGCCACTGTCATTATTCGTTGCAGGCGGTGTTGTTTCCGGCGGTGTTGTTGTTCCGGTGTCCGGTTCATCACCGGCATCTTCGCCTGCATCTGTCCCCTCACCGCTATCCGTTGAACCGGCTGTGAGCGAAGAAACATAATCCTTGACCTGATCCTGATAGGTCCAGCCTGCATAACCGGCACCGCCAAGCAGCAGAACTGCAATCAGACCGGCAATCAGCCCTTTGGAGCTGCGGCTGCGCGGTTCTTCATCATAATCATTATAAGAGGAGCGCTCGGCAAAACCGGATGTGTCATCACGGTCATTCTGCCAGTCATCCTGCGTATTGCCATGCAATGTGCTGTCATGCGGATCATCCGGCAAGACAGAAGGTTCCGTATTTTGCTCATCGGCAACACCGGCTTCCTGAACTGCTTTCAGAAAATCTTCCAGTGGATCAGTCGCCTGCTCCGGCTGCGCAGCTTCTTCAGCAGCGCGCTCGGCAGCACGGTAATCGGTTTCAACTTCTTCAATCGCCGCTTCGAGCATCTGGCGCTGACGCTGGGCAACCGCCTCAGGCGCATTTGCAGCCGTAAGCTTCTGCTCGATCGTGGAGCGGGCCTTCGCATAGACACGCTGACGAAGCGCCTGATCAGGATTTTCCTGAGCATCAATTGTCTTTTTCAGTACCGCTGCAAAATCTGCCATACTCTTCCAAATCCGTTACTGGCGACTGAATCTGCCTCTCCAAGCGCTTTTGCACAGCGCCATATCAGCCTATTCATGAGAAAATCAGATGAAATCTGAATGTTTTATTAAACATAAGTCTTAACGAATGCAAAGTTTACTGTGTAATTCAACACCTTACAGACGAACATAAACGATAAAATACCGTTAAAAAGTCCCCTATCACCCTGAAATCGTCCCCTGATCAACATGGAGCACTCCGCTCGCGCAATCAAGGGGCATAAAAAGCAAAAAAGGCGGGATCGAAATCCCGCCTTTTTCAAATCACATGATTTCAGAAATTTTAGTCCTGAAACGGATCTGTTACCAGAATTGTATCGTCACGCTCAGGGCTGGTGGAGAGCATGGAAACCGGTGTGCCGATCAGCTCTTCAATATAGCGAACATATTTCACAGCCTGTGCTGGCAGCTCATTCCATGAACGGGCACCGGCAGTTGTGTCTTTCCAGCCTTCCAGCGTTTCATAGATCGGCTTGACGCGTGCCTGTGCATCCATCGAGGCTGGCAGATAATCAATGCGCTTGCCATCCAGCTCGTAAGCCACACAAACTTTGATTTCGTCCAGACCGTCAAGAACGTCCAGCTTGGTCAGTGCAATGCCGGTAATACCGGAGGTGCGCACAGTCTGCTTAACCAGAACCGCATCGAACCAGCCGCAACGGCGGGAACGGCCGGTGTTTACACCAACTTCACGACCAACGGTCGAGAGATGTTCGCCGATTGCATCATCAAGCTCGCAAGGGAACGGACCTTCACCAACGCGGGTGGTGTAAGCCTTGGTAATACCGAGCACATAACCAATTGCTGTCGGGCCAAGACCCGAACCGGCTGCAGCCTGACCGGCAACAGTATTGGACGAGGTCACAAACGGATAGGTACCGTGGTCGTTATCGAGCAGCGCACCCTGCGCGCCTTCAAACAGAATACGGGCACCGGCTTTGCGCTTGTCGTCGAGAATCTTCCAGACCTGATCCACATAAGGCAGGATCTTGTCAGCCACTTCTGTCAGTTCATTATGAATGCTGTCGACGGAAATTTCAGCCAGTCCCATACCGCGACGCAACGCATTGTGATGAGTCAGCAGGCGTTCAATTTTCGGACGCAGGCTTTCAGGCTCAGCCAGATCAATCACGCGGATGGCACGGCGGCCAACCTTGTCTTCATAAGCAGGGCCGATACCGCGTTTGGTGGTGCCGATTTTCAGACCGGCAGAACCGTCTTCACGGATCGCATCCAGTTCGCGGTGCAGAGACAGGATCAGAGGAGCATTTTCAGCAATGCGCAGAACTTCAGGGGTCACTTCAACGCCCTGTGCACGCAGCTTTTCAACTTCTGTCACAAAATGATGCGGGTCGACGACAACGCCGTTACCAATAACGGAAAGTTTGCCGCGTACGAGGCCGGAAGGAAGCAGTGCCAGCTTGTAGCTTACACCGTCAATCACCAGAGTATGACCGGCATTGTGGCCGCCCTGATAACGCACGATTACATCAGCGCGCTCCGACAACCAGTCAACGATCTTACCTTTACCTTCGTCGCCCCATTGCGAGCCGACGACGATCACATTAGCCATGAAGAAAACTCCTCAGTACAGAATGTACAGCTTGTTTGGAATTTGAATCGAGCCTGTGACACATGCCGCTTTAGGCCCGCTCTTTCTAAAACGCGTGCTTATGCAAGCCCGTATTTTTTACAGAACGTGAGCTTCTATACAGCGTCACAACAAAAAGTGCGACTCCCGATTGCCGGAAATCGTACCTCTTCCTGCAAAAACTGGCTTATTTTGCCAGATTGCGCATCATGAAACAGGCATCTTCAGAGTAACTGAGCAGTTTTTCCTGCAAATGCGGCACATCCTGCACGGAGAATCCCTGTTTTTCCCAATAGGGCTGCGATCCGTTCACGGCCACCAGTGACAGTGAGTCGAAACCATGCGCTTCAGCCGTTTCCACGAGCAGCGTCACCAGCTTGCGTGCGGCACCGAATGCACGTGCCTGCGGCAGCAATGCCACATCATGCATATAGAAACTGTCGGCGCCTTCCGGCACCTGATGTAAAAGCGTGTTCAGCGCCGGCGCGGAAAAACGCATCCACGGATGGCTGAAACTATAACCGAGCAATTGTTTGTCGCCCTGCAACACAAAAGCACCGGCAGCAAAAACACTCAGCCGGTCAGCAAAAATAGCAGGATCCTCAGGAAAATCCGGATGCACTATGCAGCTCATATCATGCACTTCCGACAGGTCGGATGACTGCATCAACCGCCAGTCAGCAGTCAGCGGCGCTTTATTCTCAGACATAATCATTGCCTTTATTCATATGACGGAATGTATCGTCACTTTCCCGTCAGTTGATAAAGCACATCCCGAAAAGCACAAAACGCTTTCCGGGATGCCTATTCATTTTAGATAATCGGGCTTAACGCCTTAATCAATCCGCAGCCACATCAAAGACCAGCGGACGTGCCTGCACAATGGCTTCATTGGCACGCAACACATCAAGAACCGCATCCGGAATACGCTCATCCAGATAGAGAAGCGCAATCGCATCGCCGCCCATGCGCTCACGACCAAGCGAGAAGTTTGCAATATTCACGCCGTGATTACCACAAACTGTACCCAGCCAGCCGATCATGCCCGGCGTGTCATTATTGGTCGTATAAAGCATGTGCTGACCAACTTCCGCATCCAGATTAATACCTTTGATCTGGATAAAGCGCGGCTTGCCATCGGAGAAGCAGGTACCGGCAATCGAACGGGTGCGGGTTGTCGTGCGCACAGTGATCTTGATGTAACCGTCGAACACGCCGGATTTATCGCGCTTCACTTCTGATACGATAATACCGCGTTCTTTCACCATTACCGGTGCCGATACCATATTCACATCAGAGACCTGCGGGCGGATCAGACCGGCCAGCGCCGCACTCATCAAAGCACGGGTATTCATAGCCGCAGTGGAACCGTCAAACAGGATTTCCACTTCCTGAATAGGCTCATCCGTCACCTGACCGATAAAGGCACCCAGAACCTCAGCCAGTTTTACAAACGGCTTCAGGCGCGGTGCTTCTTCCGCAGTGATCGACGGCATGTTGATCGCATTAGTGACAGCACCCTTGATCAGATAGTCAGCCATCTGCTCGGCAACCTGCAGCGCCACATTTTCCTGTGCTTCCGAGGTCGAAGCTCCAAGATGCGGGGTGCAAACCACATTCGGCAAATTAAACAATTCGGATTCTGTTGCCGGTTCTACTTCAAACACGTCAATACCGGCACCGGCGACTTTGCCCGATTTCAGAGCTGCAACCAGATCAGCTTCAACAATCAGACCACCACGGGCACAATTGATAATGCGCACGCCGTCTTTCATTTTGGCGATGTTTTCAGCATTGATGATATTGCGGGTCTTGTCGGTCATTGGCGTATGCAGGCTGATAAAATCAGCGCGCGCCAGCAGATCGTCCAGTTCGACCTTCTCAACGCCCAGTTCTTCCGCACGCCCCTCCGAAAGGAACGGATCGAAAGCCACTACATGCATTTTCAGGCCAATAGCGCGGGTCGCAACAATCGAACCGATATTACCGCAACCGATGACACCGAGCGTCTTACCGGTGATTTCCACACCCATGAAGCGGTTCTTTTCCCACTTACCGGCGCGGGTTGACTGGTCAGCTTCCGGTAGTTGGCGGGCAACAGCAAACATCAGCGCAATCGCATGTTCCGCAGTGGTGATCGAATTACCAAAAGGTGTATTCATCACAATGATACCGCGGCGCGAGGCAGCCGGAATATCCACATTGTCCACACCGATACCGGCGCGGCCAACCACTTTAAGGTTCTTTGCTGCTGCAATCAGCTTATCGGTCACTTTGGTAGCGGAACGGATCGCCAGACCATCATATTGGCCGATAACTTCGAGCAGTTTTTCTTTGTCTTTTCCGAGATCCGGCAAATAATCCACTTCAACGCCGCGATCTTTGAAGATCTGCACTGCGGTTGGCGACAATTTATCCGAAACGAGAACGCGAGGTGCCATAACGGCCTCCGTAATTGTGTGATAGCAGAAAATAAGGGTGGTGTGCCGCAACCGTCCCAACACAGTTGCAGCTGGCATTACAATTTTCGTAGCCTTGCGGCCGTATGAATGATCTTAGGAAAGCTGTGCTTTTTGTGTCTGAAATGCCCAGTCGAGCCAAGGCAGCAATGCCTGCAGGTCTGATGCTTCAACCGTTGCACCGGTCCAGATACGCAGCCCCGACGGTGCATCGCGATAGGCGCCGATATCAAAGGCAACGCCTTCTTTTTCCAGCAGGGTTACAATCGCTTTCGCAAAAGCAGCCTGAGCATCTGCTGGCAGTGCTGCAACCTGTGCATCTTTGATCGACAGGCAAACAGAGGTATTGGAACGCGTTTCCGGCACAATAGCCAGATTGGCAAGCCAATCACTCTTTTCAACAAAATCATTGAGCACGGCAAAATTCTTATTCGCACGCGCCATCAGACCCTGAAGACCACCGATCGACTGTGCCCATTGCAGCGCATCCAGATAATCTTCAACGCAGAGCATCGAAGGTGTGTTGATGGTTTCGCCGGTGAAGATACCTTCAATCAGCTTGCCGCCTTTGGTCATGCGGAAGATTTTCGGCAGCGGCCAGGCAGGCTTATAGCTTTCAAGGCGCTCTACTGCGCGCGGGGAAAGGATCAGCATACCATGCGCGCCCTCACCGCCGAGCACTTTCTGCCATGAGAAAGTAACGACATCGAGCTTGCTATAGTCCATATCCTGCGCAAAAGCCGAAGAAGTAGCGTCGCAAATGGTCAGGCCTTTACGGTCTGCCGGAATGAAATCTGCATTCGGCACACGAACGCCGGAAGTCGTACCGTTCCACGTGAAAACCACATCACGGTCGAAATCCACTTTAGCGAAATCAACGATTTCACCATAAGGCGCATCAAATGTGCGGACATCTTTGAGCTGAAGCTGCTTTACAACATCAGTGACCCAACCGGCACCGAAGCTTTCCCACGCGACCATATCAACGCCGCGCTCACCAAGCAGTGACCACAAAGCCATTTCCATCGCACCGGTATCCGATGCCGGTACAATGCCGATGCGGTAATCTGCTGGAACCTGAAGAATTTCACGGGTCAGGTCAATCGCTTGCTTAAGCTTTGTCTTGCCAAGTTTAGCGCGGTGCGACCGGCCGAGCGGTGCATCTGTGAGCGCTTCCAATGTCCAGCCTGGACGCTTGGTGCAAGGACCTGAAGAAAATTGTGCATTAGCCGGACGGATGTCTGGCTTTGGAAAAGTCGTCATCTGTATCTACCCTTTCAGATAGCACGCTTCCCGTTGGGGAGAAGTGGCCCACTGACGAAGCTATATAAAAGCCACGCCACGCGCAAGTGGGTCAGAAACGAAACCGTCACAGAATTTATCATCTGCGACAAAATTACATCATTCGCATTAACTTGACATATAATTATGCGCCATACTATATGTAGCCGTATGGATATTTTAGAAATGAAACATCACGCCCTTTTGGGTGCGGAAACACCGGAAAACAGCCATTATCAGAATATGCGCTTGTGCTTTGAACTGCTGAGCGCGGCGAAAATGATCGACCAGAGCTGCGCGCAACGTCTCGCCCCTTATCAGCTCTCCGAGAGCCGTTTTGTGATTCTGTTTTTGTTGCAGCAAGAGCCGGAAGGTCTGGCACCCCATCTTTTGGCAGAGCGTGCCGGAATCACCCGCGCCACTTTAACCGGTCTGCTCGACGGTTTAGAGCGTGATGGCTTCATTCTGAGGAATCACAGCCAGACAGACCGCCGCTCTATTATCGTGACTCTGACGGGCAAGGGAAAACAGACCGCAACATCGCTGGTGAGCGATCATTCACAATGGATCGCCTCTCTGATGGCTCAGCTGAATGAACAAGAGAAACAAATGCTCAGTACTTTACTGGGTAAAATCTGGACAGCGGCACAGGAGCGGGCAGACCATGACCAAAGCACCCGTTAAATCTGTCCGCCGCATGAGCGACATCACACCGGAACGGCTGGCCGAACTGAACAACGGCACCGCTGAAACCACTGTACTGACGGAATGCCTTGCCATTGATTTTGCACTGCTGATGCAGACTGCATTTCCGGAAGTACCCGCAGAGCTGCATCAACAACTCAGCGGCACTACGGCTGGTATTACCGCCCGCATGGCACTGGCAGCACAATTACTGTACAGCCACGATATAATCAGTCTGCGTGACCTGAATACATATCAATCAGATACAATTCGCGGCTGGGCCTGTTATTTCATCGCCCAGCAACAGCAGCTTTCCCTGCAAGAAAAACTGGAACTCATCCGCCCGCTTGCCGATGATCATCATTTTGGCGTGCGGGAATGGGCGTGGCTGGCCATGCGTGGCGATTTAATTGCGCAACCGGAATTGAGTTTCAGTCTGTTGCAGCCATGGACGAGTGATCCATCCTATAAAATCCGGCGCTATGCCTGTGAGGCTGTCCGTCCGCGCGGCGTATGGTGCGCCCATTTTAACCTGCTGAAAACCCAGCCGGAACTGGCACTCCCTATTCTTGAGGTACTGCGCAGTGATCCGGAAATTTATGTGCAGGATTCTGTCGCCAACTGGCTCAATGATGCCTCCAAAACCACACCGGATTGGGTGCGTGCCCTTTGTGAACGTTGGCTTCAGGAAAGCGCATCACCTTCTACTGCCCGCATCTGCAAACGCGCTTTGCGGACACTCAACAAATAATCCTCCCCGTAAATGAGACTGATATGACCCATTATCTTGCAGAATTATACAGCCCTAAAGCGGCATGGCTTGCCCTGTCATCCGAGCAACGTCAGGCGTTTTTCGCCAGCATTGGCGCAGGCATGGGTAGCCTGTCTGAATTCGGTATTGAGCCACTAGCCTTTGGTCAGACCGATCCGTCTCAACTCCATCCGGCACAGCAGCAGTTTTTCGCCATCTGGAAATTCACGGATAAAGCGGCCGTCACAGCTTTGCTGGAAGCCATTGGGGCTACTGGTTGGCATGATTATTTCGACACCATCAATGCCGCAGGTGAAGCAACCGATATGAACACACATCTGGCGCAACTCGCCGACTGCTAAACAAAAAATGCCGCGTTTTTATAAACGCGGCATTTCAATAATAGCTGAGATTTTAACCTGCTCACCAGGTTGTCATACGCAGACCTGCACGAATCTGATGCGATTCCAAACTATTATCCGTAATCGTCAATGGCCCGATATTTCCGGCATCGCCGGATGATATACGTGCATAGCGGTAGCCGAAATCAAGTTTGACATTCTCAGTCACATCGATTGCCGCACCGGCCATCAGCGCCCATTGCAGACGGGTCGTATCACGGCCATTAATGTAATCACCAGTTGGCCCGTGTACTTTGTAATCGACTTTCGCCATACCAAGACCGGCACCGACATAAGGTGTTACGCCTGAGAAATTACCGATATCGTAATAGGCATTTGCCATCACATCCCAGATACCAGCTTCAACCGGCTCACGGCTGACAGTCATCTTGCGATAACCAACCGTCACATCACCGCGAATATTATCGGTAAACTGATAGCCGACACCACCGCTATAGGCAGCAGTCGCTTTCGTATCGCCACGTCCTTCGCCCAGCAGGTTATAACCTTTCAGACGCGCTTTCATATTGTCAGACGGCACATAGGCAATATCACCACGCAGATACCAACCGGAACCGATTTCAACAGGCTTATAAACGTCCTGCTCAACAGGAGTCGCATAGAGAACCTGATCGAGATCGGCAGCCTGAGCCACTCCGCTTGCAGCGGATAATGCGAAAACTGCAATCACTGCCTTGTGCAATGATGTGAATGAAGATTTGTTCATCATCTGCATCCTGTAATTCTGTTTCCAGCCCCACACGAGACTGAAATATTGAATGGAAATCTGTGCGAACTGTGCTGCACCTTTTGAGGCACAGCACAAATTCACTTATTTATAGACCGGTGTTGTCACGTCATTATAAGCGACCGGACGGCTGTAACCGCCGAACTGGTAACGCAGACCAACGCGGACATCGTGAATATCAAAGCTGCGATCAAAGCCGCGGCCGATATCTTTTGTTGCACCGAACATTTCGCCACCTTCAATGCGGCGGAAACGATAACCGGCATCCAGCTTCAGGCTCTGGGTCAGGTCATAGGAGAGACCGGCCATCAAAGCCCAGGTAAAGCGCCAGCTTGCAGAACCGGAATGAACTGTAGAACCGGACTGATCAAAACCGGGATCAATCGTATTGGTCAGATCACCCCATTTGATGCGCGTACCACCGATACCGGCACCGACATAAGGTGTGAAACCGTTGAAATTACCCAGATCAATATAGGCATTGGCCAGAATGGAAAGCGCCGACATTTTCGCTGTGTCGTTTGATACGCAATCGACATAAGCATTGTTGGCTGTGCAGACGCCGCGTGTCGAACCGCTGAACTTTGCGCGGGTCAGATAATCAACTGTCAGATCCGTACGGAAATAATCCGTCACCTGATAACCGACACCACCGCCGAGCAGGAACGAACCTTTCAGCTTGCCATCCAGTGAATTTTCACCGAAGCTGGTTCCTGCGCAGGTGCTGCCGCATCCCTTGTCAATCGTCGCATAATTGGCACCTTTGAATTTCGCACCGGCATAACCGATATCGCCACGCAGATACCAACCGCCGACAGGCGCAGGCGGAACCACCACTTCAGGAATGATTGGCTCAGGGATATCCACAATATCCGCCGCAAAGACCGAGGAAACAGAGCCCGCCATTGTCAGCCCTGCAACACCGGCGATAAGCAAATTCTTTAAGTTCATCATAGCGTGTCCTATCGCATTTCCACGGCCATGTAACACCGGGACGACTATTCTCAGACACACCATAATTCGGAAAGGTTAAATGCTACTTAACCTTGTTTATTCACGATATTTATTAATAATTACGCATGTAACCATATAAAAAAAGAGGGGCAAAAAATGCCCCTCTTTGCGTTGAAAATATTCAATTTTATACATGAGCGATACAGATTACCGCAGATGAAGACAGGCACAAATTCGTAAACCGGCCTGTTATTTTGCTGCCGTTCTGATTGATGTGATAATATCATCGACGACAGTTTCAACCAATCTATGGTCGTCGCCCTCAGCCATTACGCGGATCAGAGGTTCAGTCCCCGAAGGACGGATCACAACACGGCCGGTGCTGCCAAGAGCATTTTTGCCTTCTTCGATCGCCTGAATGACTGTTTTATTCTCAAGCAATTTTCCGCCGGCAACGCGGATATTTTTGAGAATCTGCGGCACGGGCTGGAATTTACGGCAAACTTCGCTCAGCGGACGTCCCTGCTCCTGCATAACAGCAAGAATTTGCAGCGCAGAGATCAAACCGTCGCCGGTCGTGCCAAACTCGGACAGCACAATATGGCCGGACTGCTCGCCACCAACATTAAAACCGTTCTCACGCATATGTTCAACAACGTAACGGTCACCGACTTTGGTGCGCGCCAGTGTCAGACCCTGATCGCCGAGGAAACGCTCCAAACCAAGGTTGGACATAATGGTCGCAACAATACCGCCGCCAACGAGACGTCCGCTCTTTGACCAGCTTTCCGCAATCACAGCCATCAGCTGATCGCCGTCAATGATGGTGCCGTTTTCATCAACCATCAGCACACGATCCGCATCACCATCAAGGGCAATACCGACATCGGCGCGGGTTTCATGAACTTTACGGATCAGGCCTTCCGGATGTGTAGAACCGCAATCCTCATTAATATTCGTACCATTCGGTGTATTATTAATGGTGATAACTTCGGCACCGAGTTCCCACAAAGCAGCCGGTGCCACTTTATAAGCTGCACCATTGGCGCAATCGACAACAATGCGCAGACCATTCAGCGACAAATGACGCGGCATGGTACGCTTGGCGAATTCAATATAACGGTAAATATCGCCGTCAACGCGTTTCGCCCGACCAACTTCGCCATGGCTGCTCATATGCGCGCTCATGTCATCATCAATCAGCTTTTCGATCTGCAATTCCAGCGCGTCTGACAATTTGTAACCGTCAGGGCCAAACAGCTTGATACCGTTATCATAATAAGGATTATGCGAGGCGGAGATCATCACACCGATATCTGCACGCAATGAACGGCACAGCATGGCAACAGCCGGCGTCGGGATTGGCCCCAGAAGAAACACTTCCATGCCCATGGAGGTAAAACCGGCAACAAGCGCGTTTTCCAGCATATAGCCCGAACGACGTGTATCCTTGCCGATCACCACACGCTGCCCCTGTCCGCCATCACGGAATGACAAGCCTACAGCCATACCGACCCGCATAGCGATATCCGGCGTCATCGGAAAAGAATTAGCCTTACCGCGAATGCCGTCAGTACCAAAATATTTACGGGACATATTCAAGCCTTTTCTTTGCGCAGTGCCATACCTGCCTTATCCTAAAGAACAGAAAACAGGCCTCTCTTAAAACTAGCAATGCAGCGATTTTATATCTCTTGTCAAATATCCAGACCATGAAACTGATCATCTGGTAAACAGATCCGCTCAGGATATTTAAATTGCTGCCTCCGAATGACACAGCGTGCCCGTTCAGATCAACGAAATAAAAAAACCGGGCTTTAAAAGCCCGGTTCTTATTTAACACAGTCGTTACCGGTACAAGTCTTATGCCTGTGGTTCAGGCTTCATATCCTGTCCGGCCTCCGGCTCAGCATCCGGCTTCTTGCGTGATGCACCGGCTTTAGGAACGCCCGATCCGCGCGAAGAGGATGAGTCATCGCCTGTATCACGGTTCGGCTTCTGACCGGCGATCAGCTGTTTGATCTCTTCACCGCTCAGGGTTTCATATTCCAGCAGGCCTTCAGCAATGGCGACCCATGCATCATGCTTTTCTGTCAGAATACGGCGCGCTTCAACATAGGCATTGTCAATCAGCTCACGAACTTCCGCATCAATCAGCTGGGCTGTTGCTTCAGAAACATTCTGCGTACGCGATACGGAATGACCGAGGAAAACCTCTTCCTGATTTTCGCCATAGGCAACATAACCGAGCTTTTCAGAAAAGCCCCAGCGGGTCACCATTGCGCGGGCAAGTTTGGTTGCCTGTTCAATATCGGATGACGCACCGGATGTGATGTTTTCCTTACCGAATTTCAGTTCTTCGGCAATACGGCCACCCATCATGATTGCAAGGCGCGACACCATCCATTTATAGCTCATGGAATATTTGTCGCCTTCCGGCAGCTGCATCACCATACCCAGCGCACGACCACGCGGAATGATGGTTGCTTTATGGACCGGATCAGCCACAGGCACATTCATCGCCACAATCGCATGACCGGATTCATGATAGGCGGTCAGTTCTTTTTCTGCCTGCGTCATCGCCGAAGAGCGGCGTTCCGCACCCATCATGATCTTGTCTTTGGCGTCTTCAAATTCCTGCATAGTCACCAGACGCTTGTTCCGACGTGCAGTCATCAGTGCAGCTTCATTGACGAGGTTCATCAGATCCGCGCCGGAGAAACCAGGCGTACCGCGAGCCAGAACTTTCAGATCCACATTCGGTGCAAGCGGTACATTACGCACATGCACTTTGAGGATCTGTTCACGGCCGCTCACATCCGGATTAGGCACAACAACCTGACGGTCGAAACGACCCGGACGGAGAAGCGCAGGATCAAGCACGTCAGGACGGTTGGTTGCAGCAATCAGAATAATATTCTCATTGGCTTCGAAACCATCCATCTCAACCAGCAACTGGTTCAATGTCTGTTCGCGTTCATCATTACCACCGCCTAAGCCCGCACCACGGTGACGACCAACGGCATCGATTTCGTCGATGAAGATAATGCAAGGAGAGTTCTTTTTTGCCTGTTCAAACATATCGCGGACACGGCTTGCACCGACACCAACAAACATTTCAACAAAGTCAGAACCGGAAATTGTAAAGAACGGCACATTGGCTTCACCGGCAACAGAACGCGCCAGCAAAGTTTTACCGGTTCCCGGAGGGCCTACGAGCAGCACACCGCGCGGAATTTTACCGCCGAGACGCTGGAATTTCTGCGGATCACGCAGAAATTCAACGATTTCTTCCAGATCTTCCTTGGCTTCGTCAACACCGGCAACATCCTGAAAGGTCACACGGCCGTGCGCCTCAGTCAGAAGTTTCGCCTTGGATTTACCGAAGCCCATCGCGCCGCGCGAACCGCCCTGCATCTGACGCATGAAGAAAATCCACACGCCGAGGATCAGGATCATAGGCAGCCATGACAGAAGAATACCGAACAGCGATCCCGAGCCATCGCTTTCAGGCTTTGCGGTAATCGCAACATTTTTCTCTTCAAGGCGGCCGATCAGGCTGGCATCCGAAGGGGAATAGGTCTGGAATGTCGCATTATTATCAGCATAGGAACCGACGATACGCGGGCCTGTAATCGTGACAGATTTAACCCGTCCGCCCGATACATCTTCAATAAATTGCGAATAAGGAATCTCACGAGACGACGCACGTTGCGCCGGACTCTGAAACAGGTTGAATAATGCAACCAGCAGGAGAGCAATGATCGCCCAGAGGGCGAAGTTGCGATAATTTGGATTCATCTCGGGTCCAATCGATTACCAATCGTCCTTCCGGTTCATGCGCCGTTTGGTGCGTTCCGGAAAAATATTCAAACCTAACATAGGTTCGATGCACGGCCTTGCCAAGGCGGTGTACAGCTTCATAAGTGATTCTTCTGCATTCTTTGCAGAATTTACCTGTAATTATGGTTGAAAGGCATGGTTAAAAGCCCTTTTACAACCTGTGCGACCTCAAAATCATGGCCGGAAAGCACCCTGTCAAAACAGGCAAGAGTGCGTTTTATCCGGACTTCAGAACTTTGCGGAACCAGACCGCACAATGCAGGAAAACCGGTCAGCACCCCGTCACAAAAGACAGCCGGTGCAGCGAGCAAACTGTTGCGGTCAAAATGTCCCTGTTTCCCCTCTCCTGTCCCTATCTCGTGCTGTTGCAAATAAGCAGACAACTGCTTTTCACTCAGCGCAGCAATGACAAGCGGATCTGCTCCCTCATTACGGATATGATAACGCCCGTCCCACAAGGCTTCTTCTTCCCTCTGCAATGGAATTACGGGCAAATTACGTCGTTCACGGCGGATAATGGTTCCATGACGGGATTTTTCAATCACACAGCGATGCAGAGTTTTCCTTTGTGTGGCCGGTATAGAAGACTCATCAAGCCAGCTGGCGAGGTCTGCACAATCCCGCAGTGCCGGTAAAAAAGCCTGCCCGCCGATAGCAGCCAGCAAATAACCCAGTGCCAGCGGGATAATATCCCGATCTGGTGCGCCCCATCCGGCAGGTAAAAATAAACTGTCACCGGCAAGCAGCCTGATCTGGCTGTCTTCCTGTTTCAACAAATCAGCCACAAGGTGATTATCCGCACGTCTTTGCACTGCTGCGGTATCAGCGGCCTGCAACAAAGCTGGCTTATCCAGCATTTTCGCAACCTGCCTCACGCGCGGGCGCTCATAGGCCGGATTCTCATTGCTCGGATCATCCACCCAACGGATATTATGTGCTGATAAAAAACCTCTCAGCTCATCCCGCCAGATATCCAGCAGCGGGCGGCACAGCAGAACCTTCGTTTGCAACAGAGTTTGCACAGCCATAGCGGCAAGCCCGCGCTCAGCTCCGGCAAGACCAGCTGCCAAGCCTTCTCTTTCCCGACGCATCAGATATGTCTCGACCTGATCGTCAGCCGTATGCCCTGTCAGAATAATATCAGCCTTATGCTGGCATGCCGCCTGCACCAGCAGATCATAGCGTGCAGAACGGGCAGCAGAAGCAAGACCGCTCACAGGCTTTTCGCCGGTCCAGCACACAATCTGATGCGCAATGCCGATGCTCTCACAAAACTCAGCAACACCCGCCGCTTCATCCGCAGATTCCGCACGTAATTTGTGATCGACAGTCACCGCTACCAAGCGGCATTCAGGTAATCTTTGTTGTAAATAAAGTCTGGCCAACAGCAGCAAAGCCAGAGAATCGCTGCCGCCTGAAACTGCAACAATCATCACCGACGGATGCTGCCCAGCCAGCGCATTATCAAAGCCTGCAAAAATTCGCGACAGAAAATCCGGCATGAACATAGCGGTGCCACCGTCTGAAATTGCCGTCTTCGCAGCATTCACATCCGTGCCCTGCATCCGGCGTCAGCCCCCTGTGCCATATTTTATGAGCAGCGGTTCAGTTTACGCTCTTCATCCGCACGTTTCAGCACTGCCGGAGCGGCTGAAGGAAAACGGTTGCTGATTTTTGCCAGCGTCGCACAGGCAACTTCACGGTCATTCAGCTTGGCCATAGCCATACCGAGTTTCAGCATATTCTCCGCACCGCGTTTGGAATCAGGAAAATCCCGCTGATTGTCGATGAAAACCGTAGCTGATTCCGCAAAACGATCCTGTCCGTACAGCGCTTCACCCAGCCAGTAACGGGCATCTGATGTCATCGGATCGGCCGGATAGCGGTCGATATGCGCTCGAAACGCCACTTCTGCCGAGCGGTAATCACCGGCAAGAATAAACTGATAGGCGGCATTATAAAGTTCGTTGGGATTGTCGGTCTGCGGCAGGGAAACCATCTGCTGTGCCGGCTCGTCACTCAGGCTACCGCCGATTACATTGCCACTGGAATCAAAGCGGATAGAGCCGAGCGCACGCGGAGCCTGCGATGTGACTGTAACCGGCGTTTGCTGACCAGTAGCAACGGAAGCGGCGGAATTATCTGTATTGGCATCCTGTGCAGGCTGGAAATCAGATGAATCCTGAGCAGTATTGTCATTATCCGCACTCGCCGAGGCCGTCTGGCGCGGTTCCTTATCTGCTGAAGCGCGGTCAGAGGATACAGCGGCAGAATCTGCCGCTGCTGTTTGTGTGGATTCATCAGAACCGGCGTCGGCCTTTTTCTTTTTTTCCAGCTCTTCAAAGCGGAATTCATTGTCTTCCTGAATTTTACGCATCTGCTCCTGCATCTGCAAAATCTGGAAGTTCATTTCTTCAAGCTTGCCGGTCAGGTCACGAACCTGCTCCTGCAACTGAATTACCCGCTGATCACTGGCCTGAGCAAAGGCTGTTGTTCCGCCCGTTGCCATAGCCAGCAGCGGCAGCAAACTGACAGCCAGAGCCAGTCTTTTCATCGCTTTCTTCATTCGCAATACCTCATGCGCCCGAATTCTGTTCCAAGGGTCATCATCACATTCTCAGATGGACCGGTTCAATCTTTATAATCTCAGTTGAAATGGTGCAATTGAGTGCGGCCAAATTTTGGCTTTTATGTTCAAACTGAAAAAAGCGACCCTGAGGCCGCTTTTCCCATAAGTCTGTGTCTTTTTTATCGCGCAATTGTTACGAGCAGCGAAAAATGACTTTTTAGCTGCAGATTAGCTGCCGGCACCGTTCAGAACGGTTACTGCACGACGGTTCTGCGACCAGCAGGAAATATTGTCGCAAACTGCAACCGGACGTTCCTTACCGTAGGAAACGGTGCGCATACGGTTAACCGGCACGCCGCGGGAAGCCAGATAATCACGGGCAGCAGCTGCACGACGCTGGCCAAGTGCCAGGTTGTACTCGCGTGTACCGCGTTCATCCGAGTGACCTTCAACAGTGATCGAATAGTTCGGATAGCGGGCCAGCCACTGAGCCTGACGGGACAATGTCTGCTGTGCGTCAGCGCGGATCACGGAGCTATCGAGATCGAAGAACACGCGGTCACCGACATTCACGGTGAAGTCCTGTGCGGAACCGGCAACAGCACCATTGGCACCCATACCGTTCAGACCAAGATCACCTGCATTGTTCGGCAGGTTTTTCTTGTTGGCGCAACCGGCAACGGCAAGCGACAGGAAAAGGGCAACAGCAAACGGGCTGCGGGCAATCGACTGGGAACGGCGCATGGCCCGTACTCCTTAAGAATAATGCGTTTACATGATGTATGACTAACCAGATGATTAATCATATTGAGGTTAAAAACCGTTCAAATAACATGGTTAATTGTTACTTAATCAGCATAAAAACTCAAGATTTCTCCGTCAAAAATCCGTTTTTCGGCTCATTCACAGAGACAGTTTCAAGTGGTTCTTCCCTGATTTCAAAGCGAACCATTTATCGGCAACCTAGAAAGCAATGCGGCAAAAACACGGCTTGTTATCACAAAAGCCTGATTTGACTAAAGCATCAGTCCTCAAAAATAAGCTCTGTGTCCTATTCAGCACACAGAGCTTATCTCAAACTTAATTCAGCAATGGCGACCATGCCGGATCAGAAGCCGCATTCGGCGTCTGGATCTGACGTTCGTTACGACCGGTCAGATCAATCGTGTAGAGACGGGATGTACCACCGCTTTCACGGAAGAACATCAGAACACGGCCGTTCGGTGCCCATGTCGGACCTTCATTATGGAAGCCGCTTGTCAGCAGGCGCTCACCCGAACCGTCGGTTTTCATCACGCCGATCGAGAACTGACCGCCGGACTGCTTGGTAAAGGCGATCAGATCGCCGCGCGGTGACCAGACCGGAGTGGAATAGCTGCCGTTACCGAAAGAAACGCGCTGCGGGTTGGAGCCGTCGGCACCCATCACATAAATCTGCTGGCGGCCGCCGCGGTCGGATTCGAACACGATCTTGGAACCATCCGGCGAATAGGAAGCCGAAGTATCAATGGCCTGACTGCTGGTCAGACGGGTGGTTGTGCGCGAGCGCAGATCCATCGTGTAAATATTGGCGCTACCATCATCCTGCAGCAGGCTCATCACCACTTTCTGGCCATCAGGAGAAAAACGCGGTGCAATCGTCATGCCCGGGAAATTACCGACCAGTTCCTGCTGTCCTGTTTCCAGCTGCAGCAGATAAACGCGCGGACGGTCACCGGCAAAAGACATATAAGTGATTTCCTGACGGCTTGGTGAGAAGCGCGGTGTCAGCACCAGATCTTTACCGTTAGACAGATAACGCACATTCGCGCCGTCCTGATCCATGATAGCCAGACGCTTGACGCGTTTCTGCGCACTGCCGGACTCATCAACAAACACGATACGTGTATCGAAATAGCCTTTTTCACCGGTCAAGCGCTCATAAATCGCATCGGCAATAATATGGGCAACCCGGCGCTTATTTTCCGGTGTTGTGAAAAACTGCTGGCCTGCAAGCTGCTGTCCGGCAAAAGTATCCCACAGACGGAATTCCGCTTTCAGACGGCCATCCGGCTGCTTGGTCACACGACCGGTAACCAGGGCCTGTGCATTGATGACTTTCCAGTCTTCAAAACGCGGCGCCACATCCGGATTGCTGATTTTTTCAATGAATGCTTTTTTGTCGATCGGAGCAAAAAGGCCGGAACGCTCAAGATCCGCAGCGATGATAGAGGTAATTTCCGCACCCAGCGCATCACCGGACAAGAAGTCGGTCAGAGCAATCGGCAGCGGGTCAACATTACCCTTGTTAATATTTACTTCCACAACGGCGCGTGCAGGCAGCACCGCAGCCGTGCTCACTGCCGCAGCGACAGCGAGAACTGAAAATAAGGTTTTAAACAGTGTTTTCATGATGGCGTGGACCTCGTTTGTCCTGATCATATTTGGTTCTGTGAGACGTCTCACATGCTTTGATATTGAAGAGCTTCACAGAAAGCCCCTGAAACCGGCGCTGCGCAGCGCCGGTCCGTATTCCGTTTAGAACATTTCGCTCGGGTCAAAATTCACGATGACCGTCGCCCAGGTTTCATATTTATCCCGCGGCAAATTGTAAGGCGCTGCACGCATCACCGCACGCCGCGCACTGTCTGCTGCCGCACGGCCAACGATAGAATCGCCGCCCGTATAAGTGACTTCCGGCGAACCGTTAATCGAACCGTCTTCGTTCAGCTGCATCTTAACGATAATGCGCAGATCAGAAGCATCGGCCACACCCGAAGGGATACTCCATTTGTCACTGATCTGACCTTTCAGAGCGTCCATTTCCGTCTGGCTGAGTTTAGCTCCGCCGGTCGTTTTCTTGGCACCGAAAGCTTCCTTGTCGGTAGAGCGCTTGGCTCCGCCGCCCGCCGCTTTTTCACGGTTCAGGAGTGCGGCAACCTCGTCAGCCTTCGCATCCTTATCCTTGGATGTGTTCTGCGCGGTTGTGCTTGGCTTTTCCGGTTTCTTCTCGTCTTTTTTCTTATCCTCAGCCTTGGCCGTTTCCGTTGGTTGCGGTTTCGGCTTGGCTTCCGGCGCCGGAACGCGATCCGGCAATTTTACTTCTTCAGCCTGTTCCGGCTGCTTTTCAATCGCTTCGGCAACAGGATCCGGCTTCAACTCAGCCTTTGGTTCCGGCTTCGGCTCAACTTTTGGCTCCGGCGGCTGCACCGGTTCAGGCGGTTTCACCGGCTCCGGTTTTGGCTCCGGCTTGTTTTCCTGTACAGGTTCAGGCTTTTCAGCTGGTTTTTCCGCAGGTTTGGCCGCTTCAGCCGTTTCAACAGGCTTCGGCTTTTCATTCGGCATCGGCGGTGTCTTCAGATCAAGCTCGCTGTCACCGGCATTTTCCGCCTGCTCAACCGTTTTCGGCTTAGTCGTTGGTTTTGGTGCTGCTTTTTCCGCTTTCGGCGCTTTTTTATCGCCCTGCTGTACCTGTGAAATATCTTCAATCGGCACAATATCGACAGGGAAGGATTCAGTATCAGTCATGTCAAAAGGCTTCGGCGAAGAGAACGAGAACAGTCCCCAGCCGATAATGACCACATGGATGAGTGTTGAGGAAGTCAGACCTGCCTTCATGATGGCGTCAGCTATCCTGCTCCTGGAGGGTCACCAGACCGATATTCTTGAAACCGGCAGCGGAAATACGTGACATCACTTTCATCACTGTACCGTAATCGGCATTTTTATCGCCGCGCACAAAAACGCGCTCTTCATAGCCGGTTTTGGCGATAGCTTCGAGTTTCGGCACCACTTCTGCAATGTCGATCTCGGTTTCCTGCAGATAGACCTGCCCCTTGTCATTCACGGACACGGTAATCGGTTGAGTATCAGCATTCAGCGCCTTGGCCTGCGTATCCGGCAGATCAATCGGCACACCGGAGGTGAGCAACGGTGCGGACACCATGAAGATAATCAGCAGCACCAGCATCACGTCCACGAAAGGCGTGATGTTGATTTCGCTCATCGGAGCCTTCTTGCCGCCGCGTCTGCGACGACCGCCTGCTCCGCCCTGACTTCCTAATGACATACCCATATCTGGAACCTTCCGGCCTTAATCTTTTGACCTGATATCCGGCCTGAATTTAAAACGACTGACGCACACAAACCGGATAATTTATCCGCGCGGCGTCAGCTTCTCATCAATTTGTCGCGACAGTATGGCCGAAAACTCATCGGCAAAACCTTCCATACGTGCGGTGATTTTTGCCGAGTCTGCGGTCAGCTTGTTATAGGCAATAACCGCAGGGATAGCGGCCAGAAGACCAATCGCCGTTGCAAGCAATGCTTCCGCAATACCCGGTGCCACAACGGCAAGGCTGGTATTTTTGGAAGCAGCAATCGCCATAAACGAGGTCATAATACCGACAACGGTACCGAACAGACCGATAAATGGTGCGGATGTACCAATGGTGGCCAGAAAACCAAGACGTGATTCCAACTTGTCGTTTTCACGTGCTAAGGCCACATCCATCGCTTTTTCGATACGCATCTGCAACGCAATCGGGGAACGGGCGCCTTTTTCGAAAGACTTTTTCCACTCGCGCATCGCTGCCATAAAAATGGCGCTCATGCCGGTGGTACGGCGTTCACCGAGATTGCGGTATAATTCTTCCAAAGACTGGCCGGACCAGAAGACCTGCTCAAAACGCTCAATCGCACTTGTTGCACGGCGATAAGCCAGTGTCTTGTCGACGATAATCGCCCATGTCCAGATTGAGGCAGCCAGCAAGCCCAGCATGACCAGTTTCACAACCCAGTTGGCCTGCATGAACAGTCCCCAGAGACTGACATCAGCTGTATGTGCTGCAATGGGTAGCGTTTCCATTTGTCACCTGTCCTCGAATCCAAACGCCCGGCTCATCACCGGGCGGCAAAAGCAAAACGGTTCACCGCGCAGTTTTCTGCGCAACCGTTTCGATCTGTTGTTACCTTAAGCGGTCCGGATGCATTGTTTGCCTGCACGGCCCGCCGAATTGCTTTGCGCCGTATCTGCATAGTGCCGGACACAATCTTGTGCATGACCGGCTGTTTTGCTTTTTACGGTTAATTTTGGTGAAAGGAAGGCGACAGGCAGATTCATGCCCTCACCTCTCCGTCTTGGACTAAAGATGAACTATTATGGTTAAAGATAAGTTAGGATTCGCACTATTGCGGGCAATTTTACGTGCTGCGCCTGATTTTCCGCCGCCGGTTTTTGAGTCAGCACCACATTCAGCACTGCCTGCGCGATCACACCCGATTTTTGAAATGCCGCAGGATTATGCCCGTCCAATTGTCCCGGTTTGACGATGAAGGCATTTGCCAAAATTTAAGCTGTAAACAGCGCTTTCCACTCTTTAGGCATCCGTTTCGGACGACCTTGCTTATTAATCAATGCCGCTTCGACCTGTGCTTCAATCAGAAGCTCACCATTTTTGCGCTGAATGCGCTGGCGCATTGTCACCCGCGCACCGGAAGCTTCAGTCACGCAAGTCTCAATTACCAGCATATCATCAATGCGGGCAGGCAAACGGAAATCAATCTCCATGCGTCGCACGATCCAGACAATCGGCTCGCCAAGCTGCCCCTCTTCCAGCTGTGTATGATGCACACCTTTGAGGCGCAAAAAATCGGTGCGGCCACGCTCCAGAAACTCCAGATAGCGGGCATGATAAACCACGCCGGAAAAATCCGTATCGGCATAATAAACCCGCGCCAGCAACCGGTGCCCTTCCGGTGTCAGCGTGCCATTAATCACTTCAGATTCGGCTGCGCTTAAATCGTCTGGAGCTGTTACATCCGGCATCAGGCTTCGTCCTCAAACAGGGTGATCTGCCGTGCAGCCAGATCTGTCGGTGCCGTCAGTCCCAGATGCTGCCATGCAAGTGCTGTCAGCACACGACCGCGCGGTGTGCGTTGCAAAAAACCCTGCTGGATCAGATAGGGTTCAATAATATCTTCAATCGCATCACGCGGTTCAGACAGACCAGCGGCAATCGTCTCAATCCCCACAGGTCCGCCGCCAAAATTACGTGCAATCATATTGAGATAGCGACGATCCAGTTGATCGAGACCAATATTATCTACTTCCAGACGGATCAGCGCCTCATCGGCGATCTTCGCATCCACAATGTCTGCTTTTGCTACCAGCGCAAAGTCACGGACACGGCGCAGCAAACGTCCGGCAATACGCGGTGTTCCGCGTGCACGCCGCGCAATCTCGCGTGCACCATCATCGGAAATATTCAGCTGCATCAGCCGCGCACCGCGGCGCACAATATATTCCAGCTCATCAACCGTATAGAAATTCAGCCGTACCGGAATACCGAAACGGTCTCGCAAAGGCGTGGTCAGAAGACCGAGACGGGTTGTCGCCGCCACCAGCGTGAATTTCGCCAGATCAATCTTGACGGAGCGTGCCGCAGGCCCCTCGCCAATAATCAGATCGAGCTGATAATCTTCCATCGCCGGATAGAGAATTTCTTCCACCGCAGGGCTGAGACGATGAATTTCGTCGATAAACAGCACATCGCGGTCTTCAAGATTGGTGAGCAATGCCGCCAGATCACCGGCTTTGGCAATCACCGGCCCTGAAGTGGAGCGGAAATTAACGCCAAGTTCCTTGGACATAATCTGCGCCAATGTGGTTTTGCCCAAGCCCGGAGGGCCGACAAACAACACATGATCCAGCGCTTCACCTCGGGTTTTGGCTGCTTCGATAAAAATTTTCAGATTAGCGCGTGCTGCCGCCTGACCGACAAAATCATCAAGGCTTTGCGGGCGCAAAGCCGTGTCCGTATCCTCCCCGCGCTTTTGCGCAGAAATCAGACGATCTTCATCACTCATCAGTTACACCCGCATTTCATTTTCTCAGGCAACGCTCTTATCGCGCCAGTTCTTTCAATCCAAGCCGGATCAGCTTGGCAGAATCTGCATCTTCTCCGGCCTCGCGCAAGGCACTGGCTACCGCATTGGCAGCCTGATCGCGTGAATAGCCTAGATTGCTCAGCGCGGAAACCGCATCACTCACCGCAGTGGAGGCAACACCCTCACCGATTTCCTGCTTCAGTCCGATATTGGCCACAGCATCACCGGCAAATGCAGGCGCTTTATTCTTCAGCTCGGTTACGATGCGTTCGGCTACTTTTTTGCCGACACCCGGCGCACGGGACACCATAGCAATATCACGCAAAGCAATGGCATTGGCGAGTTCAGACGGTGTTAATGTGCCCAACACTGCCAGTGCCACTTTGGCACCAACGCCCTGTACATTCTGCAACAGCCGGAACCACTCACGCTCCAATGCCGTGCCGAAACCGTAAAGCCGCAGCACATCTTCACGCACATAGGTCTCAATCAGCAGAATGGCCGCTTCACCCGCTGAAGGCAGATTGCCCAGCGTGCGCGCAGAACAGAAAGCCACATAGCCGACACCATGCACATCAAGAATGACGTGATCGTCAGCAATTTCATCGACAACACCTTTCAGTTTCCCGATCATGATATGGCTGCAATCCTCCCGCTTTTCTTCAGTTCTGCCAGATTATACAGGCTGTGCCGGTTATGGGCATGACAAATGGCAATCGCCAGCGCGTCCGCCGCATCGCTGGTATCAAAACTCGCACGCGGCATCAGCACTTTGACCATCATATGAATTTGCTGTTTTTCACCGTGGCCGACACCAATAACGGATTTTTTCACCGCATTCGGCGCATATTCAGCCACTCGCAATCCGGCCTGCGCCGGAACCAGCAGCGCAATACCGCGCGCCTGCCCCAGCTTCAGCGTTGCCGCCGCATCTTTATTGACGAATGTATGTTCAACAGCCGCTTCATCCGGCATCATCTGATGCAGGACAGCGCTCAATCCTTCATGCAGCTGGCATAAACGCGAGGCAAGATCCATTTTGTCATCAGAGGTGACTGTTCCCGCTGCAATAAAATGCAGGGAATTACCCATGGACTCAATCACGCCCCAGCCGGTGCGGCGCAAGCCCGGATCAATACCAATAATGCGAATCGCCTGTTTCATATGCCGACCTTACCTTGTGTAAGGTGCATTCAACAATCAAAATGTGAACAAAATGGAAACATCGCATTTTTAGGACGGGAGAAGATGCTAAAGCAGGTCTGGCTCAAATGGATTCATTTAGCGTCAGCGAATATGCGTCAATTAAATGAAACCAGAGCGTGTGCATTTAATCATAGCCACTGCGCTCGCTCTGTCTTTTTGTTTTACGCATGTCGTTATCGGAAAACCGGTTCCCACTTTTCCGCGACAAGCGCCGGCAGATCAATTACTGCCAAATGCTGTGCGCAACAGAATGATCTGATCCGAAACCGGATTACCCTTGCACTCAACCAGTTCACGGATCGGCTGATGATAGCTGTCACCATCCATGCAACGTACACGATCCTGAAGATGCAGCGAATGCGCAATCATATCGCGGAAAGCCTGCGGCAGTTCTTTCCAGCCTGCGGTCTTTTCACCGGCAGAATGGGTTTCCAGACTGACCTTTGCTTTCTCTTTTGCCACCATTTCGCGCGGCATATCTCCGGAACGGCTGGCACGCAGCAGCAAAAGCCAGGAGGCAATATGCATCAGACGCGAGGTCAGACGCATGGATTCAGCGGCATAAAGTGTTGCAGCCTTGTGAGACAGGGAACGCGCAGCGTCTTTCCCCTCACCGTCAAGATAAGCGGCGGCTTCTTCCACCAGCGCCATACCTTCACTGTAAAGCGGTTTGAAACTGTCTGAAAACACCATACGCTCCGACAGACGGATCATATTGTCCGGCATCCTGTTTTCGCTGCGATGTGTCTGTTCCATCATCTTGTTCTGCTCACTGGCAACTGCAGTTCACTGAAACGCAGTTGTAATTTTTGACAAGCATTCCGACCAAATAAGAGCACCGTATTTTCTCCGGTTTATAACCGGCCAAACAGGCGAATCCCCTATAATCAGGCTGCACTTCACTCGTTTGCATCACAAAGCGTGATCGTAAAAAACCGTTTGGCTATGGCCTATCCAAGCAAAATGCACGCTCATACACGCTCGCGCAATAATATGGTTAAAGAAAGATGAATTGTGATTTTGTGCTTGCCAGAGGAAATAATGCTATCCAGGCGAATAAAGTCAGCCTGTTCAGATAGTTAAGCAGAATCGCCTGTATTTTCCGGCAAGAACAACGCCTGCCAGCTGGTTTTCGCAGAAACTCTTTATCCACAAAGCGGCTCTCAGCTGCGGATAAACAAAGCAGATCCGGAAATAAAAAAAGAGCCGCAAAAGCGGCTCTCAGAAGTTTAACAGGGAGGCGTCATACAGAGGGACCAAGTCCACTCGGTAAGAATCCGGCAAAACCGGATAGCCTTATATTCTTTTGTTAACTTTAATATTTGGTTAATGCGGTGAGTTCAGTTTCTAGAGCCTATCGCGTTTAATTGTATCCACTGCGCTCGCTCTATTTCCTTATTTTTACGCATGTCGTTATCGGAAAACCGGTGCCCACTTTTCCGCGACATACTCTGCCACTTTCAAGACGCAGGAACCGAACGCGGCTTCACAGCTATAGGAGCTGGCTTCCGGCTTTCTGCCGCCCGTGCGGATCTTGCAATTTCCGGCACCGGGCTTTTCGAAACTGCTTTGCCTTTCCAGCCGATGCGCGGCAGCCATTCCAGATAATAGACCAGCGCAAACTGAGCCATAATACCGCCCGCAATCAGCAAGGTGTCAAAGGACAGGCTCACCGGATAGACATGGCGCAGCGCCTGACCAACCATCGCCAGAATAGTACCGGCCACGAAAACCGGCAGCGAATGTTTACCCAGCAAGGCCAGCGGATGGTTCATATCAAGACGGGCTTTTTCCGACAGCGCAGGAATACCGGCAATCACATAGGCAAGCGCCAGCACATGCAACAAACGGGTTGCCGAGAGATAGGTCTTGTCAAAACCGGTCAGCACCGCAGGCAGGCCAAAGGAAATATCCCAGTTCGGATGCGGGACACGCAGCCACAATAAGGAGAAAACCAGATAACCGATGGCCGCAATCATCAGCGGACGGTTCTGATCAAAGCGGCCGCCCTGCTTCACATAGGTCATGGCACCGATACCGATGGCGAACAGAAACTGCCACGACAGCGGATTAAGGAACCACACGCCCGGTGTCGGATAATTCACCGGCGCAATATGATAATAGCCGGACAGAAACCAGATCGAACCGGAAATCGTCAGCATCAGCGAAATACTGATCCGCGACAGATAAAGCATGACCGGCGCAAATAGCATCAGCACCAGATAGAGCGACAGAATATTATTATAGCCGAGCTGGTGGCCAAGCGTGGCCAGACCGACAAAAGCCTGTGCAGGCTGTTCCATCACAGTCTTGATATTAATCATTTCCAGCATTTCCGGCCGTTTCATATAAATGGCCGTAAAACCGAAAATCGCCAGTGTGATGAGCGTTGTCATCATCTGTGCCATGTAAAGCGTCATCGACCGGCGTGCCATTTTCAATGACAGCAGCAGGCGATTGCCTTCAACAAATTTGGAACTATAAGCAAGCGCAACAGCCAGACCGGAAATCAGCACAAAAGCTTCAGCGGAATCGGAAAAACCGAATTCGCGATGCGTGAATTTCTCATAAATTGTGCCCGGAACATGGTTGATGAAAATCGTCAGCAATGCCAGCGCCCTGAAAACATCAAGACGCGTATCGCGCATTTTCACCATCTGTCCTGCATTATGTATTGTCATTGCCAGCCTGCCTTTTGCCTGACTTGCCTGAATGTTTTCATCTCTCAAGAAGCGAAAACATGTCCTGCAGACAGTTTTTGTCTGCATACAACAATACGACTCAAATGGGACACGAAAGCGGCTAAGCTACTGCTTACCCCCATCACATTATTTTCCAGAACTAAACAAAACGGCAATGACAATAAGTTGTTAGCATCACGCACAGGGGAAAATTCGGGGAAACAGGGCGGCGTTCAGATGTTTTTCTGTCTGTCTTTAAAAACCGCGTTATCTTTTGGCAAATATGCTCTAAACAGAAGATAATGACCGGTATATTGCATATTTTACACTGTGCAATTCCCGAACTTTGCCATTTTTATGGGCTATTGGTGCCCGCTCAATGAGGCTTTATCTGATGAAATTTCCTGAAAACCGTCCGCGTCTGGTGCTGGTTGTCCCCTCTCCTTCTTCGGAAGGGCATACGGCAGATACGCTGCTTGCCACGCTGGATAAAGCCCTGACTGCAGGCGACATTGCCAGCGTCATTCTCGACAACGGGAAAACCGACGAGGCATCCTTTCAGGCTTTTGCAACACTGGCCGTTGGCAAAATTCAGGCAGCAGGCGCCGCAGCCATTATTCTGAACGACACCCGCACTGCCGGTCGTGTCGGCGCAGACGGCGTGCATATTGAAGGCTCTCTGGCCGATATTGCAGATGCTGTTGAGCGCTATACGCCGAAAATGATCGTCGGCACCGGCAATGTAAAAGAACGCCACACAGCGCTGGAAGTCGGTGAGTTGCAGCCTGATTATATGTTCTTCGGCAAAATCGGTGCCGATACCAAACCGGAAGCCCATCCGCGCAATCTTTCACTGGCTGAATGGTGGGCGGCAATGGTTGAGATTCCGGCTATTCTGCAGGCCGGTGCAAAACTGGATGATCTCGCGGCTTGTTTTGCCACACATGCGGAATTTATCGCATTGGGTACGGCTGTGTTTTCTGCAGAAGATCCGGCACAGGTTATTGCCGATGCAATCCGCCAGCTCGATGAGATGAGCGCGGCTGAGACTGAAGAGTAACAGAGTTAGACCATGCTGAAAAAATCCGTTTTGTTCAACAGCACCTGTGCTTTCTGGTTGGTTGCCGCAGCGGCATCTATGTCGGCAACCACTGTCATGGCTGCGGAGGCCGCAAAACCGGCGCCTGAGAAAACAGTGCCTGAAGCTGACAAGTCCAAAGCTGACAAGCCCAAAACGGACAAAACAGAGACGGATAAACCGGCAGATCCGACCGGCGCATCTATGGATGTACCGGCGGTTTCAACCGGCTTCACTATTCCGGAACTTGCCGGATCATGGTCGAAAAATCAGACTGAGAAGTCTGACATGCTGCAGCAACCGGCAACGACCGATGCCATGCCCGCTTTTAACGAGAACCGGTTCGGGGATAAAGTTGCCGATCCGGCCTTCGGTGCATTTCAGCGCGGTCTTTATCTGACAGCCTTCAACCTCGGCATGGAACGCGCCAAAGCCGGTGATCCGGCTGCGCAAACGCTGGTGGCGGAAATCTATGCCCGTGGTCTTGGTGTCAAATCCGATCAGAAACAAGCAGCGCACTGGTATGGCTTAGCCGCAGAAAAAGGCGAACATGAAGCCCAGTTCCGCTACGCCGCCATGCTGCTTCAGGGCATCTATGTCACCAAGGACGCGAAAAAAGCTGAAGAGCTGATGCAAAAAGCGGCCGAGGCAGGCAATGCCATGGCACAATTCAATTATGCGCAGATGCTGATGATGCGCCGTCCCGGAGCCAAAGGGCTGGATGAAGCCGCTCCATGGTTCCAGAAAGCGGCAGATGCCGGACTGGCCGATGGTGAATATGCTGTCAGTCAGCTGCTTGCCAATGGCACGACAACTATCAAACGCGATGATGCGCAGGCGCGGGAATATTTATTACGTGCTGCCCGCAAAAATTATGACACGGCACAGCTTGATCTGGGCACATGGCTGGTCGAAGGGCGCGGTGGCGAGCGCAATTATGATGCCGGCTTCCGCTGGATGCTGACCGCAGCGCGCGGCGGCAATATTGCAGCCATGGCGCGTGTGGCACGGCTTTATCGTGACGGCATCGGCACAGACGGTAATTCGGTTGAGGCTGCGGCATGGTATATTCTGGCGCGGCGCTCAAAACTCAATGCCAAAGACCTCGATTCTTTCATGGACGGTCTGACAGATGAAGAAATTCAGCAGGCCATCGCCCGTGCAAACAATCTGCGCTGACCGGTAAAATTGCATTTTTACTAACATAGAGCGCTGTGCGCCCGATCAGGCGCACTGCGCTCTAACACTTTAAATGAGAGCATAATTTTCGCTTAAACTGATTCAAGTTTAAGAAATTATGCTCTAGTGCAGCCCGAAGTCCGGCAAAGCATCGTATCAGACTTGCTAAAATTGCAGATTTATGGTCTTGAAAACCCCGATTGATATGGCTTGAGAGCCCTCTGATACCGCCTGCGGCATTTTTTGCCAAACCGCCACCGGTTTTGCGCGAAGCGACGCAGAATTTCAAAGGGTAAATCAGAGAAAATTTCACACTAATTCCGGATTGAACGAATATGAAGATCAACGGTAACGAAATCCGTCCCGGCAATGTCATTGAGCACAATGGCGGCCTGTGGGCAGCAGTTAAATGCAACGCGGTTAAGCCAGGTAAAGGCGGCGCCTATAATCAGGTTGAACTGAAAAACCTTATCGACGGCACCAAGCTGAATGAACGTTTCCGTTCCGCTGAAACTGTTGAACGCATCCGTCTTGAGCAGAAAGACTTCTCTTTCCTCTATGAACAGGGTGAAGCTCTGATTTTCATGGATACCGAAAGCTACGAACAGCTCGAACTGAACAAAGACTTTGTTGGTGAACGCGCTGCATTCCTGCAGGACGGCATGATGGTCACCGTTGAAATGCACGAAGAACGCCCGATCGGCATTCGTCTGCCAGATCAGGTTACACTGGCAATCACCGAAGCTGATCCGGTTGTTAAAGGCCAGACAGCGGCTTCTTCCTACAAGCCTGCAATTCTGGAAAACGGCATCCGTATTCTCGTACCGCCTTTCATTGAATCCGGCGAACGCGTTATCGTTGACACCAACGAACTGACCTACGTATCCCGCGCCTGATCCGGCTCAAAATACCACCTGTACTCTTCAGGATTTAAATATTGTTTCATCCGCAAGGCATGCTTTGCGGATGAAAAAGCTGTTAAGCACATTGACATTTGTGAATAGATCCAGAAAACGAAAGCACTTTTCGGAGAATGTGCGCGTGCTCATATTATTGGGCTGCGTCGATCTGATCCGGTCGTGCCGGACTATGCTCTAAACAGTCTCTCGCTTTTAGCTCAGATATTATTTATGCATGATCTTTATGCATATAAAAGATTATCCGGCGAACAGACGCTGCTCACATTTAACATCTGTGCCAGCCGGTTTCCACACATGAAAACTGCCCCTCGTCTTTGGTGAGGCTTAGCGGTTTTCTCTTTGACACGAACGCATAAATTGTACCGGCCGGCGATGCAGACTTCAGCCAGCACCGGACTTATGCACTGACAGGACGAAAAACATGGCGCGCTCAGCAATTCTCAACGTTATGGTTCAGGCCGCAATCAAGGCCGGACGCTCACTGGCGCGTGATTTTGGTGAAGTACAGAATCTGCAGGTCTCGCTCAAAGGCCCGGGCGATTATGTAAGTCAGGCCGATAAAAAAGCCGAAGATATTATTTTCAGCGAACTGCGCCGTGCGCGTCCTGATTATAGCTTTCTGATGGAAGAACGCGGCGCGGTTGAAGGTGCTGACAGCCAGCACCGCTGGATCGTTGATCCTCTCGACGGCACCACCAACTTCCTGCACGGTATTCCGACCTTTGCCGTTTCCATCGCTCTTGAGCGTCAGGGACAGGTTGTTGCCGGTGTGATCTACAATCCGGCAACCGACGAACTTTATACCTCTGAGCGTGGTGGCGGTGCATTCCTCAACGACCGCCGCCTGCGCGTTGCAGCCCGCACCAAGCTTTCCGATGCTGTGATTACTCATGGTATGCCGCATCTGGGTCGCGGCAAGCATGGTCACTACCTCATCGAACTGCGCAATGTTATGGGCGAAGCTGCCGGTATGCGTGCGTTTGGTGCCGCTTCTCTGGAACTCGCTTATGTCGCTGCCGGTCGCGTTGACGGCTATTGGGATGAGCCGCTGTCCCCTTGGGATATGGCAGCCGGTATTCTGATGGTACGTGAAGCCGGTGGCTTTATCTCCGACAAAAACGGCCAGCAGGACATGTATGAGCAGAAAAACATCGTAGCCGGTAATGAGCTCATTCACGGCCAGCTGCTGCGGACAATCAAAAAGCCGGTCTGATTAAAAATCTCAGGCTAAAATCATCAATCCCCTGTTCATCCCTGATGAGCGGGGGATTTTTTTATATCCTGTTCCCGTTTTCACAGCTCTAGAGCGGTTGACGTCCAGATTGGATCATAGCGCTCGCTCTAGATTCTTTATTTAGTCGCATTATCACTGCCGTCAAGTTGATCCAACTTGACTGTAAAATGCTCTAGAGCGCGTCGCATTTAATGATATCCGCAGCGCTCGCTCTATCGCTTTATTTTTACGCATGTCGTTATCGGAAAACCGGTGTCCACTTTTCCGCGACATGCTATAGCTTGCCACAGTCGGAAATATGACAGGAATAAAAGTTTCAGTTTTGAAAATTTTGCAGTAGCGTCCTGTATCACAAAGCGGTTTCAGACAATGCAGAACAGCATCTGAAGCAAAACACATCAGACTCAGGCGAGAGAATATTATGGCGCAGCGGGATATCAGCATGGGAACAGAATACGACCCGAACCGGCTTTCCAGCCCGCGGCAGGTCATGATGATTATGATTATATTCCTCGCTCTTGTCGCTTTTCTGGCTCTCGTTCTGGCACGGCAGATCCAGACTTTCTTCGTCACTAATCCCGGCCTCAACGGCCTGATTCTCGGCGTATTGCTGGTCGGTATCATACTGGCTTTCATTCAGGTTCTACGCCTTGTGCCGGAAATCCGCTGGGTCAATTCCTTCCGCAACGGTGATGACGGCGCGACGGATCCGGTGCTGCTGGCACCAATGCGGGCGATGATCGGCCGTCGCCAGTCCATGGCACTATCCGCCACATCGATGCGCTCTATTCTTGATTCCATTGCCACACGCCTTGATGAAAGCCGCGATATTTCCCGCTATCTGATCGGGTTGCTGGTGTTTCTCGGCCTGCTCGGTACATTTTGGGGTTTGCTGGAAACTATCGGCTCCATTGGTCAGACCATTCAGTCGCTTGATCCGAAATCCAATGATACCGGCACGGTGCTGGATTCGCTCAAGAGCGGATTGCAGGCACCGCTCAGCGGCATGGGTACGGCTTTCTCGTCCTCCCTGTTCGGTCTGTCCGGCTCGCTGATTCTTGGCTTTCTCGATCTGCAATCCGGTCGCGCCCAGAACCGTTTCTATACGGAACTGGAAAACTGGCTGTCCTCGGTCACCGATCTGAATTCCGACCTGCGCGTTGATGCAGAAAACGGCAATACAACACTGGAAGAAATCCGCCTGTTCTCCGACCGTCTGCAAACAATGCAGGACGGCAACGGCACCAGCCAGCGCACAACCGCTGCGCTGGCCAATCTGGCAGACGGCGTACAGGCATTGGTGAAAACCATGCGCCATGACCAGCAGAGCATGAGTGACTGGGTTGAACGACAGGCCGAAGAGCAGAAAGCTCTGCGTCAGGCTGTCGAAAAACTGAATACAATCCTCTCCGCTACCAAGCGCGAACAATAAGGCGGAACCGATGGCCTTATCCCGTAACCGCCGCAGTGAGCGCCATGTTGATTATTGGCCGGGCTTTGTGGACGCGCTGTCCACATTGCTGCTGGCGATCATGTTCCTGCTGTCTGTCTTTGTGCTGATGCAGTTTCTGCTCTCACAAGAGGTCAATAACAAGGATTCTGTACTGAACCGGCTCAACAGCCAGATCAGCGAACTGACCGAGCTTTTGTCGCTGGAGCGCGGCAAGGGGCAGGATCTGGAAGATACTCTGGCCGGTCTTCAGGCATCACTTACCGCTGCGGAAAATGAAAAATCCCGCCTGCAAAGCCTGCTCGCTTCCGGTGGCTCCGGTGCAGCTGCAGAACAACGTGCCGGTGAATTATCTGCTACACTGGATGCTGAAAAACAGGTCAGCGCCCGTGCATTGTCGCAAGTTGAATTGCTTAATCAGCAGATTGCAGCCCTGCGCCGCCAAATTGGTGCACTGGAAGACGCACTCAATGCATCCGAGGCCCGTGACCGCGAATCCAATACCAAGATTGCAGATCTCGGCAAAAGGCTGAATGTGGCACTTGCCCAGCGTGTGCAGGAACTCAACCGCTACCGTTCCGACTTCTTCGGACGGTTGCGCGAGATACTCTCGGACCGAGAAAATATCCGCATCGTCGGGGATCGTTTCGTCTTCCAGTCGGAGGTGCTGTTCCCGACCGGCTCAGCAGATATCAATCCGCAAGGCCTGATCGAAATGAAAAAACTGGCCGATGCAGTGGTAGAGCTTAACAAGGAGATACCGGACGATATCAACTGGGTGCTGCGTGTGGACGGGCATACGGATAATGTGCCGCTCTCCGGCACAGGCCGTTATCGCGACAATTGGGAGCTCTCCTCAGCCCGCGCAACGGCGGTGGTCAAATTCCTGATTGCCAATGGTGTACCGGCCAATCGTCTGGTAGCCGCAGGTTTTGGCGAATATCAGCCGCTGGAGGCGGATGACAGCTCCGATGCCCGCAGCCGCAACCGGCGTATCGAGCTGAAACTGACTGAGAGATAATAAAAAGCCCGCGATTACCGCGGGCTTTTTTAGTTGGTTGTCTGCTCGAACTGCAGGCTTTGTTAATTTACCGCCTGCTGAAACTGCAGACTTTGTTAGTTTACCGCCTGCTGAAATTGCAGGCTGGCTAAACGGGCATAAATCCCGCCGGACTGGCTCAGACTTGTATGGGTGCCCTGCTCAACAATGCGCCCCTGATCCATAACCAAAATATGATCCGCTTTCAGCACGGTCGCCAAACGGTGCGCAATAACCAGTGTCGTGCGTCCCTGCATCAGATGTTCCAGCGCTTTCTGCACCAGCATTTCACTCTGCGCATCCAGTGCCGAAGTCGCTTCATCGAGCAGCAGCACCGGCGCATCCCGCAGCAAAGCGCGGGCAATGGCAATACGCTGACGCTGACCACCGGAGAGCATTACACCACGCTCACCGACCGGTGCATCATAGCCACCTTCAAGCGCCATGATAAATTCATGCGCCTGCGCAGCCTTGGCGGCAGCTTCAATTTCCGCACCGCTGGCATCCGGCCGTCCGAAAGCAATATTCTCACGAATACTGGCAGCAAAAATCGTCACATCCTGCGGCACAAGCGCAATATTACCGCGCAGATCATCCAGCGACAATTGCCGCAGATCCTTACCATCCAACAGGATTTTACCCTGTAGCGGATCATAATAACGCAGCAGCAAGGCGATCAGTGTCGATTTACCGGCACCGGAAGCACCGACAATCGCAACAGTCTTGCCCGGTTCAATCACAAAGCTCACATCGTGAAGGGCTTGGTGCTCTGGTCGTGTCGGATAAGCAAATTCCACATGGGAAAATTCAACGCGGCCTTCAGCACGGATAAGTCGGTCCGGTTGCACCGGTGAAGCGACAGCTGATTCTTCATTCAGCAACTCCACCAGCCGCTCCGCCGCACCGGCAGCCTGTGCCAGCTCCGCCCAAACCTCCGACAAAGCACCGAGCGAACCTGCCGCCACCACTGCATAAATCAGAAACTGCCCCAATGTGCCGGCAGACATCCGTCCGCTCATCACATCATGCGAACCGAACCAAAGCACGGCCACAACACTGGCGAAGATGATGAAGATTGCAAAAGCAGTCAGGATTGAGCGGGAGAGAATCGATTGTTGTGCCGCATCATAAGCATGATCAACCGCACCGGTATAATGCGCAATCGCCGGTGCTTCATGGGTAAAAGCCTGTACGGTGCGTACTGCGGCAATTTTTTCTCCCGCATAGGCAGTCGCCAGAGCCAGCTCATCCTGCGCACGGCGGGAGCGGCGGCGCACAGAGCGGCCAAAGGCAACCAGCGGCAATACGATGAGCGGAATAGCAGCCAGTACCAGTGCCGATAATTTAGGGCTGGTGACCACCATCATCACTACCGCACCAATCACCAGAATCAGATTGCGTAAGGCGATAGAAGCCGTAGCACCGACAGCGGATTTCACCTGTGTTGTATCGGCAGTCAGACGGGAAACGATCTCTCCGGACTGCACTTCATCAAAAAAAGCAGGAGAAAGGCGGGTAACATGGGCAAAAACATCGCGCCGCAGGTCAGCAACAATGCGCTCACCCAGCGTAATCACGAAATAATAGCGTGCAGCAGAGGCCACAGCCAGCACCGCAGCCAAAACCATTAAAGCAGCAAAAGACGTATCAACCAGACTGCTCGAAGCCGATATCAACCCGTTATCCAGCAGACTGCGCACAGCCACCGGCAGAACCAAAGTCGCCATTGCGGCAGTGACCAATGCAACCAGCGCACCGGCAACAGAGCGTGGATATTGACGGACGTAAGGAAAGATTCGCGCCAGCGGCTTTAAGGACCGGCGTGGCTTTTTACCGCTCTCGGCCTCAGAAACCGCTTTGTTTTGTAAATTCGTCGCTGTCATTCTGCTTGCTTGCTATATTGCGCCCTTGTTATTAGCTGCTGCCTGATGTATAGGCTCCCCAACCCTTTTGGAAGCCGTAGCCGTATTGTCTGCAGCTTCAATGAGACAAGTGGGCGTATCTGCCGCAGTTCCGGTGATGGCCGGGGCGTGGCTAAATGCCATAAACCTTTCAGGAAGCTGACTATGAAAGCAGACATTCATCCGGATTACCACACCATCAAAGTTGTTATGACTGATGGTACCGAATATTCAACACGCTCCACCTGGGGTAAAGAAGGCGATACGATGAACCTCGATATCGATCCTTTGAGCCATCCGGCATGGACCGGCGGCAACCAGCAGCTGATGGATCGCGGTGGCCGCGTTACCAAGTTCAAGAACCGCTTCGGCAATCTGGGTATCTAATTCCCGATTTCTTGATAAGACTAAAAAAGCTCCGCAATGCGGAGCTTTTTTTATGACCTGTCTCTTTGTTTTTGCGCATTTACCTCACGCAAAACCGGTTCCCACTTTTGCTGGAAATGCAGCAGGTTTTAATAGGGCCGCACCGGTTCCAGCGGAATATCCACGCCAATCGCGCTGAGCATCTTGCGGAATGTCGCCAGATCATAGCGTTCATCTTCCGTCACCAATGCGCGGATTTTCCCCTGCCCTTTTGTGCCCTGCCCGATCCTTGAAACCATATCCTTGGCGGGATCGAGAAAATGGCATTGCGGACGGGCATTTTCGAAAAACCGGCGCAACCATGGCAGATGTGTACTGGAAAGGGTCAGCACATCAATCTCCGGATATTTAGCAAAAACCTGCGCCAGAAATGCATCAACCGCTGCCTGTGTTTTCTCCGGTGCAAACAGAAACGCACCTGATTCTACCAGCTCCACCATCGGAGAGGCATTAATCAGCGCCACACGATCACTATAGGCGCTGTGTTCAGCCACGAATTCACCGATCATCGGACTTTCCACCAGCGACTGAACACCCATGATCCCGACTTGTCCGCTATGGGATAAGCCCCATGCCTCCCGCAGAGGCGGATAGACGCCGAAAAGCGGCAGATGAATATCCTGACTGAGCTCCTCCAGCACCATAATCGACGGTGCATTGGAAGCGATCACAATCGCACAAGGATTGAAGCTTGAGAGATAATCAATCGTGCGGCGCATCACCTGAATCAGTTCCGCGCGGTTTTTGCCGCCATAGGGAAAACTGGCACGGTCAGCAAAATAAATAATATCCTGATGCGGCAAGCGGTTGCGGATTTCCGCAACGACAGCATAGCTGCCGATACCTGCATCAAAAACAGCAATCGGTCTGTGCATAGATCATTCTCCCGTTTCCGTATTGCGGAACGGTGTCCGCCTCGAGAGCGATTTACGCCCCGATTGAATCACAGCAATCGCTCTCGATTCTTAGAGTCGTCGCATTTCATGCCATCAAACTATTCAACCTGATAAAATCAAGAGTGCCAAGTTATTCAACTTGGCTGTGAAATGCTCCGGCCCGCCTCAGATATGCTCTATCAATTTAGTGTCCCGATTTTACCTGCCAAGGTCAACAGGACGATTATATGGCACAAAAAGAAAAACCTCCGGCAACATCAGCTGCCGGAGGTTTTAATATTGAGCAAGGAGGCTAAATTATACACTCAGCTTGGCCAGCACTTCTTCGCTGACTTCAAAATTGGCGTAGACGTTCTGCACATCATCATCGTCTTCCAGTGTCGAAATCAGACGCAGAACGGACTGTGCCTTTTCTTCATCAACCGGAGCCGAAGTCTGTGGCTTCCAGACTGCCTTGATGGATTCAGCTTCGCCAAGTGCTGCTTCCAGCGCTTTGGAAACTTCGCCGAGATCTTCAAAAGCACAGATAATGACATGGCCTTCTTCATCAGACTGCACGTCTTCAGCACCGGCCTCAATCCCTGCTTCCATAACGGTATCAGCGTCACCGGCAGTAGGCTTGTAGACGATCTCGCCAACGCGGGAGAACATGAAGCCCACGGAGCCGGTTTCGCCCAACGCACCGCCGGATTTGGTGAAAGCAGCACGCACATTGGATGCGGTACGGTTGCGGTTGTCTGTCAGCGCCTCAACGATAACGGCCACACCACCCGGGCCGTAGCCTTCGTAGCGTACTTCATCATAGTTCTCGGAATCGGCACCGGCAGCTTTTTTGATCGCGCGCTCGATATTGTCCTTTGGCATGGACTGCGCTTTAGCGTTCTGAATTGCCAGACGCAGACGCGCATTCATCGACGGATCAGGCAGACCCTGCTTGGCTGCAACGGTAATTTCGCGTGCAAGCTTGGAGAACATTTTCGACCGCATGGCATCCTGTCTGCCTTTGCGGTGCATAATATTTTTAAACTGTGAATGGCCGGCCATAGCACCCCTGTTCAGGTTCTAAAATTTGGGCACGGGATTGAATATGCGGCGCAGCAAGAGCGAGGCATCCGCATTCATCCCTGCGGAATGTGCGCTTTATAAGGAAAATGGTGCGCCACGTCCAGCCACACCACACCGCACTTCTTTGCAGGCTGCGATAATATCGTCTTTTCATTGCAGATGATAGTTTTTTACACCGGTTCCGAGCCCTGCAACTGGACACGCTCTGATATGCGCCTTATCAATAACGTGAATATATTATGCCGCATCTCTGGCATTATACTCATTCTCAAACCTTTATTTGCCCGTACCTTTATTTGAATCCCAGAATGCTCTATCCACGGGCAAGCTCTGAAACTGCCCGTTACACCGGATATAGATTGACGTGACCGAACAGCCAGCCGCACCGCGACAGAAAAACGACACGATAGCCGCACAGATCAGTAAGATTCTGTCGCAGCGTATCATCGCCGGTGAACTGGAACCGGGGGCAAAACTGCGTCAGGATCATATTGCAGATGAATTCGGCACCAGCCATGTGCCGGTGCGTGAGGCTTTCCGCCGTCTTGAAGCACAGGGGCTTGCAGTATCCGAGCCGCGCCGTGGTGTGCGCGTTGCCTCTTTCTCGCTTGCAGAAATCCGCGAAGTCGCCGAAATGCGCGCCGCACTGGAAGTGCTGGCACTGCGCCATGCTGCACCGCATCTGACCCGCGCCATTCTGGATGAGGCGGAAGAAGCCACCCATGCCGGTGATAATTCCAGTGATGTGCGTTCATGGGAAGCGGCCAACCGCAAGTTTCACCGTCTGCTGATTACGCCTTGTGCCATGCCGCGTCTGCTGGCGACGATTGATGATCTGCATGATGCCAGCGCACGCTTTCTGTTCGTCTCATGGCGCGCAGAATGGGAAGCCCGCACCGATCACGACCATCTGGCCATTCTTGCAGCCCTGCGGGACGGCGATGTGGAGCAGGCCGCCAATATTCTCACCCGCCATGTGCAGTGGATTGGCCGCAAACCGGTAACCAGCCCGTCAGGCAAAGTGCGCGATGCCTTTGCGATTGTCGGTTAAAATAAAACCAATTCCGCATAAATTATCTATAAAATATATCAATTCATAAGTCTCAGAGCAGATGCGGGCAGTTTTAAAACCTGCCCTTGCCCGGCTTACTGCAATCCGCTCTGTTTACGACCCGTCTATAAACAATTTTACGACAATTCTGTCTGGCCAAGTCGCGCAAATTGACCTAATGATTTTTACGATAGATGCACATTGCAAACTATCTATAATTTCACCAGAGTGTGTCGCATATCATTTTACCCGCTGCACCCGCTCTCAGTTTTTGTTTATTGCATGATCGTGCCCGTCAAATAAGATCATTTGAATACACACCATGCTATAAGGAGCTTTTCATGTCTCTCGCACATGCAGTTCGCAAACCGGCTTTCAGCCCGCTCAATCTCGACAATCGCAGCGCGGCCATGAAATTATTTGCCGTCATTTCCGGCACCATGATTCTCGCACTGACCTCCCAGATCACAGTGCCTATGCTGCCGGTGCCAATCACCCTGCAGACACTGGTTGTGCCGCTGATCGGCGCCCTCTATGGCTGGCGTCTTGGCGCACTGACCGTACTTGCATGGCTCGGTGAAGCAGCAATGGGCATGCCTGTTCTTGCCGGTGGCAACGGCACCCTGGCCGCTTTTGCAGGCCCGACAGCCGGTTACCTGTTTGCATTCCCTGTTATCGCAGCCCTCACCGGCTATCTGGCCGAACGCGGCTGGAACGGCAGCAGCCTGCCAAAAGCTTTCGCTGCTTTCCTGACCGCCAATATTCTGGCTCTGGTTCTCGGCGCAGCATGGCTGAGCCTGTCAGTCGGCGTTGAAAAAGCTGTACTGGTTGGTGTTACACCATTCCTGATCGGCGCACTGATCAAATCCGCTCTCGGCGCTTCGATCCTGAAAGCTTCTTTCCGTAAAGACGCTTAATCGCTTTTGAGCTTCGGTAAAATAAAAGCCCCGTTGCAGATCACTGCAACGGGGCTTTTTCATTATGCGGATTTTATACTGATTTACTCAGCGGGTTTATTGCGGCGACGTGCCAGCATATTGAGGATTTCGACCAGCGCCGAGAAGCCCATCGCAGCATAAATATAGCCTTTCGGCACATGATAACCGAAGCCATCGGCAATCAGGGTCATACCGATCATCAGCAGGAAGCCCAGCGCCAGCATAACGATTGTCGGGTTCTTACCGATAAAGTGCGACAGCGGGTCAGCAGCAAGCAGCATCACTGTTACAGCACCGACAACAGCAATCACCATGATCACGATCTCATCGGTCATACCAACCGCTGTGATGATACTGTCGACCGAGAAGACCAGATCAAGCAGGAGGATCTGTGTAATTGCAGCACCCATGCTCAATGTCACAACTTTACCTGCACCGGCTTTGGCACCGTCATGAGGATCAACCGTGTGATGAATTTCCTTGGTCGCTTTCCAGACAAGGAACAGACCACCGGCAATCAGAATAATATCGCGCCATGAGAACTGATTACCGAACAGTTCAATCACCGGATCCTTCATCTGTACGATGATGGAAATTGTGAACAACAGTCCGAGACGCAGGATCAGCGCAGCACCAATACCGATTTTTCGGGCTTTTGCCTGCTGATGCAGCGGCAGCTTATTGGTGAGGATCGAGATAAAGATCAGATTATCAATGCCGAGAACAATTTCCATGACCAGCAATGTGACCAAGGCAGCCCATCCCGCAGGGCTGTTCAAAAAACCAAAATACTCAGCGAAAAATTCCATTCAGGCGCCCTTTGCGTCGAAGAATTATTGATAGATCTGTAATGTAAGCATATCCGGCAAATACCATGCGGCTTTGCATCAGATAGTGCGCAAAGCCAAAGAGACAGGTGAGCTGCGTCATTTTACTTATGACAAAACAGTTCAAAACTCAGTCCATGTTCCGGTTATAAACCGCCTATACAGGCAATAAAGACTTGAACACACACAGATATTTTACAATCTCATGAAATCACGAGACAGGCACATGGGAAAAGAATGCCTGTTTTTCAATAAAACAGAAGCTCAACATTTTATTTCCGTCTGAAATATTTCGCATGTTCAGCCAAACAAAAAACCCGCATATCCGTAAAATATGCGGGTCTTATAATTTTATTCAGTAAAATGATACTTCAGCGCCAGAAAGACGGAATGGTTTCTTCAAGCCGCGGTCCGATGCGCAATGGCGCCGCCTTTTCTGCCAGACCAGTACGATCTGAGATTTCAACCCCGATACCGCTGATGGTTGCAGGGCCGCTGGCAGCCTCAAAGCGCCCCTTCGGCACTTTGGAGAGAAAACGGTTGAGCGGCTCTTCTTTGTCCATACCCAGCGATGAATCATAATCACCGCACATACCGGCATCAGACATATAGGCCGTACCATTGGTCAGAATCTGGCAGTCAGCAGTCGGGACATGGGTATGGGTTCCCACAACCAGACTGGCGCGGCCATCGACGAAATGACCGAAACACTGCTTTTCACTGGTGGCTTCCGCGTGAAAATCAAAGATCACCGCATCTGCCTGTTCACCAAGCGGGCAGGCTCCGAGAATTTCCTCACCGGCCTTAAACGGATCATCCAGATCGGGATGCATGAAAACGCGCCCCATAATATTGGCGACCAGTACACGTGCACCGTTCTTAGCAATATAGAGGCCGGAACCTTTACCGGCGGTACCTTTCGGAAAATTGGCAGGACGCAAAAAGCGATCTTCGCGGCGGGAGAAATCCAGAGCCTCGCGCTGATCCCAGACATGGTTACCGGTAGTCATGACATCGGCACCGGCACGGATGGTCTCATGGAAGATTTCTTCCGTCACTCCGAAACCACCGGCAGCATTTTCACCGTTAACAACGACAAAATCCAGTTTCAGATCAGAAATCAGACCCGGTAATTTTTCAAAAACTGCTGTGCGACCGGAGCGGCCAACCATATCACCCAAGAAAAGAAAACGCATAGATCCTTCAAACCTGCTTTTGGATTTTCCGCAAATATCACGCAAATATCACACTGGCGATGCCGCAATAAGTCCGGTTTCAGTCAGAATATAATTCAATGCCACATCATGCGGCTCATGGGCTATGTGATCTACCCGTTGGGCATCAAACGCAACACCTATCAGCAGCGGATGCTTATTTTTATGGTGTAAAGCTGCAATTGCACGGTCATAATAGCCCGCACCATAGCCGATCCGGTTGCCTGCATGGTCAAATACCGCCAGCGGAATCAGCATAATATCGGGATCAACAACCGGCGCATCGGCCGGTGGCCCCATTGTACCAAAGCCCGTCTCAACCAGCGTATCGCCAAAAGACAAGGTGCGGAATTCAATAGTCTGCTTATCCAAAATCGCCGGCACACAAAGTGTCATGCCACGCGCTTCAAGCACCCGCATTAGTGGCCGCGGATCAATTTCCGAGCGGATCGGCCAGAAACCGGAGACACAGGCCTTCTCAGGCAGAGTAATACCGTTCAGAAAGTTCTGAACAATGGTCTCAGAAGCAGTGTTACGGAAAATTTCAGGGAGAGCATTGCGCGCCTGCAGAACGGATTTTCGCAAATCGGCCTTCTGCATTTTCAGATCACCATCCGCCATGCTCATTTTCCTTCACTTCACACACCTAGAGCGCCGTGTGCCATACTTGGCACACAAAACTCGCTCTAACACTTTAAAATTAGAGCATAATTTCACCTTAAACTGATCCAAGTTTAAGGAATTATGCTCTAAACGCCTCTTTCCGAATAAAACAGAAAGACGCGAAAAAAGGCAAATATGAAAAAGGAAAGAGCGGCGAACCACAGCGACCGATGAAGCGATTGATCCCGGGAACCTACAACGTAGGTGGGCACCATATGAAGAAGCCCTCGAGCCTCCTCAGGGACAGTTCCCTTAGAGATCAATAAGGCCCCGGGGATGTTAAACCTTCTGTCGTGAAGAGCAGTACGCCTGTATTTATTATAGGGATTCTAATGCCCCTGTACCAGAGGGCATTCTCGCGGATACAGATTTTTTTATTCAACTCATCACAATAAATCAGAACTGCCCGATCAAGTGCCGCGTGGTGCAATTTTTTTAGCCAGACCTTCAATCTGATGGGCAGCACGTGCCACTGCCTGTGTCAAAGCGCTGTCGCTTTTATCGGCACGGGACAAGGCATCATCACGGGAGCGGCGCAGCGTTTCCGCTTCATTTTCCAGCCCCTGCAAGCGTTTTTGCAATTCGGCCAGTTCGTCCATCACCATAATACCGGCCATAACGGTCAGGCGCAGATCGCCGATTTCACCGAAAGAGCCTTTGAGATGCATGACATATTGGTCAAAACGGTCAGCCAGACCGGAGAGATGCTCTTCCTGACCCTCGTCACAGGCCATACGATAGGCTTTGCCATCGATTGTCACTGTTACTGTAGCCATGGGACCTCCGTTCTGCCGTTTTTTATTATTTTGCCGTGCAAGCTATAGAACATAAATAGCTGCTAAATTTTGTCCGGCAAGAGCCTCAACGATCGAGAACCGTGCGGATTGTTTCCATAGCCGTTACCAGCCGCCGCGAGACTTCACGATTGGCTGTCTCCAGCCGCTCGGCACGAGCCTCCGACAAATCAAGTTCCTGTGCCAGTTTGGAGCGGTCAGCATTCATGCGCTGCACTTCTTCTTCCGCTTCCACAAAGTCTCCCTCTTTTTCAAGCCGTAATTCAACAGCCTGCTCAAGAGTAGTCATTGCTTTTTCCAGTTGTTCAATCGCCTGTCTGAGCGTAATTTCTGAAGCCATATTCTTTCCCTTTGCCGATAACGGCTTTTCAAAATAAGGCCGAATCGTCATGCCGGAAGCGGCAGATTTGCCATCACTTTAATAAGCACAATGCTGTGAAGCAACAAATGTCACACAAAGGCGTTAACTCATACACCATATTTACAACGGGGTTTGACAAGCGCAGTTGTAACTTCAACCGTTTTAAGCGCGCACACTGTGTCGCATGCAGGCCTGAAATCCCCTGTTATACGTGCAGAATGCCAGCGCTTTGTTGACTCTCTTCATGCAAATGTTATGTGTCGCCAACCCTTGCAGCAGAGCTCTTTTTATCTTTTTACTGCAAGTTATGTCCTAATGCTCACAAATCTGCCGATGTCTGAGGCTAACAGCTCTTTACACATTCTGCAGGCACCACAGGAAAGACAGCCGAAACCATGAGTAATTCCGATAAACAGAACCAGATGGCCAACGCAATCCGCTTCCTGTCTGTGGACGCAGTAGAAAAAGCCAATTCGGGCCATCCGGGCCTGCCGATGGGCGCAGCTGATATTGCGACCACGCTTTACACCCGTTTCATGTCCCATGATCCGCAGAACACCACATGGCCTGACCGTGACCGTTTTGTCCTGTCCGCAGGTCACGGTTCGATGCTGCTTTATTCCCTGATGTATCTGACCGGCTATGAAGACATCACGCTCGACGAAATCAAAAATTTCCGTCAGCTCGGTCACCGCACCGCAGGTCATCCGGAATTCGGCCATGCTGCCGGTATTGAAACCACAACCGGTCCGCTCGGTCAGGGTATTGCCAATGGCGTTGGCATGGCACTGGCAGAACGTATTCTGAACGCAGAATTCGGTGATGCACTTGTCAACCACCACACTTATGTTCTGGTTGGTGACGGCTGTCTGATGGAAGGTATCAGCCAGGAAGCGATTTCGCTGGCCGGTCACCTCAAGCTGAACCGTCTGATCGTTCTCTGGGATGACAACAATATCTCCATCGACGGCCCGATCTCCCTGTCCGACTCCACCAATCAGTGCGCCCGCTTTGAAGCTTCCGGCTGGAACACGCTGAAAGTTGACGGTCACGATCAGGATGCAATCGCCAAGGCTATTGAATTCGCCAAAGCTTCTGACAAACCAACCATGGTCGCCTGCAAAACCACCATCGGTTTTGGTTCGCCGCACAAAGCAGGTACCAGCAAGGTTCACGGTTCGCCGCTCGGCGCAGAAGAAATTGCAGCCACCCGCAAGGCACTCGGCTGGGAATATGAGCCATTTGTTGTCCCGCAGGATGTGCTTGATGCATGGCGTCTGGCCGGTCTGAACTCCGCGAAGAAGCGCATCGAATGGGAAAAGCGCTTTGCTGCCGCTGACGCATCGGTTCGTGCAGAATTTGAACGCCGTATGCGCGGCGATCTGCCAAGCGCCTTCGATCAGGCAATCATCGACTATAAGAAAAAGCTCTCGGAAGATAAGCCGAAGGTTGCCACCCGTAAATCTTCGGAAATGGCTCTGGAAGTTATCAACGGCGTTGTACCGGAAACCATCGGCGGCTCCGCTGACCTTACCGGCTCCAACAACACGCTGACCTCGCAGACCAAGCCGATTACACCGGATAATTACCATGGCCGTTTCGTCCATTACGGTATCCGTGAGCTTGGCATGTCCGCTGCAATGAACGGTATGGCGCTACATGGCGGTGTTATCCCTTATTCCGGCACCTTCCTCTGCTTCTCCGACTATGCGCGTCCGGCCATGCGCCTGTCCTCACTGATGGGCATCCGCGTTGCTTATGTCATGACCCATGACTCCATCGGTCTTGGTGAAGACGGCCCGACACACCAGCCGGTTGAACATCTGGCTGCATTGCGCGCCATTCCGAACCATTTCGTATTCCGTCCGGCTGATGCGGTTGAAACTGCAGAATGCTGGCAGATTGCGCTGAATTCGACCAAAACACCGTCGACACTGGCTCTGACCCGTCAGAACTTAGCCACAGTGCGTACCCAGCACGATGATGACAATCTCTGCGCCTATGGTGCCTATGAACTGGCAACCGCTTCGGATGATGCAAAAGTCACCATCTTCGCCACCGGTTCCGAAGTTGAAATTGCGCTCAATGCCCGCACACAGCTGGAAGCCAAAGGCATTCCGACCCGCGTGGTTTCCGTTCCTTGCTTTGAGCTGTTTGAAAACCAGACAGCAGCCTATCAGAAAGCACTGATCGGCAATGCGCCGGTACGTATTGCGGTTGAAGCTGCAATTTCCATGGGCTGGGAACGCTTCATCGGCGAAAACGGCACATTCATCGGCATGAAGGGCTTCGGCGCTTCCGGCCCGATCAATGATCTCTACAAGCATTTCGGCATCACTGCAGAAGCTGTGGTTGCCGCAGCAGAAGCCAAGCTGGGTTAATTTATCAGGAGTAATCAGGTCACCTGATTACTCCTTTTTCTCTCTCAGCCTGCAAAAGCAGACTGAAAAACATCGAACAGTTTCGGGAGTCATAATATGGCAGTTCGCGTCGCTATTAACGGTTTTGGTCGTATCGGCCGTAACGTCTTGCGCGCCATCATCGAATCGGGTCGTACCGATATCGAAGTTGTAGCAATCAACGATCTGGGTCCGGTTGAAACCAATGCGCATCTGCTGCGCTATGACAGCGTTCACGGCCGTTTTCCGGCAGAAGTGACTGTCAAAGGCGACACCATCAATGTTGGCCGCGGCGCGATGAAAGTTCACGCTGTGCGCAATCCTGCTGAACTGCCATGGGCAGCTGAAGGCGTGGACATTGCTCTGGAATGCACCGGTATTTTCGCAACCCGCGATAAAGCTGCTGCCCATCTGGAAGCCGGTGCCAAGCGCGTTATCGTTTCCGCGCCTGCGGACAATGCTGACCTGACTGTTGTTTACGGCGTCAACCATGACAAGCTGAGCAAAGATCATCTGGTCATTTCCAACGCTTCCTGCACCACCAACTGCCTTGCACCGGTGGCTCAGGTTCTCAATGACGCAATCGGCATTGAAAAAGGCTTCATGACCACGATCCACTCCTATACCGGTGACCAGCCGACGCTGGATACCATGCATAAGGATCTGTATCGTGCCCGCGCTGCTGCCCTGTCGATGATCCCGACTTCAACCGGTGCGGCTAAAGCTGTTGGTCTGGTTCTGCCGGAACTCAAAGGCAAGCTCGACGGCGTTGCAATCCGCGTACCAACCCCGAATGTTTCCGTTGTTGACCTGACATTTGAAGCAAAGCGCTCCACAACTGTTGAAGAAATCAACAATGCAATCCGCGAAGCTGCCAATGGCCGTCTCAAAGGCATTCTCGGCTTTACTGATGAGCCGCTGGTTTCCATCGACTTCAACCACAACCCGCATTCATCCGTATTCCACATGGATCAGACCAAAGTTATGGACGGCACCATGGTGCGTATCCTGACCTGGTACGACAATGAGTGGGGCTTCTCAAACCGCATGAGCGATACTGCGGTTGCGCTTGGCAAGCTGATCTAAGCATCTGCTCGGACCAAATATGCCGAAGCCGCGTGACCTCACTGGACGCGCGGCTTTTTTATTCCGCAAAAACCGGAGACCTCTTATGAATTTCCGCACTCTTAAAGACGCAGATGTTGCTTCAAAACGCGTGCTTGTCCGCGTTGACCTGAACGTACCTATGCAGGACGGCAAAGTCTCGGATACCACCCGTATCGACCGTATCATTCCGACCATCAATGCTTTGCGTGAACGTGGCGCCAAAGTCATTCTGCTTGCTCATTTCGGTCGCCCGAAAGGCGAAGTAAAGGCTGAATTCTCGCTGGAACAGATCGTGCCTGCTTTGGCACATGCGGTTAAGCATCATGTTGCTTTCGCAAAGGACTGCATCGGTGATGCAGCTGCTGCAGCCGTTAACGCCATGAAGGACGGCGATGTTCTGCTCCTTGAAAACACCCGTTTTCACAAAGGTGAAGAAAAGAACGATGCCGAATTCGTCAAGGCGCTTGCTGCCAACGGCGATATCTATGTCAATGATGCTTTCTCGGCTGCGCACCGCGCTCATGCCTCGACAGAAGGTCTGGCGCATGTTCTGCCTGCTTTTGCCGGTCTGACCATGGAAGCCGAGCTGACAGCACTGGAAAAAGGTCTCGGCCAGCCAGCCCGTCCGGTAATCGCGATTGTCGGCGGTGCCAAAGTTTCCACCAAGATTGACCTGCTTTCCAACCTCGTTGAAAAGGTTGATGCTCTGGTGATCGGCGGTGGTATGGCCAATACTTTCCTTGCAGCACAAGGTCACAATGTCGGTAAATCGCTCTGCGAACACGATCTGGCCGATACAGCCCGTGCGATCATGGCAAAAGCGGAGAGCGCCAATTGCGCCATTATTCTGCCGGTTGATGCTGTAGTTGCATGGCATTTTGCAGCGGATGCCCCGCACCAGAATTATGGTGTGGATGCAATCCCGCATGACGGCATGATGCTGGATGTGGGCCCGCTCTCGGTTGACCGCATCAATGCAGCAATCAGCGATGCTTCCACTCTGGTCTGGAACGGCCCGCTCGGCGCTTTTGAACTGCATCCTTTTGATGCGGCGACTGTATCCGCAGCCAAACATGCGGCTGAACGCACCAAACAGGGCAAGCTGGTTTCCGTTGCCGGTGGTGGTGATACTGTTGCAGCGCTGAACCACGCCAAAGTCAGCGATGATTTCTCCTATGTCTCCACTGCAGGCGGTGCTTTCCTTGAATGGATGGAAGGCAAACCGCTTCCGGGTGTAGACGTGCTGAAAAAGCACTAAGACACATACAATAAGAAAAAGCACGCTGATTTCAGCGGGCTTTTTCAATTATCATTACTGGGATCACTTATCGTGGTGTCAGACGCAGCAGGCGCCCCGGAATATCATCTTCGATCACATAGACGGAACCGTCTTTGGCAATCGCCACATCGCGGATACGGTTTTCCATATCATAGCGTTCCGCTTCATCGGCACTGCCATCCTCTTTGAACTCAACCCGTATCAAAGCCATGGAAGCAAGACCGCCGATCAGCGCCGAGCCTTTCCAGTTTTTGAACAATACGCCTTCATAAAAAGCGAGCCCTGCAGGGGCAATCACCGGCGTCCAATAAACAACCGGCGGTTCAAATTCCGGTCTTGTCTCATGATGCGGGATCGGCTCACCGCTATATTGCGTGCCATTCGACACCACCGGCCAGCCGTAATTCAAACCCTGTTTAATCAGGTTCAGCTCATCCCCGCCTTTGGGGCCCATTTCATGCAGCCATAATTTGCCATCGGGAGCAAAAGCCAGTCCGTAAGGATTGCGATGGCCGGTTGTCCATGTCAGCGCCCGTGCATTATCCTCATCCTGTCCTGCCAGATCGGCACGCGGATTATCCTGCGGCACAGAACCGTCGCGGTTAAAGCGCAGCACTTTACCCAGAGCCAGTTTCGGGTCTTGCGCGGTTTTCGGATTCATCCTGTCACCGGAGCTTAAATACAGATATTTTCCGTCCGGTGAAAAAGCGATAATGCCGCCCGGTTGCCCCAACTTACTTTTCGGCATCTGCCGCCACATCACAGTCAGATTATCAAGCGACGCCTTGTCATCTTTTTCACTTAATTCTGCCCGTGCCAGCACCAGCGAGCTGACAATATCTTTCCCGCTGCGTTCCGGCTCGGCATAGGTAAAATAGACCAACCGGTCAGAGGCAAAATCCGGCGAGACAGCAATATCCAGCAGGCCGTTCTGCCCTTCAAAAGACACGGCAGGCACATTGCTGACTTCGGTCTTTTTACCGGCCCGATCAGTCAGAAAAATATGTCCGGCTTTTTCCGTTACCAGCAGGCGCTGATCCGGTAAAAAAGCAATCGCCCACGGCGTATTAAATTCGGCAATTTCCTGCACTTTAAACGGATTTTCAGCAACCGCTGCGCGGCCACCGGCATTAACAGATTGGGATGCAAAAACCGGCGGACTGAACAGGCTGGCAGCTATTGCAGAGGCCAGAAAATAACGAATGCCTGCATGTTTCAGACCTGTAATCTTGACGCGTCCGTTCAGCACGCTCTCCCCCCTTAACCGGTTGATTATGACTGGCTGTATCAAACGCAATCCGGCGGCTGTTGACAAGTCTGTTGTGCAGATAAACTTATCCGGTAATTTTAACCAGTTTTAAGAAAACTTGTCCGAACTTAATCGGTTAAAATTAATTCAATCGGTTCAAGTGCTTGGCACAGTATTTGTTTTATCCGGCACATCTGCTATCGGCTGGGTACCAATTTCCAACGCCCTTCTTAACACGGAGTTTTTTATGAGCGAACGTCTCGAAGATATTGCAGTTGCCATGGTAGCAAAAGGCAAAGGCATTCTTGCCGCCGATGAAAGCTCCGGTACTATCAAGAAGCGCTTTGACAGCATCAATCTGACTTCGACAGAAGATGCGCGCCGCGATTACCGCGAAATGCTGTTCCGCGCAGATGATGCGATGAAGAACTACATCTCCGGCGTTATTCTCTATGATGAAACCCTGCGCCAGAGCGCCCGTGACGGTACTCGTCTTGCAGACCTCATCAAAGCAGCCGGCTCTATCCCGGGTATCAAGGTTGATGCCGGTGCCAAGTCTCTGGCCGGTTTTGCTGACGAAACCATCACCGAAGGTCTTGATGGCCTGCGTGAACGCTTGAATGAATATTACGAACTCGGCGCACGTTTTGCCAAATGGCGCGGTGTTATCGCAATCTCCGATACTCTGCCAACATGGGGCGCAGTGCGTCAGAACGCACAGGCACTGGCTCGCTATGCAGCTCTGTGTCAGGAAGCCGGTATCGTGCCAATCGTTGAGCCGGAAATCCTGATGGACGGCGTACCGGGCGACCATTCGATTGAGCGTTGCTATGAAGTGACCGATCTGGTTCTGAAAACCGTTTTCAACGAACTCTATGATGCCCGCGTTAAGCTTGAAGGTATGATCCTCAAGCCAAACATGGTTATCGACGGTAAGAACGCCCGTAAGGCTTCTGTGGAACAGGTTGCGGAACTCACCGTTCGCGTACTGAAAGCCAATGTTCCTTCCGCAGTTCCGGGCATTGCATTCCTCTCCGGCGGTCAGTCGGATGTTGAAGCAACTGCACATCTCTCCGCAATGAATGCCGGTTATGATATGCCTTGGAACCTGACCTTCTCCTATGGTCGCGCTCTGCAGGCTGCTGCCATCAAGGCATGGGGCGGTAAAGACGAAAACGTTCCTGCAGCACAGGCTGCCTTCACCCATCGCGCCCGCATGAACGGCCTTGCCGCGACCGGTGCATGGACTGAAGCACAGGAAAAGAATGCTTAATCAGTATTACTGATGCATTGAAAAAGCCCGCGTTAAACGCGGGCTTTTTTTATATCGGACCTTTAATAACCGGTATGAGCCTGCAGCAAGACTGTAATCATCATCACCGCAATGGCCGCAACGGCGATTTTCCAGAAGTCACTGCGCTGCTTCAGCCCCGGCAGTCCCAATGGCTTCAGCAAATGCAATCCCATCAGGATCAGCAATAAAAACGGTGCAATCTTTGCCATTGCGCATCCTCTGAATATTATTGCGGCCTGACTTGTATCTTGCCCCCTCTTTAGTCGAATGGACGTCACTTTAACAGTGTGGATTAATATCGGCTGAGGAGAATGGCGTAGTTTATATTTTTCAAAACCGCACAAAGATCCGGTGAAAGTTATTCTGCGCCTGAGAGGTGCAAGCACAGCTTGCATTGCAATGGGAGGAATACATGACTTCGGCTTATCCCGAAATTTATCAGGCATGGAAAAATGATCCCCAAACTTTCTGGGGTAAAGCATCCGCACTCATTAACTGGTATAAACCAGCAACAAAAATCTTTGACCCTGAACAAGGCCCTTACGGACGGTGGTTTGCAGGCGCTGAATGCAACACCTGCTACAATATGCTCGACCGTCATATCGAGGCCGGTCGCGGTGATGTTCCCGCTATTCTCTATGACAGTCCTGTCAGCGGCCAGAAGGCTCGTTTCACCTATAGCGAGACTCTGGAACAGGTGATGCGGCTCAGTGCCGTGATGCGGGATTTCGGCATTCAAAAAGGCGATCGGGTACTGATTTATATGCCGATGGTGCCGCAGGCATTATTTGCCATGATGGCCTGTGCCCGCCTTGGTGCAATTCATTCTGTGGTTTTTGGCGGTTTCTCAGCCGATGAACTGGCAGCGCGCATTGATGACGCCACCCCTGCCCTGATTATTGCCAGTTCCTGCGGGCTGGAAGCCAATAAAACGGTCAGCTACAAACCGCTGCTCGATAAGGCCATTGCCACCGCAAAACATCAGGTGCAGAACTGCCTGATCCACCAGCGCGAACAATGTGTATGCGAGTTAATCACGGGTCGTGATCATGATTTTGCAGAGCTTTGCGAACAGTCGGCAGGACGCGACATACCTTGCACACCGGTAAAAGCCACTGATCCGCTCTATATTCTCTACACTTCCGGCACCACTGGCAAACCAAAAGGCGTAGTACGCGATAATGGTGGCTATATGGTTGCCCTCGCCTGGTCGATGGGGGCGCTTTATGACATCCATCCCGGCGATATTTTCTGGACAGCATCAGATATCGGCTGGGTAGTCGGCCATTCCTATATTGTCTATGCCCCGCTGCTGATCGGCGCCACAACAGTGCTGTTTGAAGGCAAACCAGTCGGCACGCCCGATGCCGGTACATTCTGGCGCGTGGTTGCCGAGCACAAGGTGAAAGTGCTGTTCACTGCACCAACCGCTCTGCGCGCGATTAAGCGAGAAGACCCCGAAGGCAAGCTGCTGCATCAATATGATCTCTCCAGCCTTGAAGCACTGTATCTTGCCGGAGAACGTGCAGACCCGAATACGCTGGAATGGGCAGAGCAGATGCTCAACCGCCCTGTGATCGATCATTGGTGGCAAACCGAAACCGGCTGGCCGATTGCCGGCAATCCGCGCGGCCTTGGCATGTTACCTGTCAAACATGGCTCTACATGTGTGCCAATGCCCGGTTATGATGTGCAGGTTCTGGATGATGCAGGCCATCCGTCGAAAACCGGCGAGCTCGGCAATATTGTCATCAAACTGCCGATGCCGCCCGGTTGTCTGCCAACTTTGTGGCAGGCCGACCAGCGCTTCCATGAAGCCTATCTTGATGAATTCAAAGGCTATTATAAATCCGCAGATGCCGGTTACATGGATGAAGGCGGCTATATTTTCATCATGAGCCGCACTGATGACATCATCAATGTTGCGGGACATCGCCTGTCTACCGGCTCGATGGAAGAAGTAATTGCCGGTCATCCACAGGTCGCAGAATGTGCGGTAATCGGCATTGCCGATAAGCTCAAAGGGCAAATCCCCTGCGGCTTCATCGTGCTCAAGGCCGGTGTGACGCAAGCCCATAGTGAGATTGAAGCAGAATGTGTGGAACGGGTACGCGATCAGATCGGGCCTGTTGCCGCGCTGCGCACAGTTCTGACAGTCAACAAATTACCCAAAACCCGCTCCGGCAAAATTCTGCGCTCCACCATACAGAAAATCGCCGATCACGAGCCATGGAAAATGCCTGCCACGATTGAAGACCCGCAGACACTGGATGATATCCGTGACTGCCTTCATCAACGTGGCATCGGCACCTGCTCCGAAGCAACAAAACCTGCGGCCTGACAATTATCAGATACAAAAAAGCCGCCGGAGATGATCCGGCGGCTTTTTACAACTACAAATACAAAGAGATCTTACAGATCGTCTTCTTCGTCTTCCGGTGCGCTCTTCATCGAAGAAAGCTTGGCGAAGACTTTATCCGCATCCAGCTCTTCCGATTCGTCATTGCGGCTGTAATCCAGATTTTCTGTTGCCGATGCCGGCAGCAATGTATCACCGGATTCCGGCTCAATCGGACGATTGCGCGCTGCGCGGTCAACTTCGATATCCAGATCAATCTGCGAGCAGAGACCCAGTGTTACCGGATCCATCGGCTGAAGGTTAGCCGAGTTCCAGTGAGTACGGTCGCGAATCTGTTCGATGGTCGATTTTGTGGTGCCGATCAGACGGGAAATCTGGGCATCTTTCAGTTCCGGATGGTTACGCACCAGCCAGAGAATCGCATTCGGACGATCCTGACGCTTGGACAAAGGCGTATAACGCGGACCTTTACGTTTGGCTTCCGGTACACGCACTTTTGGTTCGGACAGTTTCAGACGGTAATTAATGTCTTTTTCAGCCCGTGCAATTTCTTCACGGGAAAGCTGGCCGGTGATGACCGGATCAAGACCTTTAATACCCTGTGCAGCTTCACCATCCGCAATCGCTTTCACTTCAAGCACATGCAGCTTGCAGAAAGTTGCAATCTGGTCAAAAGACAGAGCAGTATTATCGACAAGCCATACGGCTGTTGCCTTAGGCATAAGAAGCTGAGTGGCCATAAGATATAATCCTCTCGTTCGCCCGCTCCGGTAGCGCGGGACGTGGGGTAAACCACAATTTCCGGGAATTCGTTCCCTCTATAACCAAATTTTACACAATGAGCAAGAAAACCCTGCACAGGAATTCAGCGCATTTGTAACTCACCCCCCCTGCTTGTAGGGGGATTTCGGTTATGGCGTGCCGAAAATGGTGTTTTTTGAGAACCGGAGCGGAGTGTAGCATTGAGCATGTCCAGCAAAAGTGCATGGCGGTTTTGCGTAGGACAATGCGACAAAACAAAAAACAGAGCGGTTCCAACTATTCCTTTTAAACCGGAACCGCTCCAGTACATGAGCACCGGACTCACAGAAAAACGCCATTTGCAGGCCGCCAGAGGTGAAATATCAACCGACGTCGAGGACAATTTTGCCGACATGATTGCCCTCTTCCATACGTTCATGGGCACGCCATGCATCTTTCAGCGGGTAGATCATGTCCATCACCGGAGAAATAGTGCGGCTTGCCAGCAACGGCCAGACCTTTGATTCCAGTTCCGCTGCAATCTGCGCTTTAAAAGCAACATCACGCGCACGCAGGGTCGAACCGGTATGAGTCAGACGCTTGGTCATCAGCTTGGCAAAATTGGCTTTCGCCTTGGCTCCGCCAAGAAAAGCGATCTGCACAATGCGCCCTTCAACCGCCGCCGCATCATAATTGCGATCGACATAATCGCCGCCAACCATATCAAGAATAACATCTGCACCCTTGTTATTGGTGGTAGCTTTCACCTGCTCGACAAAATCCTGCTCACGATAATTAATCGCAACATCCGCACCGATCTTCAGACAGGCGGAGCATTTTTCCGCAGAACCGGCCGTCACAATCACTTTGGCACCCAGCGCTTTACCAAGCTGAATTGCCGTTGTGCCGATACCGGAACTGCCGCCGTGAATCAGCAATGTCTCACCGGCCTGCAACTGTCCGCGCTGCACCACATTGTGCCAGACGGTGAAAAGTGTTTCCGGTAGAGCCGCCGCCTCCACATAACCATAACCGGATGGCAGCGGCAGCGCATTGCCTTCACAAACCACGGCATATTCAGCATAACCGCCGCCCGCCAAAAGAGCAGTCACCGCATCGCCTACTTTATAACGCTGCACGCCTGCGCCAATAGCCACCACATCACCGGCCACTTCCAGCCCCGGCAAATCAGAAGCACCAGCAGGCGGCGGATAATGTCCCTGTCGTTGCAACACATCAGGGCGGTTCACTCCGGCAGCTTTCACACGGATCAGAATTTCGCCTTTACCCGGATGCGGCACGGCACGTTTGACTGGTTTCAGTACCGATGGCGCACCGGCCTGTTCAATCGCAATTGCCATCATCTGGGAAGCAAGTTCCGTTGTCATATCCGCTCCTTAAATTCTATGATCCGCCCAAAGCGCTTTCCCTGATCTAGCCATATTATGCAGAAAAGATGCAATCTATAAAAATCATATCGCTAATGATGCAGGTTTGTGAGATGCTGAAAACTTATGTGGCCTGCCCGCCCTGAATTTAAAGGCAGACAGGTCACGAATATTGCGAACCATATTGAAAGCTGCCGTGGACAGGCTGCAGCAGGAAGTGAGGAAAACGCCATGTTCTTTGATGATAATGCGCAGGAGACAGCAACCTATAATCACCATATCGGTGAGGATGTGACCCTGCTTTCAGCGGCTGAAATCGACAATCGTATTGCCTTGCTTAAAGCGGAGATCCGCCGGTTGGAAACCGATCGCAATGACAGAAACCGCAGCCGTGCGGCCGCAGAGGCTCTGTTTCGCATGTAAGCCTTTGCTATTTCCAGATACACCATAGTTTCAGAACCTCTGCTCTCAAACAGGCGGAGGTTCTTTTTATTTTACCTGACACAATATCTCATCAATACAAAGCCTTGCACTCTTCCAAGTGATAGGTCAGCATGGTTACACTCAATCTGTCCGAAGCGGCAATTTCACCTTGCAGTTTCGGACGAACAGGTTTCAAGATCAGAAAACTGTAAAACAGCCTGCAATAGAATAAAGGATTCTGCGTGTTCCGTTCCTATGTCCAGATTTTCGCACTGCTTTGCGGCACCGCTTTTCTGCTGATCGGTTCAGGTCTGCACGGTCTTTTATTGCCACTGCGCGGAAATGTGGAAGGCTTCTCGGTTACGGCTCTGGGTCTGATCGGTACAACATGGGCAGGCGGTTTCGTTGCTGGCTGTATTTTTGCACCGCGTCTGGTGCGCCGTGCCGGACATGTACGGGCTTTCGGCTTCTTCGCATCCACTGCGGCAATTGTGGTTTTGCTGACCGGTCTGATGGTTGACGCTTCAATCTGGGTGGTTCTGCGTGCCATTACCGGTTTTGCCATGGCCGGTATTTTCATGGTGATTGAAAGCTGGCTGAATGAAAAAGCCACCAATGAAACACGCGGTAAAATTTTCGGCCTCTATATGATGGTCAACTACGGTGCCGTCATGACCGGCCAGATGCTGGTGATTACCGGCGATGTCGAAGGCAGTTCGCTGTTTATGATTGCCGCGATCTTCTTCTGCCTTGCGCTGCTGCCAACCGCAGCTTCCAAAGCATCTTCGCCGCGCCCGCTGACCGAAGTCCAACTTGATCTGAAAAAGCTTTATGCCAATTCACCGGTTGCCTTTGTCAGCGTGATCCTGATCGGCATCGCCAATGGTGCATGGGGTACATTGGGTGCGGTTTTCGGCTCGCTCAGCGGTATTGATAAAACCACAATCGCGCTGATGGTCAGCTTCACCATTGCTGCCGGTGCATTAATGCAAATCCCTGTCGGACGCTTTTCCGACCGTATCGACCGCCGTTATGTCATGGCCAGCGTTGCCGGTTCCGCTGCCCTTATCGGCTTTCTGATTTTTGCAATCGCACCAACCAACGGCACGCTCATTCTGGTCATGACCGCGCTTTACGGCTCGCTTGCTTATGCGATTTATCCGGTTGCCGTTGCCCACGCCAATGACCACGCAACACCTGAGACTTTCGTCAAGGTCTCCGGCGGTTTGCTGCTACTTTATGGTTTCGGCACCATGCTCGGGCCGCTGATTGCTGCGGAAGCGATGAATAATTTATGGCCTTCCGGCCTGTTTCTGGTGACAGCGGTCTCGCATATTGCCATTGCCGGTTATGCTATTCTGCGCTCGCGTAAACGCGCTTCACCGCTACCTTCCGAGAAAGAGCAGTTCCAGAGCATGGCTGCAGAACGCCCTGCCACACAGGAAAGTGTGCTGCTTGATCCGCGCTCTGAGGCTGCACAGGAAGAGAAATCCACCCCTGTGCCGGAACCGGCGAAATCAGAGAACTGACACACGGGTAGCCCGTTCTTTTAGCCGATGTAACTATTTACGGGCATGGAGTGCTGCCTGCATCAGCCTGCGGAATTTAGGACATTCCGTATGGGTTTCTGCAGGGCATTCAGCCACATGCCGCAAGGCTTTGCTGAGTGTTGTCAGTTGACGGACCTGCAAATCCAGCTGATCTGCCCGCTGATGCAGCGCCTGTCGTGGCAAATCAGCCGAGCCGTCTTTGCCGAACATGTCTTTCATCTCGGACAGCGGAAAACCCGCTATCTTCCCCAGCGAAATCAAAGCCAGTTGCTGCAGCACTTCCGGTGCATATTGACGGCGCAAACCATGGCGGCTGAAGGATTCGATCAGCCCGATCTCCTCATAATAACGGAGTGTGGAAGGTGACACTCCGCTCTTCTCCGCCAGCACACCTATATCAAGAAGTTTCATACTTGACCTCAAGTTGACTTGAAGTGGCAATGTAACAGCGACTCAAACAAGCCACAAGAGGAACAGCTGTGCGTTTCGCCCTCTCAGATACTTCCCCTCGCCTTGCAATCCTTGCTCTTTCAGGTTCCATGCTGCTTGCCTCCATGGCCGTGAGCATCACCGCTGTCGCATTACCGACGCTCAGCAGAACACTGGATGCTCCTGTGTCTGCGGTTCAGTGGATTGTGTTGATTTACCTGTTGTCCGTCACAATAGTGATTGTGCTGGCGGGGCGTTGTGCCGATCTGTTCGGTCATCGTTTTATCCTGCTGACCGGACTGATAATCTTTACAATCAGTTCGCTGCTTTGCGCTGCAGCACCAAATCTCACAATGCTCATCGCAGCCAGAGCGATACAGGGCATAGGCGGTGCCATTCTCATGGCATTACCGGTCTCAATCATAAGAGGCATGGTTTCCGGCGAACAGACAGGCTCCGCCATGGGGCTTCTCGGTTCCATGTCAGCAATCGGAACCGCGCTCGGCCCTGCACTCGGAGGCATCCTGATTGCTGTCTTTGACTGGCGTTCCGCCTTTATCCTGCTGGCAATATCCGGTTTTGTCTTACTGGTTCCGGCTATCAAAGCGATACCGGCATCACCACCAAATCATAAAACCAACCGCTCGCTGGATCTGTCAGGCGCGGCCTTACTGGCTATTGTGCTGTTTCTTTATGCAGTGATAACGACCGGAAATAAAAACGGACTGAACTGGGATATGGCTGCCACCATTCCGGCGGTTCTGTTTGTTCTGATGATTTTTGTGGGTATTGAAAGCCGGTCTTCTTCGCCGCTGGTGCCTCTGTCACTCTTGCGCAATCCTGTTATCAGCGCCTCGCTGATAACCAACCTGCTCATCAGCTCAGTGATGATGGCAATGCTGGTGGTCGGGCCATTCTTCTTGTCATTCGGCCTGCTGTTGGGGGAAGCGACAACAGGACTGGTTGTCGCTGTCGGCCCTGTTGTTGCAGCGCTGGCCGGTATTCCTGCCGGACGCATTACAGACCGGTTTGGCATAAGACGCGCGCTGGCTTACGGACTGGCTGTCATGAGCATTGCACTCATCTGCATGGCCTTACTGCCCGTCAAATTCGGAACGGCAGGATATATTTTATCTCTGATAATGCTGACACCGTGTTTTCAGCTGTTTCTGGCCGCCAATAATACAGCCATCATGCTTGCAGCACCCGAAGACCAGCGCGGTATCTTGTCCGGATTGCTGGGCCTGTCGCGCAATCTGGGACTGATGACCGGCGCATCTGTCATGGCCACAATATTTGTTACCGCACTGGGACAGGAAGAGCTTGTTCATGCAGCTGCAAAATCCGTCGGATTTGCCTTTACGGTCACCTTGCTGACGGCAGCAGGACTTGCACTGCTTTCGCTGATAATCACGCTCATCAGCATAAGAAAATAAATCCGGTGCGGGCCTGATATCCGGCCTGCACCTCATCTTTCAGAGCCTGCCCATCCGGCGGTTCTGTCTGAAACTGTGCTTTACAGTTTAGCGTAATTAATGTCGGGTGACTTGTGTCCTAAGCTTTTCTATCTGTTCCTTCAGATACAGCTTTTTGCGTTTAAGATCGGCGATCGTCAGCGTATCAGTAGCTGGCAATGCTGCGGCGTCGGAAATTTCCTTTTCCAGTGCATCATGCTTCTTTTCCAGTGAGGCAAGATGGGATTCAAGTGCCATTATTGCTTCTCCTTTATATTTACGCGTCACTCTCATTTTGTCAGCAGATCAGGCTCCAAGACCCGTTCGGTCTGCAAGAACTTGCTTGTGACAATTCCCAGCCTCGAACCAGACTATGACAAAACAATGACAGTCTTGCATGAGATTTGATTAATGTCGAATTCATATTTGGCACATTTCAACTTTACCAAATTTGTGCTACGGCAAAGCTGAAAAAGGGCGGATTATACTGACCTGCGGTGCTTCTGTGAAAATCGCAACCCATATTGGTGCGCGATAAATGCAGATGTCTGCGGTTCTGTTCTCGCTGTGAAGACAAGATCAGATGGAATATGCCATGGCCGATCAGGAACAAGCCGAAATTCGCCTCTCCGTTGCACGGTTGCGCCAGGAACACACGGATTTTGATCTTGCCATTAATGCGATGATGCAGACCGGTTGTAACCAGCTCAGCATTCAGCGCATGAAAAAGAAAAAACTCGCGATCAAGGATCAGCTGAGCAAGCTGGAAGATAAAATCATTCCGGATATTATTGCCTGAGTTCGGCACCAAAACCGACTCGATCACTTTACATTCTCACCGCAGATAAAAGACCGGCAGACTTTTACGAAGCCTGACCGTTTTTTTATTTTTTAAATCCAGCACCTGACAGGACATTTCATGGCAGATAACACTCCAACTTCCCCGAAAGTCGCCATCATTATGGGCAGCCAGTCCGACTGGCCAACCATGCGCAATGCAGCGCAGGCACTGGATACGCTGGGGGTTGCCTATGATGCCCGTATTATTTCCGCGCACCGCACACCGGATCGCATGGTTGAATTTGCCAAAACGGCACGCGATCAGGGCTTTCATGTAATTATCGCCGGTGCAGGCGGTGCCGCCCATCTGCCGGGTATGGTTGCATCCATGACGCCGCTGCCGGTTTTTGGTGTGCCGGTACAGTCCAAAGCGCTGTCGGGTCAGGACTCGCTGCTTTCCATCGTCCAGATGCCTGCGGGTATTCCTGTCGGCACAGTAGCCATCGGCAATGCCGGTGCCACCAATGCCGCACTGCTTGCTGCTGCAGTTCTGGCACTGCATGACAAGCCGCTGGCAGACCGTCTGGATGCCTATCGCAAAGCCCAGACCGATGCCGTGGCTGCCGCACCAAAAGATGAGGGCTGAGCCATGCTGCAAGCAGGATCAACAATCGGGATTATTGGCGGTGGTCAGCTTGGCCGTATGCTGGCCATGGCGGCAGCGCGCCTGAGTTTCAAAACCATTATTCTGGAACCGCAAGCGGATTGCCCTGCCGCACAGGTCGCCAATCACCAGATCGTGGCTGCCTATGATGATCGCGCCGCCTTGCTGGAACTGGCTGAAGCCTGCGATGTCATCACCTATGAATTTGAAAATGTGCCGGTAGAAGCCGCACAGTTTCTCGCAACAAAAAACATTGTTTCCCCGCCACCGCTGGCTCTGGAAATCTCGCAGGATCGCGTTGCCGAAAAACAGTTTCTCAATGAGAGCGGCATTGCCACCGCGCCATGGCGTGTGGTTGACGATGTGCAGGATCTGGTCGCAGCGCTTAGCGCGCTGAACGAGCGCGGCATTCTGAAAACCCGCCGTTTCGGCTATGACGGCAAAGGTCAGGTGCGCCTGAACAGCCTCGATAATGACGCTGCGGCTGAAGCCATTGCTGCCATTAAAAATGCTCCGGCAATTCTTGAAGGCTTTGTGGAATTTACCCGTGAAGTTTCTGTCATTGCCGCACGCGACAAGGCAGGCAATGTCCGCCTTTATGACATTGCAGAAAATGTTCACAAGAACGGCATTCTCGATACTTCAACCATACCGGCATCAATCAGCTCTGAAACCGCAGCCGCCTGCACCGAGGCCGCACAGAAGCTGCTTCATGCGCTGGATTATGTTGGTGTGCTCGGCTTTGAATTTTTCGTTCTGCCGGACGGTTCTGTCGTTGCCAATGAATTTGCACCGCGTGTGCATAATTCCGGTCACTGGACAGAAGCGGCCTGTGCTGTTTCGCAGTTTGAGCAGCATATCCGTGCTGTGGCCGGCCTGCCGCTCGGTGATCCGCGACGTCACAGTGACTGTGTCATGGAAAACCTGATCGGTGACGATGTGCTCAAAGTTCCGGCGATTCTGGCAGAATCGGATGCGGTACTGCATCTCTATGGTAAGGCCGAAGCACGTGAGGGACGCAAAATGGGGCATGTCACATGCATTAAAAACGGAAAATAACACCGTTTTGCGGGTTCCGTGCGCATCAATGGTTGACAATTGACCCATTCATTGACTATTTCACCTCAACCATTCAAACGTGCTCTTTGGCTCGCTCTGAAACATGCTCCCAAATGCGGGAAACAGTTTTGGGAACAAGGCATGTATAGAAACAAAGAGCTGGAACGAGCGCAGCGTTTCTAATGAAATGAGACACGTTCCAGGAATATGCCCAATTCGGGCCAAACACATTGGTGAGTAACATGAAGATCAAGAATTCGCTTAAAGCGCTCAAAGGCCGTCATCGTGACTGCCAGCTGGTTCGTCGTAAGGGCCGCGTATACATCATCAACAAAACTGCTCCTCGCTTTAAAGCTCGTCAGGGCTAATGAGCTGAGCGGGAAAGTTTAACGACGATCCCAGTGCAGTAAGTTGTAGAGAATTTTAACAGCGCCGGTATTAATTTACCGGCGCTGTTTTTATGCCTTTAATCAGCCGGTTTCTGCTTTATGATAGCACTATGACCAAGACACGCAGCTCCCTCACCGTTTCTCTGATATCAGCCCTGATGATCACGGGTGCTGCGGGCTTTGCTGCGGCAGAAGATATCAGTGCTACCGGCAAAACAGAGCCGCAGCCCATGCCGCCTGCCGTAACCATACCTGAGGCTCCGAAACCGGCACCAATCAACAACACGGCGGCAAAGCCCAAAGAGAAACCTAAAAATCCCGATGTGGAAATGGCAGGGCCGCTCACTGAAACCCGCCGGAAAGAACAGGAGCAACTGTTCACGGATTTGCGCAAGGCATCCACACCTGAGAAGTCCCATGCTATTGCCAGCCGCTTGCGCCAGAGCTTTGTGCGCACCGGCAGCGATAGTCTGGATCTGATGCTGCGCTGGGCAGAAACCGCCCTCAACCAGTCCCGCGAGGCCGAGGCGCAGGATTATATTGACGAGGTGATGGCACAGCGCCCTGACAATGCAACAGTCTGGCAATTGCGCGCCCGCCTGCATCTGCGCCGCAACGAGCTGGCTCCTGCCCTCAATGACATCAGGCAGGCAATGATTTTAGAGCCGCGTAATTTTGATGTTCTCATCAATTATGCAACTTTGCTGCGCGAAACCGGAAACCGCAAAGGTGCCCTCCGGCTCTATGAACAAGCCTTGAGTGTTTATCCGATGATGAAAGAAGCACAGGATGAAATGCTGAAACTCACAGAAGCCGACAGCGATACCGCCCTCTGAACCCGCAATTAGAGCATAATTTTAAAGTGTTAGAGCGACCTTGTGTAGTGCCAAGTCTGGCACACGGCGCTCTAAAAGCCCCTTACGGGGCTTTTAGCTTATTCGCTGATGATTTTCACACGGTCGCCCGCAGAAACCGTACCGCCGCTCGGCAGAGCATTCAGAAGGCGGAAGAGATCAAGCTTGCGATCAGTTCCCTGCATCCGGTTGGCCAGTGAGCCTAGCGTATCTCCGGCTTTCACGCTGATCACACGGATGCGCAGCGGTTTCGCTGCAGCCTGCTCGGCCGGTGTCAGCACGCGGAAGCTTTGTGTGGTCGCCTGTGTCGTAGCGCTCAAAGCATTGCTGTTTTTCGGTGCGGCGATGAGGAAGCGATAAACTTTCTGACCGGAAGCGATGACAACAATTTCAAACTGCCATTTATCGGCACTGGCACGCGCAGTGGCTGCAGGCAGACCATTGATTGTGGTTGTCTGCACAGACTGCTCATCAAGGCCTGTCACCCATCCGCTGCGCAGATAGGCTGCAAGATCACCGCCCTGTGGCAGTGCTGCACCGTCAAAACGGATAGCCAGTTCACCCGGACCGCTGGCCATAACGGCACTGGCTGAATTATCAATCGTAAAGCCCTGCGGAACACTGAAAGTCACACCGAGTTTCGGGTGAATAAAGGTGCGCTCACGCACAAAACCTTCCTGCGGCGTGTCACCATAGAGCAGGCCGTCAATTCCGTTCAGGAATGAAGGACGGTCAGTCGTGCCGACACCCGGCGCACCGATGCGGCGTGCATGGCCGATGGCCAGATCAACGCGCTGCGGTGTGGCCGGATGGCTGGCCAGAAAGTCGAGGCTGGCATCGGTCGCACCGGAGACAGAGCGGAAGCCCGTATAGGCTTCCATCGACTGCAGAAAACGCGCCGAGGCAAACGGGTCATAACCCGCAGCGCCGATCATTTTAATGCCAATTGCATCGGCCTGTAATTCCTGATTACGCGAGAACTGGGCAAGACGCAGTTTGCTGCGGATTGCCGCCTCACGGCCGGCCGCATCATCATGCAGCACCTCGGAGGCAACGCGTTTGGCAAGTACCGATTCCGCTTCTTTTGCCTGTCGCAGAATACCGTGATTGGCCGTGACATGCCCCATTTCGTGGGCGATTACAGCAGCCACTTCGGATGAATCATTGGCAAGCGCCAGCAAGCCGCGGGTCACATAGAGATAACCGCCGGGCAGCGCAAAAGCATTGATATTCGGGCTGTTAAGAATTGTAATGCGGTATGTCTGGTCAGGATTATCAGAAACCGTTGTGAGATTGCCGACGATCTTTGCAACCATGCGCTCAAGCTTGGCATCTTTATATTCCCCGCCATAGGTGGCGAGGATACGCGGATGCTGCTGCGCACCAAGCTGTGCCAGCTTGTCATTCTTGCTGACATTGGCAACCGTAACCGGATTGGACGACGGGCCGATCACATCGGGATCGCTGAAGTCTACAGTACGGCAGGCAGATAAAAGCGCGACCAGACCAATCGCGGCTGATCGTTTGAAAACTGGAGAAATAGAGGGCTTTTCCGCTGCGGAAAACCGTGCTGCCCTTAAAAGCATATCCAGTGTCGTGTCCCCGTTTACTTCAAAGCTGATTTGGCGGTGCCGGTTGCACGGCCTGTTCAGCGATTCTGTCTGCTCGTCTGCAAGCGAATTGCCCGCAATATAAACAATGCTCTCCTGAATAGAAGTGAAATGATTTTTGCGGCATTTCACAAATTGTCAGCTATTGCATTATTAGTAGATATAGGCTGGTTCTCTGTTTAACCAGAGCCGGTCGCATTAAATGATCGTAATGCATCCGCTCCGGATCGCCTGAACAGCCGCATAGTCGGCGGCTCAAGACGAGCATTTAACTGCGCATGCTTTGTGTCAATATCACGTCATTCGCTATGATAATCTGATTATCATATTGTAATCAGGATGTTTTATGCTCTGACGTGCCCATATAGTCACGCACGGGCTGAGGGCCGGAGGGCGAAAGCATCATGGCTGCATCACCCTGCTCTCTGATTTGCCCGTCTTTGAGAAAAAACAGCGTTGAATCGAAACGCAGTGCATCTTCCGGCGTATGCGTCACCATCAGAATGGTAATACCGGTTTCCTGTTGCAATTCACGGATCAGATCCAGCATTTGCTGTCGCAAGGCGGGGCCGAGAGAAGCAAAAGCCTCGTCCAGCAGCAAAACAGGCTTGTCACGCACCAATGCGCGGGCAATCGCAACACGCTGCCTCTCACCACCGGAAAGCGCTTCCGGTTTGCGGTTTTCTTTGCCGGTCAGCTCCACACGGTCAATGGCATTCTGCACCGCAAGATGATCCGCTTCACTCAGCTTCAGCGCAGGTGACCGGCCAAGACTGACATTGGCACGCACATCAAGATGCGCGAACAGATTATTTTCCTGAAACACCATAGTAACCGGTCGTCCGGCGGGGGCTTCGCTGCTGATTTCCTCGTCACCAATCAGAATCCGGCCGGATAACGGTGCTTCAAATCCGGCAACCAGATTGAGCAATGTCGATTTACCGGAACCGCTCGGCCCCACAATCACACCGGTTTCACCGGCTTTTAAATGCAGGTTGAACAGCATGTCTGTCGCTCCATAGGAGAAACGAACATTATCAAGGGTGATTGCAGCATTATGTCGTGTCATGAGGCATTCCGCTCAGTAGATTTGCCTGAATTGATCCGGCTGCCGGTTTTATCAGTGATAAGCATCAGTGCAAAGCAGATAGCGGCAAGGATCAGCGCAAGGCCTGCCGCGTCACTGGTACGATAGCTGCCCATGCGCTGCAACAGAAGATAAGGCAAGGTCTGCACCGCATCGCTGCCGAAAAGAGCAATCGTGCCTAGGTCTCCCATAGAAAGCGCCATGGCAAAGATAAAGCTCAGGATAAGCGGGCGGCGGATGACCGGCCAGTCGATCAGACGCAGACGGTTGAGCCCGCTGATACCGAGCGACGTGCAGAGCCGGTTATTCTGTGCTGCTGCGCTGTCCCATGCAGGACGCAGCAGACGCACCGCAAAAGGCATGGCCATGACACCATTCACCGCAATGACCATGAAAGGCGCGAGCGTGAACACATCGGTGAACTGGCGCAGCAATATGAACCAGCCTGCGCCGATGACAATCGGCGGAATAATCAGCACCAGACTGGAACCGCTGTCGAGAGCGGTGGTGAAAAAACTGCGTAATTTATGCGGAGATTTAAGGTTCAGCGCTGCACTATATTCGCGTGCGGTGACCAGCGTGAGCGATAAAATCACACAAAGACTGGCTGCGCCAAAAGCCAGTAAAAGCGAGGTGATAATTGCCTGCTGCACCACGGTTTCATTCAGCAAACGCCACAGATCAGAACCCAGACCGGACAGAACCATGCCCAAAACAGGCAAAGCAATGAACAAGGTGGCAAAGAGGATAATGATACCTGATGAGATTTTAGACCATCTGCCGTGGTGAATATAATCCCTGTTGGTCGTGACCAGCGACAGCCCCTCTTCTGTCGGCTTGCCGGTCAGACGCAGCAGGCACAACACGCCAATAGTCAGCAGCAGCTGGGTAAGCGTGAGGGCAACAGCACGCGCCAGATCAAAGTCGAAATGCAAGGCCTGATAGATGGCAACTTCCAGCGAAGTCGCACGTGGGCCTCCGCCTAAGGTCAGCACGATGGTGAAGGAACTGGCGCAGAGCATAAAGATCAGCCCTGCAATACCGCTCAGATTTCGGGCAATCACCGGCCACTCGATCAGCCGGAAACGGGCAAAACTGCCCATGCCCAATTGCGCCGAGAGTTTCCAGTAATCCTGCGGAATGGATTCAAGACTGGCCAGCAGCAGGCGTACAGCAAGCGGCATATTGAAAAACACATGCGCCAGCAAAATACCGGTCAGTCCGTAAATATCCGGTATCAGCGGCAGACCCAAAGCCGTACTGCCCTGCGCGATAAAACCATTGCGCCCGTAAATACTGGTAATACCGAAGACAGCGACCAGCGACGGCAATGTCAAAGGCACCGCGAAAAAGCGCAGCAGCAATTTGCGACCACGAAATGCGGTATTGGCATGGAGTGCACGGGCTACCGGCAATGCAAACAACACTGAAAGTAGAACTGACAGCAACGCCTGCAGCAGCGTAAAACGCGTAATATTCCACAAGTAACTGTCAAACGCGGCAAGCGCATCGCTATCGGATTGCAGCCCCTGAATACCAAGCGACAGCAAGGCCCCGCCGGTCAGAACCAGCAGCAGCATCAGCGCGATAAAGCCTGAGACAGTTTTAAAACGGAAGGCCTGCATATTTCTCCGTAAATGCCCCGCCGCACGATGCGGCGGAAGCAGTCATGTTGAGCTCAGAAACAGTTGCACCTTAGCGGCTCATAGCTTTCAGCCACTCATCAACCCATGCTTTGCGGTTTTGTGCAACGGTTTCAGAAGCAATCAGCAGGCTCTTATCCGGTTTTGGCAGAGCATCAAAAGCCGCATCGAGCGGCGCAGATGTGTCATAGGCAGGATACATCCAGTTGGTCTGCGGAATAACATCCTGAAAACCGGCTGTGGTCATGAATTTCAGAAACTCTGCAGCACGCGGGTTTTTAGCACCATTTATCGTCTGGCCGGCCAGTTCAATCTGGAGATAATTACCTTCCTCAAAAGTCACGGCTTTATAGCGCTCGGTTTTATCCGAGATCATGTGATAGGCGGCAGAAGTCGTATAGGACAGCACCATCGGCGCCTCGCCTTTGGTAAACAGACCATAGCCCTCAGACCAGCCCGGTGTGACTGTCAGCACGCGTTTGCTGAGCTTCTGCCACTGTTCCCCAGCCTTGTCGCCATAGAGGTCTTTCACCCAGAGCATCATGCCCAGACCCGGTGTGGATGTGCGCGGATCCATCAGAATGATTTTCTGCGAAGCATCGCCGTCAATCAGTTCTGCCATGGATTTCGGCGGGTTTTCCATCTTCTCACTGTCATAAATTACAGCGAAATAGCTGTAATCATAAGGCAGGAAAACATCGTCCTGAAAATTGTCAGGCACATTGCTTTTCACATCGTTCAATCCGTGCGGGGCGAACAGGCCGGAGGCTTTGGCATCATTGATAAGATTGGTATCAAGCCCCAGAACAATATCGGCCTTGGTGGATTTGCCTTCCAGTTTCAGGCGGTTGAGCAAAGCCACACCATCGGCAACAGCGACAAAATTGACGGTGCAGCCGCAGGATTTTTCAAAATTCTCTTTAACCTTCGGCCCCGGCCCCCAGTCAGATGTAAAACTGTCATAGGTATAGATGGTCAGGTCCTGAGCCTGTGCTGCACTTGCGCCGAGGTTTAAAACGGACAGAAGACCGGTTGTGAGAAGTAGATTTCTGATAAGCATGAGATAACAGCCGCGCGGGCTCTCCTCTGGTTATGAATTGATCCAAGGATTGAGCGCCGGAAGCCGGACAGCATCTAATCCCTCCGCCGGTACAAACCGGATCAGGTTCAGCGGGTTAGCCGGAGACCGGCCTCTCAGCCTCCGAAACCGAAGGCACCCCGTTAGAGCGAGCGGACAATAGGATAAAACAGCGTCACGGAGCAAGAGGATTGTTAGAGCATGTCGGGCTCAGATGGTTTCATTTGAGCTGCTGCGAACATGCGACAATTAAAAAAATCCGGAGCGAGCACAGTGGGTACGATTAAACGCGACACGCTCCAGACTTCCGGTCTGTGAAACAGCGTGATATGCAGCACCATGTCAAAATTTCTCATTCTTCTCGGCGGTGATCTGACCGTCACTTCGCGGCTGAAAAAGCAGATTGCCGGTGCACGCGTTTTGGCGGCAGATAGCGGTATGCGCCATGCGGCCGGCCTTGGCGTTGTGCCGGAATTATGGCTCGGCGACTTTGATTCCACCGATACGGCACTGGCCGCACAATATGAGAGCATTGAGCAGCAGGTCTTTCCCGTTGCAAAGAATATGACCGATGGCGAGCTGGCATTGCATGAAGCCTATGAGCGCGGCGCAACAGAAGTGATTTTGGCCGGTGCTTTTGGCGGCGAACGCACAGATCACACATTTCTGCATCTCAGTATGGCTGTTGCGCAGGCGCATAAAGGACGTAAAATATTTCTCTCCAGCGGTCATGAGGAAGCAACGCCGCTGATCTACGGGAAAACCGGTTTTGACCTGCCGGAAGAAACATTATTCAGTATTCTGGGCTTTGAGACATTAACCAGATTATCAATTTCCGGCGCCGAATGGCCTCTGGATAATGTGACTGTACCGTTTGGCTCTTCTTTAACGCTTTCAAATAGGGTAAAAGAAAACTTAACAGTGACGTTAGGTGGAGGCGCGGCAATTTTAGTCGCATCGCCTGCCATTGATTCAATCTGATGTGACTGAACGTAAAAACCTGTAAATTGTTTTGATAGTTGCCGTCTTCTTTTTGCTATAAAATGCAGGAGATTATGGCAAGTGAGTAGCCTCAACGGGAGTAACTTTAGATGAAATCACGTCTTTCTATGATCGCAGTAACAGCAGTGCTCGCGTTTTCGACTGTTGCCTGTACAACAGGCGAACAGCGCACCGCCGGTTACGGTGTGGGCGGCGCAGCACTCGGCGCGCTTGCCGGTGGCGCAATTGGCGGTAACGGCCGTGGCGCCCTGACCGGTGCTGCAATCGGTGCGGTTGCCGGTACGCTGCTCGGTGCAGCACAGACCCGTAACGGCGTTCAGTATTGCCGCTACCGCGACAATTACGGCCGCGTTTACGAAGCGCCTTGTAACTAATAGTTGCAAAATTGAATTTAAAAACAGGCCGGTTTCCGGCCTGTTTTTTTATACTCTCGTATCAAGCTCAGGAAATTTGCCGCGAGGGTTCCTGTTTGCAGCAATATGCAGTAATGAGCAGTAACAATCTTCGGCCTCTCTTTTTAAAGCGTAATTATCCATGGCTCCTCCTCTTCTCCGACTTGACCAGATCAGCCTGACTTTTGGCGGCACACCGCTGCTGGAGGATGCAGGCCTGTCGATCAGCGAGGGAGAGCGGATTGCGCTGGTCGGGCGTAACGGCTCCGGCAAATCCACACTGTTGAAAATCGCAGCCGGTATGGTTGAACCGACAGGCGGCGAAGTTTTCCGGCATCCGTCGGCGACTATCCGCTATCTGGCACAGGCACCGGATATGGATGGTTTTGCCAATGTACGTGATTATGTGGAAGCCGGTCTCGGCCCGACTGATGATCCGTATCGTGTGGCCTATCTTCTGGAAAATCTGGGGCTGACCGGCGATGAAACACCGGAGCAGCTTTCCGGCGGTGAAGCACGTCGTGCAGCGCTGGCGCGGGTTATTGCACCGCAGCCGGATGTGCTGCTGCTGGATGAACCGACCAACCATCTCGATCTCGCAACGATTGAATGGCTGGAACAGGAATTGCGCCAGATCCGCTCTGCAATTGTGCTGATTTCCCATGACCGTCGTTTTCTGGAAAATGTCAGCCGCGCCACGATCTGGCTGGATCGCGGTGTGACACGCCGCATTGAACAGGGCTTCGCGCATTTTGAAGAATGGCGCGACAAAGTTCTGGAAGAAGAAGAGCGCGATCATCAGAAACTCGGCCGTCAGATTGTTCGTGAAGAACATTGGCTGCGTTATGGCGTGACTGCCCGCCGCAAGCGCAATATGCGCCGCCTTGGCGAACTGCACACAATGCGCCATGAATTCCGCACCCATCGCCATGCGCAAGGCGTGGCAACGCTGCAGGCCAGCGATGTGAAAGAATCCGGCAAGCTGGTGATTGAAGCAGATAAGATCAGCAAAGCCTATGATGAGCGCGTGCTGGTCAAGGATTTCTCCATCCGCGTCAATCGCGGTGACCGTATCGGCCTTGTCGGGCCAAATGGTGCAGGCAAAACCACATTACTGTCGATGCTGACAGGTAAACTTAAACCCGATTCCGGCACAATCCGTCTCGGTGTTAATCTGGATTTTGCCGAGCTGGATCAGAAGCGTGAGCTCAATCCCGATGAAACCCTGTCGCATTATCTGACCGACGGGCGCGGTGAATCGCTGGTAGTGAATGGCGAGCAGCGCCATGTAGTCTCCTATATGAAAGACTTCCTGTTTCAGCCGGAACAGGCACGCACGCCGATCCGTGAATTATCCGGCGGTGAGCGCGCACGTCTGATGCTGGCGCGCGTCTTGTCCCGTCCGGCCAACCTGCTGATCCTCGACGAGCCGACCAACGATCTGGATATGGAAACGCTGGATCTGTTGCAGGAACTTGTGTCCGGTTTTGCAGGCACCGTTATTCTGGTGAGCCACGACCGTGATTTTCTCGACCGCACGGTAACATCAGTGATTGCACCGGAAGGTGACGGGCGCTGGCTGCAATATGCTGGTGGTTATGCGGACATGATGGCGCAGCGCAAAGAAACTGCACTGGCACGCCGTCAGGTAAAATCTGCAACGCCTGCAGGTGGTGACAAGGCGGAAGCTGCACCTGCACCAAAACGCGATGAAAAGCGCAAACTGTCCTATAAGCAGAAATTTGCACTGGAAACACTGCCGGCGAAGATGGAAAAACTGAGTGCAGAAATTATAGCACTTGAGGCGAAAATGGCTGATCCGGCGCTTTATACCAAAGATCCTGCGCAGTTTGCCAAGATCGCTGCTGAGATTGAAAAGAAACGCAGCGAGAATGAAGCCCATGAAGAAGAATGGCTTGAGCTGGAAATGCTGCGTGAGGAGATTGAAGGCTAATCAGTCCTTCACAATGCTCTGATAAAAGCCTGCCTGAATATCATTCAGGCAGGCTTTTTGTTTTATGCGCTGGCCTTGTTCAGAACATCCAATGCGTCCTGATCGAGCGTCAGCTGAGTCGCTTTAATCAGCTCTTCCAATTGCTCAATCTTGGTGGCGCTGGCAATCGGCGCGGTGATTGACGGCTGAGCCATCATCCATGCAACCGCAATCTGCGCAACAGTCACGCTATAGCGTTCCGCCACCTGATCCATCGCTTCCAGAATCTTCAATCCGCGTTTATTGAGATAGCTGGTGCCGACCCTGTTGCCACGCGGGCTGATGCCCAGATCTTTCTCGCTGCGATATTTCCCCGTGAGGAAACCAGCCGCCAGCGTATAATAAGGAATAACACCAACCTGATTGGCGCTTACCACCGGTTCCAGCGTGGTTTCATAATCCTTGCGATCATAGAGATTATACAGCGGCTGCAATGAGTTATAGCGCGGCAAATTATGTTTCTCTGAAATTTCCAATGCGCTTTGCAGGCGCTCGCCGGTGATATTGGAAGCACCAATTGCACGCACTTTACCGGCTTTGATGAGATCCTGAAATGTACCGAGCACATCTTCAAATGGCGTATTCGGATCATCATAATGCGACTGGTAGAGATCGATATAATCTGTTTGCAGGCGCTTGAGCGAAGCGTCAACACATTCACGGATATGGGCAGGTGCCATGGTAAAGCCTTCGCCCATATCGGCACCGACCTTGGTGGCAATGATCATTTTTTCACGGCTGCCGCGACTTTTGAGCCAGTTACCGATAACTGTTTCCGACTCACCGCCCTGATGCCCCTCTACCCAGCGGGAATAGACATTGGCCGTATCAATAAATGTCAGGCCAGCGTCGAGCAGACGGTCGAGCAAAGCAAAAGATGTGGTTTCATCGGCTGTCCAGCCGAACACATTGCCGCCAAAGCAGAAAGGTGAAACTTGTAAATCTGACCGTCCGAGTTGTGTCAAGCGCATTCCGGTTCCTCCGCAGGATATGCATTATTCGATCACAGCGGATTATGACCAAAAAGATGCAGAGGGAAAGAAAAAGCGCGACAAACTATTCTGATAACACAGCTTTGTGTTTTATGCCGGAGTGATGCTCCCAAAGCTGAGCAACATAGAGCGTAAAAAATCGCCGTTACCATTCAGAAGATTGTTTTCCAGTTCTGCGTGGGTCTGCCGCCAGACAGGCACGGCTTCTGCCAGCAGAGCTAAACCATTTGGAGTCAGCAACAATAAACGGCTGCGCCGGTCGGTAGCATCTGGTATAATTTCTATCAGTGCTTTTTTCTGAAGCGGTTTAAGTGCGGCCGTTAAAGTTGTGCGATCCATGGCCAGCAATTGGGCAACCGGTGCGATGGATGGCGGTTCAGGCCTGTTTAAAGCCATCAGCAAAGAAAACTGGCCGTTTGTCAGTCCGAAGGGCCTCAAAGCATCATCAAAATAACGGGCTAAAGCACGGGCTGCGCGCTGTGCGTGCAGGCACAGACATGTATCACGGACTTCCAGTGTGGTCGAAAATGGTACATTCATTGACATTTTACAATTATGTTGATATCAACATATTAAGTCAACGCAAGAATAAAGTTGCCCACAAGGAGGAGAATGAAAATGGGATATGTCGAGGGTTTTGTCGCTTCTGTGCCGGAAAACCGTAAAGAAGACTACCGTAAACATGCAGCTGAAGCGGCTGTGATTTTTAAAGAATTTGGCGCCACCCGCATTGTTGAGTGCTGGGGCGATGATGTGCCGGATGGCAAGCTGACGGATTTCCGCCGTTCCGTGCAAGCCAAAGACGGCGAAGTTGTTGTGTTCAGCTGGATTGAATTTCCGAACAAAACTGTGCGCGATACAACCTGGAAGAAAATGATGGAAGATCCCCGCATGCAGGCGATGGGTGAATCCATGCCTTTTGACGGCAAACGGATGATCTATGGTGGTTTTGAGAAACTGCTTGATGTTTGACACTGATTTTTAGCAATAAAAAAGGGGGCGAAAGCCCCCTTTTTGTTTCAGCACTGCTGAAATCAGCTCATACCGAGCGCGTCCATATAAAGCTGGATCATCGCTTCTTCTTCCTGACGCTCATGCGCTTCTTTCTTACGCAGGCGAATGATGGTGCGTACGGCTTTGGAATCAAAGCCGGAGCCTTTCAGCTCAGCGAAAACCTCTTTGATATCATCAGAAATGGTTTTCTTTTCTTCTTCCAGACGTTCAATACGTTCAATAAATGCACGCAGCTGGCCGACTGCAATGGACTGGGCGTTGTCGCCGGTAATATCGTCGCTCAATATCATTCTCCGATTATAGACAAGACCATATGAAACGCGTGACGCGAGTCGCAGGCCTTAAAACAGGTGGTCTTGGTTGCCTCACATGCAGCGCATGGTCAAGCAATGGATTTAAGAATCTTGGAACTTAAACTAGCCGCCAAGCGGTAAGATACTGGTTAAAATCTACAGAGTGGTTCAATTTTCGAGTGAAAACCCACTCTGTTTTTTATCTGTCGCTGCTTCGGGCGGATCGCAGCGGGAAAAGTAATCAGTCCGGTGGACTGATTACCCCGCGGAGGCGGTAGCCACTTTTTCTGAAGCAGCTTTATTAGTGGCTTGGTTTTCGTGCAGAAAAAGCATCCTGCTGCGCCTGACTGGCCGGTGTCTGATATTTTTCCCGCCATTCATCATAAGGCATGCCGTAAATCTCGGCGCGTGCTTCGTCTTTGGTCAGCGCATTGCCATCAGCATTGGCCGCTTCCTGAAACCAGTTGGACAGGCAGTTGCGGCAAAAGCCGGTCAGGTTCATCATATCGATATTCTGAACATCGGTGCGATTGCGCAAATGCTCAACCAGCTTGCGAAAAGCGGCCGCTTCATAGGCCAGACGCTGATTATCCGTAATATTTGTCATGCAATTTCCTTTCGCAGCTCAAATCCGTTCAACGGAACCGGTGCGTGAACCATAATGGCGGATATCGTGAATACCATCCATCATATTGATATGTGCCAGCATCGGCGCAAGGCGATCGGCCCAAATCTGCACACCTTCCGGTGTTGCGATCAGATCCTGCCGCACTTCAATCAGCACATTGGCATAGCCTTTAGCGGTACAATGGCGGAACAATGTGTCATTACGCAGAGCGCCGTCATAGGGCTCATTATCGCCGACAGATAATGTGTCGTCTTCACGCAACATCGACAAGAGCGGTGTTATCGCCCGGTCATCATTATCCCAAAGCAATGCAACCTGCCACGGGCGCGGTATGGTTTTCCAGACCGGCGTATAGGAATGAACAGAGACAACAAAAGGGGCGCTTCCACCGGCTTGCAGCATCTTGTTGCAGGCCGCATCAACCGCATTGTGATAAGGACGGTAAAAGCGGTTCAGCCGGTTTTCGCGCTCTTCAGTCCGCATCGGATAATTGGCCGGAATAACAGCACCGTCCGACAGCTGCATAATCAGCGTCGGATCATCCTCACCGCGGTTCGGATCAATCAGCAGCCGCGAAAAACCGCCGAGCACCGCCGGACTGTTCAGCTTTTCTGCCAGCGCTCTGGTCAGCATCTCAACGCCGATATCATAGGCGATATGACGTTCAAAAACACGCGGTTCCAGCCCGAGCGTACCATAGTCCTCAGGCACTGCACGGCTGGCATGATCGGCAATCAGCAGCAGACCTTGCGCAAAATCACCGTCAATGGTCTCAAAAGGGGAAAAACCTGTCATCTCGTTTCCGGCTATGGATTGGATGATCAACATATAAATAGATTGCAAGGAATTGCGAGCCATTTGTGACCGGCACCCCGTCTTGCAAGATATGCCAGAGCATGTCTGGCTCAAATGGATAGACGTAAAAACAAAAAGATAGAGCATACGCAGCGGATATAATTAAACGCGATACGCCCTAGTATCCGGTCTGAGTGTGGGCTATAGACAAAACAGCAATTAAATCGATTTGATTATAATTGCGATAACTGAAAACCACTGAATTCGCAAAACAGGAGGTATTTTTCAGACTGTGATCCGTCACTATCTGCCGGAGATGATTGCAAAGGTTGCCGATAGCGGCTTGACTGGCAAGGCAGGCTATTTTGCAATTAGTTCTGATTTACAGCGGAAAACTGACCTCAGGCTCTTGAGTCTGCCTGCAACTTGCGTGAATTATGCGGCTTTACGGCATCGCATTTTCATGGTGAAGCAGATACGGTGCCGCAACCCGGTTGTTTACAGTGCTGTATCATTTGTTTCTGCCCGAAACAGAGCCGAACAAAAGATGCAGTCCGGTGGTAATGGTCAGGCTGTTACACCTTGCTGTCATATTTAAGCAGTACCGTGCGCTGAAAGGTTCTGGCGGATGCGTCTTCATTCTACCTTGTTCTATTGTCTGGCTTTTGTTTCGGTCACATTGATTTCTGTTATCTTTTCCGCACCTGAAGCCCGTGCCGATTTTCGCGTTTGTAATTCGACGCAAAATCTTGTCGGTGTCGCAATCGGCTATCGTGCCAAGAGCGGATGGATCACGGAAGGCTGGTGGCATATTAACGGATCAAGCTGCAAGACTCTGATCGAAGGCCCGCTGACCTCCCGCTATTACTATGTTTATGCTGAGGATTCAGAAGGCGGCGGCCGCTGGGACGGCAAGGTCAATATGTGTGTGGCTGAAAACGAATTCAAAATTAACGGCGTGAATGACTGTTTTGCCCGCGGTTATCAGCGCTCCGGTTTTCAGGAATATGATACGGGCGAACAATCCAGCTGGATGGTGCAGCTGACTGATGATGCACCGGCCGGCAATGCCACAGTGACAGGAACCAATCACCAATGAGACGTGCGCGTAAGGTAAAGATCCTCGCAACACTTGGGCCCGCATCTTCGGATGAAGCGGTTATTGAGAAATTATTCGCGGCCGGTGCCGATGTCTTCCGCATCAATATGAGCCATGCCGATCACGATCTGATGCGTGAGCTGGTGCGCCGCATCCGCAATGTAGAGCGCAAGCTCGGACGCCCGATCGGTATTCTCGCAGATTTGCAGGGCCCGAAACTGCGTGTCGGCAAATTCAAAGACGGCAAAGTCGAACTCACACCGGGTCAGATTTTCACGCTTGATGACGATGAAACACTGGGCGATGAAAACCGTGTTTTCCTGCCGCATCCGGAAATTCTGCAGGCCGTGCAGGCTGGTGACCGTCTGCTGATTGATGATGGGCGTCTGGCATTGCTGGCCGAAGCCAGTGACGGCAAATCCATCCGCTGCAAAGTTGTCTCCGGCACTAAAATTTCTGACCGCAAAGGCGTAAGCCTGCCGGATACGACATTGCCGGTCGGTGCGCTGACAGAAAAAGACCGCCGTGATCTTGATGCCGTACTGCTTGAAGATATTGACTGGGTAGCCCTGTCCTTCATTCAGCGGCCGGAAGATCTTGCGGAAGTCCGCAAGATTGCCCGTGGCCGTGTGGCACTGATGTCGAAAATTGAAAAGCCGCAGGCTGTTACCCGTCTCGATGAAATCATCGAATTGTCGGATGCGCTGATGGTTGCCCGTGGTGATCTGGGTGTGGAAATGCCGCTGGAAAGCGTTCCTGGCATTCAGAAGCAGATCGTGCGTGCCTGCCGCAAAGCCGGTAAGCCGGTTGTGGTTGCCACCCAGATGCTGGAATCCATGATTACAGCTCCGGTGCCAACCCGTGCAGAAGTCTCCGACGTGGCGACTGCCGTGTTTGACGGTGCCGATGCGGTGATGCTGTCTGCGGAATCTGCCGCCGGGGATTATCCGGTGGAAGCGGTTGCGACCATGGCGCGTATTGCCGAGAAAGTGGAACGCGATCCGAATTATCCGTCCATCGTCAATAATCAGCGTTCCGAACCGGAAGCAACCGGTGCGGATGCGGTATCGCTGGCAGCCCGCCAGATTGCCACCACGCTGAACCTCTCGGCGATCATCTGCTATACTTCATCGGGCACCACAGGCCTCAGAGCGTCGCGTGAGCGCCCGCTGACACCGATTATTGCCCTGTCGCCGGTCGTTGAGACAGCACGTCGCCTGTCGATCGTCTGGGGGCTGCATTGCGTGGTGACTGAAGATGCGCGCGATCTGGATGACGTGGTCAACCGTGCCTGCCATATTGCCCATCGGGAAGAGTTCGCCAAACCGGGTGATCGTGTGATTATCACTGTCGGCGTGCCGCTCAGAACTCCTGGCAACACCAATATGCTGCGCATTGCCTATATCGGTATGGACGGCCTGACAGGCATCTGACAACACCTTCAACCTGAAACGAGAAAGCCCGCTTTAAAGCGGGCTTTTTTATAGGCACATTAGTCGTGCTCAGGCGTGATAGGCTGCAATGCCATTCTGGGAAAGCAACGCAGCCCGCAGTTTTTCCAAAGCACGGTTTTCAATCTGGCGGACACGCTCTTTAGAAATGCCGAGTTTCTCTCCCAGCATTTCCAGTGTTACGGCATCATCTTTCAAACGGCGCTCACGGATAATGCGCAATTCACGATCATTCAGCACGGATAATGCCTGTTTCAGCCAGCTGACACGCCGTTCACTGTCGATCATATTCTCAACAATTTCATCCTGCAGCGGGTGATCGTCGACCAGAAAATCAATCTTCTCCGCACTGCTGCTGTCATCCGGCGAAACAGTCATACTTAAAGAACTGTCGGGGCCGGATAATCTGGAATCCATCAGTTCCACATCTTTTTCAGACACGCCGAGCTGATCGGAAATACGGGTATATAATTCGCGCTTCGACAGAGTTTCATTGCTCTGCACCAGTTTGGCACGCAAGCGACGCAGGTTGAAAAACAAAGCTTTCTGCGTTGAACTTGTACCACCACGCACAATCGACCAATTGCGCAGAATATAGTCCTGTATCGATGCTCTGATCCACCAGATCGCATAGGTGGAAAAACGCACCTCCCGCTCCGGTTCAAAGCGGAAAGCAGCCTCCATAAGCCCCACTGTCCCTTCCTGTATGAGATCGGCCATCGGCAAATCAAATTTGCGGAAACGTCCGGCGGTGGAAATCACCAGCCGCATATGGGAGGAGGTAATTTCATCCAGCGCATGCTGATCGCCCTGCTCTTTCCAGCGCTGAACAAGTTCCTGTTCCTGCTCCCGTTCAAGATAAGGCGCCGACATAGCACTGCGAATAAGATTTCTGGAGGATACAAAAGAGACGGTACGTTTCGTAACTTCGGTGGAGGAGGACGCTACAGGCTTCATTTCAATCTCCATAACGAAAATATCAACGCAACCTGCTTATGAGGATCACGTTATCCGCTAGGAGTTAAACGCATCAATGGAAGGCCGGTTCCTTCATCTTCTGCTAATTTTATGATTTTTTTGAACAGAGAGCTTGAAAAACATTTTTTGTGCTCCAGCACATGCTTCAGAGCAGATACATGCTGTGCAATTATTGCTACGTAGCGAAAATATACATAAAACAATAACGCCGCTCTGAGTGAACAGAACGGCGTTATTGCTATAAAGACTGTGTTTCAGCCTGAGTTGCGTAAACTTACGCAGCTTCAGCTTCATCATCCTCAACTTCAGCTTCATCAGTCTTAGCACCGCGTTTCGGTCCTTTAGCCAGATTAGCTTCAATGAGGCGTACAGATTCTGTATCAGACAGCTTGTTTACAGCTGCAACTTCGCGCGCCATACGATCCAGAGCTGCTTCATAAAGCTGACGCTCGGAATAAGACTGTTCCGGCTGGTTTTCTGCACGGAAAAGATCACGCACAACTTCTGCAATGGAAATCAGATCACCGGAATTGATTTTTGCATCATATTCCTGAGCCCGGCGCGACCACATGGTGCGCTTGATACGGGCACGACCCTGCAAGACTTTCAAGGCGCGTTCTACGAAATCACCTTCTGACAATTTACGCATACCAATGGTAGCCGCTTTAGCCACCGGCACTTTAAGGCGCATTTTATCTTTATCGAAATCAATAACAAAAAGCTCAAGCTTCATGCCTGCAACTTCCTGCTCTTCGATTGCAACGATCTGTCCCACACCATGCGACGGATACACAATCGACTCACCCGTCTTAAAACCCTGACGGACGGCGGCCTTCTTCTGCTGGGATGACATACGCTTCAATACTCCCTGTAGTGTCCGGCACCTGGAGCGCCGGTTTACACGCGGTGATACAATCAGTCCTGCGACCAGCCCCGCGGGAAACGGAACGGGCATAACAGCTGATTAAAACAAGTGCCGAAACAGAATGTAAAAGGGATGCTGAGGCAAAACTTAAGCAAAAAAAATCACAGGATAAACGGTGGGAGCAAAATTTAAAAACAAACTTGCCCCGGCACTATTTCAGCCTGTAATTTATATCAGCCTTTCAGTGAATACCTGTAGCCGCCACGAAATGACGCCTGCTCATCGACATTATCGTGGACAGTAACACAAAAAACCGGCAGAATCAACAAAATGCCGTCACAAGCCGCCTGACCGGGCGATTTGTGTTAATAAACCGTTAATTGACAGGGCTGATCCTGTGGTTATCCCGGCATATCAGCGGAGAATCAATCGCCTTCGCCAGGCTCTGCCGAGAAGAACTGTTCAAGCTTATTAGCGACGCCATCCATTTCAGCAGCTTCAGGCATCTGGTCTTTTTTCACGGTGAGATTTGGCCATTTCGCTGAATATTCAGAATTCAGCTCAATCCATTTATCAAGACCCGGTTCTGTATCCGGACGGATTGCTTCAGCAGGACATTCCGGCTCACACACGCCGCAGTCAATACACTCATCAGGATTGATGACGAGCATATTCTCGCCTTCATAGAAACAATCGACAGGGCAGACCTCCACGCAATCCGTATATTTGCAACGAATGCAGTTATCGGTCACGACATAAGTCATTGTCGAACTCCCAGAGCTTTGAACTGCCACACATAATCTGCGGCCAAAATTACAATCATATCATTTGGCATAACATCCGGCAGAGTGTCAGGATAACTGACTGATCCTGCCATCCGGCCTGCGAAACCGGAATGCCGTTTTTCAGCAACTGCGCTATATGAAATACGGCAGAAAACCTGTCTGTCAGGTAAAGGCTTTAGCCGCAGCTTGCAAGAGGGTTTTCCCTCAGCCGCGACGCTCCGCCGCAAAAAAGAACCACATTCTGTATCGCCGTAATTTCTGAAAAACTGCGTCCCCGCTGGCTTTTAACAAAGCACAATCCTTCCGCCGCATCATTCTTCATTCCGGACAGAAAACAAGCCAACACGAAGATTTGAAAGAATGGTCAGACCCGACTCAGTATCTCAAGCATAGTTCAGCTTCAGAAAACACCGGTCAGCCTGCGGAATTATGCTCTGAATGCGACTCACATCAGCCCGATCAAGCAGTTCAGAACTCATTAAAACCGGAACCACCTTGTTTCAGCCGTTCCGTTGCCCTGCGGTCGCGTTTTGTCGGACGGCCGGAACCGGCATCCCGTTTTTCACCAACCGCAGCCATCTGCTCTTCTGTCTTTTCAGCTGGCGGTGTCAGATCTTCATAGAGCAATTGCGCTTCGGGAAAAGAGCCGCGACGCTCTCCGAGTTCGCGCACTTTATAAATCAATATGCGGCGATCCAGCGTGACCGTCACCACATCTCCGATTTTAATACCGTGAGATGCCTGATCTATTTTATCGCGGTTAATACGAACACGCCCGCCGGCGGCAAGTTTTGCCGCGAGCGAGCGTGATTTAACGACACGGGTGAAAAACAACCATTTATCAATGCGCTGTTTTAAAGCACCCGTATTCATGCGCTTATTTCTTCAGCTGCTCTTTCAGAGCAAGCAGCTTGGCGAATGGTGAATCAGGATCAATCTGCACCGGACGCTCATTGCGCTCGACGCGTTTCTGGTCCTGAGCATGATCCCGTTTGCCATGACGCGGCTTGCCATGATGTTCATTACGGCCGGATTTCTGCTCACCGTTACGGAAGTCAACCCGTGCGGCTTTTTCAAACCGCTTGCTGCGACCTTCACGGTTCTGATTATCACCCGCATTGTCTTTAGCTGCATCAGCCGGTGCGCCGTCTTTAGCAGGTGCACGACGATTGCCCTGCGGACGGTTGCGATTCTGCTCGCGTCCCTTGCCCTGCTCGCGGCCACGGTTGTCGTGACGCCCCGGACGCCACAGCAGAACCATTTTCACTGGTTCTTCTGCAATAGCATCAGCAGTCTCAGCCGCTTCTGCAACCGGTGCTTCAGCTTCTTCCGTATTCACGGTTTCGGCCACAGCTTCCGGCTGTTCTTCAGTTTCAGCGGCAGCTTCTGTTACAGCTTCGCCGGTCTGCTTGGCAGCATCGGCTTCAGCAAAAGCATCAAGTTCTGCAAGCTTGGCAGCAACAGCCGGTGCTTCCATCGCTTCATGACGGTAGCCGAGGCTTTTCAGCACTTCTTCCATGTCTTCCGGTGTCGCACCAAGAATAGACATCATCGACGGCGTTACCATGAAACGGGCACCATCATAGGCACCTTCGGCGCGCAGACCTGCACCCGGACGCCAGGCCAGAGCCGGACGGATCAGATCAGCCAGACGCTCCAGAATGTCGAAACGCACAGCGCGGCGACCAAGAACGCGGTAACCGGCCAGCGTGTAGAAAACCGGATAGAAAGCCGGATCAACAACAACCGAGGTACGACCTGCGGCCAGAACATGAACAACATCACCGTAACCGGCACGTTCACGGCCATCATTGCTTAGCGCCCAGAGCAGTGTCATCAGACCGGCAGGTGCCGGTTTCAGCAAGGCAGGGATAAACACATGATAGGCACCGAAGCGCACGCCGAAACGACGCAGAGCTGCACGGGAATCCTGATCGAGACCACGGATTTCCTCAGCAATGTCGCGACGCTGGATCACGCCGAAGCTCTCAACCAGACGGAAAGCCAGACCACGGGTCATGCCGGTCAGGGCATCAGCCTCGGTCAGATCGTGCAACGGCTTGAGAACGGTCTCAATATGATGAGCAACAAAGCGGTCAATACGGCTCTGTACTTTCTCACGGGAAGCACCTGTCAGCTGCTCATCAGCCAGCAGAACGCTGCGCGGACGCATCACGCTGTCACCGGCAACCAGAGTTGCAACCGGAGCGCCGACCCAGCGCAGAATGCCATCCGAGCCAAGGGCGAAATCGCCATTGGCCGCAGCAGAGAAGCGCTCTGCACGACGGTCATATTCAGCGGCCAGCGCTTTTTGTGCAGCCCCCTTTACCGCTTTCGCGTCCGGCCCTTCGGCCTTGACGTCGGCGGTAAATCGGAATCCTTCCAACTGCCCGACATTGTGGTCTTCGACAAGTACATCCCCTGTCGGGCTAATTTCTGCTTCTAGCATGGCATTCTCTCTCAGGCGCTTCATAAGCACGCTTGTCCTGCGGTCTACAAAGCGTTTCGTCAACCGTTCATGCAGCGCGTCAGACAATCTGTCCTCAATTTCGCGCGTCTTTTCTTGCCAATGTGCCGGATCTGCCAGCCAGCCCGGCCGATGCGACACAAAAGTCCATGTGCGAATTTGTGCAATACGATGAGATAGAGTGTCGATCTCACCGTCAGTCCTGTCGGACCGATGCACCTGCTCGCTCATATAGTCTTCATCCACAAAACCTTTGCGGATGATATCCTTATAGATTGCGGCAATAATATCGGCATGTTGTGCCGGCGCAATCCTTCTATAGTCGGGAAGCGCACAGGCATCCCACAAAATTTCCACACGCTTGGGTGTATCCGCAAGCCGCATAATGTCTTCATCACGCGCCAGATTTTCAAGCGCCTGCATGTCAACCGCAGGTAGCGCCCGTGTCAACCCTTCCAAAGGCGCTGAACGGTCTAATGAGTGCTTCAATGCGCGAACAGATGAAAAATCAAACTGAGCCGTGCGCCATTGCAACACTTTAACCGCGTCGAAATTATGCGATTCTATCCGTTCAACAAGATCTTTATCAAACGGATCAACCTGTCCGGTGACGCCGAATGTACCATCGCGCAGGTGACGACCCGCACGACCGGCAATCTGCCCGAGCTCGCCGGGGTTCAGATCGCGATACTGAAATCCGTCAAATTTACGCGCCTGCGCAAAGGCCACATGGTCAACATCAAGATTAAGTCCCATGCCGATCGCATCAGTGGCCACCAGAAAATCCACATCGCCGGACTGATAAAGTTCCACCTGCGCATTGCGGGTGCGCGGGCTCAAAGCGCCCATCACTACGGCTGCGCCACCGCGCTGACGGCGGATCAGCTCGGCAATCGCATAAACCTCATCGGCAGAGAAAGCGACAATGGCACTGCGGCGCGGCAGACGGGTAATCTTTTTCGAACCTGCATAGGCGAGATGCGACAAACGCGGACGGGTAATAATATTGATACCGCGCAGCAGCTTTTCGAGAATAGGCCGCATAGTTGCCGCGCCCAGCAGCAAGGTTTCCTGCCGGCCACGCAAATGTAAAAGACGGTCTGTGAAAATATGGCCGCGTTCCAGATCGGCAGCCAGCTGTATTTCATCAATGGCAACGAAAGCTGCATTGGTCTGGCGTGGCAGAGCCTCAACGGTACATACGGAATATTTCGCACCGGCCGGAATGATTTTTTCTTCGCCGGTGACCAGCGCCACTTTTTCAGGGCCGACTTTGGTAACCAGCTTATTATAGACTTCACGCGCCAGCAGGCGCAGCGGCAGACCAATGATCCCGCTCTCATGGGCGAGCATACGCTCCAGCGCCAGATGAGTCTTACCGGTATTGGTAGGCCCGAGCACAGCGGTTACATCGCGACCACTCACAATAAGTGGCGCTGTTCCCTGATGCAGAGACGCCGCCCCAAGCGGAGGCGTCAATGAGTTCTTCTGGTCATTCATGCGGAATTGATTATTCCCCGTCTCATGAAGTCGTTACACATGAAATCCGCCCCGCAGGTCAGTGCCATATTTTGCAATATAGCCAACCCGATCCGGCAAACCCCATTTTTTCTGTCTGCCTGCCGTCAGCCAGTACAGATTGAGCAAAGCAGGTAGCATTATCTGTCTCTGACTAAAAGGGTAACAACGGCACCTTTATGACTTCTTTTGTATCAAAACTTCAGAAAATGACAGGAAACCATGTCAGCTCTTCACAAAAACCTGATTTTGTCAGAATTTTATGTGCATTTCAGGCGTTAGGATCCACTAAAATGCCCGCAAAAACCCTGTATTTTAATGAAAAGAACACGAGAAGAACAAAGAGGCTACGAATCAATGGTTTTCACGAGTTCTCATTTTGTTCAAAACAACATCCTGTGTTTTATATAAACAGAGACACAATATACAGATTCAGCAACATAGGAACAGCGCGGTAAAAAACAGAGAAATTAACTTTTACCACTGACCGCACATAGTGATGTGGTAACATACGCATAATACCAATTTAAAAACCCGCACAGCATTAATAAAGATTAAAAATACATTACCGGAATACGCTGCATTTCAGAGAAACAACCTGCTTTCATTAAACTTTCGGCCAAACCCTGAACGAATCGGCGACGAATCGCTGATAGATGAAAGTTCCTGTTTCGTTTCCACAAAATACAGCATTAAAACAAGCAGTACATACTACATATAGTATTAGACCTTTGTGAAACGCAAATTCGCGACAACAAAAAGCCCCGAAAAGGTTAATTTCCTTCGGGGCTTCGATTTTCGTAACAATGCGCCTTGTTAACTTATACGCAAATACGTTCAGTCGCGCTCTACACAGAGCGCAACACCCATGCCACCACCGATACACAGGGTCGCCAGACCTTTCTTGGCATCGCGGCGCTGCATTTCATAAAGCAGCGTGGTCAGAACACGGGCACCGGACGCACCGATCGGATGACCGATAGCGATAGCACCGCCATTCACATTGACGATAGCCGGATCAAGCCCCAATTCACGGGTTACACAGCAAGCCTGCGCAGCAAAAGCCTCATTGGCTTCAACCAGATCCAGATCTTTCACTGTCCAGCCGGCTTTCTCCAGCGCCTTGCGTGAAGCCGGAATCGGTCCTGTGCCCATCACTGCCGGATCAACACCTGCTGTTGCCCATGAGGTGATACGTGCCAATGGTTTAATACCGCGACGCTCCGCTTCCGCTTCGCTCATCAGCACTGTTGCGGCTGCACCATCATTAATACCGGAAGCATTACCGGCTGTGACTGTGCCCTCCTTTGCAAAAGCCGGACGCAGCTTCTGCAAAGCCTCAATCGTGGTGCCGTGACGGATATATTCATCCTCGCTCACAATCACCTCACCCTTACGGGTTTTGATGGTGACAGGCACGATCTCATCTTTAAAACGACCTGCGACTTGTGCAGCTTCAGCTTTGTTCTGAGAAGCAAGAGCGAAATTATCCTGATCCTCACGGGTCAGCTGCCAGCGATCAGCAATATTCTCGGCTGTTACGCCCATAGGATAACCGTGGAAAGCGTCCGTCAGGCCATCTTTCATCATGGTATCAATCATGGTCATGTCGCCCATTTTGGTTCCGGAGCGCAGATGCGCGCAATGCGGAGCCATAGACATGGATTCCTGACCACCGGCAACAATCACCGATGCATCACCATTCGCAATCTGCTGCAAGCCCAGCGCTACAGAGCGCAGGCCGGAGCCGCAAAGCTGGTTCACGGCAAAACCCGTTGTCTCAATCGGGCAACCGGCAGCGATTGCAGCCTGACGCACCGGATTCTGCCCCTGCCCTGCTGTCAGCACCTGACCGAAAATCACTTCATCAACATCAGCCGCAGCAACACCGGCGCGCTCCAGCGCAGCCTTAATTGCTGTTGCGCCCAGCTCATGGGCAGGCACATTGGCGAAAGCCCCGTTGAATGAACCGACAGGGGTACGCGCAGCGCTGGCAATGACGACTGTTGTTTCTTTGCTCATGACAGATAACTTCCTCACATCCCAATAATGCCTGTTTTCCGCATATACGCAGAACCGGCTTTTCCTCAGTATAACGTCAGTTACAAATGATGCTGGTACTAATTGCGATCAAGGTTTTGAATTTTTCGCATAACCCCGTGCTGCATTACAGGCAGATTGCCGTGCTTTTGCGCAAAACATGCCAGAAATAACCGGTCCTCGCTACACAGGTGATGCGCTGGCGGAATAGACAGGCAAATTGCAAACAAAAAAAGACCGGCTGAAAAGCCGGTCTTTTTTAAAAGCTCCAAGAAAAAGCGAAATTACGCTTCCTTTGGCTCCAGAACCTGACGGCCGCGATACATACCGCTTTTCAGGTCGATATGGTGCGGGCGACGCAGTTCGCCGGAGTTCTTGTCTTCAACATATGTCGGAGCCTTCAGCGCATCAGCCGAACGACGCATGCCGCGCTTCGAAGGGGAAGTTTTTCGTTTAGGTACAGCCATTGATTCTGCTCCAGTGATTAGTCAATCGAATGTCCGGTGCCTCATAGCGAGGCTGTCACATCGGACATTGTTCCGGAAAGTTTTGCTGCCTATACACGCTCAAACGTCTTTTGACCAGCAGGACTCGCATTTTTTTTATGCAAATCCCGATTTACCGGCTTAAAAACCTGCTCAGAAATGTATTTCAGTCGCTGCCCTATAGCATCATTCCCGGCTAAAGGACAAAAGATTTCGCGCTTTTGCTCAAATTTTGCTGATTTTATTGCACGCAACCGACATAAGCGCCGCTGTTTTGGGCTCTGCGCTCAATAATACGGGAAATTCGCACCATACCGCGGCTTGGCTTGGACGCATCGCGGAGAATCGGATTCGGCAGCGTGACTGCGAGATAGGCAGCCTGCCGCGCCGTTAATTTGGATGCAGGACGCTTGAAATAATGCTGGGCAGCGGCTTCAATGCCATAAATCCCGTCACCCCACTCCACGATATTGAGATAAATCTCCATCATCCGGCGCTTGGAAAGAATCAATGAGGCGGCCTGCGCCAGCGGGAATTCCAGTGCCTTGCGCACATAAGAGCGCCCGTTCCAGAGAAACAGATTTTTCACCGTCTGCATCGGGATTGTCGAGGCACCGCGGCTTGGCTCACCGTCACTGCCCAGCACCAGTTTCAGCTGATTCCAGTCAATGCCATAATGGCTGCAAAACTGCCCGTCTTCAGACATCATCACCGAATTGACCAGTACCGGAGCAATATCCTCCAGCGGCACCCATTGGCGCTCATAGCCTTTCAGCGTCACCAGATCCTTGATCATCAAGGTTGAGACCGGATGCACAAAGGGCAGCTTGTAGAGAAAAAGCAAAGCGAAAGGCGCAATTGCCAGCAACAGCAAAAAGCGCTTCAGCCAATACCACGGCCGCACGCTCACCGGATCCGCCACAAAGCTGGCGACGGTTTTCGGAGCTGCGGTTTCATGATGACCGTCCCCTTTATCTCCGTCCTCCTTATACATGACAAATTTTGTCATTGTGCCCGCAGTGTCTCCGTTACTTGCCATATCGTTACTGCATAATTTCAGCCGATTGAAAAGCCGGTGCTGCAAGACATATCAGTTTTCAGGCATTTTTTGTTGGTAAAAATCATTTCGCGGCTTTTCTGCATCACCTCTGATACAGAAATTTCATATTGAGCCGACCGGACAGGAGTTGATTATTACAGGCGAATGGTTCATGCCCTTGTCCATGAAAAACGATCATGACATTTCCGGTTTCGGACAGCGGCTGGCACTTCATGCCGCTTCCGTTGAGCAACTGATGGTCTCACTTCTGGATGAGCGCCCGCGTCTCGGCGAGGTTATCCGTCCGCCGCGCCTGATGGCCGCAATCCGTCATGGTGCGCTGAATGGCGGCAAACGCCTGCGCCCGTTTCTGGTCACGGAAACCGCCCGTCTCTATGATGCTGACCCCCAAGCTGCATTGCGCATTGCCGCAGCGCTGGAATGTATCCATTGCTACTCGCTGGTTCATGATGATCTTCCGGCCATGGATGATGATGATATGCGTCGCGGCCAGCCAACTGTTCACAAAGCCTATGATGAAGCCGCAGCAATTCTCGCCGGTGACGGTCTGCTCACTTATGCTTTTGACATCATCGCTGATGATACCACAGAACTGCCGGTGAAAACCCGTCTTGATCTGGTGCTGGCTTTATCGCGTGCCTCCGGTGTCGGCGGCATGGTCGGTGGTCAGGCACTTGATCTGATGGCAGAAACCGCCAGTCCTGATGAAGCGGACATTATTACCCTGCAAGCGATGAAAACCGGCGCACTGATCCGCTTCGCCTGTGAAGCCGGTGCAATTATCGGCAATGCTAGCACGGAAGAGCGTGAGCGCCTTGCAGAATTCGGCTCGGCCATTGGTCTGGCTTTCCAGCTTGCCGATGATCTGCTTGATGTGACCGCCGATGCAGCGACTATGGGTAAAGCCACCGGCAAAGATGCCGCCGCAGGCAAAGCAACCCTTGTTTCACTGCATGGTATTGACTGGACAAAGAAACAGCTGGCCGGTCTGGTCGCGCAGGCAGAAGACCTGCTGGCACCTTTTGGTGAAAAAGCACGGGTTCTGAAAGAAGCTGCGCATTTTATCGCTCTGCGTCAGAACTGACCCAAATATCTTCAATAAAAAACCGGCTGTTTCAGCCGGTTTTTTATTATTCTTATTCTGCGGCTTCCGGCTTTTTCGCGCCGAGCCCGTAACGGTTTTCGATATATTCGGCCACCATCTTCTGGAAGTCTTCAGCTATTGCCGGACCGCGTAATGTCGCGACCTTCTTGCCATCTACGAAAACCGGTGCGGATGGTGTTTCACCGGTTCCCGGCAGAGAAATACCGATATCCGCATGTTTGGATTCACCCGGACCATTAACAATACAGCCCATCACCGCAACAGACAGACCTTCAACACCCGGATATTTCTCACGCCAGATCGGCATATTGGTGCGGATATCATTCTGGATGGTTTGCGCCAGTTCCTGAAACACCGTTGAGGTGGTGCGGCCGCAACCCGGACACGCCGCTACAATCGGGATAAACTGACGGAAGCCCATCACCTGCAGCAATTCCTGCGAAACCTGCACTTCGCGGGTACGGTCGCCATTCGGCTCCGGTGTCAGAGAAATACGAATTGTATCGCCGATACCCTGCTGCAAAAGAATGCCCATCGCGGCGGAAGAAGCCACAATGCCTTTGGTGCCCATACCGGCTTCGGTCAGCCCCAGATGCAGCGCATGATCGCAGCGTTTGGCAAGCTCCGCATAAACGGCAATCAGATCCTGTACCTGACTGACTTTGGCGGAAAGAATGATCTTCTCGCGCGGCAGGCCGATTTCTTCAGCCAGATCAGCAGAAATTAGTGCAGACTGGATAATTGCCTCACGCATCACTTCCTGCGCGGTCATTGGCGCACCGGCAGCCTGATTGCGATCCATCAGCGTGGTCAGCAATTCCTGATCCAGCGAACCCCAGTTTACACCGATACGCACCGGCTTGTCATAGCGGATTGCCATTTCGATAATTTCGGCAAACTGCTTGTCTTTTTTGTCTTTGAAACCGACATTGCCCGGATTGATACGGTATTTCGCCAGCGCTTCCGCACAGGCCGAATGGTCTGACAGCAGCTTATGGCCGATATAATGGAAATCACCGATCAGCGGCACATTGAGGCCGAGGCGCTCAAGACGCTCACGGATTTTCGGCACAGCGGCAGCAGATTCATCACGGTCAACCGTGATGCGTACCAGTTCGGAACCCGCATGATGCAGCGCTGCAACCTGCGCAACTGTACCGTCAATATCCGCCGTATCCGTATTGGTCATGGATTGCACAACCACCGGCGCATCACCGCCAACAATCACGCCGCCGACATTGACCCCGACAGATGTACGGCGGGCAAAGGGATGGGCATAATAGTGCAGATTATCAGAAGCCATAATTATACAATCTTAAAGTGGGCAATCTTACAGTGATACGGAAACATCTCGGTTCAATGCTGTTCCATAACCGTGACGGAACAGCTTTTGAACCGCAATTGTGACAGTCTTACAGCAGGTCGTTCAAAACTTCTATTCTCTTTTCTGATCTGCGGCACTTGCGAGCGATGAAAGCATAAACACCACCACCAGCATCAGTGCCAGCACCATATAGACAGGACCAAAACCGATATGCCCGCCGATATAGCCGATCAGTGACGGTGCAACCAGAATACCTGAATAGCCCATCAATGTGACAAGACTTAACGCCGTGCCCGCATGGATGCCGCTCTGATTGCCTGCCGCCGAGAAAATGATCGGCACAATATTGGCCACACCAAGTCCGGCAACGGCAAAAGCCAAAATTGCTATCCACGCATGTGGTGCAAAACCACTGACAAACAAGCCCGCTGCGGCAATAATGATCGACACGCGGAATGTCCGCACAGCGCCGAAGCGGTTGCGCACGCCGTCTCCGAGAAAACGAACCAGCGCCATGGTGGCGGAAAAAGCCGCATAGCCATAACCGGCTGTGGTCAGATCTGCGGAAAAGGCCTGCTGAATATAGACCGCGGCCCAGTCCAGCACCGCACCTTCCGGCACCATTGCAAACAGCGCCATCATACCGATCAGATAGATCACCGGCTGATTAGGCAGACGGAAGCGGATTTTCTCGCTGGTCTGCTGCTGACGATCCATGACCAGTCGCGGCAAAGTTATCAGCATAATGATACCGGCAATCACGCTCACCAGAACCGCATGGCTGAATGCGCCCTGATAGTGCAGGTAAAAGCTGCCAAGCGCACTGCCTGCAAAACCGCCAAGGCTCCAGAAACCGTGAGAGGAAGACATCAACGCACGGCCGAGCGTTTTCTCCACCGCAACGGCATTGGCATTCATCGCCACATCCATACCGCCAAAGAACGCGCCCAGCATAAACAGCACCGGCACGGCCAGATAAAGATTATTGGTGAGAGCGACGACAATCAGCCAGAACGCCACGCCAACGGCAAAACTTTTGGTCACGCGATCCGAGCCATAGCGCGCCAGCAACGGGCCGCACAGCCCCATCGCCGCCAGAGCGCCAAGGCCGAAAACCAGAATGAGCAATCCGAAGACACCTTCAGAAACGCCCAACCGGCTCATCATCAGCGGAATATGCAAAGCCCAGCTGCCGGTGACAAAGCCGTTGGAAAAAAATGCACCCGCCACTGCCCAGCGGTAATAACGCGCACCACTGTCTATGACAGCAGGCTGCACTGTACTGATCCCTGCATCTCCGCTCACAAAACCGCTCCATCAGGTTCAGAACATTATTTAAAGCGTATCCCGAAAAGCGAGAGTTGCTCTTGAGCCTCTGTTTAGTCGATTTTTATGACAAAAGAAATCACCTAACCGTCACAAGCCTGTCAGCTGTTGCAGCCAATGAAAAAGGCGGCCGAAGCCGCCTTTTGTCTGATTGTTCAGAGCCTTATTTCATGCCCAATGTATGCGGCAGCCAGAGCGTTATCTGCGGCACATAGGTGACCAGCCCGAGGAAGATCAACGTTGTGATAATCCAAGGCAATGTTGATTTGGTCACTGCCGTGAGCCCCATTTTCGATATAGATGAGGCCACATAGAGATTGAGCCCCACCGGCGGTGTACACAGCCCGATCTCCATATTCACCACCATCATCACCCCGAAATGCACCGGATCAACACCGAGCTTCACGGCAATCGGGAACAGGATCGGCGCCATAATCAGCACCACGGCAGAAGGCTCCATCACCATGCCGATCAGCAACAGAATGATATTGACCATCAGCAGGAAGCCGATCATGCCAAAGCCCTGCTCAACGATCCATGCACTCATCTGCTGCGGAATTTGTTCCGAGGTCAGGATGAAGGCAAACATCACCGCATTGGTAATGATATAGAGCAGCATCGCGCTCATCGCTGCCGAAGACAGCAGCACTTTCGGCACATCGCGCAGTTTAATGTCCTTATAGACAAAGACTGCAATCACGAATGCATAGACGGCAGAAACCGCAGCAGCTTCAGTCGGTGTGAAAATACCGCCATAAATACCACCCATGATGATGACGATCAGCATCAGCCCCCAGACGGAGGAGCGGAAGGCTTCCCAACGCTCACGCCAGCTGGCTTTCTGCATCCGCGGATAGCCGTTTTTCCATGCGCGCCAGATGGTTGTGCTGCCAAGCATTGCCGCCAGCATCAGCCCTGGAACAACACCGGCCATAAACAATGTGCCGATTGAGGCCGACATGACAGGCGCACCGTCAGGGCCGGTCACCACCATGCCGGAGGTTGCCACCGCATACATCACCATCACAATCGACGGCGGAATGAGAATGCCTAACCCGCCGGAGGTCGCGATTACGCCGGTACCAAATTGCGGCGGGTAACCCTGCTTGACCATTGCCGGTATCAGGATGGAACCAACCGCCATCACCGTTGCCGGTGACGAGCCGGAAATTGCGGCGAACAGCGAACAGGCGGCAACTGCTGCCAGCCCCATACCGCCATACCAGTGCCCGACCATCGAGGTGGCAAAGCGGATCATGCGCTTGGCTACCCCGCCATGGGTGAGAAAGTTACCGGCAAGGATGAAAAACGGGATCGCCATGATCTCAAATTTTTCAATACCGGTGAACAGTTTCAGCGCAATTGAATCCATCGGGATCGAGGTGAAACCGAACAGGAAGGTGAAAACCGTCAGACCCAGTGCAATAGAAACCGGCATCCCTGTCACAAGCAGCAGCGCCAGAATGAGGAAGATAATCAGAGCGGTCATCGTGCGGCCTCCGCATCTTCCAGCCCGTCAACATGACCATGATCGTGATGGGCGATAGTGCCTGTGGTGAGATAGAGCCACAGCGCCTGAATAAAGCGGAAACACATCAAGGCAGAGCCAAGCGGCACGGCAAGATAAACAATCCACATCGGCATTTCGAGATCAGCGGAAATCTGGCCGGTTTTGGAAATATGCCAGACGAAATCCGTGCCGATCCACGCCACAATGCCCGTGAACAGAATACAGGCCAGAAAAGCGATAATAATCATCAGGCGCTGGTTTTTCGGTGACATGCGCTCCACCAGCACATCAACGCCGACATGGATGCCATTACGCACGCCATAGGCCGCGCCGAATTTCGCCATCCATACAAACAGATAAATACAGGCTTCCTGAGCCCAGGTCAGATTGATTGATGCCAGCCAGCGATAAAAGCTGCGGGCATAGCCCTGCAATTCGGCATAATCATTGGCGCGTGCCCAGGACAGCACATCGGCAACCAGCCCGATAGAATAACGGTGAGCAACCGCGACAAAGATCAGCACAACGGCCGCTGCAATCAAAAAAGACAGCAATATTTCTTCAAAGCGGTCGAGGATACGCAACACCATAGGATGCTCCTCATGTGAGGGCGCACCGCTTTTCGGTGCTCCGTCTTGTTAATTATGAGCGCAAAAAACCAGCCGTGATAACAGCCGATACGCACAAATGTGATTGAAAACAGAATTCGGAAAATGTGCCTGCCCCAAGCACCATCGTCAGGGCAGGCAGGCCCGCTGCGATCGGAGAAACTCCGGCAGCGGGGCTTGAGAAGATTACTCTTTCATACCGACGGCTTCATAAACCTGCTTAATCAGGTCAGCGCCCACGCGGTCAGCCATTTCAGTATGCACAGGCTTGAGCGCTTCAACCCATTCTTCACGCTCTTCCGGTGTCAGTTCGTAGAATGTGGTCGTACCGGCCGCCTTCATTGCCGCCAGAGAATCGTCATTTTCTTTCTGAGCGATTTCGTTGGCAAAGGCAGTTGATTCAGCCATGGCCTTATCAAGCTGGGTGCGCACATCTTCCGGCAGGCCTTCCCAGAACGCCTTATTGACGATCACCGCATAGCCCAGATAGCCGTGGTTTGAGACCGTGGCATGTTTCTGCACTTCATGCATTTTCTGGGTATACATATTGGACGGCGGGTTTTCCGTACCGTCCACAACGCCGGTCTGCAAAGCCTGATAGACTTCGGAGAAAGCCAGAACCTGCGGCACGGCACCCAGCGCCTTCATCTGCGCTTCCAGAATTTTGGAGGACTGAATACGCATTTTCAGACCAAGGAAATCATCCGGTACATGCAACTGGCTGTTGGCCGACATCACTTTGAAGCCGTTATCCCAATAGGCCAGACCTTTGATGCCTTTGGCATCCAGCTTGTCGAGCAGCGCACGGCCAACCGGGCCATCGGTGATTTTGCGCAGATCATTATAGTCTTTCATAATGAACGGCAGATCGAAAACTTCAAATTCACGCACGCCGAGCGGGCCGAATTTTGCCAGAGACGGTGCCAGCATCTGCACAGCGCCAAGTTGCAGGGCTTCCAGCTCTTCTTTATCCTTGTAAAGCTGCGAGTTCGGATAAACCTCGACCTTCACTTTACCTTCGGTGTAGGATTCAGCGAGTTCCTTGAACTTCTCAGCGGCTTTGCCCTTTGGTGTATCAGGTGCCACAACATGGCTGAATTTAATGGTAATTGCCTGCGCAAGCGCAGTTGTGCTCACACCAAAAGCGAGAATTGCAGCAAGACCGGCAGTTGTAAGAAATTTCATTGAGAGGCCCTCCCAAGCCTGCATCTGTCAGTAAAACATTCCGGCGGATAAACCGGCACGGACTCCAAACGGAGTAAAAATCAGATAAAATCCTTAAAAGGAGTAGAGCCTCAATTCTATTGTGGAATACCACAGTATTTCTATTGTGGTTTACCACAGGCATAACTTCGTGCAGACAAGAGGTTATGCTTATAAAGCATAGTGAGGATATTCAGGCGAGCGCATGAAATTTCGTCCTACAGCAGCAAATCCGCAAGACAACAGCCAGAGTCTCTCCGGCTTCCGCGCATCTGTGCGTGATTATACGCTGGCTATTCCCCTGCTCGCGATCCTGCTGATTGTGACCCTGATCGTCGCGCTGATTTGGATGACCTCGCGTGATAACCAGTCAGAAACGGAGAAAAAACTTACAACTGATGCGCTTTGGGTTGAGCAATATCTGCGTTTTCAGCTGCAAACCTTTGAGACAGAATTACGCGATCTCGGGGCAGATATCGAACGCGATCCGCAGCAGAAAGACACGATCAGAACTAAAGCCCAGCATCTGGTTTCCATCCATTCGGAATTCATCGATATCAGCTGGTTCACGCCGGACGGCCAATTGCTGGAAAGCGCACCACCCGGTCTCAATGTGATCGCCGACTATAAGCCGGCACTGGCCGAGCATAGCCGCCTGTTCGGCAAACCGGTCTATTCCTCCCCCCGCCATACGAGTGAAGGCTGGGTGGTCGATATGGTGGCACCGGTTTATAATAATAACCGTTCCGCAGGCACGATCTGGGTTATCATATCGCTGGACAGATTGCTGTCGCGCAATGTGCCCTGGTGGGTTGCGGGAAAATATCAGGTCTCGCTCACAGATTCCGGCGGCGATCCCCTGATTTCAAAATCCAGCATCATGCCGACCAACGATCAGGCGCGTCACACAATTTCTTTTGATCCGCCGCTGACCGGCACCTATATCACTGTCACGCCCTATCAGAGCCGTGCCGCCATCGGCCCGATTGTCATTTCCGCCGCCATTATCGGCCTGACTATTCTGGTGATTATCAATCTCTGGATGGCCTATCGCCAGAACCGGCGCAGAGCCGCAGCTGAACACGCTTTGCGCACCGAATATGCATTCCGGCAGGCGATGGAAAACTCCCTGACCATCGGCATGCGTGCCCGTGACCGCGACGGACGCATCATCTATGTGAATCCGGAATTCTGCCGCATGGTCGGTTATGAAGAAAAACAGCTGATCGGCATGATGCCGCCGCATCCCTACTGGGCACCGGAAATCATGTCGGAAGGTATTCAGCGTCAGAATGATATGCGCAGTACCGGTATTGCCCCGCGTGAATTTGAAACACGTTTCATCCGGCCTGATGGCAAGCTGATTGATATTCAGGTCTATGAAGCTCCGCTGATTGATGCGGATGGCACCCATATCGGCTGGATGGGTTCGCTTGTTGATGTGACCGAGAAAAAGAAACTGGAAGAGGCCCGCCAGACCGAAGCTGAAAAACTTCAGCATAATGCCCGCCTGATTACGATGGGAGAAATGGCCTCCACACTGGCGCATGAACTCAACCAGCCTCTGGCCGCCATTACCAGCTATGCGACCGGCAGTCTCAATCTGCTGCAATCAGGCACGGTACAGCCGGTTGATCTGACCGGAGCCTTGCAAAAATTATCCGATCAGGCACAGCGCGCCGGTACAATTGTCCACCGTGTGCATGATTTTGTACGCAAGCGCTCCGTAACGCCGGAGCAGCATGACCTGCGCAAAATTTTGCAGGATGCCGCCAGTTTTGTCAGCAGCGATATTATCAAGGGCGGTGGCCATATCGATATGCGCCTGCCCGATGCGCCGGTAGCCGTGCGCGCTGATGCGGTGCTGATCCAGCAGGTTTTGCTGAACCTGATCCGCAATGCACGCGAGGCAGCCGCCGGTCTGCCGCGCAACCGGCAGAAATTACATATCAGCCTTGAGAGTGATGAAAATGAAGCCGTTATCACCATCACCGATCACGGACACGGTATTCCGGAAGGCATGGAGAATGAGATTTTCACGCCCTTTATCTCATCCAAATCGGAAGGCATGGGCATGGGGCTGCCGATCTGCCGTTCCATTCTGGAATCGCACAAAGGCCGTCTTTGGTTGCTGACAACACCGGACAAACAAGGCGCCAGCTTCTGTCTTTCTTTACCGCTGAACACGCAGGAAATCGCACAATGACCGTCCATATTGTTGATGATGATGAAGCCATTCGCGACAGCCTGTCATGGCTGTTTCGCTCCCGTGGTGTGGGCGTTGTCACATGGCCGTCCGGTGAGGCTTTTCTGCAAAACTGGTCACCTGATCTTCAGGGCTGTATTCTGCTGGATATGCGGATGGACGGCATGTCCGGTCTTGAGGTTTTCGACAAGCTCATCAAGCTTCATGCCCGCCAGCCGGTGATTTTTCTAACCGGTCATGGCGATATTCCGCTGGCCGTAGAATGTCTGAAACAGGGCGCTGCGGATTTTCTCGAAAAGCCCTTCAATGATAATAATCTGGTCGACAGGGTTCTGGCTGCCCTGCACAAAGCAAAAGAGCGTGCAGCCTCAGACCGTCAGCGCGATGAATTACGGCGCAAACGCACCCAGCTTTCGCCGCGCGAAAATGAAGTCCTGTCGATGATATTGGAAGGTCTGCTCAATAAGCAGATTGCTGACAGACTGGACATCACCATCCGCACAGTTGAAGTGCATCGCGCCCATATTATGGAGAAAATGGGTGCGCGCAATGCCGTAGAACTGGCGCGCCTGATCAGTTTCAGCGAACAGGATTAACCGGCAGAGCAAGTACACTCTGCCGGTCCGAATTTTATGCATAAATAATCAGCAGATCCTTGGCATCAATCTGATCTCCGGCGCGTACCAGCACTTCTGCCAGTACACCGTCCCGCTCGGCATGAAGGGCGGTTTCCATCTTCATCGCCTCAATCGACAGCAAGACATCTCCGGCTTTCACACTCTGTCCGCTAACCACCGCCACTGTCGAAACAATGCCGGGCATCGGCGCGCCGATATGAGCTTCATTGTTCAGTTCGGCTTTGCGACGGGCGCCTTTGGCGGCACCGCGTGTACGATCCGGCACTTTGATACGACGCGGCTGACCATTCAGCTCAAAAAACACCGTGACCATGCCCTGATCGTCAACATCGCCCACCGCCTGATTGCGGATAACCAGCGTCTTGCCGCGCTCGATCTCAACAAAGACTTCCTGTTCCTGCGCCAGCCCGTAGAAATAGACCGGCGTCGGCAGCACACTTGTCGGCCCGTAAAGGGTCTGCGCACCGGCAAAATCGGTGAAGACTTTCGGATACATCAGATAGGACGCAAATTCCTGATCGCTGATTTTGCGCTCCAGTTTTGCTTCAATCTCTTTGCGCTCCGCTTCCAGATCAGCCGGTTGCAGCAACGCACCCGGCCGCTCTGTAAACGGCTTTTCGTCTTTCAGCACTTTGGCCTGCAAATCCTTCGGCCAGCCTGCAGGCGGCTGCCCGAGATCACCGCGCATCATGGAGACTACGGAATCTGGGAACGCAATATCCTTGGCAGGATTGGTCACATCACCTGTCGTCAGATCCTGACTGACCATCATCAGCGCCATATCGCCGACCACTTTGGAAGACGGCGTAACTTTAACAATATCGCCGAACATCAGGTTCACATCGGCATAGGCCTGCGCCACCTCATGCCAGCGGCTCTCCAGTCCCAATGAACGCGCCTGCTCCTTCAGATTGGTGAATTGCCCGCCCGGCATTTCATGCAGATAAACTTCCGAGGCAGGGCCTTTCAGATCGCTCTCAAACGCTGCATATTGATTGCGAGCCGCCTCCCAATAGAAGGAAATCCGGCGGATCGAAGCCGGATCAAGCTGCGGATCACGCTCACTGCCTGCGAGTGCTTCGACAATCGAGCCGAGGCATGGCTGCGAAGTATTACCCGACAATGCATCCATCGCCGCATCTACAACATCCACACCGCTCTCCACAGCCGCCAGTACCGTTGCTGCTGCAATGCCGGACGTATCATGGGTATGGAAATGGATCGGCAGATCAGTTTCCTGCCGCAAGGCAGTGAAGAGTTTGCGTGCCGATTGTGGCTTCAGCAGCCCCGCCATGTCTTTAATGGCGATAATATGCGCACCGGCCTTTTCGACCTCACGCGCCAGTTTCAGATAATAATTGAGATCATATTGCGGGCGCGCTGCATTCATCAAATCGCTGGTATAGCAGATCGCTGCCTCGCAGAGCTTGCCCTCTTCCAGCACGGCATCCATCGACACGCGCATATTCTCAACCCAGTTGAGACTGTCAAACACGCGGAACAGATCAATGCCGCCGCGTGCTGCTTCACGCACAAATTGCGTCACCACATTATCGGGATAGCTCTTATAACCCACGCCATTGGCACCGCGCAGCAGCATTTGCAGCAGCAAGTTCGGTGCGCCATCACGCACCTTGCTCAGACGCTCCCACGGATCTTCCGTCAAAAAGCGCATGGAAACATCAAAAGTCGCACCGCCCCAGCATTCCAGAGAAAACAGGTTCGGCAACAAACGCGCATAGGTTTCGGCAATCTGCGCAATATCATAGGTACGCATACGCGTGGCGAGCAAAGACTGATGCCCGTCCCGCATGGTCGTATCGGTCACCAGCACCCGCTTTTGCTCACGCATCCATTGCGCAAATTTCTGCGGCCCCAGCTCTGCCAGTTTCTGGCGGGTGCCGTGCTGAATATCACCATCGGGCACATAAGGCACTTTCGGTGCGGCCGCATTCATGTCCGGCAAGGCACGGCCTTTGGTTTCCGGATGACCATTGACCGTCACATCGGCAATATAGGTCAGAAGTTTGGTCGCGCGATCCTGTCGTTTCACATGCTCGAACAATTCCGGCGTCGTATCAATAAATCGCGTAGTATATTCGTTACTGCGAAATTTCGGATGCGTAATAATCGCTTCGAGAAAGGTTAGATTGGTCGACACACCGCGGATACGAAACTCCCGCAGCGCACGATGCATACGCAGGATCACCTCTTCCGGTGTCGATGCCCATGCCGTTACCTTCTCCAGCAACGGGTCATAATAGCGGGTGATGAAAGCACCGGAATAGGCGGTGCCGCCATCCAGACGAATGCCGAAACCGGTCGCTCCGCGATAAGCCGTAATCCGCCCATAATCCGGAATGAAATTCTGCTCCGGATCTTCTGTCGTGATACGGCATTGCAAAGCGTGACCACGCAGAACAATCTTGCTCTGCTCCGGCACACCGGATTCCGGCGTGCCAATAGCAGCGCCTTCCAGAATACGGATTTGCGCTTTGACGATATCAATGCCGGTGACTTCTTCCGTCACCGTGTGCTCCACCTGAATGCGCGGATTGACCTCGATGAAATAGAACTTACCGGAAGTCACATCCATCAGGAACTCAACCGTACCCGCCCCGATATAATTGGTGGCACGGGCAATTTTCAGCGCATAATCGGCCAGTTCCTGACGCTGCCCATCATTGAGGTAAGGCGCCGGTGCACGTTCCACCACTTTCTGATTACGCCGCTGCACGGAACAATCACGTTCAAACAGATGCACGGCATTGCCATGGGTATCGCCGAGAATCTGCACTTCCACATGGCGCGCATGTTCAATGAGTTTTTCGAGATAGACCTCATCCTTGCCGAAAGCGGCTTTGGCCTCGCGTTTGGCTTCTGTCACCTCACGCGCCAGATCTTTGGCCTCACGAATGGCACGCATACCGCGTCCGCCGCCACCCCATGAGGCTTTGAGCATCAGCGGATAGCCGATGCTGTCAGCAATCTTGCGCACCTCATCCATATCTTCCGGCAGAGGGTCACTGGCAGGCACCACCGGCACACCGACCTCAACAGCCAGATTGCGTGCCGCAACTTTATTGCCGAGGCGGCGCATCGTATCGCCTTTCGGACCAATGAAGATAATACCGTTCTCAGCGCAGGCATCGGCAAATTCAGGACTTTCCGACAGCAAACCATAGCCCGGATGAATGGCATCGGCACCGGAGAGCTTGGCAACGCGGATCACTTCCTCAATTGAGAGATAGCTTTCAATCGGCCCCAGATCACGCTGCAGATGCGGGCCGCGCCCGACCTGATAGCTCTCATCGGCTTTGAAGCGATGCAATGCAAGTTTATCTTCCTCTGCCCAGATCGCCACGGTTTTCATGCCAAGCTCATTTGCAGCGCGGAATACGCGAATAGCAATTTCAGAGCGGTTTGCGACAAGAATTTTATGGATAGGCAAAGCAGGTCTCCCTCACTGCAAAACTATTCTGACACATGTCGGTCGTTCCCGTGACTGACAAAATTCCGTCTGCATACTGATCGTTTTTTTTGTGAAAGAACAGCGAAAATACGTCTTAAAATAACAATGCCCGACACAAGTGCCGGGCATTGCTGAGCCAATTATTCCAAAGTATTAGACCTCTTTTCGACAAAGAGAATACTATTCTAATTCTGCAATAATTCCCTGATTTCAGGAATTATTTTTTCTGGAAATAATTATATTTTCCGTCGTCGCCTTTGCGCCATTCAAACATGACATAAGGCGAAAGATTCGGATCACCTTTTTCATCATAGGAAATCTCGCCGAGAACCGTCTTGAACGGGCCTTTTTCCTTCATGGCTGTCGCAACAGTCATAGGATCATTGGTACCGGCAGCCTTTGCCGCCGCAGCCAGAGACTGCACTGCCGCATAGGAATAGAAAGTATAGGCTTCCGGTTCAAATCCGGCATCGCGGAATTTCTTAATCAGCTCGGCATTGGCCGGATCTTCACGAGGATCAGGGCCGAAAGTGTTCAGCACACCGGCAACCGCATCACCGGCAATCGAAGCCAGTTCGTTGGAAACAATACCGTCACCGGAAATGAACTGCGCCTTCAGATCCTGATCGCCCATCTGACGGATAATCAGACCGGCTTCCGGATGCAGACCACCCCAGTAAATAACCGTAACGCCGTCACGCTTCAGCTTGGCGATCAGCGCGGAATAGTCTTTTTCACCGATATTCACGCCTTCATAAACTGTCTCTTTCAGACCCAGTTCATTCATCGCATTTTTGGTGGCATCCGCAAGTCCCTGACCATAAGGGGTTTTGTCATGAACAATTGCGATTTTACCGTCTTTGAAATTATCGACGATATATTTGGCGGCAGCGATACCCTGATTGTCATCGCGGCGGCAGGTACGGAATGTATTCCAGAGACCACGATCGGTATAAACCGGATTGGTCGTGCCCGGTGCAATCGCAAGAATACCGTTTTCAGCATAAACTTCCGAAGCCGGAATACTTACACCCGAATTAAAGTGACCGATGACAAATTGCACACCATCGGCCGCAAATTTATTGGCAACGGACATGCCCTGCTTGGGATCAGAAACATCATCGCCATAAACAAGAACGATCTTTTCGCCGTTCAGACCGCCTTCTGCATTCACAACTTCAACAGCTGCTTCCACACCGTTTTTAATCTGTGCGCCATATGCGGCACCACCGCCCGTCAGAGGTGCACCAACACCGACCAGAATATCGGCCCATGATGAACCGCTAAAGGCCAGCATTGCAGACAGTGCAACACCGCAGAACAGAGACTTCTTCATATTTCCTACTCCCGTGAATATGCTCAAAAACTGACAAAAAGCAGGTTCTGAGGTCGCCGGAACACCGGCATTTTTCTGTCGGAATGAGACATCCGGCAGAATTTCTTTCAACAGTTCCTCTATGAAAACCGGTTTCACACGGAACTGTTCTGAAACAAAAACTGTCTCCGCTGTCTGCAATACAGCTTTCAATCAAACGGGGCCGGACTGAGCCGGCCCCGCTGATTTTCAAAGACAGGTTTACTGCTGAATGTAAGTGAACTTACCGTCAGCGCCTTTTTCCCACTTATACATGACATAGCCCGGCAGCTTCGGATCGCCTTTCTCATCGAAAGAGATATCTCCGAGCACAGTCTTGAATGTGCCGGACTTCAGTGCTTTCGCAACTGTTTCCGGATCATTGCTGCCTGCAGCTTTCGCTGCACCGGCCAGCGACTGCATCGCGGCATAGGAGTAAAGTGTATAAGCTTCAGGTTCGAAACCGGCATCGCGGAACTTCTTCACCAGATCAGCATTGGCCGGATTGTTGCGCGGATCAGGACCGAAAGTATTCAGTGTTCCTTCAACGGCATTACCGGCAATGGAAGCCAGCTCATTGGAGACGATACCGTCACCGGAAATGAACTGCGCTTTCAGACCCTGATCGCCGAGCTGACGAATAATCAGACCAGCTTCCGCGTGCATACCGCCCCAATAAATAACGGTAATGCCTTCCTGCTTCATTTTTGCGATCAGTGCCGAGAAGTCCTTCTCGCCAATATTCACACCTTCATACAGGGTTTCTTTCATACCTGCTGCATTGAGTGCCTTCTTGGTTTCATCAGCCAGACCCTGTCCGTAAGGTGTCTTGTCGTGAACAACAGCCACTTTGGCGTCTTTGAACTTTTCAGCAATATACTGACCTGCAACAATACCCTGCTGGTCATCGCGGCCGCAGGTACGGAATGTGTTCCACATACCGCGATCAGTATAAACAGGGTTGGTCGCACCTGGTGAAATCTCCAGAATGCCGTTTTCCTGATACACTTCCGAAGCCGGAATTGTTACGCCGGAGTTAAAGTGTCCGATAACGAATTTAACACCGTCAGCGGCAAACTTGTTGGCAACCGAAATGCCCTGTTTCGGATCGGAAACGTCATCACCAAGGGTGAAAACGATTTTCTCTCCGTTCAGGCCACCTTCAGCATTGATGATCTCTGCTGCAGCCTCGGCTCCTTTTTGAATCTGGAGACCGTAAACCGCGTTCGGTCCGGTCAGCGGTGCGCCGATACCCACCAGAACATCCGCAAAAGCCGAGCCGCTGAAAGCCACGAGAGCCGACACTGCTACGCTGTAGAATAAAGATTTTTTCATATTAACTGCTCCCATTACAATGATTATGCCGGAAACCGTCTGCCGCAGATCAGTTTCCTTGTTTTATTAAATACGGAGATCAAAGTCTTGCGGTGCAATACCGATGATCGGCCGGTCATTTTTATTACAATCATTAAGCAGAAACCGGTTTCCCGGGCAGTTCATACCGGAGTGTTACACCGGCGTATCACAATACTCACTTCGTTCCCGCAAAGCGGAATATTGCAATTTCAAAACACCCCCAAATTCAATAATCAGCTCAGGGATGTTGTTTCTTGGTTCCCTTAAATCGCCTGTTATTTCGACTTATAGGAAAATGGTGAAGTCTGTTCATAGAGCCAGTTATATTGACGCACCATCTGCTTCACCTTTGTGAAACGATAGCCAAGCGTGCCAATCACCAGCAACACAACAAAATCGACCAGATAGTAATGCAGCGACAGCAATGTCCCTTCAAACATTGCAAAATGAATAAAACGAACCATCGCTGTCAAAGGCAGGAGATAGAGCACAAACATTGCATATGGGCGCCATGTTTGTGCGCAGGCCCGCCCTGTCATCCATGCGGCCCAGCCGCCGAGAATGCAGGTAATCAACAAAAACAGCCAGAATGACGGCTCTTCATAGAGAATGCCTTGCATCAATAATTCTCCCCAATTCACCGGATTTCTGAATGAAATTTCCGGCTGGTGCAATTTCCGGAAGTGAGGCTGATTTTTGAGCGCCCCGGCTTGTCAGAAACTGCGTTAATTCGTCTAAAGCTGAACATTATGAAGAGTGCCGGACAATTTGTCTGTCCGGCTTTCTCATCAATGACGTCCGCCTTCCAGATAGGCTGCGCGGACTTCCGGATTTGCCAGAAGCTCCTGCCCGCTGCCGCTCATAGTAATCACACCATTGACCATCACATAACCGCGATGAGCAAGTTTCAGCGCACCGAAAGCATTCTGCTCCACCAGAAACACAGTCAGTCCGGTGGTGCGGTTCAGCTCTTTAATCGCCTCAAAAATCTGTTTGACGATCAGTGGTGCCAGACCGAGTGACGGCTCATCCAGCATCAGCAATTTTGGCCGTGCCATCAATGCACGGGCAATCGCCAGCATCTGCTGCTCACCGCCCGACAGAGTACCGCCGCGCTGATTGATACGCTCTTTAAGACGCGGAAACAGATCAAACATCAGTTTCACATCTTCATCAAAGTATTTTTGATTATCGAGACTGGCACCCATTTGCAGATTTTCCATCACGCTCATGCGCGGGAAAATACGGCGTCCTTCCGGAGACTGCGCAATACGCAGTTTTGCAATCTCGTGAGGCGGCATAGAGGTAATATCTTTGCCCTCAAAAAGAATGCGTCCGGTGCGGGCACGTGGTGTACCGAAAATCGTCATCATCAGAGTTGATTTTCCGGCACCGTTTGCACCGATCAGCGTGACGATTTCACCGGATTTAACCGTGACATCAACACCTTTCAGCGCGCAGATATTGCCGTAATAGGTTTCAACCTTATCGACAACCAGAAGCGGGTTCTGAGCCTGCATCATTTACCCCCCTCAGTTTTCTTCGTCGAATCTGTCTCTTCGGATGTCTCATGGCTGGACGGTACTTTGCCGGCTTCCACACGGGATGAGAATTCCGTTTTTCCGCCGCTGGCCAGCTGACGTGCCTGCCCTACCCAGTCTTCACGGGCAATACGGCCGTCAAAGCTCAGATACATCTCAGCCTGTTTGATATCAGCTTCTGTCCACGCAGCAATCTGATCGAAATGATAGATGCCATGGGCATTAAGCTTGGTCTCATTGACACTGCCGATCCCTTTAATCAGAGTCAGATTATCAGCAATACCGCCACGCGGGGCATCCAGACCACCGGCCAGATGCTCCGGTGCAGCAACCTCATCCGCAGGATCAACATCTGCAAGCTGCGTGACCAGCTGATCGACTTCCCCGACTTCACCGCCGGAGCCTTCAATCAGATCGGTTACCTCATCATCATCAACACCGAGATAGGCGGCGATAACTTTAGGGTCATTCTGCACAAAGCTCGGAGCGCCGTCAGAGATTTTCGTGCCATATTCAAGCACGATCACATGATCGGAAATTTCCATAACCACCGACATATCATGCTCAATCAGCAGAATGGACGTACCTGTCTCATCACGGATAGCCAGCAGAAGCTTGTTAAGCTCCGCAGATTCTCGCGGGTTCAGACCGGCTGCCGGCTCATCAAGACACAGCATTTCCGGATCGGTGCACATAGCACGGGCAATTTCCAGACGGCGCTGATCGCCATAAGGAAGATCACCTGCCGGATCATCAGCACGATGGATCAGATTGATCTTCTCAAGCCAGATACGGGCTTTTTCAATCGCGTCTTTCGCTGCCTTTTTATAGCCGGGAAATCCGAGTAGCCCCAGAAAAGTAAAGCCGGATGACACCATCAGCGGATTATGCTGGGCAACCAGAAGATTTTCCAGAACCGTCAGACCTGTGAACAGGCGGATATTCTGGAAAGTACGGGCAACCTTGGCTTTTTTGGTAATCACAAAATCCGGCATCCGTTCCAGCAGGAACTTATCGCCGTTTTTATGCTGCATCGTCACCATGCCGCCGGTCGGCTTGTAGAAACCGGTCAGGCAGTTAAACACGGTGGTTTTACCCGCGCCGTTCGGCCCGATCACCGCAGTGATCTCGCCGCGTTTGGCTTCAAAGCTCAGATCATTAATTGCCACCAGACCGCCGAAACGCATGGAAAGATGCTCGACTTTCAGAATGGTATCGGCGTTTTGTCTTTTTTCAGCAAGTTCAGAATTTGCCATAGTATTTATCCCCGCCATCAACCGTGACCTTCCTTGGTAAAGGAACCGGACACCAGCTTACGCTCATTCAGGAAGGCGCTTGGTTCACGATGACCGACAAAACCCCGCGGTTTCCAGACCATCACCACAACCATAGCCAGACCGAAAATCAGCATACGATAGAGTTCCGGCGTAAAGCTTTGGCCGAACACGGCTTTCAGGAATGAAAGTTCGCGCAGGATTTCTGTACCGCCGATCATCACGATTGCAGCAATCGCAATACCAATCAACGATCCCATACCGCCAAGAACCACAATGGCAAGAATAACCGCGGATTCGAGGAAGATGAAGGATTCCGGGCTGACAAAACCCTGACGCGCGCCAAAGAAGGCACCGGCAAAGCCGCCAAACATCGCGCCGGTTGCAAAGGCGGTCAGCTTGGTTGTTGTCGTATTGATACCCAGTGCACGGCAGGCAATCTCGTCCTCACGCAGTGCTTCCCATGCACGGCCGATCGGCATACGGCGCAGGCGGATTGTGACCCATGCGGTCAGAAGCGCCAGCAGCAGAATGACGTAATAGAGGAAGATTTTATAATGGGCTGCGGAAAATTGCAGACCGAAAGTGGCAGCAAAACCATCAGGACCGGCTTTGAACGGAATGCCGAAGAAGGTAGCCTTGGCAATACCCGACACACCATAGGTGCCTTTGGTGACCGCCGTCCAGTTTATCAGCACAAGTCTGATGATTTCACCGAAGGCCAGTGTCACGATCGCAAGATAGTCCCCCCGCAGACGCAGCACAGGGAAGCCGAGAATAATGCCCCAGAAAGCTGCGAGAATACCGGCAACCGGCAACAGCGTCCAGAAAGACAGACCGAAATAGGAGGACAGCAATGCGTAGGAATAAGCACCGACCGCATAGAAGGCCACATAACCCAGATCCAGCAGACCGGCGAGACCGACAACGATATTCAGCCCCCATGCCAGCATGATATAGATGAGGATCTGTACGCCGAAATTATCCACCCATTTCAGAGAGCCCTGAAAACCGAGTGTCAGAACAATCAGCACCGGATAGATAAACAGGAACAGGATTGCCAGTTTCGAAAAATTCTTACGGAAAAACGAAACATCACCGCTGGCAACAACCTGTTTTTCGGATTTCCCGCGCTTTGCCATATATGGCACAAGAAAAGCGCGATGCAGAAAACGACCGATACCTGCCAGAGCTACAAGGGTAAACAACAGCCCCCAGCGCTGAACCAGCACCAGCTCATTATTGATATTCTGCTCGGTTTTAAAACCGACGATCAGTACGAACAGGCCGAATGCCAGAATAGCTGCAATGATACCTTCGCGGATACCGGCTGCAAAATCTGACGGTTCAGCCTTCGGTGTACCCGCCGGAGAAGTTTGAAAAGCATTGGTCATGTTACACCTTTTCAACTTCTGGACGGCCGAGAATGCCGGAAGGCATAAAGATCAGCACAATCGCAAGGATCGAGAACGCAGCAACATCTTTATAATCAATCGAGAAATAGGCAGACCAGAGCGCTTCGATCAGACCGATCAGCAAGCCACCGATCACAGCGCCCGGAAGCGAGCCGATACCGCCGAGAACCGCTGCGGTGAACGCTTTCACACCCGGAATAAAGCCGTCTGTAAACGAGATAACCCCGTAGAATGTGAGATAAAGCGTGCCGGCCACGGCGGCCAGTGCGGCGCCCATAACGAAGGTCAGGGAAATCGTGCGGTCAACATTGATACCGAGCAGCGATGCCATTTTACGATCCTGTTCGCAGGCACGCTGGGCGCGCCCCAAGGATGTACGGTTAACAATATACCAGAAGATTGTGAGCAGAACGATGGTAACTGCAATGATAACGATCTGTTTCAGCGAGATGATAACACTGGTACCGAATAATGAATAAGAGTCATTAATCAGCGAAGGGATCGGCTTGTTACGCGGCCCCTGTGTGACCTGCACGAAGTTGGACAGCGCAATGGACATACCAATTGCTGTAATCAGCGGTGCAAGCCGGAAAGACCCGCGCAATGGCCGGTAGGCGACCCGCTCAATGGTCCAGCTCCACATACTGGTCAGGATCATAGCGACAATCATCATCAGCAGGATTGCAAGTACGACAGGTACTGCACCAACAAATGTTGTCAGCAATAAAAAAACAATAAGCGCCATAAAGGCGCCGAGCATAAAAACATCACCGTGAGAAAAATTGATCATGCCGATAATACCATAAACCATGGTATAGCCGATGGCGATCAATCCATAGATCGATCCGAGCGTGAGCCCGTTGATCACTTGCTGGATAAAATATTCCATTGCAAAGTCACCCTTTTATGATCTGAATTATTGTCACCTTTAACAGGCTCTTCCCTTATATTTCAGATCGTTTACTCCTACTGCACAATCCGGCAGGCAAAATCTGCCTTGGTACCGCCCAGCATTTATAGATCCGCCGCATGTCCCTAAGGACAGACCGGCATTATTCATTTCAGCATTTCAGGCAAAATTCTCCCCCGATAGTTTCTGCGTAGCCAGACAAGCTTCCCTCTGTCTTTGGCTGAACATGCGCCAAACCGGATAGCTCGCATACACAGAAACTATAGAAATAACGACTAGTAATATAGTATTATATTCCCCCTGCTCTGCTCCTGAAATTTAAGATTACTCATAATTTAATGCCGGTCAATCGCCCTTCTGCATTGTTTCAAAGATTGAACAATGTTCCGTTTGCGACGTCTTTAACGAACTACAAATCCGTGCGCGAACGGGTCACGGTCATCAATAAAAATCGTATTATATCCGGTCATACGTGCCCAGCCGGCAACTGACGGAATTATCGCTTTCTTATCAGCGACTTGCACCTCTGCCTCCACACGTCCGTGGAACAATGATCCGATCACGGATTCGTGAACAAAATCGTCGCCTGCCTTCAGCTCTCCGCGTGCAGCCAACTGCGCCATACGCGCCGAAGTACCGGTGCCGCATGGTGAACGATCAATCGCTTTTTCTCCGTAAAACACAGCATTTCGTGCATGAGCTTCCGGTTTCGTCGGTTTTCCTGTCCACAAAATATGGCTGAGGCGGTTGATATCAGCCAGTTCCGGATGCTGAAATTTATACAACTCATTGAGTCGCTGACGTAAAACAGGGCTCCAGCCGATCAGATCCAGCACCGAATAATCGGCAAGATCCGTGTAATTTTGTTGCGCCTCAACAATTGCATAGAAATTTCCGCCATAGCTGACATCAACTTTCAGCATGCCGAGATCAGGACATTCCACTTCCAGACCTTCTGCGTAGAGAAATGCCGGCACATTTGTCAGCCGCACACTCTCCACATACTGGCCGTTCTGCTCATATTCGATTGCGACTTTACCGGCCGGTGTATCCAGATTGATCTTGCCCGGTACTTTCGGCGTAATCAGCCCCTGCTCAATCGCCATGGTTACAGTACCGATCGTGCCATGTCCGCACATCGGCAGGCAGCCCGATGTTTCAATAAACAGCACTGCCACATCGCAGTCTTCCCGTGTCGGCGGATACAGGATCGAGCCGGACATCATGTCATGACCGCGCGGTTCAAACATCAGCCCTGTACGGATCCAGTCATATTCGGCCAGAAAATGCGCCCGCTTTTCCATCATGGTTGAGCCATGCAGGTTCGGCCCCCCGCCGGCAACAAGCCGGACAGGGTTCCCGCAGGTATGACCATCAACACAGAAGAAGGAATGTTTTGCCATGATGTTTCTCAAAAACGTTTCGGACTGAAAGCACTGACAGGCAGTGCGGTTGTTTCGTGATTAAGCAGCTGCGTTACCAGCCGTGCTGTTGCCGCCGATTGTGTCAGCCCCAGATGTCCATGGCCAAAAGCATAGACAATATCTTTGGAGGCCGATGAATAACCGATGACCGGCAGCGTATCCGGCGTCGAAGGGCGATAGCCCATCCATTGCCGTCCACCTTCAATATTCATCTGCGGCAAGAACTGTTTTGCTTTTTTCAGCATAGCTTCTGAACGCGCATAATTTGGCGGCAATGTCAGCCCGCCGAGTTCGACCGCACCGCCCACACGCACACCGGTTGTCAGCGGTGTAATTACAAAGGCATGGCCGGGGAAAGTCAGCTGACGGCGGATGTCATAAGCCCCGACCGGCAGTGTCGTATTATATCCGCGCTCTGTTTCCAGCGGCACCGCATCGCCCAGCTGGGCACTCAGATGATGTGACCATGCCCCTGCGGCAACAATGAGTTTTTTGCACTTTAGCTTGCTGCCATCAGCAAGTGTAACTTCAGCTCCGCCCTGCATATGCGCGATTTTAGTAACCACACCCTGCCGGTAGCGGCTACCGAGTTTCTCTGCATAAGCCCACAGAGCTTTGCCATAAAGTTTCGGATCGGAAACATTCTTCCATTTCGGAACAAAACAGCCAACCACAAAACGCGGTGATAATCCCGGTTGCAAGGCTGCCAGTTCAGCGCCGCGCACCACAGTATAATCAATGCCCGCCTGTTTTTTGGCTTCCCAGCCCGGCATAGCCGCCTGCAGTTCAGCTTCACTTTCATAAAGCTCAAGATTGCCTTCATGATGGATCATGTCCGTCACACCGGCACGTTCCGCCAATGCCAGCATTTCGCGCTCGGCAAGCTGCATCATCTGCCCTTGCACGACGGTACTGTTGCGCAGAGCCGAAGGGCTGCTCGCACGCCAGAAGCGATAAAGCCATGGCAGCAATTTCAACAAGTAAGACGGACGGATAGCGAAAGGCCCCAGCGGATCCATCAGCCAGCCCGGCACTTTTTTCATCACACCTTTGGAAGCGAGCGGCAAGACTTCAGAAAATGCCAGTGCCGCCGCATTACCGGAACTTGTCTCCTCACAAATGCCGGTGCGATCCACAACCAGCACAGAATGCCCCGCCTCACTCAGCACAGCTGCTGCAGCGATCCCGACAATACCTGCCCCGATTATAATAATTTCAGAATTATTCTGCTTCCCATCCACATTGACGCTATTGACCGACGCCATGTGCCCTCCTGCCTGCTACACTTATTGTTGTTTCAGCTGGTGCAGACCTTACGCCGTAAAATACATTCTTGCTATGAAAAAACCCCGATTATTTTTGAATTAACCGGGGTTCAGATTGTCAGATTTTTGGCAGTTCGGGCCGTGTCGCCAGAGCCTGTTTTACAATCTTTTCGACCTGTGCGCGGCGCTCTCCGCTCAGCGGCTGGCGCGGCAGACGAACACGGTCATTCGACTGAATAGCATGAACTTCAATCAGCTTGAGATTCTGCACCAGATAGGTTGAAACATCGAGATCAAGCAGCGGACGCATCCAGCGATAAAGCGGCAGCGCTTCATCATAACGCTTCTGTTTGATAAGCTGATACAGAACCACAGTTTCACGCGGCAGCGAAGTCACAACACCGGCAACCCAACCGATTGCACCGGTTGTCAGCGCTTCAAAAGCCAGATTGTCTACGCCGGTAAAAAGATCAAAACGATCGCCAAACTGATTGACGATATCGATTGTGCGACGGATATCATCCGAGGATTCCTTGATCGCAACAAACAGATCATCCTTCGCCAGTTCCTCAAGGCATTCACCAGTCACATCCACACGATAGGCCATGCGGTTGGAATAGATCATCACCGGCAGACCACCGGCAGCAGCCATGGCTTTCAGCGTGGTGACAGTTTCCTGAGGATTGGTGAAATAGATCGGGCTTGGCACAACCATCAATCCGTCTGCACCGGCTTTCGCAGCAGCTTTGGCAGCAGCAGCACCTTCACGTGTACCTGCCTCGAAAACGGTCATCAGCACCGGACGCTTTCCGGCAACCGCACGGGCGGTTTTGAAAACTTCCAGCTTTTCCTCTCCCGACAGCATCGGGCCTTCACCCAGTGAGCCGCCGACAACAAAACCGTCAACGCCCGCATCAATCTGCAGACCGAAGCAACGCTCCATTTCATTATGATCCAGAGCATCATTTTCAGTAAATTTTGTTGTGACTGCCGGAAAAATACCTGACCACATAATCATTCTCCCAATTGATATATTTCTGATATATCTAAATTCAGAATGCACGTCAATTAAATTCTGCACGGGATAATGCAGACTTATAAACAATCGCCCAGCCAGGACGACCGGCACTCATATTGAGAAAACCAGCTTCTTGTAGTATCTCTCAGAAAAATATCATTGAAATTTATACATCCTGCATATTGCGCTTCAGCGATATCGGCTTCGCAAAAACTAAAAGCAGAGCACAGCTTGCCGCAAATTCTGTCGGCAGCAGAACTGCCATCAAGAACAAGGATAAAGCCTTTATGTCAGGGCAGTCAGACTATTCCGACGACCAGCAGACAGTAACCGCACTCAGCCTCTCGGATCAGGCTTACCGGCTGCTCGAACGCCATATTGTTACACTGCAGCTGCAACCGGGAAGTATTACCAATGAACGTGTCCTGATCGAGCTCACCGGTATGGGCAGAACACCGGTGCGCGAAGCTATCCAACGGCTGGCATGGGAAGGCCTGATGGAAGTGCGGCCCCGCTCGGGCATTGCGATTACGGCCCTTGACCCTAAGGATTTCACCAAGGTTCTGGATGCCCGCGAAGGTGTCGAGCAAATTCTTTGCCGCGATGCAGCGCGTTATTCCGGTGCTTATGAGCATGAGAAACTGCGCGAAGCTGCAGTCATGATGAAACAAGCCGCCACAACGCAGGATATCCCGTTATTTCTGGACGCCGATAAAGCGTTTGATGAAGTTCTTGGCAGTGCCTCGCTCAACAGCTATGCCACACGTCTGGCCGCACCTCTGCAAAGCCACAGCCGTCGCTTCTGGTTCCGTTTGCGCCGTGACAACAGCCTGCAGGATTCTTCAACTGCCCATACGCAGATGATTGACGCAATTGTCTCCCGCGATGAAACAGCCGCCATTGAAAGCGCAAAACAGCTCATCGCCTATCTGCGTACACTCACCCCATAAGTGCCGTAATTGCTGCCGATAAGCTTGCTTCATTTCATAAAGGCTTATCGGCTTTATGCTTGTTTTTAATCCGCATTTTTCATTGAAATTATTAGCAGCACCTTGCCTGCTCTTCCTGTTCAGCAGTACCGGTTTTACGCAAACTGCTGAGAGTGATTATCAGGGGCCGGTTGTAACCAGCTGCAAGACCATTGGCACTCTTGCAGCTAAATGGGACAAAACATCCGAACAATGGCCGGAAATTACTCTGCAGGCAAAAGTCAAAGCTGTACATGAGGCCAATCCGATTGCCGTAACAGAGCTTTGCCCGAACCAGAGACTGCAAGTCATCTGTCTTGAATATGACAATAGCGCATTGAAAGCCGGAGATCATGTGGAAGTCAGCGGGATGCTAACCAACAGCTTTAAGGGTGGAGTGGTGATTGACCCCTGCTCCACCCGCTTGCAGCAGGACTAAGTTCCTCCTATTCGGCCATTCAAACAGGTAATTTATTAAATACAGGAACTTATTTCGCGCTGCATCGTTATCTCTTTGAATAGTTTTCTGAACCGGAAGATACCCGTCTCCGGTTTATGGCCATCACACAAGGAGATCACTATGGCTTCCAAATTGCGTAATGATGCAGAAAAGACATTTGAAGACCAGATTGCGGAACTGAAAAGCGAACTGGCTTCAGTGACCAAGAAACTCTCCGAGCAAGGTTCTGCATTTTACGATGATGCCCGCGAAAATGCATCTGAAACCTATGAAAATCTCCGTAAACGCGGCCGCGTTGCAGCAAGAGAAGTCAGACATCAGGCACAGGTCGTGACCGAAACAGCCAAAGAAAATCCTTTGGCAACCGCAGCGCTTGTCGCCGGTATCGGTCTGGTGCTGGCTCTGTTAGCCCGCCGTTAAGAGAATAATTTTCAGCAAGACAGGAGTGATCCCTGTAATACGGGGATCACTGAACAAAACTGCATATCTGAGGTCTTATGAATAAAAACGGATTATATATTCTGCTCGGAGCGCTCATTGTAATTATTATCGGTTTTTCAATTTACACCTATCAGCAGGAATCCAAACCTAAAGGTGTCGAATTGAAAATCGGTGAGCAAGGCGTGTCGATTGAACAGAACTGATTTTGTAAATCTATTTAGATACAAAAAAAACCGCGATAAATTTATCGCGGTTTTTTTATAATCAAAAGGCTGCAAACGCCCTGCATTATGCAGGCAGAATAGCGCCTTCAAGAGTTGTCAGTTGATGCAGGAACAATTCTGCAGCAGTGCGATGCTCCGGTGAAGCAGCATCATCAATCAGTTGACGTGCATGCTCGATGCGGGCAGCAATATCTTCACGCTTAACTTCATCAATATGAAGTGCGGATTCTGCCAGCAATGAGCAGCCTTCCGGAGTAATGTCAGTGAAGCCGCCGAAAACGATATAAGCGTCGCTCTTACCGTCAGCAGTTTTGACTGTTACTTTACCGGGAATAATGGTGGTCATCAAAGGAGCATGACCGGCCAGAACTGTCAGATAGCCTTCGCTACCGGGAATGACCACTTCGCTCACTTCTGCAGAGAGCAACAGGCGTTCCGGTGATACCAGTTCGAATTTGAAGGTTCCAGCCATGATTCTCACTCAAATTTCCTGAACAAGCTGCTCTGAAACAGTGTTCCGGCGTTGAATTCTATAGGTCAGCGTATCGAAACAACGCTGTCAGTTTTAACTGTTTTACAAGAGGGTCTGAAGAGACACGCCTGTTGTAAGAACGGTCAGGCAGACCAAAGCCTGCCTGACCAATCACATTAAGCGGCCTGTGCCAGCTTCTGTGCTTTTTCAATCGCTTCTTCAATCGAACCGACCATGTAGAAAGCTGCTTCAGGCAGGTGATCGTAATCGCCTGCGCAAAGGCCTTTAAAGCCTTTGATTGTATCCTGAAGATCAACCAGCTTACCTGGCGAACCGGTGAAGATTTCAGCCACGAAAAACGGCTGGGACAGGAAGCGCTCGATCTTACGGGCACGGGTCACTGTCAGCTTATCTTCTTCAGACAATTCGTCCATACCAAGGATGGCGATGATGTCCTGAAGCGACTTGTAGCGCTGCAGAATTGACTGAACCTGACGGGCAGTCTCGTAATGCTCTTCACCAACGATCATCGGGTCAAGCATACGGGATGTTGAGTCAAGCGGATCAACAGCAGGATAAATACCCTTTTCAGCGATCGAACGGTTAAGAACCGTAGTCGCATCCAAGTGCGCAAAGGAAGTCGCAGGCGCAGGGTCAGTCAAGTCATCGGCAGGAACGTAAATTGCCTGCACCGAAGTGATCGAGCCTTTGGTTGTGGTGGTGATGCGTTCCTGCATCGCGCCCATATCCGTTGCCAGTGTAGGCTGATAACCCACAGCGGAAGGAATACGGCCGAGAAGCGCGGACACTTCCGAACCAGCCTGTGTGAAGCGGAAAATGTTATCCACGAAGAACAACACGTCCTGACCATCATCACGGAAGCTTTCAGCGATCGTCAGACCGGAGAGAGCAACACGGGCACGCGCACCTGGCGGCTCGTTCATCTGACCGTATACGAGGGCTGCTTTCGAGCCTTCGCCGCCACCCAGCTTGTTAACGCCGGATTCGATCATTTCGTGATAAAGGTCGTTACCTTCACGGGTACGCTCACCAACACCGGCGAATACCGAGTAACCACCGTGGGCTTTAGCCACGTTGTTGATGAGTTCCATGATGAGAACGGTTTTACCAACGCCCGCACCGCCGAACAGACCAATCTTACCACCTTTAGCGTAAGGGGCGAGAAGATCCACAACCTTAATACCGGTTACCAGAATCTCGGATTCAGGTGACTGTTCGATATATTCAGGAGCCGGCTGGTGAATACCGCGGGTCGCAGCAGTCACGATCGGACCAGCTTCATCAACTGGTTCACCGATCACGTTCATGATACGGCCGAGTGTTTCAGGCCCTACCGGAACGCGGATCGCATCGCCGGTATCACGTACTTCCTGACCGCGAACCAGACCTTCGGTCGAGTCCATAGCAATGGTACGTACTGTATTTTCGCCAAGATGCTGAGCAACTTCCAGAACGAGACGGTTACCGAGATTGTCGGTTTCCAGCGCGTTCAGGATCAGAGGCAGATGATCATCAAACTGGACGTCGACGACAGCGCCGATGACCTGCTTGATACGGCCGACTGCACCAGATGCAGCCTCGCCGGACTTAGCCTTTGCCGTGGTCTTGGTAGTTTTCGGTGTCGCTGCTTTAGCCATCGATCCTTACCTTCCGATTAGAGCGCTTCCGCGCCCGCAATAATTTCAATCAGTTCTGTGGTGATCTGAGCCTGACGCTGACGGTTATATGTGATCGACAGCTTGTTGATCATATCGCCCGCATTACGCGTTGCGTTATCCATCGCGCTCATTTTTGCGCCCATTTCACCGGCCACATTTTCAAGCAAAGCGCTGAAAATCTGGACAGAGATGTTGCGCGGCAGAAGATCGTCAAGAATAGCAGCCGCATCCGGCTCATATTCATAGATCGCACCACCAGTAGAAACCGCTTCCCCAGCATCACCAGCCCCGCCATTGGCAGATGCCGGAATAAGCTGCTGAGCAGTCGGAACCTGATTAATCACCGACTTGAACTGCGAGTAGAACAGTGTCGCAACATCAAATTCGCCCTTGTTGAAAAGCGCGATCAGTTTGCGACCGATCTGGTCGGCATTGGCGAAACCAAGCTGCTTAACTTCGCGCAGATCAACGTGATCGATGATCTGACCGCTAAAGTCACGACGCAGAATGTCCGCACCTTTTTTGCCGACAGTAATGATTTTTACTGTCTTACCCTTTGCCAGCAACTGGCGGGCATGTTCACGGGCGAGACGTGCGATCTGCGAGTTGAAACCACCGCACAGACCACGTTCCGCAGTAGCGACGATGAGCAAATGCACATCGTCTTTACCGGTACCCGCCATCAGTTTCGGTGCATCATCACCGCTTACATTCTGGGCAATATTGGCCAGAACTGCACTCATCCGCTGAGAATACGGCCGTGCCGCTTCGGCTGCTTCCTGGGCACGACGCAGCTTAGCCGCGGCGACCATTTGCATCGCCTTGGTAATTTTCTGCGTCGCCTTAACCGAGGCGATACGGTTTCTCAGATCCTTTAGTGAAGGCATCCGTTCATCCCGTCAGAGTTAATCAAGCAAAGTTCTTGGCGAAAGCGTCGATAGCTGCCTTGAGTTTGCCCTTGATTTCGTCGCTGATTGCCTTCTGATCGCGGATCGCATCTAGCACATCTTTGTGCTCGTTGCGCAGCGATGCCAGAAGACCGGCTTCAAATTTGCCAACCTGATTAACAGCCAGCTTATCGAGATAGCCGTTAACACCGGCGAAAATCACAGCAACCTGTTCTTCGGTTTTCAGCGGCGAGAACTGTGGCTGCTTGAGCAGTTCAGTCAGACGCGCACCGCGGTTCAGAAGACGCTGGGTTGCAGCATCCAGATCGGAACCGAACTGCGCAAACGCAGCCATTTCACGATACTGAGCGAGCTCACCCTTAATCGAACCGGCAACCTGTTTCATCGCTTTAATCTGAGCGGCAGAACCCACGCGGGAAACCGACAGACCAACGTTAACAGCAGGGCGGATACCCTGGTGGAACAGGTTGGTTTCAAGGAAGATCTGACCGTCTGTGATCGAAATCACGTTGGTCGGAATAAACGCGGAAACGTCACCGCCCTGAGTTTCAATAACCGGCAGAGCGGTCAGAGAACCTGCACCGAGTTCGTCATTCAGCTTAGCTGAACGCTCGAGAAGACGGGAGTGAAGATAGAATACGTCACCTGGGTAAGCTTCACGGCCCGGAGGACGACGCAGCAGCAGGGACATCTGACGATAAGCAACAGCCTGCTTGGAAAGGTCATCATAACCAATCAGAGCGTGCTGGCTGTTATCGCGGAAATATTCACCGATTGCACAGCCTGTGAACGGCGCCAGATACTGCAGAGGCGCAGCATCGGAAGCAGTCGCAGCGATAACAACCGAATATTCCAGAGCGCCGCGCTCTTCGAGCACTTTAACGAACTGGGCAACGGTCGAACGCTTCTGGCCGATCGCAACGTAGATGCAGAACAGCTTGTCTTTGTCAGGGCCGTTATCATGGATCGGCTTCTGATTCAGGAAGGTGTCGAGAATGATTGCGGTCTTACCGGTCTGACGGTCACCGATGACCAGCTCGCGCTGACCACGACCAACAGGGATAAGAGCGTCAATGGCTTTCAGACCGGTCGACATCGGTTCGTGAACCGATTTACGCGGAATGATACCAGGAGCTTTAACGTCTACGCGGCGACGCTCGGTTGCAACGATCGGGCCTTTGCCGTCGATCGGGTTACCAAGAGCATCAACAACGCGGCCGAGCAGGCCAGGACCGACTGGAACGTCAACGATGGCGCCGGTACGTTTAACGGTATCGCCTTCTTTAATGTCACGGTCAGAACCGAAAATAACAACACCAACGTTGTCGCTTTCAAGGTTGAGCGCCATACCGCGGATGCCACCCGGAAATTCGACCATTTCACCGGCCTGAACATTGTCCAGACCGTATACACGGGCGATACCGTCACCAACGGAAAGAACCTGACCAACTTCGGAGACTTCTGCCTCCTGGCCAAAATTCTTGATTTGCTCTTTCAGAATTGCGGAAATTTCCGCAGCGCGGATGTCCATCAGCCGACCTCTTTCAGTGCAAGCTTAAGAGAAGAAAGTTTAGTGCGAAGGGAAGTGTCAATCTGACGCGATCCCAGCTTCACAATGAGACCGCCAAGAATCGACGGATCGACAGTGACATTGATTGTCACGTCCTTGCCGGCCACACTCTTCAGCGTCGCCTTCAATTCATTTTGCTGCGCCTGCGTCAATTCGCGGGCAGAAGTCACATCAGCTGCAACTTCACCGCGGCTTTCGGCGGCGATCAGATAAAAAGCTTTGATCATGTCCGGCAATACGAAAAGCCGGCGATTACCAGCAACAACACGCAGGAAATTGCCGACCAGACCGGTGATACCGGCTTTGTCTGCAACTGCGGCGATTGCATGGAGCTGATCTTCAGCAGAGAAGACCGGGCTGTGGATCAGGCGGCGAAGTTCTTCGCTTTCACCGATCATAGCCTCGATACGGCCAAGATCTTTCTCCACCTGAGCAACGGATTTAGACTCAAGCGCCAGATCAAACAGGGATCCAGCATAGCGCTGAGCAACACCGGAAATGAGCGAAGACGATCCTGTCACGAATAACCATCTCTCTTGGTTGAAATCCCGCTTTTAACGCATAGTTTATCCATGCACAAAAACAGCGATTTTATTGATGTTTTTCAATATCCCCCGATGAAGTGCCGATTTGCACCGCCATCTGTGCCCTGCGGACGACCCGCCTGACTGCATTGAAATTCGAAAGCCGTCTAGCATAGACAATCAGGACTCGCAACACGCGAATCCCGCCGTTTCATGCGCTTTACAGTGCTATTTTGATGCGACGGACAAGTTTCATGAGCTAAAGTTCATAAGCACTGCAGGCTGCGAAAATCAGCACTGCTTATAATTATTCAAATATAACAATAACTTAAATGAATATGCAGGATGATTTTACCGCGAAGAAAATGCCGGATTATCCAAACAGGCATTTCGCTAACCATTTGCAGAATTCCGGCAAAATTATGCTCACATCATACGATTTTTCTTTGGAGCATAATTCAGCCGCAACTGATTCCCGCTTCAGCCTCTGTCTGACAGATTCTGCTGAAGCGCGGCCTGTTTCAAAAGTCAGGCAACAAAGCCGAAAGCAAAGAGCAACGGGCCTGCGGCCAGCATCAGCTCAACCACAACGGCAATCCAGTTATAAAAACTGTTAGCTTTATCCGACATCATCGAAATCAGACGGCCGAAAAGCACAAAGCCCCAGACGCAACCCAGCGCCATCCATAAGAACGGTTGTGCGAATAACAGGCAGGCCACGCCAAGGCCGATATAAGGCCCTGCAATTGTCGCCCGTACTGACGAAAGAGCATTGGCACGCAGATCAGGAGCGTTGAGACGCAGAATTTTCAGCGAAATTCCCGGTGCAAACATCAGGATCAAACCAAAGAGCAACGTGATAACGCCCACAGTCCATGCCAGCCATTCACCCTGACTTGAAGGTAGATAAAACGCCACGTTACACCTCTTAAAACCGTCGTTGTTTGTTCGTCAGAGCAAGTTTTTACGTCTGATGGAGCACCTGCAGCTCTGCTCTGACAGCACCGAATATAACTAATTTAACGAGCTATATTCCTGACCTGTGGTCATGGAAAGCAAAATTATCAGCATACGGTATGACAGCAATCTTATTGAAGCTTCTGAATCCGCAGATTACAGGAAGCTTTGCGGATCAATATCCACCTGCACCCGTAAGGAACCACGCGCTTTTGGCGCTGCCTGCAGCAATGCCCGCAAATAGGACTGCAGATCAGAACGCTTTGATCCCTGCACCAGCAATCGGAAGCGATGCCGTCCGCGAATCACTGCCAAAGGCGCTTCGGCAGGCCCCAGCACTTCAATCTCGCTATCTCTCGGCGCAGCACGTCGCAATGCACGGGCATGGCTCTCAGCTTCTGCCCTGCTGTCAGCCGAAATAATCAGCGCCGCCAGCCGCCCGAAAGGCGGAAGCATCCCACGCTGACGCTCTTCAATTTCCCGTTCATAAAAAGCCTGCGCATCACCGGCAATAATCGCTTTCAATACCGGATGATCGGGCTGATAGGTCTGAATGAGACCAACACTTTTACGTCCCGTACGACCTGCACGACCTGTCACCTGATTGAGCAACTGAAATGTGCGCTCTGCAGCACGCGGATCACCATTGGCCAGACCGAGATCGGCATCAATCACACCGACAAGCGTAACCAAAGGAAAGTTGTGGCCTTTGGCGACCAGCTGGGTGCCGATCACAATATCCGCCTCCCCTTTGGCAATCGCCTCCATCTCCATGCGCAGCCGTGTCACCCCGCCAAGCATATCGGATGAAAGCACGATAATCCGCGCATCCGGAAAGGTTGCAGCAGTTTCCTCGGCAATACGCTCCACACCGGGACCGCAAGCCACCAGATGATCCAGCGCCCCGCAGGACGGACAGGCATCAGGACTTTTCTCATGATAGCCGCATTGATGGCACATCAGTTGGCCACGGAAGCGATGTTCCACCAGCCAGCTTGAACAATCAGGACATTGAAAACGGTGCCCGCAGACGCGGCACAAAGTCAGCGGCGCATAACCGCGGCGGTTGAGAAACAGCAAAGCCTGCTCTTTACGCTGCAAAACCTGCCCGACAGCTTCCGTCAAAGCCGGCGACAAAAAACGCCCTGCCACTGGCGGGGAACGGCGCATATCAACCGGCTTTAAATCCGGCAAAGCCGCATCGGCATAGCGCCCCTGCAACGGCACATAGCGATAGCGCCCCTGATTGGCATTGACCAGACTTTCAATCGACGGTGTTGCCGAGGCCAGAATAACCGGAAACTTGCCGATAGAACCACGCACCACCGCCATATCGCGGGCATTATAAAACACGCGGTCTTCCTGCTTATAGGCAGGGTCATGTTCTTCATCGACAATGATCAGCCCCGGATTGGCAAAGGGCAAAAACAATGCCGAGCGTGCACCGGCCACGACCTTAACTGTGCCTTCTGCAATCTGTCGCCAGACACGTTCCCTTTGGCGTGGTGCCAGATCGGAATGCCACTCCGCCGGACGTGTACCAAACCGGCTTTCAAAACGGTCGAGAAATTGTTGGGTCAGCGCAATTTCCGGCAGCAGGATCAGAACCTGTTTGCCCAATTCGACAGCGCGCGCCACTGCTTCAAAATAAACTTCTGTCTTACCGGAACCTGTCACACCATGAAGCAGAGATACTGAATAGGCCTCTTCTTCTACCGCGTCGACAAGACATTGTGCTGCCGTCTGCTGATCTTCGGACAGATCCGCCTGCCCGTAAAACGGGTCAGGTTCACCAACCACCGGCGGCGGCGGGATCATCACCTCTTCGAACAGTCCCTGCGCTTTCAGCCCTTCAACCACGCTGCCGGAAACACCGGCTGCATGGGCAAGGCCGGACTTCGTCCAGCTCAAGCCGTTATTGGCAGTTTCCAGTACTTTCTCACGCGCGGCTGTCAGCCGCTCGGCCTTGCCGCCGATATAGCGCAAGCCCGGAATGAAAGGTTCAGGATCAAAGGCTGCCGGTGCGCGCAACACCATGCGCGCAACCATGCCCGGAGGCGACAGCGTATAGTCAGCCGTCCAGCGGATAAAGCGCAGCATATCGCGACTCACCGGCGGGCAGTCAAAAACATGCAGGATGGATTTCAGCTTTTTAGGATCGACCTGATCGCTCGCATCATCGGTGACAATACCGGCCACTTCACGCGGCCCCAGCGGCACGCGCACAATTGAACCGGCCTGAACATCCATCTCCTCAGGAACCAGATAACTATAGGGACGTTCCGCTGGCATCGGTACGAGGACCGGAACAACACGGCGCATCTTAATCTCTGTTTTCCCGTTCAAAAAATTATCCCGATCAGTTCCGGCATGCTGTTTTCACCGCTATTTTTCACAAGTGCACTTAACCGCAAACACTGCTTATATTCAATTCTTGATGAGATGCGCTGTTATTCACCAAAGGCAGTTTCGGTTTATGGAAATATGCGTTAAACAATCCTATCTTTGTCGGATATAATACCGTCTGTACAGCAAGCCCATAACGGAGGATAAGCTGAAATGAAATTCTTTGTGGATACCGCCGATGTTAAAGACATCCGTGAACTCAACGATCTGGGACTGGTTGACGGCGTTACCACCAATCCATCGCTGATCCTGAAATCCGGTGGCAACATCATTGATGTGACCAAGGAAATCTGCTCGATCGTTAAAGGTCCTGTTTCCGCAGAAGTCACCGCGACTGACTATGCAGGCATGATGAAAGAAGCAGCTGTGCTGGCGAAAATCGCCGACAATATCTGCATCAAACTGCCGGTTACGCTTGATGGTCTGAAGGCGTGTAAGGCTCTGACCTCTGATGGCCATGAAACCAACCTGACCCTGTGCTTCTCGGCCAATCAGGCACTGCTGGCAGCCAAAGCCGGAGCGACTTATATTTCACCTTTCATCGGCCGTCTCGATGATATCGGTATGAATGGCATGGATCTGATCGGTGAAATCCGCACGATCTATGACAATTACGGTTTTGAAACCCAGATTCTTGCTGCTTCCGTGCGCACCGTCAATCACGTTAAGGAAGCTGCACTGATCGGCGCTGACGTCATCACTGCACCGCCTGCCACACTGAAAGCCCTCGTCAAGCATCCGCTGACAGATAAGGGTCTGGAAGCATTTCTGGCAGACTGGGCAAAAACCGGTCAGTCGATTGCTTAATCCGGCAATAAATGAATAAATAAACAAGCCCGCTTTTCAGCGGGCTATTTTATATTGACGAAACACGGATATAGAACCTCGGTCAAAAATTGTCAGGCTGTGGCGAAAATGGTGATTTTTGAGCACCGGAACGGAATGTACTTTGAGGTACATGAGTACCAGAGCGCAGGAAATTGCCATTTGCAGCCCAGTCTGGCGGTTTTGGATCAGGTGCTATGGGAGTTTCTGCATATCCTGAGCTAGTGATAGCACCAGATACTGCGCCAGCTCTTCGGCCGCACGCTGCTGGGCATCACGATGGGCACGCAGGTTCGCAAATTCCTGACGCGGACGGTCATAGGATGCGATGACCTGACGACGCCCTTTGGCTACAACCTTGCCATCCTTATCGCGCAGCACATAATTGGAACGCACACGCACTGTACCGGCAGAAGCACGACCTTCAGTTTTATCACCGACATCCACAGCCACTGCGGATTCCGTAGAAGTCGAGAAACCAAGCGCCAGATGATAAGCCGGCTGCGACGGTTCCCCTGCCCCGCCTGACAGGCCGAAGATCAGACGGTTACGCACCGCCTGCGCCGCGATAGAATCCACATCATCCACCTTGATAGATGCCAGCTTGGTTTTAACACTGGAAGGCACACCACCGACACCGGCACTGCCACTTGATGAATAAAGCGGCTGCACCGTACAACCGGCAACAAAAGCTGACAGGACGAGACCTGTCAGCACTGCCAGCCGCTTTTTGCGGATCGGAGATTTGTCTTTAGTGTGATGATCAGACAACGACATTCACAATCCTCTGCGGTACAACAACGAGCTTTTTAGGCTGACTACCGTTCAACGCAGCCTGAACAAAGTCAAGAGCCAAAACCGCTGCTTGCACTGTTGCCTGATCCGCATCACGCGCAATTGTAATGTCACCACGCTTCTTACCGTTAATCTGTACCGGCAGTGTAATGTCATTTTCAACGAGCAATGCTTCATCAATCACCGGCCAGCCACGGGTGGCAACCAGATCTGTCGCACCCAGAACCGCATTACACTGTTCAGCCAGATGCGGCATCATCGGTGCAATCATGCTGATGAACATATCTGTCGCTTCACGGGTGGCAGCTTTGGTCACATCATCGGCTTTACCGGCAGCAACAGCCTGCAAAGGTGTGCTCAGCACATTCAGCAGCTCATAAAGACGGGCAATCGCACGGTTGAAAACGATTTTCTCAATATCGTCGCCAACGGCTTTCACAGTCTTATGGGCGGCCTTGGAAATCTGTGCGGCATCGCCTTCATAGGCGACTTTTGGAGCAACACCTTTCAGGTTATCACCGGCTTCAGAAATCAGACGCCAGACGCGCTGCACAAAACGATGCGCACCTTCCGCACCGGCTTCTGTCCACACGATATCACGCTCCGGAGGGCTATCCGACAGGGTGAACCAGCGCGCGGTATCAGCACCGTAAGACGAAATAATATCATCCGGATCGACAACGTTTTTCTTCGACTTCGACATTTTTTCAATCGAGCCGATTTCTACCGTTTCACCGGAATCCAGCATGGTTGCCGAACGAACACCATTTTTGTCTTCGATACGGATTTCCAGCGGCGACACCCACTGACCATTATGCTTATAGGTCTCGTGAACCACCATGCCTTGCGTGAACAGACCTTTGAACGGCTCTTCCACTTCCAGATGACCGGCCACTTTCATGGCACGGGTGAAGAAGCGCGAATAGAGCAGATGCAGGATCGCATGTTCCACACCACCGATATACTGATCGACCGGCAGCCATTCATCAGCAGCCTTGCGGTCAGTCGGTTCATTTTCCCAAGGCGCAGTGAAGCGCGCAAAATACCAGGATGAATCAACGAATGTATCCATCGTATCGGTTTCACGGCGGGCTTTGCTGCCGCATTTCGGGCAGTTGATATGGCGCCAGCTGTCATGACGATCCAGCGGATTGCCCGGACGGTCAAATGCAACATCATCCGGCAGCTGCACCGGCAGATCATTGCGCGGCACAGGCACGGTTCCGCAGGATTCGCAATGAATCATCGGAATCGGGCAGCCCCAGTAACGCTGACGGGAAATACCCCAGTCACGCAGACGATATTGTGTTTTGCGGAATGCCTGCGGCTTGCCATAGAGATCCGTCTTTTCCAGACGATCTGCCACTTCATTAAACGCAGCTTCCGGTGTCATACCGTCGAGGAAACGCGAATTGATCAGCGTGCCTTCGTCGCTATAGGCCGTATCGGTGATCGTGAAGCTTGCAGCATCTGCACCGGCAGGCAGAACAACCGGTGTGACGGTCAGCTTATATTTATTGGCGAAATCCAGATCGCGCTGGTCGTGCGCAGGGCAACCGAAGACCGCGCCTGTACCATATTCCATCAGCACGAAATTGGCGACATAGACCGGCAATGTCCATGAAGGATCAAACGGATGCTGAACGCGCAAACCAGTATCAAAACCTTTTTTCTCAATGGTTTCGAGTGTCGCAACAGATGTGCCATGCTGACGGCATTCAGCAGCAAAAGCAGCCAGACCTTCGTTGGTTTCAGCGAGCTGTTTTGCCAGCGGATGATCGGCAGCAATCGCCACAAAAGACGCACCGAACAGCGTATCCGGACGGGTTGTATAAACCTCAATATCGCCTTCGCGTTCAGCAAGCGCAAAACGCAGCTGCAGGCCTTCCGACTTGCCGATCCAGTTCTTCTGCATCAGACGTACTTTGTCCGGCCACTGGTCAAGCGTATCCAGACCGGCGAGCAGCTCTTCGCTGAAATCGGTGATCTTGAAGAACCACTGGGTCAGTTCGCGCTGTTCAACCAGCGCACCGGAGCGCCAGCCACGGCCGTCAACAACCTGCTCATTGGCCAGAACCGTATTATCGACCGGATCCCAGTTGACCTTGGATGTTTTGCGGGTCACCAGACCTTTTTCAAACATATCAAGGAACAGCATCTGCTGACGGTGGTAATAATCCACATCACAGGTCGCAAATTCACGAGACCAGTCCAGCGACAGACCCATAGTTTTGAGCTGGCGCTTCATTGTCGCAATATTCTGATAGGTCCATTCTTTCGGATGAACCTTGTTCTGCATCGCCGCATTTTCTGCTGGCATACCGAAGGCGTCCCATCCCATCGGATGGAGAACATTAAAACCGCGTGCGCGCTTATAGCGGGCAATCACGTCGCCCATTGCGTAATTGCGCACATGGCCGATGTGAATACGGCCGGACGGATAAGGAAACATTTCCAGCACGTAATATTTTTCGCGTGGATCATCATTGGACGTTTCGAAGATCTTGTTTTCTTCCCAGATCTTCTGCCAATGGGCTTCGCTTACGCGCGGATTATATCGTTCGGTTGCCCGTTCAGTTACCATGGCTGTATTTACTCATGCAAAGAGAATGGAATATGTAGTGCGACCTTCATCATGGATTGGCCAAAGCGTCAACCTTCTCCCATAGTGAAGCGGCAGAAAAAGGAGATTTATACCATGAATGCACCCGCCAGCCCCCTTGCTGACAATCTCAAAGCAGTTTGCACGGCCATTGCGCAAAGTGAACACGAAGCGCAGCGGACAGCAGGTTCGGTGCAGTTGGTTGCGGTTTCCAAGACCTTTGATGCCGCAGAAATCACACCTGCACTGGAAGCGGGACAACGTATTTTCGGTGAAAACCGTGTTCAGGAAGCAGAAGCCAAATGGCCGCTACTGCGTGAGAAATTTTCAGGCGTCGAGCTGCATCTGATAGGTCCGCTGCAATCCAACAAAGCGGCAGACGCTGTAGCCTTGTTCGACGTGATCCAGACCGTTGATCGCGAAAAAATCGCGGCAAGCCTTGCCGGAGAAATCAAGAAACAGAACCGCGCCGTCAAATTATTCGTTCAGGTTAATACCGGCAGTGAAGAGCAAAAAGCGGGTATTGATCCGCGTGAAGCTGTTGCCTTTGTTGCCCATTGCCGCGATGTGCACGGGTTGGAGATTGCCGGTCTGATGTGCATTCCGCCGGTTGATGAAAATCCGGGCCCGCATTTTGCCCTGCTACACAAGCTGGCGGCTGAAGCAGGCGTTTCTGAATTATCGATGGGTATGTCAGGTGATTTTGAGACCGCCATTGCTTTCGGCGCGACTTATGTGCGTGTCGGCTCAGCAATTTTCGGCAGTCGTCCGCCTTTAACAAAGGCCTGACCAAATCTTCTTTCCAGGCTGTGCAGTTTTTCACTGTAATCTTACAGTACAACAACTTGTCGCAAATAATTGTCTTGCTTCACCCTGTAACAATTATAAACTCCGGCGCAATTCCGACAATTGTGCCGGAGGGATTACGCCGTCATTGAACCCTATGAGGGAACGCTATGTGGCACCCCGACACCAATACGGGAGCAGATCAGACTTTTTGCCTGATTTACGATGCGAACCGCACGCATTAACAATGGTGCGGTTTTTTATGCAATGTGCCGGCAAGGAGGGCCGCCGGCGCGAGGAGGAACTATGTCCGAGAAGAAATATCCGATTTTGCCGGAGGCGAAAGCGCGCGCGCTGATCGACAATGACACCTATCTTTCATGGTACAATGAAAGCATCAGCGACCCTGACGCATTCTGGGGCAAACACGGCAAACGTATTGACTGGTTCACACCTTATACCAAGGTGAAAGATACGTCTTTCGAAGATAACGTCTCTATCCGCTGGTATGAAGACGGCGTCACCAATGTCTCTTATAACTGTATTGACCGCCACCTCGAAAAGCGCGGAGATCAGACCGCGATTATCTGGGAAGGCGACAATCCTTATATCGACAAGAAAATCACCTATCGCGAGCTGCATGAAAATGTTTGCCGCCTTGCCAATGTGATGAAAAAACACGGCGTTCGCAAAGGCGACCGCGTTACCATCTATCTGCCGATGATTCCGGAAGCAGCCTATGCGATGCTGGCTTGTGCGCGTATCGGCGCAGTACATTCCATCGTCTTTGCAGGCTTTTCACCGGAGGCGCTGGCCGGTCGTATTATTGACTGTGAATCCACATTCGTCATCACCTCGGATGAAGGTATCCGCGGCGGCAAACCTATTCCGCTGAAAGAAAATACCGATACCGCAATTGATATCGCCGCTAAACAATATGTTTTTGTAAACAAGGTCTTGGTTGTGCGCCGTACCGGCGGCAAGATCAACTGGGGTCGCGGCCGCGATCTCTGGTATCATCAGGAAGTTGCAAGCGTCGATGCGGTTTGCGAACCCGAACCGATGAAAGCTGAAGACCCGCTCTTCATCCTTTATACATCCGGCTCGACCGGCAAGCCAAAAGGCGTGCTGCACACCACCGGCGGCTACCTCGTTTATGCCTCGATGACCCATGAATATGTCTTCGATTATCATGAAGGCGATATTTACTGGTGTACAGCGGATGTGGGCTGGGTCACCGGTCACTCCTATATCGTTTATGGTCCGCTGGCCAATGGCGCAACCACGCTGATGTTTGAAGGCGTGCCGAATTTCCCTGATCAGGGACGTTTCTGGGAAGTGGTCGACAAGCATCAGGTCAATATTTTCTATACCGCACCAACGGCAATCCGCGCTTTGATGGGTGCCGGTGATGAGTTCGTAACCCGCAATTCCCGCAAGTCCCTGCGTCTTCTCGGCTCGGTCGGTGAACCGATCAATCCGGAAGCATGGGAATGGTATTATAATGTGGTCGGCGATCAGACCTGCCCGATTGTTGATACATGGTGGCAAACTGAAACCGGCGGCATTCTGATTACCCCGCTGCCGGGTGCAACAGATCTGAAACCAGGTTCGGCAACCCGTCCGTTCTTCGGCATCAAGCCACAGCTGGTAGATGCGGAAGGTGCTGTGATCGAAGGCGCTGCCGACGGTAATCTCTGCATCACCGATTCATGGCCGGGTCAGATGCGCACGCTTTATGGTGATCACCGCCGCTTCATCGAGGCTTATTTCACCACCTATAAGGGCAAATATTTCACCGGTGACGGCTGTCGCCGTGATGAAGACGGCTATTATTGGATTACCGGTCGCGTCGATGACGTGCTGAATATTTCCGGTCACCGTCTCGGCACTGCGGAAATTGAATCGGCACTGGTTTCGCATCACTCGGTATCGGAAGCTGCCGTTGTCGGCTATCCGCATCCGATCAAGGGTCAGGGCATCTATTGCTATGTCACGCTGATGACCGGCGAAGCAGAGCATGATGAAGATGCGCTGCGCAAAGAACTGACCAAGCATGTGCGCAGTGAAATCGGACCAATTGCAACACCGGATATGATCCAGTTTGCACCGGGTCTGCCAAAGACCCGTTCGGGCAAGATCATGCGCCGAATCTTACGCAAAATTGCGGAAGATGATTTTGGTGCACTCGGCGATACATCAACACTGGCCGATCCGGCAGTGGTGGATGATCTGATCGAAAAGCGTCAGAACCGCAAGTAATAGAATAAAAGGCCGGTTCAACCGGCCTTTTTATTTATATAGGCATCAGCCATTGCCGCCATATCCGGTAGACCGTCATGATAGGTAAAACCAGCGGCCTCCAGATCACTGCCATCAATCATCAGATCTTCAAAAAGCTGCTCATAGATGGCTTTTTTACCTAAGAATGTCAGGCCTGCTTTCATCAGCGAGCGCGGCACTGGTACCATTCTGTTGGCTTTGCCCATTGTCTGCCGCAACCTTGTGACAAGCTGTTTTGTCGACAGCAAAACCGGATCAGCCAGATGCAAAATCCGGCGGTCAATTTGTGCCTGACCGGCCAGAGCCATAAATTCCAGTGCCCGCACCACATTATGACAAGAAACAAAACTGCGCTGATTATTGGCACAGCCAAAGGGCAGAGGCACAGCACTGCCGCAGAACTTCAATAACAGACGCAAATTACCGGGGGCATCGGCACCATAAACCAGCGCAGGCCGTGCAATACCGATCTCGATGTCCTGCATTTTCAAAAGCCCTTGTTCCGCCAGCGCTTTTGCATGCCCGTAATCAGACAGCGGGCGATAGGACAAATCAGTTGTCAGTGGTGACGGATGCCCCGCAACCACATTAATTGTCGAAACAAAAATAAAGCGCTTCACGCCCGCCATGCGTGCCTGTTCAGCCAAAGCCAAAACCAGCCGGTGATTAACCGCATCCATCTCTGCGGGGTCGGCAGCATTGCTTCCGCTTCTGTGCGCAATACCTGCACAGTGGATGACACATTCTATACCGGAAAAATCAGGTTCACTCAGCTCATGCCGCGCAATAATCCTCACTTCATGCGCCTGTTCACGCAGATGCATGACAAGCCTGCGCCCGATAAACCCGCCTGCACCGGTAACCGCAATTTTCATCTGTCAAACCCGTATTTGAAATACCTGTTTTCCTGATAGCAATGCTCTGGCAATAATCATACCGCTTTGCAGTCAAATGAGGCCGGATCATGCATTTTCACTTCAGCCCCGCACGTTCAGAAGATTTCAGCAGATTATTGGAGCTGCGCCTGCTCACCATGCGGGAAAGCCTTGAACGGATCGGCCGTTTTGACCCGCAGCGAGCGTTTGAACGTTTTCAAAACAGCTTCCGCCCGCAGCACACACGCTTAATCTTGATAGGCAACCAGTTCGCCGGATGTGTTGCGCTGGGGCCTGACGAAGACGACTGGCTTCTGGAGCATTTTTACATTGCACCGGCGTTTCAGGGGCGCGGTTTAGGAAGCCTCGTTTTAGCGCAACTGATTACCGAAGCTGAACAGGTGAAGAAAATTATAAAGCTCAGTGTCTTACAAAGAAGCGATGCTGCACGATTTTATGAAAAACACGGCTTTCACAAAACCGGCGAGGATGAATGGGACATCTATTATGCCCGTCTCCCCGCCATTTCACGTGAATCATAGAACCGGAAAAATCCGCCTTTAAAAATCAATAGTACGGCCTTTGATTTCCCAATCACCATAGCGCGCAGGATCTTTACCGCCACGACCACCGATTTCTTTTGCCGCTTCTGCCTGCTGTTCTGCGGCGCGGCGCTCTTCAGCTTCCAGCAAAGCACGCTGGGCGGCAGGCGGCAGGTCCTCAAACTTTTTGCGTGGTGCAGGGGCATCCGATTTTTGATAATCTGCCAATGAAACCACATTATTATTCGCTGATGGTGTTTCATTATCCATGGTTTTTGTCCTGTCCGTCTGCGGCATATATCAAAATTGTTTGTACTGATGGTATCATAGCCCGTGTCTTATTGAAGATATAGTGTACAGGCCCCATTTTATCATCACATGAAAATGACCTTATTGACGAACCGGAACGGAGATACTGAATGAACATGATGCGTACTGCCATGCTGATTGCCTTCATGACAGCCATGTTTATGAGTATCGGTTATCTGATCGGCGGCTCAGGCGGCATGATGATTGCTCTGGTGATAGCTGTTGCCATGAACTTCTTCAGCTACTGGAATTCCGACAAGATGGTGCTGCGTATGTATAATGCGCAGGAGGCGGATGAAAATACTGCACCGGAATATTACCGCATCGTCCGTGAATTGTCGGATCGCGCCGGTCTGCCAACACCTAAAATTTATGTGATCAATGAAGATCAGCCCAATGCTTTTGCCACTGGCCGCAATCCGGAAAATGCTGCCGTTGCCGCCACAACCGGCCTGTTGCAGCGTCTGAACAAGCAGGAAGTTGCTGCCGTGATGGCGCATGAACTTGCGCATGTGCAAAACCGCGACACGCTGACCATGACGATCACCGCAACCCTTGCCGGTGCGATTTCCATGCTCGGTAATTTCGCTATGTTCTTTGGCGGCAATCGTGAAAACAACAATGCGCTGAGCATGATCGGCACGATCATCGCGATGATTGTTGCACCGTTTGCGGCGATGATTGTGCAGATGGCTGTCAGCCGTACCCGTGAATATGCTGCTGACCGGCGCGGCGCGGAAATCTGCGGTAATCCGCTCTGGCTGGCCTCGGCTTTGAACAAGATTGCGCGCGGCGCCCATGAAACCGTAAATGAAGAGGCCGAGCATAATCCGGCAACCGCGCATATGTTTATTATCAACCCTTTGAGCGGTCGCGGCGCGGATAATCTGTTCTCGACCCACCCTGATACGGCAAACCGTATTGCTGCATTGGAAGGGATTGCGCAAGAAATGGGCATTAATTCTGTCTATGATAATACAGATAATGGTTTTCAGAACCGTCAGTCTGGTGCATATAGCCCGACAAATAACCAATCACAGAACCGCCCGCGCAGCACACCGTCACGGAATAATCCGTGGGGGCAAACGCCGCAGAGTGGTTCATCACCGGATGATGAGCCGGAAAAACCCTATAAAGGACCGTGGTCTTGAACGATAAAAACCCTGCCGCAAAACGCACCGGCTTTCGCTCAGATAAAAAGCCGTTTGATAAGCAGAGTCAAAATCAGGATCATAATCTTGGTCAGTCCGAGGCCGAATATCGCGCAAAGCTTGAAGCAGAACATCCGGGCCTGAATGTGCGCCAATGCGCTGCCAAACTGCTCAATGCCGTGGTTGCCAAAAACACATCGCTGGACGGCCTCACGGATGCGCATCACGGTCACCCGCAATATATGGAACTGGATGACCGCGACCGTTCGCTTGTGCGTGCTATTCTCGGCACGGCTTTGCGCAATCGCAACACCATTGAAACAGCCTTGTGCAAGCTGCTCGACCGTCCGCTGCCTGCCAATGCGACTGCCTTGCAGCAATTACTCCATGTCGGTGCGGCACAGATCCTCTATCTCGACGTGCCGGATCATGCAGCCGTTGATCTGGCTGTGACTTCCGCCAATATCGATCCGCGCAACCGTAAATATGCCAGCCTCGTCAATGCCGTGCTGCGTCGCCTCACCCGCAATAAAGAACGCGCTATCGAGCTGAAAATTCCGAATGGCCCTGAATGGTATATTGAAGGCCTGACTAAAACCTATGGCAAGAAACAGGCCGAAGCCATTCTGGCCATGCAGGCCTATGAACCTTCCATAGATCTGACGGTTAAAAGCAATCCGGCAGAATGGGCTGAAAAACTCGGCGGCACGCTGCTGCCAAACGGCTCCGTGCGTCTTGGTTCTTTTGAAGGTGCCCTCACCTCGCTGGAAGGTTTTGCGGAAGGTGAATGGTGGGTGCAGGATGCAGCAGCAAGCCTACCTGCCACTTTGCTCGGTGATATCAAAGGCAAACGCGTTGCCGATCTTTGCGCCGCACCCGGCGGCAAAACGGCCCAGCTGATTATGGCCGGTGCTCATGTCACCGCATTCGATATCAATAAGAACCGCCTCAAGCGTCTGAAAAGCAATCTCGACCGTCTGCAACTGGAAGCGGAACTGATCGCGACCAATATTCTCGACTATCAGACAGACGAGTTGTTTGACGCCATTCTGCTGGATGCGCCTTGCTCATCCACCGGTACAGTGCGCCGCCATCCGGATGTACTCTGGACAAAAACACCGGATGATATTGTCCGGCTGGCACAGGTACAGGCCAAACTTCTTCGTCATGCCATTTCTCTGGTCAAACCGGACGGCATTATTGTCTTCTCCAATTGCTCGCTTAACCGCGAGGAAGGTGAAGATATGGCGCAGGCTATTCTTGCAGAAGGCGTGCTGAAATCCGAACCATTCAAGGTGCAAGAACTGAAGGGCATGGAACCGCTGATTACAGATCAGGGCTTCCTGCGTTCAACGCCTGCTGATTTGTCTCATGATGAGCCGAAAATGGCCGGTCTTGACGGTTTCTTTGCTGCACGCTTCCGTCGTCCGGCCTGAAAATCAGCCAATAACTTATCTGTTTCTTAAAAAATATGCCGATCCACATCATTCCGCAGCTCTTGGTTAACAAAGAGTTCACTATTGCCGTGGAATGATAGATCATAGCGCATGAATAACGAAGCATATCGCCGCCGGATTTGTCCGTACCGATACGCTCTAGAGCGTGTCGCGTTCCTCATATCCGCTGCACTCGCTCTAGATTCTTTTAATTGTCGCATGTTCGCGGTAGCTCAAATGAATTCATTTGAGCGCGACATGCTCTAAGGAGTACCCTGCCGTGAATGTCGCGCTGAGCGAAACCCCGCATCTGTGGACACTGGCCGTTGCCCAAGGCTGGCGACGTTTCAGCAGACGTGTGCGGCGCGGGCCGATGTTTCGCTGGCGTTTTTCCGGCTTCACACCGGAACGGGTACTGATTGCCCCGCCGGATTTGCGCGTTGCCGATCCGCAGCTGGCACAGGAATTTTATCACGGCCGCTATGCGCTGGCCGGTCGTTTGGTGGAAACCGGCGGCATCTCTCCTTTTGCCATTGAACCACCGACAGATGCATGGGAAGCCTCGCTGCATTCCTTTGGTTGGCTGCGCAATATGCGTGCTGCCGGAACCGAACTGGCTATGGTCAATGCCCGCGCTCTGGTCGAAGACTGGATCCGTATGCATGGCAAGCGCATTGAAGGCATTGCCTGGTCGCCGGAAATTACCGCGCAGCGCATTATCGCATGGCTCCAGCATTCCAACATCATTCTTGCCACCTCCGATCTCGCCACCTATCGCAAATTCATGCGCTCGCTGGCGATGCAGGTACGCTATTTGCGTACTATGACAGGCGTGATGGATGATGGTGAAGATAAATTACGTGCACGTATTGCGCTGGCTTTTGCCAGTCTTGCACTGCCGGTCTCGCAATCCATGGCGCGTTCAGCACGCCGCCATCTTGAATATGAGCTGAACCGGCAAATACTGGCCGATGGCGGCCATATTTCGCGCAATCCTGCCGCCATTCTGGAGTTACTGGCCGATCTGCTGCCACTGCGCCAGACCTATAGCAACGGCAATGAATCACCGCCCAAAGCGCTGATTGAAACTGTTGAACGGATGTTGCCCGCTTTGCGTTTCTTCCGTCATCAGGACGGCAGTCTGGCATTATTCAATGGCGTGGGACCTACCTTGCCGGAGCGCCTGATTTCCGTATTACGTCATGATGAAACAGACGGTGCGCCGCTCACTCATGCGCCGCATTCCGGCTATGAGCGCTTACATATGGGCTCGACCACAATCATTGCCGATACGGGTCTGCCGCCGCCGGTCACTGCATCGCGCGATGCTCATGCCGGTTGTCTGGCATTTGAAATGTCCTCCGGCCGTCAACGCTATATTGTCAATTCCGGTATCGACCGTTACGGCCCTCCGGAGTTCCGGCCGCTTGGCCGCACCACAGCGGCCCATTCCACGGCAACGATCAACGACACGTCTTCGTGCCGCTTCAGCCTCAATTCCAGCATTTCGAGCGTTCTAGGCACGCCGATTATTGCAGGCCCGACCAGCGTCAGACGTCAGCGGCTGGAAGGCATGGGCGAACAGGGATTTGTTGCCAGTCATGACGGTTATGTGCGGCTGTTCGGTTATACCCATGAGCGTCAGGTTGTGCTGTCTCATAATGGCAGTCTGATTGAAGGTGTTGACCGCTTTATCAAATCGCATCTGAAAACCACGCGCAGCGGTAAAAACAAACAACAATCCGATCTGGTGACAGTGCGCTTTCATATTCATCCGCAGGTCTATATCCGCATGGATGAAGACGGTGTGGTGCATCTGACCGCCGATCACGATGACAGCTGGGCTTTTTCCTGCGCTGATGTGATGCCGCAGCTTGAAGATTCCATCTTCTTCGCCGGTTTCCGCGGCCCAGTGCGCTCGCGCCAGATCGTATTGACCTTCTCTGCGACAGAGAGTGATCACGTCAGCTGGCGCTTTACACGCACCGGTCTCGGTCAGTATGTATGAATGTCATAAAAATCTAGGATTCCTCGCGCGCCTGTGATACGCCGCCTTTGTCCCACTTTACCGGATTGATGTATGTGACGGGTAATCAGATCCGTCCAGACGCATTGTCCCGACATAAAGCACAAAGAGACCGTCATGGCTGTCAGCTCCAAACATATTCCCGCTCCTGATCTTTTCCCTGTGCGCCGCGCACTGCTTTCCGTATCGGATAAAACCGGTCTGGTAGACTTTGCCCGCGCATTGCACGCAAAGGGCGTTGAGCTTCTGTCCACCGGCGGTACCGCCAAATCCATCGCAGCAGCCGGTATTCCGGTGCGCGACGTATCGGAAATCACCAATTTCCCTGAAATCATGGATGGCCGCGTCAAGACATTGCACCCGGGCGTTCACGGCGGCCTGCTCGCTGTGCGTAATGATCCGGAACATGTGGCGGCTATGGAAGCCCACAATATTACCGGCATTGATCTGGTAGTGATCAATCTCTATCCGTTTGAAGAAGTGCGCTATCAGGGCGGTGACTACGACACCACCGTTGAGAATATCGACATTGGCGGCCCTGCAATGATCCGCGCTTCGGCCAAAAACCATGCCTATGTGACCATCGTCACCGATCCTAACGATTATGACAGCGTTGTTGCTGAACTGGAAACCGGCAATGGCTCTTTGCCTTATGCTTTCCGTCAGCGCATGGCCGGCAAGGCTTTTGCCCGTACTGCCGCTTATGATGCTGCAATTTCCGGCTGGTTTGCTGAAACTACAAAAGAAGAAGCACCGCTGCACCGCGCACTCGCCGGTAAGCTGCATTCCGTGATGCGCTATGGTGAAAACCCGCACCAGCAGGCAGGCTTCTATCTGACCGGTGAAACCCGCGCCGGTGTTGCCACTGCCACCCAGCTTCAGGGCAAGCAGCTTTCTTATAACAATATCAATGACACCGATGCAGCCTATGAGCTGGTGGCAGAATTTGATCCGGCGAAGGTCGCAGCTGTTGCAATCATCAAACACGCCAATCCGTGCGGTGTAGCTGAAGGTGCATCGCTGAAAGACGCTTATCTCAAGGCCTATGCCTGCGATACAGTTTCAGCCTTCGGCGGCATTGTCGCTCTCAACCGTACACTGGATGCGGAAGCTGCTGAGGAAATCGTCAAGATTTTCACTGAAGTGATTATCGCACCGGATGCAACACCGGAAGCGCAAGCCATTGTTGCAGCCAAGAAGAACCTGCGTCTGCTGGTAACCGGCGGTCTGCCGGATGTCCGCGCACCGGGCATTGCCGCAAAAACCGTTGCCGGTGGTCTGCTGATCCAGAACCGTGACAATGGCAATGTTGATGATCTCGACCTTAAAGTCGTGACCAAACGCGCACCAACCGAACAGGAAATGATCGACCTGAAATTTGCCTTCCGTGTTGCCAAACACGTTAAGTCCAATGCGATTGTCTATGTTAAAGATGGTGCAACTGTAGGCGTTGGCGCAGGTCAGATGAGCCGCATTGACTCTTCCCGTATTGCAGCGCGCAAGGCAGAAGATGCTGCCGCCGTTGCCGGTGGTGAGCCACTGACCAAAGGCTCAGTTGTAGCCTCTGATGCGTTCTTCCCGTTTGCTGACGGTCTGATCTCGGCAGTTGAGGCCGGTGCCACAGCGGTTATCCAGCCTGGCGGCTCAATGCGTGATGATGAAGTGATTAAAGCTGCTGATGAAGCAGGCATTGCCATGGTCTTTACCGGCATGCGCCATTTCCGCCACTAAGCTATATATCCGAATAATAAAAAAGGCGGCTTTTCAGCCGCCTTTTTTATTATTCGGATTTTGCCGGATAAGGCGTTCTGACCGCCAGATATAGTCCGGCGACAAAGAACAGTACCAGCACTGCAATACCAAGACGTGGGGAGCCGCTGGCTGCTGTCATGCTCGCTACCAGAAACGGCGCCAGAAAGCTGGTTGCGCGTCCGGCCAGCGCATAAATGCCGAAATAGCGCCCTGCCTCATGCGGCTCGACACTGCGGGCAAACCACGAGCGGGAAGACGCTTGCACAGGTCCGAAAGCAATGCCGATCAACATCCCGAAAGCCAGATAGGCTTTTTCTCCGCCGGAGGAAAACAGACCTGTATTACTGTCGGGCGGAAAATGTACCAGACCATAAAGCGTGTAATCCGGCCCTGTGGAAACGATGCCTAGTGTGGCAATCAGCAACAGCACCAACGATATCACCACCACCCATTTGGAGCCGAACCAGCTATCAACATAGCTGGCAAACCAGCAGCCGAAAATTGCCACGACATTGAGAATAATACCGAAGAGACCAATCTCGGTGATTGACCAGCCAAACATAGCTGCAGCAAAACCGCCGCCCAGCGCCAGCAATGCATTGACGCCATCCTGATAGATCATCCGCGCGATCAGAAAACGGAACAGAGCCGCCTTTTTGCGCACTTCATGCAGCGTTTCTTTCAGCTCTGCCAGACCTTCGCCAATGGCTGCTTTCAGCCCCATGCCTTTTTCCTGATCCGGCGTGAAGATAAACATCGGCAGAATGAAAATCAGATACCACAGCGCGGCAATCGGCCCCGTAATACGGGCATCCTCACCTTTCAGTGCATCCAGCTGCCAGAGTGGTTCTATGCCAATCAGCGTTTTTCCTGTTTCCGGCGAGGCTGCCAGACAGGTCACGACAAAGATCAGCACAATCATACCCGCGAGATAACCCAGCCCCCATGCGAAATTGGAAACACGTCCGATATGCGAGGCAGGGATCAGTCTCGGCATCATGGAATCGTTGAAAACAATAGAAAACTCTGCGGCAACGGAAGCACAGATGAAGGCCAGCAGAACCCAGACATAACTTGATCCCGGCTCGGCATACCATAGCAAAGACAGGCTGATGATTTTGATGACAGCAAAGAAACCGATCCACGGTTTTCGCGCACCGGTTTTATCCGCAATAGAACCCAGTGCCGGAGACAGGATTGCGATGACGATACCCGCAAAAGCCACGCCATAGCCCCATGCCGCCTGCCCTGCGACCGGATCATCCGACATGCGCGAGATAAAATACGGGCCAAAAATGAAGGTGGTGACGACTGTGAAAAACGGCTGAGCCGCCCAATCGAAAAACATCCAGCCCCAGATGCCTTTATTCCACACGCTGTCATGCGTTGGTCGTTCTGCAGACGGATGTGTGATGCTCAAATCACTGCCCTCAATTCATCATTCCAGTTAGTTAAAACAAAAAGGCCGGTGAAATACCACCGGCCTTTTTGAATTTCGCAAAATGAGCAAGATCAACCCGCAAGATCAGCCATGAAACCGGCTGCCACGGCCAGACGGGAAACGCTCAGATCTCCGCCTTCGGTCAGCGCAATCATGCGCTGACGCACACCGTCAATCCGCTCGGCATCACGGGTCAGCCAGCTCTGTACCGGATCAGCCTCACCTTTGAATTTGGTGAGCGCTTCCATCGTCACAGCACGGGTTGCCTGTGTGATTGTATCTGTGGCGCGCGACAATGCCAGACCATCATAATAATCTGTCACCGGCACCGCAGATGCAGCCTTTTCAATATTGGCAATACGGAAAGCATCAACAATTTTGAAATAAGCCGTCGCAGCTGTCATCAGCTCCGATTTACCCTGATAGGCGATCAGCGCAATATCCGCCATCAGCTTGGCCGACTGTAGTCGGGCAAGTTTGCGTGCCAGCGCTTCACCGGCACCTTTAGCGATATATTTTGCCGTATCTGCGGTAATCAGATCCGCAATGAAATCAGGCATCAGCTCTTCGAGTTTTGGCTCCAGCGCCATGCGTGTGCGCTTCACCGCGCTGACCATTTCGCTTAAAGTCGCATCAAAACGGTTATTGCGCAGCACCCATGCGGTGGTTGAGAACAGCATTTCCCCGACCAGCGCATAGAATTCATTCTGCACTTTACCCGGAATCTTATTATCCAGCGCATTGATCGCCTGATAAAGCTGCTCGGTTTCAAAACCATCAGCCACAGCTACATAAGACCGCAGAATTTCTGCCGGTGCTTCGGCAGTCAGATCATTCAGACGGCTGATAAATGTTGGGCCGCAACGATTGATGGCATCATTGGACAGAAGCGTTGCAATGATTTCGCGATGCAGACGGTGATGGGTAATATCCTTGGCAAAACGCTCCTGCATTTCCTGCGGGAAATAGCCGAACAGGCGTGAATGCAGATAGGTATCATCCGGCAGATTGCTGGCGATCAGATCATCGGACAGCACCATTTTGCCATAGGCCAGAAGCACGGCCAGTTCCGGACGTGTCAGCGCCTCTCCGCGTTTCTGGCGGTCTGCGAGCACCTGATCATCCGGCAGATATTCCACCTTGCGATCCAGCAGTTTGCGGCGTTCCAGAGACGACATCATCCGCATCAGATATGGCAGTTCGGATGCACCGCGTTTTTCAACGAGAGACAGAGCCAGCGGCTGCTCATAATTATTATGCAGAACCAGCGCTGCCACTTCATCGGTCATCTGTGCCAGCAGCACATCGCGTGCTTCACGGGTCAGACGGCCATCCTGCAGGCTTGGCGTCAGAGCAATCTTGATATTGACTTCAACGTCCGACGAATTCACGCCTGCCGAATTGTCAATCGCATCCGTATTGCTGCGTCCGCCATTGAGGCTATATTCGATACGGCCACGCTGGGTTGCACCCAGATTGGCACCCTCACCGATCACCTTGGCGCGAACCTCACGACCGGTAATACGGATCGCATCATTGGCACGGTCACCAACTTGCGCATCACTTTCTTCGTTCGCACGGATATAGGTGCCGATACCGCCGAACCACAGCAGATCAACCTGTGCACGCAGGATCGCACCGATCACTTCATTCGGGCTTGCGGTCAGTTTACCCAGACCAATGGCCTCGGCTGCCGCTTCAGAAAGCGTAATAACCTTCTGCGAGCGGCTGAACACACCGCCACCGGCAGAGATTTTTGAACGGTCATAATCCTGCCAGCTGGAACGCGGCACATTGAACAGACGCTGACGTTCCACAAAACCGATATCGGTATCCGGCATCGGATCAATAAAGATGTCACGATGATCAAATGCGGCCACCAGTTTGATTTTCGGCGACAGCAACATGCCGTTACCAAACACGTCACCGGACATATCGCCCACACCCGCAACGGTGAACGGCGTGGTTTGAATATCAATATCCATTTCACGGAAATGGCGCTTCACCGCTTCCCATGCGCCACGGGCAGTAATCGCCATTTTCTTATGATCATAACCGGCAGAACCACCGGAAGCAAAAGCATCATCCAGCCAGAAATGCTGTGCCTGACTGATCGCATTGGCCGTATCAGAGAAAGTGGCTGTTCCCTTATCTGCCGCGACCACGAAATACGGATCATCGCTGTCCTGACGGATAACATCAACCGGCGGCACAATCTTGCCTTCAATAATATTATCGGTGATCGAAACCATGGTGGAAATGAAAGTAATGTAAGCAGCGCGTCCGGCTTCAAATACCGTATTGCGATCGCCACCAACCGGCAGACGCTTCGGATAGAAACCGCCCTTGGCACCACCCGGCACAATCACCGCATTCTTCACCTGTTGTGCCTTCACCAGACCCAGCACTTCTGTGCGGTAATCCTGTGCACGGTCAGACCAGCGCAGACCACCGCGCGCCACAGCACCAAAGCGCAGATGAACACCTTCCACTTCAGGGCCGTAAACGAAGATTTCACGGTAAGGGCGTGGTTCCGGCAGCCCGTCTACGGCACGCGGGTTAAGCTTGATCGCCAATGTCACCGGCGCATTGCCGTCCTTGTCATGCATATAGGCATTGGTGCGCAGAGAAGCTTCAACCAGATTGCGGTAACGACGTAAAATCTGGTCATCATCAATGCTTGGTACAGCCTGCAAAGCCGTTTCAATGGCTTCAACAACAGCACGCTCTTTCGCTTCTGTATCCGCCTGTTTGGCCAGTGCCGGATTAAAGCGCAGATCAAACAATGTGTAGAGATGGGTGGCAATGTCCGGATAACGGTTGAGCGCCGCAGCAATGAAATCCTGCGAATAGGTAATACCGGCCTGCTGCAGATAACGGCCATACATACGCAGGATCATAATCTGACGCGCTGTCAGACGTCCGCTCTGTGCAAGGCCATTATAACCGTCATTATCTGCCTGTCCGCTCCATACAGTGCGGAACACATCATCCAGCAGATCACCATCATCACTGAGATCAACGGCTTTGTCCGATGCGCTGACAATCAGCATATCATGGACATGCACCATGTTCTTGCCGCCGGTAGCCGTCTGCACCGGAAGAGCGAAGGTCTGCTCGCTGATGACACGAAAACCCATATTCTCCAGCAGCGGCACGCGCTGCGACAGCGCCAGTGCCTCACCGAAATGATAGAGTTTCAGGAAAGCCGCCTGCGGTTCCTGTGTGTCATAACGATAGAAATCAACATAAAGCGGATTTTCTTCGGTCAGCGCCTCAATGCGCACAGCATCAACCAGCGCTTCGGATTCGTTAAAGGTCTCACGATAAGATTCCGGAAAACCGGAAGCCAGACTGATCACACGCGGGGCGAAAGTCTGCGAGCTTTCCTCTGCCGCATCACGCACACCATCTTCCCATGTACGAACAAAACTGCGGATCTGCTTTTCCAAAGTCTCGCGTGCCATTTCGCTCACGCTGCCATCATGACGGCGGATGATGAACTGAACGCGGGTCACGCCTTTATCAAGGAACACCGGATGGAACTCCACGGATTCCCCGTGATAAACATCCATCAGATAATTGCTGATTGCTTCACGCACGACTGAATCGTAACGATCGCGCGGCAGATAGACCAGCACACTGACAAAACGGCTGAAACGGTCAATGCGCGGCAATACGCGGACACGCGGACGTTCATCCAGCGCCACGATCAGTTCGGCATGATCGGTCAGGGCATCCAGATCAATCTGGAACATGTCATCACGCGGATAATCTTCCAGCACACGTACCAGCGCCTTGCCGGAATGGTCCGCGGCATTGAAGCCCAGACGACCGATTACTGCTTCCGCTTTACCGCGAAGATAAGGAATCGTGCTCAGGAATGATGTATAGGCCGTCGAAGTGAACAATCCGACCAGACGCATTTCGCCGGTTACTTTACCGTCTGCATCAAACAGTTTGATACCGATATAATCGATATATTCGCGGCGATGGACGAGCGAGCGGCTGTTGCCTTTGGTAATCAGCAGGCTTTCAGAACCTTTGAGGAAGTCCTGCAATTCCTGTGCGATCGAAGCATTATCCTGCCCCTGTCGCAAGACGCGGAAAGCTTCATCACGCAGAATACCCAGTGATGGTGCATCGGCCTGAATGAGCGTACCCTGAGCCGCATCGTAACGGAATTCACGCATACCCAGAAATGTGAAATTACCATCGCGCAGCCATTTGAGCAGCGCAATAGCTTCACGGCCTTCCGCTGTTTCCGGCAGACCTTTGACAGCGCTGTAAGAGGCAATCACCTCATCAAGACGCGCCAGCATCGGTTTCCAGTCACTGACAGCAGCATAAACCTGCCCCAGCACCATTCCGAGCGCCTGCTCCAGGGCTGTTCTTGCGCTTTCATCCAGTTGCGGCAGATGCAGCTGAATAACACTGACCTGTTCCGTTCCTGCAACGGATTTACCGGAGGTTGCTTCGCCATGAACCTCATAGCTGTTGCCGTTAAAGGCAACATTGAGCACCGGATGCACAACCATATAGATCATGCCGGAGCGTTCGAGAATTTCCGCCATCGTCGAATCGAGCAGAAACGGCATATTGCGGTTGATCAGAGTTACAACGGTCAGCGGACGGCCGCGACGGCGCAGAATACTGTCATTATCGACGCTGATGACAGGCTTATCGGCCTGATAGGAACCAAGAGCTTTCAAAGCGAGCTTGGCAGCTTCTTCCATATCACCGGCATCATAGGCGGCAATATCTTCCGCCGGCGCCCATTCAAACAACAGCTTGGCGAACTGAGAAGCTACAGGCTCAGAGATATTCTGATAATCGACAACGAATTTGGTCTGAGCGGTATGGTCTGTATCGGCACTCACTGTAAAACTCCTCATTATACAGACCGCCTCTGCCTAAATTACCTTCGGCCTGCTCTTTCTCTCAAATAACAAGCAAATTGTGACAAAAGAACCGTTTTTTTCGATTTTTTCACCCGCAAACAAGCAAAAGTGAAATTAAATCGTTCTTAAAAATCATAAACCCGCTGCAAAAATAAAAATCGGCGGTGGATAAAATTCTTATAGTTCCACCAGATGGTCTTCCAGCTCGTTTTTGTCGCCGTCCTCTTTAGGAAAATGCTGTGCCAGCAGGTTGCCGGCTTTGGCAATCGACTCAACAAACCCTTTCGCAACACTTCCCTGTGCTGCATGACGACTAAGCGTGGCAACAATCGCATTCCATTCCTGCTGATCGACCCGCTCATTAATCCCCGCATCGGCCACCACTTCCGCATAGCGCTCAGCGAGGGAGACGAATAACAGGATACCCGTGCGTTTATTGGTCAGATGCACATTACGGGCGATAAATTGCTGTAAGGCATTCAGATGTGCCCGCCGGTAGCGCACCCGATGCGGCACCAGCACCATGCGCAATGCAGGTATAAAAGCCAAAAGCGCGACCAGACATATGAAGGCCGCCAGAATAGCCAGTGCGAATTTCGGCAGTGACAGATCAAACCAGTAATAATGCGCCACAAAGGCAGCAATCACTGCAGTGACGATCATACCACAACAGGCAATAAAACCCGCCACATAAAAATAATCATCGCTGCGCTGCGCCAGCACAGCATAAATTTCACCGCCTGTTTGCGCTTCCGCATCACGAATGGCAGAGGCAATACGCTGACGGTCTTCCTGAGAAATATAATTACGTTGAGAATGTGTCATAGCCCTGCCCCTTTACCAGCTGCCCGATGCGCCGCCGCCACCCGATGAACCACCGCCACCGGAAAAGCCGCCACCGCCGGATGAACCGCCGCCAAAGCCACCACCGAAACCACCTCCATAGCCGCCGCGTCCTGAAGAACCACCACCGCCGCCGCCTAAAGCGATCGTAACACCCAGCCATTCATAACGGCCGGGGCCGATTTTTCTGCCGAAAACCGGAGCCAGCAAAGTAAAACCGAAACCGCCGAAGAAAATACTGATCCAGAAAATCAGAAAAATAACTTCAATCCAGTCCGTCTGGTCAGCAACCTCTTTCTGATTGCGTTTTGCGCGCGCCTGTAATTCTGCCCCTTCTCCACGCAGAACCTGCAAAATATCATCGACACCTTTGGTAATGCCGGTGCCATAGTCGCCATTGCGGAATTCAGGAATGATCGCATTCTGGATAATGATTGCCGAGAGAGCATCCGTTACCGTGCCCTCCAGACCATAGCCGACCTCAATACGCACTTTGCGTTCATTGGGCGCTACCAGCAGCAAAATACCGTTATTCTCGCTCTTCTGGCCAATACCCCATGCACGATAGAGCCGGTTAGCATAGGTCTCAATATCCATACCATTGAGGCTTGGAACCGTTGTCACCACAATCTGATCGGATGACTCTTTTTCATAGGCACTGAGTTTGTTAATCAGCTCCTGCTCCTGCGCAAAGGACAGCACCCCCGCCGCATCAACCACACGATCGGTTAAAGCAATAGCCGGTTTATCCGTGCTTTGCGCATAGGCAAGATTTGCGAATGCCAGCAGCAGCACCGCCAGAAACATTTTCAGTGCAAACCGGGAAGCAGCTTGTTCCGGAATGAGACGCAAACCGGCGAGACGGGCAGAAATCATACCATTCTCCTAAATTGCCAGCAAAAGTTGAACGGGCAGGATTTCTCCTGCCCGCTATCATCAGTTGAACTGTACTTTAGGAGCGGTCTGAGAAGCCGGATCAATAGTGAAAGTCGGCATCGGCTCATTGTTCCAGAACCACAATGTCTTCCACAACATGGTCGGCATGGTCTTCAGACCGGTATTATAAACGCGTACCGCTTCAATATAATCGCGGCGCGCGACAGCAATCCGGTTTTCAGTACCTTCCAGCTGCGATTGCAGCGCGAGGAAGTTCTGATTGGCTTTCAGATCAGGATATTTCTCAACCACAACCATCAGACGGGACAGAGCACTGCTCAGATTGGCCTGATTATCCTGAAACTGTTTGAACAATTCCGGATTATTCAGCATTTCCGGAGAAATCTGTGTCTGCGTTGCCTTGGAACGGGCTTCAATCACCGCAGTCAGCGTTTCCTGCTCATGGGCAGCATAGCCTTTAACGGTTTCCACCAGATTAGGAATAAGATCGGTACGGCGCTGATACTGATTCAGTACCTCGCTCCATGCCGCTTTTGCCTTTTCCTCATTGGTCGGAATAGTGTTGAAGCCGCATGCTGCCAGAAGCGGCATGAACATCAATAAAACAAGTGTAAGCAGCGAGCGCAGTTTCAGCGGAAATGTTGTTACAGCAGAAGTCTGACCGGTCATGGATATCTCCTCATCTTGCACAAGTTTCGCGCAGATCATTGATTATAAATAAACCGCAAAATCCCATTTGAAAATACACACTTAATAAATATGAAAAATACAAATAATGCGCAGCTTTTCAAACCGGTCTTTTAAGACAAAAAAATACCGTGCCGCTTTACAGAGGCACGGTATTTTTAATCACGGATATTAACCCGCAAAAACTCTATTTTTATTTAGCGCATTATCCTACGCAAAACCGGTACCCACTTTTGCTGGAAATGCTTTGCTCAGAATTACTCTGCAGCCGGAGCTTCTTCAGCAGGCGCAGCAGCGGCAGCTGCTGCTGCTTCAGCGGCTTCTGCAGCCTTTGCAGCGGCTTCTTCTTCAGCCTGCTTAGCCATTGCCAGACGTTCCTGAGCTTTTTTGCCTGGTACGCCTTTGGTTGGGTTGTTGCCGGCTTCACGCTTAGCAATACCAGCCTGATCGAGGAAGCGCAGAACGCGGTCTGTTGGCTGTGCGCCGTGACCGATCCAATACTGAATGCGTTCTGCATTAACAACAACGCGCTCTTCTTTGTTAGCAAGGGTTGCATTCCATGAACCCAGCTTTTCGATGAAACGGCCGTCGCGTGGTGCGCGAACGTCTGCAACAACGATGTGGTAGTAAGGGCGCTTCTTGGAGCCGGCGCGTGCCAGACGGATTTTCAGGGACATAGTGTTTTCCTTAAAGTTTATGTCGTGTCACTTAAACAGTAACAATTTCTGAAATACGACCGTTAAAACGATCGCAATGGTGTTTTACACCGCAAAACGAACATCACTGTCCGGTATGGTTTGCGGCGGTATGCTCATGATGCCGGATCACTTCCTTCACGATGAAGTTCAGGAATTTCTCAGCAAAATCAGGGTCGAGACTGGCGTCCTGCGCAAGGTTACGCAGACGTTCCACTTGTCGTTTTTCACGCGCCGGATCAGCAGCGGCCAGACCGCGCTCGGCTTTCAGAACACCGACAGCTTTTGTGCAGCGAAAACGCTCGGCAAGCATATGGATCAGCGCCGCATCAATATTATCGATAGATGCACGCAAAGCGAGCAGTTCGGCTGGAATTGTCTGTTGTTCGCTCATCGTGCTCACTTCTTCTTAGGCAGGCCAGGCAGACCGCCGCCAAGACCAGGAAGTTTCGGACCGCCAAGGCCCGGCAATCCCAACCCTTGGCCACCACCGAGACCCGGCATACCGCCGCTCTTACCAAAACCGGCTGCTTCAGCCTGTTTCTGCAGAGCTTCCAGCTGTTTCGGGTCCATTTTGGACAGATCCGGCATTCCGCCCGCGAGGCCACCTATACTGCCGAGACCACCAAGTCCCATTTTACCGGCAAGGCCGCCCATCATCTGTTTCATCATGCCGCCTTTGCCTTTGCCCATGACTTTCATCATGTCGGCCATCTGGCGATGCATCTTCAGAAGCTTGTTAATGTCAGCAGCATTGCTGCCGGAACCTTTGGCAATACGCTGCTTGCGGCTGTGCTTCAGCAAATCCGGATTGGCGCGTTCAGCCTTGGTCATAGAACCGATAATTGCGAGCTGGCGGTCAAACAGCTTGTCATCAAGACCGGCAGCTGCTGCCTTGTCTTTCATGCCAGCCATACCCGGCATCATACCCATGATACCGCCCATACCGCCCAGCTTTTTCATCTGCTTGAGCTGCTCGGCCAGATCATTGAGATCAAACTTACCGGCCTGCATTTTCTTGGCCATTGCCGCTGCTTTTTCAGCATCAATGGTTTCAGCCGCTTTTTCGACGAGCGAAACAATGTCACCCATGCCGAGAATACGGTCAGCGATACGCTTCGGATAGAACTCCTCCAGCGCATCCATTTTTTCGCCGGTAGCAATCGCTTTAATCGGCTTGCCGGTAACCGCACGCATCGAAAGCGCCGCACCGCCGCGACCGTCACCGTCCATACGTGTCAGCACGATACCGGTAATACCAACGCGCTCATCAAAGTTACGCGCCAGATTAACTGCGTCCTGACCGGTCAGGCTGTCGGCAACCAGCAGAATTTCATGCGGATTGGCGGCTTTGCGGATATCCGCCATTTCCACCATCAGCGGTTCGTCAATATGCGTACGACCCGCAGTATCGAGGATCACCACATCATGACCGCCGAGCTTCGCAGCCTGTACGGCGCGCGCGGCAATCTCTACCGGCGACTGACCGGCAATAATTGGCAATGTATCAACGCTGACCTGCGTTCCGAGCTGGCGCAACTGTTCCTGCGCGGCAGGACGGCGTGTATCCAGCGAGGCCATCAGAACTTTTTTCTTCTGGCGATCAGTCAGGCGCTTGGCAAGCTTGCCGGTGGTGGTGGTTTTACCCGAGCCCTGCAAACCGACCATCATGATCACAACCGGTGCTGGTGCATTCAGATCAATGGACACACCTTCGGTGCCGAGCATTTCCACCAGTTCGTCATGGACGATCTTAACGACCATCTGACCAGGCTTGATGCTTTTCAGAATTTCCGCACCAACCGCTTTTTCACGTACGCGGTCAGTAAATGAGCGAACCACTTCCAGCGACACATCCGCTTCAATCAGCGCACGGCGCACTTCTCGCAACGCGCCCGCAACATCGGACTCGGAGAGAGCCCCGCGTCCGGTCAGACCGTTCAGAATAGAGCCAAGACGCTCCTGAAGTGATTCAAACATCCAAATTTCCCAATCTCTGTTCAGACCGGTCATGTGCCGGATCTGAGTGCAGGTTCATCCCGAAATCATATATGACAGACGGTTTATAAACCGGAGCTGCATCCAAAGCAAAACAGCACCCGAGGGCGCATTGCGCTGTCGGATGTTGACCTCCGGGATCTCTTTATACCATACGGGTCCCGGTCGGCTGCCTGAGAACATATACTCATAGCGGAATTATCGCGCGTTCTTTACATGATCTGCAGTTTATGAGTCAAGCTTTTGCTGTGTCCTTTACAGGGGAAGCAATCATCAGACGCGTGATTAAATATAAAATGCTTCCACCCATTTTAAACTGTGACCTAAAAAACGCGGTCAGTCTCAAACGGGACTGTACAAAAACATTGCGCCTCATTCAGACCACATTCAACAGACATCGCCGTCATTCATATATATACAGGCCTGAATTATATTTTCTGTAAAACCCTGTTAACCATATAAATCTATAAAGCATCCGAGCAAAGTTCTAACGAGGCAGCTTCATGCAGTCAAAGACTATCAAATCTTCTCTCCGCCAGTTGGCAATTCGTGTTATTGGCGGATCAATCGCTGTGCTGGCCGTTTCCGGCGTTGCACAGGCAGCCCAGTGCGGCAATACCGGCGCAGGTTTTCCGGCATGGGTGCAGGGCTTCAAACAGGAAGCAGCAGCGCGCGGTATCAAAGGCAATGCATTGTCCGCTCTGGACAATGTAAAATACGCAACAGCAACCATTAATGCTGACCGCAACCAGAAAAGCTTCAAGCTGTCACTCGACGACTTCATGAAGAAGCGCGGTTCAACCACAATCATCAATCGTGGTAAAACCCTGAAAAAGCAGAATGCAGCCCTGTTCGCCAAGATTGAACAGCGCTACGGCGTTCCTGCCGGCCCGCTGCTGGCCATCTGGGGCATGGAAACCGGCTTTGGCAATTATCTTGGCAAACAGCACACACTTTCAGCTGTTGCAACACTGGCCTATGACTGCCGCCGCTCGGAATTCTTCACCAATGAACTTTATGCAGCTCTGCAGCTGATTCAGCGCGGCGATCTCAGCCCGAATGCTGTTGGCGCAATGCATGGTGAAATCGGTCAGACACAGTTCCTGCCATCCAGCGTCATTAAATTTGGTGCAGACGGTGACGGCAATGGCCATATCGACATGGTTGGCTCCCGCGCCGATGCACTGGCTTCGACCGCCAACTTCCTGAAAGCTCACGGCTGGCGCGCCGGTGCAGGCTACCAGCAGGGTCAGCCAAACTATGTGGCAATTCAGGGCTGGAACGCTGCAACCGTTTACCAGCAGGCTATTGCCATTATGGGTCAGGCAATCGACGGTAAATAATCGTCACTCAAAGACAACAAAAAACCGGCTGAAAAGCCGGTTTTTTATTATCAGAATTCAGGTTCAGGCAGCCGGTGTTTCATTATTTTCAGGCTGCACCGGCATTTCATCCGTATCCGGACGAATAAAATCGCCGGTCTGCGAATCCATCACCCACAATTCACCGGTCGAAATATCGAACCATGCACCATGAAGGGAGAGGCGACCCTTCTTTTCCAGAATATCAACACATGGGAAACTGCGCAGATTATTCAGCGAGAAGCGGATTGAAATACGCTCGAGCGCAGTCTGTCGCTCTGTCTGTGTCATCAGCGTGTTGGATGTAACATTCTCTGCAGCCGGTGCCAGCAGGCTCATCCATTTGCCGATAAAGTCACCCGGAGACAGCGGGCTGCTATCCGTATCAAGCGCCGCTTTAATGCCACCGCATCGCCCGTGACCAAGCACAACAATATGCTTGACCTTGAGGCTCTGCACAGCGAATTCCAGTGCTGCAGAAGCAGCATGATATTCACCATCCGGCTCATAGGGCGGGATGAGATTCGCGACATTGCGCAAAACAAAGATTTCACCCGGACGGGTATTGAAAATGATTTCCGGCGCTGCGCGGGAATCACAGCAGGCAATGACCATCGTTTCCGGTGTCTGCCCCTGATCTGCGAGTTCCTTATAGCGCATTCTTTCATCGGCAAAATCCGATGCCATGAAGTTGCGGTAACCGGCGAGGAGTGTGTCTGGAAGATCTACCATGATTTTTCGATAAACCCATATTTTGCCAAGATCAATCAAAGATTAGTCAGAATTTCACACAGCACAGACATCGGGCAGGAATTGCCTTGCTCAATTTACCCTGCATTTTCCGGCTCAAACCGGCAAAAACAACCTGTTTTCATCCAAAATCAGACTATTTTCCCATCTTTTTGATTACATCAAACAATCTATCAAAAAAAATTTTATCTACAAAAAATTTCAAGCTTTGATGCCGCACAATACAAAAAGAGCGCCTCTAAGGCGCTCATCCCGCGACCTGGCCATGATTTGGATGAACCAGACGGCGCAATTGCACCATGGCCATCGGCCGCTCCAGACTCGCTGCATCGGCCTCCAGCATCAGTTCATCCGCACCGCGCTTGGCAGCACGGGCAAGAATTTCAAACACGGCGGCTGTAGTTAACTGCAATGATTTTTCTTCATTCATGCCGCTCATCTTACGGGCAAGGAACAAAGCCGAGGTCAGATCGCCCATACCATTGCCGGGTCCGTGAACTATCCGGTGTTCGGCCATCAAAGCCTGCGTCCGCGTCACCAGAACATTACTGATACTATCGCGCATCAGCGCAAAGGCAGAAGTGACCAGCATTGTCTCCGGTCCCGCACGCAAGGCAGCTTCCATCAATTGCTGATTGTCAGTCGGTTCCGTTCCCGTCAGCCAGCCCAGCTCATAACGGTTCGGTGTGGCGATATCGGCCAGCGGCAGCAACAAATCACGAATGGCAACCGCTGTGCTTTCCGCCACATAAAGCCCCTTCATATCCCCGATCACAGGATCGCAAATATATTGCAGGTTCGGATTTTTGGCTTTCATGGCAGCTATGAGATGCGCGACGGCTTCAACCTGCGCAGCATTGCTCATAAAGCCGGTCAGTACAGCACTCACCTCGCCCAGCCATGGCGCGCGTTCAAGATCACCGATCAAGGAAGAAAACTGCGCGGCATCAGGAATAATCCGCCCCGCAGGCCCGTGCCCCGGATGCCATGGCAGAATAACGGTCGGCACAGCCCAAACCGGATAGCCAAGCCGCTCCAGTGCAAAGACGGCTGCTCTGTTGCCGATAGAGCCCCGCACCACATGGCTGGAAATAACGATTACGGCATTGGTGCTTGTCGGCGCAGAAACGGTCATGGAAGATATCCGGCATGAATATAAATATGCCGCTATAGAACCCCCGCCGGATTCTATAGTAAAGTCAATTTTATAAGAAACAGGGCTGCAGAGACGATAATCTGTCTCTCAGGCATCAGGCACACTCTCTGCCGGCATCTCGGCAGGCGACTGATCTGCCATTTCAGGCATATGTAAACGTCGTTTATTCACATGCCCTTCCGCCTGCCCCTCGCCTTCAGAATCCGGCTTTTCGCCTTTGAAATAAAATTTCTGCCATGCCTGTTTAATAGTCTGTGCATCACCATTCATAAGGTTCTGATTAAATTCGCGCCGCACCTTTGACCATGTTTCATATTCCTGCTGCAAAACCGGTGCATCCTCGATCCTGCGGATCACCGGCTTGACCGCATCCATTTTATGATGCTCCGTCAGCTGGATAAAACAGAACGGCTCTCCTTTTTTAAAACGCACTATGCCCGGCCGTGTCATGATCCAGTTCATGGTAAAGGGAAAAGGCAGCCAGTCTGTCTCAACAAGACCGGTCAGAGGCTGAATACCATCCTTAACATGGTTGGGCGCACCACCTGCCAGCAATGCGCATTGCGGCGGTGTGCGGAACAGATAACCGGTATGGAAAGTCACAACGCCGTGGCTGAAATGCGATTCCACAAAATGCGAAAATTCACGGTCGCGGCAAGATATAGTGACATCTGTTTTATCCTTACCGCCATTCCAGCAAATCCGGATATCTGTCGGGCACAGAATTTCCCAACCGGTCGTATTGGCCATGGTCAATGGCAGACAGCGATAGGGAAACCGGATGTGAAAACCATCCATCCAGTCACGCTCGGCACGACCGGAAATAATCTGCGGCGCATGATCCATGACGCTGAAACATTCCAAATATGTCATACTCACCTCCGGAAAACACTATGTTTGCCGTCAGTAAATATGCACCTGATGCGCTTCCAGATTCTGATGGCATCACACAAGATGCATAATCCCGTCAGCCGTGTTCACTGATGTTTCTGTCAGCCTTCATCGTTAGACAGATGCAACCACCGTCAGTGCAAACGAACGATCAGCTTGCCGAAATTACGTCCTTCAAGCAGGCCGATAAAAGCCTCGGGTGCCTGCTCCAACCCCTGAACAATATCCTCGCGATAGCGAACTTTATCCTGTGCAATCCAGTTTACCATCTCCTGATAAAAGGCAGGGCGCTGCTCACTGAAATCACGCTGGATAAAGCCGCGAATTGTCAGGCTTTTCGACAAAACATCCCGCATCAGAAACGGCAGACGATCCGGTCCTTCAAAATCACCGGTGCTGTTATACTGCGCCACCAACCCGCAAACAGGTACACGGGCGAACTGGTTCAGCAACGGGAAAACAGCCTCAAACACCTTACCGCCGACATTCTCAAAATAAACATCAATGCCTGAAGGACAGGCTTCACGCAGGGCTTGTGCAAAATCCGGCCGGTAATGATCAACAGCCACATCAAAGCCGAACTCCTCAATCAGCGCACGACATTTATCCGCACCACCGGCAATCCCCACAGAACGTGCACCTTTCAGCCGTGCAATCTGGCCAACGGCTGACCCCACGGGGCCGCTTGCCGCAGCCACCACCACAGTTTCTCCGGCTTTGGGCTGGCCGATCGTCAGCAATCCCGCATAGGCTGTAAAACCCGGCATTCCCAGAACACCGAGCGCGGTGGTTACCGGAGCAGCCTGCGGATCAAGCTTGCGCAGGGTTGCACCGTCAGCCAGCGCATAGTTCTGCCAGCCGGAATGCGATAAAACAATATCACCAACGGCATAATCCTGATGCTTGCTGGCAATCACTTCACCAACTGTACCACCTTCCATCACCCCGCCGATTGCAACGGGCGCAGCATAGGATTTAGCATCGCTCATCCGGCCACGCATATAGGGATCAAGTGACAGATAAAGCAGCTTGAGCAGCACTTGCCCGTCTGCCGGTTCAGCAACAGGAGCCGTTTCAAGGTGAAAATTTTCGGTTGTCGGGCGGCCTTGCGGGCGTGAGGCGAGGACAATGCGTTTTGTTGTGATTGCAGCCATGAGACCTGTTCCTTTAACCGGATAATTTGGCATCAGACAATACACGGCGCATTTCATCCGACAAAACAACAAGTTGTACTTATAGCAAAGAGAATTGAAATAATTTTGGCTCTGTTTAACATTTAAAGGAACAAAAACCCCGCCTTAAAGGCGGGGTTGATGCCAACATAATTGGCCGTAAAACTAAGCAGGAGTTGATTTTGATTATGACGCGCCAATTGCAATCCGCCACAGCCGAAATATCAACTCATTATCGGAATGACGAACTCTGCACCATCCTTAACACCCCGCCGCATGCCCGCAGCCACGAAGTGGTGAGGACATGCAAACAGATAAAAGTCGGGTGTTAGCTCATTGTCGGAATGACGAACTCTGCACCATCCTTAACACCCGACGGCCAGCGTGATGTCACGGTTTTGGTCTTGGTGTAGAAGCGGAAAGCATCAGGTCCGTGCTGGTTAAGATCACCGAAACCGGAGCCTTTCCAGCCGCCGAATGTGTAATAGGCAATCGGCACAGGGATCGGCACATTCACACCAACCATGCCAACCTGAACACGGGAGGCAAAGTCACGGGCGGCATCGCCATCACGGGTGAAGATCGCGACACCATTGCCATATTCATGGTCATTCGGCAGGGAAAGTGCTTCTTCATAGGTCTTGGCACGGACAACGCTGAGCACAGGGCCGAAAATCTCTTCCTTGTAAATGCGCATATCTCTGGTCACATGATCGAACAGGCAGCCGCCGAGATAGAAACCGTTTTCATAGCCCTGCATTTTGAAATTGCGGCCGTCAACAACCAGCTTAGCACCTTCTTCCACGCCGAGATCAACATAACCGCGTACACGATCCAGAGCCTGTTTTGTCACTAACGGGCCGTAATCCGCAGATACATCCGTTGACGGGCCAACCTTCAGCGCTTCGACACGCGGGATGAGCTTATCCATCAGACGCTCGGCGGTGTCGTGACCGACGGGAATAGCAACCGAGATCGCCATACAACGCTCACCGGCAGAACCGTAACCGGCACCGATCAGCGCATCAACCGTCTGATCCATATCCGCATCCGGCATAATGATCATATGGTTTTTGGCACCGCCAAAACACTGAACACGTTTGCCATTAGCGCAGCCGCGGGCGTAAATATATTGCGCAATCGGGGTGGAGCCGACAAAGCCGATTGCCTTGACATCCGGATCATCCAGCAGCGCATCAACCGCATCTTTATCGCCATTGACCACGTTGAAAATACCGGCAGGCAGACCGGCCTCCATAAACAATTCCGCAAAACGCATCGGCACGCCCGGATCACGCTCGGAAGGTTTGAGAATAAAGGCATTGCCGCAAGCAATCGCTGGGCCAGCCTTCCACAGCGGGATCATCGCCGGAAAGTTGAATGGCGTGATACCAGCCACAACACCGAGCGGCTGGCGCATGGAATAGACATCAATGCCGGTACCGGCAGCATCGGTGAACTCACCTTTCAGCAGATGCGGCGCACCAAGGCAGAATTCGATCACTTCCAGACCGCGCTGAATATCGCCCTTGGCATCAGGAATGGTTTTACCATGTTCACGCGCCAGCAATTCCGCAAGGCTGTCATATTCGGCTTCAACCAGTTCCAGAAATTTACGCAACACACGCGCACGGCGCTGCGGGTTGGTTGCAGCCCAGGCAGGCTGCGCCGCCTTGGCATTTTCAACCGCTGCACGCACTTCGTCTTTGGTCGCCAGAGCAACCTGCCCCAGCACCGCACCATCCATTGGCTGATAAAATTCAGTCGTCCGGCCGCTTGCGCCTGCCACATGTTTGCCGCCGATAAAATGCCCGACCTGTCTCATCACAACTCTCTCCCAAATTTAAAATCTCTGTTCCATCATCGCCCTGCAAAAAATAGTTTTCAAGTAGGCGAAAAGCGTATCCGTTGTGCAAAAATATATATAAGCTTAAGCCATGAACTGGGATGATATTCGCATATTTCTGGCTGTTGCCCGCTCCGGACAAATTCTCGGCGCGGCAAAGAAGCTCGGCCTTAACCACACAACAGTCTCACGCAGGCTCACCGCACTTGAAAGCAGCCTGAAAACCACATTACTCAACAGGCGCACCAATGGCTCGGAACTCACGCAGGCCGGTGAAGAGTTTCTGCTCTCCGCAGAAAAAATGGAAGCAGAAATGCTCAGCGCCCATGCCCATCTGGCCAATGCGGATATTACTGTGGCCGGTACAATCAGGATCGGCGCACCGGACGGCTTCGGTGTGAATTTTCTCAGCCCCAGACTGGCGCGTTTCTCAGCGCTCTATCCCGATCTGACCATTCAACTCGTGCCTGTTCCCCGCTCTTTCTCACTCTCACGCCGTGAAGTTGATATTGCCATCAGCGTCGAGCGACCGGAGACCGGCAGACTGATCGCCCGCAAACTCACCGGTTATAATCTCGGCCTTTATGCGCACAAAGACTATCTAGAACGCTATGGCACACCGCAAACTGTTGAGGATTTAAATCATCACCGGCTGATCGGTTATGTGGAGGATCTGGTTGCCACACCGACACTGGATTATGCACGGGAAATCAGCCGCGACTGGCAGCCTGCCTTTGAGGTTTCCAGCGCTTTGGGACAGGTTGAAGCTGTCAAAGCCGCAGCCGGCATCGGTATTTTACACGGGTTTATTGCCCGCGAATATTCCGATTTCACCGAAATACTGCCCCATAAACGTATCAAGCGCTCCTACTGGCTGTCCTATCATGAAACAGCCCGCACCTTGCGCCGCATCCATATCGTTGCGGATTACATTTCCGATCTGGTGGAGCAGGAGCGCCATTTATTTATTTAGGCGCGATGCTCACTTCTCTTTGAGCCGGTAAAAGACCAGCATCAGTGTCAGAACCGCGACGGGCAGTAAAAGCGACCAGATACCTGTGCCGGTATATAAAACGGCCCCGCAGGCTGCACCAAAGACCAGTGAAAGCCACACATAAATATGCTGCAGCCAGCGGTACCGCGGAGCCTGTCCGCGTAAACTATGCGCCAGATCATTGGCTGCGTTAAAAATCGTTCCGGTCACAAAAGTTGTACCAAGCCGTGCTGCCCCATGCGGTTTAAACACAGCATTTTGCGCACCCATTGCCGCCGCCAGCAAAATGACCGGCATTGATGCCAATCCTTGAATCTGACTGAGCAGCATGGTGCTTAAGAGAAGGGTGATAACCAGCAGCATAACCCGCGCTGAATACCAGTGTTGCTCACGGGCACTGATAAAAGACGCAAGAAATGCCCCGCTGAAAAACAGCCCGATCAGCAGCAGCGGCATAAACAGGCTTTGTCCGCGCAGCAATTGCAGCGCGCGACCATCAGGCCCGCTCATTGCCAGCCCGAGCTGCGTTGTATTTCCGCTCATGAAAGAGGCAAAATAACCGCCCAGCTCAATGAAAGCGAGCGCATCAACAAAACCGGCAACGGCAGTGAGAATCAAACCGGTCAGCAAACGGGCGGGAGGCGTCATCACAACTCACTAAAACAAGCGTCAGGACAAATGAAAGCCCGCCGGTTTCTGTTCCGGCAGGCTGTAATAATGAATTTTAAAAGATCACGCTCGTTTTACAAGTCTCAGTATGACCAGCAAGATAACAGCACCGATAAATGCATTCACAATCGCGGCAATGACACCGCCGCCAATCGCGAAACCAAGACGCGGCAACAACCAGCCAGCCAGAAACGCGCCGATCACACCAACGACGAGATTTCCGAGCAAACCGAAACCACCACCGCGCACGACCTGACCCGCGAGCCAGCCGGCGACGAGACCTACGATAAGAAAGACCAGTAAACTTTCTGCACCCATTATTATCTCCGATATTAATTGCTGCCTGTTTCAGAATTTACTGCATTCCGCTCATTATTCCGACAACAATGACCGGTCGCATCATCAGGATAACGCATTAAAGACCACATGGCTGCATAATAAAATCAATAAATATAACAGGATCAGAGCAGCGCCGGTAAAATCAGGTGCCGGTTTTTCATAAACACAAGGCACAGACATAAACAGACAATACAAAGCCCGGCTTTGCAAATTAACACTATTTTAAGAAATGCCTTATTTTCATCCTCAAAATCAGAGATACTGCCCTCCAAATATTCCGCTTGTTAAAATCGTGTAAATTTATACATTTGCTAAAGTACAAGCTCGCATGGGGGATACGCAGGTGGAAGCCAGATGGGATACCTCAGTCAGTAATCTTTTCGGATTGTCCGAAGCATCTTCATTATTTCAGGCTGTTTTGCCGCGCTTTACAATCATGAACGGACAAAATGATCCTGTTCTTGATAATCTGGTTGCGCTGACTGCCAGACTCTGCGACGCACCGGTCGCGGCTATCAATCTCATTTCCCAAGAGCAGCAGATTTTTAAAGCCGTTTACGGCCTCACGCTGAACGCCCCTCCTCCCGGGCATAATTTTTGCCGCCAGACATTGCTGGCCGATGATATTTTTATCGTCAGCGATGCAAGCACAACGCCGCTCTTTGCCAGCGAACCATTTGTAACCGGCACCTCGCCTTACCGTTTTTATGCCGGAATAAAACTGACCGGCCATGACGGCACCATTTTCGGCACGATGCTGATACTCGATAAAAAGCCGCGCCATTTATCTGCCGAGCAACTCAAGGACCTTCGCAGGCTGGCACAGATCGCCGGTTCGCATATGGAAATGCAGGCGCGCCATCACCGGCAGCAACACAAAGAACAGTTGAACCAGCTTATTATCGATAATGCGCTGGACTATGCGATTATCACCACCACACTGAACGGTCAGGTCACCAGCTGGAATGCAGGCGCGCGCAGATTATTCGGCTGGACAGAAGAGGAAGTGCTGAAATCTTCCGTCGATATACTGTTCACACCGGAAGAACGTGAGAAAAATGTACCGGAAATGCGCCGTGTCAGCGCCTTGCATCACAGGCAGGATGCAGTGGAGCGCTGGCATATGCGCAAGGATGGCAGCCGATTCTGGGCAAGCGGCCAGCTTTTGCCGCTCTACGATCAGGACGGCCATATGCAGGGTTTTCTCAAAATCCTCATGGATCGCACATTCGTTCGCGAGCAGCAGGAACGCTTGCGCGAACAGGAAGAAATGCTTCGCCTTTCTCAGGAGGCCGGCGGGATCGGAGCATTCGATATAAATCTGATCAGCCGCACCATCACCGTCACCAACCAGATCCGGCAGATTTACGGCATTGCGCCGGACACCAATATTACGATCGAGCTTTTTGAGAAGCTGATGTCGCCCCGCAACTGTGACGAGCATAAAACCGATGCGGCAAAATCCGGTTCTCTGGCTTTGCCCCGTTCCGGCTATAGCGAATATCTTATTCACCGGTTGGATAATAATGAACAGCGCTGGGCTGCGCTTTCAACGGAACTCATCAGCGACGATCAGGGTGCTGTGGTGCGCATGCGCGGTATCGTACAGGATATTACAAACCGCAAACATGCAGAAGAACAGCAAGCTATGCTGACCGCAGAACTGGCCCATCGCAGTAAGAATATTCTCGCGGTTATTCAGGGCATTGCCAATCAGACATTGCGCAGTACGACCAGCGCGGAAGATGCAAGAGCCGCCTTCGAAGCCCGTATTATGGCGCTGAGCAAAGCACAGGACGTGCTGACCCAAGGGGCAAAATCTGTCAGTGCCGAACTTGCGAATATTGTCACCAACAGCCTGTCCGTTCATGCCGGAACCGGTGAAAAACGCATAAATATCAGCGGCATTCCCGTTACGCTTGGGTCACGGCAGGCTTTATCCATGGTCATGGCTCTGCATGAGCTCGGTACCAATGCTGTCAAATATGGTGCGCTCTCAACACCTGACGGACATATCGAAATCAGCTGGCGCGTGGAAAACGGCCGTTTCCGGTTCTACTGGATAGAAAAGAACGGCCCGCGAGTGGAGAAGCCTGCGCGGCGCGGCTTCGGTTCCCGCCTGATTGAGCGTACCCTTGCAGCCAGTCTCGGCGGCTCTGCCGAGCTGCATTATTTATCGCAGGGGCTGGAGTTCAGGCTCGATGCTCCGGCAAATAATATGCGCTACGATCCGGCATAAAAACGCCGCTCTGTCGGACAAGATAGGCATCCAAAAGAGCGGCGCTTTTGTAAGAGATAAAATCTCAGACCAGATGTCTGAAAGCCTGAATGACTTCGTCATAAACAGGGCGCTTAAACGGAACGATCAGTTCCGGCAGTTCCATCATCGGCTTCCATGCCCACATATCGAATTCTGCTTCATGGCCACCTGGTGGCGGGTTGATTGCAATCTCGCTTTCGTCGCCCTCAAAACGATAGGCAAACCAGCGCTGTGTTTGACCGCGATATTTGCCATTTAAGGCAATACCGATCAGATGTTCCGGCAGGTCATAATTGATCCAGTTCGGCGCTTCGGCCAAAAGGCTGACGCTGCGCATACCTGTTTCTTCATAGAGCTCGCGCAACGATGCCGTTGCCGGATCTTCACCGGCATCAATACCGCCCTGCGGCATCTGCCAAAGCTGCGTTGCACCTTCCATCTCACCATTCGGCTCAATGATACGGCGTCCTGCCCAGACTTTGCCTTCACTGTTCAAAACCATAATGCCCACACAGGGGCGATAAGGCAGCGATGCGGGGTCACGCTTTTCAGTCATGTTTTTCATTCCGTTTATCTATCACTACAGACAAAAAACGCGGGGACTGCCCCGCGTTTTTCTGAAGTGTACAAGCTTATTGTTTATCAGGCTTTGGCAGATCTTTTTTAGGATCCGGCGGGAATGCCGCATTGGCCATTTCACCGCGCAGCAGCTTCAGGGCTTCGCCCAGCTGAATGTCGTCCTTTGGCTCCAGCGGCACATAGGCCGAAGAACCTGAACCACTATCATCTTCCTCAGCGCCCTTGATGTGGCCTTTCAGTCCGGCCTCACCCTTGGTTGTTACATCACGGCCTTTCAGCTCATCCGGCAGCGGCTGTTCCACCTTGATATCCGGTGTAATGCCCTTACCCTGAATCGACTTGCCCGATGGGGTGTAATAGAGCGCTGTCGTCAGACGCAGCGAGCCGTTTTCACCAAGCGGAATGATGGTCTGCACGGAACCCTTACCGAAGGACTGTGTCCCCAGAACCGTTGCACGACGGTGATCCTGTAAGGCACCGGCCACAATTTCAGACGCACTGGCTGAACCGCCATTGATCAGAACGATAACAGGTTTGCCTTTGGTCAGATCGCCTGCGCGGGCATCAAAACGGGTAACATCCTGAGGGTCACGGCCACGGGTGGAAACAACCTCACCCTTATCAAGGAACGCATCCGATACAGACACAGCCTGATCGAGCAGACCACCCGGATTGAGACGCAGATCGAGCACATAGCCTTTGAGCTTGTTTTCAGGAATCTGTGACTGAATATCCTTGATCGCTTTTGTCAGATCGTCAGAGGTTTTCTCGGTGAAGGAAATCACACGCAGATAACCGACATCATTCTCAACGCGGTAGCGGACAGCTTTGACCTTGATGATTGCGCGTTTGATCGACAGTTTGATAGGCTTGTCTGCCCCCTGACGGATCAGGGTCAGTTCAATCGCCTCATCAACCGGCCCGCGCATCTTGTCGACAGCATCATTCAGCGACAAGCCGCGCACTTCCGCGCCATTGATCTGCGTGATCAGGTCACCGGCGAGAACGCCGGCTTTCGATGCCGGTGTATCATCAATAGGTGCAATGACCTTAACCAGATCATTTTCCATCGTCACTTCGATACCAAGACCGCCGAACTCACCCTTGGTCTGCACGCGCATATCCTGCGCTGCTTCAGGGTTGAGATAAGAGGAATGCGGATCAAGCGAGGTCAGCATACCGTTGATGGCGGTTTCTATCAGCTTCTTATCTTCCGGCGGCGTCACATATTGCTGGCGCACACGTTCAAAAATATCGCCGAAAATTGCGAGTTCTTTATAGGTATCATTACTGGCAGCATTTGCACTTGAAGCCGGAGCCCCCTGCACAGCAACCATCGCCGAAGCCCCCATCAAGGCACCTGCGAAAAGAAGCGACAGTTTACGTATCATCTTGTGTCCTTCCGGAATGCCTGTCGGTCCACCACGGGGTCGGATCGACGGATTTCCCATCTCTTCGAAATTCTATGTAAAGCATCGGTGAAGAATTACCACTCCCCAGTGAAGCAACACTGGTTAAAAGCTTATCTCCCATGGTTCCGACCGGCTCACCCGCCAGCACAAACCGGCCCTGCGCAACATTGATTCTGCTTAATCCTGCCATCACGATATGATATCCGCTGCCAACATCAAGGATTAAGAGTTGTCCGTAGGAACGAAAGGGCCCCGCATAAAGTACAACGCCATCAGAAGGTGACGTAATCGTGGCGTTTTGCGGCGTTTGCAGCATTTCTCCTGCACGCGGGCGGCCAAAATCATCTTTCTGACCGAATTTTTGTACGATCTTACCGCTGGCCGGTAGCACAAGTTGCCCGCGCAGAGATGCAAAATTCGCACGGGACACCAGCGAATTCTCGCCGGACTGTGCTGCGCGCTCCTGTCCGTCGGCCAGTCGCTGCTGCTCGGCATCGCGTGCGGCATCTGCCGCCGTGCGGACTTTATCCATCCGCTCCTGCAGCGAGGCAATCAGATCTTTCAGGCTGGTTGCTTTTTTCGCCAGTTCTGCGGCATGGGCACGCTCGGTCTGCAATTCTTCTTCAGACTGGGTGTAAAGCTTTTGCTTTTCTTCCAGCAGTAATTCCTGTTTCTGACGCTCTTCCAACTGCGCTGTACGGCTGGCAATCAGCCGTTCCTGCTCATCTTTGATCGAAGCCTGCAAGCGCTGCATCTCTTTCAGATCTGCCATCAGTTCCAGCGTCTGCGCCCGCATTTCCGGTACCACCGCACCGAGCAGCACAGCAGAACGCACAGAGGACAGCGCATCATCAGGGCGCACCAGAATAGCAGGCGGCGGGTTCAGTCCCATGCGCTGCAAGGCAGCCAGCACTTCCGCCAGAACTTTACGGCGGGAACGCAATGACAGCCGGATACCGTCTTCCTGCTCGCTGAACGCAGTCAGTTTCTGCCCCGCAGCCTCAATATCTTCCGAGAGTTTCTTGTCTGTCTTGGCAGACTGGATCAATGCGGCGGTAATGGTTGCCTGATCTTTTTTCAATTCTGAAACGCTTGTTTCCAGCTGCTGCAGTTTTTCTTTGGAAAGCGCAATCTCGCTATTGATAGCATCCAGACTGCCTGAGATTTTTTGATGCTGTTCTTCCAGCGGCACCGGCGGCGGAGCGGATGGTGCTGCCTCCTGCGCAAGAGCCGGAACCGGCAACAGCAGCAACAAACCGGCAGAAAACACGCATCTGACCTGTCCGGCACAAATGCGGCTCATCTTAAAAAGCCGGAAGAAAATGCTGCTGTTATTCATCAAAATTCGAATACTGATCCGTTGCGATCACTCAGTTATAGCGGTGAATCTATAACAAAGATTATCCGTGTCAAAATCCGTCTGTAAATGCTCTATTTATTTGTGATTACGCGTATCTTATCTGATCGGAGCGGGATAAGAAATCAGTTCGGTGAACTGATTTCCCCGCATAGGTGCTTCACATTTTTCGGGATACGCTCAAATTACACCCGGTGATAGGGATGACCGGAAAGAATAGTCACCGCACGGTATAATTGCTCGGCAATCAGAATACGTGCCAGCTGATGCGGCCAGGTCATTTTACCCATCGCCAGCACCAGATCAGCCCGCGCCCGTAATTGCGGATCATGACCATCGGGCCCGCCGATTGCTAAAATCAGCTGCCTCTTGCCACCGTCGCGGATTTTGCCCATTTGTTCGGCAAAGGCTTCAGAGCCAAGTTCTTTGCCGCGCTCATCCAGCAGGATCAGCGCTGCGCCATTATCCAGAGCTTCATAAACACGTGCAGCTTCATCGGCCTTACGCTGATCCGCATTGCCGCCCCTGCTTTCGGTAATCTCACTGACGCCGGTAAACTCGAATCCCAAGGCCGTTCCAGACTTGGCAAAACGGTCAAAATAACGCTCGGCCAGTTCCCGTTCGGGACCGGCTTTCATTTTTCCAACCGCAAAAACTGTAACACGCATAATCAAAAAACCTCTGCCTGCCATAGCATGTCAGGCAGTTTAAGCAGCATGCCGTCACAATCCGGCATGCCTGATCTTACAAATCATCGTGCAAATTAATGCACTGACTTTTTACGCGGATTAAATTCATCCGCTTCCGATGTGAGCCAGATTTTTTCGATATTATAGAACTCACGGACTTCCGGATGGAAAATGTGGATGATGATATCACCCGTATCGACCAGAACCCAGTCTGCTGCTTCAAGACCTTCGATCTGAACATCACGCACACCGATTTCTTTCAGCGCACGCAGCATATGATCGGCCACAGCACCGACATGGCGCTGGGAGCGACCGGAAGCGATCACCATATAATCGCCCAGAGCGGATTTACCGCGCAGATCAATGGAAATGATATCTTCTGCCTTGGAGTCATCAAGGCTTGCAAGCAGAACCTCTAAAGCATGAGACACAGTGGCTTCGCCGCTGACCTCAGCTGGTGAAGGCGTGGTAACACCCTTCTTTTCAATTGCTGTTCTCAATGAGTACCTTTCCGTAAAGAACAACGCCACACGGCAACTACTCCCCGTGTAACTATAAAAGTGGCAGAGTCCTGTGTCTGTTTCAAGACACGGACTCATGGAAATTTGACAGGAAAAATAACCTGCTGATTTTGTGTCTTATTCTCTCATCTCTTGCCGGCGCAATTGCGTGGATGAAAGATCAGACTGCGGCCCGTGGATAAAAACCCATGCCGGAGCCGGCTGTGTTGCAAGTTTTGCAGCATCTGTTTCAGGCAGGCGTGCCGCCTCAAACTGCTGCGCCATCACGGAATCTTCCGCTGCCATATTCGAACCCGGCCGGTTGATGACAGCAATCGGATAGGTACGGGCAATTTCATCCCATTCCTGCCAGTGATGGAAATTCATCAGATTATCCGCGCCCATAATCCAGACCAGATGCTTGTCCGGATTATGTTTGCGCACCAGCGCCAGCGTATCTGCTGTATAGCGTACCTGATAACTGGCTTCAAATGCCGTCACATGAATACGCTTATCAGTGATAAACTCTTCACTCAGCGCAATGCGCTTGGACAGCGGTGCCAGTTCACTCGCATCTTTCAGCGGATTGCCGGGTGTCACCACCCACCAGACCTGATCCAGCCCCAGCCGTTCCAGTGCCAATTCTGCCACCAGAACATGGCCTGCATGAGGCGGGTTGAAAGAACCGCCGAACAAACCGATTTTAGCGCCAGCCGGTGCAACAGGCATGTGCAGATATTTTTTTGCAACATCCTGAAACACTTGCGGTACTGCGGTTTTGTCTGACTGATCTTTCACTGGTTTGGACATGCGTGTGTTTAAATCCGTGTCTGTCCGTTACCGCGTACGCGATATTTAAACGAAGTGAGCTGTTCAACACCAACCGGTCCGCGCGCATGCATCTTGCCGGTCGCGATGCCGATTTCCGCGCCCATACCGAACTCGCCGCCATCGGCAAATTGCGTGGATGCATTATGCAGCAAAATGGCTGAATCAATCTCGTTAAAGAACCGCTCAGCAACCGCAGCATCTTCCGCAATCACCGCTTCCGTGTGATGGGATGAATAGCGGTTGATATGTCCCAATGCACCATCAATTCCGTCAACCAGCGCCACGGAAATGATCGCATCCAGATATTCCGTTGACCAGTCTTCCGCAGTCGCCGGTTCAGCCTGAGAATATAGCGCGCGTACTTCTGCATCACCACGGATCACACAACCGGCTTTTGCCAGTTCATCCAGTACCGGCACCAGATGCGTCTCAGCCACTTTGCGATCAACCAGCAAAGTCTCTGCTGCGCCACAAATACCAGTGCGGCGCATTTTGGCATTGAGAACAATCTTTTTTGCCATTTCCAGATCAGCGCTGGCATCAATATAAACATGGCACAGGCCTTCGAGATGCGCGAAAACCGGCACCCGCGCCTCTTCCTGCACACGGGCAACAAGGCTTTTGCCACCACGTGGTACAATCACATCAATCGCACCGTGCAGACCTTTGAGCATTTCACCAACGGCGGCACGATCTGTCACCGGCACCATCTGAATAGCAGCTTCCGGCAGACCTGCGGCCTTCAAGCCTTCAGTCAATGCGGCATGAATTTCACGCGACGAATGAGCGGAATCCGAACCACCACGCAGGATCACCGCATTACCGGCTTTCAGGCAGAGCGCACCGGCATCAGCTGTCACATTCGGGCGGCTTTCATAAATCACGCCGATCACGCCAAGCGGTGTACGGACACGCTCAATATGCAAGCCGTTCGGGCGATCCCATTCGGTCATCACTTCGCCGACCGGATCTCTCAAGGCCGCAATCGCACGAATACCGTCAGCCATTGCACGAATGCGTGTTTCATCCAGTTTCAGACGGTCAATGAAAGATGCGGCAGTGCCGGCAGCTTCCGCTGCTGCAACATCCAGCACATTGGCATTGAGGATCAGGTCTTTGCGACGCAGCAAAGCATCGGCCATAGCAATCAAAGCTGCATGTTTGCGCTCGGCACTGGCAATCGCCAGCGGGCCAGCAGCAGCACGCGCTTTGCGGCCAAGCTCTGCCATCAGTTCAGCAACTGCCAGAGTGTCCTGCTTATCCTGCATCGCACATTTCCCCCTCAGCGCTCGCAGCACCTTGCGCACGGCTGCCACGGATCACCAGATCATTGCGGTGCACCATCGAAGAACGCGCGAAATAGCCGAGAATTTCCTCAATCTCACCGCTCTTATGACCGGCAATTTTCACCGCATCGGCAGCATCATAACCGGCCAGACCACGGGCAACCTCACGGCCTTCCAAGTTGAGAATGGAAACCGTGTCGCCTCGCTGGAAATCGCCGCGGACTTCGCGCACTCCGGCAGGCAGCAGAGATTTACCGGATTTCAGTGCTTTCAACGCACCATCATCAATCACCAATTGCCCTGCTGCATCGAGATGACCGGAAATCCAGATTTTCCATGCATTAACCGGCGCATCGGAGGCTTTGAACAAAGTTGATCGCTCACCACGATCAATCGCCGCCAGCGGGTTCATCCGCGTACCGGAGGTGATGATCATCGCAGTTCCGGCCGCATTGGCAATCTTACCGGCATCGAGCTTGGTCTTCATACCACCGCGCGACAATTCAGATGCGGCGGCACCAGCCATCGCCTCAATATCTGGCGTAATCGCTTCCACAACCGGTAAAAACTGCGCATTCGGATCTTTATGCGGCGGCGCGGTATAAAGGCCGTCAATATCAGACAACAGAATGAGCAGATCAGCGCCGATCATTGTGGCAACACGGGCAGCCAGACGATCATTATCGCCATAACGGATTTCATTGGTCGCTACCGTATCATTCTCATTGATAACCGGTACAGCTTTGAGCTTCAGCAGGGTTTCGATCGTCGCGCGGGCATTGAGATAGCGGCGACGCTCTTCCGTATCAGACAATGTGAGCAGCACCTGCCCTGCCATGATCTGATGTGCGCCTAGCACATCAGCATAGGCTTTCGCCAATGCAATCTGCCCTGCTGCTGCTGATGCCTGACTTTCCTCAAGCTTCAACGTGCCGGAAGGCAGCCCCAGAACCGTGCGTCCCAATGCAACCGCACCGGAAGACACCACCAGCACTTCCACACCTTGCGCCTGCAAAGCCGCAATATCGGCAGCAAGACTTGTCAGCCAGTTCTGCTTCAGCCCCTGAGCACGATCAACCAGAAGCGCCGAGCCGATTTTGATAACAATACGACGATAATTCTTCAGCGCCCCGATCGTCATGATCTGCTCACTTACCTTTATAATCCGACTTGGCTTTAGCGTCCGCTTTCACAGCTTCCTGATCCGCCTCTTCCGCACGGCTCTGATCAATAATACGTGCCAGTTCGCGTAGCGTTGTCTCAATACCTTCACGGCTTACAGCCGACAGCAACAACGGTTCACGGCCACACGCTTTTTTCAGCGCTTTCATCTTGTCTTTGCGTGCATCGGGATCAAGCGTATCGGCCTGCGACAGTGCGATAATCTCGATCTTATCAGTCAGACCGTGACCATAAGCTTCCAGCTCACCACGAATAACCTTATAGGCTTTCGCCACATCTTCTTCCTGTGCCGAAACCAGATGCAGCAGCACACGGGTGCGCTCCACATGGCCGAGGAAGCGGTCACCGAGACCAATGCCTTCGCTCGCACCTTCAATCAGACCCGGAATATCCGCGATCACGAATTCACGCGCATCCACACGGGCAACACCAAGATTCGGATGCAGCGTGGTGAAAGGATAATCAGCGATCTTCGGCTTGGCAGCGGTCACACTGGCAAGGAAAGTCGATTTACCGGCATTTGGCAGACCAACGAGACCCGCATCCGCAATCAGCTTCAGGCGCAGCCACAAGGTGCGCTCAATACCTTCCAGACCCGGATTGGCACGACGCGGCGCCTGATTGGTCGAGGTTTTGAAATGCAGGTTACCGAAACCGCCATTACCGCCTTTGGCAAGACGGTAGCGCTGGCCAACAGTAGTCAGATCGCAGATCAGCGTTTCATTGTCTTCTTCAAAAATCTGCGTGCCAACCGGCACTTTAAGAATGACGTCATCGCCTTTACCGCCGGTCATATTACGACCCATGCCGTGCATACCGGTTTTCGCCCGGAAATGCTGCTGATAACGATAGTCGATCAGTGTATTCAGACCATCCACGACCACAGCCCAGACGTCACCGCCGCGACCACCGTCACCGCCGTCAGGACCACCGAATTCCAGAAATTTTTCGCGACGGAACGAAACCGCGCCAGCACCGCCATTTCCGGAGCGGATATAAATTTTTGTCTGGTCGAGGAACTTCATGTGCTTGCCTTTTCCGGCACAGGCCGGCTGTCGGATAGTCCGATATTAAGAGGTAATAAATTGCAGATATATGCGACCGCAATTTTAACTGAGATATTTAAACTGAGCCAATACAGCAAAAAACTGGACTTGAAAACCGCCGCCCGCTGCAGTTGCAAACTATAGTTTCAGTGCAGACGCACACAAAGTGAGCAGCGGCTTTTATCCTTATGTCGCAATGCAGAGCATTATTGCCCTGCGCCACGCAATTCCAGCCATTGCTGACGGGTCATGATATAGCACTCCACCGGCACATCTCCGTCAACGACAGAATGACCAATGGCAGAGCCCGTATGTCTGAAACCGCATTTCTCAATCACACGCTTTGAGCCTTCATTGCGGCTTTGCGCACTGATATAAATCTGCTCCAGCGACAATTCACGGAACGACAAATCGATCAAAGCCGTTGCAGCTTCTGTGGCATAGCCTTTGCCCCAGTAAGGCTCACCCAGCCAATAGCCGATCTCATAGCCGGGGCCATATTTATGATCGTGCAATGTAAGGCCGCCGATAAACTCACCCGTATCGGCAAGCGTAATCGCATAAACAAACTGCCCGATCGCACCGGACGCTGCGAGCTTGATAAAATCAACCGCATGTTCACGCGAATATGGATAAGGCAACCGTGCCAGCATACGCGCCACATTAATATTGTTTGCCAATGCAGCGATCGCATCAATATCTTCTTCATGCGGCAGGCGCAGCACAAGACGCTCTGTGAGCTGCACTGGGGAATCCCGCAAAGTCACTTTCGCACCATAGGCTCCTGTCAACCCCGCACCTCTGAGATCATCATCGGTGGCCAGTGCAGCCTGTCTGCTTTCGCTTCTTAATTCTGTTCCGCTCTGCAATTTTGTCATTCTTGCTTTCAGGCCTGCCGGCCATCCTCCGGGAAAAATAAAAGGGGAGACGGTTTCCCGTCTCCCCTTCAATATTTTGTCCGTAAAGCGGCTTCATATATCGGGTTCAACAGGAACACCGGTATATGAATGGAGCACCGGTTACTCCGCAGCTTCAGCCATCGGGTTCACGGATACAAAGGTTCGGCCGTTTGCTTTTGTCTTGAAAGACACAACGCCGTCAGCCTTTGCGAACAGGGTATGATCTTTACCCATGCCGACATTTGCACCCGGATGCCACTGGGTACCGCGCTGGCGAACAATGATGTTGCCTGCGATAACAGCTTCGCTACCGAATTTTTTCACGCCAAGGCGTTTCGACTCTGAATCGCGACCGTTACGCGATGAACCGCCAGCTTTCTTATGTGCCATCGGTATTCTCCTTTAATTCGTTGATTACTCAGCAGCTTCAGCTTTTGGCGCAGCCTTTTTCGGCGCGGCCTTTGCTTTAGCGGATGGCTTTGCGCCACCGGTGAGGATTTCCGAAATGCGGATTGTCGTCAGTTCCTGACGATGACCGCGTGTACGCTTGGAGTTCTGACGGCGACGCTTCTTGAACGCGATAACTTTTTTCGCACGGCCCTGTTCAACTACTTCCGCAGTTACAACAGCACCTTCAACGCGCGGAGCACCAACAGTGGCGTTTTCACCTTCGCCAACGATCAGAACTTCTGCAAATTCTACAACATCACCGGCTTCACCGGCAACTTTTTCAACTTTAAGCACATCATTGGCGGCAACGCGATACTGCTTACCACCTGTCTTAATGACTGCGAACATTTGTTTTCCTTTCGGGTCGTTCGTTTCCGGTTCTCCCGCGAGGCAGGGACCGTCTTCTTGTCAGTCGTGACAGTTTGATTATTTATCTTAGCAAAAACATCAGTTTAAGGCCTGATAAACACACAACAAAAGTCAAAGGGGATTCTCATCCTCCTGCGACGTGGCCGCATATAGTGGCAAAAACACCGCCACGTCAAGGTTTTTCAGACCACAAAGCACATTATCTGCCAAATTATGCTGTTTTATGAACGATTAGGACTTGTCTAAATTCGCTGTCCGCGTTATGAGCGCGACACACATTCAGCAAATCGCATGATTTGATATGAAAACAGATTATTTAATCTGAATTTTTCATATGATGATACAGCGGAGAGGTGGCTGAGTGGTTGAAAGTACCGCACTCGAAATGCGGCGTGGGGGCAACTCCATCGTGGGTTCGAATCCCACCCTCTCCGCCAGTTATTTCTATTAAATCAATCACATAACAGGAATCACCCCTTACAGACCGTATTCTGTTACGTAGCCCCTTCTTGGTATCTTATCGAGGGCCACGCGAGAGGCACGAAGGCTACATATCGCCAGTTTGGAAGAACTGCCGGACTTTTTTCATAAAAGACTTAAAGTCTTTATTCTCAGTTGCCAGCCTGCTGCACATTGGCCATTCTATATCTTGCCTCTCCCGAGCAGGCACAAGAATTTGGCTTTCAGTAGGATTCTCCGGATTAAGTTGTATTAATCCAATGCCATGGACAGCATACAAAATTCGTAGCTCCTTTAAGGTGTCCACACCCTCAAAGTTGGCAGCTACCAAATACCCAAAATTCGCCCAAGACGAATTTGAAACAGCCTGAAAATATGTCTCTCTGACATTAGAACGATTGATAAGCAGCTTAACCTCGAATGACCATAAACGAACCCGTCGATCACGGCTTTCACGTATGGCGCTTATCACCTCCGGATGCAAACCATCCGTTAGGTTCTCCATTCCAACAACATCAGGATACAGCCACTTATTACCACCGGCACCATAATTATTAGACGAGCGTTTCTCATCTATACGTGAACCGCTGACGTTGTGCTCGGCTTTCATAAATTCTACAAGCGCAGGATATAGATCACTTTCTTTAAGCTTGTTTTGAGGCTCTCCTTGATTCTGAGCTAAAGTAGGCTGCGAGCTTGATTTAATTTCAGTGGACACCGCCGCAACATAACTTTCAGCTATCTGAACCTCTTCAGCCTCTGATAACGTCGTCCAATAGTATAGACGCGGCCTCACACCTTCTGTAGTCCTCAGCTCTTTAATGCTATTTTGCCACAACGGTCTATTAGCACCAATTTCCGCTACTAACTGCGTAAGAACCTCTGCATGTGTATTTAGAGAGCTACTGCGTTCAAGTTTGGCAGCAACTTGATCCGGATAAGTTTCAGCTATCCATATAGCAATTTCTCTAGCTTTAAATTGCTTTTCCGGGTTGGAAGATAATAACTCAACAACCCTATTTTTCAATTCTAAAGACATTTTCCACCCAAATGCGTCATTTCATTTCGATACTTAACACGACCGAAAATTGCCAATGAAAAATCTTACTATATCAAGCAATTTCGACCTCAGTTCAAAGTAATAACTTTGGCTGGAGTAAACGTCTCGTATCTTTTGACACCAGTAACCAATCCCTTTCCGAACATCGGCGTGCCTACAGCTCCTTTTAGCCAACATTCCTTTTTGGGCTTTACATAAGTGAAGGCCACGCAGCGGTTATTGTCGATGCACGCAAGACGGCACGCGAGGGGAGTTTTAGCTGAGGCATGAGGACGACGCGACAAATCCCCGCCAGGCAAATCGACATCATCAAAGAGCGCTTTCGCGGGATCAATCATACCCATGGAAAAAGGTTCGGGATCAGACTCCGAACCGCTAAGAAAACGACCAGAGAAAGCGACGCTATTTCCATCTGCCCGACCCTCGCTCGACTTCAAGAAACAATTTGGGCCTTTTTTAAGCCTGGGATTGGTGTTGAACGTGAACGCCTTACACTGTCCATTCATTTCAAGGCAGTTTTTAGCGCATGCAGCGGCATCAACCGCGCGCACACTGGATATATCTTCACCGAAGAGATCCAGCCCTGTATAAACTGCTATTCTGTTCGGACGCTTGGTGAACTCTTCAAGCGGTGACAGCTTAGCAAGCGATTCAGTTTCCACATTCGACGCCTGATCATTAGACAGTGTCTGTATACCGGAATCTGGTATACCGGTTTCTGTCACATTCTCTTGATTGGCAGAAACCGTGCTTTCAATTGGTCGGCCATTTTTTATTTGATCGTCGCCTGAACGGTTGAGCTTGTATTGCTGTATCTCTTGCTGACTGAATACGTGCATATCATCAGGTGGAGTTTTGAACATGATCTGCATAACCTCTGCAGGCGTATCAAATCTACTCAATACCTCTATAATATCTGATATCGCTAATTGAGCGCCAACAAGGTCTCGTGAATCCGATGATATCTGATGCACGCCCAATTCGCCGTCAGCTTTCCGTTCCTTACCTGCAAGGAATATATACGAGCAGGCAGAATAGCACTTACTAGCTTTGGGAATATATGTTGCCAATGCACGCTGGTTAATGTCATCAGCAATCAGCAAGCCAGCTTGCACGCTACCGCCATCACTATTAAGCGTGATTAATTTGGCATCAGGCGCTGCACGCAATGCCCTGCGAAAATCCAGTGCAGCACTGGGCGCAATCATACCATTCATATTGATCACATCCGGCCTTGAAGTATCAACGGTAAAGGGTCCGAAACTAGTTTCGCCTGCAGACGCTGCTCCACTAGCAACTATGCAAACCGCGCCAAATAAAGCTGCGATGCTACAAATTAAAGACTTACGCATGACCTACCCCATTCCAGATGATCTAGCATCAACTATCTGACGCAGACAAGAATGTCTTTAACGATAGAGTTAATCGTAAACGCCATAATAGCGAGTATACCAGAATAGCCCTTGGCACCCCTTTCGAGGCATCCACGCATAATCTCCAACACATATTGGAGATCATGTAATGACTATCATCCGGAAACTCAGAGAACACAGGCCCTCTGTTGCGCAGACGTGGGATGAAACCACGCTGCAAATTATGACTTGGGTTTTCCGTAATGCAAGAATTCAGGTATTAGACTAGCTACGAGATCGAATTCCGGATTAAAGTCGGCCAGCAGCAATTTCAATTTTTGCTCAATTTCATCAGTATCGTGAACGTCATTAATGACAATAGTATTCTTTCTCAGAAACTTTGAATAAAGCCGCCCCTCATCGGCAGCGCCATTTTGAAACTGAACCCGTCCCATGCCCTTCTCAGTTGCCACCAGCTTGATCGTATCAATTATGCCTTTCCGAAATTGGTAGTCAGAAATTGGGCCAACTTCTGCATTCAGCTTTATATGGCCTTTAGTGCCATCGCTCCCGGCCCAAATTTCTGCCCAAACAATAAACGGATAGCCACCCCACCAACTTTCACAGCCAGGCCATTGTCTATTGGTCCCATCCAACGCTTCAAACCAGCTAAATGGCAGAAAGCTGACATTATTCTTCGTAAGCCCAGAATAGATATATTTAGTGTCACCTATTATGACCTGCTCAGCTCGTTTAGGATTGTCTCCAAATACGCGATGCACTGCCAAGGCAAAATCTGACCCGGAGCCATGCTCTATAACGAAGTCCAAAACTTTCTTATGGTCTCGATACAGCTGGCGCGCCAAATTTTCCATTTCAGATCGCTCTTTGCTCATACCAGTGAGCTCCTCCAGAATATGCAAATAATGAGTGAGAAAAGTCGTCACTTCCGGTGATAGAAGGTAGGCTTCTTGTTCAAGATAACGCTTTAGAAAACTGCAAATTTTATTATATTTTATCGACGTATATTCTGTATCTTCAGCTATCTCTTCATGTAGCGTCAAAAAAATCCCACGAATATCAATCGTCGATACAGATGCCTGGGTCGTGCTCTGTGCCCGGAACAACTCCATTATACGCTCACGATATTTGGTAAGCTGTCCTTTGTGCTGTCGGCTATGAACTTTGTTCTCTACGATAAAGGCCCAACGATTCTGCGGCGACAATATAAAAATATCAATATTATTCCACTCGCATCTAACATCCGCATCACGCATATCGCTTTGCGAAATATGAAGAGCATTGGGTTTTTTACCGCTGTCTCCCTTGATTGCTTCAGACAAAAACGCCCTCAAGAAATGATCACCAAGACCATGCGTCTCTTTTGGATTCAGCAACCAAGCGAGAATGGCAGAGTGGCGAATTTCCATTCCTTCCATCTTCATAACTTTAATTGGATTAAAGCGATTAAGAGAAGCTTCGATACGCTGCAGTGCATCGTTATTGACAAATAACGCCTCTAATTCATCATAACTCGGTGCGCTTTGCGTGATTTTCATTGAGCACATATTTATACTACCAATCTCTAAGACTTCTCATGTAGCAACAAGCAAAGCGAACTTACAAGCACACAGCTTGATAGTTGATTCATTTGATTTAATTAGCATCTAGCCACATAAGTTAAGAAACATCCTTGGCTCCGCATCCGGGGCATCCTACGCGTGATCTTCAATACTATTTGGAGACCATGCAATGGCAACTATCCGGAAACTCAGAGGACGCTGGCAAGCACAAGTTCGCAGACGTGGAATGAAACCACGCTGCAAATCGTTCGACAGCAAAACAGACGCTGAGAAATGGGCGCGTGAGCTTGAGTCACAAGTCGACAAGTTTGGCGCAGCACCAGACACGCGCGTTCTCGAAAGCACAACACTCGGCGAATTGATGAAGCGATACGCCGAAGAAGTATCGCCGTCGAAACGCGGTGCTACTCAGGAGATACAGCGCCTTGGTGTGCTACAGCGTCACGATCTCGCTTATCGGACACTCATAGGCTTGTCTCAACAAGACATTGCATCATTCCGCGATGAACGTCTCAAAACAGTTAAACCTGCTACCACCGTTCGTGAGCTTGCAATTCTCAGCCATGTTCTTGATGTCGCCATGCGTGATTGGGGTTATCCCCTCGCCCAGAACGTCGTGAAGATGATCCGGCGTCCAACAATCAATAATGCTCGGTCGCGTCGTCTTTCTCCATCAGAAGAGCAGCACTTATTAGCCGCCTGTGACGACGGTAGAGTCGCATGCTTCCGTGCGCTGATCATTGTAGCCATTGAGACCGGGATGCGCCGTGGTGAACTTCTGGGACTCAAATGGAGCGATATTTCACATAATCGCCGGGTGATCTCATTAGCACTCACTAAGAACGGAACGAGCCGGGAAGTTCCATTATCGACACGTGCATATAAAGCACTCATGTCACTGCATCAAAATGACAGTGTAGATCAATCCATACCATTCGGGATGACGATCTCAGCCTTTGACCAAACATGGAAACGAGTCATTAAACGCTCCGGTATCATTGATCTAAAATTTCATGATCTTCGCCACGAAGCCGTCAGCCGTTTCTTTGAGCTGGGTCTGAATATTATGGAGGTCAGCACGATTTCCGGACATAAAGAGCTATCAATGCTGAAGCGCTATACGCATCTGAGTGCCGATGCGCTGGTTGGCCGTCTTGGGTAAATGCATCCGGAAGTGGAAACATAATGTTGTCACTACACCCATAAGATTCAAAAAGTGACAACATAGTGCTCGGAAAACGCTCGATTTTGTCAACAAAGCGCAACAAAATTAGCGTTAACATTGATGGAAACGCCCGTTTTTGTTGCGCTATGTTGACAGAGTTTTACCTTATGTTGTCACTTTCGACCAAATTTTGCTGTTTTTGGAAATCTGTCAACATTGGCACGTGAACATTGACTGCCCACCATCAGCAAAAGAGCCATGCGCCAAGCAGCAATTCGAATAGTAGATACATCTACCAACATAATAATCTGAACGTAGCGTTTGCATACACTCAAAACCCTTGTGGCACAGTGACGAAAACATATTTGCAGCTTTTTATCAGGCACCAGCAAATCAGCCTATAAGCTGCAATCTGTCACCATCTTCCGGATATTAATTTTATCACCGGATGACGCTGGATAAATCTCAATCGAAATGATTGGCATGATCTGGACGATTGTCAGAGACGCGCCGCCGTTATCTTTTCTCTGCCCTGGTGAAACGTAGCCTCCTCATTCATCGCACCGCGCTTCAAACCATCTACCGGATTGATGCTGCCGCAACAGTCGAAGTCCTAGACAAATGCAAGCCTAGTGATGGGGATGCCTTCTGGCTTCACCGCATCTTTGTGACTGAAACCTCCCATATTGGAAAATCGACACAGAGACTCACTGACGAGCGTCAGCTAGCCGGCAGCATAATGCAGCAAAAAATACCACGGAGCGCGCCTGCGAGAATCCTCGAGTCAAAGAAATCGATTTTTAAGGTAATCGCCTGCAGCCCGCTTGTTATTCGCTACTATGTAATTTGCAGGATCTTAAATACCCCTTAGATCCGATTTCTCAAAAAAGTTAGACAACTTGCGTCATCTCAAACGAAATCTCGCTATAACAAAAGCATCAGGGAAATCTTCCAAAAAATAACAGCTAAACGAATAGGCCATCATGCTTATTCGAAGGAGAGCTTATGCCTACAAAGAATGATGCGATATCTAGCAGGTTGGACGATCTAATTAAGATGCGCACTCTTTTACATCCGAGAGAGTGGAAAAATGAAGGCACACTGATGATGCAGAGGTGGTTTGACTATAGGTTCACATCTCCATTGTCCCTCACCTTGCAGTTCGGAAAAATTTATCAGGAAAAGTTACGCGCTCACCTTCGGCGCCATGATGACGTTGCGAAAGCGGAGACAGTCAACGGCACCAAAACCTATATTCCTACCGAGCCAGCTAAATGGTTTACGGTTTTATGGAAAGCACGGCAAAGGGCTGACGAGTTCTTCCTCCCTTATGACGCATATATTGAGTTCGCTTTCGATTTTTCGTCACGCCGGAAGAGATACTGGACAATGTTACCCAGCCAGCTCCATCCATCGTCCAAAAATAATGAAGCGTGGTTGGAATGTTATGAAGAATTTTACAATGACCGTGCGCCACCATTGATCCGTGGAGCAGGAGCCATCGCTCAGTATCGTCTGGAAAATAATCTTGATCTCCCGGCACAGATCCAATTTCGTGAGATAATGCTTGAAGTATTAATGGATTCACCACGTTTCATGTCCGATAAAATCGCTGAACGTGTTCATGCAAAAAGGCATATCGATATCTCATCCGCCCTTGAACTCGTAAATGAAGATGATCGGGGCAAAGTTGAAAAGGATGCCTTATCCTCCTTCAATGACGGCTTCTGGTCTGCTGAACCTGTAACGAAATTAACAGCTGCCGAGTTGCTACCAAGTTGTTTCGGTGTATTCGAAACAATCAACGCCGAGGGATCACCTTGTTCAAGCTGCCCCATGGCTAAACAGTGTCAGGCTTTTGGTCGTAAGGCTATGAGTGTAACAGAACGATTAACCGGCGCTGCGTCTCCGGTTTGGGAAAACAAGAAAGCACGTAACCGGAAGAATACCGCCAATTCCCGGCAGAGGGCAGAAGAAGCCTTGTCCGGAACCGGAAACATCCTTTCAAATGCGCCGTGATCTTTGTTATCCGGAGGATGTAAGCGCTTCCTATGGTTCTATTCTCTTTTAAGGATAATAATAACATAGGAAGCGCTTACATCCTCCGGGAAACATGAGGGCTTTCATTCCTCATATAAATGCAGAAGCACTCCGATTCATAACAAACGTATGTGCACAATCTACAAATATATTCCGGTTAGGCTCACCTAAATAATCTCAACAAAATCAATCACTAAACGCGTCTGTTCCGGCGAGGACGACGCTTGTCTATAAGAAGCTGAAATAATGAAATATGATCTCACCACAACACGTCGGCTTTTCCGCAACCGGTTTGAAACATTCGTGGACCATAGTGATGCCTCCGGTGTTTATGTTAACGACGGCGTGCCGTTAACACTTGGTGATGTCTGCAAACTGCTCGAAGACGACACTGAACCGTTTCCTCAGAATTACGATCCGGATTTCCGCAATATCTGCGGTCATGAGTATCTGATCTGGCTTCGTGAACCACGGACATATGGTGAGGTGGCTCGGGTGCTCACCTATCGCTTAAAAGCACATGAAAACGGTGTATTACGTCCGGGTGGTCTCTGGGTATCAGCACTGCTTCACAGCGAGCTGATCCCTCAGACGAACCAGCATGAATAGGTCTAACACATACCGACTTCACCTACAGAAATGTGAATCCGCAAATGTTGCGGATTTGCATCCCATATTCACCCGGCCACATGAACCTGCCCGACCAATCAGTTCAACAACACAAACAGCCAGAAATGAGCACAGGCAAGCGCTAACCACAAGACGGAGGATTACCATTACAGCAGCAGAAGCACGCCTACGACTCGCTATGAGTCAACCAGAGCGCAGTGAAAACTCATCCAACCGTGGCATCTTGCTTGAGTATCCGAATAAGGCTTCGAGGATGGACATTATAGTCCGCCGCAACGGCCGAAACTGTCCGGCCATGTTCTTCAATCGCCATACGCGCAGCAATTCTATCATCTTCAGTCAATGAAGGTTTTCGGCCGATCCTGCTACCTCTCGCACGCGCAACTCTCATTCCGGCTTTGGTGCGTTCGCTGATAATTGCACGCTCAAATTCAGCCATAGCCCCCATAATATGAAAGGTAAACCGACCGCCGGACTTTGAAGTATCTATTGCCTCAGTCAGAGAATGAAATTCAATTCTCTTCGCGGAAAGATCATTGATCAATGTGATCAGATCCACCAATGAGCGCCCGAGCCGATCAAGTCGCCAAACAACCAGCATATCTCCGTCGCGCAATGTATTCAGAGCTTGATTAAGCCCCGGCCGTTCAAATCCAGCACCAGAAATACCGTGATCGCTAAAAATCTCGGTGCATTCAGCTCGTTCCAACGCAGCCATTTGAAGATCAAGATTTTGATCGCTGGTCGATACACGACAATAGCCAATTTTTCACAATCTGACTGCCCTCACTTTTAGCTCATATCAAGCACATTTACTTGACGGGTCAGAAGCCATCATAGGCACTAAACCATTGACTAAAAGGAACCTTTTTGTGCGAGCGGGGTTTTCTGTTGACCACAGGAGACCTGCCAAAGGAAATCAGCAGGTTACTATTAAGGCGAAATAATCGGGTCAGTTATTGCGGAAGGGTTCCCTTTTGTGCAGCCAAACATCATGATTGCAAGGCATATGAAGCTCGTTTCGTTAGCACTGACAGCCTTTACAATTACTCTCGGCACCATGAACGCTTCAAACGCCGAACAAGTAAACATCCCGCTGTTTCTGGAGGCACCAACGGCAGAAACGACCATTGACGCACTCAGAGTGAGTTTCCGCAGTGAACTGGTCGACCAAAACCTGACGGAACGCATAATAACAGAACGACCACGTGTCTCGCTGTCGTGCAATGACAAAAAATTACAGGTTCTCCATCTTTATATACCAAGAGATTTAAACCCTTGGAAATCGCTCACGGAAAGCTTCAGCACAAAAGGCGAAGTGAAATCTGTTGGAGCTTTCTCACCCTTCACCGGAAGTGTGTTGGCCGCAACGATAGGAGAAGGTCTTGATATCTCAATGGATGTTGGTAGCACGGCCGCAGACATTGGCCGATCTTGGTATGACGGGATGCCAATCACGATAGACATTCCATCTGCAGGTGATCTACCGGAACTTAATATTGTTCTATTTGGCGCTGAGCCAAGACCACATTTCAGAACACAAATGGCTGCCGCAATTAAAGCCTGTGAAATCTTATCCGGCTCATGATTTCACTTACAGCAACATGATCAGTTAACCAATTAAAAGGCGCAGCCATTGGCGGTTTATTATTAGAAATTGCTTATATTATGATAGATAAACTATCAAGTTCAAGACACGAGGAGACCGAAGTCTGCCGCCTCTCACTCAAAAACTACCCAACGAAAATAATCGCCCCTGTTTGCGAAATATTCTTTTTGGATAAGCTTGCGCCGGGAGCAGATTTAAAGACTACGAGCTATTTCACTCAAGATATGGATCAATGGTAGATTGCGGGCCAACCGAGTATGCTGGATCTGTTTTATCCGCTGCCGTTCAACTTCTTGCGGTCACCGTTTTTCCCAATAAGTGACCGGCAAATATTCTCAAGCGTTAAAATCAGCGCAGATGACTGGATAATCTCGTTACAGCCAATCTTCGCAACATGCTGGATTGCAAACTAGCTTCTCAGCCCTATTCAAGCTCCTATAATCAGTCCACGAAATTAACTGACGCCTAAGATCGTTTTACTCAAAATCAGAACGCTCGAAGTCAGACGCCGAGCCGCTATACGGCAACGATGGCACCATTGCTTCGCGAGCAACATCATTTAAGCGCTGGCTCCTTGTCTCCCATCCGACATAACTAACTGAGCCACGATGTAGTCGCGGAGTTCCCGAGATCATATATCAGAGAGAGGTGAAAACTCGCTTAGTAACCTGCTCATTAATTAGCAGACCTTGAGTTTTGACTTGTCTGCACAGTTATACTCGGGTTACCAATGTCTTGGGCTTTAGGGGATTTCATGTGAACAACGAAAATAGTGTTTCTACTGCTGACTAAGTATTTTCCGTAAAACAAAAATACGAATTCAAGTGAATAAAAATATTTTTTCGGTTCATATTTAGTTTTGTTTGAGGATAATATTTAGTGAGTAGCAACGTCTATACGCCATATCAGGCAAAATATTTCGCCCATTTCCTTACTCGAGAAGGTGTTGCAACTGAAGAGACTTTGACACAATCGCTTTCTTCAGCACGTGTTGACCTAAACCCTCATCAAGTGGATGCGGCAATGTTTGCTTTGCGTTCACCACTATCAAAAGGCGTTTTGCTTGCAGATGAGGTTGGGCTCGGGAAAACTATCGAAGCTGCGTTAGTCTTAAGCCAGCGTTGGTGGGAACGTCGGCGCAATTTGCTGCTCATTGTCCCCGCGTCACTTCGCAAACAATGGTCAACAGAGCTTTTTGAGAAATTTTCTCTTCCTTCTACAATCCTTGACGCTAAACGCCTTAAGGATTTGCTTGCCATTGGACAGCTTAATCCAATTGGACGCAAAGAGAGCATTATAATTGTCTCTTACGAATTTGCCGCGCGTATTGCTAATCAATTGAAAACAGTTGCCTGGGATCTTGTGATTTTTGATGAAGCTCACAAGCTCCGGAATGTCTATAAAGCGGCAGAAAACTCCCGAGCTGCCGTCTTGCGCGATGCTTTGGAGGGAAGGCATAAACTTCTGCTAACCGCAACGCCTCTGCAAAACAATCTGATGGAACTATATGGTCTCGTCACAATTATTGACGATACCTATTTTGGCTCCGAACAAGCCTTTAGGTCAGAGTTCGGCGGCAAAGGCAATCTCGCTGCGCATACACTTTTACAGCACCGTCTTGAACCAATTTGCAAACGAACTCTAAGACGTCAAATTCAAAAAGCAGGCTTGATCAACTACACAAACCGGTTGCCTAAAACCTTCGACTTCACACCCAGTCAGTTGGAAACTGACCTCTACGAGTCTGTATCTGCCTATCTGCAAAACCCAGAAACTATCGCACTCGGACAAAATGGCAGGCATCTGGTTACCCTGTCGTTGCGCAAAATTCTAGGATCATCATCTTTTGCTATCGCCAAAACTTTAGATAAAATGATCCAACGGCTAGAAGCAAAATTGGTGGTCGACGATGAAACCCTCGATGATATAGACGGTTTCGCCGAAGAGACTGAAGTATGGCGTGACGCGGATAGTTCCGCCGCGTTAGAGGCCGATGCGGTTGAAGATCATTCCGATGACGACATCGAACAAATTGATCCCAAAAAGCTTATGGCAGAAATTGCCGAGCTGACTCGATATCGCAATTTGGCAACATCAATCGATGACAATGCGAAGGGGCGAGCACTGCTTGAATGTCTGCCTACGGTAATGGCAGAAATTGAAGGCAAACAAGGCCAACGCAAAGCAGTGATATTCACAGAATCTGTGCGCACCCAAGCCTACTTGCGCGAACTACTAGAGCAAAATGGCTTTGCCAGGCAAACAGTCGTCCTCAATGGCTCAAACTCGGATAAAGATAGTGCCGCGCTCTATAAGGCGTGGCTTTCCAAGAACCAAGGAACAGAAGTCATCTCTGGTTCTAAGACCGCAGATATGAAAGCCGCCATTGTTGATGCCTTCAAACATGATCGCTCAATTTTGATAGCTACTGAATCGGGTGCTGAAGGCATTAACCTTCAGTTTTGCTCGCTGTTAATCAATTATGATTTGCCCTGGAATCCGCAGCGGGTGGAGCAGCGGATTGGCCGCTGTCATCGCTATGGACAGAAAATTGACGTCACCGTCATTAACTTCCTGAATCGTAAGAATCAGGCCGAAGCGCGCATTCACCAACTACTGGAACAAAAATTCAAGCTCTTTGAAGGCGTGTTTGGTTCATCAGATGAAGTATTGGGTGCAATTGAATCGGGAGTTGATATCGAGCGACGCATTCTAGAAATTATACAGACATGCCGATCGAACGATGAAATCAACGCAGCCTTTGACCTCTTGCAGGAAGAATTCAGCGTAGAGATTGATGCTGCCAAGCAGGATGCACGAGATAAACTTCTTGCCGAAATGGATGAAAAGGTCATTGAGCGCTTGATGAGCCGCAAGGAAGGCGTCCACGCCGCTATTGGTGATTTCCGCCGTGCGCTTATGGGGTTAGCCCGTGCCGAACTGCCCGAAGCTCAGTTCCATATGGATCATGCCGAGCGTTTTGATTACGCAAACACCACTTGGTCTACCGAATGGCCTGAGGCAGAGGATAATGGCTGGCGTTTCTTCCGTCTCGGTGACGGAAGCCTAGCTGATCAGCTGATAGAACAGGCCAAATCCCGAGCCACGCCTGATGCACAGCTGACTTTTGATTATAACGCCTATGCAGGAAATCTTGCCGATGTGGCACAACTATGTGGGCAATCAGGCTGGATGCAGCTCTCAAGGCTAACACTGCACACACCAGCCCGCACATGGGACGAGCTTATCTGTGCGGCCTTTAACGATAGCGGTGAAATGATAAATTCGAGCACTGCCGAACGGATGATGCGTGTGCCAGCTCGAGTAATCGGTATTCCCACTGATACGCCACCCACAACTGCTTTGAATGACATTTCAGAAATACGTCAAGCTGCACTCGTGGGCATTGCGCAACAACGCCTTGGCGAGTTTCTGGATGAAGAAGAAGATCGACTCGACGCTTGGCGCAATGATGCCCGCCTAGCCTATGATCAGCAGATCAAAGATGCGACCAAGGAAGCGAACGAGAAGAACAAGCTCGCTCGCGCCACCAACAATCTCGCTACTAAGCTAGAATTGCAGCGCGAGGCCAAGGCATTGAAGCGTAAGGTGGACGAACTGCAACATCAGATTTATACGCGACTTAAAGAAATCGACAATGAGCGTGAACAGATGCTGGATGCCATTGCTGAAAAGTTGAACCTAACACCTCAGGTCGAGCACCTGTTTACGATACGATGGAGCCTTGTCTGATGGCCAGTAAAACCAAACTTGAACTAACTTGGATTGGCAAAGACAAACGCCCACGGCTGGAACCACGCATCCTGATTGAAGACCAGTCATTATCGCATCATGCCGGGACGCGGCGTGAGGGTGATCACTTCGACAATATGTTGATCCATGGCGACAATCTTCTGGCGCTCAAAGCGTTGGAAACTGACCCAAATGTGTGTGGTAAGGTAAAATGTATATTCATTGACCCCCCATATAATACTGGCTCAGCCTTTGAGCATTATGATGATGGTATAGAGCATTCTCTTTGGCTCAGCATGATGCGGGACAGACTGGAGATATTACGTAAACTTCTCAGTGAAGATGGCTCAATATGGATTACAATTGATGATAACGAGGTGCATTATCTCAAAGTGCTCTGTGATGAATTATTTGGTCGCCGTTGTTTCATCACAGATGCTGTATGGCGCACATCTGACAATAGCAATAACAATGCTACAAAGTTCTCTCAAGATCACAATAATGTTCTTGTTTATGGGAAAAATCCAGAGTGGAGGCCCAAATTCTTAAACGCGCCTGACAAGCGTAAACACTTTAAAAATCCGGATAACGATCCACGCGGCCCATGGTTTGACGGTAATCCTGTTAACAATCCAGCTTTAAGACCAAATTTAAAATTCAATATAACTGCTCCCAACGGAAATATTATTAAACATCCTCCAAATGGATGGCGTTGGTCGATGGAAACAATCTTAGAGAAAATGAAAACGGGTGAAATTCGCTATTCATCTGATGGCATGCGCCTTATCCGTCGAACTTATCTTGCTGATATGGATAAAGGACTGCCACCAACAACACTTTGGACCGACCTCCAAGAAACGGGTCACAATCGTCAAGCTAAGTATGAGCTAAAAAATCTTTTTCCAGAAATTCCAGTAACCTCATTATTTAGCACTCCGAAACCAGAAAAGCTAATTCACAAAATTCTAGAGCTTGCAACGAACAATGGCGATCTCGTGCTAGACTCCTTCGCGGGATCAGGCACCACGGGTGCAGTGGCTCACAAAATGGGTCGCCGCTGGATCATGGTTGAATTAGGCGAACATGCCAAAACTCATATCGTGCCACGTATGCAGAAAGTCATCGACAACACCGATAAGGGTGGCGTGACCGAGGCGACTAATTGGAAAGGTGGCGGCGGCTATCGCTTCTACAAACTCGCGCCCTCGCTTTTGCAAAAAGACAAGTGGGGCAATTGGATAATCAGCAAAGATTATAATGCGGAAATGCTGGCAGAAGCCATGTGCAAGCATTTCAACTATACCTATGCACCATCAACTGATCACTATTGGATTCACGGCCAAGCCTCTGAAGCCGCCTATATCTATGTGACAACCAACAGTCTGACCTTCGAACAACTGCGCACCATTTCGGAAGAAGTGGGCGAGAATCGTAGCCTGTTGATTTGCTGTATGGCTTATGAAGCGGCGGGAGATGACCTTCCAAATCTGACTATCCGAAAAATCCCGCGTGTTGTTCTCGATCGCTGCGAATGGGGCAAAGATGATTATTCACTGAAGATTGCTGCGCTGCCCATGGCGATAGACGACCCCGATGAGGACACTGCACCTGCAGCCACGAAACAGAAAAAGACCAAAGCAGGAATGCTTGAGCCCGATTTATTCGGCACTTCTGGGGAGGAGTGAATATGCAAATTATTGATCCTAAACGCGCTGTCGCTCAAATCATCCAACGTCTGTCATTAAGAAAACCGCAAGCTGAAGCTCTACGCCGCCTCGACAATATCGTGGACCTTATTGCTCCCGGCCATGACACCGACGTCACGGCTGCGCGTGAGACTATTCGTGAAGCCTATGGCAATTTGAATGACGCAACGTTTGAGGATTTTGAGCGCGCTTTCCCTTCAGTCTGCTTCTCTTTGGCAACGGGCGTAGGTAAGACGCGCCTGATGGGCGCGTTCATCAGCTATTTGCATATGATCGGCAAGAGCCGGAACTTTTTCATCTTGGCGCCAAATCTGACCATCTACGAAAAGCTGCTGTCTGACTTTGACCCGCGCAGTTCTAAATATGTTTTCCGTGGCATTGAGGTTTTTGCCCATAACCCGCCTTTGATCGTTAATGCTGAAAACTATGAGGAGGGTCGCGGCGTGCGCGGCACCGATCTTTATGGTCGCGAAAGCGTCATCATCAATATTTTCAACATTTCCAAAATCAATTCGGAAGTGCGCGGCGGTAATTCCCCTCGTATCAAACGCTTGCAAGAATATATTGGTGATAGCTATTTCGCCTATCTCTCCGAGCTTGATGATCTCGTTCTTCTGATGGATGAAGCTCACCGCTATCGTGGCACAGCTGGCTTCAAAGCAATTGAAGAGCTGAACCCTATTTTAGGATTGGAGTTAACCGCGACGCCAAAGACTACAGGGGCGAAACCTCAGCCTTTCAAAAATGTTGTCTACAATTACGATCTCCCTGATGCGATGGAAGACGGCTATGTCAAAGAGCCTGCCGTTGGCACGCGCGCGAACTTTGACCCTAAGTCGGTTAATGAAGACACGCTCGAACGCATTATGCTGGAAGACGGTGTTCACTACCACGAACATGTGAAGGTCGCATTGGAGACCTATGCTGCGAACCACGATAAGCCTATCGTCCGTCCGTTTATGCTGGTGGTAACTCAAACAACCGCACATGCCAGCAACGTGAAGCAGTTTGTAGAATCTGATGATTTCTTCGGTGGTCGCTATAAAGGTCGTGTTATTGAAGTTCACTCAAAAACATCTGGCGAAGAGTCGGATGATAACGCGCAGAAACTACTGAATATCGAGAAAAGTGGCGATACCGATATCGTCATTCACGTCAACAAGCTGAAAGAAGGTTGGGACGTCACAAATCTCTTCACGATAGTGCCTTTGCGCGCCTATGCATCGGAAATCCTGACCGAGCAAACATTAGGTCGCGGACTGCGTCTACCCTACGGCAAACGCACCGGCGTGGCCGAAGTCGATCAGTTGACTGTTATCGCACATGACCGTTTCAATGCTCTCATTGAGAAAGCAAAGGAAGAGAACGGTATCACTAAGAAACTGAAAACCGTTTATATCGGTGAAGGTGGCGACGTATCTACCAGTAAGCCTGTAGTTATAACGGCACCTAATGTCGTGCAGCATATGGTTCAGAGTATGATCCATATGCCTGTTAGCAATCCTACGGAAGTCAGCTACACGTCGCCAACAACAACGTCTACACATGGTTTATCTGAAGCTCCGGCCCACTTTAAGCTGGGAACACCGGAAGAAATTCAGCTCGCGGAAGTCGCAATTCAAGTTGTTGTTCAACAAACGGCCAAGCAGGTTTCAACACTGTCTGATCTGAACAAGCCCGAAGTGCAAGCAGCAATCGTTAAAGCCGTGCAGGGTTCGCAACCTGTGCAAGCAGTGCTGTTTCCGGTCGAGACTAAAAAAGCAGAAGAAATCATCAAGGTAATTTGCGAGCAGTTCGTCGAGCGGATAATCCCCATTCCAGCCCTAACAATCACGCCAACAGAACAAATCTCTTTCGGCTTCAAGGCTTTCGATCTTGATCTAAAGAATTGGAATTACCAACCCTTAGCGCAAGAACTGCTGGTTCAAATACTGCGCACCGAAAAGACACAAACAATCATCGGCAATGCCAATGGTGAACAGCAGGAACGATTAGAAGACTATATCGTTACCAAGCTGATAGATTTCCCTGAGATTGATTATGACAGTCATGCTGATGTTCTTTATTATCTAGCCAGTCAAGTGGTTACACACTTTGCAACCAAATATGACAATCCAGAGGATTTAAGCAGTGTTCTGCAGAGTCATTCCAAACAAATGGCAGAGCGTATTTTTGCAGACATGAAGAAAAACATGTGGCGCGATCAAACAAACTATCGCGTGACCGTAAATGCTGCTTTTCAAGACTTACGCCCACAAACTTACGATGGCGCCGGTAGTCAATATGCGCTCAACTTTCGCACAGCGCCGTCAAAGCTCTCAGAAATTAAAAAATATATCTTCAATGGCTTCAGTAAGTCTTGCTACCATCTCGTAAAGTTTGACTCAGACACCGAGCGCAAAATGTCAGAGTTGTTAGAAAAAGAAACGAGTGTAAAGCTTTGGATGAAGCCCGGTCCAAATCAATTCAAACTGTATGATACGGATGGACTACCCTATCAGCCAGATTTTGTGATCGAGACAGATACAGATTTTCTCATCATCGAGACTAAACGATCCGATGAAATGACTGACCCCGATGTGCTGCGCAAAGCTGAAACTGCAGCGCTTTGGGCTCATATCGCGACTGAGTTCCACGCGCGACCAACTCACGGAAAGCCTTGGTCCTATCTTCTAATTCCTCATACGAAGGTCTCTCACAGCGCGACACTTGCCGGACTAATGGCGGCTCATACGTATGCAGCTGATGCCGAACTTCTCATGCGTTATGAAATCGAATCGAAGGCTACATAATGATGAACTCAGAAATAGCACGGGACCATCTACAGCAATCACCTTTACGCATAGGTGTCTCTAGCAGAGCGTTATTTTCACTCGAGGAAGAGAACCGAATTTTTAACGATCATGGTGTTGATGCATACTGCCAATATCAGTTGGACAATGAGAACGAATTTTTGTCGCAAGGGAGCGCTTTTCCGGTAATCAAGCGACTTCTTGCGCTCAATGAGCATAGCAAAAAACCTCTCGTAGAGGTTATACTTATGTCTAAAAATTCACCAGATTTATCATTACGCGCATTTAACTCTATTGAAAAATATGCACTTCCGATCAAGCTTGGCAGCTTTACTAGTGGTCGTTCTTTAGCGCCATTCGTGGATGCTTGGGAAATTGATCTATTTCTTTCTAATGACCCCGAAGATGTCACCGCTGCGGTAAAGGCAGGTTCTGCGGCTGCAAAATTAGGTGAAATCCCAACGATTACTAGCGAAGATGATCCGGAGGAAGTTCGCATTGCATTTGACGGCGATGCAGTATTGTTTAGTCCAGAATCTGACAAGATCTATGAGGATTATGGCCTAGAGGCATTTCTTGAACATGAAACCCAAAAAGCTCAAGAACCAATGAGTGGTGGGCCGCTTGGTGGTTTCTTAAAGAAACTTAGTTTGTTGCGCCTTATCCATTTAGACGAACGTCAAATTAGTAAGGTTCGTTTATCAATAGTAACGGCTCGTAATGCACCTGCACATAAACGCGTTATTCATACCTTACGCGCTTGGGGAACACCTGTAGACGAGGCTCACTTTGTTGGCTCTAATCCTAAAGGCCCAATTCTAAAAGCTTCACGAGCTCATATTTTCTTCGACGATCAAGAAAAACATATTCTAGGTGCAGCTAAACATGTTGCAGCTGGCCACGTTCCAGGACCACATAAAGCCGATAAACCAATCATTCCTGCAGGATGATCTTAGAACACTTAAATCCGTCACGTCCGAGCCACACAAGCTAGACCGTCTACATATAATCAGATCATGCCCGCTCAAATGCTGCATAAAAAACGCTATATTAATTGAACTCACCGGTTCTTCAGCAAGACAGCAAAGCAATAAAGCCCCAAAACCCCGCACTCGAAATGCGGCGTGGGGGCAACTCCATCGTGGGTTCGAATCCCACCCTCTCCGCCAGTTATTTCTATTAAATCAAATAATTATTGAATGATAATTCACTTTAATTGGCTTGACTTACACTATCTGCCGGCCATTATCAGTCAGAAACCACATTAGCAGTGCGAAGAAGGTCACACTGAAATACGGACTGCGCAGTTACCCATATTCGGATTATAACAACGATAAGTGGCCTTTCCTGCCGCTTTGGCCGCATATAAAGCCGTATCTGCATTCACAAAGACGTCTTGTGCTGAATCACCAGCTACTCTTGCGATACCAATTGATGCTCCGAGCTTCAGGAATTGCTTCTCGAATATGAACGGCTCGCTCAGACAATCAATAATCCGCTGTGCAAATTTTTGAACAGCTTTTATGTCCTGAATTTCACTAGTGATAATGGCAAACTCATCACCACCAATTCTGAATATCTCTTTATAAGAGTGATTAATCGATTTTAGTCGATTACTTATTTCTTTCAGACATTCATCACCTGCGATGTGGCCATATTCATCATTGATCGGCTTGAACCCATCCAAGTCGATTAACAACAGAAATCCATGTCCACTAGCTACTTGATCGCCTTGAATGGCAGATGATAGTTTCAGAAGGAATTGGCTTTTGTTCGCTAAACCAGTCATCTGATCATATTCCGCAAGATACATCATATGATCAAATGACAGTTTTTGATCAGTGATATCTTGTTTCATGCCAAAAATCCGAACAGGTATGTCGTTCTGACACTCAATTGATGCCGTAATACGTATCCAGCGGCTTTTACCGCCAAAAGTTATTATTTCAGCTTCCAATGTAAAACCACTACGCGCAGCAATTGCATCTGAACGTCGCTTCACAAGCTCCGCACGAGAGGCTTCAGTATAACAAGCCAAAGTATGAGACCTATCAAGTCGAGTTCCTCGCGGCAATTCAAACAGATCATAGGTATAATCAGACCAAGTCAATTCCTCAGTAGGTAATGCGCACTCCCAAATACCTATTTGTGCAACGATAGAAGACTGACCATATATCTTTTTATAGTGTGAAAATGTTTGAGCTTGCTCTTTTATCAGCTTCTCTTTTTCAGCCAACTCTTGCTTTAAACGTTTGATTTCTTTCTGAAGCTGGCTCGGCATAAAAAGTCCTACTGCTTGTTACAGCTGAAATTATAAATAAACATAACTTCTAAATTATTAAACTTCCAAAAACATACTTCAGCATGAACCTTTCTAGGTCACGCAATACAAAGGCCATATGATGTAAATTGGCATAAATTTGTGACATTGCGCGAATAAGCACCACACTCATAGAAATGACATTAATGTGCTTATAGCGGCACAAACGGCTTTGATTGAGTGCAAAAAATCAACGCAGCAAACATTAATCATTAGTATAAGTTAAATGAAATTTTTTTTGAACTGTATTGGTATGTGCATGAACATAAGCACATTAAAAAAGAAAGCCAATAAACTATACTGAACAATAATTTCTAAACATTTTTCCGCCATCAGAGATTATACAAGAGTTAGCAGAAGAGGTTTTGCCTTTATTTCACTCGATTGCTGGTCCTGCTCCATCAAACATAACGTGGTAGATTGTCACCATTTTATGCATTCAAAATATTCAAGCGGAACATTGCTCATGCCGGTATGTTTTTATTCAGGCTGTATTCGGACGCCTATCGGTGAGCTGACCGTTATTGTGAATGATCAGGGGGCGGTTATGCGC
>WPCJ01365512.1_pt1 | contig 204234 bp, 200 predicted proteins | sample 5399831 | NCBI WGS metagenome assembly WPCJ01 (sample SAMN12869470, study PRJNA574797) | sludge metagenome | isolation source: wastewater treatment of pH10 | place: China:Beijing | collected 2019-05-20 | reverse complement strand
GGGCCGGGCGGCGGCTCGACCACCTTGAGCACCGTGCCTTCCGGCATCGCGGCTGACGCGATCCTGCGCCGGATGTCGAGCGCGATATCGTGGCTGGCGCGGGCGCGCTCGCCCTTGGGCTTCAGGTTGATGGCGACGTCGCCCGTCTGCGGCTCGGTGCGGTGGAAATAGTGCCGGACCAGCCCGTTGAAATTGAACGGCGCGGCGGCCCCGGCATGGGTCTGGACCGAGCGCACCTCGTCCATCTCCAGCACGATCGCGGCGATGCGCTGCGCGGCCGCGTCGGTCGCCTCGACGGAGGAGCCTTCCGGCAGGTCGACGATGACGGCAAGCTCGGACTTGTTGTCGAACGGCAGCAGCTTGACGGTCACGTCCCTGGTGTAGAACAGGGCGAGCGACCCCAGCGTCAGCGCGCCGACGACCAGCAGGAACAGCCAGCTTCGGCCCTTCGACGCCAGCACCGGCCGCGCGACCGTCGCGTAGAGACGCCCGAGCGCGCCGCCCTGCGCATGATCGCCACCATGGCCGTGAAGGGGAGCCTTGCCCGCCACCTTGAGCATCAGCCACGGCGTGACCATCACCGCGACGAAGAACGAGAAGATCATCGCCGCCGAGGCGTTGGCCGGGATCGGGCTCATGTAGGGGCCCATCATGCCCGACACGAACAGCATCGGCAAAAGCGCCGCCACCACGGTCAGCGTGGCGACGATGGTCGGGTTGCCGACCTCGGCCACCGCCTCGATCGCCGCCGTCCTGCGGTCGCGGCCGTCGCCCATGCCCCAGTGGCGGGCGATGTTCTCGATGACGACGATGGCGTCGTCGACCAGGATGCCGATGGAGAAGATCAGCGCGAACAGCGACACGCGGTTGAGCGTGTAGCCCATCGCCCAGGAGGCGAAGAGCGTCAGCAGGATGGTGACGGGAATGACCACCGCGACCACCACCGCCTCGCGGCGGCCGATGGCGACCCACACCAGCAGGATGATCGAGACGGTCGCTAGGCCGAGATGGAACAGAAGCTCGTTGGCCTTTTCGTCGGCGGTCTCGCCGTAGTTGCGGGTCACCTCGACGGTGATCTCGCCGGGTATCAACGAGCCCTGCATCTCGGCGACACGGTGCAGGATCGTCTCGGCAACGGTGACGGCGTTAGAGCCTGCGCGCTTGGCGACGGCAAGCGTCACCGCCGGCACGCGTACGGGCGCACCGTCCTCGCTGCGCGTGACGGTCGAGACCAGCGCCCCGTCGACATCGGCGGCGAACTCGACCGTAGCGACGTCACGGACATAGACCGGGCGGCCGTCGCGCGAGGTCACAAGAAGATCGCCGATCGCAGCCGGCGTGGCGAGCGTCTCGCCCGCTGCGAGCATGATCTGCTGGCCGCCATCATGCACACGCCCGGCCGGGAAGCTGCGATTGGCTCCCTGCACCTTGCCGGCCAGCTGCTGCAACGTGACGCCATAGAGCGCCAGCCGCGCGGGGTCCGGAGCGATGCGGATCATCTCGTCCACGGCCCCGACCAGATATGAAATGCCGACATCCTCGATCTTGGCAATCTCGGTCTTCAGTTCGCGCGCTACCCGCGTCAGGTCGTTGGGACCGATGCGGCCGGCGGCAGCGGGCGTCGGTGTCAGCGTCAGCGTGGCGATGGCGACGTCGTCGATGCCGCGGCCGATGATTTGCGGTTCCGGTATGCCGACGGGGATGCGGTCCATATTGGCGCGCAGCTTGTCATGGACCCTGAGCACGGCGGCATCCGCCGAAGTGCCCACTAGGAAACGCGCCGTCACCAGCACCTGGTCGTCAGCAGTCTGGGAATAGACATGTTCGACGCCGTCGATGCCCTTGACGATGATCTCCAGCGGCTCGGTGATAAGCTTGACGGCGTCTTCTGCCTTAAGCCCGTCCGCGCGCACCGCGATGTCGACCATCGGTACCGAAATCTGCGGCTCCTCCTCGCGCGGCAGCGCCGACAGCGCCACCAGCCCGAAGACGAAGGCTGCGATGAGGAACAGCGGCGTCAGTGGCGAGGTGATGAAGGCGCGCGTCAGCACGCCGGCGATACCAAGACCGTGAGAACCGGGACGCGGAGACGACGAGGACATTACGGCACGACGATTGTTTCGCCGGCGGCGAGACCGGCCAGGATTTCGACGAAGGCGACGCCGTCGCGCATGATGGTCTCACCCGGGACCACGGCACGCTCGACTTCCGCGCCGTCGACGACGACACGCACGAAATCGAGCCCGGAACGGATGGAAATCGCGCCTCGCGGCACCAGCAGGGCCTCACGGCTGCCGACCGGCACCTCCACGGGGATGCGTGCGTCGACAAAGGCATTTTCAAGCCCGTCGACCTCGACATCGGCGATGACACGGCCATTCTCGATCTGCGGATAGATCCTGGCGAGCCGACCCTGCATCTCAGTCCCGATATCGATACGCAGCTGCGCACCCTTCTTCAGGTCGCCGGCATGGCGCTCGGGAATGGCCAGCCGCAGGAACAATCCGCCGCCTCCGATGGTCGCGGCGGGTTCGCCGGCCATGATGACCGCGCCCTTGGTTACGGGCACGGTGAGCACGCGGCCGGAGGCAGGCGCCAATACGGCGCCCTCCTCGCCCTGCTGGACGACGACCGACCGTTGCGCCTCCACCGCCGCGATCTGGTTCCGAACCACATCGACGTCGGTGCGAAGCTGTTCCAGCCGCTGGGCGGCGATGACGCCACGCTCGACAAGCGACAAGCCCCGCTTGAGCTCGGCCTCCGCCTTTTCGAGCTGGGCGGAAAGGGCGCGAAGCTGCGCATCGTAGTTGGCAATCTGGAAGGCGATCTTGTCATCCTGCACCACGGCGATGCGCTGGCCGGCCTCGACCATATCGCCTTCGGACACCAGCAGTTCTGCGACGGTGCCGCCTAGCCGTGCCCGAGCCGGCACTAGGTCGCGCGCCTCGACCCGGCCATAGACTGCCTTCCATTCGAGCACTGTCTGCGGGGCAAGCACCTGGGTTTCGGCCGCAATCGCGGGAGCCGACGCTACAAGGGCCGCGGCAAGGAACAGGGAACGCATGATCGCTGTCTTTCAGGTTTCCGGCACCCGCCGAGTGAAACCGACAGGCGCCGTTAATTCAGAAGATCGTCAAAAGCACCTAGAAGGCACAGCCGGGCTTGATGCCAAAGCGCTTCATGATCATCGCCGCCGGGCAGAAGCCGGTAAACGCCGATTGCAGAAGATTGGCGCCGACGAAGACGGTGAGCCATACGAATAGTGGCGACACCCATACGGTCAGCGCCACGGAAAGCAGAATCATGATGCCGGCAAAGGCGAAGATCGAGCGGTCGAGGGTCATTGGACGTCTCCTGTGGTAAATCTATTTGTTCATATATACGAATATACGTATCTAATGCAAGAGACTACGGAAACCCCGTTTCCGCCAAGGGATATGAGGTGGAGCGCATACTCTCCCGGCGGGGTGACCTCCCGTGGTGCCCGGCCGTGGCCGCGACCAGCCACACAAGGGACAGTCGCCGGTCCGGCATGTTCCCGGCATCGAGGCTTACGATGCCGGCGATCCGATCTCAGCCGCCAGGGCTGCAGAACGACCCATAAAGCACCTCCACCACCTGACGGGCGACGTCGCTTTCGATCCTGTACCAGATCGTCTGTCCCTCGCGCCGTCCGGCGATGATCCCGTCGCGGCGCAGAAGCGCCAGATGCTGGGATACGGTCGAATCACGGATGCCGAGGAACTCCGCAAGCTGGCCGACCGATTTCTCACCGTCGATCAGACGACACAAGATCATCAGCCGGTGCTGATTGGAAAGCGCCTTCAGCAGCTCGCTCGCCTGATCGGCGGCGCCACGCATGATATCGGGATCAAATTTCGTATCAATATTCATATTTTCGTATATACACTTCTTCGAAAATACCGTCAATATGGGAGGCGGGAGCCGGCTTGCTATAGGAAGCCCGCACACTGAACTACGGCTTGACGGTCTGCCACCAGCGCTCGACCGAAGCACCGTCGCCATCGAGCCATGAGATCGTGGGAGCGAATTGCTTCCAGGCTTCCATATGTCTGGGCGAAACCGTCGTAAGCAGCGGCTTGCCATTGGCGAGCGCGGCCGCAAAAGCGGCCCAGAGACCCTGCTGCGTCGCCTCCATCTTGCCGAACTTGCTGATGATCACGACGTCGGCCGGAGTGATCTGGTCCAGCAAATCCGCGCAGGCATCATCCAGCCCTTTTACGTCGAGATGGCAGGTTTTGCCGACAGGCGGTTCGTCCAGGCCAATCGAATACCGGTTGCCCGAGCCGATATCGCGCAGGACGCCGGCGCTGCATATGCCTTCGAGATCGCTGTTTTCCGCCAGAACGCCCGCAACTTTCGCCCCGGCTCGTCGCAAACCAACTGTAGCCTCAGCGAGCAGCGCCTGGGTATCCACCCCCTCGCGGTTGGCGATAGCAGCAATTTTTCCCTGTCCGGCCATGATAGAGACAGCATAGCACGAAACCGCGCCTTGGCATGCTCCTGATAGTCGCAGGGGTCAGCGCCCCTCCTCGATCCTTGGCAGGAGCCATGCCAGCAAACCGGCAAGCGGCAGGAAAGAACAGATCCTGTACACCTGCTCGATGCCGATGCTGTCAGCCATTCCACCGAGAATGGCCGCGGCGATGCCTCCCAGTCCGAAATTGAGGCCGTAGAACAAACCTCCGACCAGACCTATGCGGTTCGGCACGAGTTCCATGGCGTAGATCAGGATGGAGGCGAAGGCACTCGCCATGATCAGGTTGATCATGATCGTCAGCACGCCCGTCCAGAAGAAGTCCGCATAGGGCAGCAGCAGCGTGAGCGGCAGCGGACCGAGAACGGAAATCCAGATGATACGATAGCGCCCGATCCTGTCTCCGACGATGCCGCCGATCAGCGCGCCGGCAGCCGACGACAGCATGAAGACGAACAGCATCAGCTGTGACGTCTGGATCGAAACACCGAAACGGTCGATCAGATAGAAGGTGTAGAACGACCTGAAGCTTTCGCCATAGGCGTTCTTCGAGAACATCAGCAACGTAAGCACCGTCAGTCCGAGCGCGATGGTCGCGGCGGAGTGAGGCGCATGGGCCCGCGCCGTCGTGGCAAGTGCGGCCCTTGCGGTCTCTATATGATTGCGGATCGCCGTATGTTTTCCGGCCATCCAGACCATGAGCACCATCGCCAGAAGCGCCAGAACCGAAAACCAGGACAGGCTCGCCTGTCCGCGCGGTACGATGATGAGCGCCGCCAGCAGGGGCCCGAGTGCGCCGCCGGCCTGCCCGCCAACCTGGAAAAGCCCCTGCCCGAGCCCCTGCCGGCCGCCCGCAGCGTAGCGCGCCATGCGGGTCGCCTCGGGATGAAAGATCGACGAACCTATTCCGATGCACGCAACCGATAGGAGAATGAACGTGTAGTCCGATGCGAAAGCTAGGGAAACGAGACCGGCAAACGTGAAGCTCATTCCCACGACTGTCGAATAAGGCATCGGGTGCTTGTCCGTTACATGCCCGACCACGGGCTGGAGGAGGGAACCGGCGATCTGAAAGGTCAGCGTGATCATCCCGATCTGCACGAAATCAAGCGAATAGGTGTCCTTGATGATCGGATAGATAGCCGGGATCAGCGACTGCATCAGATCATTGAGCAGATGCGTCAGGCTCAGGACCAACAGGACCGCGAGATGTGTCCTTGGGCGGGAAATGGTCTGGGCAGGGGCATTCATTTTCCGGTTCCGGCTTCAAGAATTCGATCTGGTCGCAAGGCATTTCTGAAAATCGGGGTTTCTTGTATCCGGCAATACTCCAATTCCGTCCAATCTGTCTTCCAGACGGCTGGATGCCGGGCAGCCCGAACCGCTCTCCCAGAGAGATCCCCCCGGTACATCCTGTCTTAAATGAATGTCACGCCATGCGCGCAAAGCAAAATGCCTCGGCGGATCTCTCAGCCTGAATTCGTGGAAATGGTCGCGGCTATTCGCTCGTCATGAATGCAATAATTTTGCATTTATCTGGCAATTAATTGCGTTTGTCACACTCGATCCAAGGGTCGAAACTGTCGCCATCCAATAGCTGTTTTCCAGCAAGCGAGGCGAGCAGGGGCTGGCCACGATCGTCCGTGCAGAAAGAGCAGGTGGTCCACCATGGCGAACACGACCGCATTTCCCGACGATCACAAGCCTCCGTTCCTCACCCGCTGGCTGTTTTCGACCAACCACAAGGACATAGGGACGCTTTATCTCGGGTTCTCCATTCTGGCCGGCGTGCTGGGAACCGGTCTGTCGCTGCTGCTGCGCATGGAGTTGCAGGAGCCGGGCATGCAGATATTCGCCGACCCCGGCACCTATAACGTCATCGTCAGCGCCCACGGCCTGGTCATGATCTTCTTCGTCATCATGCCGGCGCTGATAGGCGGCTTCGGCAACTGGATGGTGCCGCTCATGATCGGCGCGCCAGACATGGCCTTCCCGCGCATGAACAATATCTCGTTCTGGCTTCTGGTGGTTTCGCTCGTCTTGTTCGTGATATCGATGTTCGTGCCGGGCGCACCCGGCGTCGACGGACATGGCGGCGGCTGGACACTCTATCCGCCCTACTCGACGAACGGCCAGCCCGGTCCAGCCGTCGATCTCGTCATCCTGTCAATCCACGTCGCCGGCGCTTCCTCCATCCTCGGCGCCATCAACTTCATCACCACCATCCTCAACATGCGCGCTCCGGGCATGACGATGCACAAGATGCCGCTGCTCGGCTGGTCGATGCTGGTGACGGCGTTCATGCTTCTGTTTGCGTTGCCGGTTCTGGCCGGCGCCATCACGATGCTGCTGACCGACCGCAACTTCGGCACATCATTCTTCGCTCCCGAAAGCGGCGGCGACCCCATCCTCTACCAGCATCTGTTCTGGTTCTTCGGTCATCCCGAAGTCTACATCATGATCCTGCCCGGCTTCGGCATTATCAGCCACGTCATATCGACCTTCGCCAAAAAACCCATCTTCGGCTATCTCGGCATGGTCTACGCGATGGTTGCGATCGGCATGATCGGTTTCGTGGTGTGGGCGCACCATATGTTCACGACAGGCATCTCGATCCAGTCCCAGCGCTATTTCGCCCTTGCCTCGATGATCATCGCCGTGCCTACGGGAGTGAAGGTTTTCTCCTGGGTGGCCACCATGTGGGGCGGTTCGATCACCTTCAAGACCCCGATGCTGTGGGCGACCGGCTTCGTGCTTTTGTTCACGATCGGCGGCGTGACCGGCGTCATGATAGCCAATCCGGGTGTCGATCGCCTGATGCACGACACCTACTACGTGGTGGCCCATTTTCACTACGTGATGTCGCTGGGCTCCGCCTTCGCGATCTTTGCCGGCTTCTACTACTGGTTCCCGAAAATGTCCGGCTACATGTACAATGAAACGCTCGGTAAGCTGCATTTCTGGGTGACTTTCATAGGCGTCAACCTCGTCTTCTTCCCGCAGCATTTCCTTGGAATGGCCGGCATGCCGCGCCGCTACGCGGACTACCCGGACGCATTTGAAGGATGGAATTTCATATCGTCCGTAGGGTCCTATATCTCCACGGCCGCGCTGCTCATCTTCTTCGTGGTGATCGCCGAGGCCTTTGCCCGCAAGCGCGTGACCAGCGCGAATCCATGGGGAGCAGGCGCGACAACGCTGGAATGGACGCTTTCCTCACCGCCGCCTTACCACCAGTTCCAATCGCTGCCGCGCATCACGTGACCGATCGAAACCTGCGCGCTCGCTAACGCTTATCCTCCGGAGAAGCCGACGAACGAGGCGAAGGCACGGGATCGAGAATGTCGGAGAATGCAGTGCGCAGTATCGCCTCGTCACGTTCGTCCGATACGACCACGAATATCTCGCCGCGATATTTCTCGATCCAGTGGTGGCCGGAACCATGCAGGCGCAAATAGTCTCCTACGCAGGCGATCGTGGAATAGCCCAGACCTTCATGAAGCAGAAATTTCATTTGTGGACAGCGTCCTGACTGAAGGGCCCAGCAAGCATCAGCTCGGTCGATACCAGCCGGCTATCTCAAGGCTATTACGCCATCGATCCATCCAGCAAATGAATATGGCGATCTTTTAAATGCAGTTTTTATGCTATCTTTTGGCAATATGGACATTGAACTTGCGCGAACCTTCATAGAGATCGTGACAACAGGCAGCTTCGTCAGGGCCGCCGAACGCCTGAATGTCGCACAGACGACCGTGAGCGCGCGAATCCGCAACCTCGAACAACAGCTCGGGCGGCCGCTTTTCGTCCGCCACAAGGGCGGCGCCTCCCTCACGCCCGCTGGCGAACAGTTCCTGCGCCATGCGCCGACATTCATCCAGCTATGGCAACGCACGCTTCAGCAGGTCGCCGTGCCGACCGGCAGCCGTGCCGTACTAACGATCGGCAGCGAATTCAGCCTTTGGGATCCGCTGCTTCTCCACTGGGTGCAGTGGATACGCCGGTCGCTCAAGGACGTCTCCCTTCGCGTGCACGTGGACGTACCGCGCGACCTGATCAAACAGGTGGCGTCGGGGATGATCGATGTGGCGCTCATGTACGCACCCCAGCATCAGCCCGGCCTCAAGATCGATCTGCTGCTGGAGGAAAAGCTTGTCCTTGTGACGACCGATCTCGACGCTCATTCCCGCAACGAGACCGACTATGTGCATATGGATTGGGGCGCGGATTTCATGCTTCACCACGGGCTCGAATTGCCCGACCTCGCGCCAGACCTCTTTATAGACCTCGGCCCTATGGCTTTGCGCTATATTCTTTCGGCCGGCGGTTCCGGCTATTTCAGGATGAGCGCGGCACAGGCCTACATGGCGGAAGGCCGTCTCTTCCTGGTGCCGGACGCCCCGCAGTTCTCCTATCCGGTCTATGCGGTGCGTTCCGCCAATGCCAATGTGGACGAAAGCATCGTCGGCGCCGCCTTGACCGGATTGCATGGCATTGCCGAGGGCTGGTCAGAACTGGGCTGATGCTGCGGGGCGAGATTTTGGAGCCTCGGCGCTTTCCACGCTTGCGTTCATCCCGCCCCGTGCGATCGCTCGGCCATCAGCAGGGCAATCTCCGCACCGATCTTGAGATCGTCCTCGGCGCCGAATGCGTGCCGGCGGAGCATACCCGTCCGATCAATCAGAACGAGGCTTGGCGTGCCGCGCATGCCATAGGCAGCCATGGTACGCGGAATCGGTTCGTTTTCGCCAGGCCGATCGACGGCGATCGGAAATCCCAGCCGGTATTCGTGGATGAAGGCCGCAAGCGATACTGGCGTCATCGCCTCATGATGCTCGAATACGGTGTGGATACCGATGACAGCGACCTCATCGCGCGAAAAGGTCGCCGCGATCTTCTTCGCCTGCGGCAGGCCGGTCGCCACGCAACCGGGACACAGCATCTGGAAAGCATGGAGCACGACCACCTTGCCGCGCAGGCCGGCCAGCGTCGGCGGTTCGCTGGTATTGAACCACTGCACAACATCCAGTTCCGGAGCTGGTGTGTTCGACATTTCGGACCTCCATTCCTGCTGAGTGCCCGGCATCCGCACAACTCCTTCGTGCGGATGCCGGTTCATCGTTACGGCAACCGGTTCGTCATGCGCCTTGCCTGAGGTCGGAAAGCGCTGCGCCGAAATTGATATGATAGGGAGTGCCGCCCATCACCAGCGCAGGCACCGACCTGACGCCCGCCGCCTCGGCCTCGGCGATCCTGCCCGGCTGCTGACCGAGATGGACGATCTCTACCGCATATTCAGCCGGGTCGAGCGCATGCGCCAGACGCTGCTCGGCATCCACACAGACGGCGCAGCCCGCATGGTAAAATGTCGCTTTGTGTGTCATGCTTTAAAAGCTCCTTTCTTTCCTGAGAGAGCATGAGCAAAGAGCGCCTCGTTCATTGCCGTGAACGGGGCGCTCGTCCTTCATGCCGGCACCAGGGCAGACGGCGCGGCGGCCCCCTTCCCCGGTTCGGCATCCTCATGGTCGCCGCAATCGAGACGCAGCGACGCATCGCCGAAGGCAGCATCCACGAAGGCGCAGTGATGCGGCTTCTCCGCATCGGAATGCACATAGGGCCGGAAGAAGCGGCAGCTCAGGCACAGCCGCTGCGGCTCGATCGCCCCCTCTGCCTGCAAGGCAAGAATTGTCCTGGACAATGCGCGCCGCATGCCGGCGCGCTCGTCAGGCTCCAGCCCCGCGATTGCACGCGCAAGCGCCGGCGGAGGCCCCGATGTCCGCCGGACCATGTCCGCCCCCGCGGCCGTCAACAGAACCCGCGTCGCACGACCGTCGTACGGATCGGACCGCCGCTCCACGAGCGCCTTGCGCTCAAGCGTCGCGATCACGTCGCTCGCTGTCGGCTGGGAAACGCCGAGAAGCCTGGCAAGCGCCGTGACCCTGCTTGCCCCCCTCCCGGCGAGGAGCGACATGCATTGGTTTTGCGTGGGTGTCAGACCGAGCGGCTCCACCTCCCGCCAATCCGCCATGCGCATGAAAGCGGCAATCTGGCCGAACCCGGTAACGATCTGATCAATATCCTGCCAATCATTGTCCATAAAAAATCCATAGGATTACTATGTATTTTTGTCAAGCTCGCGGGCCTGCCTGTCCGTGAAGACTTGTTTCCCTGCAAGAGACGACGGCAGCTTTAAGTTGGAGTCGGCACCAGCAATCTTTACTGCGTATGAACCATCTATATTAATGTTTGACACATCATTATACCTATATTAAACATCTGTATTGCAGACTCAGACGGGAGTTTTGACCGGTGATCACGGCAGCGCAGATGCGTGCAGCCAGAGCACTGGCTGGCATCGACCAGAAGACACTCGCCGAACGTGCTGGTGTCTCCTTGCCGACCATTCAGCGCATGGAGGCCAGCGACGGCGTGGTGCGCGGCGTGGTCGACACGCTGATGAAGGTCATCCAGGCGCTCGACGAGGCCGGGGTGGAACTGATCGGCGACAACCAGTCCAGTGAACGCGGCGGTCGTGGCGTACGCCTCAAGGCCGGGTCCTAGGAAACTCTCCTGTTCAGGAGTCGGTGCATCAGTCGCGACGGCGACCGCCGACATTCAAGGCCTGCTTGGCCTGCCGACGATCCCGTCGCCCTAGAAGCGGGCGGCAGAGCATGACGCATAGCATCCAAAAGACCGGCAGGCCGACAGGGCCGAGCTTCGCCGAACTGTTCACGCCCAAACTGGTGACCGTGCTGCGCGAAGGTTATGGCCTGACGCAGTTGCGGGCGGACGTGATCGCCGGTTTGACGGTTGCGATCGTGGCGTTGCCGCTCTCCATGGCGATCGCCATCGCCTCGCATGTCGAACCCGCGCGCGGGCTTTATACCGCCGTGATCGGCGGCTTCCTGGTCGGGGCGCTGGGCGGCAGCCGCTTCCAGATCGGCGGGCCGGCCGGTGCCTTCATCGTGCTGGTCGCATCGACCGTCGACCGGCACGGCATAGACGGGCTGATCCTGGCGACCATGCTGGCAGGCATGTTCCTCATTGCGGCCGGATATCTGCGGCTCGGCGCCTATGTGAAGTTCATCCCCTACCCGGTGACGGTCGGCTTCACCGCCGGTATCGCCGTCATCATCCTGTCCAGCCAGTTGCACGACCTGTTCGGGCTGACGCTACCCGGCAAGGAACCTGGCGACCTAATCCCCCGCCTGATCGCGCTTGGCGACGCAGCCGATACCGTCAATCCTTCAGCCGTTGTCGTGGCGGCGCTCACCATCGCCATCATCGTCGGGCTGAAGCGCTGGCGTCCCGCGTGGCCGGGACTGTTGATCGCAGTCACGGCAGCGTCGGTGGCGACAACGCTCTTCCAGCTTCCGGTCGAGACGATCGGCAGCCAGTTCGGCGGCATTCCGCGCACCCTGCCGGAACCGGCGCTGCCGGCGCTCAGCCTCGACAAGATCATGGCCGTTCTGCCTGACGCCATCTCCTTTGCCCTGCTCGCGGCTATCGAATCACTGCTGTCGGCGGTGGTGGCCGACGGCATGACCGGCCGGCGCCATCGCTCCAATTGCGAGCTGGTGGCGCAAGGCGTCGCCAACATCGGTTCAGCGTTCTTTGGCGGGCTCTGCGTGACAGGCCTGATCGCACGCACGGCCACCAACATCCGCGCCGGCGCGCAAGGACCCGCCTCGGGGATGTTCCATTCGCTGTTCATCCTGCTGTTCATGCTGTTGGCGGCACCGCTCGCCAGCTACATACCGCTGGCGGCTCTTGCCGGAGTGCTGGCGACGGTCGCATGGGCCATGGTGGAAAAGCCGGCCATAACGGCGCTGGTGAAATCATCGCGCGGCGATGCATCGGTGCTTCTCATCACCTTTGCACTGGTCATCTTCCGCGATCTCACAACCGGCATCGTCGTCGGCTTCGCACTCGGCGCGCTGCTGTTCATCGGCCGCATGGCACGCGCCGTCGAGATCAGGACGCACGCACCATCAACCATGGACGACCGCGCCGACGACGACAACGGCGAACGTGTCGCCTACGACCCGGCGACGGGCGCCGATCCGGACACGGTGGTCTATCGCATTTCCGGTGCTTTCTTTTTCGGCGCTGCCGCGACGGTGGCGGTCGTGCTCGACCGCATCGCGGACCAGCGCAAGAACTTCATTCTCGACTGCACAGCGGTGGAATTCCTAGATTCAACCGCCGCCAACGTCATCGAGGGCGCGGTGAAGAAGGCACAGCGAGCCGGCGTGCGCGTCATCATTGCCGGCGCCACGCAACAGACGCGTCGAATGCTGATCACCCACGGCGTCAAGCGCCCGCTGGCGACCTTCGCCGCGTCGGTTGAAGAGGCCAAGGCGCAACTGGCAAGGGAGCGGCCTGCTTGAAGCGAGGGACAGCCTCCGCCCGATCAGGCTGACCGTTCGTGCTGGTGATAGGTCTTGGCGACGACGCGCACCGAACCATCGACCAGAAGAAGGGACAAGATATCCGTGTAGTCGAATGCCCCGAAACGGGTACGAACCACTGCCGCCGCGGCAGTGCCGTGAATGGTCAGCGCCAGAATATCGAACTCTTCCTGCCCGGCGCCTTTGCGATCGGGTGACGTGACGAAGGAGATCCAACGATCGCGGGGCACAGCGCCAGGCTTTCCTTCGTCCAGTCCGATTATGTGAGCGTGCTCATCGAACAGGCTGCGAAGTGCATTCGCGTCCTGCCGGGCAACCCCCGATATATAGGCCTGGACAGCGTCGACCGCCTGATCAAGCTTCATTTGATGATTCCTATCTTCTTGCGATCGATGGAGATGATGATCGCAATGACCAGAACGAGCCCCTTGATGATCAGCTGCGTGTAGGAGGAGACACCGGCCAGGTTCAGGCCGTTGCTCAATATGGCGATGATCAGCGCGCCTATCACCGTGCCGACCACGCCGCCCATGCCGCCGGTCAATGGCGTACCGCCGATCACGACGGCGGCGATGACGTCAAGCTCGAGGCCGGATCCGGCTGTCGGGCTGCCCGCGCCCATGCGCATGGCAAGGACGACACCGGCGATGCCGGAATAGATGCCTGCCAGGGTGAACGCGACGATCTTGACGCGATCGACCCGGATGCCGGAGCGCAAGGCCACGGTTTCGCCTCCGCCGATCGCAATGATGCTGCGGCCGAGGCTGGTATACTTCTGGATCACATAGGCGATTGCGCAAGCGGCAAAGGCGATCAGGACGATCGTCGGTATGCCCGCGATGCTGCCCGACCCGATCGCGCGAAAGCCGGCGTCGCGGATCATGATCGGACGCCCCTCGGTGATGTGCAGCATCATACCGTGGCCGGCAACCATGAGGCCGAGCGTGACGATGAAGGAAGGGACCTTCAGCTTGGCGTAGACGCCACCGACAGCCGCGCCGCAGATCGCTCCGACTGTGACCCCGAAAAGGATCGCCGCATAGCCGTAGTCTCCGACAAAATAGGCGGTCACCACCGCCGCGAGGCCCACGACCGCACCGACCGACAGGTCGATGGAGGCCATCATGATGATGAAAGTGCCACCCATCGCAGCGATCGAAAGAACCGCCGTCTGGCGAAGAACCGTTTCCAGGTTGCGTGCGCTGAAGAACTGATCCGACACGATGCTGAACGCGATACACACGATGATCAGCACGAGAAAAGGAACGTACTTCCTGAAGTCCTGCGGCGCCTTGGCGCGGCTCGTCGGAGCAATGTGTTCGGCGGTCTGGCTCATGGGAACTTCCTGCTTAAAGCATCGCTTGTATGAGATTGGACTCGGTGATCTCGTCACCTCTGAAGACGCCCGAGGTCCGGCCATGCCGCATCGTCACGACGATGTCGCTGATGCGAACCACTTCCGCCATGTCTTCCGACGCCATCAGGATGGCCATGGGCCGCGAGCCGCGCAGCTTGTCGATCAGTTCATAGATCTCGAACTTGACCCCGACGTCGACGCCGCGCGTGGGATTGTTGAGCAGCACCAGTTGCGGCTGCGTCATGAACCACTTCGCCAGCAACACCTTTTGCTTGTTGCCGCCACTGAGCGCGCGCAGCGGGGTTTCAGGCCCCTGGCATTTGACATGGAACTGTCTGATGGCCTCTTCGGCCATACGATGTTCGACGCGCGGATCGATGAAGCCGGCAACGGCGTTACTGCGCAGCCCGACTATGCCCACATTGCTGCTGATGTCGTGGTTCTCGATCAGGCCTTCGACAGCGCGTTCCTTGGGCACCATGCCCACGCCCGCTGCCATCGCATCGGGAACATCGCGCGGCGCGAACTGCTTTCCTGCAAGCTGCATGCGACCGCTCCTGACCGGGCGCACTCCGAAGATCGCCTCGAGAACCTCGTCGGCGCCCGACCCTGCAAGACCTGCGATGGTGACGATCTGCCCTTCGGACACAGAGATGTCGATATCGTCAAAGCCGGGCCCGGATAGCTTTTCGAGCTTGAGCAGCTCGGCTCTCTCTCTATCGACGTCAACAAGACGCTCTGTGGGCTTGAGGTCGCGGCCGACCATCAGCATCGAGAGTTCCTTTTCGGTCAGACCCTCGGTTGGGCGGCTTGTCACCAGCTTCCCATCCTTCATGACCACGACGCGGTCGCAATCCTGGAATATCTCCTGAAGGCGATGCGAGACATAGACGATGCCGGCGTTGCGCGACTTGAGGTCGACGATGACCTCATGCAGCGTCTGGCAATCGCCGTGGTCGAGCGATGCCGTGATTTCGTCGAGCAGCAGGATGCGCGGCTCGGTCGAAAGCGCGCGGGCCAGTTCCACCATCTTCTGTGCAGATGGCGAGAGCGATCCCATGGACGTACGCGGATCGATGTCGAGCCGCAGCCGCTTCAACAACAGCTCCGCCGCCTCGTGAGCCGCGGACCAGTTGATGAAGCCCAGGCGCGTGAACCGGTCGAGGCGACCGATGAATATGTTTTCCGTGATCGTGGCGCCAGGCAGGATATTGAACTCCTGGTGCACCATCGACACGCCCGCCGCGACCGCAGCCGAAGCGGACGCGGGCTGATAGTCCTTGCCGTCGAGCGTCATTATTCCCGAACTCGGCGGCACCTCACCGGCGAGTATCTTGAAGACGCTGGACTTTCCGGCGCCATTCTCGCCGCACAGCGCCACCGACTCGCCGGCGATAATGTCGAAGCTCAGGCCGTCCACCGCGTGGACGACATCATATCGCTTGTGCAGATCCGTGACGGAGAGCAGACACGAGCCGGCAGACACCGCCGAACCGGACACGTTCCGAACCTGCTCCATGACTGTCCCCGTCACTGTCTCTGCTTGCCTTACTTGGGCTGAATGACGGTAAAGACGTCAGCGTGGTTGATCGACGGGTTGCTGGTCTTGCTGATTGCATTCCAGTCGATCAGCGACTTGCCGGCAGCCAGCGGCTCCACGATCTCGGAGCGATAGTTCCCGATCTGGTCCTTGGTCAGGTAGTAGAGGCTCATCTCATAGACCGGCTGGTCCGTCTCGTGGCCGTTGAGGTGGTCGTGAAGAATCGTCACGCCATAGCCGCCCATGACCCAGTGACCGCCTGCCAGCATGCTGAGCTTGTCTTCGGCGAGCATGTCGAGCGCTGCGGCCGTGATGTCGATGCCCGCGAGCTTCATGCCGGAACGCCCCGCATTCTCGATGGAAACGATCGCGCCCAGCAACGGGTCGGAGCCGGCGCCCCAGACGCCATCGATCTGGTCGAAGCGGGTCAGGAAGTCTTCCATGACGGTCTGGCCCTTTGCGAGCGTCCAGTCGGTATACTGGACGTCCAGCAACTCCACGTCGGAGTGCTCGGCAACCGCCTTCTTCAGGCCGTCATTGCGCGCCTCGGAGGTGGAGATGCCGGGAACGCCGCCAATGCCGACGATCTTCTTGACGCCATCCTTCTCGATCAGATGCTTGGCAACGTTGTATCCCGCGGTTTCATCGTCAAGCTTGATGAAGGCGAGGTAATTCGGGGTCGAGCCGACTTCCACGCCCGGAAACGTGTCGGTCACCACGACCGGCACATTGGCCTTGTTCGTAACCTCCAGAGCCTGGACGCCGAGCGGCTCGCTGAGCGGCGTCAGGATGATGCCCTTCACGCCTGCGTTGATAAGCGTTTCGATGTCGCCGAGCTGCTTGTCTTCGCGCTGCTGCGCGTCGGTCACCACCAGCTCGTAGCCATAGGCCTCGGCGGCGGTCTTGGCGAAGTTGACATAGTCGACCCAGAACGCGTCGTTGAGCGTCGGCATCGGCATTCCGAGCTTCGGCTTGTCCTGTGCTTGCGCCGTCAGGCTCAAGAGCACGCCGGCCGCGGCGAGCGACAGAGTTTTGAACAGTTGCATCACTTGTAGTCTCCCATTGTCTTTGTGAACATTCCTGTCAGGCAATAACGATCCGCTTCCCTTCGACCGCGGACCGGTAGGTTGCTTCGAGCAGCGCGACGATGCGGCGCCCGTCTTCGCCATCGACGCGCAGCGGCTGGTCGCCGCGAATTGCATCGACGAAGTTCTGCACTGAACGGCCGACAGTGGCTGACCAGTCGATGCTCTCGACCTCCACGGCGTTCCATGCGCCATCCTTCCAGACAAGAACGTCCGGCTCGGACGTGAATTTCTCGAAATGCGCCTCGATGCCCGGAATCCGGATCATCGCGCTCGAGCTCACGACCTCGATCTGGTCGTCGAAGACGCCCTTGGGGGCATGATATCCGGCGTCGATGACAGCCTGTCCGCCGTCACGGAACGCCAGCGTCACGATAGCCCTGTCCTCGCCGACACCACGGGGGTCCATGGTATCGAGCGTCGCCGTCACGGACTCCACCTCGCCCATCAGCGAACGGGCCACGTAGAAGCGATGGAAACCCGCATCGAACAGGAGCCCGCCGCCGGTCAGGTCCGGGTCGGCCCGCCATCCGCCCAGCTTGCCGCCAATGGCAAGCCGCAGCCGCACCGCGCCGGGGCGCTCGATGGCCTTGCTTGATATCTGGCTCCGCAGCCATTCATGCGCCGGGTAGAACAGCTGGTTGTGACTCACGCCGAGCAGCTTGCCGGCCGCCTTAGCGGCGGCGATCATCGCATCGCACTCGGCGACCGAAACAGCCATCGGCTTCTCGACCAGCACGTGCTTGCCTTTTTCCAGCGCGCGCACGGCGATGTCGGCATGAAACTTGTGCGGCACGCAGATGACGACGGCGTCTACCGACGCATCGTCGAGCAGTTCGACATCCGATGCATAGGCGTGCGCGCCTGTCTCCTCGGCCGTTCTGCTGCGAAGGGCCTCGCTGATATCGGCAACCGCCGCGAGCACGGCGTTCGTCCCGTTGACCAGCCCTTTCACATGGTGCTGACCTACCTCGCCGAGGCCGATCACACCCACTCTGACCGGCGCGCTCATTTCAAAAGCTCCGCAGGCATGAGGGCCTCAAGCGCGCGCAGCTGCGCAATGGAGACGGCCGATGCCGCAGCCGGGTCGCTCTTCAGTATCGTCTTGTAATATTTGTAGGATTCAAACTCGACAGACATGTAACCTCGGTATTGGATAGCCGCCAGCGCGACGAAAAACTCAGCCCAGTCCACGCGCCCCTCGCCGATCATCGGGAACATGAACTGGTCACCGTCGGCGCCGGGAACCCCGATCACGTCCTTGATGTGGACATGGCGGATCAGCGGGCCCCACTCACGCACCAGCCAGTCGACATCGTTGCGATGGAGAACGAGATGGCTTGGGTCGAGATTGATGCCGAATGCCGGGTGGCTGCGGAAGCGCTCAAGCACCGGGAGCGTGCTGTAATAGTCGTGCGCAAGCCCGCCCCAGCATGGTTCGAGCGCCACGCAGGCCCCCGCTTTGCCGACGCCGTCGAGCATCCTCTCGAAGGCGTCCAGCATGATCGACCAGGCCTGTCCTTCGGGCATTGCCGGACCGACATCGACATGGCCAGCTTCCCAGCGGCAAGGTCCTGTGAGGACGTTGAGCAGGGTAACTCCATTGTCCACCGCCGCACGTGCAACCTCGATCGTCAGGTCGACACGATCTGCCAGTTCCGCGGCGTCCGCGCAGACCAGGTCGCGTTGCACGACCATCTCGGAAACCTCAAGTCCCGCCTTGCGCGTATCGGCGACCGCCGACGACAGTTCGGCGGCACTCATCCGACGCGGGTCGAAATGGGCCAGCGTCAGTTCGACGCTGTTGTAACCCTGCCCGGCCAGAACCTCTGCGACACGCTCGACCGGCCACGCCTCGTAGTCGAGATGGGCAAGAAAGCCCCAGCGGGAAAAGTTGGCACCGGATGCGGTCATATCACCGACCACTGTCATGGCGCTTCTGGGTCGCTGCGAAGACGCGGTCCAAGCGGTCCATCATCTCGTCGACTTCCGCGGAGGTGGAATTCACCGCCGGCTTCAGCTTGATGACATTGCCGTAGTTGCCGAACACCGGCCCGCTCTTTCCGAGCAGCAGCTTCTCCTCGCGCAACGCATATTCCCAGGCAAAGCCTGTAAGTGCGTCAGCCGCTTCCTTCGTGTTGCGGTCGAGCACCAGCTCGACACCGATCATCAGGCCGAGCCCGCGCACGTCGCCGATGATCGAATATTTGTCCATCATCGCACGCAACCGATCCATGATGCGCTCGCCCTGGACGGTAGCGTTGTCGCCGAGCTTCTCCTCGACCATCACGTCGAGCATCGCATTGCTTCCCGCGCAGATGGCGGGCGTCGACATCAGCGTGAACCCGGCCTCCCAGCCGCGCAGCGACGTATAGCCCTCGGCCGCGACGACGCCCGAAAGCGGGAAGCCCGCGCCCAGCGCCTTGCCCATGACGATCAGGTCAGGGTCCGCGCCGACGACGTTCGATGCGAATATGTCGCCGCAGCGCGACATTGCGGTCTGCACCTCGTCAGCAATCAGCGCCACACCATGGCGCGTGCAGATCTCGCGCACGGCCTCGATATAGCCCTTCGGCATCGGGATCATGCCGCCGTTGGACTGGAAGAGCTCGATGATGACGCCCGCGACCTTGGCATCGGGCTGATGGGTGATGGCCAGATCCATCATCCTGGCGCAGGCCAGATCGCAATTGCCGGGCTTCATCTGCAGCGGGCAACGGTAGCAGTTGTAGTTCGGCACACGTATCTGACGCGTCAGGTAGCGGTCGAGCCCCTCCTTCGCGCCTTCCAGCATGTGCGGATGGGTATAGCTCAGCGCCAGCGTCGCGAAGGTGGTTCCATGGAACGCGCTGTACAGCGTCACGAATTCGCTGCCGCCATTGGCGCGCATCGCCAGATGCATGGCGCCCTCGACGGCGTCCGCGCCGCTCAGCGCGAACAGGACGCTGCGCATGCGTTCCGGCGCAAGCGAGACCAGCTTTTCCGCGAGCTGGCTGCGCAGCTCGTTCTCGAAGACAGGCGTCACATATTCGATACGGTCGATCTGCTCCTTCACCGCCGCCGTGACGCGCGGGTGGCGATAGCCGAGATTGACAACCCATTCGCCGGAGACCGCGTCCAGATACTCGGTACCCTCATTGTCCCAGAAGCGAACGCCCTCGCCACGCACAATCTGAAGCGGATAGTCCCCCATCGGCTTGATGACCGACGAGACTGTCGGGGCGGCCAGCATCGGATCGGACTGGGTTTGCTCGTTCATGTTCGGGTGCCTCCGGCGCGTGTGATGAATACGATTAAAGGTAGTGACGCTGCTCAGCCGCCCGCCTCTCATCGTAGGCGGCACGTACTTTCCGGGTGTCGGGATTCGATGACGTCTCCGGCGGCGCAATGTCCCAGAAGCTGTACTTGGTCCCTACCGAGACGGCATGCGGGTCGACCTCGATGACGACAACATTCAGCCCTGCCGAACCGTTGGCCTCATCCAGGGCCACCTGGAGCTCGTCCGGCGTGGATGCCGTATGCACCGTTGCGCCAAGGCTGCGGGCATTCTGTGCAATGTCGATGTCGAGGTAGGGCCCCTTCATGCCGCCCTGGTTGTCCTGCGAGCGGAATTCCGTCGCAAAGCTCGCCGCCGTCGTCAGTTCCTGCAGACCGCGGATGATCTGATAACCCCGGTTGACGAAGACGCAGACAGTGAGTTTTAGCCGCTCGCGCGCAGCGACCAGGAGGTCGCTCGGATTCATCAGATAGGTACCGTCGCCGACGCAGACATAGACGTTCTTTTCACCAGCCATCACAAGGCCGATGCCGGCGGGAATCTCGTAGGTCATGCAGGAGAAACCGAACTCGAGATGGACGAGCTTGCCGTCCCTGGTATCCCAAAGCTTGTTCACATCGCCCGGCAGGCTGCCTGCAGCAGCGACCACATAGGAATTCGCCCTTGCCCGGCCGTTGACGATAGACAATGCCTGCGCCTGCGTCATCGCCTTGCCCACCTCGGGAACAAGCGTCGGCTCGGCGGTTCCCTTCCACTGCCCGACGGCAGCGATGGCCTCGCTGCGCCATGCATCGTTCGGCTTGAGCCCACGCTCGCGCGCCGCGGCACCGAGCGCCTCCAGTCCGGCGCGCGCATCGGCCAGCACCGACACGGCGCCAAGCTTTATGGCGTCGCGTCCCGCGACGTTGATGGACGCGAAGCGCACGTCCGGGTTCTGGAACAGCGTCTGCGAGCAGGTCGCCACATCCGTAAGACGCGTACCGATGCTGAGCACAAGGTCTGCCTGATTGGCGACCTCGTTTGCCGCGAAGTTGCCGGCGATACCCATGGCGCCCATGGCCATCGGCGATTCGCCCGCCATGGTGCTGCGACCGGCCACAGTCTCGACGACCGGAATGCCGAAGGCTTCGGCAAAGGCGCGCAACTCCTGCTCGGCCTCGGAATAATAGACACCGCCGCCGGTAACGATCACCGGCTTCCGGGCGCTGGCAAGCATCTCTGCGACGCGCTCGATCTGGCTTGCTTCCGCCGGACGACGCTCGACATGCCACACGCGCTTCTCAAAAAGCTCGACCGGGAAATCGCCGGCTTCGCACTGCGTGTCCTGACAGACCGACAGCGTCACCGCTCCGGCTTCGGCAGGGCTCGACAGCACGCGCATGGCTTCCGGGAGCGAGGCGATAATCTGCTCCGGACGCATGATCTTGTCATAGAAGGCGCTGACCGTACGCAGCCCGTCTGCAACTGAATAGTCGTAGTTCGTAGCATGCTCCAACTGCTGCAGGACCACCCCCTGCCGGCGGCTCGCATAGTGATCCCCTGTGAGCAGGAACACTGGCACGCGCTGGATCGTCGCTCCGGCGGCGCCGGTGAACATGTTGGCGGTGCCCGGCCCGATCGACGCGGTGCACATCATGGTCGACAGGCGACGGCTACGGCGGGCGTAGGCGACGGCCATATGGACCATGCTCTGCTCATGAAAGGGCTGGTAGAACGGGATGCCCTCCCCGCATTCGTAGATGCCCTGGCCTATTCCCGACAGGTTGCCATGACCGAAGATGCCTGCCGCGCTGCTGATGAGACGCCGCTCGACGCCGTCGCGCTCGGTCCACTGGTTGATCAGAAATTTCGTGATCGCCTGTCCAACGGTCAAACGTACTGTCTTCGACAATTTGGCCTCTCCTCCGGCTCCGATCGCATACGCGACGCTCCAAAGCCCTTCGGAACGCCCCTGTGGGAAAAACCTTAAACCGGTTCCTTTACCCGGTGTCAATATCATCATAAGATCAGTCATCTGACAACCTGATCTCTTAGGGCTCAACATAAAATGCAGCACCACACTCCGACCCTGGTGGACGATTTGGCATGGCTGTCGGATTCGAACGGAATTATCATCGACGAAGGCGAACGCAGGGGTTTCGAGACCGATTGGCGCGGCATCGTGTCCAACCCATCGGAGGCGGTGCTTCTTCCATCGAGCACCGCGGACGTAGCTCGCATCGTTGAGGTCTGCGCACGCCATGGCGTGGGCATCGTACCCCAGGGGGGCAATACCGGGCTGGTCGCCGGCGGTGTTCCGATCGGTGGTCGGCGGCAGGTCATCCTGAGCCTTCGCAGGATGAACCGCATCCGCGAGATCGACGTCGTCAACGACACGATGATCGTCGAGGCCGGTGCCGTCCTCAGCGTGGTGCAGGATCACGCAGCGCGCGCGGACCGCCTGTTTCCGCTCAGCCTCGGCGCGGAAGGTTCCTGCCAGATCGGGGGCAACATCGCCACCAATGCCGGTGGCGTCCAGGTTCTCGCCTACGGCTCGATGCGCAACATGGTGCTCGGCCTTGAAGTCGTTCTCGCCGATGGCCGCGTCTGGAACGGGCTGCGCTCCGTGCGCAAGGACAATACGGGAATCGACCTCAAGCAAATGTTCATCGGATCGGAAGGCACGCTGGGTATCATTACGGCCGCGACGTTGAGGCTTCTGCCCAATCCGAAGCGTCAGGTCACAGGGCTTATCGCACTTTCCTCTCCCCAGGCCGCCCTCGAGATCTTCACGAGAATGCGCGATTCGGCAGGCTCCAGCCTGACCTCATTCGAATTCTTCAGCGAGCAATCCCTCGGTCTCGTCATCCACCACGTCAAAAGCGCCGTGGCGCCTTTCGTGGAATCCCACCCTGGCTACGCGCTGTTCGAGATTTCGAGCCTGAGTGCGCTGGACGACCCGACCGGCGACATTGAAACGGTGCTTTCGGAATATTTCGAAGCCGGCCTGATTCGCGACGCTACAATCGCCACAAGCGAATCACAGAGGCGGGCGCTATGGGGACTTCGCGACAATATTACGGAAGGCGAGCGCGCCGCAGGTGGTGCGCTCAAGCACGACATAGCCGTTCCGATATCGAAAATACCGGAGGCGATAGCCCGGCTGGAGCGCGCGATCGCCGATTGCGCCCCCGGCGCCCGGCTCAATATTTTCGGACATATAGGCGATGGAAACCTGCATGTGAACGTCATGCCGGCCGAGGGACAGCCTCTGTCGGAGCTTGGAAAAAACAATCCGTTGATAACTTCCGCGATCGAAGACACGGTGGTTGGATTGGGAGGGAGCTTCAGTGCGGAACACGGTATCGGACAGGTTCGAGTCGGCGCTCTGCTACGGCACAAGCAGGATGTCGAAGTAGACTTGATGAGGATCATCAAGCAGGCGCTGGATAATCATGGAACCTTCAATCCCGGCAAGATAATAGGATACTCCACGACATGAAGGGACCAAAAGCACTTCTGCGGCAACGCCCTATCGGCCAGCGCCTTCGTCTTTCCGACCGTGTCGTCGAAGTGCTTACCAGCGACATCAACAACGGAGAGATTCAGCCGCGCGAACGGCTTCCGTCCGAAGCGGAACTGGCAAACAGTTTCGAAGTCAGCCGCTCGGTCATCCGCGAGGCCATCTCCCGTATGAAGGCGGATGGTCTGGTGGTCAGCAAGCAAGGGCTGGGCGTTTTCGTAACGGCCGCGGACGACATCTCCAGGCCGTTCCGGATCGAAGACCACGACGGGCAGAACCCCGGGATCGTGCGCGAGATATTCGAGTTGCGCGTGGGCGTGGAGGCCGAGGCCGCCGCCCTTGCCGCGCAGCGGCGAACGAAATCCGACCTGCGAGCATTCAGGGAGGTCTTCAAGCATCTGGAAGCAGGGACGTCGGATCTTGAACTTGGCGTTGCCGCCGACCTGGAATTCCACCTGGCGATTTCCAAGATGTCCAAGAACACCCAGATCACCAGGTTCACCAGCTATCTCGAGAAGGTCCTGCGCGAGAGCATCAGGGTGGCCAGGCACAATTCGGCCAGAACCACCGGGTATGCAGAGTTGGTTCTCAACGAGCATCGCATCATCTATGACGCGATCTGCGAAGGCGACGCCGAGGCCGCCAGACTCGGGCTGCGCGCGCATTTGGAAAGCGCTCAGAAGCGCCTCGGTATCAGCTAGGCTTGTCAATCAACCTGGTTATCTTCCAATCCGCATCTGCGGTTGAACGAGAAGCCTTGCGAAGTCCCGGCAAAATATAGCGGCTGTCCGAGCCTCAGGCCGGCTGTTCCTTGCCGGTCATTGCCTTGACGACGGCGCGCGTATCCGCGACGACTCCAAAAACGCCATTTTCCACGGTCGTCATGTAGACTGCCGCTTCATGCGCATATGCGTCACCGCTTGCGCACGCATCCTCAATCAGACAACAAATAAAGTTTCGATCACTTGCCTCACGCAATGTCGTGTGGACGCAGACCTCTGTCGTGCATCCCGTCAACAACACGTGGGTGACGCCGCGCGCGCGCAGGACATGCTCCAGATCGGTATGGGTAAAGGCGCCGTTGGCCGTCTTGTCGATGATGATATCCGTCGCCCGCACATCCAGTTCCGGAACTATTTCGAAACCGGGGGTTCCGCGCAAAAGCGCGTCAGTTCCCTCCAGCCCCGAGCGCCTGCGGCGCCAATGTTCATACTCGGTCATATCGGCCAGGTCCGCACGATAACCCTGGCGCGTGTGGATGATATGACATCCGGCAGCGCGAGCGGCTTCTATCAGGCTGGCCACATTAGGGAGGATCTTGCGCAGGGGAGCGGGATCGTAACCCATCCGCGCGAAATAGCCGTCCTGAGCCAGGAAGTCGCGTTGCAGGTCAATGATGATCAGCGCGATACGGTTAGCTGCAATGCTGCCATCGTGCGGAAACGAGAATGGTCGAGCATCGATCGGCCCGATTCCTGTATCGCTGCTAGTCATGTTCCCCTCCGAAATGAGCGACTAATTTTAAAATAGGCATCCAGTATCACCATGCCCAGATAACACGGCGAATGGGTAACGACACCGGAAATCCGAGTTCCCGTTGCCAATGCAACCGTGAATTGCTGGCGGCATCAAGCGCTACGGCCTCGCAGCGGCTTTGCTTGCCCAGTCAGCCATCGCTTGCCCAGTGCGCTGTCCAGACCGCGTGTCCTGCAGCCGCGGAAGTACAATTCGCGCTGGCGCGGGTTTTCTGGCCAGTCCCGAGCTTGTATCCAGGATGTGCGGAGATACGAGCAGGCACTCCACGCAATTTGGCAAGGCTACGCGAACAGTTCCGCAAGCCGCTCGCGGTTGATCGCGCGACAGACGTGTCCCTGTGGCTTGATGGTGGGCACGTCTTCGCCGGCAACCAGTGAGTTGACTACGGCCTCCTCCACTGCTTCTACGGCGGCGAGATAGAAGGGATCGAGCGCATCCTGGTTGATTTCCTCGCGCGTGGCGAAGACAGGAGCGGACTGCGGCATAGGCGCGGGGTTCGCCGTCGAGAGCGCGAGAAACAGATCTCCTGAATTGTTGCCTCCCGGAGTACCGCCCCGCCCGATCCCTATCGCCGCGCGCCGGGCCATCTGCCGCAGCGCCAGCGGCGACAGCGGTGCATCCGTTGCGAGAATGACGATGATCGAGCCGGTCTCCTGCTTGTGCAAAGTATCGTCAGGCATGAGCCTGCCCACCGGCTTGCCAAGGATGTTGAGCCAGGATCGGATACCGTGGTTGGCCTGCACCAACGTGGCGACAATGTACTCGCGTCCGCCAACCCCAACCCGGCGCGATGCGCTGCCGGTGCCACCCTTGAACTCGTAGGCGATCATGCCGTTGCCGCCGCCCGTCGATCCCTCGGCCACCGGTCCGGTCGAGCGCGCATCGAGCGCCGCGAGCGCATGTTCGGGAGTGAGGAACATGGCGTTGATATCGTTGAGGACGCCATCATAGGTCTCGGTAACGATCGGCATCGCCCACGCGTGGTCGGGGCCGCGGAAGTGATCGCCGTAGTGGTCCAGCATCCAGCGGGTAGCGCCGGTGTGGGCCGCCCCCACGCTGTGTGTGCTGGTGATCAATATCGGCCCGACGAAGTAGCCCGCGTCGTTCACCCAATGCGTTCCGGTCATCTCGCCATTGCCATTGAGCGTGAATTGACCGGCCCAGACCGGCCTCGCCTCGCGCTCCGGACGGGGAAGGATGGCGGTAACGCCGGTGCGCATCTGCCGCGCGGGATCGGTCAGCGTGCAAAAGCCGACTGCCAGCCCCGGAACGTCGGTGATAGCGTTCAGCGGACCGGGCGTGCCTGGAAAGGGCAGGCCCAGGTCACGGGCGCGTGGACGGGTCATGTCAGTCAGCCTTTCTCGCCCGGAGCCACAAGCCAACCCCGGCGATGATCACGGAGGCCAGGATCATCAGCGTGGCGATGGCGTTGATTTCGGGCTTCACCCCGCGCCGGATCATTCCGAAAATGAAAACAGGAAGGGTCGTATTGTCGGTCCCGGCGATGAAGTAGGTGATGACCAGATCGTCCATCGAGATGACGAAGGCGAGCAGCGCGCCGCCCATTATGCCGGGCGCCAGTTGCGGCAGCAGCACCTTGCGCAGGGTGACCCATTCCGACGCGCCCAGGTCGGCCGAGGCCTCCTCGAGCGCCGGGTCGATGCCGGCGATACGTGCCTGCACGATGATGAAGACGTAGGAGATCAGGAAGGTGCAGTGGCCGATGATGATGGTCAGGATCGACAGTTTCATGCCGAGGGTGACGAAGAAGATCAGCAGACCGATGCCCAAAACGATGTCGGGCATCATCATCGGCAGCAGCAGGAACCCGTTGTAGAACCTCTTTGCCCGAAACCGGTAGCGCGACAGTGCGATCGCGGTGGCGGTGCCGACGATGGTCGAAAAGGTCGTCGTGAACAGAGCCACGGTGAGAGATGTGCGCAAGGCCCGCAGCAACTGGTCGGTGCTTTCGATATAAAGGGCGCGGTTCTGGTCGCCTATTTCGGGGCCGCGCTCGCTCAGCCCGAACAGCCCCGTGTACCATTCCGTCGTGAAATGGTCCCACATCATCATGTTCACCGGATTCGAGTTGAACGAGTAGATGATGATGATGAGCAGCGGCGCGTAGATGAAGGCGAAGAAAAGAAGCGAGATCGCGGCAAGGCCGATCCGGCCGGGAAGCGGATTCATGCCTCGCCTCCCGCCTTGCGCGCGCGGCCGACGACGACCAGCAACACGATCAGCACAACCGACATGATCAGCATGGACAGCGCCGATCCGAAGGCCCAGTTGCGTGCGGACAGGAACTGCTGCTCGACGAGGTTGCCCATCATAAGGCCCTTGGCGCCACCGAGGACGTCAGGCACGACGAAGTTGCCGACCGAGGGAATGAAGACGATCACCGCGCCGCCGATGATGCCGGGCATCGTCTGGGGAAGGACCACCTTGAGGAAAGTCTGGGTGCGGTTGGCGCCCAGGTCCATCGAAGCCTCGACCAGAGCCCGATCGAGGTTGTCGATTGCCGCATAGAGCGGCAGGAACATGAACGGCACCATCACGTAGACCATGCCGAGGACAACAGCCGTCGGCGTGTAGAGGATCTCAAGCGGCTCGCGAATGATGTGCAGGGCCTGCAGCGCCTCGTTCAGCACGCCGGAAGGCTTCAAGATCAGCAGCCAGGCATAAAGGCGCACGATCAGGCTGGAAAAGAACGGCAGCGCCACGAGGAACAGGAAGAAGAGGCGCAGCTTCTCGTTCAGGCGCGATACCCAAAATGCCACCGGGTAACAAAGGATCAGGCAAAGCAGCACCGTCATCGCTCCAAAACTCAGGGAACGAAGCAGTATCCGCAGGTAGACCCATTCAAAGACTTCGTTGATGCCGTCCGCCCAGCCGAAGATGCGTCCGTAGTTCCAGTGGTAGAAGTTCCACTCCACCCCGCCGTAGAGGCCGGGCTCGAGAAAGGAGAACACGGCGATGATCAGAAGCGGCATCAGGAAGAAAACGCCGAGGAACAATGTCACCGGCGTCAGCAGGGCCGACAGGATCAGCGACTGCCGGGCGATGGCCATCACGAACCCTCCAGCACTTGCACGGCCGAAGGATCATGGCCCAACCGCACGGCCGCACCGACATCGGGCACAGCCGCGCCGTCACGGGCTGTGACCCGGATTTCCTTGTCGCCGCCTTCGGGACGCACGAAAAGGATGAGGTCCGCGCCGAGATAGACTGCCCGCACCACCGTTCCGGCAATTCCCTGTGTCCCCAGCGTGAAATCCTCCGGTCGCATCACGGCCGTGACCGTCTCTCCGATACTGCGCCCCCTCGCCTCGACGGCAAGGGCCGCGCCGCCGGGAGTGCGGCCCAGCGCAGTCAGTCCGTCGATACGCTCGATCTTCAGTGAAAAGATGTTCGTCTCGCCGATGAACTCGGCCACAAAGCGGTTCTTCGGCCGCCGGTAGATCTCGCGGGGAGTGCCGATCTGCTCTATCCGGCCCGCGCGCATCACTACTATGCGGTCGGACATGGTGAGCGCCTCCTCCTGGTCATGTGTGACAAAGACGAAGGCAATGCCAAGGCGGTTCTGCAGGGTCTTCAGTTCCAGTTGCATCTGCTGGCGCAGGTTGCGGTCGAGCGCCGATAGCGGCTCGTCAAGAAGCAGAATCCGCGGCTCTGCGATAATGGCGCGGGCCAGAGCGACACGCTGGCGCTGGCCGCCAGAAAGCTGTGACGGCCGCCGCGCGCCCATGCCGGCAAGCCCGACCTTCTCCAGCGCGTCCGTTACCGCGCGTTCTCTCGCTGAACGGCTTTGGCCGCGCACCTCAAGCGCGTAACCAACATTGCGCGCCACGCTCATGTGCCCGAACAGCGCATAGCTCTGGAACACCGTGTTCACCGGGCGGCGGAAGGGAGGCAAACGGGAAAGATCAGCCCCCTCCAACCTGATGGAGCCCTCGTCAAGCGCCTCGAAACCCGAAATGGAGCGCAGCAGCGTGGTCTTGCCGCAACCCGACGGCCCTAGAAGGGTGACGAATTCGTTTTCATCGACATCGAGATCGACGCCGTCGAGCGCCGCGACGCGTTCGCCCTCCGGCGTGGTGAAGATGCGCCGTGCGCCGCGAATTTCCAGTAATGCCATCGTCCCGTCCCGAAATCTGACGCCTCCGTCCACGGAGGCGTCAGCCGCATGTCCCTCGTCTGGTCGACCGCCTACTGCGCGGTGCGTATTGTATTCCACGCCCGGTCGTAGAACTTGAGTGCCGAGCCGAGGTCTACGAAGGTCTGGACCCGCTCCAGCGTCTCGGGTGCAAGCGTGATGTTGGGGTTGTTCTTGATATATTCGGCCACCAGATCGCGCGCCGGGATATTGGCCGAGCCATTGAACTGCTGGTCCACGTTCAGGGCAGCGATTTCGGGGCGCAGGTAGAATTCCATGAACCGCTTGGCCGCTTCCTTGTTGGGCGCGGTCTTCAGCATGCAGATGTCTTCCTGATAGAGCGTCGCGCCTTCCTTCGGGATCACGTATTTAATGTTCGGCTTGTCTACGAAGTAGACATGGCCGCCGACGAAGAAATGCGCTGCCGCGATATCGTTCGAAAGGAGCAGTGCGGGAGATTCATACGTGAAGGCCGAGATCATCGGCTTCTTCGACAGAATATAGTCGGCAGCTTCCTGTATTTCAGCCGGATCGGTCGAGTTGATCGAATGCCCCTTCATCATGAGTCCAACGGCCATCACCTCACGCATGTCGTCGAGGATGGTGATCTTGCCGCCGCTCTTTTCCGGGATGTTGAAGAAATCCTCCCAGCCGGTGATCGGGCCGGTGATGTCCTCGTTATAGAAGATGCCCACCGTGCCGAAGGCATAGGGCAGACAGTACTCGGCCTTCGGGTCTTCCTTCGAGCGGAAGGTAAGCGGGTCGATGTTCTTGAAGTCGGGCGAAAGGTTGATGTCGGTCTTCTCAAGCAGGCCGAGCTTCATCATGATGTCGTGCATGTGCACGGAGGGAAAGATGAGGTCGTAGCCCGTGGCGCCGGCCTGGATCTTGGCCAGCATCTCCTCGTTCGAGGAATAGGTATCGAGACTCACCTCGATCCCTGTCTCGTCGCTGAACTTCTTCAGGATCAGCGGGTTGATGTAGTCGCCCCAGTTGTAAAGTGCGAGCTTGCCCTCAGCGCCTGCTGCCGTTGCCAGTAGCGAAAGACCCAGCGCCAGGCCGATTACCCTTTTCATGTTTTCCTCCCGGTTGAACAGAGCCGGAGCCGTTCTGGATGGTGGCCACGACTTGATGGTATTATTTTTGGTAGGATGCTATCATTCGTAAATCATGTTGTAAATTCTGTCATGGACACGAAAACGCCAGAAGCTGATCAGACCCCTTTTGGCGCGCGCATACGCGCCATGGGCGACGGACTCACGAAATCCGAATCTGTCATCGCCCGATGGCTGATCCTGCACGAGGCGACACTGGGCCTGGAAACCGGGGCATCGATCGCCGCCAAGACCGGTGTAAGCGAGATTACCGTCAGCCGCTTCCTCAGGCGCGCGGGCTTCAAGGGCCTCGCAGGCCTGAAAGAGGAACTGAAGCTGACGCGGATACACCATCTCGCCTCGACCCCCGATTATTTCCTGAGGCTGATCGATGGCGGCATCTCTGCTTTCCTCAAGCGTGATGCCGAAGCCATCCTGGCGATCGCAGAAGAGGTCAAGAAGCCCGCCTGGCAGGAGGCGATCAGAACTCTCGCCGCCGCCGACGAGGTCTACGTGACTGGTTTCCAGACGGTCCGCGGCTTGGCCGAAGACTTCGCCCGGCGCCTGGGAGTCGTACGCGGCACGGTGCGGTTCCTGTCACCGCACGACGACGGCCTGGTGGAATGGATTCCCTCGGAACGGCGCAAGGACGAACGGCGCTGTCTGGTGCTGATCGACATGGTGCCTTACGCCCGCGAGGCCCTGCCCATCGTGCGAACGGCGCGTCGGGAAAAGATCGACGTGGTGATCGTTACCGACATTCTAAACACCTGGGCCGCCGCCGAAACGCCCTTCGTATTTCATGTCGCAACCAAGATGGACACATTTCTTGAAAGCACCGGTCCGATGACGACGATGATGAACGTGATCATTCATGCCGTGGCCAGCGAGAACCCCGAAAAGGCCCACCGCCGTATCGGCGACTGGCCGCCGTTGATATCCGCCCTGGGCCTCTATTAGGCTTTTGGGCCCCTACCAGGATAACGAGCAACCCTCCCGATACCACTACTTGCTGCCGCTTCATGCGCGTGCCTGACATAGGCCGCAATCGGATCAAGTTCAGGTCCCCGGCAGGCACTCTTCAGAAGGATATCGGCGCTCCGCGAGTTGCCGAGTCAGCCTCCGGACAGCGGGAAAAGATCCTCCCAACGATCCGCGACCCGGCAGCGGGTGGCCGCGTCCATCTCCAGCGCACATCCCCATTCGCGTGTCGTTTCGGTACCGATCTTGCGGGTTGCGTCGAAGCCCATCTTGCCGCCCAGCCCTTCCAGCGGCGAGGCAAAATCGAGCTGGTCGATCGGCGTGCGCTCCACCAGCATCAGGTCGCGCGCCGGGTCCATGCGCGTGGCGAGCGCCCACATCACGTCAGGCCATGAGCGTATGTCGATGTCGTCGTCCACGACGATGAGCATCTTGGTCATGGAAAACTGCGGAAGCAGCGACCAGAAACCCATCATCACGCGCCGCGCCTGGCCGGCATATTTCTTCGCGATGGAAATCACCGCGATCCGGTAGGAGCAGGCTTCCGGCGGCAGCCAGACGTCGACGATCTCCGGTATCTGCTGACGCAGCAGCGGCTTGAAGACCTCCAGCAGGGCCATGCCCATCACGGAAGGCTCGTCAGGAGCGCGACCGGTGAAGGTTGTGAGGTAGCTGGCGCGCTCGCGGATGCGCAGGCGCTTCAACCGGAAGACCGGATAATGTTCTGGCGCGTTATAGTAGCCTGTATGGTCGCCGAACGGCCCTTCCAATGCTGTCTCGTCAGGCGAGACCATCCCTTCCAGCACGATTTCCGCGCTGGCCGGCACATGCAGGGGAATGGAGCTGCATGGCGCCAGTGCCACGCGGCGGCCACCGACCAGGCCGGCCAGTGCGAGCTCGCTCACACCTTCCGGAGCCGGCATAACGGCCGCCAGCAGCGTCGCCGGATCGGCTCCGATGACTACGGCCACCGGCATCTCCTCTCCCCGCGCCTGCCACAAGCGATGATGGGCCGCACCGCCGCGCATCGGCAGCCAGCGCATGATCGCGTGGTCGCGGTCGATTACCTGCATGCGATAGACGCCAAGATTATAGGCGGCGGAATCATCTTCTCCCGGCGGGCGGGTGACGACGATGGGCCAGGTAATCAGCGGCCCTGCGTCGCCCGGCCAGCAGGTCTGCACCGGCAGCAGCGAGAAGTCGGGATCAGCGTTCCTCCATCCCCGTGGCGCGCCGACGATCTTCGGCCTCGCCAAAAGCGCGCTGCGCGCCGCAGGCAGAATCTGACGCATCTCACGCAAGGTCTGCGGCGGTTGCGGCGACCGCATCCAGGCGAGGAGCGCACCAAGCTGGCCAAGGCCGTTCACATCCGTGCCGAGCCCCTCGGCCACACGTCCGACGGTGCCGAAAAGGTTCGTCACCACGGGCAAGCTGGCGGGAGCCCCGCTCGAATCCAGCGGCCGGGAAACTCTGAGAACAGGCCCTCCGGCAGCGATGACCCTGCGGTGAATCTCGGTGAGTTCCAGCCGCATGGAAACCGGTGTCCCGATCGTGGTTAGCTCACCCTTCTCCTCGATATGGGTCAGGAACGAGTCGAGATCGGGGAAAAGAGGAAGGCTGCGCTGATACATGCAAAAAATCCGGCCGGCCGTTCGCCCGCCATGCAACAATGCCTTGGCCGCCCGCGCGGTTCGTTGATCTTGCGCAAGGATTGCGCCGGCAGCCTTCAGCCACGCCGCCGGCCGCAGCTGCCTTCCCGGAACAGTTCTGCATTGGGGCAGAAGCCGGTAAGCTCGTCGATGTCGCCGCCTCTTTCCAGCAGGTCGCGGCATTCGCGGTGGAAGGGGCAGCCCAGGCAGGTGTCGCGCGCTTTTGCCAGCGCCGCCCCGCCGCATTTGCGGGCGATCGCAACTGGATCGACGCCCATCTCCTCCATCATGAGGTCCATGAGCGCGAATTGCCGCCAGACCTTCTCGGACTGCGGCCAGTGCCGCTTACCCGACTGCACCGCGACCTCCCTGAGCCGGAGCCATTTGCAATTCTATCCGGAACGGGATCGTGTTTACATGTGTCTCGTCGCCGCGCCTGTCGCCGGTTTCGTCCCGCTCTTTGATCCAGAGCAAACCCCTCGCCCGGAGAACTGACTATCGTGACATATCGAAGGCAGACTGGAGGGTGGGAATGGTCACGGGAAGCGACGAGATCAGTCTGCCGGTCTTTGCCCAACGTCTCCTGCCGCCAATTGCAGGCCTTCCGCTCGGACCATTGCTTACACTGTCGTTGCGCGCGCTTGCGCGGCGCCGGCCAGCTCTGTTCGAGCGGCTGGGCGAGTACGGCGCCGCACGCTATCTGATCGACCCGACCGATCTTTCCTTTGCCTTCTGCGTTGTGCCGGATGGGACGGCGTCGCAGGTGCGCGTTGCCGGCAAGAGCGGCGCGGAGCCATGCGACGTCGTCATCCGGGGTCCGATCCTGATGCTGCTCGGTATCCTCGACGGCACACTGGACGGCGACGCGCTGTTCTTCCACCGGGCGATTTCCGTTACGGGCCGCACCGAGGCCGTTTTGGCGCTGCGCAATGCCATCGAGGATGCGGAACTGCGGCCTTCCGATCTGCTGGGCCTGCGCGGCACCCTCGCGCGTTTCGCCGATGCGGGCATCTTCGGTGGTCTGGGCGCGATCCGTCATCTGGCTGGCACTGCGCCCGCAGTTCGGGGCGAACGGGCATGAGCGGCGAGCGCATGGAACTCGTATGCCCGGCCGGCACGCCGGCAACGCTGCGCGCGGCCGTGCAGGCGGGCGCCGACGCAGTCTATTGCGGCTTTCGCGACGAGACGAATGCGCGCAACTTTCCCGGCCTCAATTTCTCGCCCGGCGAAATGGCGGAAGGCATCCGCTTCGCCCACGACCATGGTTGTAAAGTTCTGGTCGCCCTCAACACCTTCGCGCATGCCGGAGCCATGGAGCCGTGGCGAAAGGCTGCCGACACTGCGGCTGAATGCGGCGCCGACGCTGTCATCGCCGCCGATATCGCCGTGCTCGACCACATGGCAAGCCAGCATCCAGGCACACGCCTGCATCTTTCCGTGCAGGCAGCCGCCGCCACGCCGGAGGCGATCGGCTTTTATGCGAAAGCCTTCAACGTGCGCCGCGTGGTGCTGCCGCGCGTCCTGTCGGTGCAGGAGATCACGGCTCTCAACCGCGCCATCGAGGTGGAAACCGAGGCTTTCGTATTTGGCGGGCTGTGCGTGATGATCGAAGGCCGATGCCACCTCTCATCCTATGCCGCCGGCAGGTCGCCGAACCTCAACGGCGTGTGCTCTCCGCCGGAAATGGTGAGCTATGAGGAGAACCCCAGCGGCACCGCCGCACGCCTCGCGGGCTTCACCATCGACCGCTACGAGCCCGGCGAGCCTGCGGGCTATCCGACCCTGTGCAAAGGCAGGTTCAAGGCCGGCGACAAGACAGGCTACCTGTTCGAAGACCCGGTTAGCCTCAACGCCGGCAGCATGATCGTGGCGCTCAGGGCAGCAGGCGTGACCGCGCTCAAGATCGAGGGACGCCAGCGCGGCAAGGGCTACGTCACCGAGGTGGTGCGCGCCTTCAGGCGGGCGCTCGATGCAGTCGAGCGTGGTTATGATTCCACCGAGATCGACAGCATCCTGGCGGGCATGTCCGAGGGAGGCAGACAGACCACCGGCGCTTACCGCAAGACATGGAGGTAGCCATGCCGCAGATCGGCCTGACGCTGGGACCGCTCTTCTTCCATTGGCCGGCTGAGCGCCTGCGGAGTTTTTATAACCGCATCGCCGACGAGGCTCCGGTGGAGCGCGTCCATATAGGCGAGGTGGTGTGCGGCAAGCGCATGCCTTTTTCCGATCCCGTCTGGCCGGAAATCGTCGAGCGCCTGGAGCGCGGCGGCAAGGAGGTGGTGCTTTCGACGCTCGCCGCCCCCGCCACGCTGCGCGAGCGCCGTGCCGTCGAGGAGCTGTGCGCGGACGGACGGCTGGTGGAGATCAACGACGTCACCGCCTTGCCCGCCCGTGGCGGCAGGCCATACGTGACCGGTCCGTTCCTCAACGTCTACAACGAGGCAACGGCGCGCTTCTTCATCCGTCACGGAGCGGTCACGATCTGCCCCCCTGTCGAGCTTTCCCTGACCGCCGTGGGCAGGATAGCAGCGGCATGTCCCGAGACAGGGTTCGAGGTTTTCGCGTTCGGCAGGCTGCCGCTCGCCTTGTCCGGGCGCTGCTACCACGCACGGCTTCATGGACTGCACAAGGATTCGTGCCAGTTCACCTGCGAGCAGGATACTGACGGCCTCATCGTGGACACGCTGGACGACCAGTCGTTCCTCGCCATCAATGGCGTGCAGACGCTGTCGGCGCAGGTCCATGCGATGCTGGCCGATCCGGCGGAACTGACCGCGCTTGGCATCCGACGCCTGCGGCTTTCCCCGCACGGCTGCGACATGGTTGAGGTGGCACGAACCTATCGCGCATTCCTCGACGGACGGCTGGATGCACAGGGCGCCCGCTTCTTGCTCTCCTGCCTGGACCTGCCGGGGAGTCTGGTGGACGGCTATTCAAGGGGCGAGGCCGGATCGCAGCCGGCCGTACCAGCCTGAATCGATTGCCCGCCTGATTTAGGGCGACGGATTGGTCACGATCGTCAGAACATTCCCTCGCCCAATCACCCTTTATCGAGTCGTGGCCTACAAGGAATATTCCCGGAACCCATCCTCTATTTCAGCTCGGCCCGCGCCAGAGGCAAGCAGAAGACGCAGGAAAAGACGTGCCTTGAACGCATCAAGTGTGACCGAGGAGATCAGACCCCGTTCGAGAAGCCTCAGCTCCGATCCTCCGAAATCACAGCTGTGGCTATGAAGTTCGCCTGCCCCGATACGTGAGGCGAACACAGTCGGCATACGTATCGAGAGGGCCTTCAAGGCATCGAGCACCCGGCTCGACGTATGGCCTGCCCCGAAGGTCGAAATCACCGCGCCGCCAAAATCGGCGGTATCCACGCATTCAATCAGGCGCGGAGAATCGTCCAAGCTCAATGTCAGCAAGGCAACCTGGGACATCTGGGCAGTAACGGGCAGACCGAAACGCCGGGAACGGCGACGCAGGACAAGGGGAAGACGCACGCGGTCCTCGGCGATCCAGCCGACCGGACCCGTTAGTGGGGACTGGAACGCAGCAGTCGATGTCGCATGGCCTTTTCGGACGAATCTCGGCAGATGGATCTCGTCGTTCATCACGACGAGCACACCGGCATCGCGCGCCGCCGGATCGGCCGCGACACGAACGGCCGCGAGAAGATTTGCAGGTCCGTCCGATCCCGGAAGGCCGGCATTCCGCATGGCGCCGGTCACGATGACGGGGATGTCGATCCCGTCGAGGAGATCGAGCAGGAACGATGTTTCCTCAAGCGTATCCGTCCCCTGCGTCACCACCACGCCTTCGACGCCCTCGCTCGAAAGCTCGGAGATCTTGCGGGCAAGCGCGACGATATCCGACATCGACAGTTCCGCGGAGCCGAGATTGCGGAACGTCTCGGCCTGCAGGTCTGCGATCTCGCCCAGCTTCGGGACGCTGGCGACCACATAGCCCGCATCGAGATCCATCGTGGCGGCCGCACCAGGCCTCGGCGGCGCCGATGCGATGGTGCCGCCAAGTGCAAGCACCGCTATCTTCGGTAAGGTCATGCTTTATATCTCTTCCGGAAGCCGCGCTCCTTCTCAGGTGATGCCGCGGTCGAACGGATATCTGCTGTCCGTCGCAAAGGGGAAGCGCTTGCGGAAATCGCGCTGAATGTTGTGACAGGTATCGAAAGTTACGCCCGGCTTGCCGGCCATATATTCGATGAGCCGCTCCAGCATGAGCAGAACCTGCGGACGTCCCGAAACGTCAGGATGAAGGCAGATCGGGAATGTCGCGTACTCATATTCACGATAGACCCAGTCGAACTGGTCGCGCCACAGATCTTCGATATCGCGAGGATTGGTGAAGCCGAAGCTGTTGGCGAATTTCTTCACGAACATCATGGGCGGCAGGTCGTCGAGATACCAGTTGAACGCGAGGCTGACGAGGTCGATCTCCTTGCCGCGCACCACCGGCTTCATCCATTCGTCGGCCGGCTTCTTGTAGTCGATCACAGTCCACTGATCGCCCGTGCGGATGTAGAAGGGCTGGAAGTCGTGCAGCACGTGGGTACGGTCGTACTCGAATCCATGCTTCAGAAGCAGGTCGGCCGTGATTACCGTCATCTCGCCCCAGGGTGCGATGTAGCCGGTCGGGCGTTTGCCGGTATGCTTCTCGATCAGCTCGATCGATTTCACCATCACGGCTTCTTCCTGCTCGGGATTCATGTCGCGTGGGTTTTCATGAGAATAGCCGTGGGCTCCGATCTCGTGACCCGACTTCGCCACCATGTCGATCTGTTTCGGAAAAGTCTCGATCGTATGGCCCGGCGTGAAGAAAGTGGACTTGATGCCGTATCGGTCAAACAGATTGACCAGGCGCGGCAAGCCGATCTCGCCCGCCCATAGGCCACGCTGGATGTCCTGGAGGCAGTCTTCGCCGCCATAGGATCCGAGCCAGCCCGCCACGGCATCGACATCGACGCCGAAAGTTACCTTGATGTCCTTCATGGCATTCTCCTTTGGTTCTTCGGCTAAGAATTGTCAGCCAGCAATTCCGAGGATGGCGTGATCGGCTCGACGGCCTTGAGGAAGTCGTTCAGCTCGTCCGAAATCGCCTTAGGCCGTTCGATGTGCAGATAGTGCTTTACGCCCGGCACGATCACCAGACGCGACCCGCGGATGCGACCATGAAGGGCCTCGGACATCATGGGCGTCGATCCCTCGTCCATCTCGCCTGTCATGATCAGCGTCGGATGTGTGATCGCCTCGACCGCATCGATGAGGTCGTTTTCGACGAGTACCGAATAGGAGGCGACATAGGGAGCGTGCGCAATACCGGAGACGATATTGACCTCCCCCTGCACGAGGTCCGGCCGCGCAGTGATGAATTCCGGCGTGAACCATCGGGCAGCCGACTTTGGAGCGACCTCGCTGGGTGGCGTCGAAGCAATGACGGACAGCCTTGCAGAAGCCCGCTCCTGTTGCTCGGGCGTGCGTGCCGCAATCGAGTTCAACAGAAGAAGCGAGCACACGCGTTCGGGATGCAGAAGCGCCAACCTCTCCGCGAAAAGCGCCCCGATGGAGAAACCCGCGACGTGAACCCGCTCTGTCCCGAGTTCATCGAGGACCCTGACCGTATCGGAAACGAAATCGTCCATCTCGTAAGGAGGGGGCGGTGCTTCCGATGCGCCATGGCCGCGATAGTCCGGCGCGATTACGCGTCTTCCGTCAAGCAGCGGCGTCAGTTCGCCCCAGGTTTCGGACGAGCTTCCGACGCCATGCAGCAGAAGCAGCGGGATGGCATCGCGACGCGCGGCGCTTGCCGGCAGATCGAGATAGCTGATGCTCGGTGATGATGCGGTATGATGCCGGTAGGAAGGGTTCACGGCCCTGTTTTGCTGCACTGTATTCATGTCCATCTGCCAAAAATTTCACTTCGCCGACCGGGGTCAGGCACGACCCGATCGTCTGGAGCGTAGCCCCTGGATGAGAACCGCAACCACCAGCACCCCGCCCTGCACGATCCTCTGCCAGTAGAGATCGAGGCCCATCACGACGACCAGGTTGACGAGGATGGCGAGAAGCAGCGCGCCCATGGCCGATCCGATGACTCCGCCACGTCCGCCGCTGAAGGCCACACCGCCTATGATGGCGGCCGCCATGGAATTCAGGTTGTAGTCGGCACCCAGCGTATTATCCACATAACCGACGTAGCCCGTGAGCAGCACTCCAGCCGCCGCGGCGGCAAAGGCCGTGGCAAAGAAGGATGAGAGAATGACCGCATTGACAGGCACGCCTGCATGGCGGGCTGCTTCCCTGTTGGTACCCACGGCGTAGAGCCATCGTCCCCATGTCGTGCGCGTGAGCGCCACGTACGTCACCGCAAGCAGAACAATCCACAAGATCACCGGAATGGGAACGCCCAGGACGGATTGCGAAGCGATCGGCTTCAGCCAGGCGGGAGCCGAGCCGGCCGACTGTCCGCGCGTATAGGCCAGCCGCGCACCATCCACGACGATCAGAAGCGCGAAGGTCGCGACGAAGGGGGGAACACCGCGCCAGGTGACCAGCAGTCCGTTGGCCAGTCCCACCACGATGGCAAGCACCGCGAGTTGCGAGGCAAGAAGGCCGACATTGCCGGAGGCCGTCGACTGGGCCACCAACACGGCCGTAAAAGTCATGACCGCTGCCACGGACATGTCCAGCCCGCGTCCGATAAGCGCGATTGTCTGGCCGACCACGACGATGCCGAGAACCGCACTCTGGATCAGCACCGCACGGAGATTGCCCGGCGAGAAGAATGCCGGAGCGAACACCGCGGCAACCAAAAGCGCCACGATTATGGCACTGAAGGCCGCGTAGTGAGAAAGCCAATCGACGACGCGCGCACCGCGCTGGGATTGGGTGGAGGAAGTCGACGCGGCCTGAGCAAGGGTCTGCATCAGCGGCTCCTGTCCACGCGATGGAACGCGACTGCCAGGACCACGATCAGCCCGAGGGCCAAGTCCTGATAGTAGGCGCTGAACTGAAAGAGATCGAACAGGTTGGAGATCACGGAGATCAGGAGCACCGCCCCGAGGGCGCCGACCAGAGTCCCGCGCCCGCCATAGAGGCTGACTCCGCCGATCGCGGCGGCGACGATGGACTCGAACTCAAGTCCAATGGCCATATTCGGATTGCCGACGCCAGAGCGCGAAAGCAGGAAGATGCCGGCCGCAGCGCTCATGAGACCTGAAAGCGCATAGGCCAGCATGATCGTCCGGTTGCCGTTGAGTCCGGCGAGGCGCGCGACGCTTGGCGACCCGCCGACGGCGTATAGCGAACGCCCGAAGCGCGTCGAACGCAGCACCCACCAGGCGACCAGCCAGATCAGGGCCATTACGATGACGGCTACAGGCAGCGGACCGAGCGCGGTCTCGTAGATCATCAGCACCGAGAACGGCACCAGTTTCGTCGGCCCGGAGCTTATCGCCAGCGCCACGCCGTAGAGAACGCCCATCGCGCCGAGCGTCACGATGAAGGGCTGGGCGCTGAACCGGGCGACGAGCGCGCCGTTGACCAGTCCGATCAAAGCACCGGCAAGCAGACCCGCGGGCAGAGCCAGAAGCGGCGGCACTCCCATCGTGGTCATCGCTACCGCGGTGCCGAGACCGATCACGCGCGCGATCATCCCGACGGACATGTCGATGCCTCCCGCGAGCATCACGAAAACCTGCCCGATCGTCGCAAGTCCGAGCACGATGGATTGGCGCAGGACGTCGATGATGTTCGACGGATCACGAAAGGTTTGCGAGAAGAAGGACGCGACCCCGACAAGAATGATCGTCAATCCATAGATCAGGACGACGGCCATGTTGCGGCGTACCCAGCGCAGACAACGCTGGCTAGTAGACGGTTCGGATGATGAAGCAGCCATGGAATATGTCATGAAAGTTCTGCGGTCTTCGAAGCATCTGCGTTGTTTGCCGTCGCGACCGCAGCCGGTGCGATCGTGGCTGCGCGGATGACGGCCTCTTCCGTGGCCACGCCCCCGGGGATGTCGTCCACAAGCCTGCCCTGGTGCAGGACAAGTATGCGATCGCACATGCCGAGAAGTTCCGTAACGTCCGAGGACGCGATCAGTATCGCGGCTCCCGTCTGGGCGATTTTCTCCACCAGCGCATAGATTTCGGCCTTCGCTCCCACGTCCACGCCGCGCGTGGGCTCGTCGAGCACGATCACCCGTGGTTCCAGGGCAAGCCAGCGGCCCAGCATGACCTTCTGCTGGTTGCCTCCACTCAGCTTGGCGATGTCGATGGCGGAATTGCGTGGCCGGATGTCGAAGTCCCCGATAGCCTTGTCGACGAAGCTCCGCTCCCTGTCTCCCGAAATCAGCAAAAGGCTTTTCAATCTCTCGAGCGCCGGCAGCGTGAGGTTGAACGCCACCGGGTGGCCGGCAAATATGCCATGCGCCTTCCTGTCCTCGGGCACCATGACGAGGCCCGCACGGGCGCAACTGCGAGGATTGTCCGGCGCTGCCGCGCCTTCCATGCTGACGCTACCGGAAGCGATCGTCTCCAGCCCGACAAGCGCACGACAGATTGTAGTCTTCCCGCTGCCGCCCAGCCCGGCAAGCCCCACGATCTCGCCCCGGCCGACCTTGAACGAGATATCCGATATCTTGTCCGGGACGGAAAGCGCGTCGACAGCGAGAAGGTCGCCGGCAAGAGGTGCGACACGATCCGGAAAATAGTCCACGAGGTCGCGCCCGATCATCGCGTGAATCAGCTTGTCATGATCCAGGTTCGACGCACGTTCGGTCACTACATGCTCGCCGTCCTTGAAGACCGTCACACGATCGGCAAGTCCCAGGACCTCGTCGAGGCGATGGGAAATATAGATGATGCCTCGCCCTTCCGCACGCAGGCGATTGACCGCGTCATGAAGAAAGCGCAGCTCCTCGTTGGCGAGGACGGTGGACGGTTCGTCCATGATGATGACCTTGGCGTCGAGGGCCAGGGCCGCGCCGATTTCGACGAGCTGCTGCTCCGCAACGGTCAATTCGCTGACCAGACGGCCAGGATCGAGGCGCGATCCGAGACGGGTCAGAATACCGCGCGCCATCTCTTCGGCGCGCCGGGCCGAATAGCTACCGAAACGGCCGGCAGGAAGCGCACCGAGGAACATGTTTTCCGCAGCGCTGAGATCCGGCAGCAGGTTGAACTCCTGATACACCACCGCGATGCCGAGTTCGCGGGCGAGCCGGGGCGACAACGCGGCATGCCGCTGGCCGCCGATCTCTATGGTGCCATCATCGGGCGTATAGGCACCGCCTATGATCTTGATGAAGGTGGACTTGCCGGCGCCATTCTCGCCGGCAAGAGCATGCACTTCTCCAGGCATCAGGTCGAAGTGCACCCCTTTCAGGGCAGGAATGCCTGCAAAGGCCTTCCTGATCCCCGAAAGTCGCAGGAGCGGACTTGTATCGGTCCGCGATATGTCCGCACCTTGCGTCATCGACTGGGCCTATCGCGCGAAGCCGGCCTTCTTGTAGACGTCGACCGGCGCCACGGCAGGCACGCTGAAGTCGTCATTCAGTTCCGGGATGTAGTGCTCCGAGGCATTGGCGTCGGTGATGACCACTTCCGGAATATGCACAAACTTCGTCACTTCCTCGCCGCGAAGGATCTTCATTGCGACGTCGAAGCAGTACTTGCCTTCCAGCGCGGCCGGCTGAGGCCAGGCGGTAAACGTAACCTTGTGTTCCATGGCCAGGCGGAGCCAGCCGTTCAAGGGCGAGACCGTTCCGTATTTGGGCTGCGGACGACCGGCCTCGTCAAAAGCAAGCAATGCTCCGATCGCACCCTCCGAGCCGCCGGCATAAACGCCGTCGATCTGGGGGGTAGCGGCCAACATGGCCGTGGCCTTCTCCTTGGAGGTCGGGATCGACCAGTTGCCGTACTCGCTGGCGACGATCTCGATATCGGAATAGGTGGCAAAAACGTCCTCGGCCGCCTTTTTCCAGACCTCCGCGGCGTCGACGCCGGGAATGCCGCTGATCATGATGATCTTGCCCTTGCCCCCGATGCTCTCGGCGAGCGCCTTGGCGGACTCATAGCCGGACCGGTAGAGGTCCACATCGGCGTAGGACGTGTAAGGCTTGCCTTCGACGCCGTCGGCACAGACCACCACAGGAATGCCGGCAGCCACGGCCCTCGCGACGGAAGCGCTGAGTGCTGCCGCGCTCAGAGGCTCCAGCATGATGACGTCCGGCTTCAGCTTCACTGTGTTCTCCATGGCGGAGATCTGGCGATCGACATTACCGTTGATCGGAACGACGATCAGTTCGCCAACATCCTTCTCCTGGGAGGCCAGATACTCGATCGTCGTATCCAGTGTCAGCCCCCATCCGTTGATAGGCCCCTGCATCAACGAAGCGATCTTGTAGGGCGGATCCTTCTTGTATGCCGAGACGTCCACGACGGTCTTGGCATCTTCCATCAGGTCGACCGAAACGCCATCGACCCGATTGGGGTCCTGGGCACCGGCCACACCGACCGTGAGGAATGAAAGCGCAGCGCACGCTGCCAGAGCTTTAAAATGACGGGAAATCATAGACGCTGTTCTCCAAAGCTAGCCCGACATGCATCCATTTTTATCTTGCATGCTAGATTGAGTAGATCGATTCCTAATTTGCATGTCAATAGTCATCAGATACCTAAGCGCAACGCACACACTAAAAACGTGTTTACGAGCAAATTTTGTCGATTTTCAGCAGATATTGCACAAATCCGGCCGAACATTTGACCGCTTCCGGCATTCTGGAGCGCCTCATCCATGCCCATAAAACAACAGTTGATGCATGCAAGATCGAATGGTACATGCATGCAACAGGCTGGGTGCCGATCACAAGGAGAGGTGCGACAACATGAAAAAGGGCGCCAGGGAGAGAATTGCAAACCAGCTTCGCAGCAGTATCACCAGGGGAGAACTCGTCCCGGGTGCCGCACTTTCCGAAACCGCGCTGGCACAGGAATTCGGGGCAAGCCGTACGCCGGTCAGAGAGGCCCTCAAGCAGCTTCAGACCGAGGGAATCGTCGTCATCAAGCCGCGCGTCGGGACATTCGTGTCCGCGCCCTCGCGCCTCGAAGTGAACGAACTCTTCGAAGTGAAGGAAATCCTCGAGGGAGCGGCGGCACGTCTCTTCGCGTCGCGTGGGAACATCCCTGAGCTGGACCTTCTGAGGGAGAACGTGAAGCGCTCGGATCTAGCGATCGCGAACGGGGACCTCGACCAGTATGTGGAGCTTGTTCACGAATATCACGACCTCATCATGCGGGGGGCGGGAAACTCGAAGCTGCTGCAGCTCTACAAGACCCTGATGAACCAGCTGCTGCATTCGAAATTTGTGCACCTCACCGTGCGCAAGTCGGGACGAGCCCCCCAGTCAGACCGGGAGCACCAGGGCGTCCTTCACGTCATCGAGGCCAGGGACGGCGCGACGGCAGAGCGCCTCATGCGCGAGCATGTCCGCGCGAGCCACCAGGCTCTGATGGAAACGCTCGATTTTTCCGGTTCCGATCATCGCCTGAACGTCGCCGAACCACCCGACACGCCAGACATCGATTGACCTTCTCAAAACCGTTGCGCGAAGCGAGTACGAAACATGACCACCGAAACTAAATCATCCATAGCTGCCTACGATATCCGCAAATGGTTCTTCCAGATCGAAGAGACGCTGAAGAATGAGAGCCGCGTTCCGGCGAACGGTGAGCCTCTGCGCAAGATCGCGATCGGCGCCGCGATCAGGAACCCCTATGCAGGCTCCTACAGCGAAAATCTGGACGGGATCGTGGAGAACTCTGACGCGCTGGGTTTCGAATTCGGACGCCGGCTGAGGACCCTGATCGGCGACGCGGCCATCGAAAGCTACGGCAAGGCCTGCCTGGTCGGGGTAGCCGGAGAATATGAGCACGGCAACGCGTTCCTCACCCAGTATGCCGCCGACCCCATTCGCAAGGCAATCGGTGGAGGCAAGGCCTGGGTTCCGTCGACCGGCAAGGTAGGCCCGGCCGGCTCTTCCATAGATATTCCTCTGGCCTACAAGGACGCGCTCTACGTCCGATCCCACTACGACACCATCACGGCGACCTTCACCGACGCCCCTCGCCCCGACGAGGTGGTCATCATCTGGGCGTTCGCCACAAGGGGACGGCTCCACGCCCGGCTCGGCGGTCTTGATGCCACCGATGTGAAGGGTATCGACGGTCTTTCCTGATGAGTATCCATCCATGAGACTACGCGAACGCACCGCAATCGTCACCGGAGCGGCATCGGGCATCGGCCGCGCCATAGCCCTGCGCTTCGCCGCCGAAGGCGCGCATGTCGTGGTCGCCGACCTCATCGGCGACCCGAAACCGTCCTCGCACGAAGGCCCTGCAACCACCGAAGCAATCGTCGAAGCCGGCGGAAAAGCAACCTTCGTCAAGACGGACGTGACATCCGATGATGACATAGAAACGCTTTTCGAGACGGCGGCGGCGATCAAGGGCCGCATCGACATCGTCGTCAGCAATGCCGGGATTTTCCGGGGTGCGCCGATTGTCCAGACCTCGAACCGGACATGGGACGCGGACATGGACCTTAATCTGCGCAGCCACTTTCTCGTCAATCGCCGCGCGATCGAGACGATGCTGCGGCAGCAGGAGATCGAGGGCACGAGAGGCCGTATCATCAACATGGCCTCGCAACTGGGCGTGACCGCGCCTCCGGGCCACCTCACCTATTCCGTCGCCAAGGCCGGCATCGCACATATGACCCGTCAGTTGGCGGTCGACTACGCGCGCGAAGGCATAATCGTGAACGCCATTGCTCCGGGCAGGGTCATCACCGGCCATCATCCCGGCGAAGCCGAGTATCTCGCCAGCGGGACGATCGACGCCGCCACAGAATATTCGCTCCAGCGAACGCCTTTCCCACGCCTCGGCAGGCCGGAGGACGTGGCGGGCGCGGCACTATTCCTGGCCTCGGACGACTGCACGTTCGTATCGGGCCACCTCCTTATGGTCGACGGCGGATGGACCGCTTACTAGAGCAAGACAGGAAGCTGCAATGTTCAATCTGACAGATCAGGTCGCCGTCATTACCGGTTCGGCCTCGGGCATCGGCGCGGCGACCGCACGCCGGCTCGCCACTGCCGGCGCTCATGTGGTGCTCGCATCGTTCTCTCCCGACGGGCACGACATAGACGCCGTGCGGTCATCCGTAGAAGCGCTCGGGCGCAAGGCGCTGGTCGTCGAAACGGACGTATCGGATACGCAGTCGGTCGATGCGCTGATCGCCACCTCTCTGCGGCATTTCGGTCGTCTTGACGTCGCGATTGCAAATGCCGCCATTGCGCGCAGGCGTGCATCGGTCGAGCTGGACGACGCCGAGTGGGGTCGCACCATCAACATCGATCTTCATGGCGTCTGGCGTGTTTTCCGTGCTGCGCTGCCGCCTATGATGAAAGCGAAATACGGCCGGCTGATAGCCACTGCATCGACCGCCGGTGCGCTGGAAGCCTGGGATGAACATATCCATTATTCGGCCGCCAAGTCAGGAATTGTCGGGATCGTAAAATCCCTCGCAGCGGAAGCCGGTCCATCAGGGATAACCGTCAATGCAATTGCCCCGGGCATCATCGAAACGCCGCAGACACTCGATTCGACGAACTCCCTGGGTCAGGCAGGCATCCATCGAACCGCCGAGACCCAGCCTGTTCGACGGATCGGCCGCCCGGAAGACATCGCCGCAGGTTTCCATTTTCTGGCCAGCCCGGACGCCTCGTTCGTCACCGGCCATCTTCTGCTGATCGACGGCGGACGCATGCTGATCCGCAGCTGAAGATACCACCGAGCCCGCGACATAGGCCGGAGACTTGAAGGGCGACTTCGGGCCAGATAGACGAATCCGTCACACCGGCCACGAACTCGGATCGGTAACCCGTTCTATGTCAGATCAGCCCTGTAACGGCTTCCAGCTGGCTGATGGAATGACGTTTATCATCCACGGCACGCCGAACCTGTCGACCAACGAGCCGAAACCGGGGGACCAGAAGGTTTCGTTGAACGGCATGACCGCCCTGCCGCCCGCGGACAATTGATCAAACCAGCGCTGCGCTTCGGCCTTGTCCTCGGTGTGGAGCGTGACATCGAAGCCATTTTTAGGCTTGTTGACATTGGGCGCCCACTGGATGTCCATGTCGGCCCCCATCAGTGCCTGGTCGCCCACCTCGAGCCAGCAATGCATCAGCCAGGTCTGGTACTTCGCATCGGTTATCGGCATGTCCGGAGGAGCATCCCCATAGGGCATGGCGGCGGTGATCTTTCCGCCAAATACCTTGGCGTAGAACTCGAAAGCCTCGCGGCACTGTCCCTGGAAGCTGAGGCTGGTCACGATCTTCATGGTCGTCTCCTTTCCGGTTGAGCTTGGACAATCTAGGGCGAGATTTATGCCAGGGGAAAGCGGGTGCGGCTGTCCTTGTCCGCCCACATCTGTCCCGGACAAAAGTCCCGCTTTTAACGGCTATCGTAGAATGCCGTTCCCGGAATGCCCCATCAAAAGCAATCGACATTGTCTAGTAATTTACTAGACTAATGTGCGGTGGAGGCTCCCGAATGATCGAGATCGCGTGGACTTTGCACGTCGAAAGAACCGACCAGCCGATTTCCGTAAGCATCCGACCTCTCATTGGCGTGCGTTGCGTCTGCGCCCATGGAGCATTCATCCTTTCCATGGCGTTCAGCTTCGCCGTGTTGTTCGGTCTCATCTATTGACCACGGCTTTGCGAAAACATTCTGGGTCGGCTCGACGGTTTCCTGAAAACCAAGATGGTGGAGGATATTGCATGTCGCTCAAGTTCACCCTCGTCCCGTCGATTGGCCGGCGGAACCTGCCACATTCTCTTGTCCCGGCAGGCTTGGCTTTCGCCGAAGAGGTTTTCCGGACTGTCGTCATCGACGGCGCCGCAGGCCTGCCCACCAATATGGATATCGCGGCGGAGGTGGGCCGCGTCACCTCGACGATCAGCCTGGCGCTCACGCACTGGTCAGGCGTCATTCATCCTCTGGCGGCTGCGAAACAAATCGCGGCGCTCGACCGGCTTGTTGGAGGGAGACTGTCGCTGCGTCTCCTGCCGGGACCGGACGGGCGGGTCGCTGACAATTCCGAACATCTGGATGCATTGAGGCAAACGGACGAATATCTCATACTGCTGAAGCGACTGTGGTCAAACGATCAGGCGTTCGATCACGAGGGACCGTACTATAGCCTCCACGATGGTTATGTGGAGTACAAGGGCCCACAGGGCGCGGACATGCCAATCCGCATTGGCGGGGCCTCCGGTGTCGCGATCGACGTTGCCGGACGTCACGCCACGGTCTTCGAACTCCCCTCTGGGACCCCGGACGAGATCCGCGACCTGATGAGGAGGGTGGAAATGGCGGCCGTTCGCTACGGCCGCCCCGGGCGGATTACCTTTGCTCTTCCTGTCCTTTTCTCAGGACGGACCGACCCCCACGCTGGCGGCCGTACCATCACGGTTCAGATCCCGGCGTTGAACGCAGGCGCTGTGCAGACCTTGCTCGCATACGCTTCGCTCGGCATTGACGAGTTCATGATCAGCGGCCTCGACGATCACAATTCAATCGCGAGTTTTGCCAGAAATGTCGCTTCACTTTTCGAGCGTACGGTTCCCATCCGCGCCGCAAGCAGCGACAGCAGGTCAAGGCCTGCGGTGCGATTATTGACCTGAATAAATCGAGGTCAGCCTCAGACCCGGCAGGCAGACAGGGCACAGTGATCTGCCGTCGGATTTGGCGCGCCCGGAATCTTTCAGGAGTGATCGCCGGCGCCGAGGACGAGCGTCTGCGCGCGTTGCTTTACATCCGGCTCAAGTTCCATCGGTTTTCGCGCACCAAGATCGAAGCGCACGGACGTGACGGTAGCCTGAGCATGGATTTCGTCATCCAGCGAGCCCGACATGGTATGGCGATAGGCGAGAGATGTTCGACCGACATTGACGATGCCGGAACGGATGGTAACCAACGCGCCTGCGGGTATCTCGCGCTTGTATTCGATCTCGTGACGCACATCGGCCCAGCCGTGCGACGCTCCCTCTCCGGCTCCTGCGAGCCGGCCGAGCAGTTGGAAGCTGGCATCGTCGAACATCGCCATATAGTGGCGCACATTCATGTGGCCCATCGTGTCGCACATCCACGGATGTGCGACACCGACATAGGTGACGATACCGTTCTTGCCTCTGTCCATCAGAACGCTACCTCGTTGCCGCCCTTGAGCTTCAACACTTCGCGCGCCTCGTCGGGCGTGGCAACCTCAAGCGAAAGCTCGCCGAGAATGCGCTTGATCTTTGCAACCTGCTCGGCATTGCTCTTCGCAAGTTGCCCCTTGCCGAGATAGAGGCTGTCTTCCAGACCGACACGCACGTTCCCGCCCATGACCGCGCCCATGGTGCAGAGCCCCATCTGGTGTCTTCCGGCCGCAAGGATAGACCACATGTAATCGTTGCCGAAAAGACGATCGGCTGTGCGGCGCATGTGCATCATATCTTCCGGATCGGCGCCGATTCCTCCAAGCAACCCGAAGATCGTCTGCACGAACAGCGGCGGCGTCAGCAGCTTGCGATCGAGGAAATGCGCCAGCGCGTATAGATGACTTATATCATAGCACTCGAACTCGAACCGGGTGCCATAGGCCTGGCCGACCTCCACGATGATGCGTTCGATTTGCTCGAAGGTGTTGGAGACGATGCCCTGCTTCGTCCCTTCGAGATAGGGTTTCTCCCATTCATGCTTCCATTCGGAATATTTGGGCGCGATATGGCTCAGCACGAAATTCATCGAACCCATGTTGAGCGAACAGAGCTCAGGCTTTGCGGCGTGGGCCGCTTCGAGCCGTTCCTCGAGCGTCATCTTCAGGCCGCCGCCGGTGGAGATGTTCATCACCGCATTGGTCTGTTGCTTGATACGCGGCAGGAAATCCATGAACAGGCGCGGATCCGGCGATGGCTTGCCGGTTTCGGGATCGCGCGCATGCAGGTGGATGATCGAGGCGCCGGCTTCCGCCGCACCCACAGACGCCTCGACGATATCGTTAGGCGTGATCGGCAGATAAGGGCTCATGGTCGGCGTGTGGATGGACCCCGTCACCGCGCAGGTGATGATGACCTTTCTTCCTCCGGACATTTTCTTCTCCAAGCTGTTGCGACGCGACCCGTCACGGATCGAGAGCCAGACAATCTTCGGTTTTCCAGCCCAGCCGGGCTGCCGCTCCAACCGATAGAGCGTTTGTGTTCGAATGGTTGGGGACCTTCACGACCAGCATGCAGCCGCCTTCCGATACGCAGACAACACGTATGTGGTCACCCACGTAGACGATCTGACGGATGGTGGCGGCGAGCATGTTTGGCGCAACCGCATCGCCCTGCAGCAGCATGAGACGCTCGGGTCGCAGCGACAGGGTGGCGACGGCTCCCGGTCGGGCTGCGTCTTCCCCGACGGCAAGCGCATGCACGATGTCGCCCGCACTGAGTCGCACCGTGACATGTGACGCATCCACCTTTTCGACTGTGCCGTCGAAGCGGTTGTTCTCGCCGATGAAACCGGCCACGAACCTGGTCCGGGGCCTCTCGTAGAGAGTCGCCGGGTCGGAGAGTTGCTGGATCGTGCCTGCATCGAAAACAGCGATCCGGTCCGACATGGTCAGCGCCTCGGTCTGGTCGTGCGTCACATAGACGAAGGTAACGCCAAGGCGGGCATGGATTTCCTTGATCTCATACTGCATCTGCTCGCGCAGCTGCTTGTCGAGCGCGCCGAGCGGCTCGTCCATGAGAACCAGCGTGGGTTGGAAGATAAGCGCCCTCGCCACCGCGATGCGCTGCTGCTGCCCGCCCGAGAGTTGATCCGGCCGCCGGCCGCCAAGGCCCGGAAGCCGCACCATGTCGAGCACCAGGGAGACGCGCTCGTCGATCTCGCTCCTGCCCATACGCCGCACCTGCAGCGGGAAAGCCAGGTTTTCCGCGACCGTCATGTGTGGAAAGAGCGCATAGTTCTGAAAGACCATACCGATGCCGCGGCGGTTGGGCGGCACGTTGTCGATGCGCTGGCCGTCGACGAGAATCTCGCCCGTGGTCGGCTCCTCGAAGCCTGCGAGCATCATCAGAGCGGTGGTCTTGCCCGATCCTGAAGGACCAAGCAGCGTCAAGAACTCGCCACGCATCACGTCGAGATTCAGATTTTTCACGGCCTGCACTGCCATGCCGTACCGCTTCGATACGCCTGCGAAGCGTACGTGCACAGCCGAACTCGACCCTGCGGATGCACCACTCACCGGGAAACCTGCGGATCGGTCAAAGCCGCCTGAGCGCGCACCGGCTGAACGCGGGCTTTCGGAGGCTGCGGGCCGCTCGCCGCGCGCAACATGATGTCGGCCGCGTCGCTGATGTCGGCGACAAGAGCGCGCCGCGCCTTCTGCCCGTCCCCGGCACGCAACGCAGCGAGGATTTCGGCGTGGTAGTCGAGGCCTAGCCCGAGGGTGGCCTCGCCGCGCATGATGTTGAGCCAAGGTCCCGCGCGCAGCCAAAGCCGCTCGATGATCTGCTGCGTCGCCGGCGAGCGCGCGGCCTTGTAGATATTGAAATGGAACTGCCGGTTGAAGGCGAGGTACTTGCCGGCCCCGTCCACTGTGGTGCAGGCCTTCATACGCTCGTTGAGCGCGTCGATCGCTTCCAGCTCCGACAGGGTTATCGTGGAGGCCGCCCATTCCGTTGCAGAGCCCTCGATCATGCAGCGCACCCGCACGATGTCGGATATGACCTCGACCGATGCCTCCGGCACGATGACACCGCGGTTGGAATGGTCGAAAAGCGCTTCCTCGCTTACCAACCTGCGCAACGCCTCGCGCACCGGCATAGCGCTTGTCTCGAAGCGCTCCGCGATCGTCCGCACCACCAGCCTCTGGCCGGGCACGAAGTCGCCGTTCATGAGCCCCTGTCTCAACTCGGCATAGACGCGGGCATGGGCGGTCGCCGGCGTCGAACCTGAAACCGGCGCCTTCTTGAGGGACATCAGACCGTCCTGCCTGGAAGGACAGATCTGTGCGCGAGCAAAAAGTCCTCGAATGCCTCCATGAAGGCATCAAGTTCCGGTTCGCCGTACGGCAGGGACAGCGCCATCATTCCGCGCGGCGTGACATGGAAACCGCGCAACAGCATCTCGACGTGCCAAAGCGCGAGGAGGCGCTGGTCGGCCGCGTCGAGAAGCCCCGGATTGTCCACTGGACCGGCGACGAAGTGCAGATTCATAAGGGAACCCCGACCAAGTACGACGCCCTCGACACCATGGTCCTCGAGGGCCTTGTTCATGCGGGCACGCATCCGGTCGCCTCGCTCATTGAAGCCCCGACTGGCTTCTTCGGTCAGCACCTGCGTAAAGCCGGTGAACCCGCCGGCCATGCTGAGTATGTTGTTGTTGAACGTGCCTCCGTGGGAGAATGCACCTGGAGCGGCGGGATCGAAGCGGTCGATCAGATCCGCTCGTCCGCCGAAGGCTCCGAAGCTGGCGCCACCTCCCAGATATTTGCCGAGCGTCACGAAATCGGGATTGATCCCGTGCACCCCGTGCAACGCCGTGTAGGCGAGGCGCGACGTCATGACCTCGTCGAAAATGAGGAAGGTGCCGGCCTTCGTCGTGGCGGCGCGCAGCGCTGCAAGGAAGGATCGATTAGCCGGAATGCAGCCACCGCCGCCCATCATGGGCTCGACGAGGACCGCGGCCAGATCGCCCGCATGCTCCTCGATGAGACGGGCAGCACCTTCTTCGTCATTGTAGTCGGCGAAGACAAAGGGGAAAGGCAGGTTGAGCGGAGAACCGCCATGCGCGAAGGTCAGCACGCCGCCATGATAACCCTCCCGAAAAACCATGATCTTCGACCGGCCGCTGATCGCGCGTGCCGCCGAAATCGCCATGATGTTCGCTTCCGTACCGGAGTTGCAGAAGCGCACGCGCTCAATGGCCGGAAAACGCTCGACGATCGCAGCCGCGTAACGCGCCTCGAAACGGTTCGGCGCGCCGAGCAGCAGGCCCTGGTCGATAACGTCTTTCAGCGCGGCTGCGATGGTCCTGTCGGAATGACCGTAGAGGCCGGCGCTATATTCCGACACGAGGTCGACATAGCTGTGGCCGTCGAGATCCGTCACGCGACAGCCTTCACCGGATACGAGCGTCAGGGGAAATGGCCTGTACCACAAAACCGCCCGCGTGTTGCCGCCGGGCAGAGAGGCTGCCGCATCGCGGTGGCGCTGGAGGCTTTTCGGGTTCTCTGCGGTGAAGCGCTGGCGCGCATCGGCCAGAACTGCATCGAGGCTGACATTTCCGAGTCCGGGAGCTGGAGCGTCCAAGATTGATCAAATCCTTATTGTTAATTCTGCCGAATATGACCTTCACGCGCCATACTTCACGATTTGCGCTTGCATTTCAATCCATATTCGGTATCAAATTTGATCAAATCCAATAACAACAGGGGAATGACCATGCTAAATTTCAAGCTATCTCTATCTGCCGTCGCCATTCTGACAGCTTCAATGGCCACCGCTCAGGCTGCAGATACCATCGCCGTCGTAGGCTGGGGCGGGAACTGGGACAAGGCCTACAAGGAAGGTGTCTGGGACAAATACAGCGAGCAGACCGGCGCCAAGATCGTCCAGGAGGAATGGGGCGGCGAACTCGCGAAGGTGCGCGCGCAAGTGCAGTCCGGCAGCATCACCTGGGACTTGATATCGCCGGAGGCGCCCTCGGTTGAAATCGGATGCGCCGAGGGGTTATTCGTTCCGCTTACACCGGACATCACCGGCGATCCGGCGAAATATCTGCCGGGAACCATACATGAATGCGGCGTGGCGTCGGACACGTGGGCGACGATCCTCGCCTACAATGCCGACGCCATCCCGGGTGAAGGTCCAAAGAGCTGGGCTGACTACTGGGACGTGGAGAAGTTTCCGGGCAAGCGCGGAATGCTCGCGCAGGCCCAGTACACGCTGGAGAATGCCATGATGGCTGACGGCGTCGCGCCCGCCGACGTCTATGCTGAACTGCGCAAGCCCGGCGGCGTGGATCGCGCCTTCGCGATGCTCGACAAGATCAAACCACATGTCGTGTGGTGGAGCACGTCAACGCAGGCCATGCAGAACCTTGCCAGCGGCGAGGTCGTCATGACGGACCAGTACAATGCCCGCGTGACAAACGACATCGTCGAGGAAAAGAAGAACTATAAGATAGTCTGGGATGCCGGTTTCTTCTACGGGACGGACATGTGGTCGGTTGTAAAGGGATCTCCGAACGAGAAGGCAGCGCTCGACATGTTGAAGTGGTTTTCCGTACCGGAGAACCAGGCAGGGTTCTCCAAGCTCTATGCCTACGGCACGGGCCGCGTGGAGGCTGCCGGTTTCGTGCCGGAGGAGTGGCGCAAGAACCTGCCGACATCCCCTGAACATGCCGAGTTCGGCGCCTCCTACGACACGGAATTTTGGGTCGAGAACAAGGAGGCGCTGGAGGCGCGGTTCAAGGCCTGGCAAGCACAGTAAGGCAGCATGACGCGAGGCCTGACAAAGACCGGAAGGCGCGGCCATCGGCAGAATATGCTGATGGCCGCCATGGTCGTTCCGCTCGTCCTGTTCATCGTCCTGATTTTCCTGTGGCCGGTCGCCCGTTTCCTTGCTCTGTCTGTCGACAATTCGGACATTTCCTCGAACCTGTCACGGACGTTCGCGGCGATCGGCGACTGGCGGCCTGCCGCCGAGCCCCCAACCGAGCGCGTGCTTGATGCGCTGGTTGAGGACCTCGCCGAGACGCGCCGCAACGGTCGTGACGGCGTATTGGCCCAACTCGTCAACCAACGGCTGGTCGGGACGCGCTTTCTGGTGATCAAGACCGCGAAAGACGCCGCCGAAGGCAAGTTCGATGCAAGACCCGTCGGCGAGGCGCTGCTGGCAGCACATCCCGGCTGGGCCGACGCGGCTTTGTGGACGGAGATAACCCGCGCGCGCGGAGCGCTTACCGATTACTACCTTCTGGCCAGCCTTGACCTCCGGCGCTCTGCCAGCGGCGGAGTGGAATCGGTGCCGGCAGACCGGGCGGTATTCCTCGACGCGCTGCTGCGCACGATCTGGATAAGCCTCGTCGTCACGATCATCTGCGCCATGCTCGCCCTGCCACTCGCGCAGGCGATCGTCAGCGCGCCGCAGCCCTGGTCACGCGTGATGTTCGCCCTCGTGCTGTTTCCGCTCTGGACCTCTCTCCTGGTTCGCACCGTGATCTGGATCATCGTGCTGCAGAAGAACGGACCGGTGAATGCCGCACTGGTGTTCAGCGGGCTGATCGATCAGCCGCTGACGCTGATCTACACGCGATTCTCGCTCTATATTGCCATGATCCAGGTGCTGCTCCCGCTCATGGTATTGTCGCTCGTCTCCGTGATGCGGCGCGTGCCTGCAAGCTACATGAGAGCCGCGCTTTCGCTGGGGGCTCCCTGGGTGACGGCCTGGCGGCGCGTGCAGCTTCCACTGATCATGCCCGGCATTCTTGCCGGAGCGGCGATCGTCTTCGTCTTCGCGCTCGGCTACTACATCACGCCCACCCTCGTGGGAGGACCGGGCGACCAGATGATCTCGTCCTATATCGCCTTCTACACGAACACGACGCTGAACTGGGGCCTTGCCGCCGCCCTCTCCGTACAGTTGCTGCTCATTCTTTTCATCAGCGCCTTCCTGTTCTGGACGGCAAGGTGGCTGACGCGCCGTCCGGCGGGTGCCGCATGAAGGCTTCGGTTGTCCGCCGCATCGTCATGTACGCCTATGCGGCGGCGTTGCTTGCATTCATACTGGTGCCGCTCCTGATCATCGTGCCGATGTCCTTCACCAGCGGAAACTCGCTGACCTTTCCGACGCCGGGCTTTTCACTGCGATGGTATCAGGAGCTCGTCGACGATTCGCGCTGGCTGACATCCTTCCTCAATTCGATGGTCGTAGCGTCCGCCGCAACATTGCTCTCCTGCCTGCTTGGCATCCCGGCCGCGATAGGCCTTGCCTGGGGAAGCTTTCCCGGGAAGCGGATCGTATATGCGATGCTCGCAGCCCCACTGGTGGCTCCCATCGTCATCGTCGGTGTCGCCGCCTTCTCTTTCTTCGCCGCAGCCGGCCTGACGGGAAGCCGCTGGGCGCTCATCCTCACCCACACGGCGCTCGCCGTGCCGGTGATGCTGACGACCGTCGTCGCGAGCCTGTCGGGCTTCGACCGCACGCTGGTGCGGGCGGCAGCGTCACTCGGCGCCGGGCACGCGCGAACCTTCTTCCGGGTCATACTGCCACTCATCGCACCGGGTGTGGTGAGCGGCGCGATCATCGCCTTCATCATATCCTTCGACGAGGTGGTGGTAGCGAGCTTCCTGACGACGGGCGAGCAGCGCACGCTACCTCGCATGATCTTTTCGGGCGTGCGCGAATCCATCAGCCCGGCAATTGCTTCGGTTGCCGTGCTGCTTGTGGCCTTCTCGGCGGTCCTGCTCGGCGCCCTCGCCTGGCTGCAGGCGCGTTCGGCACGGTTGCGCTCACGGGAGTCCACATGAACATCCCTGACTCGGTGGAAGCGCTGCGGGACGAGATGACGCGCTGGCGCCACCATTTGCATGAACGGCCGGAACTGGGTTTCGAGGAGATGGAAACCGTCCGCTTCGTCGCCGATCGCCTGTGCTCCTTCGGCATCGACGTCGTGGAGGGCCTGGGTCGCACCGGCCTGGTCGGAACACTAAAGGGAAGACTGGGACCGGGCCCGAGCCTCGGCCTGCGCGCCGACATGGACGCGCTCCCGATGACGGAGGCGCGGGCGCTGCCCTATGCATCCAAAATCCCCGGACGGATGCATGCCTGCGGCCATGACGGGCACACCGCGACATTGCTTGGCGCCGCTGGCGCTCTTTCAAAGACGCGCAACTTCGCCGGGACGGTGCATTTCATCTTCCAACCGGCCGAGGAAGGACACGGCGGCGCACTCGCAATGCTCGCCGACGGGCTGTTCGAGCGCTTTCCCTGCGATGAAATCTACGCCTATCACAACTCGGAGCGCCCGTTCGGGCAGGTAGTCGTGTACGACACGGTTGTCGCCGCCGCCGCCGACCGCTTCACCATCACCATCCAGGGGCGTGGCGGTCATGCGGCGACACCGCACCTTGCCGTTGATCCACTTCCGATCGCCGCCCGGATACTTCTGGCGATCGAGAACTTGCCGGGACGGCTCACCAACGTGGCTTCACCAGCGGTCGTGACGGTCGGCAGCCTGCATGCCGGCGACGCGTTCAACACTATCCCCGACCGTGCGACGCTTGTCGGCACAGTCCGATGCTTCAGCGAAGACGTACGGCTTGCGCTCGAGCGGGCGATCAGGCGCGTCACGGAAGCAGAGGCAAGTGCGTATGGTGCTTCGGCGCATATTGTCCACGAGACGCTGTTCGCCCCGACAATAAACAGCACCACCCATGCGCGGTTCGTTGAGGATGCGGCGAGCGAGGTAGTGGGTGTGGAAACAATCCTGCGAAATCCGCCCCCAGAGCTCGGTTCGGAGGATTTCTCTTTCATGCTTCAGCGGCGTCCCGGATGCTACTTCCTGATCGGCCAGGGCGACGCCGAACACCAGGCTGTCGCGCATGACGTGAACTACGACTTCAATGACGGCATTCTGCCTATTGGGGCGGGCATCTTTGTGCGGCTGGTTGAAAGAAGGCTGGCGCTGCAGAGGGCATGACCGCGGCGAATATCCAGGAACAGAAATGAATCCGCCGCCGGTCGTGATTGGCGCGCCGAAGCGTTTAAAGCTACTCATTGTAGGTGCATTGGCTATTTTGCCGCCATGAGGAGAGGCGCCATTGTGGATGTCCGCCGCCGAGATTGTCAGCTTGACGCAATCCCGCTTTTCATGGGTAGAGACCTGAGCAGATATGGATACGCTTCTCGCCCGCCTCGGCCTTGCACTCGCCATCGGCCTGCTGATTGGGCTGGAGCGCGGCTGGCGCGAGCGCGACGCCCCGAGTGGAAGCCGGACAGCAGGGATCCGCACCTACGGCATTTCAGGACTGCTTGGCGGTGTGTTCGCCGCGCTTGCCCAAGCGCTCGATGCGGTTTCCGTGCTCATCGCCGGCTTTCTTGGGTTCGCGGCCATCTTTGCCTTCTACAACGCCAGGGAGGCAGCTCGGGATGAGGACTACAGCGCCACCGGCGTGATTGCCGGCATTGCGGTGTTTGCGCTTGGAGGGTTGGCCGTATCCGGAAACTACCAGGCTGCGGCAGGGGCAGGCGCGGCCCTCGCAGCGATACTCGCCAGCCGCGAGGTTCTGCATGGGTTGCTGAAACGACTGACATGGGTCGAACTGCGCTCGGCGCTCATTCTGGCAGTGATGACCGCGATCATTCTGCCGCTGCTGCCGAACCGGTCCATTGACCCCTGGGGTGGGTTCAACCCTTGGGAAGTCTGGTTCTTCACAGTACTGACCGCGGCGATTTCCTACCTCGGCTACATTGCCGTGCGGTTGCTCGGTGCGACGCGCGGCCTGATCGTCAGTGCCGTGGGTGGAGCCATCATTTCGTCGACGGCGACGACGCTTGCACTCAGCCGCATGGCGAAGTCAGGGGGTGATCCCTATCCGCTGGCTGGCGCGGCCTCGCTTGCCGCGATGGTTTCGCTCGCGCGTGTTTGCCTGATTGTGGGCGTCGTCAAACCCGAAGTGCTCGTGGTCATGGGTCCGGCCGCACTGGGGGCAGCCTTGGGATTCGGTGGCTGCGGGGCTTTGCTGCTGCTCAGGCGACGCGAGGCGGCGGGAGTCGATCCGCCGGCGCGCAGCCCTTTCGATCTCGGTTCATTACTCCTGTTCGCCCTCCTGTTTGCAGTCGTGTCAACGGCCAACGCCGCGCTTGCCGAACATGTCGGCACACAGGGTCTCGTGGTCGCATCCGCAATTTCAGGTGCCATCGACGTCGACGTCGCCACCCTGAGTACGCTGAGGTTGGTCGGAACCTCCTCTACCGCGGCAACCACCGGGGCTGCGGTGCTTGCCGCCGCGGCCTCCAATGCGCTGCTGAGGCTTGCACTGGCCATGGCGTCCGCTCCCTCGCGCTTCTGGATACCCTTGGCTCTGGCGACAGCAGTAGCGGCAGCGCTCGGCGGCTTATCGCTCTTCCTGCTTCCAGCTCTCTGATGTTGAGGCTCGAAAGCACGTTTGAGGATTGCGTTTCATGCCGGTCGGATCGGGGGCCGGCATTCGGTACGGATACCCCTCGACCAGAGATCGTCAGACTCTGGAACGTTCGCCCTTCCAGCCTACCCCTTGGCGACCGCCGCTACGTGACGTTCGAACGCTGAAGTTTCCATGAGCATCTTGCACCGTCCGAAACGGGTGTCGGCATAGTTGCGGAAATCGTCGACGGGGTTGTTGTTGGCCAACTGAATAAGCCCCCAGAGCGTCCACAGCAGATCGCACATAGCCTTGTAGATGACGATGCGCCCCCTCTCGGCCAGCGTCGGTTCGCCGCCGAAATAGGCCTGGATCATCTCCTCGTCCTGCGCGGCGTCGAACTGCCCTTCGACGCTGAGATCCCCGAGGTCCCACATCGGGTCGTTCATGCCGGAATATTCCCAGTCGACGATCCACATGCGGTCTCCGGTGTCGAGAAAGTTCTCACATAGCGGGTCGCAATGGCAGGCAGTCAGCGCAAGCGGATGCGCCGCGAGTGCCGCCCGCACCGTTTCTGCCTCGCGCACGACTTCATGATAGCCGCTGGGCAAGGCGACATCCTTCGTCGACAGGATTTTCAGATAATCGTCGATCATCGCGAACAACTCGAAACGGAACGGGAATTTCGCGCCGCTGTCGTGCAGTTTGCGGAAGGCCCTTCCCGCGCGCGCCGGGCTGCCGGGCCGGCGTTTGAAGTTTTCGGGCGACATGGTTTCCGCGTCCGCTATGAAGCGGGTGAGCATGACGCCGTTTTGCCCGTCGAAATGAAGCACTTCGGGACTGACACCGGCTCGCGCCGCCTCTCGCGCTGCAACCGCCTCATTGGCGCGGTCGATGTATTCTTCGGTGCCCTTTCCCGGAATCCGCAAGCAATAATCCCCCACGGCAAAGACCAGGTTGGTAAGTCCTCCAAGCCGTACGATGTCGCCGCGATAATCTGCTAGCAAAGGAATGCCGCGTAACGCTTCGCGGGCCAGCGAAAGGGAAACGGCGTCATTCATGCCTTCAGCCTTTCCATTTTTGCGTCATAGAGCGTTCGCGGACCGCGTGTGGCCTTGTAGGGCTTTCCGAAGGCCTCGATTTCGAACGCGGTTTCGCCCGACAGTTCCACAGGCAGGTAGCCGAAGGCGATCATCTTGCCGAGCGAATAGCCGTAGCCCGTGGAGGAAGTAGAGCCGACGACCTTGCCGCCGTGCAGGATGGCTTCGCCTCCGTGGAACGGTGCAAACCCGTCTACGGTAAAGGAGCACAGCTTGCGCTTTAAGCCTTCCTCCTTGATTCTCGCCAGGGCGGCGCGACCGATGAACTCCCCCTTGCCGAGCGCGACAGCAAAGCCGAGCCCAGCCTCGTAAGGATTGTAGTCCGGCGAGATGTCCCCCGACCAGTAGAGATATCCCTTCTCCATGCGGCAGGCATCGACGGCGCGATAGCCCGCATCGGCTATGCCATAAGGCTCCCCCGCCCGCCGCAACGTCTCGTAGACGTGGGCGGCGAACTCCTGCGGAATATAGAGTTCGTAGCCCAGTTCGCCGACATAGCCGATGCGCACCGCAAGGGCGGATGCGTTGCCGATTTCGATCGTGCGGGCTGCAAGGAACGGATGGGCGGCGTTGGAAAGGTCGTCGTCGGATACCGATTGCAGGACGTCGCGCGCCCTGGGTCCGCACAGGTTGATCGTGGCATATCGGTTCGTCACTTCGCGCAGCCGGACACCCGCCGGCAGATGCCGCGAAATCCAGTGGCTGTCGCGGACACCGAAGCCCGACCCCGTGATCAGCAGCAGGCGCTCGTCGTCGACATGGACGATGGTCACATCCGCCTCTATGCCGCCTTTCTCGTTGCAAAGCTGAGTGTAGACGGCCTTGCCGGGAGGACCCGACAGATCGTTGGCGGCGATCGATTGCAGCGCATCGAAAGCGCCCGCGCCCGCGATCTCGAATTTCGAAAACGAGGTCTGGTCGATCAGCACCGCCCGCTCGCGGATGGCGCGAACCTCCTCGCCCACGGCATCGAACCAGCCAGGCTTGTCCTCGAAGCTGCTGCGCTCTTGCGATCCGCTGCCGGGAAGCGAGAACCAGTTGGGACGTTCCCAACCCGATTTCGACCCGAACATGGCCCCGTTGTCCCGCAGTATGGCATGCAGCGGAGACCGTCGCAGGCCGCGTCCCGTATGGTTTTCCTCCGCGGGCCAGTGGATCTTGTAATAGGCCCCGTATGCTTCGACGGCGCGCTCTTCCAGATAGCGGCCCTGGGCCTGGACGGCGCTGAAGCGACGCACGTCGAAGGGCCACAGATCCATACCTGCGTCGCCGTGCAGGATCATGTTGGAAAGGGCGAGCCCGCCGCCGCCGGATCCAGCGATGCCGGCGGTGAAGCCGCATGCGACATAGAAGTTGTCGAGCTCCGGCGCGAGCCCGAGAATGGGCTCGCCGTCATAGGAAACCGGGATCGGGCCGTTGATGACCGTCTGGATGCCGACCTCGTTGAGCACGGGCAGGCGTTCGGCCGCCGGCAGGGCGAACAGTTCGAGCCTTTCCATGTTCGGTGCGAAGAGCTCGCGGCCGAAATCGAGCGGCGGCTGTCCCCGCCAGCATCCCCTGGAACCGTCCTCCCAGCCGCCGATCGCGAAGCTGCCGGTGTCGGGCTTGAGATAGAAATTGTTGTCGGGGTCGCGCAGCGTGGTCAGGTCGGCATCGAATTCCAGCGTCTTTTCCGTCAGGAAATACTGGTGCTCGACCACGCCCGCCGCCAGCGGCACGCCGGCCATCATGCCGACGCGCTTGGCCCACAGGCCCGCGCAGTTGACCAGAATATCGCATGCAATGGCGCCCCCGTTGGTGACGACGCCGACCGCGCGGCGGTTCTCCACCACGATTTCCTCGACGCAGACGCCCTCCTCGATGCGCACGCCGTTCTGCCGCGCGCCCCTGGCATAGGCCATGGTCAGCGAATAGGGATCGATGTAGCCGTCGCCGGGAATATAGGCCGCCCCCTCGATCCCGTCCTTGACGATAAAGGGAAAGCGCTTTGCGGCTTCGTCCGCCGAAAGGGAATGGCATTCGACACCGAAGCTCTTTGCCTGCCCCATGGAGCGGCGGATCTCGCTCCAGCGGTCGCGGCTGCCGGCGAGCCGCAACGAGCCGACCTTCTTCCACGAGATGGCCTGCCCGGTCTCCTGTTCCAGCCGGTCGAACACCGCGACCGAATTCTGCATCAGCCGCGTCAGGTTGCGCTTGCCCCGCAGCTGCCCGACAAGGCCGGCCGCGTGCCAGGTGCAGCCATGGGTGAGTTGCGCCTTCTCGACCAGAAGGACATCTTTCGCGCCGTCGCGGCCGAGATGGTAGGCGACGGAAGTGCCTATGGCGCCACCGCCGATGACGAGGATATGGACGTGGCGATCTGCACGAAAACTCATGACTTTACCTTCTCCCCGGATGGGTCGTAGAGAGGTTGGAGATGAAGGGTGGCTCCTGTCGTTTCCATCGCTACGACCAGCTCGTAGCTGCCGGAAGCAAGATAGTCGTCGGATATGCCGGCTGCCGAGCGAACATAGCCGTAGCCTATGCTCTTGCCGATCGTGTAGCCGTAGCCACCGCTGGTCAGATACCCGACAGGCTGCCCGTTGCGCAGGATCGTTTCCCGCCCGAGAAGCACGATATCCGGATTTTCGACGGTGAAGCCGACGAAGCGCTTGGCCGGTGCAGCGCCCGCTGTCTTTTCAAGCGCCCTGCGTCCGAGAAAGTCCGTGTTCTTGCGAAGCTTGACCGCCCAGCCGAGCCCTGCTTCCTGCGGGGTGTCGTTTGGGGTTATGTCAGACCCCCATGCACGATAGCCCTTTTCGAGCCTGAGCGATTCCAGCGCCCGGTAGCCGATGGGGCGAATGTCGTGCGCCCTGCCCGCTTCCATCAGCGCATCGAATATCTCGCCTGTAGCGTCGATCGGCATGTGCAGTTCCCAGCCGAGCTCACCGACATAGGTGACCCGCAACGCTCTTACCGCGTGCCCTGCGATTTCGATCTCGCGGACATGGCCGAATGCGAAGCCGGCATTCGAGACATCGCTCTCCGTGACCGCTGCAAGAACTTCGCGCGCACGCGGCCCCATCAGCGACAGCGTGCCGAAGTCCTCCGTCACGTCGGCCAGGGTGACGTCCAATCCTTCGCCGATATGATCGGCGATCCACGCCTTGTCGTGCGTGCGGAAACCGGTGCCGGTGACGATGTAGAATTTTTCCTCGCCAAGCCGTGCGACGGTGAGGTCGGACTCGATGCCGCCGCGCGTATTGAGAAGCTGAGTATAGGTCAGGCGACCGGCGGGCCTGTTCACATCGTTTGCGCAAATCCAGTCGAGAGCCTTGAGCGCATCCGGCCCCGACAACTCGTATTTGGAAAAGGACGACTGGTCGAAGATGCCGACCTTTTCGCGGACATGGCGATGCTCATCGCCGACCGGTTCGAACCAGTTCTGCCTGCCCATCGAATAGATGTCCTGCGGCTCCATGCCATCGGGCGCGAACCAGTTCGGCCGCTCCCAGCCGAGCTTCGAGCCAAAGACGCCACGATGCTTCTTCAATCGATCGTAGAGCGGGGAGACGATGCGCGGCCTGCCTGACGTATACTCCTCGTGCGGGAAGCCGACCGTGTAGTGCTTGCCATAAGCCTCCAGCGTGCGGTCGCAGACCCATTTCCGGTCGCGGTGCATCTCCGAGAAACGGCGTATGTCGACGACCCACAGATCGAGCGGGGCCTCGCCATCCATCACCCATTGCGCCAGCACCCAGCCGGCACCGCCACCCGAGGCGATGCCGAAGGCGTTGAAGCCGGCACCGACGAACATGTTCGCGCATTCGGGAGCGGAGCCCAGGATGAAATTGCCGTCCGGGGTAAAGCTCTCCGGCCCGTTGATCATCTGCTTTATGCCGACATCGGCGAGCGCCGGCACACGCTCGATGGCTTGCGCCATATGCTGCTCGAAATGATCGTAGTCGTCGTCGAACAGACGGAATTCCCAATCGTCGGGAACGTCTCCTCCCGGCAATCCCGTCTCCCAGGCCTGCGGGTTCGGCTCATATCCGCCCATCACGAGTCCGCCGACCTCTTCCTTGAAGTATGTGCGGCGGTCCGGATCGCGGATCGTCGGAGCATCCGTCGCCAGTCCGTTAATCTTTTCCGTAATGATATACTGGTGCTTGACGGCCTGAAGCGGCACGTTGATGCCAGCCATGGCACCCACCTGCCGCGCCCACTGGCCCGCGCAGTTCACCACCTTGTCGCAGGCTATGACCCCCTGATCCGTATGGACAGCGACGATGCGGTCGCCCTTCATGTCGAAGCCGGTGACGCTTACTTTCTCGAACAGCTTCGCGCCATGCATGCGCGCGCCCTTGGCCAGCGACTGGGTGATATCGGACGGGCCTGCCTGTCCGTCCGTCGGCAGCCATGACGCACCGACGAGATCGCCGGTATCCATCAACGGCCACATCTTCTTGACCTCCGCGGGCGTCAGCAGCGCCATGTCCATGCCGAAGCTCCTGGCCGTCGTCGCAAGCCGCTTGAATTCGGTCCAGCGGTCCTCGCTGGTCGCAAGCCGCAGGCATCCCGTCATCTTCCAGCCGGTAGCAAGACCTGTCTCGGCCTCCAGCCCCTTGTAGAGGTCGACGGAATATTTGAGCACGCGGGTAATCGACGCCGAAGACCGCAATTGACCGACCAGCCCGGCGGCGTGCCAGGTCGAGCCGGATGTTATGCCGCCCTGCTCCAGCAGCACGACATCGGCCTTGTGGTCACGCGCGAGATGATAGGCGGTCGAGCAACCGATAATGCCGCCGCCGATAACGACGATCTCGGCATGTGTAGGCAATCTCATGGCTGACGCATCCCATATCTTGTTCTGTAGCGCTCCAGGGCGGCATCGAGCCGCTCCAGATTTTCATTGGTGTAGGCGACGTAATCGACGCCCGGCGCGTTGAGGTGAAGTTCGGAGATCATGCTCCACATGGCCTCCCGCAGCAGCGAGGCGCATTGCATGGCCGCGTGTGCACGGCGGATGGCGGCGTCCGGCTCCACCCCGAAATAGGCAGCCAGCAACTGTTCGGCCTGCGCGTCGGACATGCCGGAATTCGAGGATAGGCCGGCAAGGTCGAACATGGCCGTGTTGAAGCCGGCATACTCGAAATCGATCAGCCAAAGCCGATCCCCGTCGTCAATGATGTTGGCCGGCAGAAGGTCGTTGTGGCCGAAGACGATCGGCAAGGGCGCCTGCGCCGCCTCCAGCTCGTCGGCCAATGCCAGATAGCCCGGCAGTTCGGCGGTCAAGCGGCTGCCGCCGGCCCTGAGCGAACGCGCATAGTCACGAATGACGTGGAATACCCAGAACATGAAGCCCGCGCCCGAAACGTGGTGCGGCATCTCACGATGGAACGCACTTATCAGAGCAGCGATGCGCTGGACATTGGCACGTATGTCTTCCGCGGCAAAGGTCTTGCCGTCGATATGCTGGAAGACGATGGCGCCGACTGCGGCGTATTCGACCGCTGGCGCAAAACCGCCAGTCTGCGCGGCACGCGCATTCATCAACTCCCGATCGCGCGCGACATGGTGGAAGGGGAAGTCCTTTCCCAGCCGCACGACATGCTTTCCGCCGGCGTCCCGCACCAGAAAATTCGCATTGCTGAGACCGCCGCTCAATGGTTCGATCTCGATACTGCCCTTCCAGCACGGCAGGACGCGCACCCGGTCCTCAATGGAAGTGATGGATGCCGCCATCACGCAGTCCCCAATCCGGCCTTGACGCGCGCAGCACCGGCGGCAATCAGCCTGTCGGCAATGATGGCGATGAATGCGACGGCAAGACCCGCCACGAAGCCTCGCCCGGTGTCGGCCTTGGTGAGGGCGATATAAACTTCCTGGCCTAGGTCGCGCGTGCCGACGAGCGCCGTGATGACCAGCATCGACAGCGCGAACATGATCGTCTGGTTGAGACCCAGCATGATTTCCGGCAACGCGAGCTTCAGCTTGACCTTGGTGAGCAGCTGCCAGCGCGTGCAGCCCATGGCGCGACCGGCCTCAATGAGACGCGGATCGACCTTGTGGAGGCCAAGCACCGTGTAGCGAATGGCCGGTGTCACCGCATAGGCGACGATGGCGATGAGCGCCGTGAAATCACCCACACGAAACAGCATCACCACCGGCATCAGGTAGACGAAGGAAGGCAGCGTCTGCAGCGTATCGATGATGACCTGCACCCAGCGCCACAGCCGATCGCGTTCGGCAGCAAGGATGCCTATCGGGATGCCGACCAGCGACGCGATGACAACCGAGATACCGCACAGATAGACTGTGATCATCGCCTTCTCCCACTGCCCGGTGGCAGCGATAAGGAAGGCGAGGGACCCGACGACGAAGGCCAGGTGCAACCCGCCGAGCCGCCAGCCGGCAAAGGCCAGAAGCCCCGCAACTCCAAACCAGGGAAGACTTCCCAGCAGACGCTTGAACGGCACAAGCACGTTGAGAAGGATCGCGTTCTTGGATGCTTCCAGCGCATCGAAAAAATTGACGTTTATCCAGCGCACCACTTCCGAAAAGAAGCCGCCCGTCGAGATTTGCAGGGACTCGGGATAGTGCTGGAGGGCGGGCGTGACGAGGCCAAGGAGACCTGTCACGAGGACGATGGCCAGCACTGCCAGAGAATAGGGATGCCGCTGGACAAAGCCGCTTCCCGAGCGCGCCATTTCCATCTTCCCGGCCTTGACTGCATAGGCCTGGGAAAGGCGGTCCAGTGCCACGGCCAGCGCGACGATGGCCAGACCGGCCTCCAGACCTGCGCCGATATCGAGCCGTCGCAAGGCGGCAAGTACATCGAAGCCGAGGCCCCCGGCCCCGATCATCGACGCGATGATGACCATGTTCAGAGACAGCATGATGACCTGATTGACGCCCACCATCAGGCTGTCCTTGGCGGAGGGCACCAGCACCCGCCATGTCATCTGCCGGCGCGTGCAGCCGATCATCTTGCCCAGATCGAGCAATTCGTCCGGCACGGAACGCAGCGCCAGCGTGGTCACGCGCGTCATCGGCGGCATGGCATAGATCAGCGTCGCCACCACGGCCGCCGTCGGCCCGAATCCGAACAGGAACAGAATCGGCACCAGATAGGCGAAAACGGGAATCGTCTGCATCAGGTCCAGCAGAGGCGTCAGCATCCGTTCGAACATCGGAGAACGGTAAGCGGCGATGCCTAGCAGCATGCCCCCCGCCACGCCGAGCGGCGCGGCGACGAGGATCGACGCAAGCGTCACCATAGCACTGTTCCACTGGCCGAATATGGCAAGGAACCCGAAACAGGCGATCGTGATGAGGGCAAGCCGGCGCCCCCCCGCGTGATAGCCCATGAGTCCAACGATCGCGATCACCGCCAGCCATGACAGCGGCGGCAGGATTTCCACGGCGTTCGAGCCTTGACCGGATAGGAAGCCTGTGGAGAGCAGACTGAGCACCAGTTCGTACGGCCAGTTAAGCAGCCAGGCAACGAAGCGGGTCATGTCGGTGAACGTGAAAAGCCCGAAGCTGGCGCTGTTCACCAGCCACTTCATGATATTGCCGATCCAGCGCTGGGCCGGGATCTGCCATGCTTTCGGGTAGTCGAACGCCCATTTGAAATGGTCGCCGAATTGCCAGAGCAGGATGAATGCGACGATGGCCGCGACCCAGAGAAGTTTGCCGCCAACGGATGTGGTCCCGTCGCGATGCCGCGCCGGAACATTCACTTCGAAGGGGGGCGCATGCGTGTCCATTTCAGCCACGCATCATGACGTCGACCACGTCGCTGCGGTGCAGCACACCAATGGTCCTGTCCTGCGCATCGACGACGCGGAGCTTTTGGTTCCTTTCGCCGAAGAGAACTGCCGAGCCGGCGATTGTCGTCCGCTCCTGCACGGAAACGTCGCCAAATCCCATATCGGCCGAAGATACCGCATCGTCGACCGACCGCATGAGCGACGCAACCCGGATCACCTTCGCCTTCGAAACGTTGCGCGTGAACTCTGTTACGTAGTCGGTGGCAGGGTTCAGCACGATATCCTCGGGCGTTCCCGCCTGCACGACTTCGCCGTCCTTCATGATGGCGATCCTGTCGGCAAGGCGGATCGCTTCATCGAAGTCGTGGGTGATGAAGATGATGGTTTTCTGCAGCACGGATTGCAGTCGCATGAACTCGTCCTGCATTTCCCGCCGGATCAGCGGATCCAGTGCCGAGAACGGCTCATCCAGGAACCACAGCTCGGGGTCGCCCGCGAGGGATCGTGCGATGCCGACGCGCTGCTGCTGGCCGCCAGACAGTTCCCGCGGGAAGAAGCGCTCCTTGTCGGAAAGGCCGACCAACTCGATCATCATGCGCGCCCGCGCTTCCCGCGCCGCCTTGTCGATGCCCTGCACTTCAAGCGGAAAGGCGACATTGGCGAGAACGGAGAGATGCGGCAGCAGTGCAAAATGCTGGAACACCATGCCCATCCGGTGCCGCCGCAACTCGATCATGCGCGCATCGTCGGCTTCCAGAAGGTTCTCGCCGTTGAATAGTATCTCACCGGCTGTCGGCTCGACCAGCCGCGAAAGGCAACGCACCAGCGTGGATTTCCCCGACCCCGAAAGACCCATGATGACAAAAATCTCGCCGGTCTGAACCTCAAGATTGACAGCACGTACGGCCCCGACGAGTCCGTTTCGCGAGAGCTTCTCGGTGCTGACGGCCGTGCCCTCCTTGTCGAGGAACTCCCTGGCCCCGGCGCCGAAGACCTTCCAGACATTTCGGCAAACGAGTTTCGGTTGCTGTTCGGCCATCTATCGCCCGCACATCATCGTTTCGGTCGGCCGTCATGGCCACCGGCACCGGAAGGATAGAAGGGGCCGCGGCGCGGGGGCGCAGCAGCCCATCCCGATTTCTACTTCTTGATCCACCCGGACCAGCGCGCCTCATTGGCGTTGATCCATTCGGCAACGACATCTTCCAGCTTCTGCCCATCGACATCGACCTTGGTGATCATCGCACCCATCTCGTCATTGTCGATCGTGAAGTTCTTGATGGCATTGTATGCGTCGGGCCACTTGTCCTTGACGCCGGCCCAGCCGACTTTCCAGATATTGCCGAACGGCTTGCCGCAATCGTAAGCAGCGTCAGGGTTGATGCCCCAGCTCGGATCCTCGTAGCACTCCTTCGTGTACTCCGGAAATTCGATCCATTCGCCCTTGTATTTCACCGGTGCCCAATGCGGCGCATAAATCCACATGATGATCGGAGCCTGGCGCTGATAGGCGCTTTCAAGCTCGGCGAAAAGCGCAGCGTCCGTACCGGCGTGGATGACCTCGAACGGCAGTCCGAGTGCCTCCACGCGTTCTTCATCGAAGCCGCCCCAGGTCACTGCCCCGCCGAGATAGCGGCCCTTTGGCGCGGTCTCCGGCGTTGAGAAAGCCTCGGCGCAGGCGGGGTCCTTCAGCGCCTCCCAGTTCGGCAGGCCGGGACACTTTTCCTTCATGTATTCGGGAAACCACCATTCTTCCTTGGCCTGCAGCCCGGTGGGTCCGAAATTCTCGACCTTGCCGGTGGCCGTAGCTGCATCCATGGCCTCGCGCCCGGTCGTCTCCCACATCTCCATCGCCACATGGAGATCTCCCGTTTCCAGTCCGGCGAACTGCGCCAGATAGTCGGCCTGCACATATTCGACGTTGTTGCCGGCCTTTTTCAGTATCTCGCCCATCAGGTGAGTCGTGATGAGCTGGCCGGTCCAGTCATGAAGGGTCAATTTGATCGGATCGGCGGAATCCTGTGCCGAAGCGGGCAATATTGAAAGGGCGGCGCTCAGAGCCATTGCTCCAAGCACGGTTCTGGTCACGCGGTTGCATGAAAACATATTGAGAGCCTCCCTGCTCACGAACTTGCATATCGAGGCCGTGCCGTCTTTCGCAGCATTCCGACCTATGCATCGCAGGCAGTGTCACCCTCGTTTCGCGTACTGTCAACGCTATCATGTGGCTTTCCTTGGTGATTTGACTGAAAACGGCAAATTACCTTGCAGCGACGGGCAAATTGGCAATAGAAGCGGTCATTCTGGTGCTTTGTAGCCGCATAGGGGCCTGGGGCCTGTGATCCATTCGAAGAGACACGGCGAAATCCTGCGTCTGTTGAGCGAGCAGGGTACCGTCACCATAGCCGATCTGGCCGACAGGCTTGGCGTATCGCTGGAAACGGTGCGCCGCGACGTCAAGCCGCTTACGGATGAAGGCGTCGTGGTAAAGATGCATGGCGCGATCGGCCTGCCCTCCATGACGGGTGAAGCGCCTTTCGAACGACGCATGCGCGAGAATGCAGAGTTGAAGAAGACTATCGCCCGCATGGTGGCGACGACCATACGCGACGGTGAATCCGTCATGCTCGACACTGGCACCACCACCAGTTTCCTGGCGCGAGAGCTGCTTGGCCACAGGAGGCTGACCGTGGTCACCAATTCTTCCGATGTCGCCCGTACCCTTGCCACCGTCAACGACAACAAGGTCTATATGGCCGGTGGTGAATTGCGCAGCGACTCTGGCGCCGCATTCGGTGTTTCGGCGATCGAATTCGTCAGCAATTTCAGCGTCACCCACGCGATCATTTCAGCCGGCGGTATCGAAGTCGAGAACGGCGTCATGGATCACGACCTGGCCGAGGCGGAGTTTGCCCGCATGGTTCTGTCGCGCGGGCAGCGTTCCGTCGTCGTGACCGACCATACCAAGTTCGGCCGCCATGGCCTCGTGCGTGTATGTGGCCTGGACGGAATCTCGGAACTGGCGACTGATCGTACGCCACCGGCCGAGATCGTCGAAGCGCTCGCCTTCTGCGGTACGCGCCTGGTCGTTGCCAATGGATCGCCACCGTAGTCGTCGATACACAGAACGGCCCGCAGGCCCTTTCTCGATCTCCACGCCTCAGACAGCCAAGGCGGTCGCAGGATTGCGCCGGATTGGGCAACGTTCCCGCCCGCCCCCTTAATGCGCCAGGAGTTGGGAATGCCAAGCGGGGCCTGAAAAAGACGATTCAGGCGACATTTTTGTAGTCAAAATCAAATTTGTAGTTGAATATAATTATTGCCACTGGGAGTTCTTGGGGAGCCGGACGTTTGAGATCCGTCGCTCGCCTCGGGATCGGCGTGTCGGCGACGGCGCGGCGGGTTCGAAACGGGCCGACCCTTGGCTATCGCGAATGCCAAACAGGAGAACCAAATGAGCGAGAGCACTCACGATCTGGTAGTACAAGTCATCGCGGCGACCCGCTTTCCTTTCCCCGGCCAGACCACCTGGCCTGACGGCTATGTTACGAACACCAATGCCCCCGTCAAAACCATCTCGATCGACACCCCGAACGGAAAGCACTACCCCGATATCGTCATCACCGACAAAACCGGGAAGATCCGCGAGATGGGTGAAGTCGAAATGGACATCAGCGCGGCTGCCCTCCCCTACCTCACCGCCGGTTCGGCACTGACGGACAACGACACGCCGACCAAGGTGAAGCATTTCTTCGTCTATGTTCCGGCAGGCCACGAAGCGCGCGCAAAGCAGCTCCTGGAAGACAACAATATCTCCTATGCCGGCGTGCGGGGCTTTACGGTCAGCTCGGACCATGAAGTCGGCATCGTGCCGTACCATACAGCCGGCGACCAGTATGACCATCAGGTCACCCCGTCGCAAAAGAAAAAGAAAGCCTGAACGGATGAGGGTCGGGCGAACGGCTGCCCGACCCTCCCTTGCCGTCCCGGCTTGGATTCTTAAGGCTCGATGAGGGCCCAGGGACTCGGGAACTGCGGAACCCTGACGACGATCAGCGTCGGTCCCTGTTCATCCATGGCCCAACGCAACGCCTCTGCCATAGCGGGAGCGCCGTCCACCGTTCGGGCGCGAGCACCGAAGCTCTCCGCGAATTTTTCGAAATCGGGGTTGACCAGATCGCTGGCGATGACCTTGCCGTCATATTGCTCACGCTGCATCCGCTGCACATTGCCATATGCGCCGTCAACGAAGACTATCCCGATCGCGCCGATGCCGTTGCGGACCGCAGTCGCCATTTCGTTGGCGGTGAAAAGGAAACCGCCATCGCCGCACAGCGCCACAACCACCTTTTCGGGATTGGCCGCCTTTACGCCCAGCGCCGTGGCGTAGGCAAAACCAAGCGTGCCCTGATAGCCCGGCGTCAGCAGTTGTCGCGTTTTCCCCACGGGAAAGCGGTCAGCGCTGACATAACCGATCTGCGTATAGTCGGCCACGATATGCGCGTCATCAGGGAGCACCTCTTCCATGACGCGCAGGAACGCCATCTGGGGGGCGAGTTCGGAGTTGATCCGGGTGCCGATTGCAGCCTTGACGCCCGCGATGGCTTCCGCCCAGGTTTCGTTGCCCATCCGTTGGCCCTGGAGACGTCGGCCAAGCGCGGCCAGCGCCTGCGGTGCGTCGGCCGAAATCGCAATGGCAGGCGCTGCACCGATATTGAACCTCTTCGGATCGATATCGATGCGGATGACGGTTTTATCGCCAAGCCCCCACTCGGCCGGCAAGCGATGCAGACGAGTGCCAACGGCCAGGATCACGTCGCTTTGTGCCCACAAAGCCTGCCCCTCGGCCAGCCCGATAGCCAGCCTGTGGTCGCTGGGCAGCAGTCCACGTCCCTGCAGATGCATCATCACCGGCGCGTTGAGCCTTTCGGCGATGTCCGCCAAAGCCGCTTCGCCGTCGTACGCGCCAGCGCCCGCGATGATGATCGGCGCCTTTGCGTCGGCCAAGAGTTCGGCCGCTGCGGCAATCGTGGCCTCGTCGGCTTCGACGGAAGGAGGCGCTGTTGCCGCATTTGGAAGCGTCATCAAGGCACTGTCCTGCAATACGTCAGACGGCAACTCCACGGCCACCGGTCCGATACCGGCGGCCAGTTTGGCGAACGCCGTGTCCAACAGGGGAAGCACCTCCTCGGGCGAACGAACTATGCCGTGCCATCTGGTCAGGCCTTTGACGATGGCCGTCTGGTCCGGCAGTTCGTGCAGTTCACCGGCACCGACGCCGATCGCCGTGCTCCTTATCTGACCGATTAGTGCAAGAACGGGTGCATGGACGGCGTAGGCCGTTGCCAAAGCCGCCGTTGTATTGAGGAAGCCAGGCCCCGGCACGCAGGCATACACCCCTGGCCTGCCCGTCGATTGCGCATGCCCCAGCGCCATGTAGGCGACCCCCTGCTCATGCCGGGCATTTATCACCTGCAACCAGTCGGTTGCTGCATGGAGCGCATTGAACAAATGGTCGAGCTGAATGCCCGGCAGGCCATACAGGGTAGTTACGCCATTTGCCTTGAGCGCGGCGACTACAGCCTCGCCGCCCGTCATCGGAATATCGTTCACTTGGTCTCGCCGGAATTGTTTGCCAAAGGATCGTCGCGCTCGGTGCGGATGAAGTTCTCGGGATGCGCCGGATCCGCGTAGCCGACGGCCACCCCGCAGACCAGCATCGTACTGCGATCCATGCCGAGTTCACGCGCAACCGTCTCGCCATACATCGCCCAATCCGCCTGCGGACATGCCCCAAGTCCTGCTTCTTCAAGCAGAAGCAGGAGGGATTGAAGATAAACGCCCAGATCGAGCCACTGAAACGGCGTGGCATTGCGATCCAGGAAAAGGAACACTCCCGAGGGAGCGCCGAAAAAACGGAAGTTGAGCAGGTTCCAGTCCCGGCGCGCCTGCATGTCCGCCCGGTCGATCCCCAGCGCACCATAGAGGATTTCCCCATTGCGCTGCCTGCGTCGTATCTGAGCCGCAGTCAATTCCGCCGGATAGAAGAAGGAAGGCATCTCCTCTCCGTCCGGAGCCTCGACCACACTCCGATCCATGAGGGTCTTGAACGCCGTCATGGCCGCGCCGTCCATTATGCGTACATGCCAGGGCTGCAGATTGCCGCCCGAGGGCGCCCTCGCCGCCAGCCGCACAAGCTCTTCTACACAGTCGCGCGGCACCGGCCGCTCCAGGAATGCCCGGACCGATTTCCTGCGGTCGAGGACTGACGAGACCGACAGGACCGGAACGTTCAAGGTACGGTCCATTCCAGACCCCGTGGGGTCTCGACATACTCCGGCCAGCGGTAGCCGATCGGCGCCTTGAAGTCGGACGGAAGGAGCGGCGGACACCATTTCGTCCCGCCTACACCGCCCCCGGTGCGCTCCTTGAATTCGGCCTGGATGGCCGCCAGCGCCTCGGGCCGGGTCATCAGGTCGAGGATGGTCGTGGCGATGACCTGGGAGGCCTTGCTCCACATTGGATCGATACAGGCCGGCACGCCCCCCATCGCGTTGCGCGTCCACTCATGATAGCGATAGCCCGATCCCTCCGGCGATTGCAGCGTGGGACGGGCTACATAAAGCCGAACCGTCGGTGCATGCCAGGTGTAGTCAACATAGTCGTCCGCAGCGTAGTTCAATTGCCATGCCGGCAATTGCTGACGGAAGGCTTCTTCGGCCTCCCAGGGAGGCGTCAGCTTCTCCATGCCCGCAAGGAAGGGCTGTTCCATCGGTTCCATGTCCAGCGACTTCTGGATCTCGCGAGCGAAGGCCTTCGCTTCCTCCGACCATCTCGGAGCGCCCAGCCGCTGGAAATTGGCAAAGGTCAATTCGGCGAAAGCCTTGTTCGGCAGACCGGCGCGGGTGCGCGTGATCCACGCCTTTTCGACCCGGCAATGGGTCATGGCGGCGATGTGGTCGGCATTCCGGTCGAGCACGTCGAACACTGCCTCGCACATGGCAAGGGTCGGGGCACGCATGGAATACTGGATCTGCCCCATGCCCGGCGCAATGTTGTCCGCCGTGGCCTGGCCGGCGACAGGGATGAATTCATTGAGGGTCCAACTACCCGAATGGGGAAGCATCGACTCCTTCATCATCTTGGACTGGGTGTACATCAGGCATACCGCATCGATCGCTCCCGGCGCACGCGCGATGGCGTGCACATGGGTAACCGATCCGCCCGATGCCTCGTTCTGCCAGGTATGAGGGTCGTCGCAATGGAAAGTGTAGATGCGGCTCCAGTAGGGGGCGCTGGTGGTCTCCCAGAAACAGCCATTTGTCAGCGCCGGGAATGAATGCGGATGGAAGCTGAACGCGGCATCCAATCCATCATAGTAACCATGGGCTGCATGCACCGGCTTGGCGCCGCACATCTTTTCCGCCGGTTCGCCGAAATAGACCAATGTTCCGGTAATGCCCTGGCTTTCCATGGCATGCTTCGCGGCCAGGAAGCCGGCGAAGGAGCCGATGCCCAGCGCCGAATGGGGATCGGTATGGCCGGCGGCCCTTGGACTGACGCCCGGACGCGGCGCACGATAGGGAACCGGCGCCTGAGACTGGCCCGGAACAGCGTCATATTCGGCATAGCCGGCGATGACCGGTCCGTCTCCGTTCGACCAGCGCGCCCTGAATGCCGTCGGCATCCCCGCCGTTTCGCGTTCGACCGTGAAACCCTCCGCCTCCAGCCGGTCGGCATACCAGCGGGACGAACGGTATTCACGCCAGGACGGCTCGTGGAAGTCCCAGATCGTCATGTGGTCTTTCGAGAAGGCCGCATGATTGTCTTCCAGATAAGAGAGCGCAGCCTGCTGCGCCGTCGTCCACTCAGCCTGCGCCTTGTCCATAGCTACACCTCGTCGCGGATCAGCGGCGCGGTGGAGCAATGCAGGCCCCCGCCCCCCATGATCACCTTGTCATAAGGCACGGTAACCACTTCCACGCCGTGATCGAGCAGCCGGCGCATCGTGTGATCGGAAACGCCCTCGGGCATCAGCATACGTCCCGGAGCGACGGCAAGCGAATTGATGATCGCGCCGTCGTCTTCATGGTGCAGTTCGATCAGATGAATGCCCAGTTCCTTTAGCCGCTCTATGAACCAGAACGGCAGAAGCGTGAAATTGGCGATCGCCAGGTCTGGCGCGATCATCACGAAAAGCCCGTCGATATGGAGGCGGTAGCCGGTCAGCGGCACCTTGATCAGTTCGACGCCCTGCGAACGAAGCACTTCCTCGATCTGGCGCGCGCCTTCTTCATTGACGCGCGACGAGACGCCGACGGCAGCGGTCGTCTTGTTCAGCCAGCAGAAGCTGCCGCCTTCCGCAACGCCAGTCCCCGAAATCGTGCGCAGGATCGGGCAGCCCAGCGCAGCCAGTGTGCGGGTAGCCGGAAGCTCCTCGCCCCGCCTGATCCTCGGACCAAGCCGCATGACGATGGCGCCGCCATTGACCGCGGCCACGACGTCGCGCGTGTAGCAGGTCTTCATGCGCCCCGGCGCCGCCTGATCGATGTAGACGACCTCGACTCCTTCGGCGCGCAGGGCAGCGACATACCCATCGTGCTGGGCCTGCATGGCAGCAAGGTCCGGAGCTTCGTCGCCTCGCCAGTACCAGCCCTGCTGCACGTCCCCGAAGGCGTTGTTCTCAAGGCGCTTCGACGTATCGACGATCTTCACCTCGTCTCCGGGACGGTGCATCAGAACGACGCGCAGGCGTCCCACATCATTGTTGCATCCCCATTTGCGCCCCCACCAGCGATCGAGTTGGCCGGCATCCTCGAAGGCCGGTTCAGGCTCGGAAGGGAAGTCCTTGATCAACTTATTGTAGCGCCACTCGCTTTCCGTAATCGCTCCCACGGCCAGTCCGCCCTTTCCTGCTCGTCCGCGCAACCGGTCGGATGCGCTGGAAACCAAGCTTAGGAGCGCGCTGCGGTAGTTTCAACCAAAATTATAGTCGGGTCTGTTTTTAGATTTGACTATACGGTATCGCCATCCTGATCATGCACCAGCATACGGGTCATGATCAGACGAATATGGCGTTCACCGCGTTTCAGGAGGTCGGCAACGGTACCATCTTCCCTCGCAACGAAGCTGCCGAAATGGGCAGTCGTCAGATCGACGATGACGTCTGCCAGTTGAATCGGATCGACATCTGCCGCGATCTTGTTGCGCTGCTGGTAGGTGTGGAAGAGGCGAACATATTGCAGGCGGATAAGCTTGTTGAGCCGCGCTCCGGTCCGGCTGGCCGGACCGTTTGGCTCCATGTACTGCGCCGACATGATCACCCGCCAGCATTCACGGGAGAGATGCCGCATGTTCTGATTGGCCAGCAGTTTCTCGAACGCCAGAATGCCCTCCACCGGATCGTCGGGCAGGTCGCGGATGAGATTGCGCCTTTCTGGCAGCGCCGCACGGATATGCCGGAGCGCCAGTTCCATCAGCAGGTTGGGCTTGGTGGTGAAATAATTGTAGACCGTCGCGGGCGAAACGGATGCGCGTTCGGCGATGGCTTCGATATGGGTGCCTTCGTAGCCCCATTCTCCAAACAGGCTCTGCGCAGCGCTGAGCACCTGTTCTGTCCTCTGTTTACGGTGCCTTGCCCGCAGGCCTCCCTGAGCCATCAATATCCCTTCCTCCGCAAGCGGAATGGCAATCTGGATCGTACCTTGTTAAGCAATTGATATTATACTCAACTCTAAAAATATGGTTGACACCAAAGGAAAGCAGATTAGGCTGATTTCAATGGGAAGTCGACCCTTCGGGCACGCCAGCGGAACCGGGGTGACAATGCCGAATGCCTGAAATTTCATTCTCTGCATGGACAAGGTCCGTACACGAGAGCGGGATTTCTGCAAAAACCGGAGGGGCTATGCTGCCGTTGATCAACAATCCGCCGCCATGGCCCAATGGTGCACGTTGCGCAGCATGTTTCGCGTTTGATTTCGATGCCGAGAGTCTTCTGCATCTGTATTATCCTAACGACGCGGCAAGACGGATCAACCTGTCATCGTCGCTTCGCTACGGACCTCGCGTTGCCGTGCCGAGAATCGTCTCCATCTGGCGCCACTTCGGCATCAGGCAGACCATGTACGTACCCGGCTGGGTCGTGGAGACCTACCCGGAAGCGATCGAATTGCTTGTCGCGGACGGCCACGAGATCGGGCACCACGGATGGCTGCACGAGCGCACCAACCAGATTTCCCGTTCCGACGAGCGCCGCGTGCTGGAGGCCGGGATGGCGGCTATCGAGAAGGTCACGGGCAAGCCCCCCGTCGGATATCGCAGCCCGTCGGGCGCTTTCTCCGAATTCACGCTCGATCTGCTTGTCGAGTACGGCTTCAGCTACGACTCTTCGCTCGCTGGTGACGATATTCCTTATTTCCTGGAAGGCGGCAAAGGGCGATTGCTCGAACTGCCGTCCGATCACCCGCTGGACGACTGGCCGCAATACGTCAATCTCAAGGAATTCAACATGGGGATGACCATCCAGTCGCCACAGCGCGCGATGGACGTCTTCCGTGCGGAGTTCGACGCCGCCTGGGAATATGGCGGACTGTGGAGCTCGATATGGCACCCCTTCGTCTCGGGCCGATTGGCCCGGGCCCATGCCATGGTGGAACTGATCGAATATATGCAGCGCAAAGGTTCGGTCTGGTTCGCCACCATGGAAGAGATAGCCGATCATATCCATGGACTTGTTGAGCGAGGGGAATGGACGCCCTCGTCCGAACGCCTGCCGTTCTGGTCCGAACCAGTACCCCAGATCGCCATGCCTTCGCGTTAAATCCGACCCCAGCCGCACAAGAAGGGAGCCGCAGCAAACGATGGCATTAAAACCCCGAATGACAAAAGCGGCAGTGGGAGGCGGCTCATGACGGCATGGACCGCTTCGCCAACGTCCGCCGGGATCGAAGACCTGAACATCGAGACCATGCGGCTGGTCAGGCCCGTGCCTTACGGTCGCGTGCTCGCTGTTGGACTGATCCTACTGGCGGCCGGTTTTATCGTCACATCCTTCATCGAAGGCCAGATCGACTGGTCCATGACCTGGCGATACATGTTCTGGCCCTCGATCATGATGGGTCTGTTCAACACCATCTGGATGTCGATCGTCTGCATGGCGATCGGAATCTGGATCGGTCTCCTATGTGCCGTCGGCCGGGATTCCGCCAATCCGATCGTGCGCGGGGCATCCATTTTCTACACTTGGTTCTTCCGGGGTGCTCCGCTCATCCTGCAACTTCTCCTGTGGTTCAATCTCGCTCTGGTTTTCCCCAAGCTCAGTTTTTTCGGCCTCTTTGAAACCAGAACCGTCGACGTCATCACACCGGCGGTGGCCGCGATCCTCGGCTTCAGCCTCAATGCCGGCGCCTATGCCTCGGAGATCATCCGCGCCGGTCTCCTCGGCGTCGATCGGGGTCAATACGAAGCCGCCAAGGCCATCGGCATGACCGGTTCGCTCGCCCTGCGCCGCATCGTGCTGCCGCAGGCCATGCGAACCGTGCTGCCGCCCCTGGGCAATGAATTCATCAGCATGATCAAGATGACGTCGCTCGCTTCGATCATCGGTTTTTCCGACCTCCTGCGCAGCGTCCAGAACATATATTTCCTCAACACGAGGGTCATCGAGCTGCTCATGGTCGCTACCGTCTGGTACCTGGTCGTGGTGACTGTCCTCAGCTTCTTCCAGCGAATATTGGAACGGCGTTTCGGACGCGGCTTCATGGGGAGTAGGCAACGGTGAGCGCAGACAATAGCCAGCCTCTCGTCTACGCCCGGTCAGTCGGCAAGTCTTTCGGAGATTTCAAAGCCCTGACGGACGTCGATATCTCGGTGAAGGCGAAAGAGGTCGTCTGCATCATCGGGCCTTCCGGCTCGGGCAAGACAACCTTCCTGCGCTGCCTCAACCAGCTTGAGACCTACGACCGCGGCTCGATATGGCTCGACGGGGAGCTTGTCGGCTATCGCAAGGTCGGCGATGTCCTGCACCGTCTGCCGGAAAAGGAAATTGCCCGCCAGCGGCGCAAGACAGGGATGGTCTTCCAGCGCTTCAATCTGTTCCCGCATTTCACGGCCCTGCAGAACATCATCGAAGGCCCGTGTTATGTGCTCAAGCAGAATGTCGAAGAAGCGACGGCATTGGCCATGAAGCTGCTCGACAGTGTCGGCTTGCGGGAAAAGGCCTCGTCCTACCCTGCCGAACTCTCTGGCGGCCAGCAGCAGCGCGTCGCCATTGCCCGCGCCCTGATGCAGGATCCGAAGATCATTCTGGCTGACGAGCCGATCGCCAGCCTTGATCCGATGAATGCGCAGATCGTCATGGACACGCTGAAGAAGATCAACGTGGAAGACGGCCGCATGGTGATCGCCAACCTGCACACGCTCGACACCGCGCGGCGCTACTGCGACCGGGTGATCGGCATGCGCGACGGCGAAGTGGTGTTTGACGGCACGGCGGACGAACTGACGACCAGCGTTGCCCGCGAGATTTACGGAGCCGATGACAGCTTCAACGAAGCTGCCACCTCCACAAGCATTCCGGCGGATGCAAAGGCTGACGACCCGGCGTGGTCCCAGCCCGCCTACGCCGCCGCGATGGTGTCCTGACGGTCCCGGCCTGATTCCGGACCCAAGCCGGTTCAGGCCCCTATTCTGTGAAAATGGAGTTCTCATGAAGAAGCTGCTTCTGGCGACTGCCCTCTCGCTTGCCTGCACCACCGTTGCCGGTGCGCAGGAAAAGATCACCCAGTTCAACATCGGCATCCTCGGCGGTGAAAACGCCCAGGACCGCATGACCTCGAACGAGTGCTTCCGCGTCAAGGTGGAAGAAGCCCTCGGCGTTCCGGTCAAGCTCTTCACCCCGGCCGACTATGACGGCGTGATCCAGGGCATGCTCGGCGGTTCGATCGACTTCGCCGGCCTCGGCGCTTCGGCCTATGCCAAGATCTACCTGACCAACGCTGAAGCTGTTGAGCCGGTTCTGACCAAGCAGAATCTCGACGGCTCCACCGGCTACTATGCCATCGGTTTTGCCCGCAAGGACAGCGGCATTACCTCCATGGAAGAAGCCAAGGGCAAGCGCTTTGCCTTCGCCGATCCGAACTCCACCTCCGGCTATCTGGTTCCGGGCGCAGAGCTGCAGGACACCTATGGCAAGCTGGACCAGTACTTCAGCGAAGTGCGTTTCTCCGGCGGCCATGAGCAGTCCATCGTTGGCGTCGCCAATGGCGACTTTGACGCCGCTGTAAGCTGGTCTGACGGCCTTGGCGAGTGGGAAGACGGCTACAACTCGGGCGCCTTCCGCAAGGCAGCTGACGCCGGCATCGTGGACATGAACGATCTCGTTGAGATCTGGAAGTCCAAGCTGATCCCGGAAGGCCCCTTCGTCATCCGCAAGGCTCTGCCGGACGACGTGAAGGCCAAGGTCACCGCCATTGCCGACACCATGTGGCAGGATGATCCCAAGTGCGCCTATGCCCTGTCGCATGGCGACGCCCAGGATCTGGTGCCGGTGACCCATGATGCCTACCTCGGCATCATCGCAGCCCGCAAGCTGCAGGAAGCCAAGTAAGCCTTCCGCATATCCATGCCGGGCTCCAGTGATGGAGCCCGGCACTCGCATTTTTCAGGGCACCATTTCAGGGCACCATGACCAATCTCGCGTACGGAGCTGATGGCGGCAGCCGCAAGGGCGTTGCCTCGCATCATGAAGCCTATCTGGAGATGACGCGGCGCAAGCGCCTTTATGGCGGCGTGCTGCTGCTGTTCTTCATCATGCTGTTCTCCTCCGGCTGGATCATGGCCGACGGGCGCAATGCCGGCGGCTTCTGGAACGGCCTGTCGCAGGTTTTCGACTTTCCCTCCGAAGTGCTGGCTGAAGCCTGGGCCAAGCGGGCTGTCCTGCCCGGCTTGATGGCCGATCATTTTGCCTCGCTGGTTGAAACGGTGAACATCGCCGCCACGGCAACACTCATGGGCGCGCTGGCCGCCATGCTGCTGGCGCTGCTGGCCACCCGCAGCCTTGCCCGCTGGCCCCGTCTTGTGCCGCTGTTCCGCCGGATGATGGACGCCCTGCGCGCCATTCCGGAGATCGTCGTGGCACTGATGCTTGTCTTCATTCTCGGCGGCGGCCCCGTGCCGGCCGTCATCGCCATCGCCCTGCACACGGCAGGCGCGCTTGGCAAGCTCTTCTCGGAAGTGGCGGAAAACGCCGATCTGAAGCCGGTCGAAGGCCTCGCCTCCGTGGGTGCCTCCTGGATGCAGAAGATGTGGCTCGGCATCATTCCGCAGGTTTCGCCGAACTGGCTCTCCTATGCGCTGATGCGTTTTGAGATCAACGTCCGCGCTTCCGCCATTCTGGGCTTCGTCGGCTCCGGCGGCATCGGCTATGACCTGAAGATCGCCATGCAATGGGGTCAGGGCCGCTACGACGAGGTGGTGGCCATCTTCCTGATGCTCTTCGTGACAATCGTGCTGATCGACCGGCTGTCGGACCATGCCCGTCACAGGCTGGTGAAAGGACACTGACATGGCCACCATGGACATGCCGCAGACGGCGGATCTCAACAGCACCATCCTCACCCGCTTCCGCAACCGCCGCATTGCCGCCTTCGCTGTGCCGGGGCTGATCCTGGCCTATCTCGCCTATGCGGCCTTTGCCTTCGATCTGTCTGGCCTCGCCCAGCGGGCCAGGCTGGACAATGCGGCCATCCTGCTGGCCGACTTCTGGTCCTACAAGGTGCATGTGACGCGCGACAACCGCAACGGCGCCTTGTCCGTGGCCGTCGAAGGTGAAAACAAGGGCACCTATCCGGAAGGCATGCTGCCGGACTGGGTGACCAGTGACGGCACTACGACCGTGGTTGATCTGGGCGATGGCCACGTCGTCACCTATGACGCGGCTGGTGCGCGTTATGACGTGCCGGGCTATGGCGTCATTGACATCCGGCCCGAAGGCAATGGCCTGAAACTGACGGCCCCGCAGCCGCTGCCGGACTGGATCAATGCCTCGGACACCCGCGTGTCCGTGACGACCAAGGCCGGGCGTTTTGCCTATACGCGCTCCAAGGTGGAAACCTTCCGCTATTTCCCGGGCTGGGAGCTGTTCTTCTTCACCCTCGACAGCCCCTTCTACGGCAAGGGCCCGCTGGAGCTGATGAACCTTGCGCTCTGGGGCGAGCGGCTCAATCCGGAGCAGGCCAATGCGCCGGCCATGCTGCATGACTTCTGGACCAACCGGATGTGGCGGCATGGGGATGTGATGTGGGCCATGTTTGAAACCATGCTGATGGCTTTCCTCGGCACTGCTGGTGCCGCGCTGATCGCCTTCCCGCTCAGCTTCCTTGCGGCGCGCAACTTCAACCCGCTGGGGCCGTTCCGCTTTGCCGCTCGCCGCGTGTTCGACTTCATCCGCGGTGTGGATGGCCTGATCTGGACCATCATCCTGTCGCGCGCCTTCGGCCCCGGCCCGATGACCGGTGCCCTGGCCATCATGATCACCGACACGGGCAGCTTCGGCAAACTCTTCTCCGAAGCGCTGGAAAACATCGATGAGAAGCAGGTGGAGGGCGTGCGCTCCACCGGCGCCAATGCGGTGCAGCGCGCCCGCTTCGGCGTCATCCCGCAGGTGATGCCGGTGCTGCTCAGCCAGGCGCTCTACTTCCTTGAATCCAACACCCGCAGTGCCACGGTGATCGGCGCCATCGTGGGTGGCGGCATCGGCCTGCTGCTGACGCAGGCCATCCAGACCCAGCGCGACTGGGAAGAGGTGGCCTATTACATGACGCTGATCGTGCTGATGGTCATGGCCATGGACAGCCTGTCCGGCTGGCTGCGCAAGAAGCTGATCAAGGGCGAGTGAGCTGGGGCGAGTGAGCAGGGGCGAATACTACAACATCCCGGTGAGGCTGCCTCACCGGGAGTGGGTATCAGACTGCAGAGCCGGCCGGCGGGGCGGCGGTGTCTGACAGCACCTTGACGACAAAGATCAGGTCCATCCACTGGCCGAACTTGAAGCCGACCTGCGGCAGGCGGCCTGTTTCGGTGAAGCCGAACCTGGCGTGCAGGGCGAGGGAGGCGGCATTGTCCGCATCCACCGCGCCCACCAGCGTATGCAGCCCGGCGGCCTTGGCCCGTTCGATCAGCTCTGCCAGAAGCGCCTTGCCGGTGCCTTTGCCCTGCGCCGCCTTGCTGACATAGATCGAGTGCTCCATGGTCAGGTTGTAGCCCTCCTTGGCACGGAAGGGGCCATAGCTGGCGTAGCCCAGCAAGCCGCCATCCTCATCGATGGCGACGATCACCGGCAGGCCTGCGGCCTGACGGCCCTCCAGCCATTTCTTGCGGTCCTCCAGCGTTTCAAGCCGGTCGGTCCAGATGGCCCGAAGCTCCCGCACGGCGGTGTTGTGCAGGTCGAGAAGGGCGGGCAGATCTTCGTGAGTGGCGGGGCGCAGTTGCATGGCTCGGGTTCCGGATTGCATTAGATTTTCGTCTTCTATACCCTCTCAACGCAAAAGAAATTATCTCTTCCATAAGAAAATTCAATCGATGGACTTCGATCAGCTCCACACCTTCGACCGTGTCGTGCGCGATGGCAGCTTCACCCGCGCCGCTGCCCGGCTCAATGTCACGCAGGCGACCGTTTCCATGCGCATCAAGGCGCTGGAAGATGCGGTGGGCGGGTCATTGTTCCTGCGCGGGCGCAATGTGCGCCTGACGGATGTGGGCATCAGCTTCCTGCCCTATTGCCGGCGCATGCTGGGGGTGATGCAGGAGGCGCGCGAGGCGCTCAAGCGCGCCGAGCGCGGCCGTGTCGCCATCGGTACGCTCAGCACCATGATCATGCCGCTGGTCAGCCGCGCGCTGCTGCGGTTTCAGCGCCGTCATGCCGGGGTGGATGTGATTGTGCGCGATGGCCGCCACACACATGTGGCCACCATGCTGCATGAGCGTGAGGTGGATCTGGCCGTCATGTGCTGGCCCAACATCGATCCCCTGCTGACCCATGTGGAGCCGCTGTTCGTGCTGCGCGAGGATCTGCCGCTGGTGGCGGCCCCTGCCGTGGCGGAGCGGATCGGCGAGGCACCGGACATGCAGGAGGCTCTGCGCCTTGCGCCGCGCTTCCTCAATCTGCGCTGGTGGCAGATCGCACCGGCGCGGATGACGTCGCTGACCCTCGCCGCTCCCTCCTGTGTGGAGCTGCCAACGGAGCCGGGGCGCTATCTGGTGGAGGCGGGAGAGGGGATCGGCTTCTTTGTCCGCTCGGCGGTCGAAGCGTCGCTGGCGGCGGGGCGTCTCGTCGAAATCCGCCCCGCCGACTTCGAGCCGCTGACCCGTGACATTGCGCTGGTGGTGCAGTCGCGCAAATCACTCGAACAGGAAATGGTGCTCGACTTTGCCCTCGAAATTGCAGACGAAGCAGCCCGGTTCGGCACCATCCTGCGCCGCGATTTGCCGCCCCGGCCCGGGATTTGAGTCAAGTCTTCGCATCAGGGTTAAAAAATACGCCGGAAACCCATGCCTCAACCGCTGCAATCCCCTTTGCGGAAGCCAAAGGGAGTGGTAAACGGGCAACCATGACGAGCCAGCCCATTTCCAATATTCGCAACTTCTCCATCGTGGCCCATATCGACCACGGCAAGTCCACGCTTGCGGACCGTCTCATCCAGATGACGGGCACGCTGACGGACCGGGAGATGACCGATCAGGTTCTTGACTCGATGGACATCGAGCGGGAACGCGGCATCACGATCAAGGCGCAGACCGTGCGCCTCGTCTACAATGCCAAGGACGGGCAGCAATATATCCTGAACCTGATCGACACGCCGGGCCACGTGGACTTCGCCTATGAAGTCTCGCGCTCGCTGGCAGCCTGCGAGGGCTCGCTGCTGGTGGTCGATGCCAGCCAGGGCGTGGAAGCCCAGACGCTGGCCAACGTCTATCAGGCCATCGACAACAACCACGAGATCGTCACCGTCCTCAACAAGATCGACCTGCCCGCCGCCGAACCGGACCGGGTGAAGGAGCAGATCGAGGAAGTGATCGGCATCGATGCCACCGATGCCGTGATGATCTCCGCCAAGACCGGCCTTGGCATCGAGGATGTGCTGGAAGCCATCGTCACCCGTCTGCCGGCGCCGAAGGGCGACAGGGACGGGCCGCTGAAGGCCATGCTGGTGGACAGCTGGTACGATCCCTATCTGGGCGTGATGGTGCTGGTGCGCATCATCGACGGCACGCTGAAGCGCGGCCAGCGCATCCGCATGATGGGCACGAATGCGTCCTATGAAGTGGACCGCGTCGGCGTGATGACGCCGAAGTTCCTGCAGGTGGACCAGATCGGCCCCGGCGAGATCGGCGTTCTGACCGGTTCCATCAAGGAAGTGGCCGACACCCGCGTGGGTGACACGATCACCGACGAGCGCAAGCCCTGCGCCGAGGCGCTGCCGGGCTTCAAGCCGGCGCAGCCGGTGGTGTTCTGCGGCCTCTTCCCGGTGGATGCGGGAGACTTTGAGGATCTGCGCGCCGCCGTCGGCAAGCTGCGCCTCAACGATGCCAGCTTCTCCTTCGAGATGGAAACCTCTGCGGCACTGGGCTTCGGCTTCCGCTGCGGCTTCCTTGGCCTCCTGCATCTGGAAATCATCCAGGAGCGCCTGTCGCGCGAGTTCGACCTCGACCTCATCGCCACGGCGCCTTCGGTGGTCTACCAGATGACGCTGACCGACGGCTCGGAGATGGAGCTGCACAACCCGGCGGACATGCCGGATGTGGTGAAGATCCAGGAGATCCGCGAGCCGTGGATCCGCGCCAACATCATGACGCCGGATGAATATCTCGGCTCCATCCTGAAGCTGTGCCAGGAGCGGCGCGGCGTGCAGGTGGATCTGGCCTATGTCGGCTCGCGTGCCATGGTCACTTATGACCTGCCGCTGAACGAAGTCGTCTTCGACTTCTACGACCGCCTCAAGTCCATCTCCAAGGGCTATGCCTCCTTCGACTATTCCTTGTCGGATTACCGCGAGGGCGACCTCGTCAAGATGTCGATCCTCGTCAACGAGGAGCCGGTCGACGCCTTGTCGATGCTGATCCACCGCTCCCAGGCCGAGCGCCGTGGCCGTGCCATGTGCGAGAAGCTGAAGGATCTGATCCCGCGGCACATGTTCAAGATCCCGATCCAGGCTGCCATCGGCGCCCGGGTGATCGCCCGCGAAACCCTTGCTGCCCTGCGCAAGGACGTGACCGCCAAGTGCTACGGCGGCGACGCCACCCGCAAGCGCAAGCTTCTGGAAAAGCAGAAGGAAGGCAAGAAGCGGATGCGTCAGTTCGGCAAGGTCGAAATCCCGCAGGAAGCCTTCATCAAGGCCCTGAAGATGGACGAATAAAACAAATACCCGGCGGGTCAGCCCTGCCGGGTATTGTTTCAGTCCGCAAGGATCTGCCAAGGCATGGCGCCAGCGCCATGCCTTTTTCATTGTACCAAGGCTTTCGATGCTGACGCATCACGCTTTGAAAATGCTCAAGCGCCGCACGGGCTTGACCAACACTCGATAAGTCAAGCTCATCGAGAGTTGGTATTACATCACGGCACCAACCTGCCAGGGCACGAACTCGTTGTCGCCAAGGCCGAGGGCTTCGGACTTCGACTTCTGGCCCGAGGCGACGGCGAGGATCATGTCGAGGATTTCCTCGCCCTTGGCTTCAAGGCTGATGCCCTTGGACAGAACGTCCCCGGTGTTCAGGTCCATGTCTTCCGGCATGGCGTTGAACAGAATGTCGTTGGTGGCCACCTTGATGGTGGGCGCAGGCTTGGAGCCGAAGGCGGAGCCACGGCCCGTGGTGAAGACCACAAGCTGTGCGCCGCCCGCAATCTGGCCCGTCGCTGACACGGGGTCATAGCCGGGGGTGTCCATGAAGACGAGGCCGGGCTCGGTCACCTGTGCGGCATAGTCGTAGAAGGCGGTCAGCGGCGTGGAGCCAGCCTTTGCAACGGCGCCCAGCGACTTTTCCAGAATGGTCGTCAGCCCGCCCGCCTTGTTGCCGGGGCTCGGGTTGTTGTCCATGCTGCCGTCGTTCATCTCGGTGTAATGCTCCCACCAGCGGATGCAGCCGATGAGATCATCCGCTACCTTCTGCGAGGCAGCACGGCGCAGCAGCAGCTGTTCGGCACCGTAGATTTCCGGCGTTTCCGACAGGATCACCGTGCCGCCAAGGCCGACGATCATGTCCGATGCCTTGCCAAGCGCTGGGTTTGCGGTGATGCCGGACAGGCCGTCCGAGCCGCCGCACTGCAAGCCGATGCGCAGGGCCGAGACAGGGCAGGGCTGGCGCTGTGCCTTGTTCACCTCGGGCAGGATCTCCAGCACCTTGGCCTTGATGGCTGCGATGGTGGCACGTGTGCCGCCGGTGTCCTGGATGGTCAGGCCGTGGAAATGGCCGGCCCCTTCCGCCCCGAAGGTGTGCTTCATGCGGGCGATCTGCATCACCTCGCAGCCGAGGCCGACGAAGACGGCCGCGCCGACGTTGGGATGGGTGGCGTGGCCCCACAGCACGCGCTGCAGGATGTCAAAGCCGCGCCCTTCCGAGGCCATCCCACAGCCGGTGCCATGGGCGAAGGCGACGATGCCGTCCACATTCGGATAGTCTTCGAGCACGCCGGAGTTTTCCAGTTCGAAGGCTGCCCGGCGGATCACGGTGGCAGAGCAGTTTACCGTGGCACACAGGGCGATGAAGTTGCGGGTGCCAACCCGGCCGTCCTTGCGAACATAGCCGTCGAAGGTGCGCGGGGCGGGCGAGGGCACGGCGGCCTTCGCCCGCTCCAGATCGGCACCGGTCTGATACTGCTGATCGTGGTCCCCGAAGGCGCAGTTGTGGGTGTGCACGTGCTCCCCGGCGGCAATGTCCTTGCTGGCCCGGCCGATGATCTGGCCGAACTTGAGGATTTCCGCTCCTGTGGGGATTGCGGTCAGGGCCACCTTGTGGCCCGGAGTGAGGGGTGTGGCGAGTGCCACACCCAACCCGAGAGGATCGCTGCCTGCGGCAAGGCGCTCCTTCACGATACCCACATTGTCGTCGGGATGAAGAACGATCAGCTGGCTCATGGCTTGCCTCGGTTACAGGGACTGCAAGGTCTTGCGGGCACCCTGGCTCAGCAGCAGGCCAAGGGCCTCTGCCACCGGGGCCTGCAGCTGGCCGGCAAGGGCGGGATCAAAGATCTCGCGCACGCCCAGAAGGGCTGCGGCCTTGCCTTCCGCCGTTGCGGCGCTGTCGAAGAGTTCACGCAGGCGTGCGGCCAGCGGGTCCTTCACCTCGATCGGCGCACCCGTCTCGTCCACACCGCCGACATAGCGCATCCACGCAGCCACGGCGAGCATCAGGCGCGGGCTGTTGCGGCCGGCCTTCAGGTTCTCGCCCAGGGTGGAGAGAATGCGCTGCGGCAGTTTCTGGCTGCCGTCCATGGCGATCTGCCAGGTGAGGTGGCGGATGCCGGTGTTGGCAAAACGGGCCTTGAGGGCAGCCGCATAGCCGACGAGATCCACGCCCGGCGGCGGGGTGAGCGCGGGGATGATCTCCTCGCTCCACAGCCGGGTGACGAAACCGGCCAGAGCCTCATCGGCCATGGTATCGGCGATCGTCTTGTGGCCCGAGAGGTAACCGAGATAGGCGAGCGAGGAATGCGCGCCGTTCAGCATGCGCAGCTTCATGTGCTCGTATACGGCCACATCGGACACCAGCTCGACGCCCACGGCGCCGAGGTCCGGGCGCTCGCCGCCCACGAAGTCATCCTCGACCACCCACTGGCGGAACGGCTCATGCACCACGAGGCCGTCTTCGTTACGGCCGGTGACGGCGGACAGGCGCTCGATGTCTTCCGGCTTGGTCGCCGGGACGATGCGGTCCACCATGGTGGAGGGGAAGCGGCCTTCGCGCTCGATCCAGTCCGCAAGGGCCGGGTCGATGAGGCGGGCGAGATCCAGCACCACGCCGCGCACCACCTTGCCGTTGTGGGGCAGGTTGTCGCAGGTCATGACGGTGAAGGGCGCAAGACCGGCGGCAAAGCGGCGCTGCAGGGCACGCACCAGATAGCCCGGCGCGGAGACGGGCAGGGCGTTGACCAGATCCTTCTGGATGTCCGGATGGGACTGGTTCAGGCGGCCGGTGCTCGGCTCGTGGCAATAGCCCTTCTCGGTGACCGTCAGCGTGACGATCTTCACATCGGGGCTGGCCATGGCGGCAAGCACGGCGTCCGGGCTTTCCGGGGCCACCAGCACATCACGGATGATGCGCACGTCGCGGTGGGTCTCCCCGTCGGGACCCAGTTCCACGGCGGTATATTCGAAATTGCGCGGTACCATGCGGTCGCGCGTCGTGGGGCTCTGCAGCGAAACGCCGGTGATGGCCCAGTTGCCGCCGGAGCGGGCAACGGCTTCCTCGATGAAAATGGCACCATGGGCGCGGTAGAAGGCACCAAGCCCCAGGTGGACGATGCCCACCTTGGCATTCACGACACGTTCGATTTCCAGATCAGCGGGCAAGCCAGCCTCCGTCAACATTCAGCACTGCACCATGGATGTAATTGGCAGCGGGAGAGGCAAGGAACACGGCAGCTTCGCCGATGTCCGAGGCCTGGCCCCAGCGGCCGGCAGGGATGCGCTCAAGGATGGCCTTGTTGCGCACCGGGTCCGCCCGCAGTGCTTCGGTATTGTTCGTTTCGATGTAACCGGGGGCGATGGCATTCACATTGATGCCCTTCGCCGCCCATTCGTTGGCCAGAAGCTTGGTGATGCCTGCAACACCGTGCTTCGAGGCCGTGTAGGACGGAACCCGGATACCACCCTGGAAAGACAGGAGCGAGGCAATGTTGACGATCTTGCCATTTCCTCCACGGTCAAGAACAGCCTTGCCGAAGGCCTGGCAGGTGAAGAACAGGGCTTTCAGGTTCACATCCATCACCTCATCCCAGTCGGCCTCGGTGAAATCCACCGCATCGGCACGCCGGATGATGCCTGCGTTGTTGACGAGAATGTCCACCGGTTCGGCAGAGAACACGTCACGGGCGGCCATCGGGTCGGCGAAGTCGAGCACCAGTTCGCGCGCCTTGCCCTTGCTGCCAGCGATGAGGGCAACGGTTTGCGCGCAGGACGAGCGTCCCGCGCAGATGACGTCCGCCCCGGCGCGGCCAAGCGCCATGGCGATGGCCTGACCGATGCCTGTATTGGCACCGGTCACAAGGGCGGTCTTGCCCTCAAGCGAGAAGGGGTTCACCGCAGATCCTCCATGGCGACCATTTCCACGTCCTTGTAGTCGACGTTGTCGCCGGCCATGGCCCAGATGAAGGTATAGCTGCCGGTGCCTGCGCCGCAGTGGATGGACCAGGGCGGGGAGACCACCGCATCCTCGTTCTTCATCACCAGATGGCGGGTTTCCTGCGGTTCGCCCATGAAGTGGAACACGCGCTGCTCCGGCTTCATGTCGAAATAGAGATAGGCCTCCATGCGCCGGTCATGCACGTGGGCGGGCATGGTGTTCCAGACAGAGCCGTTGTGCAGCTGGGTGTAGCCGACGACGAGCTGGCAGGAGGTCATCACCGCCGGATGCACGAACTGGTAGATGGTGCGGTCGTTGGAGGTTTCGGCCGAGCCGAGCTTCACCTTCTCGGCCTCGCCGATGCGGATCAGGCGCGCCGGATAGGCAGCATGTGCGGGGGCGGAGAGAATGTAGAAGCGGCCATCGCCTTCGAAGATCACCTTGCCGGAGCCCATCGGCAGATAGAGCACGTCGCCGCGCTCCATGGCATAGGTTTCACCGGCTGCAGAAACCGTGCCGCTGGCGCCGACATTGACGACGGCCATTTCGCGGCGGTCGAGGATGCTGGCGGTGCCGCATTCCTTCACGTGGTCCAGCACCAGTGCAGCGCCCGAGGGCACGGCAGCGCCGACGATCATGCGGTCATAGTGAGTGTAGACGAGGCGGATTTCCTCGGCAGCAAACAGGCTGCCCATGTGGAAATGCTTGCGCAGCTCTTCCGTGTCCATCCGCTTTGCGGTCTGCGGATCAATGGCGTGGCGGGTTTCGACGGTCAGCATGGAACGGGTCCTTCCTTGACTTGGAAATCAGAGAAAATCATCACGGCGGGGCGTGAAGGTGTCGATCAGGGTGCCGGGCTCAAGGCAGCGGCAGCCGTGGATGGCCATCGAGGGAATGACGAAACTGTCGCCCGGCCCCACTTCGGTCTCCTTGCCGTCCACCTGAAACAGAAAGCGGCCGCTCTCCACATAGGTGGACTGGATATGCCGATGGTTGTGCAGCTTGCCCTCGGCCCCCGCGTGGCCGAAGCGGAAGGCAACGACCATGAGTTCCGGGCTTTCGGACAGAACCTGGCGGGTGACGCCAGGATCTGCAGGGACAGCGGGATAGGTCTTCAGCATGGGACAGTCAGCCTCAATGGAAGAGTGAAGGGAGCCAGAGCGAGAATGCCGGCACATAGGTGACCAGCATCAGCACGGCCATGGCCGCCCCGTAGAAGGGCCAGATGGTCTTGATGGCATCCCAGACGGAGATCCGCCCCACGGCACAGCCGACGAAGAGTACGGCGCCCACGGGCGGGGTGCACAGGCCGATGCCGAGGTTGAGGATCAGGATCACGCCGAAATGCACCGGATCGACACCAAAGGCGGTGGCCACCGGCAGGAAGATCGGCGTGGTGATGACGATCAGCGGCGACATGTCCATGAACGTGCCGAGGAACAGCAGGGCGACGTTGATCAGCAGCAGGATGACGATGGGATTGTCGGAGACGCCGCGCAGCAGCGCCACCATTTCGGCCGGCACCTTCAGGAAGGCCATCAGCCAGCCGAATGAGGCTGCGCAGCCGATGACCAGCAGCACCATGGCCGTGGTGCGCACCGCCGCGAAAGTGGAGGCGGTGAAATTTTCCCAGGTCATGGTCCGGTAGGCCAGAACCGTCACCACCAGCGCATAGACCGCAGCGATGCACGAGCTTTCGGAGGCGGTGAAGACGCCCGAGCGCACGCCGAAGAAGATGATGCCGATGAGCAGCAGGCCGGGAATGGCATTGGCGAAGAGCCAGCCAAGCGCCTGCCAGCCGGGGAAGGCTTCGGTGGGATAGCCGCGGCTGCGCGCCACCCACCAGGCGGCCATCATCAGGCTGAGTGCCAGAAGGAAGCCGGGGATGATGCCTGCCGTGAACAGATCGGCGATGGAGATACGCCCGCCTGCCGAGATCGAATAGATGATCATGTTGTGCGAAGGCGGGATCATCAGGGCGATGATCGAGGACACCACCGTCACATTGACCGCATAGTCGACGCCGTAGCCGCGCTCCTTCATCTGCGGGATCATCAGCCCGCCGATGGCCGAAGCATCGGCCGCTGCGGAGCCGGAGATCCCGCCGAACATGACGGACGCGGTGATGTTCACCTGGCCAAGGCCGCCGCGAAGATGCCCGACAGCGGCCCCCGCAAGAGCCACGAGACGGCGGGCAATGTCACCGCGCACCATCAGTTCGCCGGCGAAGATGAAGAAGGGAATGGCCATCAGCGCGAAAACGGAAACGCCCGAATTCAGCCGCTGAAACACGATGACCGGCGGCATGCCGAGATAGAGCACCGTCATCAGCGAGGAAATGCCGAGGCAGAAGGCCACCGGCGTGCCGATGAGTAGCAGAACGGCAAAGGAGCCGAACAGAATCCAGAGTTCCATCTCAGGCCTCCTGCATGTCGGTTTCGCCGAAGCGGGCGGTTGGCAGGCCTGCGGCCCGGCGGGCGATGCGCTCCAGCGAGAACAGGAAGACGAGAATGCCGCCGCCGATCAGCGGGGCGAAATCATAGGCACCGGAGATGCCGATGGATGGCAGCTTCACGTTCCAGGCAGACAGGGCAAGCTGCAGCCCGTACCAGAACATGCCTGCCCCGAAGAGGGCGACGAGGGAATCCGACACGGTGTAGAGAACCAGTTTGGCTTTCACCGGAATGACGTAGAGCAGCACGTCGAAGCTGAGGTGATAGCCTTCCCGGATGCCGACTGCGGCGCCGAAGAAGATGAACCAGCCCATGAGGATGACCGCGAGCGGTTCACTCCAGATGAGGCTGTCGTTCAGAACGTAACGGAAAAAAACCTGAGCCGAGATAATGGCGGTCATCAGGACGAGACCGGCGCCAGCCAGCCAGAGAGCGAGGCGAGCGATGAGGCCCAAAGCCTGCGCGATTGATTTCATGGTGTCCTGCACCTGACGTCTCCACGCAAAAGAAGGCCCGTGCCGCAGGGCGCGGCACGGGTTTGGGCTTCACATCACTCGGTTGCCTGAATGCGGGCAACGAGATCCTTCAGCTTGTCGGACGTCACGTGCTTCTCGTAGACCGGCTTCATCGCGTCGATGAAGGGCTGCTTGTCGATGTCCGTGACGACCGTGGCACCGGCAGCGCGCACCTTGTCCTCCGAGGCCTTTTCACGGGCCTGCCACATCTCGCGCATCATCGGCACGGAGTCCTTGGCGGCCTGGCGGACGGCGGCCTGGTCTTCGGCGCTGAGCTTGTCCCAGGATGCCTTGGACATCACCAGCACTTCTGGAACGATCAGGTGCTCATCCAGCGTGTAGTAGCCGGCGACCTCGAAGTGGCCGGAGGATTCATAGGACGGCCAGTTGTTCTCTGCCCCGTCGATGACGCCGGTCTGGATCGAGGAATAGACCTCGCCATAGGGCATCGGGGTGGCATTGGCGCCGAGGGCGGACATCATGTCGACGAAGATGTCGGACTGCATGACCCGGACCTTCATGCCCTTCAGGTCGTCGATGGTCTCGATCGGCTTCTTGGCATTGTAGAAGCTGCGCGAACCGCCGTCGTAGAAGGCGAGGCCGACATAGCCATGCGGTTCAAAGGCGGTGAGGATTTCCTCGCCGATCGGGCCATCCATCACCTTGTGCATGTGATCGACCGAACGGAAGATATAGGGCAGCGAGACAACCTTGGTTTCTTCAACGAGGTTGTTGAAGGGGCCCATCGAGACGCGGTTCATGTCGATGACGCCGAACTTCGTCTGCTCGATGGTGTCCTTCTCCTGGCCGAGCTGAGCCGAGTGGAACACTTCGATGCAGAGTTTGCCGCCGGTGCGCTCCTCGAGCATCTTGCCCATGGCCTTGACGGCCTCGACGGTCGGATAGCCGTCCGGGTGGGTATCAGATGACCGGAGCGTCGTCTCGCAGGCCGTTGCAGCCCCGGTCATCATTACACTTGCCAGCAGTGTGGCTTTCGCAATCTTCATGAATGTCATTTGGTTCTCCTCCCAAGTGAACGGCCCTCCTCAGAGCCGGTAGGCTTGCTTGGCAAGCCTGTAGGTGAGGTCATAGGCGACCTCACCCGCCTCGTCCTGGTCCAGCCGCCCTGTGGCGACCAGATGGGCGAGGTAAGCGCAATCCACGCGCCGGGCCACATCGTGGCGGGCGGGGATGGAACAGAAAGCACGGGTGTCGTCGTTGAAGCCGACGGTGTTATAGAAGCCCGCAGTTTCCGTAACCTGCTGACGGTAGCGCATCATCCCTTCCGGGCTGTCGAAGAACCACCAGGCAGGCCCCAGCTTCAGCGCCGGGTAAACGCCGGCGAGCGGTGCAAGCTCGCGCGAGTAGGTGGTTTCATCGAGCGTGAAGGCGATGATGGATACATCGTCCCGCATGCCGACTGCATCGAGCAGCGGCTTGAGCGAGCGCACATAGTCGGTGCGGCTCGGGATATCGAAGCCCTTGTCGCGGCCAAAGGTGCTCAGCACCGGGCCGGAATGGTTGCGCGAGCTGCCGCAGTGGATCTGCATGACGAGGCCATCGTCAATGCTCATGCGGGCCATCTCGGTCAGCATCTGGCCACGGAATGCATCTGCCTCCTCCGCAGTGCATGCGCCGCGCAGCGCCTTGTCGAAAAGACGAGCCGCCTCAGCTTCGCTCAGATTCTCGGTGCGGGCCGTGGCATGGCCATGATCACTCGAGGTGGCGCCGCCCTGCTCCTTGAAATAGGCGCGGCGGATGCGGTGCGCTTCCAGATAGCCGGACCACGTGGTGGCATCGGTGCCGCACAATTCGCCCAGCTTCTCGACGGTTTCGGTGAAGCCGGCATATTCGGGGTCAACGGCCTGATCCGGGCGGTAGGCGGTGACGACACGCCCCTTCCAGCCGCTTTCGCGGATCATGCGGTGCCACTTCAGATCGTCCAGCGCGCCTTCCGTGGTGGCGATCACCTCGATGCCGAAGCGCTCGAACAGGGCGCGGGGGCGGAACTCGGGACGCTGCAGGCAATCGGCGATGTGATCATAGGTCTCGTCCGCGGTTTCCGCAGACAGGCGCTTGGTCACGCCAAACACGTCCTGGAAAGCATGATCCAGCCACATGCGCGACGGAGTGGCGCGGAACAGGTGATAGTTGGAGGCAAAGATGCGCCAGATCTTGCGGCCATCGGTCTCCGTCCAGCCGCCGTCGGCGCGCGGCACGCCGAGGCTCTCCAGCTTGATGCCCTGCGAGCAGAGCATGCGGAAGACGTAGTGATCCGGGGTGACGAAGAGCTGGGCCGGGTCCGGGAAGGGATTGTTTTCTGCAAACCAGCGCGGGTCCGTATGACCATGCGGGCTAATGATCGGCAGATCCTTCACGCCTTCGTAAAGGCCGCGCGCAATGCTGCGAACGCCGGGTTCAACGGGGAACAATCTGTCAGAATCCAGCAGCGCCACGCTTGCTCTCCTCCCGAATGATGACTTAAGCCGGAGAACGGCTCTTTTCTTCGCGTATTTCAGCTAATATGCTAGTATCCAAAAGGAGTCAATGGGAGGAAAAAATGCCGGATTCGCTACACCTGCAAGCGCTGGAACCTGTCGGGCGGCCGCTCGTCGCCGATGCGGTTTTCGAGCAGCTCCACCGGCAGATCCTGTCGCTGGAACTGCCGCCCGGCGCCAAGATTTCGGAGATCGACGTGGCCAGGGCCATGGGCGTTTCGCGCCAGCCGGTGCGCGATGCCTTCTACCGTCTGTCCAAGCTCGGCTTCCTGCACATCCGGCCGCAGCGGGCCACATCCGTGTCGGTGATTTCCGAGCGTGCCGTGTTTCAGGCGCAGTTCATCCGCACCGCCATCGAGGCGGAAACCGTGCGCGTGGCCTGTGCCCAGCTGACGGAGGCAGATCATCAGGCGCTGGTGGATATCATCGAGCAGCAGCGCGAAGCCGTCACAGGCCAGCGGCCGCTGGATTTTCATGCGCTGGACGATCTCTTCCACAAGGAGATCTGCGAACGCTCCGGTCACGCCCATGCCTGGGAAATGATCCGCGAGAACAAGGCGCATATGGACCGGGTGCGGTTCCTGTCGCTGGCCTTTGCCTCGCAGGATGCCTTTGACGATCATTGCCGGGTGCTGGAGGCCATCCGCCAGCGCGACGCCGATGCGGCGGTTGCCCAGATGCGCAGCCACCTTGCCCGCATCCGCCAGCAACTGGAACGCATCCGCGCCGGCCACATGAAGTACTTCGCCCATGAGACGGGAGAGGCGTGAGGGGAAGCGGTTTCAGGGGGGATGAGACGGAATTGCCCCGCCACAGACTCGGCGTCGCCCCGGACGCTGCGGAGCGGAGATCCGGGGGCCACTCGCTTCCAGAGCGGTGAAACTGAAGCGTGGCGCAGGGGCTAACTTAAGTTCGCTCTGCACTGCGGCTTGAGACAACGGAAGCTCTCTGCAAACGAGTAGACCCCGGCTCGCGCTCCGCTTGGCCGGGGTGACTCGGTGCCTGCTGCCAGTGTGTGCTCCACAGTACCGGCCTTTCACCTCTTCTCCCGCTTCACCGCAGCGAAAACGGCACGATGCCGCGGGAGTCGCGTTCCACCTGGATTTCCTTGTCGAGGGCGGGGAAGGCCCGTTCCGGGCAGCTGGCGCGGGGGCAGATGCGGCAGTTGATGCCGATGCGCGCCGGGTTCACCCGGTCCGTCAGGCCCAGTTCATCGCCATAGACCAGCATGTCCGCATATTTCAGCTCGCAGCCAAGGCCAAGGGCATAGCGCCGCTCGCGCTCGCCGAAGCGGGTGGCGGGCTTGGAAATGCTGCGGGCCAGGCAGAGATACTGCGTGCCGTCCGGCATCTCGCCCACCTGCGCCGAGACGCGGCCCTCGTTCAGCTCAAAGGCCTCATGCACGTTCCACACGGGGCAGGAGCCGCCGTAGCGGGCGAACTGGAAGCGGGTGGCGCTGTGCCGTTTGATGACATTGCCCGCCCGGTCCACCTTCAGGAAATAGAAGGGCACACCCTTTTCCCCCGTTCGCTGCAGGCTGGAGAGCCGGTGGCAGATCTGCTCAAGGCTTGCCCCCGTCGTCACCATCAGCCGGTCGAGGTCATGCCGGTAGGATTTGGCGAGGGACAGGAAGGCGCCGTAAGGCAGAAGCAGGGCGCCCGCGAAATAGTTGCGCAAGGCAAGGCGGCAGATCTCCCGTGCAGCCAGTGTGGAGAAACCGGCCTTTTCCACATGACTGGAAATGAGCTTCTCCGCCGTCAGATCCGCAACGATACAGCCCAGCTGGAATTCCATGGCCGGGCGCGGCAGGCCCCGGTCCAGCGTCACGAGCCTTGCGCGGGCATCAAAGGCGACGATGGCGCCATCTGCCGCCTGCCGCTCTGTCACATCCACCCGCACGCCGTGGGTGTCCCGCAGCCAGGCGCTGAGCCGGCCGAACCGGTCCGGCGTCCAGGCAAGGCTCAGTTTGCTGGCCAGCTCCTCGGCGCTCACATCCAGCGCATCGACATAGTTGTCGATGTAGTGGAAATGGTCGCGCACCTGATCATAGGGCGGGGTCATGCGCGGGGCGCGGCCGCTGGTCTCCCCATGGGCATCAATGGCGTCGTCCAGCGAGGCCTGCTGCTCACTCATGCGCCTGAGGGTGCCGTAGAGATCCAGAAAGGCGCGGGCGAAGTCCGGCGTGTGGGTGGCGACGCTCTTCAGGTCCTGCAACCCGACGCTGCCGTCATGAAAGCGGGTGTCCGCCAGCGCCTCGCCAAGGTCGGCCACCAGCCGGTCAAGGTCGCTGGCCTCGAAACTGGCAAGATCGGCCCCGAACTCGCGGCTGACGGCGATCAGCACCGAGGCGGAGACCGGGCGGATGTTGCTCTCCAGCTGGTTCACATAGGAGGGCGACAGATCCAGCCGGCTGGCAAAGGCCACCTGCGTGAGACCTGCCCGTTCGCGCAGCTTGCGCAGCACATGTCCGGCAAAAAGCTTTCTGGCCATCGGTTTCTCAAATTGCGAAGATTTTACAGTTTAACATAACACACTTTTGCATATCGCAGAAGGCCCGCCAAATGGCTATGGTCCTTGCATCACACAGGCCCGGGAGGAGGTGGTTGCCCGGGAGGCGCCGCCGGACGGGCCTGCAACGAAAGGGAGCGCACATGCTGGATCAAGTCGTGGAGAGCTGGCACCATCCGGTCGAACTGCATCCGGTGATGCCGAAGCCTGTCGCCGGGCTGACGGTATCGCAGGAGCGGGTTGCCCTGCTCACCGAGCGCCAGAAGGACGTGATGCGCATGCTGGCCGACGGTCTGATCAACAAGCAGATCGCCCACCGTCTCGACATCAGCGTCGCCACCGTGAAGACCCACATTGCCGCCGCCGTGCGCCGCATGCGCGCCAAGAACCGCATTCACGCGGTGGCAATGCTGATTCGCGCCGAGGGCGGCTGCTAACAAGCCCGTGTAGCGCCTGAGCCTTGCCAAGGCAGCCTGGCAAACAGCTTCTGGGAGGAAGCCGCCGCTCATCCCTGATGGGCCGCGGACATTGCGGCGAGTTCTGCCGCGAAGAGAGGCCGGAGGGCGCTGGGCTCGATGAGCTCGGCGCCCGGGCCCAGCCAGCGCAGCAGCGGGAACAGCCGGGCCTGCGTTGTGTCCGTCAGGGTGATTCTCACCTTGCCGTTTCCCGCCGGTGAAAATACCGCATGCCGGTAGTACCAGTCCCGCGCCAGCCTGCGGGCCTGCTCATCACTCACCAGAATGATGCCGGACGGGTCTTCCGACTGCCAGCGCCGCATGGCGCGGGACAGCCAGGCACCATTCAGCAGGGCCTGCACCGAAAACTCCTTCGGCGGACGGAAGCGCAGGCCGCTCACCTCCATGTCGAAGATGCGGTCGGCCCGGTAGATCCTGAGGTCATCCGCCTCGACGGAGCGGCCCGCCAGATACCACAGATCCCGGTCGAAGATGACGCCCAGCGGCTCCACCTCATGGGCGCGCGGTTCCGTCCGGCTGGGGTTATGATGCTCGAAGCGCACGCGGCGGCCTTCCAGCAGGCCTTCCATGAACCGGTCCAGCGCCTCCTGCCAGCCTGCATTGGGCTCGATCGAGGGCGAATCATGGAAAATGTCCGGCGGCAGCGGCTCGACCCCGACGATCCGCTCGCCGTTTGTCAGCAGCTCCTGCGCCGGGCGGGGCAGGGAGGCGATGAGCTTGCGCTCCGCCGTTTCAAGATCAGCCGCCAGCGGCGTGGTGCGCAGGCCGCGCGCCACCGACAGCACGATCAGCAGCGCCGCCGTCTCGCGGCGCGTCAGGGCGACGGGCGGCTGGATGTAGCCCTTGGCAAGGCGGTAACCGCCCTCCGCCCCGCGCTCTGCCTCCACCGGCACGCCAAGCGCAATGAGCCGGTCCACATCCCGGTAGATGGTGCGCAGCGACACCTGGAACCGCTCCGACAGGGCGGTGGCCGTCACCAGCTTGCCGCTGCCAAGCAGCAGCAGGATGCCAAGGGCACGTTCGATCGGGTTCATGTCGGCCTGCCGGTTTTCAGGTAACAAAAAAGAATCAGAATGAGAACATAACAGGATCAAACCTGACTCGCAGCTGTCAGGTTTGGGCTGGCATCCTTGCTTTCACTGGCCCGGCAAGAAGGGACTTGAGCGGGCGTGTGAGAGGAGACAGGACGATGCATGGAAACGAAACTTCAGACCGCAAGGCATCCGCAGCATCAGGGTTCCTGCCGTATCTGGCGGGCATTCTGGCACAGTTCAGAGACTGGCTCCATGAGGAGCGCCTGCGCCGCATACGCCGCCGCAACATCGCGCATCTGGACGAGCGGCTGCTCAAGGACGTCGGGCTGACGCCATCGGGCCACTGGCTGGAGCCGAGGCGGAAAAAGGGGGCGAGCACCCAAAAGAACAGGGGCGTCAAATGACGCCCCCAGAGAATCGCCCCTCTCGATCGTCATACCGGACGGAGCGAAGCGCGAGCCGGGATGACGATGGGGGCAAAAATGAGGGGCGCCAAATGACGCCCCTGCAAATTCAACCGTGTTCCGTGGCCCTTCAGGCCACCCAGAAACCCCTTCTCTGCGTGGCCCTTCAGGCCACGCGGTGGGCATCATACTGACCGTGCTCGCGGAAACGGGTCAGGTAGGACGGCAGGATGGCGGCGAGCGAGGACGGGTTGATGCCGAGACCGGCCAGCGTGCGGCCTTCGGCTTCGGCAGCTGCCGAAACCACGTTGTCCACACGCAGCATCTTCACCTGGTCCACCGTCAGCAGCGGCTTGGGCAGCAGCTGCAGCACCCGGGCCTGCATTTCGGCCGCGCCAAAGGGCAGCGGCAGCAGCAGGCGCTTGCGGCGGGTGATCTCCAGCATCAGCTCAAGGCATTCCTTGAAGCTCTTCACTTCCGGGCCGCCCAGTTCGTAGACGGTGCCCGGCTTGCAGCCGCCGTCCACAGCCTTGGCAATCGCGGCGGCAACATCACCGACGTAGACCGGCTGGAACTTCGTGACCCCGCCGCCGACGAGCGGCAGGACCGGGGACATGCGCGCCATGGCGGCGAAGCGGTTGAAGAAATCATCTTCCGGGCCGAACACGATGGACGGGCGCAGGATGACGCTGTCCGGCAGCGTCTCCAGGACACCAGCCTCGCCGGCGGCCTTGGAACGGGCATAGGCGGCGGGGGATGCTGCGTCAGCGCCGATGGCCGAGACGTGGACGATGCCGTTCAGGCCTGCAGCGCGGGCGGCTTCCGCAATGGCGCGCGGTCCGAAGCCCTGCACGGCATCAAAGCTCTGGCGGCCGGACTGATAGAGAATCCCCACTAGATTGACGACCGCATCCGCCCCCTCGACGGCGCGGTCCACAGACCAGCGGTAACGCAGGTTCGCCTGAACCGGCATGATCTGGCCAACGCCGCCCAGCGGCTGCAGGTGCTCGGCCAGATCCGGACGGCGCACGGCCGCGCGAATCCGGTAGCCGCGGCGTGCCAGTGCAAGCACCACATGGCGGCCGAGAAAGCCGGAAGCACCGAAGACGGTAACGAGTTTTCCATTGAGCGCCGAATGCATAGCGGCCGGCTCCTTGTCGCGTCACTTGAAGCAATGGGCCGCCCGGATGGCGGCGCACCTTGGGTTCTTAGCCCTTTGCTCCCCGCCTGTGAAGGCGGCATGTGTGCAAATGCATTTTTCTCTCAAAAGGACGATTGACAAGCCCTCAGAGCACCCCTAAAAGCCCTCCTCACAGCCCAGGTGGCGGAATTGGTAGACGCACTAGTTTCAGGTACTAGCGCTCACAAGGCGTGGAGGTTCGAGTCCTCTCCTGGGCACCAAATTTCTGGATCACTACCAAGGTCCAGACCGAAAAGGTCCGCGAAAGCGGGCCTTTTTCGCTTTCAGGCCTCCTTCATGACTGCGCCGGATCTTGCCCGGTGCCGGGGAATGTGCTGAAAGAACCCGACGCAACTTCAGGATTTCCGCCGATGACCATCCGTTACCACAAGAACGACCTGCCCGATCTGTCCCACTATGAGGGTGTGGAGGCCGTGGCTGTGGACACGGAAACCCTGGGTCTCAACCCGCACCGCGACCGGCTCTGCGTGGTGCAGCTGTCGCCCGGCGATGGCACGGCGGATGTTGTGCAGATCGCCCGCGGCCAGAAGTCGGCGCCGAATCTCGCCCGCCTCTTCACCGATCCGGCCAAGGTGAAGATCTTCCACTTCGCCCGCTTCGATCTGGCGGTGCTCTACCAGTATCTCGGCATCACCGTGTCGCCGGTCTGGTGCACCAAGATTGCTTCCAAGCTGGTGCGCACCTACACGGACCGGCACGGCCTGAAGGACATCACCCGTGAGCTGGTGGGTGTGGACCTGTCGAAGCAGCAGCAGAGCTCGGACTGGGCGGCTGAAACGCTGACGGACGCGCAGCTTGCCTATGCGGCTTCCGACGTGCTGCACCTTCATGCGCTGCGCGCCCAGCTGCAGATGATGCTGGAGCGTGAAGAGCGCACCGGTTTTGCGCAGGCCTGTTTTGAGTTCCTGCCCACCCGTGCAAGGCTTGATCTGCTTGGCTGGGAAGAACAGGATATTTTTGCACATAGCTGAACAGGCGCTTCCGGCTGCTTGATTGTCCTTGCGTTGCATCTTTTTAACGTTCGTCGCATACCCCATATGCGGATGCATGTTTGGAAGGCAGAGTGACGCAATTCCCGCGTGGCGTGCAGATGCGCGATCACGGTGCGGTGAGCCTGTGGGTGCGGCCATGAATCCGGCGCAAGTCTGCGCCAGGTGAATGGGGCCGGCCCCTTGCAGGCGGGGTTCGCATGACGGTGTGACGCGGCCGTGAGCCGGGAGAGAAGATGGATCAGACGACACAGCGCTCCGGGAATGTGACAGGCGGGCGGGTCAACAAGGCCCGTGCAAACGCACGCCGTCATTCAGGCCGTGTGCGCGCGCTTCGCATCCTGCTGCCTGTGCTCGGGCTGGTCGTGCTGCTGGGCATGGGCGGGCTGATCTTCGTCTTCAATCTCCTCAACAGCCTCGGCATTGGCAATGTGACGCTGACTTCCGAGGGGCTGGTCATGGACCGGCCGGAACTGTCGGGGAATGATGGTGAGCGCACCTACCGGGTTCTGGCCGAGCGGGCCATCCAGCGCCTGACCAATCCGCGCATCATCGACCTGGAAATGATCACGGCCGAGATCGTCTCCAATCCGGAAGAAAAAGCACAGATCACGTCCGACAAGGGCACCTATGACAGCAGCGCCGAGACGCTGAAGCTGTTCGAGAACGTCAGGATCAACTGGAGCGGCAAATATGCCATCGAGTTCCAGCGCGTTGATGTGGACATGAAGACGGGCGCGGTCGTGACCGACCGGGCGATGCAGGTGCAGTCGGACGGCGGTGATATTCAGGCCAATGGCTTCACATATGATCAGGAAAATGGCATTGCCCGTTTCACTGATGGTATCAAGATGGTGCTGCGACCCGGCGCCGACAAAACGGAGAACCCGCAATGAAGGGTATCAGGACTTTGCTGACCCTCGCCGCACTGGCGATTGTACCCGTCGGGGCCTCCGCCCAGACCTTCAACAATGCGTTCCAGGGCTTCGGTCAGGACAATGACAAGCCCATCCAGATCGAGGCCAGGGAGCTTCAGGTCGAGGACAACTCCAAGGTGGCAACCTTCACCGGCGACGTGGTCGTGGTGCAGGGGGAGACCACGCTGAAGACCCAGCGCCTGAAGGTGTTCTACGATGGCTCGGCCACCCAGGGCGCCCAGCAGGATATCTCGCGCCTCGAGGCTTCCGGCCGTGTTTTCATCACCTCGAAAGACCAGACGGCAACCGGCGATGAAGCCAACTTCGACATGGCCACAAACATGATGGTGATGACCGGCCGCGAGGTCGTGCTCAGCCAGGGGCCGAATGTGGTTGTCGGCAACAAGCTGACGGTCAATCTCACCACCGGTCAGGCGGATCTTGAAGCGCCCAAGTCGGGCCGTGTGAAGGTCCTCATTCAGCCCAACAGCCTGAACAACACTCCGCCCGCCGGAAACTGAGCCTGTCTTCCGCCGCAAGGGAGAGCGGCGGCCGGCTGGCCCAGGGTGTGTGCAAGAGCTGTCTCTTACCGTCAGGATGCTTCCCGCGTGAAATGGTTGCCCTTCCCCTTCCCCTTCTCCGGCCGTGACGCCGCCGGTCCTGTATCCGACGAAGCCTATGCCGGCGGCGCATTGACGGTCGAAGGCATCGGCAAAAGCTACCGCAAGCGCCAGGTGGTCAAATACGTCTCGCTGACCGTCAACCCGGGCGAGTCCGTCGGGCTGCTGGGGCCCAACGGGGCGGGCAAGACGACCACCTTCTACATGATTACGGGTCTCATCCGCCCGGATCAGGGACAAATCACCCTGTCCGGCTTCGATATCACCAGCCTGCCCATGTACCGCCGCGCCCGCCTCGGCATCGGCTACCTGCCGCAGGAGGCCTCGATCTTCCGAGGCCTCAACGTGGAAGACAACATCCGCGCGGTGCTGGAAGTGGTGGAACCGGACAAGCGCCAGCGCGAAGCCGATCTGGACGAGCTTCTGGCAGAATTCGGCCTCACCCATCTGCGCAAGTCGCCCTCCATCGCCCTGTCGGGGGGCGAGCGCCGCCGCGTGGAAATTGCCCGCGCGCTGGCAACCCGCCCGTCCTTCATGCTGCTGGACGAGCCTTTTGCCGGTATCGATCCCATCGCCGTGGGCGACATCCAGCAGCTGGTGCGCCATCTCACCCAGCGCGGCATCGGCGTGCTGATCACCGACCATAATGTCCGCGAAACGCTTGGCCTCATCGACCGCGCCTATATCATCGCGTCGGGCGAAGTGCTGACGGAAGGGGCCCCGCATGACATCGTGGCGGACCCGGATGTGCGCCGTCTTTACCTCGGAGAGCAATTTACGCTTTGAACAGGGCGGTGGTGCTAGGTTATAAGCAAGAAACGGACCAAAAAGCACCAGGATAGGAAACGCCCCCCGCCCATGGCAATCTCGACCAAGCTTGAGATGCGGCAAAGCCAGTCGCTGATCATGACGCCGCAGCTCATGCAGGCGATCAAGCTGCTGCAAATGTCCAATCTCGATCTGGTTGCCTATGTGGAGGCGGAACTGGAGCGTAACCCCTTGCTGGAGCGCACGGAAAGTGGCGACGGCACTGGGGCGGCCGACGGGCAGGGCGGTGACCACGATGGCGCCTCCGATGCATCCGGTGGGGATGATTTCGAGGCCGGCGGCGGCGAGTTCAGCAGCAGCGATGGTGCCCCCTCCGAGTGGCTGAAGAGCGACCTTGAGCCGCAGGCCGAGAGCATCGCGTCGCAGATGGACACCGACCTCGGCAACGTATTTCCCGATGAGCCCGGCGTCTCCGCGGCGCCGGAACCGGCTTCGCTTCTGGGCATCGACAGCCACCGGGCCAGCAGCTCAGCCTCCTCCGAGGACTATAATCTCGAAGCCTTCGTGGCGGAGGAAGAATCCCTCATTCAGGTGCTGATGGACCAGATGCATCTGGCCTTTGCCGATCCGGTGGACAAGATCATCGGCCAGCACCTGATCAACAGCCTCGACGAGAACGGCTATCTGCATCTCGATCTGGAGGAAGCCGCTGCGCAGCTCGGCATTCCTGCGGCCCGCATCGAGGCCGTTCTTGCCGTGATGCAGGGGTTCGAGCCGTCCGGCGTCTTTGCCCGTTCGCTGGCCGAGTGCCTGGCCCTCCAGCTGAAGGAGCGCAACCGCTTCGACCCGGCGATGGAAGCCATGATCGCGCATATCGAGCTGCTGGCGCGCCATGACTATCCGGCGCTGCGCCGCATCTGCGGCGTGGATGAGGAAGACCTTGCCGACATGATCGCCGAGATCAAGGCGCTGGACCCGAGGCCTGGCCGCGCCTATGGCTCGTCCATCGTGCAGCCGATGGTGCCGGACGTGCTGGTGCGCCCTGCTTCTGACGGCGGCTGGACGGTGGAACTGAACACCGACACCTTGCCGCGCGTGCTGGTCAACCAGACCTATTTTGCCTCCATCACCCGCACGGCTCGCAACGAGACCGAGCGCAGCTATCTGACCGATTGCCTGCAGACGGCGAACTGGCTGGTGAAGAGCCTCGACCAGCGGGCCAAGACCATCCTGAAAGTGGCGACGGAGATCGTGCGCCAGCAGGATGGCTTCCTGACCTATGGCATCGAGCACCTGCGGCCGCTGAACCTCAAGACCATTGCCGATGCCATCGGCATGCATGAATCCACGATCAGCCGTGTCACCTCAAACAAGTACATGGCAACGCCGCGCGGCATCTTCGAGCTGAAGTATTTCTTCTCTTCCGCCATCTCGGCGACGGAAGGGGGCGATGCCCATTCGGCGGAAGCCGTGCGCCATCGCATCAAGCAGATGATCGATGCCGAATCGCCGGACGATATACTTTCCGACGACACGATCGTGAAGCGCCTCAAGGACGACGGCGTGGACATCGCCCGCCGCACTGTGGCCAAATACCGCGAGGCCATGCACCTCGGCTCTTCCGTGCAAAGACGCAGGGAAAAGAAGGGCTTGTCCTGAAGACAGCAAAAATTAATCGGACTCTCGTCCAGTAGGTGCTCACAAAGCCAAATTGTGATCCTATATGTTTTGGACGGGAGGTTTGATCCGCCCGGCCACTGAGGCTGTCAGAGCCGCCAATTGACTTTATGGGCAGTGCCGCCTATAGCACCGCCCGCGAAAGCAATGTCTGGGGTGTGGCGCCGAAGTGCCGTTTGGGTCATGCTGTTCCGTCCGGGGCGAAAGCTCCGTGAGCCGGCTCCCGCCGGCAGGAAACGGTCCATGAAACAAGAAGAGGTCCCCATGACACTGCGGATTTCGGGTAAGAACGTTGATGTTGGCGATGCAATGCGCGTCCATGTCAACGACCGGATCGCCGACGCTTTGTCGAAGTATTTCGACGGCGGTTTTAACGGGCACGTCACGCTGACGCGCGAAGGCGCGGGCTTCAAGACGGAATGCTCGCTGCATCTCGACACGGGGATCGTGTTGCAGGTGTCCGGAGAGGACCATGATCCGCGCGCGAGCTTCGACCGCGCTGCGGACAGGATTGAGAAGCGGCTTCGCCGCTACAAGCGCAAACTGAAGGCGCATAACAGCGCCAACGGTGCGCGTGAGTTCTACGAAGCCCCGTCCTACGTGCTGGCTTCGCCGGAGGAGGATGAGGAAGTTCCGGTGGATTTCAATCCGCTGGTCATTGCCGAGACCTCGGCCCGGATCAAGACCCTCACCGTCGGCATGGCGGTCATGGAGCTGGATCTGTCCGAAGCTCCGGTCGTCGTCTTCAAGAGCGCCGCGAATGGCGGGGTGAACGTCGTTTACCGGCGCCCGGACGGCAATATCGGCTGGATTGACCCAGCCTTGATTGGACAGCAAGCGGCCAACTAGGCCATCTTGTCCTCAAGTTCTGCACTCCCGGCGGGGCAACCTGCCGGGAGCGTTTTTGAGGACCAAACGGAAAAGAATGATGGATCTGAGCGATCTGATATCTCAGGAAGCGGTTGTCGTCGGGTTGAAGGCGAGCAGCAAGAAGCAGGCTATTCAGGAGCTGGCCACCAAGGCCGCGGAACTGACGGGCCTGTCTGAACGCGAAATCTTCGACACGCTGCTGCAGCGTGAGCGGCTTGGGTCCACCGGCGTTGGGCATGGCGTGGCCATTCCCCATGGCAAGCTGGTGAAACTCGACAAGCTGGTCGGAGTCTTCGCAAGGATGGAGAAGCCGGTCGACTTTGATGCGCTGGATGACCAGCCGGTCGATCTCATCTTCCTGCTACTGGCCCCGGAAGGGGCAGGTGCGGACCATCTCAAGGCATTGGCCCGGATCGCCCGCCAGCTGCGCGACACCAAGATTGCGAGCGGCCTGCGCGCGGCCATCGACGCGGAAGCGGCCTTTGTGCTTCTGACCCAGCCGCAGTCGTCCTCGAACGCGGCCTGACCGGCGGGCACTTTGGGCGGGCACCTCCCGCTCAAGCACCGAAGAGTTTTCAAACACCCTGCCTGGGATCCTAGGCGGGGTGTTTTTGTATGATCTATATTTTGCGCCCTCAGGACCTGTGCGAACTGCTCCAGTCTGTGCGACCCTGCGTATGAGAAGCAAGACATGCCAACTGCAGGACAGGCAGCAATGACAGCTGATGAGAACGCCGGGAACGGGCAGCGGGCAGCCACGGCGCTCTGGTATGTGGCTAATGGTGCCTGCGAGCTGCGCCGAGAGCAGCTTGCTCTTCTGGAACCCGGCCGCGCACGGTTGCGCACACTCGCAAGCGGTGTCAGCCGGGGGACGGAGCGGCTGGTGCTGAACGGGCTGGTGCCGGAGGCCGAGTGGCAGCGCATGCGCGCGCCGCTGCAGGAGGGCGATTTTCCTTATCCGGTCAAATATGGCTATGCCGCCGTGGGCCGCGTCGAGGCCGGACCGCGCGAGCTGCTTGGCCAGACCGTCTTCTGCCTGCATCCCCATCAGGATGTGTTCGATGCGCCGCTCGAAATGCTGGTGCCGGTGCCGGAACATATCCCGGCGGAGCGGGCCATTTTGGCGGCCAATATGGAAACCGCGCTCAACGCCCTGTGGGACGGTACGCCCGCCCCCGGTGACCACATCTGCGTGGTGGGCGGCGGCGTTCTGGGTCTGCTCTGCGTGTTTCTGGCCGCCGGCATTCCCGGCACCCGCGTGACGCTTGTGGACATCGATCCCTCCCGTGCGGAGATTGCTGCGTCCTTTGGGGCTGGCTTTGCCTTGCCCTCTGAGGCGCCCAGGGATCAGGATCTCGTCATCCACGCCAGCGCCTCGCCCGAAGGGCTGGCGACCGCGCTCACCTGCGCCGGGGATGAAGCCACCGTGCTGGAGCTGAGCTGGTATGGCGCAAAGCCGGTATCCGTGCCGCTCGGAGCAGACTTCCACAGCCGCCGGCTGGTGCTGAAATCAACGCAGGTCGGGCGCATCCCGGCGCAGCGCCGCAACCGCTGGACCTTCCGCCGCAGGCTGGAGACGGCGCTGTCGCTGCTGGCTGATGACCGGCTCGATGCGCTGCTGCACCCCGTCCTTTCCTTTGCCAGCCTGCCCGGGCGCCTGCCGCAAGTGTTGTTGCACGACCGTTCGGCTCTGGCACCGCTTGTTGTTTATGACCAACCGGAGTGAGTGAATGTTTGCCGTTGAAGTCCGCGACCATGTGATGATTGCCCACTCCTTCAAGGGGGAACTGTTCGGCCCGGCGCAGGCGCTGCATGGGGCGACCTTTGTGGTCGATGCCGCCTTTCTGGCCGACAGCCTTGATGCCAATGGCGTTGTCATCGATATCGGCCGGGCCCATGAGGCGCTGAAGGACGTGCTGTCACCGCTGAACTACCGCAACCTCGATGAGGTTCCGGAGTTTGCCGGGATCAACACGACGACGGAGTTCCTGACCAAGCATGTGCATGACCATCTGGCACAGGCCGCAAGGGACAACCGGCTGGGCCGTCCCGGTGCCGAAATCCGGGCGATCCGGGTGACCATCTCCGAGTCGCATGTGGCCCGTGCCTGGTATGAGGCGCCTGTGGCATGACACGTGAGGCCTCTGCTCCCAAAGTCCCCATTGTCTTCGCCTTTCCGGGCAATCTCGACATGCCGACCGGCGGATACGGCTATGACCGGCGCATCATCGCCGGGCTGAGGGAGCTTGGCCGGGACGTGGAGCTGCTGGAACTGGGCGAGGGGTTTCCCTGTCCGGAGCCGGAGGTGCTGCGCAAAGCTGAAACGGCCCTTGAGGCCCTGCCGGACGACACGCTGCTGGTGGTGGATGGCCTTGCCTATGCGGTGCTTGGGGCTGTTGCGGCGCGGCTGGCACCCCGCATCACGCTCGTCTGCCTGCTGCATCATCCGCTGTGCCTCGAAAACGGTCTGGATCCGCAACTCGCCGGTCAGCTTGAGGCGGCCGAACGCGAGGCCTTGCGCCATGCCCATGAAGTGATCGTCACCAGCCATGCGACGGCGGCACGGGTGCGTGAGCTTTTCGCCGTGCCGTCTGCGCATCTGCATGTGGTGGAGCCGGGCACGGACCGGGCGCCGCAGGCGCTGGGCAGTGGCGGGCCGGGGCTGCGTCTTCTGGCCGTTGGCTCCATCGTGCCGCGCAAGGGGCATGATGTGCTGGTGGAGGCGCTGGCGGGCCTGACGGAATTTGACTGGCAGCTGGAAGTGGCGGGCGGTTTTCTGGACGAAGCCTGTCACGCTGCGCTGGTGCGGCAGATCACGGCGCATGGGCTGGAGCGGCGGATCACCCTGCGCGGCGCACTGCCCGGCACCGTGCTGGAGGCCGCCTATGCAGCGGCAGACCTCTTCGTGCTCGCCAGCCACTATGAGGGCTTCGGCATGGCCTTCACTGAGGCGCTGGCCCGCGGGCTGCCGGTCATCGGCAGTGGCGGCCCTGCGGTGGAGCGCAGCCTGTCCGGCGGCGGCGGGATCTATGTGCCGCCCGGCAGCGTAGAAGGTTTGCGTTCAGCACTGCGCAGGCTGATGGCGGACAGCGCCTTGCGCCGGCAATTGGCGGGAGAAGCGCGCGAAGCAGCTGACCGCATGCCGGACTGGACAGAGGCCGCGCGCCAGTTCTCGGCTGCGCTCGACGCTGCTGCGATCCGCATCCCGGCCTGATCAGGAGAAAGGAAAGACGGATGGCGGGATTTTCGGCTGAATGGCTGGCATTGCGCTCCCCCCTGGATGAGGCGGCGCGCAATGCCGCTGTGGAAGCAGCGTTTCTCAACGCCCTGCCGCAGGGGCGGGTGCCGCATCTGACGGATCTGGCCAGCGGCACCGGCGCAACCGTGGCCGCGCTTGCGCCCAGGCTGGGCGAGGGACAGCGATGGCTGCTGACCGACCATGATCCGGCCCTGCTGGCACAGGCCAGGGCACGGCTTTCGGGGCTGGCGGGAGTTGCCATCGAGTACCGGGAAACCGATCTTTCTGCAGGTTTTGGAGGCCTTGATCTGACTGCAACGGATGGGGTGACGACTTCGGCCTTTCTGGATCTGGTCACGGCCGGATTTGCCGATGCTCTTGCCGCTGGGGTCAGCGCTGCGGGCAAGCCTTTTCTCGCCAGTCTCACCTATGATGGCCGGGCCGTGTGTTTCCCGCCCCATCCGCTGGATGAAACCGTGCGTCTTGCGATGAATGCGCATCAGCAGACGGACAAGGGCTTTGGCCCGGCGCTGGGCCCGGATGCTGCGCCTTATGCTGCGCGTGCTTTCGAGAGAGCTGGCTACCGGGTGGTGCAGGGCACATCCGACTGGCAGGCCGGGCCGGAGCATGGTGCCTTTCAGGAAGCGCTTGTGCGCGGCTGGGCGGATGCCGCCGGCGAGATGGGCGTCGATGCTGCGGGCATTGCGGGCTGGCTTGCCTTCCGGCTGGCGGAGATTGCCGCCGGCCGCTCAACCCTTCAGGTTGGTCATCTCGACATCGCTGCCTTGCCTCAGGAATAAACCGGGCAGGACCGCAGGTCGCAGTCGAGCAGCACCTCGTCACCGGCCTGATGCGGCGTCATGCGCGGGCGCAGGGCCTCCTGCAGGGTCTGGATCGGCGAGAGCTCCAGCCCCATCTTCCCCGCGCCGATGATCATCGGTGCGATGAGCAGGTGCAGCCGGTCGAGGCTGCGGGCGGTGATGAAGCGGGAAATCGTCTGGCTGCCGCCTTCGACGAGGATACGGCGCAAACCCGCCTTTGCCAGTGCCCGCACGATGGCCGAGGGGCAGAGCCCGCCACAGGCAAGGCGCTCCAGCCGCAGCACCTCCACCCCTTCGGGCCAGTCTCCTTGCGTGTCTGCCGCCGTGATGACGAGACGGCGCACGCCGTCATCCTCGAACAGGCGCAGGCCGCGCGGCACGCGGCCATTGGGATCAATGATGGCCCGGGCCGGGTTCGGCCCTTCCACAAGGCGCACATTCAGCTGTGGATCATCGGCAATGGCCGTTCCGGCGCCAACCACCACCACATCACAGACCGCGCGCAGCCGGTGCAGATGCGACAGGCAGCCGGAGCCGTTGATATATTTGGAATGACCGCTGACCGTGGCGATACGCCCGTCGAGGGACTGGCCAAGCTGGCCCACCACGCGGGTTTCATCCGGTCTCAGGTGGACCAGCGGACCAAAGAGGCTTTCCCACCGTTGCGGCAGGGGCTTTCCGGGCGCGCGGGCGGCGGCCAGCACGGCTCGCCAATCCTCGTCATCGGCAAAGGCGGTCAGGCGGAGAGCAGGATCACGCTGAGGCCGAAGCGTCGCCGCTTGCGTCGCCGTCTGCGTCGTTTGGCCTGCCGTCAGGGCCGCTGGCATCCGTGTTGACCTCACCTTGCGCCTCTCCACCCTCTGGTTTCAGGGCCAGTGCTGCTGCGGCATTCTGCCCTGAAATACTCAAGCGCCGCTCTGGCACACGCTGTCCCGAAGTTCGCCCCCGAACCAGTTTTAGCAGAGGTAAATAGGGTTTACCTTGCCTTTGTCGACACTACGCGTGGCGGAGGCGTTCCGATGCAAGGCTCACGTAATCGTGACAGGCCTTGCCTTCGGCGTCCCGCATGCGATCCTGTGTGACGCAAAGGCAGCAGGGAGAGGCTGTGATGAGCAGGGATACGTTCCGGTATGGTGGCGGTGCACGCCTGTTTCACTGGGTAACGGCGGGGCTTGTGCTCGCCATGGTGCCGGCCGGGTTTGTCATGATCCGTGTCGGTCCCGGCAGCCTGCAGAACAGCCTGTTCGACTTTCATCGCTCGGTCGGCGTCGGGCTGATGGTGCTGACGCTGGCGCGCCTCTTCTGGCGGCTGCGCCATCCGCCGCAGCCTTTGCCTGATGCCATGCCTGTCTGGCAGCGCCGGGCGGCGGGCATCGTCCATGGCTTGCTCTATAGCTTTCTGCTGCTCAATCCGCTGGTCGGATGGGTGGCGACCTCGGCCTTTGGCGCGGCGATAGAGGTTTTCGGCCTCTTCACCCTGCCGCCGCTGACGGGGCAGGACCGGGAGCTGGCGGCCAGTCTCTTCCGCCTGCATATGGCGCTGGGGCTCGCCTTCACCGCGCTCATCTTCCTGCATATCGGAGCGGCGCTGCATCATCATTTCGTGCTGCGGGATGATACGCTGCGCCGGATGCTGGGATGAGGCAAGGCAGCTGTTCTGCTCGAAAGCCTTATGCGGGTATGCTGCTTTGGCGGTTTCCTAAGGGAAAAGACCTAAGCACGCAGAGTAAGTTTATCGCAGGTTAATGAAAACGGACGAATTGCAGTCTTGATTTAACTGTATTGTATCTTTGCGCGTGCCATGATCCCTGCGATTGCCTATCCTCGCCGCCAAGTTCCATCACTGGCCCGGTGCGAGAGGGTAGGGCTGGCGTTGTTTGGGGTTGATAATTCATGACTGCTACGATCCGTGACCTGATTTCCCGGCATGGCGGATTGCCTGTGCCCGTCGATACGCTGCGCGATGAGGATGACCTTTACGAAGCGGGCCTGTCGTCCTTTGCTTCCGTGCAACTGATGCTGGGGCTGGAAGATGCCTTCGATGTAGAGTTTCCCGAGACGCTGCTGAACCGCAAGACCTTCGCCTCGATCGCGGCGATTTCTGCGGCCGTTGCCTCGCTGACAGCCGGACAGGTGGCGTGATGAACGAGTTGCGGCCGGTTCGTGCCCTGGCCCTGGCGGAGCGTGCAAAGCGTGCTGCGGCCGTGGCTGGCGCCCATGCGGATGATGTGGATGCCTCCGGCCGCTTCCCGCAGGAGGCGCTGGATGCCATGCGGGCCGAGCTTCTGCTTGGCTTGCAGATCCCCGTGGCCCTCGGCGGCGAAGGTGCTTCCACGGCGGAGCTGGCGGAAGTCTGCTCCGTCATCGGTCAGGCCTGTGCCGCGGCGGGCATGATTTTCGCCATGCACCAGATCAAGGTGTCGAGCCTTGTGGCGCATGGGCAGGGCGATGCGTGGCACGAAGACTTCATGCGCCGGATCGCGGCCGAACAGCTTCTGCTCGCCTCCGCCACCACTGAAGGCGGCATTGGCGGCAACCTGCGCAACTCCATCTGCGCCGTCGAGGTGGCGGACGGGATCTGCCGGCTTGAGAAGGATGCGACCGTCATCTCCTATGCGGAGGCAGCGGATGCCATCCTCGTCACCTCGCGGGCAAAGGCCGACAGCGCACCGTCCGATCAGGTGATGACCGTGTTTCTGAAAGGCCAGTACAGCCTCGACAAGACCCATCATTGGGATACGCTGGGCATGCGCGGAACCCGCTCCGACGGGTTTCTGTTCAAGGGCGAGGCACCGGCCTGCCAGATCCTGCCCAAGCCCTTTGCCGAAATCGCGGCCCAGTCCATGCTGGTCTATTCGCACATTCTGTGGAGCGGCGTGTGGTTCGGCATTGCCGCCGATGCTTTTGCGCGGGCACAGGCCTTCGTGAAGGCCGCAGCGCGCAAGAGCCCCGGCACCGTGCCGCCCGGCGCCTTGCGCCTGGCCGAGGCGTCCAATCTGCTGCAGCTGGTGAAGTCCAACATTCTGGCGGCGCTGCAGCAGTATGAGGCGGCGCGGGAGGACGAGACGCGGCTGTCCTCCATCAGCTTTGCCGTCTCCATGAACAATGTGAAGATCGCCTCCTCGCAGACGATCCTCGACATCATCAATCACTGCCTGCTGGTCTGCGGCATCATGGGCTACAAGAACGGCACGCCCTACAGCCTTGGCCGCCATCTGCGCGATGCGCATTCGGCGCAGCTGATGATTTCTAACGACCGCATTCTCGGCAATACCTCCACGCTTCTGCTGATGAACCGGCAGGACACCAGCCTGCTCGGCTGAGACATTCCAGACACAGACCTCTGGGGGACACATGGACATGCAGGCTTCCCTTCTCGACCGGCTGTTTGCTGCCGGTCATCTCATCGACACGGGCGTTGATGGCCTCTATGGCCGGGGCGGGGTGTTCGAGGATGTGATCCAGCGCTTCGATGCGCTTGTGTCGGCCTTCGGGGCGGACCAGCATGCCGAGGTCATCCGTTTTCCGCCGGGCATGAACCGGGCCCATTTCGAGGGCTCGGGCTACATGAAGAGCTTTCCGCAGCTGGCCGGCACGGTGCACAGTTTCTGCGGCTGCGAGCTGGACCATGTGAACCTGCTGCAGTGCATGGCCGAGGGCGGTGACTGGACCAAAGGGCAGGAGGCAACGGATATCGTGCTGACGCCGGCCGCCTGCTATCCGCTCTATCCCACCGTGGCGCGGCGCGGGCAGCTGCCGGAGCGTGGCGGCATCTTCGATCTTCAGTCCTATTGCTTCCGTCATGAGCCGTCGAAGGATCCGGCGCGCATGCAGCTGTTCCGCATGCGCGAATATGTGCGCATGGGCACGCCGGACGAAGTAATGGCCTTCCGCCAGTCGTGGATGGACCGCGGGCAGGAGCTGATTGCCAGCGTCGGCCTGCCGGTCGCCATTGATGTGGCCAATGACCCGTTCTTCGGCCGCGCCGGGCGCATGCTCTCCAACAACCAGCGCGATCAGAACCTGAAGTTCGAGCTGCTGGTGCCGGTGACCTCCACTGAGAAGCCGACCGCATGCCTGTCCTTCAACTACCATCAGGACCATTTCGGCAAGACCTGGGGCCTGACCACGGCGGACGGCGAAGTGGCGCATACGGCCTGCGTCGGCTTTGGTCTTGAGCGTGTGGCGCTGGCGCTGTTTGCTCACCACGGCCTCGACACCGGCAGCTGGCCGGCCGGGGTGCGCAAGGTGCTGTGGGGCTGAGATGGCCTTGACGGACAAGGTGTTTCCGGCGCTTTCGCCCGAGACCTATCAGCGCCATGCCCTGCATGACCTGTCGCGCGACTGGCCGGAAACCAACTGCTATCTCGACATATGGATCGAGGTTCTGGCCGCGCTCGGCTTGCCGCCGGAGGCAGCGCTGGGCTTTGCCATCACGCAGGATTTCGAGGGCGACCAGTTCACCTTCTTCAAGGTGCCGCTGGAGGATCTGGAAACGCTCTTCGGCCTGCGGGTGACGGAGCTTGCCATCTACGACCGGGTGGAGCTGCATGTGGCAGAGCAGATCCGCCGCGGGCGGCTGTGCCTTGTCGAGCTGGACAGCTTCTTCCTGCCGGACACGCAGGGCACCGCGTACCGCAAGGAACACGGCAAGACGACCGTGGCCATCAACCGGCTCGACCTTGAAGCCCGGCAGATGGACTATTTCCACAATCTTGGCCTGCACCGGCTGGAGGGGGAAGATTTCGACGGCATCTTCCACCGCAATGCCGCGCCGGACGCCTTGCCGCTGCTGCCCTATACCGAGTTCGTCAAGTTCCCGGCTGCATTGCCGCAGGGGCCGGAGATTGCGCAGCGCGCTGCTAAGATCCTCGCCCGCCATGTTGCCGCAAGGCCCGCTGCCAACCCGGTGCGCAGCTTTGCCGCTGTCTTTGCCGGGCAGGTGGAGGCGATTGCGGAACGGCCCTTCGGCTTCTTCCACCTCTATGCCTTCAACACCCTGCGTCAGCTGGGCGCGAATTTCGAGCTGTTCGCTGCTCATCTCGATTGGCTTTCCGTCAACCAGGCGCAACTTGGCGGTCTGGCGCCGCTTGCCGCTCATGCCAGGACCATCTCCTCCTGTGCCAAGTCGGTGCAGTTCCAGCTTGCCCGCGCCGTGATGCGCAAGTCTTTTGACCGGCTGACACCGGCGCTGATGCCGGCTGCCGATGCCTGGGATGATCTGGCGGCGGGACTGGTGGCGGTTTGTGATACATCTGTTTGAGGGTATGGCGCTGCCGTTCTGTTCTTGGTGGGCCGTGGCATGTAAACACCATGTTTGAAGCCGGTCGTGGGCTAGGACAAGGCGGCACCAAGTCATTCAGGCACTGCCTTTCAGCCCCCCTCCCCCTCGTGGGGAGGGGTAAGGGGTGGGGGGCTCTAAGCTCGCAATCACCAGATGAACCGTTGTTTTATTGAGTGGTGGGGAAGCGCTATGGCGGTTCGGGATCATGAGACTTCTTGCCGCGAGGAGAGGTTGTCTCCCCCCACCCCTCACCCCTCCCCACGAGGGGGAGGGGAGCGGAGAGGCCGTGCTAAGGAAACGGTCCTTGAGGCCGCCCATGAGGGACTGGGCGTATGAAAATGGCTGGGCGCAAGCTTCTCACCACAGATTGGCGCATGGTGGTGCTGCCGGTTGGGACCGTTGCGACGCTTGAGGGACTGGCGGAGCTGGAGAGCATTCCCGCACCCGTGCCCGGAACGGCGGCGGAAGCGCTTGCGCGGGCGGGGCGGTTTGATCCGGCGGTCCCCATGCCACTGCAGGACCGGGATATCTGTTACAGCGCTGAGGTTACCGTCCAACCCGGCCGTCACCGGCTCATCTTCGAGGGGCTGGCGACACTCTGCGAGGTCTGGTGGAACGGCACCTGCGTGCTGGAGGCGGATAACATGTTCCGAAGCTACGCCGTTGAGGTGGAGGCTGAGGCTCAGAACACGCTCGTTCTCGTCTTCCGGGCGCTGACCGGTCTGCTGGCCCGCAAGCTGCCGCGTGCCCGCTGGAAGACCATGCTGATTGATGAGCCTGCCCTGCGCGGCATCCGCACCACGCTGCTCGGCCATATGCCCGGCTGGTGCCCGGAGATCGAGGCCGTGGGACCTTGGAAGCCGGTGTGGATCGAAAGGGCGGATGCAGATGCGCCGGTTCTGCAGAGCATGGCGGCACATCTGGATGAAGACGGCACCGGGCATCTCGTTGTGCACATGTGCGCAGCTGGACGGATGACGGGCGCCGTGGTCCGCTGTGCCGGTTCCACAGGGGAGCTGAAGCAAACCGGCCCCGGCACATTCACGGCCCATCTCCACCTGCCCGGCGTGGCCCCCTGGTGGCCCGCAACCCATGGCACCCCCACCTTGCATGACGTGGTGCTGGAGCAGGGCGGCCTTGAGACCCGGCTTGGCCGCACAGGCTTCCGCCGCATCGGGGTGGACCGGGGAGCGGATGGCAAGGGCTTCGGCCTGATCCTCAATGGTCTGCCGGTTTTTGCCCGTGGCGCGGTCTGGACCAGTGCGGACCTCTTGGCGCTGCGCGATGACCGCGAGGTCTGCCGCCCGCATCTGGAGGCGGCGGTGGCGGCCGGGTTCAACATGATCCGCGTGCCGGGCCTGGGCGTTTATGCCAGCGATGATCTGCTCGATCTGTGCGATGAACTGGGGCTGATGCTCTGGCAGGATTTCCAGTTCGCCAATTTCGATTATCCGATGGCTGATGATGCTTTTGCTGCGTCCGTCGAGGTGGAGGCGCGGCAGGCGCTGGCCCGTCTCAGCCCGCATCCCTGCCTCACCGTGCTGTGCGGCGGCAGCGAAATGCAGCAGCAGGCGGCGATGATGGGCCTGTCTGCAGAGCGGCGCGTCTGTTCGCTTTCGGGAGAGTTGCTGCCGCGCCTTGCGGCGGAAGAGGCGCCGCGCATTCCCTTCGTGTCCAACTCCCCATCCGGCGGCAGCCTGCCGTTCTATCCGGGGGAGGGCATCGGCCATTACTACGGCACCGGCGCCTACCGCCGCCCGCTGGAAGATGCCCGCCGCGCCAATGTGCGCTTTGCCGGCGAGTGCCTTGCCTTCGCCAATCTGCCGGGTGACGCAGGCCTTGCAGGCCGCAAACCGTCAGATGCCGGATGGAAGGCGCTGGCTCCCAAAGACCGGGGCGCCGACTGGGATTTCGCGGATGTGCGGGATCATTATCTGAGGGAGCTTTACCGGGTGGACCCGCAGGCGCTCGCGGCAGAAGACTCGGCGCGCTATCTCCTGCTGTCGCGCGCTGTCAGTGGTGCCGTGATGGCGGAGACCTTTGCCGAGTGGCGGCGGGTTGGCTCCTCCTGCCGGGGCGCGCTGGTGCTGGCTCTGAGCGATCTTGCCCCCGGCTGCGGCTGGGGTCTGATCGCGGCGGGCGGTGAGCCGAAGCCCGCGCTTGAGGCCCTGGCCCATGTGCTGCGCCCGCTTCAGGTGCTGGCACTGGATGAGGGCACCAACGGCCTTGATCTGCATCTTCTCAATGAGACGGCAGAGCCGCGCCGGGTGAAGCTCACCTTGCAGGCCCTGCGCGATGGCCATGTGCCGGTGCTGAGTGCTGCCCGCGAGATGGAGCTTGCCGCCCGTTCGGGGCAGATCATCCCTGCGGTTGATCTCATCGGCAGCTTCTTCGACATCACCTATGCCTACCGTTTCGGCCCGCTGGCGCATTCCGTCACGGTGCTGCGCCTTACCGATGCGGAGACGGGGGAATGCCTCAGCGAGGCGTTCCATTTCCCCGCTGGCCGCAATCTGCCACCGCAGGATCTGGGGCTGACGGTGACGGTAGCGAGATGCGAGGACGGCAGCTGGGCGCTGGAGGTGACGGCGAGCCGCTTTGCCGAAAGCCTGCATGTGGACGACCCGTGCTTCATCGCGGAAGACAACTGGTTCCACCTTGCGCCCGGAGCACCGCGCCGCATTCGCCTCAGGCGCAGAGCCTCTGCACCGGCTGATGCGGCACCGCGCGGTCTGGTCTCGGCGGTCAATGCGCTGGCAGGTGCGGGCTACGAGGGCTGAGCCGCCTTCAGCAGGTGAGCGAGCCAAACGTCCCGCGCTGCGGGCGGTGTCAGATTGTGATCGGCCTTTTCGAGGAAGGTGACGGACAGGCCCGGCAGGCTGGCTGCCTTGGCGCCATCGGGTCCAAGTGCCTGTTCCAGATAGGGCAGGCCAGGGTCGTTGGGGCTGTAGATCAGGTCTATGGTCTGATTGCGTCCGGAGACAAGCGCCAGATCGGCGGCGATCTGCCGTTGCAGGCGGGATGAGGGCGTCAGGCCCATGGCCCAGGGCGCCGTTTTCTCTTCGGCCTTTTGCAGCGCCCGTCCGGCCATGTATTTCAGCAGCCGCAGCACCGGCACGCCGCCGGAGAACAGTTTGCGCAGCTTGTCCGGGTCCAGCAGCTTGCCCGCATAGCCGGCGGCATCGTCATGGCCGAAATGCAGCAGGTCGGCGATATCCTCGCGCCGGTCCCACAGCAGCCGTTGCAGGTTGACGCAGACGGCTGCCTTGATCCGTGTGTCTGCCACGGCCCCGCGAAGGGCGAGATAGGCGCCGCTGCAGGCACCCGTTGCGATGACCTGGGGGTAGCCGCGCGCGCCCAGCCAGTCGAGCGCATCCGTCACGTCCTGCATCTGCGGGGCGCTGTAGTGCACCGGATAAAGCCCCTCGGGTGCGGCCACGCTGTCGCCAATGTCGGAAGCATCCACCCGCAACGAGGCGATGCCCTGTGCGGCCAGCGCCCGCGCCATGTCCCGCATGCCATGCGCCCAGCCGGTGCGCGGCGTGCCGCCTGCGGAAAAGGCCAGAACCACGGGGAGGGGTGCTTCCGGCGGGTTCACAGGCTTGCACCAGGTTCCGGCCATCTGGCCGTACCGGCCCAGCATGACGGTTTCCTCGGTGAAGCTGGCAGCGGACAGGATCGCCGGACTTGCCGGGGCAGCAGCACTGGCTGGGGTCTCGGGCGGCAAGGCCTGTTCCAGCCACAGGGCCAGTCCGGCGAGATCATCCAGCGGCGCCTGCGACAGGGTCGGGTCCGTGACCATGGCGTCATAGCCGGTAAAGTCGAGCCGTGTTGCCTTGGCATGCGTGGTGGCAAGATCCGAGGCAAAGTCCTCTTCGGCCGTCCGTCCGGGACGGGGCATGACGAGGACAGGCAGGCTGGCCGGAATCTCCTGCGCAGTCATCCGGCGTGAGCGGATGGCGCCCGCCAGCCCCTCAGGCATGGCGATCCCGGCCACATGAAAGGCGATGCCCGGCACCGGCGGCGTGGAAACACCCGTGCGCTCCGCGATCATGGCCGCATTCAGCTGGTTCTCCCGCAGCCAGTTGCGGCCCGAAACGGGCGGGGCCAAGAGGATCAGCGCGGCGGCACTCTGCGGCTGACGGGTCACCCGGTCCAGCGCCAGAAGCACGCCAAGGCCGAGCCCTGCGAAGATGAAACGGTTGCAGGCGCGGGCGGCGCTCAAGGCTTCGGCCGCCTCATCAAGGGCGGTTGCGGCCTGTTCCAGCCCGTCGATCTCTTCCGGATTGCGCAAGGAAGCGCCCATGCCGGGCAGGTCGAACCGCAGCACCGGATAGCCGGCCGCGGCCAGCCGCTCGGCCAGCAGCCGCATGCTGCGGCGGGCGCAGAGGCCGGTGTAGCCCCAGTCTTCGATCAGGATCACGCCCGTTTCTGCGGGAGGTCCCATCATCAGGGCGGGTTCATGCGTCAGGGCAACCGGGGTCTGTGCCGTCACAGTATCAGCGTGCGGGGGCATCGGCGGAACCGGTCCCTTTCTGGCTCCCGTCCGGGCCGCGCAGCTGCCATGCACCAGCCGGAGCCAGTGAAGCGCAGGCCGGGATCTGTCCGGTCACGGGATCAAGGATATAGCGCTGCACCACCCGCATCTGCGGCCGCTCGATACCATTGTCATCGGGCTGGATGGAGAGCGGATAATCGCCCCACCAGTCACCGGCGGCCCAATAGGTCCAGCCGATCCAGGTGTCCGGGTTGTCATTGACGAAACCGGCCATGCGGCCGATGGCGTCGAGACAGTCCGGGCTGGCGGTGCCGCCGAATTCGCCCAGCAGCGCCCGGTTTCCGGTGGCCTTCAGCCAGTCCGTCACCCGGCTGAGGGATTCAATCGCCGTGTCCGTCGCCGGGCAGGTTCGGTTGGTGCCGGAAAAATCGTGGTCGGGATACTGGTGGATGTCGAAGGCGAAATTGTTCAGAGGATCAATGACGCCGGTCATCACCTCGGCATTGCTGCCGCCGTTCTGCTCCGCAAACCAGTGATAGGCGCTGGTCCAGATGGTGCCGGGCACCAGGATCATGTTGTCCGCGCCATTTTCCCGGATTGCTGCGATGGCTGCATTGACGGAGGGCAGCCAGAAGGCCGCATCCATGTAATCCGGCTCGTTCTGCAGCTCGAACATGACTTGAGGATCGCCCGCGTGAAAGGCGGACATGCGGCGCCAAAAATCCACGAAGGCGGTGGTTGGCACCTCCGGCGAGCCGATCTGCTTGCCGGCAAAGCGGGCGTTGGTGTGCGGGTCCAGAATGACGGTGAAGCCCATCTGCCGCGCCATGGCAACGCTGGCGAGAAGGGGCGTCAGTTCCCGGTCATCCAGCGGGCCGTAGAGTTCGGGCTGCAACCGTTCCCACTTGAAGGGAAAGCGGACGATGTTCATGCCCTTGCCGGCCAGATAGGTGAGGGTCTTCTGCGTCGGGTAGAAATGGGTGGTGCCGAGCTTGCCGACCGTATCGCCAAACTCTGCCCCGGCCACATTGGCGCCGCGCAGGCAGGTGAGGGTCTGCGCTGATGCGGCGGAAACAGCAGGCAGGCACAACAGGGCGGCAAGCAGTCTGGCGATGAGCCTTGCGGGTGCAGGCCCGGCCGCTGCGCGCCCCGCCATCACTGCCCGTCCTTGCGGCCGGGGGCCGCGCCTGCCACCCCGCCCTGCCGCCAGTTGCGCAGCACGGTGACGATGGTGCTGGCCATATTGTCCACCCCCATGTGCTTCAGCGACCAGTTGCGGCAGAGATAGAGCACGGCAACGCTGTGCAGCGTGCCGATGGCCGCAATCCCGGCCATGCCATAGACCGGGGCGGCCAGCGCCAGCGCGCCGATATAGACGGCAAAGGCAACCGACCGCATGGCGAGAAAGTAACGCTCGCCGCCGCCAATCATCAGTAGGCTGGTGCCGGGGCCGAAGAAGGCATGCAGCACCGGCAGCAGGCACAGGATCACCAGAACGTCGAAGTGTTCGGCAAAGCTCGGCTCGAACAATCCGAGCGCAAACTTGCCGATCAGCATCATGAACACATAGGCAAGCAGCGTTCCGGCAAAGCTGGCGGCGGAGAGGATCGAGATCAGATACTGTGCCCCGGCGGTGTTCCGCTCCTGCAGCTTTGCAGAAACCATGGGCACGCCGACGGTGTCGATGATGGTGACGGGCAGCATCAGCAGCGCGGCAAGGCGGAAGGCGACGAAATAGAAGGCGGCGGCCTCAAGGCTCAGGAAGATGCCGATGAGGATGGTTTCCAGATAGAGCGAAGCCGAGACGAAGAAGCTGTTGGCGGTGAAGAACAGGCTTTCATGCGTCCATTCCCGCTTCTGGCTGCTGCCGCCTGCCATGTGCGTCTGCCGCAGGAAGCCCCGGCCTTCCATCGCCAGCATCCGCAGCACCTGATAGCCCACCACCAGCACCAGAAGCACCGTGGTGATCTCCATCGCCCTGGCACCGGAGTCCATGAAACCGGTCCAGGTGAAGAACGGGAAGCAGAGAAGCGTCAGGATGCGCCAGATGTTCTCGCGCGGCGTCAGCGCCAGCCCGACATTGCCCTTCACCCGGAAATAATACTGCATGTACTCGCTGATGGAAAAAACCGCAGCGAACACGAAGGCCACATGCAGAGCCTGATAATGCAGCTGAAGGCCCTGCCGGAAGGGATAGATGAGGGCCGTGGCGGCCGCCAGAAACAGGGCGCCGCAGGCAAGCCAGACCGCGTTCATGCGCAAGAGGGCCGCATTGCCGGGCGCGTCTTCCGGCTTGCCGGTGTTGCGGTAATGCTTGAGCAGCAGCACGTTCTGGCCGAGCACCAGCACAAGACCCAGCGACGAGCCGACCGAGAAGAGGAAGTTGTAGAGGCCGTATTCCTCGATGGTCAGCATGCGGCTGGCCATCAGCAGAACGGAAAAGCTGAGCACGGGCGAGGCCAGCCGGCTGACCAGCGACCAGAGAAATTCCTTCACGTTGACGCGGGACAGGGCCTGACGGATTGCATTCATTCGGCGTCGGCCTCTTTCAACACCGGTGCGGCCGCTGTTTTGCGCCTGCGGATATGCTCCAGGAAGCCGCTGAACTGCGGTCCGATCACCTCAGGCAGATAGGTCCGGGCAGCGGCCAGCGCGCCGGCACTCAGCGCGGCATAGCGGTCTGCACAAGCAGCAGTTTTCAGGATTGCCTCCTTGAGGGCGGCCGCATCGGCCGGCGGAACATGGAACCCATTGACCCCATCTACGATGTTTTCGGCCACGCCGCCTATATTGGTCGAAATGACAGGAATGGCATGGGCAAAGGCTTCGATCGATGACCGGCCGAAGGCCTCGCGCCCGATGGACGGATAGGCCAGAACGTCGATGCCTGCAAGGAACTCGTCCGCCTTCACCCAACCGTGAAACACCGTATTGTGCTGAGGAAAGCGGGCGCGGACCTCTTCGGCGTAGTTGTCCCGCGACGCGCCTTCTCCGGCGATGTGGAACTCGATGCTGCGGTCATCCGCCAGCAGGCGGGCGGCATCGGCGAGATAGGCCAGACCCTTGAAGTGGCTGTGCAGCCCCAGAAAGCCGACCCTGAGCGGCCGTTCTTGCGGGAAGGGGCGCGGCGCAGAGGCCTGCAGTCCGGGCAGAACGGCGGGGATGCGGCGCATTTCCGCGTTGGGGAAATAGCCCTCCAGCCGGTGCCGGTCCAGCACGTCCTGCGACTCGCCCACCACCCCGTCGACAAAGCGGGTGAAGCCGCGCTTGCCCAGAGAGCTCAGCTTGCAGCTGGTACACTGGCGCGCGCAGTTTTCCGACCGCTTCTGCATCACCGAGTTCCAGCAGATGAGGAAGGAATTGAAGGCCGTATGCACCACCGGCAGGCCTGCCATCTTCGCCGCTGCCCAGCTCGCCACATTGATGTTCTCGATGCTGACGGTCAGAAACAGATCCGGCTGCGTGCGCGCAATCTGCCGGCGCATGGCCGAAAAGGCGAAGGGGTTGCCGTTCTCCAGAGCATGCCAGACCGGCTTCTTCCAGCCGGCCTTGCGCTTCATGTAGTCCCAATAGACATTCGGGCTGGCGATCCGGTGCACCCGGATGCCGGACACCTCTTCCTCCGCATCCGTGTCGCCCACATTGACGACGGTCAGATCCGCTCCCTGCGACTGCAGCATCTTTGCCAGCATGAAGGAGGACGTCTGGGCTCCTCCGGGCAGGTTGGGGGGGAAGGCGGCACAGGCCATCAGGATGCGCATAGTCTGGGCTCGTCGTCGTTGCGGTTGACCCTTGATAGCTGAGGAGTCTTGAGGAAACGTAAGGTCAGCCGCAGAGCAGACACGATGACGCCGCCCGTATTGGTCAAATCTGACCCTGCGGTAAATGCGGGTTTGATCAAGCCCTTGTTAAAAGAGCTGTGCGATTGTCGCCTTCAGATGACGGCAGCAGCTGGAAGCGGCAGATCGGAAACGGAAACAGGCCCTCATGACACCAGTGGTGCCCGGCATTCCCCTGAGGGCGAGGATCAGGACGTCGGTTCTTTCGGGAACCGCGCGCCTTCTGCATGGCCTTGGTCTGGATGCCGCCGTGGGGCGGCGTTATGGCGGCAGCGGCGTGGTGCTGATGTTCCACGAATTCGTCCTCGACAGCGCGCAGACGCTGGGGCAGGGCTGCCGGATCGATGATTTCGAAGCCATCCTTGCCGGACTTCAGCGCCAGGGCCGCGCGTTCGTCACGCTGGACGAGGCGCAGCGGCGGCTTGAGGCTGGCGATACGCGCCCCTTCGCTGCGCTGACCTTTGATGATGGCTACCGCTCCAACATGGAACTGGCCCTGCCGGTGATGGAGCGCCACGGCGCGCCTGCCACCATCTTCGTGCCAACGGATATGCTCAACCGGTCCATCAATGCCTGGTGGCTGGGCCTGCGCGAACTGGCACTGCACCATGACAGGCTGGCGATCGAGCCCATGGGGCAGATCATCGAGAGCCGTACCCGGGCTGAGAAGGCAGCGGCGCTGGAGCATATGACCGCCTGGGTCTGGGCGGATTTCGCCAGAGCCGCCCTGCTGCCGGATGTCTTTGCCGCCCATGGGCTGAACATGCCGGGCCTCGTGGAGCGGCTGGCGATGACGCCGGACGAGGTGAAGGCCATCGACCGGCACCCGCTCGTCGAGATCGGTGCCCATACCACCACCCACCGGGCGCTGGCGCTGCTTTCAGAGCCTGACGCGGAGGCGGACATCGCCGCCAACAAGACGCATCTCGAAGCCCTGCTTAGCCGTGAGGTCCGCTGGTTCGCCTATCCTTATGGCGCGCCGTCGATCAGCGGCACCCGGGAGGCGGAGATCCTGCGCAGGCTTGGCTTCCATGGTGCGGTGACCACCGAGCCGGGCTGCCTCTTCCCGCAACATGCGCAGGCGCGCTGGCTCTGGCCCCGGCAGAATGGCGAGTTCGCCGCTCATGCCGTGCCTCAGGCGCTCAGCGGTGCTCATGGTGTCTTCCGGGCGCTGCGCAGCGGCTGGGGCGAGCCTGCCGTCAATACGCGCCCAACCTCAGGACCTTCTTCATGACGGCACCGCTTCCCGAACCTGTTTCGCCTTTCGCAGGCAAGACCATCGTGCACGTGGTGCGCCAGTTCTACCCGATGATCGGCGGGCTGGAGGATGTGGTCCGCAATCTCGCAGGCCGTCAGACCGGGCGCTTTGGGCGGGTGAAGGTGGTGACGCTGAACCGCCTGTTCATCGAGCCGGACCGTCTGCTGCCTGCGCAGGAGACGATCGACGGCTTCGAGGTGCGGCGCATCCCGTTCCGGGGCTCGCCGCGCTATCCGCTGGCCCCGTCCGTCTTCGCAGAGCTTGGCGAAGCCGATCTCATCCACGTGCATGCGGTCGACTTCTTCTTCGACAGCCTTGCCTGGACATCGCCTTTCCGCCGCACGCCGATGGTGGCGACCACCCATGGCGGCTTCTTTCATACCGCCGATCACAAGCGGCTGAAGACGCTCTGGTTCAACACCGTCACGCGGCTTTCCGCCAGCCGCTACCGGGGCATTGCCTGCTGCAGTGAAAGCGATCTGGCGACCTTCGCCCGCATTGCACCCTCCCGCGTGCGGCTGATCGAGAATGCGGCGGATCTGGAAAAATTCGGCGGGGCAGCCTCACCCGTGCCGGTGAAGGGGCTGATGACCATCGGCCGCTTCTCCCACAACAAGCGGCTTGATGCGCTGCTCGACATGATGAAGGTGCTGGTGGCAAAAGACGGCGCGTGGCATCTGCACATCGCGGGCAGCGGCTCGGACTGGAGCGAGGCGGATGTGCGCGGCATGATCGCGGAGCGCGGGCTTGAAGCTGCGGTGTCGCTGCACTGCAATCCGTCCAACACCCGTATCCGCGAGGTGATGGGCCGTTGCAGCCTGTTCGTCAGCGCCTCGAATTACGAGGGCTTCGGCGTTGCCATGATCGAGGGGCTCAGTGCCGGTCTCCTGCCGGTGGTGGAGCCCAATACGGCCTTCGTTTCGCTCGCCCGCAAGCATCCGATGGTCCGTCTTGCCGGCTTTGCCGATCCGGCCAAGGCGGCGCAGGCGGTGGAAGAGGCATGGGCGGCGTTGACGGCAGACCCTTCGGCCCAGCGTCAGGCGGCCATTGCCTCGGCGGCGCAGCACGGCTGGGCCGGAACGGCAGCCGCCTATGAGCGGCTTTATGCGGATGCCTTGAAACTTGTTTGATGATGTGAGGCCGCTCAGGCCCTGCGGCCCTTTTCAAAACCCGGCGGAAGTTTCCAGCGGCTGGGGACGGCGGGGTGAGTCCGCGTGCGGCGGCGGAACAGGGCGGGCATGGCAAGGCGGCTGGCTCCGGCAGGGTGCTTGCCGTTCCAGGCATCGGCGGCCCCGGCGCAGAGCCAGAGCAGGCCGCCGGTCTTGATGGTCGAAAGCGAGTAGGACACGATCATCAGCAGGCAGATGTAGGCGACCATCAGCACCTTGAAGCGCCAGCCCGCATCCGACTCGGCCGGGGCATAGACATAGAGCACCCAAAGGCCCAGAAGGCCGATGGCCCCCGTCTGGAACAGGGCAAAGGCATAGCCGCTGTCGGACAGATAGGTCTCCATGGTGGAAATGCCGAGAATGCCCTTCCAGTCCAGCTTCATCAGCAATTGGCCAGAGTAGAGCCAGCGGCCTGTCAGCGTGTCGTCCCAGCCGAGCCTGTTGCTGGCAGCGGCATAAATGATGAGCAGCAGCACGATCAGGATGGGCGCTGCCACCAGCACGGCGCGCGGGGTGATGCGGTTGAGCGGGGCGATGAGGAAGAAGCTCAGCGACACGAACATGCCGAAGCGGGCATCGCCCAGGATGATCACTGCAAAGGCCAGGGCAAACAGCAGCAGACGGCCCTGCATGTCCTGCCGGAACACCGCCCACATGACGAGAAAGGCACCGAAGTTGCCCATCGACACCGGTTCCAGGAACACCGACGAAACACGGTGGGTGCCAAGAAAGGCAAAGAAATTGCGCCCGCCCAGCCGCACGCCGCTGTGGAACAGGGGACTGTCCTCACCGAGGAAGTTGCTGTCTGCCGTGATGGTTCCACGGGCGACGTAATAGTCGAAGATGTTGATGTTCTGGAGAAACAGGTCGAGGAACAGATACTCGATCAGGCCCACGGCGATGACGAGCAGGGCCGACCAGAGCACCAGCCGGTCCACCTGCCGGATGTCATGGATCTGGCGGCCGATGAAATAGAAAATCACCGGCACCAGCGCATCGCGCACCGATTTGGGATCAATGACCCCGCGCAGGGCCATGATCATCAGCATGTAGGCTAGGTAGACGCCGATGACCACATAGAGGTTTGCCCGGCGTGTCATGGCCAGCAGCAGGGCGCAGGCGGTCAGCAGCAGCTCGCTCAGCACCACATGGTTCTGCGAGATGCCCATCACCCGCGTGTTGAGGAAGGCAAGACCGAGGTTGAAGACGAGCGTGCCGAAGATGACCGCATAGACGGCCATCAGCCAGGCGGGGCTGCGCTCCTGCGGACGTGCGGGCAGCGCCCTTGCGCCAGCCGGGGGCAGGCGGAAACGGGTGTGGGCCGTTCCCTCAGGCCGCTTCAAGGACGACATTGCCGATCACCCGGTCCTGCCAGGGTTGGATATAGGCGAGCACCCGGTCGAGGTCCGCCATCCGCGTGGCGCCCAGCTGGCTCACCAGCACGATGGCATCGCAGTTCTTCAGAAGCACCGGCAGGATCGGATTGCTCTCGGACGGGCCGCAGTCGATCAGCAGGAAATCCTGGCCTTCGTCCATCAGCGAGGCGGGCCCGGCATATTTGCGCCGTTCATTGACCCGTTCGACGCTGAGATAGCGCGACAGGGCGGCATTGCGTTCCGGTGCGTCACCGGTTGTCCTGGCCAGATCGCCCTTGCGCGGCTTGGGCCGGTCGTCCGGCGTGCCCTGTTCTGGCTGCGGCAGCGCCTGGGCCAGCAGCACATCCTCGTTCATCTCGTGCAGCGCCTCGGCGATGCCCCGGGCGACGGGGCGGGTGTCCAGCATGTCGGAGGTGCGCAGGATGAGAATATTGGCGGGAAGCTCTTCCGACAGGGCATAGCGCAGGGCATAGGCGACACGGGTCATGCCCATCTGCGCCTCGTTACGCAAGGCAAGCGGCTTGCTGCCGCTATTTTTGCCCAGTTGCTTGCGTGCGGGGGCGGCTGCCAGAACCGGCAGGTTTGTGAGGACGGGAGCGCCGGTCCAGTCCACGAGGTCCCGCTCGGAGTTGAGCCGCCCGCTGACGATCTCGGCGCCGACAGCCCCGCCTGCGGACAGCACAAGCCCAAAGATGGCTGCAGCGGCGATGATGAGCACGGAAGACGGCCCGTTGGCCGAGAGCGGCGGCTGGGCAGCGGAAAGGATGCGGGAATTGGTGGCCGTCACGTTCTGCTGTTCGGCCAGTTCCTGCGCGCGCTTCATGAAAAGCTGATAGACGCCCCGGCGTGTGTCGGCCTCCGCCTCCAGCTGCCGCAGCTCGATCTGCGCCCGGCTCTGGGTGGAATTGGCGGATTTCAGCTGGTCGATCCGGGCCTCAAGTCCGTTGAGATTGGCCTGCGCCCGCTCGAAGTCGCTGCGGATGTTGCGCTGGACGCGGGACAGCTCATCCGAGATCTGGCGGCGGGTGTTCTGCATCTGCGCCGCGATCTCACGCATCTGCGGATGATTGGCGCCCAGTGTTGTGGAAGCGCGGGCCTCCTGCTCGGCAAGATTCGCATATTGCACCCGCAGCGAGCTCAGCACCGTGTTGGCCACATCCACCGGAATGGCTCCGGCCTCGATGTCGGAGGGGCTCAGGCGGCGGATCAGCTCGAAGGTGTTCTTGGCCTTTTCCAGGTCCACCCGTGCCTGGGTCAGCTGGGTGTTGAGATCCTGCAGCTGCTGGTCCACCACAAGGCCGCCCTGCGTGGTGGAGATCAGGCCATTGTCGGCGCGGTATTTTTCCACCGCAGCCTCGGCCTGCTGCACCTGCGCCTGCAGCTGGTCGGCCTGCGTCTTCAGCGACTGGCTGGTGCGCTGGAAGCCTTCCGAGCGGGCCTTGGCGGCTTCCGCCAGATAGGCCGCAGCTGTGGCATTGGCGATATCGGCGGCCCGGTCCCGGTTGGGATGTGTCGCGGCGATCTGGAAGATGAAGGTCTTCTCGATCCGCTGCACCTGCAGCCGCTTGCGCAGCGCCTCGATCACCGCCATCCGCCGTCCGGCCGGATCGGGCGCGGAAAACAGGAAAGGCAGCAAGGTCTGCCGCAACCCCTTGCCGGAGAAGGCCGGATCATTTTCCAGCTCAAGCGAGGACACCACCCGGTCAAGAACCGGGGTGGACATCAGCACGAAGGCCTGGCTGTCCACGTCGAAACCCTCGAGAGGTGATGCACCTTCGCGGCCGGAGAATTCCCGCCCAAGGATCTGCAGGCTCGGCGGTTCCACGAGAAGTTCTGCCGACGCCGTGTAGGCCGGAGCGCGCGTCAGCGCGAAAAGCACAGCCAAGCCGGTCAGCAGCGCGGGAACAACAATGATCCACCGCAGGCGGCGCGCGAGAATTGCCGGAATGTCAGAAACTTCAACCATGACTGAAAACCGTTGGCGAGGCGATGGGCGGCAAACCTCTGGAGCTGACCGGGGCGGCGGGCATGCCCGTGCCGTAATGTTAGGAAAGATGAAGAGATATGATTAACATTTGGAAAATGCGGTGCTATCCCGGATTGAGGCTACCCTAGCGTTTGCAAACGGACCGGGGCATCATGGTAAATGAAACCATGACGAGAATGTAAGAATTCTTGGGGTGGCGTTGACGGCCGGTAATCTATAAAATGCCTTTGTCTTGGGAGTTAAGGCGTTGTTGAGTTGTTTTAGCCAGTTTCCCTCATGCAAAACTCTGTTGATGTGGGGCGCTGGGGATGTTGATGCCTGAATTGACCTTGGGGATGCCTTTGGGGGCTGGGGTCGCGCAAATTGGTCCGCTTGGTATCAATAGATTATCGCGCGCGCAGGCCATTGATATGCTGCGCACATCCCAGTTGTTGCGGATCAAGATGGATGTCGCCATCTGCAACGCGCACACGGTCCTGCAGGCTCTTGATCATCCGGAATATGCGGAGACCTTATCCCGCATGACGCTGTTCAATGACGGGATCGGCGTAGACATTGCTGCGCGTGCCATCACGGGCAAGGCGTTTCCGGCAAATCTGAACGGCACCGACCTTGTGCCCGCGATTCTGGAGAATATTGGGCTGCCCTTGCGGATCTATCTGCTGGGAGCAAAGCCGAGTTCGGTGGCAGGAGCGGCAGAGTATATTGCTGCGCATTACCCGCAGCATCACGTCGCAGGTTTCCATGACGGCTACTTCGCGCGCGAAGAAAGGGATGCGGTCATTGCGCGGATCAACGCCGCCAATGTGGACCTGCTGCTCGTCGGCATGGGAAATCCGGCGCAGGAACGCTTCATTGTCGAGAACCGGGACAAGCTTAATCCGACCATCTGCATCGGTGTTGGAGCGCTGTTCGATTTCCTGTCCGGGGAAGTGGTGCGGGCGCCGCGCTTTCTTCAGGCTGCGGGTCTGGAATGGCTTTTCCGCCTGATGCAGGAGCCGCGCCGCCTGGGCAAGCGCTACACGGTCGGCATCTACCGTTTCCTTTCTGCTGTCTTGCGGCTGCGCGCCGAAGCCCGCCGTGACCGGCCGGGTGGCCGGGCCATGCCCCTGCTGTAACGTCCGTTCCGGTTCGCACGAGAGCGCAAGGTCCTCCGCACGGCCATCTGTGGCCGCTGCATCAGACATTCGGCGGAGGCCGGTGCATCCGGCTTGGCCGCTGGCGGCAAGGCGGGTAGAACGGGGGCATGACACGTTCTGCCACATCCCTTGCGCTGCCGCTTGCCCTTCCGGTTTTCGAACCCGGCTGGGTGTGGCTGGCGGGTGCCGGCCCCGGCGATCCGGGGCTCCTGACGCTTCACGCCCTCAACGGACTGCAGCAGGCGGACGCCGTGGTCTATGACGCGCTGGTCGATACCAGCATCCTTGATTTCGCCCGGCCCGGCGCCTTGCTGGAATATGCCGGCAAACGCGGCGGCAAGCCGAGCCCGAAGCAGCGCGACATCACTCTGCGGCTGATCGAGCTGGCGCAAGAGGGCAGGCGGGTGCTGCGGCTGAAGGGCGGCGATCCCTTCGTCTTTGGCCGGGGCGGGGAGGAGGCGCTGGGCCTTGCCGGCGCGCATGTGCCCTTCCGCATCATTCCCGGCATCACCGCCGGCATCGGCGGTCTGGCCTATGCGGGCATTCCGGCCACGCACCGCGACACCAATCAGGCGGTCACCTTCTTGACCGGGCACGACCAGACAGGTCTTGCACCGGAGGCGATCAACTGGAAGGGCATCGCCGAAGGCTCGCCGGTGATCATCATGTACATGGCGATGAAGCATCTTCCGGAGATTTCGCAGGCGCTGATAACCTGTGGACGGCCTGTGGATGAGCCTGTGGCTATCGTGTGCAATGCGTCGCAGCCGGACCAGAAGGTTCTGGTGACAGCGCTGGGCCGCTGCGCGCAGGATGCGGAGACTGCCGGGCTGGAGCCGCCCGCCATCGTCTGTGTCGGCGAAGTGGTGCGCCTGCGCGAGGGGCTCGACTGGATCGGCGCCATGGCAGGGCGGGTGCTCGTGTCCGATCCGCTGGGCCTGTCCGGCGATGCGCAGCAGGCTGCAGGATCAGGCGCATGAGCCAGTCTCTTCCGCCTGCACTCATGCTGGCTGCGCCGTCCTCCGGCTCGGGCAAGACGGTGCTGACCCTTGCCCTGCTCGCCGCCCTGCGGCGCAACGGCCTTGCCGTGCGCGGGGCCAAATGCGGGCCGGATTACATCGATCCGAAGTTCCATGAGGCAGCCGCAGGCGCGGTTTCCGTCAATCTCGACCCCTTCTCCATGCCGCCGCCCGTGCTGCGCCAGCTTGCAGCGCAAGCCGGGCAGGGGGCCGATCTGCTGCTGATCGAGGCGGCCATGGGCCTTTTCGATGGCGCTTCCGATGGTTCCAGCAGTGCCGCCGATGTGGCGGCGGCGCTGGGTGTGCCGGTGGTGCTGGTGATCGATTGCGGCCGTCAGGCGCAGTCCGTGGCGGCCGTCGTGCGCGGCTTCCGCGATCACCGCGCCGATGTGGAGGTGGCGGGTGTCATCCTCAACAAGGTGGGCTCTGCCCGGCATGGTGTCATGCTGAGGGCGGCGCTCACCCCGCTTGGCCTGCCGGTGCTGGGCGAGGTGCCGCGCAGCGGGGCGCTGGTTCTGGCCGAACGGCATCTGGGGCTGGTGCAGGCCTCCGAGCGGGAGGATCTGACGCAGTTTCTTGAAGGAGCAGCGGATGCCGCTTCCCGTTCCGTTGACCTTGCAGCGCTGGCCGCGCTTGCCCGTCCGCTTGCGGCAGCTGAGGGTGTGCCGTCCGGCTGGCCCATTCTGCTGCCGCCTCCGGGGCAGCGCATTGCCGTTGCCAGTGACGTTGCCTTTGCCTTTGCCTATCCGCACCTTCTGAGGGGCTGGCAGGCGGCGGGGGCTGAAATCCTGCCCTTCTCGCCCCTTGCGGACGAGGCGCCGGACGCAGGGGCCGATGCGGTCTATCTGCCGGGCGGCTATCCGGAGCTTCATGCAGGCCGGCTTGCGGCAGCCTTCCGCTTCAAGGCCGGGATGCAGCAGGCGGCGGAACGCGGCGCTGCGGTTTACGGCGAATGCGGCGGCTACATGGTGCTGGGTGAGGGGCTGATCGATGCAGGCGGCGAGAGGCATGCGATGCTGGGTTTTCTGCCGCTCGTCACCAGCTTTGCCGCGCGCAAGCTGCATCTGGGCTACCGGCGGCTGACCGCGCTGGGTGGCCTGCCCTTTGCGGGAGTGGAAAAAGGCGCGGCGCTCGCCGGGCACGAATTCCACTACGCCAGCATCATCCATGAGGGCGAGGCTGAGCGGCTGTTTACCGCCCGTGATGCGCTCGGCGATGAACTTCCTGCAATGGGGCTGCGGTGCGGAACGGTTTCGGGCTCATATGCCCATCTGATCGCCCGCGTCTGATCCCTCCCGGACATGCAAAAGGCCGCCGGTTCCTGTCAGAACCGGCGGCCTTCTGTTTCAATGGTTCGCCGCTCAGCCTTCGCGCGGCTGCAGGGCGATCTGCCGGGCCACGGCCAGCGACAACAGCGTGCAGACAGCGCCCGAGAGCAGATAGAGCCCTGCGGCAAAGAGGCCGAACCAGGTGGAGAGCAGCAGTGCACAGAGCGGCGCAAAGCCTGCGCCGAACATCCACGACAGGGCCGAAACATAGGCCGATCCGGTGTAGCGGTTGCGCTGGTCGAAGAGCGAGGCCACTGCACCGGAGGACTGGGCCAGGTTGAAGCCGAGGATCAGGAAGCCGATCATCAGATAGGCCGTAACACCGGCCGATCCGCCATTCAGCAGCAGCGGCGCGCTGAGGGCAAAGGCCGCAATGGCCCAGGCACCCCAGACGAGGATCTTCTGACGGCCGATACGGTCGGACAGCCAGCCGGAGAACAGCATGGCGAGGATGCCAAGCCCGGCTCCCGCAGCCTCGATCAGCAGGAACGAGCCAAGCGTCTCATCGGTGTAGAGGAAGATCCACGACAGCGGGAAAACCGTGACCATGTGGAACATGGCAAAGCTGGCCAGCGGCACGAAAATGCCGACCAGCATCGTGCGCCCATCCTGCGACAGGGTGGTGGAAAGCCGCGTCGGCGTCAGCTCGTTCGACTTGAACAGCTCGGTGAACTCCGGCGTATCGACAATGCGCAGGCGGGCAAACAGCGCCACGACGTTGATGGCGAAGGCCACGAAGAACGGATAGCGCCAGCCCCAGTCGAGGAAGTCGGCGGAAGACAGCGTCATCACCAGATAGGCAAACATGACTGCCGCAACCGCAAGGCCGGCGACGGCCCCAAGCTGCGGGATCATGGCGTAAAAGCCACGGCTGCTCTTCGAGGCGGTAATGGCCAGCAGCGGCGCAAGACCGTCCCACGTGCCGCCCAGAGCCAAGCCCTGGCCGAAGCGCAGCAGCACCAGCATGCCGACGGCCCACCATCCGGCAGTCTCGTAGGAGGGGACCAGACCCATGGCGACTGTTGAGGTGCCGAGCAGGAAGAGCGCCACCGTCAGCTTGGTGACACGGCCATGGCGCCGGTCGAGCGCCATGAACATCGCCGTGCCCAGCGGACGGGCGACGAAGGCAAGCGCCACGAGGGCGAAAGACCAGAGCGTGCCGGTCAGCGGATCAACGAACGGGAAAATCCGTGCCGGAAACACGATGACCGAGGCGATGGCGAAAACGAAGAAGTCGAAGAACTCCGACGTGCGCCCGATGATCACGCCAACCGCGATATCGGACGGGGAGACATCATGCTCCGACGTGCCGCGCCCGCTCGAAGAGGAATTCGTGGATGAGATATTGGCTGTGTTCGCCATCGGATCCGGCCACTTTCATGAGGACTGACGGAGTGCGGCTGCAAGCCTGCGGCCTGTTGCTGCACCGGTAAATACGTATTTAGGGCTCAATGCCGCAGTGCGAAATTTTTTTACAGGTGACAAATTGTCGTATGTGCGCCCGCACAAAATCGCTCTAGGTGCATTGCGCAAGATCAAATCGCGTCAGTTTGCGTTCGGGGGGAGGCGGCTGACGGGTGCGGCAAACTGTCAGGGTAAACCATGTCGAAGCTTCGCCTCCCGAGAATACTCGCTGCGTGCGGCGCCTTTCTGCTGCTGTCCGCATGCAAGGCCGAGGTCCTTGCACCATCCGGTGATGTTGCAGCGCAGCAGCGCGACCTGCTGGTCATCTCCACGCTCTTGATGCTGATCATCATCATTCCGGTGATGCTGCTGACCTGCTGGTTCGCCTGGCACTTCCGCTCTGCGAACAGGAAGGCGGCCTACGAGCCGGAATGGTCGCATTCCACCAAGCTGGAACTGGTCATCTGGGCCATCCCGCTGCTGATCATCGTCTCGCTGGGCGCGATCACCTGGGTTGGCACCCATCTTCTTGATCCCTACCGCCCGCTGGACCGCATCGCCAAGGGCCAGCCGGTGAGCCCGGACGTGGAGCCGCTGCAGGTGCAGGTGGTGGCGCTCGACTGGAAATGGCTCTTCATCTACCCGCAATATGGCGTGGCTTCGGTGAACGAGCTGGCGGCGCCGGTGGACCGGCCGATCCAGTTCACACTGACCTCCTCCTCGGTGATGAATGCCTTCTACATTCCCGCCATGGCCGGCATGATCTATGCGATGCCGGGCATGCAGACGACGCTGCACGGCGTCTTCAACGAAGAGGGCACCTATCAGGGTCTCGCCTCGCACTACTCCGGCGCCGGCTTCTCCGGCATGCGCTTCAAGGCTCTGGCCAGCGATGCCGCCGGTTTCGAGGCCTGGGTCGAGGCTGCACGTGCAGGCGATCAGACGCTTGACCGCCCGTCCTATCTGGAGCTGGAGCGTCCCAGCGAGAACGTGGCACCGGCCACCTTCGCCAGCGTCGACCCGGAGCTTTTCCCGCGCATCGTCAACATGTGCGTCGAAAACGGCAAGATCTGCATGGCCGAGATGATGGCGCTGGATGCACAGGGCGGCACCGGTCTTGCCGGCACCGTCAACATGTCCTCGCTCATCTATGACAAGTATGACCGCCGCGGCACCCGCTCGCCGGTGCTGGGCTGGGCGCCGTTCCAGGTGGTTGGCTTCTGCTCCACCGAAGAACTGCAGCAGATGCTGTCGGTGAAGCCGGCCTGGGCAGATGCACGCCCCGTCATCTCCGGCCCGCTGCGCGGCCACGGGCTCTCCCAGCCTGCTTCGCTCTTCGGTCAGCGCGACGACCGTTCCATCACTTACGCACTGCCGTTCTCCGGCTCTGCGCCCCAGCTCTGACAGGATCCGGGCATGGCCACGATAGATCACTCGACCACATTTCTTCTGGGGCGCCTCAACTGGAGCGCAATCCCCCAGGACCCCATCGTCTGGGCAACCTTCGCCGTTGTGGCGGTGGGCGGCATCGCGCTTCTTGCCGGCCTGACCTACTTCCGCCTCTGGGGCTATCTCTGGAAGGAATGGTTCACGACCGTCGATCACAAGAAGATCGGCATCATGTACATCATCCTCGCGCTGATCATGCTGGTGCGCGGCTTTGCCGACGCCATCATGATGCGCATCCAGCAAGTCTGGGCCTTCAACGGCTCGGAGGGCTATCTCAACGCCCACCACTACGACCAGATCTTCACGGCCCATGGCGTCATCATGATCTTCTTCGTGGCGATGCCTTTCGTCACGGGCCTGATGAACTATGTGGTGCCGCTGCAGATCGGCGCGCGCGATGTCTCCTTCCCCTTCCTGAACAATTTCTCGTTCTGGATGACGGTGGGCGGCGCCGTGCTGGTCATGGCCTCGCTCTTCGTGGGTGAATTCGCGCAGACCGGCTGGCTGGCCTTCCCGCCGCTCTCGGGCATCGGCTACAGTCCATGGGTGGGTGTCGATTACTACATCTGGGGCCTGCAGGTCGCGGGTGTGGGAACAACGCTATCGGGCATCAACCTGCTGGTGACCATCATCAAGATGCGCGCCCCCGGCATGACCCTGATGCGCATGCCCGTGTTCACCTGGACCTCGCTCTGCACCAACGTGCTCATCGTTGCTTCCTTCCCGGTGCTGACGATGACGCTGATCCTGCTGACGCTTGACCGCTACATCGGCACGAACTTCTTCACCAACGACCTTGGCGGCAACGCCATGATGTACATCAACCTCATCTGGATCTGGGGTCACCCGGAAGTGTACATCCTCATCCTGCCGCTGTTCGGCGTCTTCTCGGAAGTCACGTCCACCTTCTCCGGCAAGCGACTATTCGGCTACAGCTCCATGGTCTATGCCACGGTCTGTATCACGGTTCTCAGCTACCTCGTCTGGCTGCACCACTTCTTCACCATGGGCTCGGGCGCCTCGGTGAATGCCTTCTTCGGCATCACCACCATGATCATCTCCGTGCCGACGGGCGCGAAGATCTTCAACTGGCTCTTCACCATGTACAAGGGCCGGGTGCGCTTCGAACTGCCGATGATGTGGACCGTCGCCTTCATGCTGACCTTCACGGTCGGCGGCATGACGGGCGTTCTGCTGGCCGTTCCCCCGGCCGACTTCGTGCTGCACAACTCGCTGTTCCTGGTGGCGCATTTCCATAACGTCATCATCGGCGGCGTGCTGTTCGGCTGCTTTGCCGCCATCGCCTACTGGTGGCCCAAGGCCTTCGGCTTCAAGCTGAATGTGTTCTGGGGCAAGGTGTCGTTCTGGTGCTGGGTTGTCGGCTTCTGGCTGGCCTTCATGCCGCTCTACATCCTCGGCCTGATGGGCGTGACGCGCCGCATGCGGGTGTTCGATGATCCGGACCTGCAGATCTGGTTCATCCTCGCCGCCGCAGGTGCTGCGCTGATTGCCGCCGGTATCGCTGCCTTCTTTGTCCAGATCGCCGTTTCCATCTGGAAGCGGAAGGAAAACATGGACCTGTCGGGCGACCCCTGGGATGGCCGTACGCTGGAATGGGCAACCTCTTCGCCCCCGCCGGCCTACAACTTCGCCTTCACCCCGGTGGTGCACGACATGGACGCCTGGCATGACATGAAGCAGGCCGGTCAGACGCGCCCGAAGGCAGCCTACATGCCGATCCACATGCCGCGTTACACCGGCACGGGTGTCATCCTTTCGGGTCTTGCCACGCTCTGCGGCTTTGCCCTCGTCTGGTACATCTGGTGGCTGGCGGCCCTGTCCTTCCTGGCGCTGATCGCCGTGGCGATTGCCCATACGTTCAACTATGACCGCGACTATTACGTGCCGGTCGATGAGGTCGAGCGGGTGGAAGGTGCCCGTGATCTCGAACTTGCGAAGATTGGAGCCTGAATCCGATGAGCACCACGGCCCATTCGGCAGGCGCTGCCGCAACCTACTGGGAAACCGAGCCGCATCATCATCCGGAAGGCGCGTCGACCAAGCTCGGCTTCTGGATCTACCTGATGAGCGACTGCCTGATGTTCGCAGTCCTCTTCGCCTGCTTCGGCGTGCTGGGACAGAGCTATGCGGCCGGTCCCGGCCCCAAGGCCCTGTTCGACCTGACCCTGATCGCGATCAACACGGGCTTCCTGCTCGTGTCGTCCATCACCTTCGGCTTTGCCATGCTGGCGATGTATGAGGGCCGTCAGGCCCGCATGCAGATCTGGCTGACGGTGACCCTGGCTCTTGGTCTGGCGTTCCTCGCGCTGGAACTTTACGAGTTCCACCACCTGATCGAGCTGGGGGCCGGGCCGCAGCGGTCCGCCTTCCTGTCGGCCTTCTTCGCGCTGGTCGGCACCCACGGCCTGCACGTTGCCTTCGGCTCCATCTGGCTGGTGACGCTGATGGTTCAGGTGAACCGCAAGGGTCTCATTCCGGCCAACACCCGGCGCATGGAATGCCTCAGCATGTTCTGGCACTTCCTCGACGTGATCTGGATCGGTGTCTTCACCTTCGTCTATCTTCTGGGGATGATCTGATGTCCGCACATTCCATCGAGCCCCACAGCCATCGCGGCGGTCATGGCCATGACAATACCGGCCATGATCACGGCAGCTACAAGTCCTATCTGATCGGCTTCATTCTGTCGGTGATCCTGACGGCGATCCCTTTCGCCATCGTCATGACCGGCGGTTTCGAAAGCCGCGCGGTGACGGCGGTGATCGTGATCGGTTTCGCCGTCGTGCAGATCCTCGTGCACATGGTCTATTTCCTGCACATGAACAGCCGCTCGGACGAGGGCTGGACCATGCTGTCGATGATCTTCACCGTCATCGTCGTCGTGATCATGCTCGCTGGCTCCCTGTGGGTGATGTACAACCTCAACACCAACATGATGCCGCAGATGGACCCCGCGCAGATGCAGGGCTTCGGCTCCTGATCCTGATCCTGATATGATGCAGATGCCTGCAAGAGGCATCTGCATTACCTTTGGTAAAGGGACCCTTCCTCCTCCTCCACGAGGGCGACCAGCTTCACGCATCAGGTCTGGAAACTGCCCGCAATGAGACGTTTGCTTTTCGGGGGGACGCCTGCCGCCCCCCTCCCCTTGGTGGGGAGGGGTGAGGGGCGGGGGGCTCTGAGCCAAAAACTATAGGAAAGACAAATAGATACCTGAAAAGGCCTCACGAGGAGCAGCTGTCTGAAATCAATGGACACCCGGCCAGCCGGAAAGGCTTTCCCCCCACCCCTAACCCCTCCCCACGAGGGGGAGGGGAGCTGAAACGCCGCGCCAGAGTAACCAGACTGCTGGCTGACCCCAAACCGTCTTTGGCTTCAAACACGATGTGTGCATGCTGTAGACCAACAGGGAGAGGGCGCTGCGGTTCTCGTCGAGTGCCCGTGAAAGGCCTGCCAGAGGAGGCGTGATGTCTGCCGGAACGCGCAAATGGCTGCTTCTTGGCCCCGGCCTTCTGGCCGTGGTCATCCTGGCCGGCCTTGGCATCTGGCAGGTGCAGCGGCTTGGCTGGAAGAATTCGCTCATCGCACGGGTGGAGGCCGGTCTTGTGGCGCAGCCCGTTGCCGCGCCCGGTCCGGCGGACTGGCCGCAAATCACCTTCGACAGCGCCGAATACCGCCGCATCACCGCCCGCGGTCATTACCTGCCGGAAGCCGACTTGCTGGTGATGGCGGTAACGGCGCGCGGACCCGGCTTCTGGGTCATGTCACCCTTCGAGACGCAGAACGGCTGGCGGCTGTTCGTGAACCGGGGTTTCGTGCCGCAGGACCGGCAGGACCCGGAAGACCGGCCCCGCCCCGAGGGGGAGGTTGAGGTTTCAGGCCTTCTGCGCCTCAGCCAGCCGGATGGCGCCTTCCTGCGTTCCAATGATCCTGAAGGCGGGCGCTGGTTCTCGCGCGATACGGCAGCGATGGCGCAAAGCCTCGGGCTTGGTGAGGCAGCGCCTTACTTCCTCGATGCCGGTGTGACGGAGGGGGCGGCTGACAGCCTGCCCATTGGCGGGCTCACCGTCGTCAGCTTCCCCAACAATCACCTGCAATATGCGCTGACGTGGTTTGCCCTCTCCGGCGGCCTTGCCTTCCTGCTGTTCTGGGCGTTCCGCAGGAGCGGGGAAGACTGATGCTTCCCCCGCCGTGGCGGCTCACTTGCGCGGTGCGTGGCGCAGAATGCGGTAGCTGTAGCCGTCGCCCTCGCAGCCGATCCACTTGCTGCCCGGCTCCGGCGCGATGTTGACCGCGACCCGCAGCGGCTTCTTGCGGTTGCCCGAGCGCTCGTAGGTCACCCTTTGCTTCTGCGCCGTGTTGTTGCGGATCACGATGCCGCCGGCGTTGGCGGGGCACTGGCGGTCGAAGGCAGTGCTGGTGATCGCAACCGGCTGGTCCGAGCCTTCCGCCCGCTTCTCGCCTGTCGTTGCGGCGCAGCCGCCAGAGGCGAGGGTGAGGGCGATCAGGGCGTATTTTGTCGCAGACATGTCTGAGGTTCCCATCATTCGCAAGGCGTCCCGTCCTTCTGGACAGGGACTTGCAGTCCTTCTCTTACCTATTCTTGTGGCAATGCCATGGCCGCAGCCAGAGCGATGGCCGCCCGTGCTGACTTGCGTCTGGCAAGCACCAGATGCCCGCCCGTTCCTGCGGCGGCCAGCGCGGCGCCCTCGCAGACGCTGTGGCAGCCGACAGCAGCAAAAACACGCGCCGAAGGGGTGGCCAGACGCGGCGTTTCCTGCTCCAGCCGCGTTGCGCCGAAAGCAAGCAGCGGCACGCCGAAATGCGCCGCAAGCGCGCCGATGGCCGCCTCCCCGGCCTTGAGGTCCAGCGTGGCGACGGCGGCAACAGCTTCCGCCGGAAGGCCTGCCTCCTTCAATGCGGCGCCTGCCAGACTGATCAGCTCCGCAGAAGCGCAGCCCTGGCTGCAGCCGGCTCCAACAATCACCAGCCGGGCGCCGTGTGGCAGGTGCCCGGATGCGGCAGCGGCGGTCATGGGTCCTGCTTGTCCTGCGCCTTTTCCTCGCGCAGGGAAGGCAGGCGCTTGTGTCTTATGGAAAGGTCGCCGGGCTTGGCGGCTGCGTCAGGGGCGGGCGGTGCCGTGACCACCTGCGTATGCATCTTGCGCCCCCGTGCCCGGCGGGGTGGCTCACCGGAGGCTGAACCGCCATGGGACAGGAAACCGAGGGACCTCAGCCCCTTCGGGTTGCCAGACTTGCTTGCCGGCACGCCTTGAGGCGCCGCCGCTGTGCCACGGATGGACCGCATGGGAGCCGGAGCCTCAGGTGCGGGGGAGGGCGCAGCCTGCCGGGGCAGCGGCCCTGCCTGATTGGCAAGCGCAGACACGCCCGCCCGCCGTCTGGATGGCAGGGTGCCTGTTTCGCCCTCTGGCAGACCGGAGCCATCAGGGCCATTGCCCTGCCCGCTGCCCAGTCCGCTGCCCAGTCCCTTCACGTCAGTCTCTCCTGCTGGCGGGGCGCTGCCGGAAGCCGCGCCGGATAGGTCACACGCCGGAAAAGGAGCGCGCATGAGCCGCCGCGCGCCGTCAGGCCTGACCCTAGTTGAGCCATCCTGCCCTCGCAAGGTCCGGGTTTCCCCTATTGTTCCAAAGACGGTGATCGGCTAGACAGCAAGAGAGGAAAGCTTGCACCGGGCAGGCTGGGGGCTTACGCGTTTGTCTTCCCTATGGACAGATCTGCGCCATGATGCGCGCGTGCTGGCGGTGTGGATTGCACTGCTCGCCGTGCTGTTTCATGCCCTCATTCCAGCCGGTTTCATGCCCGGCCGTTCCAGTGGCGGCGAGTTTACGATCGTCATCTGCTCTCCCTCCATGATGGAAGGGCTGCAGACCATGACGATGGATGCGTCTGGCGAGGAAAAGCCCGCAGGCCCGGAAGACCAGCGCAAGGGCAAGGGGCAGGCTGCGCCCTGTTCCTTCTCTGCCGTTCTGGCACTGGCCACTCCTGAAGCCTCTCCCGCCCTGCCTCTGCCGGTTCTCTCCGGCGGCCGTCTTCTCTCCGTTTTCGACAATGCAGGCCATACGGCGGGCATTTATGCCGGTGCCGGGGCGCGCGCGCCGCCCGTTCTGATCTGATCCCCTCACCTTTCATTCCAGAACACCCTGCCGGTTGATGCTGCGTGCCTTGAAGCGCGCGTCTCCGGCCATGAGGATCAGACCATGACCGACGTTGTTTCCGGCACCGCGCAGGACGCGGACCGCGCCGCCGACGCTTCTCTGCTCGCAGCTTTCTACCGTGCCGCCTGGCGCTGGCATTTCTATGCGGGCCTGTTTGTCGTGCCCTTCTTCTGCATCCTTGCCGTCACCGGCATGATGATGATGTACATCGGCTACTTTGATGGCCGGGATGGCGAGAACATCCGCGTAAGCGTGCCGCAGGGTGCGGTGGCGCTGGCTGTCTCCGAACAGGCGGACAAGGCCGTTGCCGCGCTTGGCGGCGGCACAATGGTGGAATGGCTCAGCCCCCGTGCCGAAGACCGGGTCGGCGTCTTCCGCATCCGCACGGATGCAGGGCAGGAGATGGTGGCCATCAACCCCTACACGGGCGAGGTGGTGGAGACCTGGGGCCGCCGCGCCGGCTGGTATGACTTGGCCGACGACATTCACAGCGACCTCCTGCTGGGCACGCCCGGCGACCGGATGCTGGAGATCGCCGCCGGTTTCGGCATCATTCTGATCATCACCGGCCTTTACATGTGGTGGCCGCGCGAGGGCGGGCTCGGTGCCGTTCTGCTGCCGCGCTTCAATCAGAAGGGCCGTGCCTTCTGGAAGACGCTGCATGGCACGGTTGGCTTTTATCTCTCCGCCTTCCTGCTGCTGTTCCTTCTCTCCGGCATGTCCTGGACGGGCGTCTGGGGCTCGAAGCTGACACAGGCCTGGAGCACCTTCCCGGCAGAAAAGTGGGACAACGTGCCCCTGTCTGACGTGACCCATGCCGAAGCCCTGAACCATGACGGCGTTGCCAATGTGCCCTGGGCTCTGGAACAGACGATGATGCCTGCCTCCGGCTCCACCGGCGGCGTGATCGGGGTGGCGCCGGGCGTTGCCGTCGATATCGACAGCCTTGCCTCGCTCGCCAGGGCCGTGGGCTTCAACGCCCGCTACCGCATCTCCTATCCGAAGGGCGAAACCGGCGTCTGGACCATCAACCAGGACACCATGAGCTCGGATGCCGCCGATCCTTTCTCCGACCGCACCGTGCATGTGGACCGTTACACGGGCCGCATTCTCGCCAGCGTCGGCTTCGAGGACTACTCGGTTGCCGGCAAGGTGATGGCCGTCGGTGTTCCGCTGCACATGGGGCTCACGGGCTTGTGGAACCTGATGCTGAACACGGTGATCTGCCTGTCGGTGATCTTCCTGTCCCTCAGCTCGGTGGTTCTGTGGTGGAAGCGCCGCCCGGCGCGCGGCGGTGCCCGTCTGTTCGCGCCGCAGGTGCCGGCCAACCTGCCGCACTGGCGCAGCGCCATGCTGGTGATGCTGGCCGTGTCCCTGTTCTTCCCGCTGGTCGGCCTGACGCTGATCGCGGTGCTCGCGCTGGACATTCTGGTCATCTCCCGCATTTCGCCGCTGGCCCGCGCCCTGCGCTGAGCCTGAGGGTATGATCGTGAAAGGGCGCGGCAATCCCCTGCCGCGCCCTTTTGTCTTTGTCAGCAGGTGTTTCCCTGCCGCCATAAAGCGGTCTAGTCTGGCACTCCCAAGGGAGGACCGACATGGCGACAGTCAGACTGATTTCCGATGCAGAGGCCGGGCCGCAGGTGGCAGCCGTCTTTGCCGACATCCGCAAGACGCGCGGCACCGATTTCATCAACAATTTCTGGCGCGCACTGGCGGCTGACCCGGCCGTACTGGAGCGCACATGGGCCGAGGTGAAGGCGGTCATGGCGGCGCCAGGCAGCCTTGATCCGCTCACCCGCAAGATGATTTACATCGCCGTGTCGGTGGCCAACGGCTGCTCCTATTGCGTTCACTCCCATACGGCTGCTGCCCGCGCCAAGGGCATGAGCGAGGCGCAATATGGCGAGCTTCTGTCCGTCATCGGCCTTGCCGCCAAGACCAACCATCTGGTGACGGCGCTGCAGGTTCCCGTTGATCCTGCGTTTGATGCGGGCGCAGACGCCCGATAGGCTTTGCCTCCAGCCCGGAGCATGCCTAAGGTGCGAGCAGAAGGGGTGGGCCGTATGACGGCCTGCCGGACACATCGAGAGGAAGAAAAGCCATGGGCCGCCATATCGTACTGACTGCCATTGCCAAGGACCGGCCGGGCCTTGTGGATGCGCTGGCCGGTGTCATCGCCGCAGCAGGCGGCAACTGGCTGGAAAGCTCCATGGCGCGCCTCGGCGGCGAATTTGCGGGGATTGTCAGCGTCGATGTGCCGGAAGACCGGGCGGCGGAGCTGGAAGCAGCTCTTGCTGCGCTGTCGGAACAAGGCATTTCCGTCAGTGTGGTTCGCGGCGGTGGCGGCAATGGCGCCATCGGGCGCCGTCTGCGGCTGGATCTGGTCTGTCAGGACCAGCCGGGCATCCTGCGTGCGGTCACGCAGGTGATTGCCGCGCAGGGCGCCAGCATCGAGACGCTGGAAACAATCGTCTCCCCGGGCTCGATGTCGGGTGAACTGCTCTTCCGTGCCAGCGCCGACCTGATCCTTCCGGACAGCACCAGCATCGCCAGCCTCGAAGCCGCCATCCAGGCGATTGCCGCCGACATCATGGCGGACATCGAGATGAGCGAGGACACGGAGGACTGAGAGGCTGTTTGGGCACCACGGCACGGCGTTTCAGCCCCCCTCCCCCTTGTGGGGAGGGGTGAGGGGTGGGGGGAAAGCCTTTCCGTCTGGCAGGGAACTCATTGTTTCAGGACGCCCGTTCCTGTCGATATCTCTTCAGAAAAACATCGATGCTTCAGATATTTGCAAGGTCAGAGCCCCCCACCCCTCACCCCTCCCCACCAGGGGGAGGGGTGCGGAGGCGTCCTGCCATAAACGGGATACATCACTGCGCGCTCTTATCCGCGCCAATATGTCAAGCCGGTAGCCCACAAGAAGGTGCAGGCTGAAAGACTGTGCCGGTGAGATCAAGCGCTCCCCATCTCCCGCCTTAGGCAGCCACGGCCCAGGCGGCGGCGTCTTCGCGGGCGCCGATGAGGGAGAGGCCCTTGGCGACGGAGGACATTTCCTCCCCGCCTGACAGGCGCTCCGCTCCGAAGCGGTCGGCGAAGAGCTTGCGGATCGCGGGCACGAAGGAGGTGCCGCCGGTCAGGAACACCTTGTCCACGTCCTTTGCATCCAGATTTGCGCTGGCAAGCGTTGCCGTCAGCGCGTCGCTGATGCGGGTGAGGTCGTGGGCGATCCACTCCTCGAAGTCTGCCCGGCGCACGGTGGCGGCGAAGTCCTTGCCGATGGGGGCAAAGCGCAGTTCCGTTTCCTCATCGAAGGACAGCCGCGCCTTGGCATCCGAAACGGCCTTGTAGAGCGGATAGCCCTGATCGGTATCGACCAGCTCGATGAACAGTTCGATCTTGTCCTGATCGAGACAGGAACTCAGCATCTTCTTCAGCTCGCGGTAATCGGCGGAAGCCTTGAAGACCGACAGCATGTGCCAATGGGCGAAGTTGGAGAAAAGGTTCGGCGGCACTTCCAGCACCTTGCCCATGCTGCGGTATTGGCTGCCCTTGCCCAGCTCGGGCAGGATCACCTTGTCGACGATGCGGTAATCCAGCGTGTTGCCGGCAATGCCGAGGCCGCCATGGCCCAGCGGCTCGGCCGTGAGGCCGCTGGCGTTGCGGGCAAAGCGCATCAGCGAAAAGTCGGTGGTGCCGCCGCCGAAGTCGGCGACGAGAACGGTGGCTTCGCCCTCAAGCCGCTGCGCATAGGCAAAGGCGGCTGCCACGGGCTCATAGACGAACAGCACTTCCTCAAAACCGAAGCGGGAGAGGGCCGAGCGGTAGCGCTGCATCGCCAGCGCATCATCCGGTGCGCCGCCCGCAAAGGTCACCGGGCGGCCGATGACCAGCCGCCCGCCGCCCGTATCCAGCGCCTCGTCGCGGTGCGCGCCTGCACGGCGCAGGAAGGTCTCCAGCAGGTCCTCGAACTCATAATGGGTGCCGAACACGCCGGTGCCCTTGAACAGCTTGCTGGCGACGAAGGTCTTCAGCGACTGCAGGAAACGGCACTCGCCCGTGTGGTCCATGAACTGGCGGATGGCCCACTGGCCGACGTCGGCGCGCTCGTCCGGATGGACGCCGCGCGGCGGCTCCAGGAAGGACAGCACGGAAGGCAGGCTGTCCACCTGATCCGGAGTATGACCGAAGGTGATGCTGCTGGCATTGCCTGCCGCGGTGCAGGCGGTCAGCACCGTGTTGGACGTGCCGAAATCAAGACCGATGGCCGGACGCATGGCGGGCTCCCTGAAATGTCGCTGGAGTGGGACGCCGTGCAGGCGCGCAAGGGACGTGCGCATTAGCCGATCCCGCCGCCTTGCGCAAGGGCAGGGGCCGGTTTTCTGCCTGTCCGGCCGGTGCCTTCCCGCCTGCGCCAGCCGTACCGGTGGGGCCGGGGTCGAAAGCCTCGGACAAGGTTGACGCCCTAGTTCTGTTACCGAACGCCACAACAGGCTTCGGAGAGCGACGTTGGAACCTGTCTATCTGAACAGTCTTGCATCCCGTCAGGCCGACTGGCTGTCGGTGCGCCAGGCAACGGTGGCGCAGAACATCGCCAATGCCAACACGCCCGGCTATGCCGCCCGCGACATCGAGGCTTTCACCACGCTTCTGGATGAAACCAGCCTGGTGATGACCGCAACCCACGGCCGCCACATGGGCAGCCTCGGGGATGCGCCCGAAGCGTCCAAGGTTGGCAAGGCGGAAAGCTGGGATGTTTCCCACTCCGGCAACAGCGTCAATCTGGAGCAGGAACTGATGAAGGCGGGTGAAGTTTCGCGCGACCATGCGCTCAACACCAGCATCATCAAGTCCTTTCACCGCATGTATCTGGCAAGCCTGAAGGGATAAGTGATGATCGACCCGCTGGCCGCAACTCTCAAGATCTCCGCTTCCGGCCTGCGCGCCCAGTCCGACCGTCTTCGCATCGTGTCGGAAAATCTGGCCAATGCGCAATCGACCGGCAAGACGCCGGGCTCGGATCCTTACAAGCGCAAGACCATCACCTTCGAAAGCGAGGTTGACCGGGCATTGTCCGCCGATCTGGTGAAGGTCAAGGGCATCGGGTCCGACAAGGCGCCTTTCAACGTTGAGTACGATCCGGGCCATCCGGCTGCCGACGAAAATGGCTACGTGAAGATGCCGAATATCAACATGCTGGTCGAAATGGCCGACATGCGCGAGACGAACCGCTCCTACGAAGCCAACCTGAAGATGATGACGCAGGCCCGCAGCATGATCATGCGCACCATCGACCTTCTGAGGGATTGAAGATGATCGACCAGATTTCCGCCATCAAATCCGCCGGTGACGGTATCACGTCGCAGGTCTCCCAGACCCGCTATGTCGCAGGCGGCGTGCCGCTGGGCGGCACAGCGCCCGCCAATGCGGTGCCCGAGGTCAGCTTCACGGACACCATGGCCTCCGTGACACAGGAAGCCATCGAGCGCGTGAAGGAAGGTGAAGCCGTTTCGATCGCCGGCATCAGCGGCAAGGCTTCGGCCCAGCAGGTGGTGGAGGCCGTGATGGCCGCCGAGGCCTCTCTGCAAACCGCTATCGCCATCCGCGACAAGGTCGTTTCCGCCTATCAGGAAGTCAGCCGCATGGCCATCTGAGGCTTCCGCCCGGATGACCAGGAATTCAGCCCGCACCAAGGGAGTTTGACATGAAAGCTCTGGCAATCGCAGCGACCGGCATGAGCGCCCAGCAGCTCAATGTCGAAGTCATCGCCAACAACATCGCCAACATCAACACCACCTCCTTCAAGCGGGCGCGGGCCGAGTTCACCGACCTGCTCTATCAGGCCGAGCGCCTGCAGGGGGTGCCGAACCGGGGCGGTGAGGATCCGGTGCCGGAAGGTGCGCAGCTGGGTCTTGGCGTGCGTTCCGCCGCCATCCGCAAGCTGCACATCCAAGGCACCATGAACCAGACCGGCAACGAGCTGGACATGGCCATCGACGGACGCGGCTGGTTCCAGGTAACCGGGCCGGAAGGCGAGCAGCTCTACACCCGCGCCGGCGCCTTCAACAAGAATGCCGAAGGCCGCATTGTGACGCTCGATGGCTATGCCATTGAACCGGCGATCATCATTCCGCCGGAGACCATTGAAGTCACCATCAATGAGTCCGGCACGGTCTTTGCCAAGGTGGCAGGTGAAGTGAACCCGCAGGAACTGGGGCAGTTGGCCATGACCAACTTTGCCAATGACGTCGGGCTTGAGCCCATCGGCGGCAACCTGTTCCGTGAAACCCCGGCCTCCGGCCCGGGCATTGCCGGTGTCGCCGGTGATCCGGGCTTCGGCATCATCCGCCAGGGCTACACGGAAGCTTCCAACGTCGATCCGGTGAAGGAAATCACCGAGCTGATCTCGGCGCAGCGCGGCTACGAAATGAACTCCAAGGTCATCAAGGCCGCGGACGACATGTTTGGCGTGGTGACGCAAGGGATCCGCTGATCCTTAGGAGCGGGCGAGGAGAGCAGCGATGCTGACACGGCTTTTCATCTGCATGATGCTGGCAGGCCTTGCCCTCACGGCCGCCATGACCGGTGCGCGCGCCTCTTCTCTGGATCTGCCGGTGCTGCGGTCCGGCGTCCGGCAGGGCGAGGTGATCAGTGCCGATCAGGTGATCATCCGCCGCTTCCCCTTGAGGACGGTTCAGCAGTTCTCCGTGGTTGCAACAAGGGAAGAGCTGGTGGGGCGTGTCGCCCGCCGCTCGCTGCAGCCGGGTGTGCCTGTGCCCGCAACCGCCGTTGCGGTGGAAACGGTGATCAAGCGCGGCGAACCTGCCCGCCTGATCTTCCGCGAAGGCGGCTTGCAGATCATTGCTCAGGTCGAGGCGCTGCAGAATGGATCCGTCGGATCCTTCATCCGCGCCAGAAACATCGACAGCGGCCTCATCATCACCGGCCGGGTTCAGCCGGACGGCTCCATTCTGGTAGGTGATTGACCATGCGGCGGATTTTCCTTGCAGTTCTGGCCCTGGCCCTTGCCATGGGCGCCGCCAGCCTTGCGGCGCCTGCCAGTGCCATGGTGCGCATCAAGGACATTGCCTCGCTTCAGGGCGTGCGTGACAACCAGCTGGTCGGTTACGGCCTTGTCATCGGCCTGCAAGGGTCCGGCGACACGCTGCGCAATGCGCCTTTCACCGAACAATCCCTTCAGTCCATGCTCGACAGCATGGGCATCAACGTGCGTGACGCGCGCCTGCGCACCCGCAATGTCGCGGCTGTGGTGGTGACGGCAAACCTTCCGCCTTTCATTGGCCAGGGCTCGCGCATTGACGTCAATGTCTCGTCCCTCGGCGATGCATCCTCTCTGGCTGGCGGCACGCTGGTCGCCACGCCGCTGCTTGGCGCGGACGGGGCGGTTTATGCGGTGGCGCAGGGTGCTGTTGCGGTTTCGGGGTTTTCCGAAACCGGGCAGGCCGAGAGCCTGCGTCAGGGCATTCCGACCGTGGGGCGCATTCCCAATGGCGGCATGATCGAACGTAATCTGCCGGACCGTTTCGCCAATATTCCCGGGCTGGTGCTGGAACTGTCCAACCCGGACTTCCGCACGGCGGTGCGGGTGGCTGATGCCATCAACCGCTACACCAAGACCACCTATGGCGTTTCGTCAGCCCGTGAAAGAGATCACCGCTCCATCGATCTGACCCCGCCGGCCAAGGTCAGCCTCACCCGCTTCATGGCAGAAATCGAGGGGTTGATGGTGCAGCCGGATCAGTCGGCGCGCGTTGTCATCGATGAGCGGACGGGAACGGTGGTGATCGGCCGCGATGTGCAGATTTCAACTGTCGCCGTCACCCATGGCAATCTGACGGTCCGCATCACCGAGGCGCCGGAGGTGTCCCAGCCGCAGCCCTTTGGCAATGGTGAAACGGTGGTGACGCCCCGCACCTTCATTGATGCGGCTGAAAATGGCGGGCAGCTCGCCATCATCGGCGGCACCGACCTGCAGACGCTCGTGCGCGGTCTGAACCGCATCGGTCTCAAGCCGACCGGTATCATCGCCATCCTTCAGACGATCAAGACGGCAGGCGCCCTGCAGGCGGAGCTGGTGATCCAGTAAGCCTTGCACGGTCAGCAATCCCGAATTCTCCCGGCAGCCCCCTGCCCACACAGCTCCGGGGGAGGGCACGGTCCGCAGCCTGATGGCTGTGGACCGTGCTGCATTTCAGCCTGCCCTTACGTCCGCCAGCCTGTCTCTTCCGCCAGCCTGCGCTGCCTTCACGGCATCCGGCCAAGCTCCGCACAAGCCTCGGCCGCCATAGTCGGGCCAACAGCGACTGGAAGGATTTCCTGCCCATGATCCCGTGCATGACCCCGGCTGGAGCCCTGCGCCCTTTGTTCCGGCGTTCTGTCTGCCGCATCCTGACTATCTCCTGCTTGCTGTCTCTGGCAGCGCTGGGTTTTGCAGCTCCGGCTGGCGCCCAGACGGCCTCCAACCTGCGCAATGCATCGGCTGCGGATCTTCCGGTGCCCGCCCCGGCCGAGCCTGGAGACGCGGGCGCGCCGAGCGATGCGGCGCTCTACTGCCAGAACATGGGCGGGGCGGCGAGTGATGCCCGTCTTGCCTGGCAGACATGGAATCTCATTGCGCTGGAAGAGCGGCTTCAGAACCGGATCCGCGAGCTGGAGCAGAAGCGCGCCGAATACGAGGAATGGGTCAAGCGGCGCGAGAAGGTTCTCGGCGAAGTCGAGGGGCATGTTGTGTCGATCTTTCAGCGCATGCGGCCCGAGGCGGCTGCAGCCCAGCTGGCGACGCTGGATGAAGATACGGCCGTTGCCGTGCTTGTGAAGCTCAATGCCCGCGCAGCCAGCCAGATCCTGGACGAAATGGATCCCGCCCGCGCGGCCCAGTTGACCCACTCCATGGCTGGACTTTCCAAATCCGAAGCACAGGGGAGCCTTTGATGCGCCTGTTGATCCCTTTCGCCCTTTGTCTTGTGTCAGCAGGTTGCGCAGGTCAGATGAATGAAATCGGCCGTGAGCCGGCGATGTCACCCGTGGGCTATGGCCTCGCGTCCCAGCCCGCTGCGGTCTATCCGCTCAACACCTTCAATCCGAGCGGCCGCAAGGACTATAATTCGCTCTGGGTTTCAGGCCGCGATGATTTCTTCTCCGATCCCCGCGCCCGCCGTGTTGGCGATGTCATCACCGTGCTGATTGCCATCAATGACAAGGCAACGCTGAACAACAATTCGGCGCGCGGGCGCGACGGCAAGCTCGGGATCGGCGGCGGCTTCTCGGCCAGTGCCGGCGGTTCGGGAACCTCGGCCGATCTTTCCTTCGACACCAAATCCGGCTCCTCCTCCAACTCGCGCGGTACCATCGACCGCAAGGAGGAGATCAAGCTGCAGGTTGCCGCGGTCGTCACCGACCGTCTGCCGAATGGCAACCTCGTCATCTCCGGGTCCCAGGAAGTCCGGGTGAACTACGAGATGCGCGTTCTCAACGTGGCCGGCATCGTCCGCCCGCGTGACATCGGCGGCAACAACACCATCGATTACAACAAGATTGCAGAAGCGCGCGTGTCCTATGGCGGACGCGGGCGCATCTCGGAGATCCAGCAGCCTGCCTGGGGCCAGCAGGTCATCGACACGATCTCACCCTTCTGAGTGCCTGTTGAGGAGGCGTTTCCATGGCTGATCTTGCCAATGATCCTGATGGGCGGGATGGCTCGTCCGGCGGCTCTATCGGCAGCTTCATCCTGATCCTGTTTCTGCTGACGCTGCTTGGCGGGGGGATCGGTGCTGTCGCTGGTCTGCATTTCACGGAAACGGTCCGCAACGCTGTCGCCGGTCAGGCCGCAACGGCTGCGAAAGAGCCTGACGTGGAACAGATCTATCTCGCTCCCGTGCGGCTCAGGTCGCTCAAGCCGCTGGTGACCAACCTGGCGGCTCCGCGCGAGGCCTGGGTGCGGTTGCAGGCCTCCGTGGTGATCGATCAGGAAGGCATCGATGATGTCATCGTCCTGCTTGGCTATATCGAAGAAGATGTCCTGGCCTATCTGCGCACCGTCACCCTGGCCCAGATCGAAGGAGCAGCCGGCCTTCAGCACCTGCGCGAAGATCTCAATGAGCGCGCCAAGGCCCGCTCCGGCGGCAAGGTGCGTGAGCTGATCCTTGAATCCCTGGTGGTGCAATGACACGCAGGCTGCTGACCGCCGTTCTTCTGCTGCTTGCGGGCACTGTTGCCGCCAGTGCGCAGGCCTTGCCGGATCTGTCCTCGCTGCTGCCGGCGGGTGAGGCCAGCGCCAGCGGCCGCATCGTGCAGGTGATTGCGCTCCTCACGGTGCTGTCGGTAGCCCCGGGCATTCTCATCATGGTGACGAGCTTCACCCGCTTTGCCATCGCCCTGTCGTTTCTGCGCTCCGGCATCGGCCTGCAGACGACACCGGGCAACCTGATCCTGATTTCCCTTGCCCTGTTCATGACCTTCTATGTCATGGCACCCACGTTCGACCGGGCGTGGAACGAGGGGGTCAAGCCGCTTCTGGCCAACGAGATCACCGAAGAGGTTGCCTATGAGCGGATCACCGATCCGTTCCGCGACTTCATGCTGTCGCAAGTGCGCGAGGCGGATCTGGTGCTGTTCGATGATCTGGCGGCCGGCCGGGTGACCAATGAAATCGCCGCTTCGCCGGACAAGGTCGAGTTGCGGGTCCTGATCCCGGCCTTCATGATTTCGGAACTGCGCCGGGGCTTCGAGATCGGCTTTCTGATCGTGCTGCCGTTCCTTGTGATCGACATGATCGTGGCCACCATCACCATGTCCATGGGCATGATGATGCTGCCGCCCACGGTGATCGCCCTGCCGTTCAAGGCCTTGTTCTTCGTGCTCATCGATGGCTGGAATCTGCTGGTCGGCAGTCTGGTGCGGTCCTTTTTTTGAGAAAACGGACAGACGTGCTTCAAGGCATGGCGCGCCCCGCGCCGTGCCTTTTTGTTTCGAAGCGCGTGCATTTGCCCCTTGGCAACCGCACTTTTGTGATGCTAGCTTCTGGTCAGCTTCACGCAAGCCTGCAGCGCTAGCGTGAGTATCACAGCAGGTTGAGCCCTTCCCACACTTTGAGGCTCAAAGGCATGAAGCCGCCCTGCTGTACCGGTGAAAACCCGGTATGTCCCCTTCAACTTTCAATATGAAAGGGACTAGATATGTCCAGCCTTCTGACTAATGCCTCCGCCATGACGGCGCTGCAGACCCTGAACAAGACCAACGCTTCCATGGCGCAGGTGCAGAGCCGCATCTCCACCGGCATGCGCGTTTCGACTGCTCAGGACAACGCCGCTTACTGGTCCATCGCCACCACGATGCGTTCCGACAACATGGCTCTCTCGGCCGTGAAGGATGCCCTGGGTCTGGGCGCTGCTACCCTCGACGTGCAGTACACCGCCATGGACAAGGCCAAGGAACTGGTCGACGACATCAAGTCCAAGCTCGTTGCTGCCCGTCAGCCGGGTGTGGACCGTGACAAGATCCAGTCGGACATCACCGAAATGCAGGGTCAGCTGAAGACCATTGCAGACTCTGCAGTGTTCAACGGTGAGAACTGGCTGTCGGTGAACTCCGCTGCAGCTGACTACAACGCCACCAAGTCCACTGTCGGCTCCTTCACGCGTGCTGGCGGTACGATCTCGATCGATACGATTGACATCGATATCACCCAGACCACGCTGTATGACAGCAACGGCCAGATCGGTATCCTGGACAAGGATCGCACTCTTGCCAGCGGTGGTGACGTCAAGGTGTCGACCATCAACATCTCGGCTCTGACGGACTCCGCAGCTGATCTCACCACTCTGGAAGAAACCATTGGTGCGGTCGATGATGCCCTGAAGGACATCACCAATGCAGCTACTCTGCTTGGCTCGGTCAAGACCCGTGTCGATACCCAGAAGAGCTTCGTGACCGCCCTGACCGACGCCATCGAGCGTGGTGTCGGCCAGCTGGTTGATGCTGACATGAACGCTGAATCGACCCGCCTGCAGGCCCTTCAGGTCCAGCAGCAGCTCGGTATCCAGGCTCTGTCGATCGCCAACTCCAGCAGCCAGAACATCCTCTCGCTGTTCCGTTGATTTCAAGCCGCCAGCCGGCCTGAAACAGGAAGCCGCGCCCTTCAAGGGTGCGGCTTTTCTGCTTTTGTGCGCCCGCAAGCCTCACGCCAGCCAGACCCGCGATAGTCGGTGCACGATCTCATCGACCTAGCACAGGGGTGTCGAATGCCGGGCCGTGAACATGCAGAAAAACTCTGGGCAAACCTCATGGAACTGGGCGTCAGGCGCCTTGTTGCCCTTGCACTCATCGGCATTGCCACGGTCGTCACGGTGGGGTTGGGGGCCTACTATCTCAGCCGCCCGCAAATGACGCCGCTTTATACCGGTCTTGAAGGAGACGACGTGAGCCGCATGGGCCAGGCCCTGCAGGACGCCGGCATCCTCTTCGATGTCAGCGCGGACGGGACCTCTGTCCTCGTGAGCCCCAGCTCGGCACCGCGCGCCCGCATGCTTCTGGCAGAGCGCGGCCTGCCCCGCGGCACCGGCACCGGTTATGAGCTGTTCGATAATCTGGGGTCGCTGGGCCTGACCTCCTTCATGCAGGACGTCACCCGCCTGCGCGCCATTGAAGGGGAACTGGCCCGCACCATTCAGCTGATGCAGGGCGTACGGGCCGCGCGCGTCCACATCGTTATGCCGGAAAAAGGCTCCTTCCGCCGCGATCAGCAGCCGCCGTCAGCCTCTGTGGTGATTCGCGCGGACAACCGGGACGATGTGCGCACGGCAGATGCCATCCGGCACCTTGTGGCTGCAGCCGTTCCTGGGCTGACCTCGGACAAAGTGACGGTCCTCGATACCTCCGGCACGCTTCTGGCCTCGGGCGCCGATCCTGTGAATGCCTCCGCAGGCCAGATGGCCAGCCTCGAGACCGCCATCAGCACCCGCATTCAGGAGAGCATCCGCAAGACCCTCACTCCTTACCTCGGGCTGGACCATTTCCAGGTCAGCGTGGCTGCGACCCTCAACACCGACCGGCGCCGCGTGGCCGAGACGATCTTTGATCCGGATTCCCGCGTTGAGCGCTCCACCCGCAGCATCCGCCAGAGTGAGGCCTCGCAGAACGCCAGCACCCAGACCCCGACGACGGTGGAGCAGAACCTCCCCGATGAGCAGGTGCAGGCAAACGGCGGTGAGCGCTCCAGTGAGGAAAACCAGCGCCGTGAAGAGACGGTCAACTATGAGATTTCCACCAAGGTGATCGAGACCTCGCAGGAGGGCTACCAGGTGGAGCGCCTGTCCATCGCCGTTCTGGTGGACCGGGCACGTCTTGTCGAGGCGTTGGGTGGCAGTCCCGATCAGAACCAGATTGATGATCAGCTGAAGGAGATCCAGGAACTGGTCGCCTCCTCCGCCGGTGTCAGCTCAAACCGCGGGGATACCATCAAGGTGTCGATGGTCGAGTTCTTCGCCGGTGCGCGCGACATGCAGGCCGCCCCGCCGCTGTCAATCGCAGAGCTGCTCATCCGCCAGTCGGGCAATGTCATCAATGCCGTTGCCATCCTGGGTGTTGCCGGCCTGCTGATCTGGTTCGGCCTGCGTCCGGCGCTGTCGGTGCTGATCCCGCAGAGCACAGAAAAGCCTGCCGAGATTGCCGAAATGACCATGGATGGCTCTGCGGAGGCGCTGGCTGCACAGTTCGGCGGACAGGCTGCACTCGGTGGGCCGGATCACTCCCTGCTGCTGGCTGACCTGACGAACAAGATCAACCAGTCGCCGATCAAGAAGCTGGAATCCCTGCTTGAGCTGAATGAGGAGCAGTCCGCGGCCATCCTGAAGCAGTGGATGTATGAGGCGGAGCGCGCCTGATGACCCCGAAACCCATCGCCTCGCGCCTGCCGGTGCTTTCCAGTCCCGTGTTCCAGCATCTCAGCAGCGCCGAAGTCATTATGGCTGAGGTGATGCCGGCGGTGGAACGCGCGCCGGGGCCGACCCTCGAAGAACGGCTTGCCGCCGAATATGCGCGCGGTGTCCGGGCTGGGCGGGAGGAAGCGCGCCTTGCTGCGGCTGAGGATCTGGAGGTTCAGGTTACCGCCCTCCGGTCAGAGGCTGCTGCTGCACGTGAAGCTTTCGAAGAAGAGCAGGCAAGACAACTCTCCGATGGCATTGCCAATGCCGTGGCCAGCCTGTCGGCCCGCATGTCTGATGCCGTCGAGCAGGTGCTTCTGCCGTTCCTGAAGGACGCCGTCCGGGAGCAGGCGGTCAGCCATTTCTCCGGGACACTCAAGGAATTGCTGACGGGGAGCGCTGCCACATTCGAGGTCAGCGGTCCGCGTGATCTCCTTGACCGGGTCATGCAGGAGCTTGGGCCGCTGGCAGGCTCCGTCATTGTCAAGCAGGGCGATACGCCGGAACTGCAGGCCGTGCTTGGGGACACGATCATCGAGACGCAGATGGCGGACTGGCTCAGGCGCCTCAAGACGATCCGGGAGACCGAAGAATGAGTGCAGGTCTGCAGGCTAACGAGATCATCATTGTCCGCCGCCGCGCGTCGCTTGAGACGGATACCGTCAAGGGCGGTGTCTGGAAGATTGCCTTCGCGGATTTCATGACCGCGATGATGGCCTTCTTCCTCGTCATGTGGCTGATCAACGTCACGGACGAGAGCGTTCGCAAGGGGGTTGCCCAGTATTTCAATCCCGTGAAGCTGACCTCCACAACCCAGACCCGCAAGGGACTGAATGATCCCGATGTGCCGGGGCCCGATGTGACCAATCCTGCCAAGATTGATGCGCAGATGGAGACCACGCCGGATCCGGACGGGAGCCCCGGCACCGCAAACGGCTCCGATGCGACCGGTTCGATGCCGTTGCGGGATGGCCTTGTTGCAGGGCGCCGTGCTGGAGAGTTCAATCCCACGCTCTCAGAGGCACAGCTCTTCAGCGATCCCTACGCCGTGCTGGATCAGCTGGTCGGCACGCTCGGGGATCAGCTGGAGGCCGGAGTGGCGCCTGAAACCGAAGGTATCGGGCAGCAGCAGACGGAAGGTGCCCAGGGCGGCGATGCGTTCCGCGACCCGTTTGATCCGATGTACTGGCAGTTTCTCCCCGGCCGCAAGACATCGGTACAGGAAGGCGGAGCCGCAGCGTCAGTGACAGGCCAGACGGCCATTGGCACCGTTGCCTTTGAAGCCCCGGCTTCCGGGGATGAAGGCGAGACTCCGGCCCAGCCACAGGGAACAGCTGCCGCGCAGGTCGTCGAAACCGAGCCTGACGCTCCTTTGACGGCGGTCACGGTTCCCAAGCCGAAGGAGGGCGTTGCGCCTGCCGCTGAGACGGAGTCCGCACCGGTAGCGGTGGCGGCAGTGCCGCAGCAGGCCCCCGTGGCTGATGCATCTGCACCCACCGCGCCCGAAACGGTGCAGGCAGAACAGGCCGTATCGCGCACGGAAGCGGCCGCTTCCGAAATCCGTGAAGCGATTACCGCTTCTGCCAATGGCCAGCTGGCCGAGACGGCCAGCCGCATTGAAGTCTCGAGGCAGGACGGCGGTGTGCTGATCAGCCTGACGGATGCGGAGAACTTCGGCATGTTCGCAGTTGGCTCGGCTGAGCCGCGGCCGGAGCTCGTGAAGCTGATGGAGCGGATCGGTGCCGTCCTGTCGTCCCGTACAGGCAAGATCATCATCCGCGGCCACACGGACGCGCGGCCCTTCAGGTCGGCCAACAATGACAACTGGCGTCTGTCCACCTCCCGCGCCCACATGGCTCTCTACATGCTGGTGCGGGGCGGTGTCGACGCGAGCCGCATCGAGCGCGTGGAGGGCTATGCCGACCGCGAGCTGAAGCAGGCGGATGATCCCTATGCGCCGGCAAACAGGCGCATCGAGATCTTCCTGATGGAGGAGGGCGTGTGATGGCGGCCTTGTTTCCGTCGGGCCGCAGCCTTGCACTTGTGCGAAGCACGGCACTGACCCTCCTTCTGGCTCTGCCCCTTGCGCTGGCTCATGATGCGGCAGGGACACAAGCTGCAGCCCAGGACATTGCCGCCCTGCCTCAGGAGAGTGCGCCTTACGAAATGGTGCGCACCCTGCAGATGCTGCAGGGGCAGGTGGCGCAGGGCAACACCCAGGCCCATCAGGCACAGCGCGCCCTGCTGCAGCATATGAATGAGGTGTTTCTGGCAGCTCCGCCGTCCACCTGGGCAGATGCCCGCAATGCCCGAGCCGCCGTCATTCATCTATTGAGTGGCGGGCATCCCAATGTCGTCCGCAGGCTTTTGACGCTGAAGGCAGCACCTGCCGTCGAGGAGGACCTCATGCGCGGCGCGCTGGCCTATGTGGATGGCCGGCCGGAAGAAGCCCGCCGCCTGCTGTCCGGTTACGATCCCATGGACATGGCGCCCAATCTGGGCGGTCAGGTTGCCTTGGTGCGTTCGGCTCTGGAAGTGGCAGACAATCCGAAAGAGGCGATGCGTCTGCTTGCCATCGCCCGTCTGCTCATGCCCGGCACGCTGGTTGAAGAGGCCGCATTGCGCCGTGAGGTCTTTGTTGCCGGCAAGCTGGGCGACATCGAGGGATTTCAGTCGCTTTCCATCCGCTATCTGCGCCGCTTCCGTGGTTCGATCTATGAGGGAGACTTCCGCCGGCGCTTCGGACTGGCGCTGGACTCGCTTGGGTTCAGCGAGAATGACGACCGCTTTGCCCTGCTGGAAAGTCTGCTGGCGGAATTTGATGAAGACACGCGCCGCGGTTTCTATCTGCGCCTGGCCCGCCGTGCCGTGGCTGGCGGGCATCTGACAATTGCCCGCAGGGCCTCGGAACGGGCCATGCCGTTGGCCATGTCCGGCACCTATGACGAGACTCAGCTGAAGCTCTATCAGGCCGCAGTGTCGTTACGCCCTGAGGACATCCACAGCACGCGTCAGCTGCTCTGGTCGATCGACCGCAAGAGCCTCACCCCGCAGGACCGGGATCTGATGGATGCGGCCTACATCGTTCTCAATCACGTGCGTCACTGGCCCGAGCCGCCACGCGGTGTGATCGGTGAGTTCGGAGCCTATGCCATTCTGCCTCCACCGGCTGAGGCCTCCTGGAGCAAACCGGTGATGGGGCAGGCAGAGCGGCTGCTGAAACAGACGGAAGATCTGATGAGCAAACAGAAGGGGAGGTTCTGATCATGGCCATGATTGCAGCCACAGCGGCAGCACCGGCGGTGGCTTCCCAAGCTGCTGCGGGCAAGTCCGGAGCGCAGGAGGATGCCGGGAATGGCTTCTCCGACCTCATGCGCAAGATGACCCCGAAGGACGGTAGGCAGGAAAAGGGCGGCGAACAGACGCCCGCCCCTGCAGATGGCACCACAGCCGGGGCGCCGGTTCAGACGCAAGGCGAAACCGCCGTGCCGGATCTGCTGGCGGGCCTGTTCGAAGTGCCTGTCCAGCCGGATACCGAGGATGGCGCAACCATGCCCGGCAACGCTGCCGCGCTGATGGCTGCGCTGGCGCAGCCGGATGGCGCTGCTGCCGGACAAATGCCCGTGTCTGCCGGGCAGACCCAACCACCTGTTGCCCATGCGTCTGCTGCTGCCCCACAGAGGGCGGCCGCGGAGCTTGCAGGCCCCTGGACCCAGGCGCCGCAGCCCGGTCTGCCGCAAGGAACGCCCCGGGGGCAGCCGCAGCCAGTGTCCCAGCCTCAGGCACAGCAGGCCATGCCCTCCGGCCCGGTCATGCCCACCAGTGAGGATCTTGCCGGGCTGGATGATGCCGGCCTTATTTCGCGCCTGATCCGGCCGGATGGTCCTGCGAATGGAGAACCGGTGGATGATGCCGGTGCGCTGCGGGTTGCTGCAGGTATGGGCAAGGTCAATGTGACACGTGAGGAGACGCATTTTGCGCCGTCCTTGCGCCTGTCTCCGGCTCAACAGATCGGAACCGCGATCACGTCTGCGCTGACCACACCGCCGCAGCCTGATACGGCCCGCAGCGATGCAGCCGCGGCCGTCTTCCGCGTCCGTCCGGATGCGCCTGCGGTGAAGATGCTGGAGATCCAGCTGCAGCCGATGGAACTGGGCACGGTGAAGGTGACGATGAAGCTTTCCGGCGACACCGTGCAGGTGGTCATGACGGCAAGCAATCCCGACACGGCAGAGCTTCTGAAGCAGGACCGGCAGCTGCTGGACCAGATGATGCGTGCCACCGGCCACAAGGCGGACAGCATCACCATTCAGGCCGCCGGTGAGGACCGCCCGGCCTTTCAGGTGACAGGCGCACAGGCAGGGCAAGGCACGCAAGGCCAGGCCAGCGGCGATGGCCGGGGCGGCATGGCGCAGGGCCAGTTCGGAGAAGCCATGGGCGGCGGCAAGGATGGTCAGGGCGGCAGCTCCGCCTCATCCGCCCAGGCAGACAACAGCAACGACGGCACGGAGGGTCAGCAGCATGCAACGGCGGGTGATGGCCGCAGCGGCGCTTTGTATCTTTGAGCTTCTTGCGGGCGGCCAGTTCGCCGCCCCGGCGCAGGCCGCTCCCGGGCAGGCCATCTGCGAGCGGGAAATGGCTGCAGCTGCAAAGGCCTATCAGATTCCTCTCGGTGTGCTCTACGCCGTCGGCCTGACGGAAACGGGCCGGCGGAACTCGCTCTCGCCCTATGCCCTCAACATCGAGGGGGCCGCCAGGTTTCCCGACAGTGCGAAGGCGGCCGAGCGCGAGGTGGCGGCGGCCCGGGCGCAAGGCAAGAAGCTCATCGACGTGGGCTGCATGCAGATCAATCACCACTATCACGGCAAGCAGTTCCGCTCCGTCGCGCATATGCTGGAGCCGCAGGCCAACGTGCGTTACGCGGCAAGGTTCCTGAATGAACTGCATGCCCGCCAGGGCACCTGGACCATGGCTGTTGCGCGCTACCATGCCGGACCCAACAACAACCCGGCGCAGAAGCGCTACGTGTGCAAGGTCATCACCAATATGGTGGCCTCGGGATTTGGCAAATGGACGCCGGAAGCGAAAGCTTTTTGCAAATAAATACCTCAAAAAGAAAAGAACTGTAATGCAAACCCGGAATTGTTTCCGGGTTTTTCTATTTGGGGCACTGCATAAGTCGCGGATGAATTTTGAGGCTCCCGCTCCACCACAACAGCTTCACGCAAGATTGGCGCCGTTGAATGGCAGGCAAGGAAACTGGAAACGGGAGACGTTCCATGAGTCTTTACAGCGTTATGCGCACTGGTGTGTCGGGCATGAATGCCCAGTCCAGCAAGCTGGGTACGGTTGCCGACAACATCGCGAATTCGAACACCACCGGCTACAAGCGGGCCAGCACCGAATTCAGCTCCATGGTGCTGTCTCAGGGCTCAGGCAAGTACAATTCCGGTGCTGTGAAGGCCAACACGGTCTACTCGATTTCAAGCCAGGGTCCGATCAGCTACACCACATCGGGCCTCAATCTGGCCATTGATGGTAACGGCTTCTTCGTTGTTGCGGACAGCAACGGAACGCCCGTTCTCACTCGTGCCGGCGCCTTCGTCATCGACAAGGACGGCTATCTCGTCAACACCGCCGGCTATCAGCTGCAAGGCTATCCGATCACCGATGGCGTGGCCACCACGCCGGTTGCCAACGGTCTGGGCGGGCTTGAAAGCATCAACGTCTCCCAGAACCAGCTCATTGCAACGCCAACGACCAGCGCTCTTCTGTGGACGAACGTTCCGGAAGGCGCGGACATTGTGGCTGCTGCTGATCTGCCGTCGGTCAACGGCGCAGGCTCGACCTATTCGGCCAAGACGTCGATGATCGTCTTCGACAACCTCGGCAACGAGGTGAAGCTGGACATCTACTATTCGAAGACGGCCGAGACGGGAGCGGATTCGGACTGGGAAGTCACGATCTTCAATGCGGCCGATGCGGGTCCGGGTGGCGGCTTCCCCTACTCGTCCGGCCCCCTTTCCACCCAGTCAATTACCTTCAGCCGCACCACCGGCAAGCTTGAAGCCGCCAGCGCCACCTCGATCAACATTGCCGTTCCCAATGGCGGCACCTTTGATCTGGACTTGTCCGGCTCCACCTCTGTTGCAGCAGACTTCGCCATTGCCGAAGTTGGGCGCAATGGCAACGCACCCAGCGCGGTTGAAAGCGTCGAGTTCAGCTCCGACGGCACGCTCAGCGCGGTTTATGCGGACGGAACCCGCCGGGCCCTCTACCGCATTCCCCTGGCAACCGTGCCTAGCCCGGACAAACTGACCGTGCTGTCGGGCAACATCTACACCGCCTCGAACGACTCCGGCGAAATCCGCGTCGGTTTCCCGGGTGAGAATGGCCTTGGCAAACTGGAAGTCGGGGCCAAGGAAGACTCCAACGTCGACATTGCCAGCGAGCTGACGTCGATGATCGAGTCCCAGCGCGCCTTTACCGCCAACTCCAAGGTTTTCAAGGCAGGCTCCGACCTGCTGGAAGAGCTTGTGAATCTCGCCCGCTGATTTTTTCAGCCTGATACGGGACATCAATTATGAGCTTGTCAGTTGCTCTCAAGTCGGCCCAATCCGCGCTAGCCGCCCGGCAGACCGAGACGGCTGCCATTTCGCGGAACATCGCTGGCGCCCAGCAGGCGGGCTATACCCGCAAGTCCGTCATGCTGAGCACAATCGTCAGCACGAGCGGATCTGGCGGCGGTGTCCGGGTAGACGGTATAGCCCGGTCAATGGATGCAGGGCTCTACAAGTCGCTTCTACGCTCAACATCGATTGTCTCGTCGCAATACGTGATCTCCAGCGGGCTTGAGAAGCTGGCTGGCACAACCGGTGACACCGAGCTGCAACGCTCTTCGGCGGCGCAGCTCGGCAAGCTGGAAACGGCAGTTCAGAACTACGCAGCAGATCCAGGCAATTCCATCCTGGCGCAGTCCATGCTGCAGTCCGCCAAGGATACGGCGAAACTCCTGAACGAATACACCAGTCTGGTTCAGGGCGTTCGTGCTGATGTCGATGCGGATATCGCGGGCTCGGTCCAGCATATCAACGAGTTGCTTGCTCAGATCGAAAGCCTCAATTCGGTTATCGTCAAAGGGCTGGGAACGGGCGCTGATGTTTCCGATGCCATGGATGCCCGTGATCTTGCCCTGTTGTCTCTCTCCGAGGAAGTCGGCATATCAACGCTTACTCAGTCGGATGGCGGCATCGTGATCTATACGGACAGCGGTGTTACCCTGTTTGAAACGTCTGCCCGTACCGTCTCCTTCGCGCCCACCAATGTCTTTACGGCCGGGACGGTGGGCAATGCCATCTTTATCGATGGCGTTCCGGTGACTGGATCTTCGGCCATCATGCCGATTTCATCCGGCAACCTGTTTGGCCTGACCGAGCTGCGCGACAATATTGCCGTCACCTATCAGAACCAGCTCGATGAGATTGCACGCGGACTGATCGCAGCCTTTGCCGAAAGCGACCAGACCGGAGGCGGCAGCGCAGATCAGCCTGGGCTGTTTACCTTTGCAGGTGCAACGGGCGTTCCAGCCTCTGCCACACTCGTTCCGGGTCTTGCGGGCAGCATCATGATCAATCCGGCAGCCGACCCTGATCAGGGTGGCAGTCTGGACCTGTTGCGAGACGGCGGGCTTGCAGGTGCGGACTATATCTACAATCCGGAAGGGTTTGCAGGTTACTCCGACCGCCTCAACGGCCTTGTTTCGGCGATGAACGCGCCGATGAGCTTTGACCCGTCTCTGGGATTGAACTCCACGGCATCGCTCAAGTCCTACGCGAGTTCCTCTGTGGGCTGGCTGGAAGCTGCGCGCAAGTCAGCGGCAGCGGACCTGGAAGTTCAGTCTGTGATCGTTTCCCGCACATCAAGTGCCCTGTCGAATGCGACGGGCGTGAACATTGATGAGGAAATGACCCTGCTTCTCGATATCGAGCGCGCCTATGGCGCTGCGGCCAAGCTCATCTCGGCTGTCGATCGAATGCTCCAGGATTTGCTGGACTCTGTGAGGTAAATCATGAAGACGACCTACATCTCCACCTTTACGATGTCCAACAACTCCCGCAGCCTGCTGATGCGTCAGACTGCGGACGTTGCCCAGTTGCAAGTCGAAATGTCTTCAGGCCGCAAGGCAGACGTCGGCCTTGATCTGGGGCGGCGCACCGGTGATGCTGTGATGGTGCGGTCGGAATTCTTCCGCCTGAGTGCGATCATCGATACCAACGCACTTGCTTCCTCCAGGCTGGATGTTACCCAAACGGCTCTTGGTGACATGCTGAGTTCGGCGGAAAATCTGCTCTCGACCCTCGTCGGCGTCCGGGACAGCAACGGATCGGCGGTCGTTGCGCAGAGCATGGCCGAAAGCAATCTCAAGCTGCTGGTTGCCCGCCTGAACACTCAAGTCAGCGGAACCTATGTCTTCGGCGGCATCAACAGTGCTGAAGCGCCAATCAACGACTATTTCGCAACGCCGGCTTCAGACAACAAGGCGGCCCTGGATGCGGCCTTCCTGGCCGAGTTTGGTTTCACCCAGGACGATCCCGCAGCTGCGGGCATAACGCCTGCCCAGATGCAGACTTTCCTTGATGGGGCTTTTGCGTCTCTCTTTGAAGATCCCCAGTGGGGGACGGACTGGTCGAATGCAACCAATGAGCTTGCAAGCACGGTGATTTCGCCGGGCGAGTCGGCTTTGACGTCCCTCAGTGCCAATGAGAAAGCCTTCCGGCAGCTCGCCATGGCCTTCACGATGATCGGTGATCTCGGGACCTCCGGGCTCTCCGAAGGTACTTATAAGACGATGCTCGACAAGGCGATTTCGGTTCTCGGCGATGCCGTTGCCGGTATCTCCGATATTCAGGGAAAGACCGGCCTCGTACAGAAACGTGTTTCGGAGGCGTCCACGCGGCTGAAACTGCAGACCGACATTCTCAACAAGCAGATCATCTCGCTCGAAAGCGTCAATCCGGAGGAAACGGCTGTTCGGCTCAACACCGCGCTGACCCAGCTTGAAACCACCTATGCGGTCAGCGCCCGCATGCAGAAGCTGAGCATCCTCAACTATCTGTGACCCATTTTACCGGCGCGGCCGCTTGCGGCCCGCTGCCGGACGGCAGCCAACACCAGAGAGGTGCCATGTACAAGTCCTCCTATGCCCAGACGATGGATGAGTTCGGAAACGACCCGCGTCAGGATGAGCGTGAGGCGCTCGGGATCGTCATCAGCCAGCTCGAGCTGGCGCGTGAGAAGGGTGTGCGGTCCCGGGAGGCTGTCGAAGCCATTTTCAACGCGCGCCGGGTCTGGACGTTCCTGCTGGAGAGCCTGTCCGAGAACAGCAACGACCTGCCGGTGGAAATCCGCGCCGACCTGATCTCCATCGGCATCTGGGTGCTCAAGGAGCTGGAGCGCCTGCGCCGTTACGAGACGGGAAACTTCGACGCCATTATCGAGATCAACGGGATCATCCGTGACAGCCTGAGGGGGTGACTGCCATGCACATTGCCCTGAAAGCCGGTGAACGGCTCTACATCAATGGTGCGGTAATCCGCGTCGACCGGAAGACATCGGTCGAGCTGCTCAACAATTGCGTCTTCCTGCTGGAAAACCATGTCCTGCAGGCGCATGAGACGACGACGCCGCTGCGTCAGCTCTATTTCGTGCTGCAGTCCATGCTCATGGACCCGGCCAGCGCGCCGCAGGCGCGGGATCTGGCAAACATGCTGCTGGCGTCCACCCGCAGGACCTTCACAAATCCGGACATTGTTTCGGGTCTGGGCCAGGTCGACGAGCTGATGGGAGAAGGACGGCTGTTCGATGCCCTCAAGACCATCAGGAATCTCTATCCGGTAGAGGCGTCCATCATGTCGGGCAGTCTCCCGGAAGAACCGGCAGCCGCCGGCTTTGTAGCAGCCTAGGAGGCGAAGATGACGACAGTTTCGGGCGTCGGTGGTACCGGCGCAGCCCAATCCCAGTCTGCCAGCACTGCGGCACGGGACCAGTTGATGCTGGACTACAATGCCTTCCTGCAGCTGATGATGGCGCAGATGAAGAACCAGGATCCGACCGAGCCGGTGGACAGCACCCAGCAGCTGGCGCAGCTTGCCAGCTTCTCGCAGGTGGAGCAGTCCATCAAGATGAACACGAAGCTGGAAACCATGCTGGCGAACATGTCCTTCGGTCAGGTCAATGACCTCATCGGCCGCACGGTGACTGATGCCGCCGGCACGACAGGGATCGTCAAGTCGGTGGAAGTCTACTCCGACGGCACCATTCTCGGCCTGGACAACGGCAAGGGCATCCTGCTCGGCCCGGGTGTGAAGATCTCCTGATCATGAACGAGGCTGACGCCCTTGACCTGGTGCGGACCGCGATCTGGACGATCATCACCGGATCCGCACCGGCAATCATTCCGGCCATGGTTGTCGGCGTCTCGATTGCCCTGATGCAGGCCCTGACGCAGGTGCAGGAAGTGACGCTGACCTTCATTCCGAAGATCGTCGCCATCCTTGCCATGATCGTCATTGCCGGGCCTTTCATCGGGGCTCAGATCTATTCGCTCACGGCGCTGGTCTATGGCCGGATCGAAACCGGCTTCTGACGCCGGCTGCCGCTGAGCCTGTAATACCAGGCCCGTGCAGCGTTTGAGCCTTTTCAAGGCGTGATGCGTCAGCATCTCAGCGCCTTGGTATGAGCTGGAATAGAGCTCCAGCCTTCCAAACGCGCGCCTCTGCCGGCCGGCTTCCCGGCGCTCCATGTTCGCGCAAGCTTCACCGGGCACAGTTGGTCCAGCGATACAGTGACCGGGAGTGGGTATGTCCGAGACAGTCGTATCAACGAGCGGACCGGATAAGCCGGAAAGCCGCCGCGATATCGGCTTTGCGATTGGCATCGCGCTGATCCTCGCCGTTCTCTTCCTGCCGATCCCGGCCTTCATGATCGACACGGGGCTTGCCCTGTCGATTGCCCTGTCGGTGCTGATCCTCATGGTCTCCCTGTGGATCCAGAAGCCGCTCGACTTCTCATCCTTTCCGACGATCCTGCTGATCGCAACGATGCTGCGCCTGGCGCTCAACATCGCGACGACCCGTGTCATCCTGTCGGACGGGCACCAGGGTGTGACGGCTGCCGGCCATGTGATCTATGGCTTCTCGCAATTCGTCATGAGCGGCGACTTCGTGATCGGTCTCATCGTCTTTGCCATCCTGGTCACGGTGAACTTTCTCGTGATCACCAAGGGCGCGACCCGTATCGCCGAGGTGGGTGCGCGTTTCACGCTGGATGCGATCCCCGGCAAGCAGATGGCGATCGATGCGGATCTCTCCGCCGGTCTTATCGATGACAAGGAAGCCCAGGCGCGCCGCCGGGAACTGGAAGAGGAAAGCTCCTTCTTCGGTGCCATGGATGGTGCATCCAAGTTTGTGCGCGGTGATGCCATTGCCGGCCTCATCATCACGGCCGTGAACATTCTGGGCGGCATTGTCATCGGCACCACCCGCTACAACATGGATCTGTCAACAGCTGCGGATGTCTTCGTCAAGCTGTCGGTCGGTGATGGTCTCGTCTCGCAGATCCCCGCCCTGATCGTGTCGCTGGCCGCCGGTCTGCTCGTCTCCAAGGGCGGCACCCGCGGCACGGCCGAAAAGGCGGTGCTGGGGCAGCTGGGTGCCTATCCGCGTGCCCTGTTCGTCGGGGCGATGCTGATGGGCGTGATGGCCCTGATGCCGGGGCTGCCGACCATTCCCTTCGCCCTGCTCGGCGGCCTGATGGCCTTCATCGGCTACACCATCCCGCGCAAGCTGGAAGAGAAGCGCAAGATGGCCAAGGCCATGGCCGATGCCGAGGAAGCCAAGGCGCAGCGCGAGAGCAAGGAATCCGTCAAGGAATCCCTCAAGACGGCGGAAATCGAGCTTTGCCTCGGCAAGCAGGTGGCCGCCCAGCTTCTGGTCGGCCACAGCGAACTGGCGCGCCGTGTCGCACGCATGCGCCGCAAGTTCGCCGAGCAATATGGATTTGTCGTGCCCGATATCCGGGTCTCCGACAGCCTGACGCTGCCGCCGAAAGGCTATCAGATCAAGATCCACGGCACGGTGGTGGCGGCGCAGGAGGTGAAGGTCGGCGAGCTTCTGGTGATGGCCAGTGACGATCATCCACTGCCGATGCTGGGCGAGCCGACACGGGAGCCTGCCTTCGGCATGCCGGCCTATTGGGTGCCGATGGCCTATCAGGACGAGCTGAAGCGCGACGGTTTCATGCCCGCCGACAACAACACGGTGATCCTGACGCATCTTTCGGAAGTGATCCGCAACAACCTGCCGCAGTTGCTCTCCTACAAGGACATGCGCAATCTGCTGGACCGGCTGGACCCGGAATACCGCAAGCTGATCGAGGATATCTGTCCTTCGCATATCTCCTTCTCCGGCCTTCAGGCGGTGCTCAAGCTGCTCCTGTCCGAGCGTGTTTCGATCCGCAACCTGCATCTGATCCTCGAAGCTGTCGCGGAGATCGTGCCGCATGTGCGCCGCGCTGAGCAGGTGGTGGAGCATGTGCGCATGCGGATCGCCCAGCAGATCTGTGGTGATCTGGCCGAAGGCGGCCCCTTGCATGTGCTGCGGCTTGGCAACCGCTGGGACCTGGCGTTCCACCAGAGCCTGAAGCGCGACAGCAAGGGCGAGGTCATCGAGTTCGACATCGAGCCGCAGCTGGTCGAGGACTTTGGTACCCAGATGTCCCAGACCGTCAAGGCGCTGGTCGCCGGCGGCAAGCGCTTTGCCGTTGTCGCGGCACCTGATGCCCGCCCCTATGTGCGCATGATCGTGGAACGCATGTTCCCGACCCTGCCGGTGCTCTCACATCTTGAAATCGCGCGAGGGGTGGATGTGGAAACTATTGGCAGCGTGTCCTGATCATGGCCGGGGCGGTCTTGTCCCAGTTTGGCGTCGAGGCGATTCTGGCAGCCTTCATGCTGTTCTGCCGGATCGGCGCCTGCCTCATGGTCATACCGGGCTTCGGCAGCGACCGCGTGCCGGTGAAGGTGCGGCTCTTCGTGGCGGTCTCGGCTTCGCTGGCGCTTGCGCCCATGCTGGTTCCGGTGATTCAGGCGGCGATGCCGGCCGCAGATCTCGAGACGGTGGGGCGCTTCATCCTGAGCGAGCTGTTCACGGGGCTGCTGATCGGCATCATGGGGCGCTGCTTCATCGCCGGGCTGGAGATGATCGGCACCTTCATTGCCATGTCCATCGGCCTGTCGAACATGCCGGGCATGGCCATCGAGGGCAACGAGTCCCTGCCGCCGCTGGCCAGCCTGATGACGCTGACAGCCACCGCGATGATCTTCATCACCAACCAGCACTGGGAACTCTTCCGGGCGCTGGCGCAAAGTTACAACGCCCTGCCGGCCGGTGCCCCCATCGACCCGGCGGCCGGGCTGGCACAGCTGACCGACCGGCTGTCCGAGGCATTCTGGCTTGCCCTGCGCATCGGCAGCCCTTTCGTGATCTACGCCGTCGTCATCAACTTTGCCCTCGGGCTTCTGAACAAGCTGACGCCGCAGATCCCGGTCTACTTCATTGCCACCCCATTCCTCATTGCGGGCGGCATGTACTTTCTCTTTGTCATCCTGGGTGAGGCGATCACGCTTTTTCTGGACGGCTATGCCACCTGGCTCAGATTCGGTTGAGGCAACAATGTCGAAGAACAGCAAGGAAATCGGGCGCATTCTCAAGCTGCAGCGCCAGATCCATCAATTGTCAGCCTGGATGCTGGTCAATCTCGACCGTCAGGACGAGCAGCTTGCCGAAAAGCAGGACCGCGTGCTGCGCGCCCTGTCCGAGGGCGACCTCGCCATGCACGACCGTTTCATCCGCAATGCCTCGCAGCGCCTGAAGACCATCGCCGAGGAGCAGGCGCAGCTTACTGCTGCCCGGGAGAAGGTGGAAACGGAAATGGCCCGCCAGGGCCGGATGCTGAAGGTCACCGAGCGGCGCCTTGAAACCGTGGCCAAGCTTGAACGCCAGACGGACGAGCATCTGAGCCTCGCCGAGATTCTGGAGCGTCATGTGGGCGGGGCAACGCAAGCCTCCCACAAGCTGGACGACCTAGTCTCCAAGGCAATGAAGGCGTAACGAGGACCTTTGCCATGGCGATTTCTCCCATTTCCGACATCGTCCTCGATGTCGCCCGCGCCGCGGATCCGCAGCAGATCCGGGCCGCGGCCGCCAAGCTTGAGAGCCTTGGCTATGCCGCGTCTGGTGACAGCGGCCTGTTCGAGGATGCCATGGCGGCCGCCGGCCTTTCGGGCGGGCGCGGGCTGGATAATTCGCAGTGGCCAGTCGACGGCTTTACGCCTGCCATCGGCTCGACCGGTTCAGCGCGCGTGGCGATGCTGAACGACACGGCCCTGAACACGCGTGCGCTGTCGCCGGCCCAGAAGTTTGAGGCGCTGATGATGCAGCAGATGGTGGAGGGAATTCTGCCTGAAGACGCGGAAAGTGTATTTGGCTCCGGCACGGCCGGAGGCATCTGGAAATCCATGCTGGCTGAGCAGATCGGCAATCAGATGGCCGCACGCGGCGGCATCGGTATCGCGGAGCTTATCGCCAAGACCCTCGGCAAGCGGGAAACCGCCTGATGGAGCTGCAGCCTGACATGTCTGATGAGGAAAACGCTGAGATTACTTCGCCTGAACCGCTGCCGGTCTATGTGAATGACACATTGATCATGGCCATCATCAAGGCGCATACGGTGGTTGAGGCCGAAACGGAAGCCTTGCGCGAACAGGGCACGGCAGATCTTCGCGCCTTTGAGTTCCGCAAGAGCCAGGCTCTGCTGGAGCTCGCCCGCGCCAGCCGGACACTGCTTGCGCCTGGCGGTGATGGTGCGCGTGACGTGGCCGTCGCGACGGAATTGAGACGTCTGCGTGCGGCGCTGGAAGCCAACATGCAGGTGCTTTCGCTGCATCTGGATGCGGTTCGCGAGATTGCCGGGATGATTTCCCAGGCGATGCTCGAAGCGGATTCTGACGGCACCTACTCCCTGGATCACGCGAGGGTCCGCCCATGATGCGGCTCCTCTTTGCCGGCCTGTGGGTTTGCCTGACGACGCTTGGCGCCTCCTATGCCGCTGTCTACTGGATGACCCAGGACGGCAACGGGGCAGCGAGAGATGAGCGCCTCATGGTCGGCATTGACTACGAGCAGCTGCGGGCCATCAACGTGCCCATCATCGAGAATGGCGCGCTGCAGGGATATGTGGTGGTGCAGCTCGTCTTCACGGCGGATGGCGACGCCCTGCGCAAGAGCCCGGTGAAGCCGCAGCCCTTCATCATCGATGAGGCCTTCCGTCTTCTCTACACCGATGAGAAGCTGAATTTCCGCAGGCTTGAGCGCTATGATATCGAAGGCCTCAAGACCAGGGTCCGGGATGCGGTGAACACACGGCTTGGCAACAAGCTCGTGCAGGAGATCCTGGTGGAAGAATTCAATTACTTCACGAAGTCCGACGTCCTGTCGCATTGAGGATGACGCCTGAGCTGCCCAGGCATCCGTGATGCCTGCAATGCTGCCGGGCCGTGACCCCGGGCCTTTCGCCCCCCCGTCCTTATCCATTCTGCTGATCCATCTGCCCTGCTGTACCATCCCTTGCGCTGGACGGGCGGCAACTGAGACTGCTGGCAATGCGCGTCCTGCGCATCTATCCTGCCGTACAACCCGCCGGATATCAGATGCAGACAGCCCTTCTTTTCCTTGGTGCCGCCTTGGCCGAAATCGCCGGATGCTTTGCCGTCTGGGCCTGGTGGCGGCTGGACAAATCCGCCTGGTGGCTGTTGCCGGGCGCGCTTGCGCTGGCGCTCTTTGCTTTCCTGCTGGCGCGGGTGGACAGTCCGGCCGCCGGCCGCACCTTTGCCGCTTATGGCGGGATCTATGTGGTGAGTTCGATCCTGTGGCTCTGGCTTGTGGAGGCGGCGCGGCCCGACCGGTGGGATATTGCCGGGGCGATTGTCATCCTGGCCGGCAGCGCACTGATCATGGCCGGTCCGCGGGGCGCCTGAGCAAGCACAGAGCGCGATGCTTCCGCACCGTGTCTGCCGGTCCTATTGAGGCAGCGGCTTCAGGCGTGCATCCGCCAGCGCCTCGATGAGACGCCGGGTGTTCTCTTCCGGATCTTCCGACGGGTCGGCAAATTCGATGTGGTGGATCTCGACGCTCGATCCGCGCGCGTTCAGCGTCAGGCTGAAATAGATCCAGACCCCGTTGTTGCGGAATTCAAGGTCCAGCCGGACATCGGGCGTCGTGTCCCAATCGGCCTCGACATGGGCGCCGAGGCCGTAGCGCAGCGTCTCGTTCTTGAAGAAGAGTTCGGTCGAGGACTTCACAAGATCAGAGATATTGGCGTGCTTCTCCGTACGCACAAAGGCGATGAAGTCGGTGACGTCAATCAGGCGCAGCTCTTCGGCAACGTCAGAAACGGCCTGTGCAAGAGCTTCTTCCCGCAAGCGCACCGAGCCCGGAATCCGCGGCATCTGGCTGAAGGATCCCATGCTCATGTTGAAGCCCTCAAAACTCTCGTGCATCACACGACCTTCACTGTCTTGCGCGAATACACGTAACAGATGATTTCCGCAACCATTCTATAGAATTGCGGCGGAATCATTCTTTCCAATTCGGTACTCGCATAAAGTGAACGGGCCAGCTCGCGGTTCTCTACGACGGGAATGTTGTTTTCCTCTGCGATTTGCCGAATCTTGAGCGCGATCAGGTCTTGCCCCTTGGCCACCACAATCGGAGCAGCCGTTTCATCGCGCTCGTAGCGCAAGGCCACGGCGAAGTGAGTCGGATTGGCGATCACAAGTGTCGCCTTGGGCACGGCCGCCATCATGCGGTTGCGTGCCCTGTCGCGGGCAAGCGAGCGCTGGCGGGCCTTCACCAGCGGATCGCCTTCGGCCTGCTTGAATTCGTCCTTCAGCTCCTGCTTGCTCATGCGCAGGTTCTTCCGCCAGTGCATGCGGGCCCACAGCAGATCGAGGGCCACAAGGAGGATCGTTGCGATACAGATGCCCGAAAGCAGCTTCATCGACAGGTGAAGAACGGTTTCCGGCAAGGCGGACGGGTCGGTGAACATGGCATTCACCAGCGCATTGGCGTTCGAGCGCAGCAGCAGGAACGCGACCAGGCTGATGGCTGAGAACTTGAAAACCGACTTGCCGAATTCGACAAGCCCCTGCATGCCGAAGAGGCGGCTCCAGCCCTTGGCGAGCGAAAGGCGCGACAGCTCCGGCTTGATGCGGGTGAAGACCACCTTCGGCGTGTTCTGGAAGAACGATGCCGCAAGGCCAGCAACCATGAGCATCGCCACGATGGGCGCGAGGAACAGCCCCAGATCCAGGCTGAGGGCATGGGTGAGCTGGATTGCATCCGATCCATTTCCAATGCTGTATCCCCCCGCATTGTCGATGAAACCCGAGAGCCCGCCGCTGAGGCGCTGGACACCCGGTGAAATGACGAAGCTTCCAATCAGCAAAACAGCCAGAAAGGCGGAGAGGATCGAGGCCTCCTTGGAAACAGGTATGTTTCCCTTGTCGATCGCATCCCTGATTTTCTTCTCTGTCGGTTCCTCTGTTTTGGAGTCCTTGTCGTCCTGATCTGACATTTACGCGTCCACCGGTTAGCCAGTCTTCTGCCCTGCCATGCGGCAGGGGGCCATTGCCCCGGCTTCTGCCGGGGAGTGTGCGCCGGGCTTACCGGAAGACGGCGCTGTCTTCCTGCTTCGGATTGAGGTCGATCTCTCCGCGGCCAGCCATCTCCAGGGCAAGATCCGTGATGGACGAGCGCGCCTGAAGCACTTCGCGCTGTCCGGCCGGTTCGCCGCCGGCCAGTTCGTGTTCGACGATCTTGCGCGTGCGCGATGTCATCGAAGACAGGATAACCTCGCGGAAGGCGCGGTCGGTTCCCTTCAGCGCCAGCACAATCCGGTCCGTCGGGATCTGGTCGAAGATGGCCATGCGCGTGCGGGCGTTCAGGTTGATGATGTCGTCGAAGGTGAAGAGCAGTCCCTTCAGCAGTTCCGCCGACTTCGGCCGTGCATCCGTCAGGCTCGACAAGGCATCTTCCATGTGGTCGCGGTCCATCTTGTTCAGGATGTCCGCCATGCGCGCATAGGAATCGGCTTCCATCGTGCCCGAAAGATTGAGCATGAAGTCTTCATGCAGCGTCTTTTCCACGTCGCGCATGATCTCCTGGACGATGGCCTTGATCGATAGCATTCTGCGCATGAGCTGGTTGCGCAGATCCGGCGGCAGCTGGCTCAGTACCTTTGCAGCGGCAGCCGGCCTGATCTTCGAAAGGATCAGGGCCGCCGTCTGGGGGTGTTCCTTCATCAGATAGTTGGCGAGCACTGTCTCCGAAACGGTGGCAATCCTGTCCCAGATCGAGCGGTTCGAATTGCCCAGCACGTCGGACATGATGTCGGAGAGCTGCTCCTCCGGCAGCACACCCTCCAGCATCTTTTCCACCTCGTTCGGTGTGCCGTAAAGCGTTGTGCCAGAAGAGAACTGCGAGATGAAATCTTCCGCGAGCTGATCAAGCTCCTCCGCCGCCACCGTGCCGAGCTGGGCTGCAGCCACCGTGATCATGCGGATTTCTTCCTGATCGAAATGCTGCAGAAGCCGGCGTGAACTGGGCTTGCCAAGCGCCAGAAGAAGCGCCGCGACCTTCTGCGTGCCCTTCAGGGTGCGCGTCGGCAGGAGGTTTTCGGCAGATGTGCTCGCATTCATTTTCGCGGTCTCTCCTGCAGCTTAAGTCATGCCAAGGCATCTGAGACGCTTGCGCGTCATGCCTTGAAATTGCTCATGCGCCGCACGGGCTGGTGTCAGGCGTCGAGCAGGCTGTTCTGGGCGCTGATGATTTCGGTCAGCGAAACGCCGAAGCGGGAGTTGTCGTCTTCGACGACGACCACTTCGCCACGGGCAACCACGCGGCCGTTGACCACGATATCGACCGGCTCCCCGACACGGTGGTTGAGCGGAATGACAGCGCCGCGGCCAAGCTTCAGCAGATTGGCGACCAGCATTGTGGCCGAGCCCAGCACGACCTGAATATTGACCGGAATGCCGAGGATCGTGTCGAGGTTGCGCTCGTCGCCCATCAGGTCGGAGCTGGTCAACTTTGCGCTCTTGGATCCGCCGGTTTCAACCTTGGCGAATTCAGCCGCACCTGCGGCCTTGGCGGAAGGGGTCTCGTTCATATCATTGCTGCTCATGTCAGATCATCCTTGCGGTGGATGGATACGGATCGGAACGGGCCGGTGGCCAGGTCATCCAGACGGTGAACCTTCATTTCCGTTGGCGCGGCGGGGCCGTGAGGTTCGCTCGCCGGCGATGCGGTGTTGCGCAGAACCGTCTCGACAACCGTGGATACCATGTCGCTGGCAGGAGGCTCCATATGGCCGGCCTTGGCGCGCATCGCGACTTCGGTCGACAGCTGCTTCAGCTCGGATTTGAGGACCGCCTGCTGGCGCTTGGCCTCCCGGGTGAGGGCGTCGATCTCGGCAATCAGCTCCCTCGCGTCATCCATCCTCGCGCCAAGTGCGTTGAGCACCTGCGCCCCGCGGACATTGAGCTCCTTCACCGACACCTCGATGCCATCAAGGGCAAGCGCCGTCTGGTCAAAGATCCGCTGGTAGTCTTCATGGTAGGATCCCAGCCGGCGCAGTTCCCGGTACATGGTGACCATCTTGAAGCTCGTGATCGCCAGAGCGATCAGCAGAACTGCATCAACGAGATAGGAGATCATCAACGATGTCCTTTTCCAGATGGATCAGGTCTTCGACCTGAAGTGTGTAGGAGCCATCCAGCTGGCCGAGACGGCAGTTGAAGATGGGCTGCTGGTTGCATTCCAGCTTCACCGGGCTGCGGGGGGTGGCCTGCAGCTCGATGATCTGGCCAATCTTGAGATTGGCGATTTCGCCCAGCGTCAGCTCACGCTCTTCCAGCACCGCCTGCAGCTTCACTTCCGTGCGCTGGATCTCGGCCTGGAAATGTTGGGTCCACTGCTTGTCGCGTCCCGCCATTTCGCCCGACAGCACCTGCGACAGGCGCTGGCGCAGCGGGTTGAGAGTGGAGTGCGGCATGACGACGAAGATCTCGCCGCCGCGGCCGATGGCCTGGAGCAACAGGCGTGCGACGACGGCCGGATTGTTGCGGCGGCCAATGATGGCAAAGTCCATGCGGCTTTCGACGCGCTCGATTTTCAGCGTCGTCTCGGCGATGGGGCTGAACGATTCCTGAAGCGCATTGGCCGCCACTTCAAAGACCGTGCGGGCGATACGCGTTTCGATGGAGGAGAAGGTACGCTCCTCATCGATCGGCGGCTCGGTGCCATCGGCGCCGAACAGCACGTCGATCATCGTGAAGATGAAGTCCCGGTCGAACCCGATCAGCAGGCGCGTGTCCCATTCCGGGGAATAGAGCACGGCGACCAGGGCGTTGGATTCATAAACATCCAGAACATCGCCGATACGCTCGTTGCCGATATCGGAAACGGAAATGTAGGACGGCGAGGCCGACTTCTGGCGCATCGCATCGGCAAAGACGCGGGCCATGCGGTCGAAGAGCACCGGCAGCATCGGCAGCCGGTCGACGGAGATGCCTGCGGCATCCAGCAGCCGGTCGGTGATCTGGGCGCGTTCCGAATGGAACGAGTTGGCAGCGTGATCAAGCATGACTTACGCCGCTCCCTTCATTTCCGCGGCGCTTTCGCCCACACCGCCAGAGTTCATGGTTTCGTTTTCGACTTCATCGATGGAGGGGCGGTCGGAGGCCGAGATGGTCTTGCGGCCATGCTCAAGCGCGATCTGCGGAGGCGCGCCATTCATGAAGGCCAGCAGAGACTGCTTGACGATCACATAAGGACGCAGCCGTGCCTCACGCACGCCCTTCACCTTGTGGGCGACAGGCGCCACCAGTGCATAGGAGAGGAAAATGCCGAGAAACGTGCCGACAAGTGCGGCACCGATCAGGGCGCCCAGGATCTGGGGTGACTGGTCGATCGCGCCCATGGCCTTGATCACGCCGAGCACCGCCGCGACGATACCGATTGCCGGAAAGGCTTCGGCTACGGCGGACAGGGCGTAATAGGGCTTCATCTGGTCGCGGTGAACCGTCTGCAGCTCTTCGTCCATCAGCGCCTCGATCTCATGGGCGCGGGCATTGCCGACAATGATCAGGCGGAAGTAGTCACACACGAAGGTGGTGAGGTTCCTGTTGCGGTAGACGGTCGGAAATGCGCGGAAAATCTCGGAATCCTGCGGGTTCTCGATATGCGGCTCAACCTCGTTGCGGCCCTTGGAGCGCAGCTCGCGCATCAGCGCATAGAGAAGAGCGAGAATGTCGAGGTAGTCGCGCTTCTTCGGCACCGAATTCAGTACCGCTTCCTGCACGGAGCGCATGGTGTCCTTGATGGTCTTCATCGGATTGGCGACGAAGAACGTGCCAATCGCCACCCCGACGATGATCAGCACCTCGAACGGTTGCCACAGAACCAGCACCTTTCCCCCCATGGCGTAGAACCCGCCAAGAAGAGATGCCATTGCGATGATGAGACCCAGCATGATTGTCACGAGCCAGCTCCTGCTTGGTGCGTGTGGGATGTCGATGCCCTCACGCTAGGAGACGAGGCTTGCCCGAGGCTGTTGAATTTTGCCGGGTTTTGGCGGGCCGGGATTAACCATGATGCCGCTGCAAGGCGAGGTTGCGGCGCGGTCAGTCAGCCCGGCGCAAGCCTTGAGGGCAAGACTGGCCGCAAGAGGTGCGCCCTGCGTGCCGATTCCTGTTGCCGAGCTGTCCGGGCGCATCTGAAGGATGCGAAAGGGCACAAGTTCTCCGGAGGGGCTGCGCCGATGATGACGACCCTGCTGCAATATCAGATGGTCACGCGTGACATCACCCGCACGATGGAAACCACTGCGAAGGATCCGCAGGTAAAGCGGGAAAGCGAGTATTATCTCAAGACCATTGAAGACATCAAATCCATCGATGAGTTTCTGGACAACACCCGGGTTTTCAAGTTCGCCATGAAAGCCTTCGGCCTTGAAGACATGGATTATGCCAAGGCCTTCATGCGGAAGGCTCTGGTAGAAGGGGTCGACAGCAATACGTCCTTTGCGAACAAGATGACCGATAAGCGGTATGCGGAGTTCGTCAAGACGTTCAACTTCGAGAGATATGGTGAGACGGCGACCAAGTTCGAGCGCGTCAAGCAGGCGGTCGTGGATGCCTATGTCCGGCAGACGCTTGAGGAGAGTTCCGGCAATCAGAACGAAGCCGTCCGGCTTGCGCTTTATTTTGAACGCAAGGCTGACAGCATCACTGGCCCTTATGACATTCTCGCAGACAGGGCTCTGGCCAAGGTGGTTTATACGTCGCTTGGCCTGTCTGATAGCTTCGCGATGGCTGACGTCGACAAACAGGCCGCCTATCTGAAGCAGCGTCTCAACATGGACGACTTTCAGGATCCGGCGAAGCTTGACGAGTTTCTCCGCCGCTTCACCATCATGTGGGACATCCAGAACGGGTCACCCGCGGTCAACTCGGTGCCGAACATCATCCTGTCCGGAACGAATGGAACCATTGGAATTGGCGAGGATCTGCTTGCACAGATCCAGGGCCTGAAGCTTGGGGGGATTTGATCCATGCAGTCCGCACTTTATGTCGCCCTGTCGGCTCAGGTCGCTCTTTCCAACCGGCTGGAGACGGTCGCCCGGAACCTTGCCAATATGAATACGGCCGGCTACCGGGCGGATGAGGTGAAGTTCGCCGAAGTCCTGTCCAAGGCAGGCGCTGATCCGGTGAGCTTTGCCACGGCTGGTGAAACCTATATCTCCCGGCAGGCGGGCGGGGTGAGCAAGACCGACAATCCGCTGGATCTGGCCGTTGATGGCGACGGCTGGTTTGCCATCCGCGCCGGAGACACGGTTGCCTACACCCGTGACGGGCGCATGAAGATCGATGTGGACGGCGTTCTGCGCACGCTGAATGGCCATGACCTGCTGGATGCCGGCGGTCTGCCGATCCAGCTCGATCTCAATCAGGGCATGCCGCGCATCGGGCCGGATGGAACAGTGACACAGGGCGAGGATATCGCCGGTGCTGTCGGCCTGTTCCGCATTCCCGAAGATGCAAAGCTCCGCCGCTTCGAAAACTCGGGCGTCATCCCGGATCAGCCCGCAGAGCCGGTGCAGGCCTTTGATACGGCAAGCATCGTGCAAGGCTACACGGAAAGCTCCAACATCAATCCGATCCGTGAAATGACCAAGCTGATCATGCTGACCCGCGCCTTCGACAGTGCGACGAAGATGATCGACACCAGCAATGACACCCAGTCGCAGGCCGTGCGCGATCTGGGAGCGACCTCGTGACGCCGCTGGGAGCTGTGCCGCCGGTCAAGCCGCAAGTGAGCGCCGGCAGCGTCAATTCACCCCGTCAGGCTGCGGATGTCTCAACCGGTGAAGACGGCAACGGCCTGGGGTTTCGCGATATCGTTGATATCATCAATCCTTTCCAGCATCTGCCGCTCATCGGTGAGATTTACCGGAATGTGACGGGGGACCAGATCTCCGACGGGGCCCGCCACGCGGGGCACGCGCTTTATGGGCTGGCGCTCGGCGGTCCGCTTGGCATGGCCGGCATGCTTGGTTACGCCATGGCTGGTTCTGCCGTGGAAGGCGCCCTGCAAACGCCGGGCACAACGGAGAACACGGAAGCGGCTGTTGCGCGGGCTCCGGATGAGCCGACCATTCCTTCAGCCAAACCTCATGTTCATGAGCTGGCTAACAACTCCATTCCTGCGTCTTCACAAGGCACCGGCACGGACGATCCGCTGGGCATGCGCGTGGCCCGCTCGCGCGACGAGGCTGCGGCAGCACCGGTGAACCTCACGCGCTGGCTCACGGATCCGGCAAGCGTTGCAGTGCCTCTGGCCAAACCGTCGTCCGGCTCCGGGACGCCGGAGGCGCAGCGTCCGGATCAACCGGCCGCGCTGGATGCGGTTATCCAGCACCCGGCGAACCGTTTGCCGCTCGATGTGCTGGAAACCTTGCGCAACCGCCATAAGGATCTGATCCGCGATGCCCGCGCTTGACCGGCTGGCGCTTGCCGTTTCTGCAGCTTCCAAGGAAGTTGATCCGGTCCGCATCGGCGGCCGGGTCATTCAGGTGACACCTGGCGTCATTCGCGTCACCGGGCTGTCGCGCTCCGTCTGCATCGGTGATCTTGTGTCACTCGAAGGCAAGGGCGGCGAGCGGCGCGGCGAGATCATCCGCCTCGATGAGGATGATGTCTATGTGAAGCCTTACGGCAATCTGGCTGATATCGGCATCGGCGCCCGCGCCTGGCGCAAGGGCGCATTGACGGTGCATCCGCATCAGGCCTGGAAGGGCCGTGTGGTCAATGCGCTGGGGCAGGCGGCCGATGGCAAGGGACCCTTGCGCACCAGCGCCGCAGCCATGTCCCTCGACAACGAGCCGCCGCAGATGCTGGAGCGCGCCCGCGCCCGCAAGCCGGTGCGCACGGGCGTCAAGGTCATTGACCTGTTTACACCGCTTTGCGTTGGCCAGCGTATTGGCGTCTTCGCCGGGTCCGGCGTCGGCAAGTCCACGTTGCTGGCCATGCTGGCGGGGTCGGGCGATTTCGACACCGTGGTCGTCGGCCTCGTGGGCGAGCGTGGACGCGAGGTGCGCGAGTTCGTCGAGGATGTGCTGGGCGATGCGCTGGAGCGGTCCGTCGTGGTCGTTGCAACCGGTGACGAGAGCGCCATGATGCGGCGCCTTGCCCCGCGCACGGCGATGAGTGTGGCCGAATATTTCCGGGGCCTCGGCCAGTCTGTGCTGCTGATCATCGATTCCGCGACGCGCTTTGCCCATGCGGCCCGCGATGTGGCGATGGCCGCCGGCGAACCGCCGGTCGCCCGCGGCTATACGCCAAGCGTTTTCTCCGACCTGACCCGCCTGCTGGAGCGCGCTGGCCCCGGGGCAGAAGGGGAGGGAGCGATTACCGGCGTCTTCTCGGTGCTGGTGGATGGCGACGATCACAATGATCCGGTGGCCGACACGATGCGCGGTGTGCTGGACGGGCATATCGTTCTCGACCGTGCCATCGCTGACGCCGGCCGCTATCCGGCGGTCAATATCCTGTCGTCCGTCTCCCGCCTGTCCCAGCATGCCTGGACACCGGAAGAGCGTGAGCTGATCATGCGGCTGAAAGCCATGATCTCGCGCTACGAAGACACCCGCGACCTGCGGTTGATGGGGGGATATCAGGCCGGCAGTGATCCCGCGCTCGACAAGGCCGTGCAACTGGTTCCGCGGATCTATGAGTTCCTGAGGCAGGACGCACGGGGCCTGCCATCGCCCGATCCATTCGGCGATCTGGCAAGAGCACTCTCTTCATAGCAGAAAATGACGCAACGGAAGAATAGGGTGAGCATGCCTCTTGCGTTGCTCAGGTTGTGTCATTATAATTTCACACACGTTCCCTGATGTGAGGGCACGTGAAGGTGCGAATCACAATATCTGTTTGATTTGAAGTTTATCGATTTTTCCGCTTTGGTGCCGCAAGTTGGCATTTATATAAAATATTCAACCGCGATGTTACGGATTATACGCCAAAGTCACAACCTTTTCCGGCTGTAACTGCACGATACATTTGACGTAGGCGCTTCTACCCACTACCAGTTGGTTGCAAGGCTGTGTTGGGGAAAACACTATGTTCGTGATTGTCGACTCGCGGGAGATCGTAACGGCAGGTTATGCCGCCGGTTTCGAGCGTGAAGGTTTCGCCTGTATGGCACTAACCCCGTCCGAGCTTCCGGAATGGGTGAAGACCGCTTCAGAAGATGACCTCGCCTCAATTGAGGCTTTTCTTTTGGGCGAATGTGAGGAACGGCCCGATTTTCCGCGGCTGATCCGGTCATACTGTGATCAGGCTCCGATCCTGGCACTGGATGAGCGGCCAAGCCTCGATCAGACGCTGGAGCTGTTTGCCTGCGGCGTTGATGATGTGCTGCGCAAGCCGATCCATGTGCGCGAGATCCTCGCCCGTGTCGGCGCCATCCGCCGCCGCACCATGACCGAGGCGGACAATCTCGAAGTCGGCCGCATCAAGGTCTTCTTCGATGGCCGGGACGCCCTCGTCGGGGGTGATGTGTTCGAACTGCCACGCCGTGAGCGCCGCATTCTGGAATATCTTGCGCGCAACCATGGCCGCCGCGTCACCAAAACCCAGATCTACAACGCCGTCTACGGCCTCATGAACGAGGAAGTCGATGAATGCGTTGTCGAAAGCCACGTCTCCAAGCTTCGCAAGAAGCTCAAGGCGCGCCTCGGGTATGATCCGGTCGAATCCAAGCGCTACATCGGCTACATGCTCAAGGCTCAGCCTCAGGAAGCTGCTGCCCGTCCTGCGCAGGATGCCCGCCGCAGCGCCACGGCTCCGATGGAACGCGTCTGAACTTTTCTTCTTTTCCCTTTCCTGGCTTGAGGGCTGCGGGTTGCTGACGGCAATCTGCAGCCCGCAGCTTGTGCGGGCCTGAACAGTTTTGTGCCTTCTGGCAAGTTGTCCCCAGCTGCTGGCGAACTCCGGAAAACCCCTTTGATTTCAGCTGCCACAACAGGGGGCGTTCCCGCATGTCTTCAATCCTGATCATTCAGACCGGCACTCCGCCCGCGGACCTGCGCACGCAATGGGGCGAGCAGGGCGACTGGTTCCGCTCTGCGCTGGAAGGGCTGGGGCTGGATGTGTCCGTGGTGCAGCCGCATCTGGGTGAAGCGCTGCCGGAGCCTGCAGACGTCCGGGGCGCCGCCATCACCGGCTCCTGGTCCATGGTGAGCGACCGCGAGGACTGGAGCGAGCGCACGGCGGACTGGATCCGCAGCGCCATGGCGCAAGACCTGCCGCTCTTCGGCGTCTGCTACGGACATCAGCTCATGGCCCATGCGCTGGGCGGCCGGGTGGATTATCATCCCGGCGGGCCGGAGGTGGGGCAACTGCCGGTGACGCTCTCGGCCGCAGGCCTTGCCGATACGGCCCTTGCCGGTGTGCCGCAGCAGTTCGATGTTTTCCTCACCCATGAGCAGAGCGTGCTGGAGCTGCCGGCCGGTGCAGAAGTGCTCGCACGTTCCGCCCATGATCCGCATCAGATCCTGCGCTATGGCCGCAATGCGCTGTCAGTGCAGTTCCATCCGGAGTTCTTTCCGGATCTCATGCGCAGCTGCATCGAGCGCCGCCGTTCGTCCTTCGAGGCGAAGGGAGCCGATGTCGAGGGACTGCTTGCGGCCGTGTCGGAGACGCCGGTGTCCCGGCAGATGCTGCGCCAGTTCTGCGCCGCCGCTGCCGGGAGAGTTTGACGGACTGGCGGACGCTTCAGGCGTGCACGTAATGCACGCCGGTGAACTGCCGCCGCAGGGCAGCGGTTTCCCTGGCCAGCGTTTCCGGTTTGCCGCCCATCAGCGCCGCTGCGATCAGTCTTGCGAGGTCCGGGGCGGTGGCAGGCGTCACGCCCCGGCGCACCAGTTCCGGCGTGCCGAAGCGCAGGCCGTTCATGTCCCCTTCGACCGGGGCAACCGGAAGCCCGATGCCGCTGGCAAGGAAGCCTGCCTTGCGCAGGGTTTTGGACGCCGCTTGTCCGCCGCCGAAGCTGGCTGCCTCCAGCGCGAACTGGTGGCTCTGCGTCATGCCGCGCGGGGTCTCGAACACCGGCAACCCTTCCGCCTTCAAGGCTGTGGCCAGCGCCAGTGACAGATCCGCCATGGCGCGGGTATAGGCGGGGCCGAAGTCGTGCCAGTCCAGCATGGTCAGCGCCAGCGCAGCGGATTTTCCGGCATCGAAATTGGCGGTCATGCCGGGGAAGGCGATGTGGTCCAGCCGCTCGGCAATCTGGGCATCGCGGGTGACGATCAGGCCGCCGGCCGGGCCGCCGAGGCTCTTGTAGGTGCTCATCGTCATCAGATGTGCGCCCTCGTCCAGCGGATTGGCCCAGACGCCGCCGGCAATCATGCCGCATTGATGTGCGGCATCGAATAGCACATGCGCCTCCACCTCATCGGCAATCGCGCGGATTTCCCTCACCGGATGGGGGAAAAGATTGAGGCTGCCGCCGATGGTGATCAGCTTCGGGCGCAGCTCCAGGGCGAGTTTGCGCAGGGCCTCCAGATCCACCGTGTAGCCATCAGCCAGCACGGGCGCGGCATGGGTCACAAGGCCATAAAGTCCGGCGCAGCCCGCCGCGTGGTGGGTGACATGGCCGCCGATGGAGCCGGGCGGGGCGATGATCACGTCGCCCGGCTTCGTCAGCGCCATGAAGCCATAGAGATTGGCCATGGCGCCGGAAGCGACGCGTATCTCCGCATGGGTGGCCTTGAAGATTTCGGCGGAGAGTTCGGCTGCAATAACCTCGATCTCCTCAATGGCCTCAAGCCCCATTTCATATTTGTCACCGGGGTACCCAAGGGAGGGCCGTCCGCCGAGGCCGCGGGCCTGGGCGGCTTCCGCGCGCGGGTTCATCACGTTGGTGGCCGGGTTGAGATTGAAGCATTCCTCGTCGTGGATGGCGAGGTTGCGGCGGATCAAAGCCTCGATCCGTTCTGCCGTTCCGGCGGAAGTTTCCCCGGCCGTGGCGGCTGCGATTTCCAGGACGCGGGTTTCGCAAGGCGCGGGAACCCAGGGGCGGCGGACAAGGCTGGTCATGCTGATATCCTGTGAAGGGACTTCGGTAACCCGAGGCTAGGGCGTCTTGCCGCTTGACGGCAACTCAGATCGAGGAAAATCTAGGCTTAGAAAAATTGAGGCTTAGCATGGCTGTCGCGCCGCCAAAACCACGGGATCTGCCGCTCAATGCCCTGCGTGCCTTCGAGGCGGCGGCGCGGCTTGGCTCCTTTGTGGCAGCCGCACAGGAGCTTGGTGTCACGCCGGGTGCGGTGACCGCCCATGTGAAGGCGCTGGAAAAGACGCTGGGAGCAGACCTGTTCGAGCGCTCGCCGCGCGGGGTGAAGCTCACGCGGCTGGGAGAGCGGGTCAGCCCGGCCTTCACGTCGGCCTTTGATGCGCTGGCGGATGCGTCCCGCGTTCTTCAGGCGGAAGCAGCGCCCCGGCAGGTGCATATTGCCACCTTGCCATCGCTGGCCCAGCTCTGGCTCTCCCCGCGCCTTCCGGCCTTGCGCGCGGCGGCGCCCGAAATCTCCATCTCCATCACTGCCATGGAGGAGCCGCCCAATCTCAAGCGCGCGCCCTATGATCTGTGCCTCTTCTACGGGGAGGAGGCTGGCGGCTGGCTCGCCCGGGACGTGATTTTCCCTGTCTGTGCGCCCGCTCTTGCCGCGAGATTGAAGGGGGTGGACAGCCTTGCCGATGTGCCCTGCCTGCAGGATGCCAGCTGGGCGGATGACTGGACCCTTTGGGCTTCCGCCCACGCGCCGCATGTGCCCTTGCGGGCTGGTCCGGTCTTTTCCCTTTATGCTCTGGCGCTGGAGGAAGCCATCAACGGCGCGGGGGTTCTGATCGGGCATGAGGCGCTGGTGGCGCGGCAACTGGCAGCAGGCACGCTGGTTGCGCCTTTTGCCGGACGCGTTACTCTCCGGCGTGGGCTGCGGCTGTGGTCCGCCCGCCGCCCGGCACCGCGCAGCCCCGCCGCCCGGGTGCGGGACTGGCTTCTTTCCAGCCTTTGAACCCGTCCGGCCATGCGCATTTACCCTTAAAAACCGCTATGAGAATAAACTGTTCACTGCTATAACAATCTCGATCCACATGGATCGGGAGGGAGGACCCGATGCGTGAAGCAGTGAATGGAACGGATGTCATGCGCGTTGAGGAGCGCGAGGGCATTGCTGTTCTGACATTCAACCGGCCCGAAAAGCGCAATGCCATGAGCGATGCTCTGGTGGATGCGCTGGACCGGTTCTTTTCAGCCCCGCCGGCCCATATCAGGGCTGTGGTGCTGACCGGCTCGGGCGGCCATTTCTGCTCCGGGCTTGATCTGGCCGAGCACAAGGCGCGTTCCGGCGAGGACACGGTCTATCATTCCCGCAACTGGCACCGGGTTTCCGATCTCATCGAATATGGCCGTCTGCCGGTCATCTCGGCGATGACCGGAGCTGTCATTGGCGGCGGACTGGAGATTGCCGCCTCGACCCATGTGCGCATCGCCGAGCCTTCGGTGCGGTTCCAGCTGCCGGAGGGCCGCCGCGGCATCTTCGTTGGCGGGGGCGCAACGGTGCGCATCGGCCGGCTGATCGGCGCCGACCGCATGCGGGAGATGATGCTCACCGGCCGCAGTTATGGTGCGGAAGAGGGGCTTTCCCTCGGCCTTGCCCATTATGTGGTGGGTGAGGGTGAGGCGCTGGACAAGGCGATGGAAATCGCCGCCCGCGTCGCCGCCAATGCGCCGTTCTCAAACTATCTGATGATTCAGGCTCTCGGCCGCATCGATGATATGTCGAGAAGCGACGGCCTGTTCGTGGAAAGCCTGGCGGCAGCCATGTCGGTCACGACGCCGGATGCGCAGGAAGGCCTGAAGGCCTTCCTTGAAAAGAGGGCCCCCAGCTTCCGCTGAGGGTTCTGGAGGAGGAATGCACCGCAGCCGGGGTCCGGCTGTGGTGAAACGGGAGGAAAGACATGAAGAAGCGTGGACTTGTTGCATTGATGGCCGCCGGGCTCATGGCCCTTTCGGCTCTGCCCTCTGCGGCGCAGGAAGTGACCCTGCGCCTGCACCAGTTTCTGCCGCCGGCCGCGCCGGTGCCTGCCAAGATCCTGAAGCCATGGAGCGAGGAACTGGCCAAGGCGTCCGGTGGGCGCATCAAGATCGAGCATTTCGATGCCATGTCTCTGGGCGGACGTCCGCCGGAGCTGATCGATCAGGCGCGCGATGGCGTCGTGGACATGATCATGACCGTCGTCGGCTACACGCCGGGCCGCTTCCCGCGGACCGAAGTGTTCGAACTGCCGTTCATGATGACCGATCCGGTCGCCACCTCTGTTGCCTTCTGGAACATGGTCGACAGCGATTTCCAGAACAACGAGTACAAGGATGTGAAGATCCTGGGTGCATGGGTGCATGGCCCGGGCGTCATTCACTCCATCGCGCCGGTGGCCAAGCTGGAGGACATGAAGGGCAAGACGATGCGCGGCCCGACCCGCGTCATCAACGACCTTCTGTCCGAGCTGGGCGCAACGCCGGTCGGCCTGCCGCTGCCGGGTATTCCGGAAGCGCTTTCCAAGGGTGTCATCAACGGCACGGTGATCCCGTGGGAAGTGACCGCGTCCATCCGCCTTGCCGAACTGGTCAAGAACCATACGGAGTTTGGCGGCAAGGAATCGCTCTACACCGCGACCATCGTTCTGGCTATGAACAAGGACAAATACGACGCGCTGCCGGATGACCTGAAGGCAATCGTGGATGCAGAGTCCGGCGCCAAGCTTTCGGCTTTCGCGGCCCAGGTCATGCATGAGTATGACGCCCCGGCGCGTGAGATTGCCGTCAAGGCCGGCAACAACATCATCACGCTTGATGAGACGGAAGTTGCCCGCTGGAAGGAAGCGTCCCAGCCGGTGATCGGCCGCTGGGTTGCCGACATGCAGACCAAGGGCATCGACGGTCAGGCCCTCATCGATCAGGCCAAGAAGCTGATCGAGGAAAATACAGCCAAGTGATCTGTTGGGCCGGACGGTTTCCGTCCGGCCCTTCCCCCGCCAGCAGGATGATGCACCGTGTATTCTCTCTACTTCAGAACCGCTGACTGGGTTGCGCGCGCGATGGCCTATCTGGGCGGTGGCGTGCTCATCGTCCTGACAGTGCTTGCCTGTGTCTCGATCATCGGCCGTATCCTGATCCCTTTCGGCCTGCAGCCGGTCAGGGGCGACTATGAGTGGATCGAGATGGGCGTCGGCTTTGCCATTTTCGCCTTTCTGCCCTGGTGCCACCTCATGAGGGGCCATGCCAGCGTCGATCTGCTGCAGCCCGTCTATCCGGCCGTCATGAACCGGGTGCTTGATGTGCTCATCGACCTGGCGATGCTTGGGGCAGCGCTCGTAATCACCTGGCGCCTCTGGCTCGGCATGCATGACAAGATGCGTTATGCCGAGACCACCTTCATTCTGCAGTTTCCTGTCTGGCAGGCCTATGCGGCCGGTGTCGCCGGATGTGCAGCCTTCATCTATGTCGCCGTGTTCTGTGTTCTGCGCTCTGTCCGGGCGCTGACGGGCAGGACAGGGGGAGAAGCGGCAAATGTCTAATGTTGAGCTGGGGCTCTGGTCCTTTCCGGTTTTGCTGGTCCTGATCTTTCTGCGCTTTCCCATCGCCCTTGCCATGCTGGCGGTCGGGCTGGGCGGCGCCTGGATGGTGACGGGCAGCAACATGATGATGCTGAACCAGCTGAAGAACCTGACGTTTGGCACCTTCTCGAACTATTCGCTGTCCATCGTGCCGCTGTTCCTGCTGATGGGCCAGTTCGCGACCCTGTCGGGCATGTCGTCATCGCTCTTCAGTGCCGCCGCCTCCTTCCTGGGGCACCGGCGCGGCGGCGTTGCCATGTCCGCAATCGGTGCGTCCGCCGGCTTCGGGTCCATCTGCGGATCTTCGCTGGCCACCGCCGCAACCATGGCTCAGGTCGCGCTGCCGGAGCTGCGCCGCTATGGCTATCCGGGCTCCCTGTCCACCGGTGCGCTGGCGGCCGGCGGCACCCTGGGCATCCTCATCCCGCCGTCGGTGATCCTCGTCATCTATGCCATCCTGACCGAGCAGAACATCGCCAAGCTGTTTGTCGCGGCGATGATCCCGGGCATTCTGGCCGCCGTCGGCTATATCATCGCCATTGCCATCTGGGTGCGTGTGTCGCCCAATTCCGCCGCCGTGCAGGACCGCGTGCCGTGGTCCGGACGCCTTGCGGCGCTGGTGAGCGTCTGGCCGGTGCTGACCATCTTCTTCGTGGTTGTCGGCGGCATCTATCTGGGCTTCTTCACCCCGACAGAAGCGGCCGCCGTTGGTGCGGCTGGCACCGGCATCGCGGCCGTCGCATCCGGCGGCATGAGCTGGCAAAAGCTGCGCAAGGCCATTCTGTCCACTGCGTCCTCCACGGCGATGATCTTCCTGATCGTTCTGGGGGCGGCGGTCTACAACGGCTTTCTGGCCCTGACCCAGCTGCCGCAGATTTCGGCGCAGTGGGTCGGCAGTCAGGGCTTCTCGCCCTGGTTCGTGCTCAGCATCGTTCTGCTGATGTATCTGGTCTTCGGCTGCATCATGGATTCTCTGTCCATGGTTCTGCTGACGGTCCCGATCATCTACCCGGTGATGGTTGGCCTTGATTTCGGCATGTCGCCCGATGATTTCGGCCTGTGGTTCGGCATTCTGGTGCTGATCGTCGTCGAGGTTGGCCTGATCACACCACCGGTGGGGATGAATCTCTTCATCATCAACGGGCTCGCCAAGGATATCCCGATTGGCGATACCTTCCGCGGTGCCATGCCCTTCGTGGTGACCGATCTCGTGCGCACCGTCATTCTCGTGCTGTTCCCGCCCATCACGCTGGCGCTGGTCTGGCTGATTTATTGACGGGCTGGCACCTGCCGGACTTGCAAAGACGAACGGCGCGGAGTTGATCCGCGCCGTTCGTCTTTATCTACCATGGAGCTGACAAGCAGCCGTCAGCCGCCCTCGACGGAGCGGCGCACGCGCATCAGCAGCTCCAGCAGCTTGGCCCGCTCTTCCGGGGAAAGGACGGAGAAAATCCGCTCCTCATGGCCGAAGACGGCGGTCAGCGCCCGCTCGTAGACCGCCCGGCCTTCTTCTGTCGGGTGGAGCGCCTGGGCGCGCCGGTCGCCCTCCACCGGCATCCGGTTCAAGAGGCCGCGCCTTTCCATGTCATCGATGATGGACACGAGGCCCGACCGCTCGATGCCCAGTTGCCGGGCGACTTCGCTCTGCGTGATGCCCGCGGATTCCACGCTCATGGACAACACTGAGAACATCCGCGGGGAAATGTCGTCATCCGTCAGCACCTGACGGAAGTCATTCTGAACGAGAATATAAACGCGCTTCAGATTGTAGCCGATCAGCTGGTCAAGCTTGTCCATCGGCTCGGCGGTGACGGCAGCTGTTTCTGCCCCGCCGTTGCTGTTCTCCCCGTCGCCTGCCATGGGGCGGGTTTCCTCCGGTTCCCGGGCTGCTGCATCCCTTGCGTCTTGCAAGAAAAAGCACCGCCTGCTTATGTTGTTTATGAGGTTAACAATATACACTTCACCGGAGGAAAGTCCATGCCCCAGCCCGCCAGCGCGCCCGTTGTCCTGCCGGTTCCGCAACTCGTTCATGTCTGCAATCTGGAGGTCGAACTTGCCCCCATCATGGAGATGGGCGCGGGGCGTGCGGGCAAGCGGCGGATCATACCCATCACCGGCGGAAAGGTGACAGGCCCGCGCCTCAACGGCCGTATCCTGAACCTGGGAGCCGACTGGCAGACGATCTTCGCCGATGGCCTTGCCGAACTGGACACGCGCTATGCGATGGAGACGGACGATGGCGCGGTGATCGAGATCATCAACTACGGCTTCCGCCATGGTCCGGCCGAAGTGCTGGCCGCCGTCGCGCGGGGAGAAAGCGTGCCGCCGGGGTCCTACTACATGCGCACGCAGGCAAGGCTGGAAACGGGGGACCCGCGCTATGGCTGGGTCAATCGCACATTGTTCGTGGGCACCGGCGCCCGTCATGCGCAGGCCGTCACCGTTTCTCTCTATGCCCTCGAATAGGCCGAAGTCCGGCCCCGCCGGACACTGGCGTCAGAAGCTACCAGCCTTGCGTTTGACGGTAGCCACCCTGTCAGCCTCGAAGGCAACCTGCCTGAACATCTTCAACAGGCTCTGGTCGATCTTTCGGCCCATGTCGACCAGAATGCCATAGGCCTGACGGGGGCTGAGGGCGGGCTTGTAGGCCCGCTTCTCGGTAAGCGCCGCATAGATGTCGCAGATGGTCAGCATTCGCACGCTGCGGCTGATCTCTTCGCCTTTGAGCCCGTCCGGATAGCCGCTGCCATCGAGATACTCATGATGGTGGGCGGCAATGTCGACCACTTCGTCAGAAATGCCCGGCTGACCGGTGAGCAGCTCGCGCGATTTGACCGGGTGCATCTTGATGGCGGCAAACTCCTCATCCGTCAGCTTGCCGGGCTTGTCGAGGATGGAAAGAGGGATGAAGACCTTGCCGACGTCATGCAGCAGCGCCGCGGTGCCGAGCCGCGCCCTTTCATCCACCGTCATGCCCATCACATCGGCAAAGGCCAGCGCATAGCCCGTCACCAGCATGGAGTGGCAATAGGTGTGGCTGTGGTGCATCTGCACGGCGGCCGTCCAGGCGTCCAGCCCCTCCACACGGAAGGACGACAGGGTCAGGTCGACGGCCCGGCCGATCTGTGCAACCGGAAAGGGTTCATCCGAAATGGCGGAGGTGATGCAATCACCGAGTGCCCGGCTCACGGCCTGCACAGACTTGCGCGTTGCCGGCGGCACATCTGCCGGAATGGCGGGCATGCTGTAGGAGCCGAGCAGGCGTTCCACCTCCTGCAGCACGGCCCTCACCGGGCGGATACGGGACCATATGAGCGTGGTGCCAAGCGCATTCGCCTGCACTTCATCCCGGCGGTTGTTGGGCCGCACCAGCGCGACGCTCGTGACATTGCGCGTCTCGGACAGCGCCTGGCGAACCGTCTCCATGTCGGCTTCGTCCGCTTCGGCGAGATCAATCAGGACCAGATCGGCAGCGAAAAGGCCGGCACGGTGTGCATCCCCGTGCTCAAACAGCTCAGCTGGATAAAACTGGCCGAGCTTGTGCATGATGAGGGGGCAATGATCGAGGTTTTTAACGAGCATGACTAGTTTGAACACAGCCCGTTTCTCCCAAAATTTAGCAATCTTGATGTATATGGTGACTTCTAAGTTTCAGTAAATTCACTTGAAGAATTCAAGGATTTCACAACGTTCCTGCCTCTCAGGGAGCTTGCATTTCTGTGCAGGGCGAGATGTTCCGGCACGGGCCTGCCTGTCCGCATGCCGGTGATGCTGGCGGCGGCGGCACGGTTCCGCATGACGCCAAGCTTCAACAGGTGTTGATGCAGGTGCGCAGGATTGGCCACTTTGCAGGGCTAAGGCTGCAAACGGCAGATTTCATGGAAAAAATGCGTTTGCCTCGGCCGGAAGCTTCATGCTGTATCGTCGGGGCCGCGCAGGGCGTCGCTCAACCGGGACCGGTTCTCCTCTGCGCGGCCCTGTCCTTGAGAAGCGTGCGGCGGCGGGAGTGTATTGCTCCGGAAGCGGCAGGACCCCGGCCTCACAGTTTTGCTGCATCGGTTTGCCATGACATTCAGCCAGTTTCAGCTCCAGTTCCTTTCCCGGTTCAGGACGGCCCTTTGCCTTGAAGGCGCGGCAGGCCGGAGCGGGCAGGCGTGGTCATGAAAGAGCATCTGCGGTCCATCACCGCCGGCCTTACGGCGGGTCTCGACAATCTGGGCACGGGCGTCGCCTTTGCGGCACTGCTGTTTGCCGGGCCGCTGGCCGCCGGGCTTGGCATGGGGGTGGCGGTGCTGCTGCTCAGCGGCGTCATCCTGTCGGTCTATATCGCGCTGCGCAGTCCCTATGTGGGCAATGTGGCCTTGGTGCAGGAAACCGGCATCGCCATTCTGGCCGCCTCCATGGCGGGCATCCTCGCTGGCATGGAAGGGCAGGAGACGGACCGGCAGATTGCGACCATCCTGGCCATTCTGGGTACCAGCACCCTGGTGACCGGGGTGATGTTCCTGCTGTTCGGCCGGCTGCGGCTCGGTACGCTGGTGCGGTTTCTGCCCTATCCGGTGATTGCCGGGTTTCTGTCGGGCACCGGCTGGCTGCTGATCGAGGGGGCGCTCGTCATGGTGACGGGGGAGCACAGCCTTGCCGCGATTGCGGCCGGTTTCGCCGGGGATCTCTCCGCCAGCCTGAAGGACCCCGTGTTCCTCGGCGCCCTGCTGCCTGCCGTGCTGATGGCACTGGTGCTTGCGGTCAGCCTTGTCCGCCTGCCGCATCCGCTGACCATGCCGCTGGCTCTGGCCGGCGCCATTGCCGCATTCTATGCGGTGCTGGCCGCAGCCGGCATCTCGGCGGATCAGGCGCGCGCCTGGACATGGCTGCCGGATATTCCGGCCGATGCCATGGTCAGCCTGCCCTCACCACTCTGGATCGTGGGGCAGGCGGATTGGGCGGCCGTCGTGCAGGCCATCCCGGTGATGATCGGCATCGCCATCCTCAACATCATTGGCCTGCTGCTCAACACCAGCGGGCTGGAGGTGGCTTTCGGCCGGGAGGTGGATGCCAATGCGGAGCTGCGCGAAAGCGGCGTTGCCAATCTTCTGGCCGGGTGTTTCGGCGGCGCGCCGGGCTATACCGGCCTCAGCCTCACCTTGCTCGCCGCCAAAATGCAGGCAGCAACCCGGCTGACGGGCATTGCTGCCGGGGTGATCCTGCTCATCAGCCTTGCCTTTGCCGGAACGCTCGCTGCCGCCATGCCCGGGTTCCTCGCCGCCGGGCTGATGATGTTTCTGGGCGCGGAACTGATTTACCACTGGGCCATCGCCGCCCGCCGCAAGCTGCCGCAGGGCGAATGGCTGATTGTTCTGGCCATTCTGGCTTCCATCGCCGTGCTGGGCTTCCTCTATGGCCTGATGCTGGGGCTGGCCTTCTCGGTGGTCATGTTCGTCTACAATTATGCCCGCCTGCCGGTGGTGCGCATGGCTGCCGATGGCCGCCAGCTGCGCAGCGGCGTGGACCGTTCGGCAGAAGCCGTGCGCGCGCTCGACCGGCAAGGGGAGCAGATCCATGTGCTGCGCCTGCAGGGCTATCTCTTCTTCGGTACGATGGAGCAGGTTGTCGCCCGCGTGCGCCAGCGGGCCGGTCAGGCCTCCGGCACACCGCTGCGGTTTCTCATCATCGATCTCAGCGGCATGAGCGGCATGGACTCCGCCGCGGCCGCCGGTTTTGCCAAGATCCACGGCATGACGGAGCGGGCAGGCGTACGCCTGATTTTCAGCGCCATGCCGCAGAGCGTTGCCGCAGCGCTGGCCCGTTCCGGTCTGAACACGGGAACCGGAGCGGGAGATAGCGCGCATTGCGTCACCTGTGCGGCCGATCTCGACCATGCGCTGGAACTGTGCGAGGACGCGCTGCTGGTGCAGGAAAAGCTGCTTCCGGCCGGGGCGGAGATATCCCATCACCTTGAATCGATCCTGGGACCGCATCCGCGCCTTGCCGATCTTGCAGGCGCCATGGAGCGGCTGGAGCTGGAGCCGGGCACGGCACTGATCCGGGCAGGCGACCCGGCCGATGACGTTTTCCTCGTCGGCGAAGGCCGCGTGCGTGTGGAAATGACGCTTCCCGATGGCCGCAGCCTGCGCCTGCGCACCATGACGGCCGGCGCGGTGGTGGGGGAGGTCGGCCACTGCCTCAACGGCAAGCGCACCGCCGATGTGGTGGTGGAAAGCCCCGCCACCGTTTACCGTCTTTGCCGCGCGGATCTTGAGAAGCTGGAGCGCACCGACAGCGAACTCGCCCTCCTCTTCCACCGCCTGCTTGCCGTCACCCTTGCCGAAAAGCTGGTGCTCGCCAACCGGCTGGTGCAACTCGCGCACGGATAACGCAAGAGGTGGCCCCCAAACGTGCGTTTTGAGGCCACCTCTGGAAATGCCCGTTCCTTCTCACTCTCCGCCGGCCGGGGCCGGTTTGGCAGCTTCCGCCACAAGGGCGGCGAGGCGGAAGAAGCCGTGCACCATCTTGGAGAAGGGCATCAGCAGGAACAGCACCATCACGCAGGCCAGATGAATGGCGAGCAGCGGTCCGGTCAGGTCCGTGCCGGTGGCGGCGTACAGCGCAAGCCCGGTGAGAGCCACGGCTCCCAGCAGCAGGATGAAGGCCATTTCACCGCCCCAGACCCGGACCGCACCAAGCGTGGCATCGGCCCGCAGCTTCAGCCAGGCCAGCCCGGCGGCGCCTGCCACCATCATCACACCGCCCGGTACACCCAGCAGCTTGGGCAGGGAGAACAGCGGGTAGGGGGCTTCCCAGCCGAAGGCATAGTGCATGACGGTTCCGCTGGCGGTTGCTGCAAAGCAGAGCAGGAAGCCATACATCATCAGTTGGTGGAACACCCGGCGCCGGTTGCTGAAGCGGTCGCCGTCCTCGAAGTTGCAGCCTTCGCCGTGGCCGCCTGAGAGGTTCTTCATCCGGGCGGCATTGTCAAAGGCCCGCAGCACATGGATCAGCCGGAAACGGCCGCCGCCGGTCTCGCGCCAGTAGTCACGCACCGACAGGGCAATGAGCCCGAGCGGGGCCAGAAACGCGGGCACGAAGATCGCCACCATCGTGTTATGCGCGAGATGAGCATAGAAACCCGCGCCATCCTGCGGCTTCCAGGCGGCAAGAGCCCAGAAGAAGAAGGCCAGCGCGGCCGCCAGAAGCCCGGCCATGGCGACGCCATGGGTCTGGAACAGCCGTGCGATGGCCTGCGGGCGGGCCAGCCGCTCCCAGCTTTCCACCCTGACTTCGGCCAGAGCCGCCGGGATGTTCAGGTCGAACTCATGCGGCGCGGTGTACTGGCAGGCATAATAGCAGCCCCGGCAGTTGTGGCAGAGATTGGCCAGCTGCGTCAGGTCGCCGTCAGCAAAGGCCTTCTGCCGGGTCATGGCCGGAAAAACCGAGCAGAACCCCTCACAGTAGCGGCAGGCGTTGCAAATTTCGATCTGACGGCGTGCCTCATCGAAGGAAGATGTGGTGTCAAGCGGCATGGGCGGCGGCCTCCTTGCCCGCAATACGTCCGAAAACAGTGCCAATTGTCATACCAAAACCGGCCAGATACCCCTGGCCCAGAATGGAGCCGGCCATGATCTCGCCGGCAGCCCAGAGATTGCTGATGGGGCCGGCTGCGCTGTGCACCTGGGCACGGCTGTCAACCTTCAGGCCGAGATAGGTGAAGGTCACGCCGGGGCGCAGCTCGTAGCCGTAGAAGGGGGCCGTATCCAGCGGCCGCGCCCAGTTGGTCTTGGGCACATTCAGCCCTTCCGTACGCAAACCGTCGAGTTCGGTCGGGTGGAAGGACCCGGGGCGGCACGCGGCGTTGAACGTGTCGACGGTGCGGCGCACGGCTTCCGGCTCCAGCCCCATTTTTGCGGCCAGTTCCTCGATCGTGTCCGCCTTCACGGGCGGGAAGACGGAGGGCATGAACAGGTCGATCGATTTCGCATCAATGAGCGCATAGCCGACCTGATCGGGCTGGGCGGCCACCAGACGGCCCCAGATGGCATAGCGTTTCGGCCAGACATCCTCGCCTTCATCGTAGAACCGCTCGCCATCCTTGTTGAGCACGATGGAGAAGGGCACACAGTCGAGGCGGGTGACGATGCCGCCGTCATATTTCGGGGCGCGGCCGTCAATGGCAACGGCATGGCACTGGGTCGGGTCGCCAACGGACTCCGCACCCTGATCCAGCATGTCCCGCAGCACGGTGCCGCGGTTATAGGGTGTGCCGCGGATCAGGAAGTTGCGGGCCGAAGGGCCCCAGGCGCGGGCCAGCCAGTCGATGTCGGCTTGAAAGCCGCCCGAGGCCAGAACGAAGGTGCGGGCCTGAACGGTGACCGGCTGTCCGGCGATCTCCACCTCCAGGTGGCTGACGCGGCTGCCGTCCAGATGCACGTGCTTGACCTGCGCCTCATAGGCGATCTTCACGCCCAGGTCGCTGGCGGTGTTGTAATAGGCGTTCACCAGTGCCTTGCCGCCGCCCAGGAAAAAGGCGTTGGTGCGCGACAGGGACAAGGTGCCGGAGAGCGAGGGCTGAAACCGCACGCCATGCTCCTGCATCCAGGGCAGGCATTCCTCCGAGGTGCGGATGGCAAGGCGCGCCAGGCCTTCATCCGTCTTCCCCTTGGTCACCAGCATGAGGTCGTGGAAATATTCCTCTTCCTCGTAGGTGCCGGTGAGGGGAAAGGCGGGTCCCTTGTGCATGCAGCGGAAATTGCGTGTGTGGCGCGAGTTGCCGCCCCGGTAAGGCTTTGGAGCCCCTTCCAGGATCAGGACGCTGCAGCCCGCTTCCGCAGCGGTGATGGCAGCGCAAAGCGCTGCGTTGCCGCCGCCGACGACAGCAACGTCAAATGTGCCGGGCCAGTCTTTCATACGTCATCCTCCAGCGGAATTTCGCGGCCGCGCATGCTGCGGATCCGGGCCGACAAGGCAGCTTCCACATGCGCACGCATTGCCGCTTCAGCACCCGCGCCATCGCGGGCCTCAAAGGCGGCCAGCACCGCCGCATGTTCGGCCACGGCCAGCGCAGCGCGCTCCGGGTCTGACAGGGTGCTGGGGCCGAGAATGAGCAGGGTCTTCTGCAGGGCACTGATCGACTTCAGCAGAAACCGGTTGCGTGCCGCATCGAACAGGGTGCGGTGAAACTGCCGGTTCAGCTCGCGGGCCTGCGGGCCAGCAGGCGCGGCCGCCAGCTCGTTGTTGAGGGCGGCGAGTTCCGCCAGTTCGATGCTGGAGGCCGCGCGTGCGGCCAGCCGTGCCGCCGTGCCTTCCAGCACCGCCCGCATTTCATAGAGCTCGACCACTTCCGCATGGTCCAGCGTGCGGATCGAGGCGCCCTGCCGGGGCAGGTGAACGACGAGGCCGTCGGCTTCCAGCTGCCGGATGGCCTCGCGGACGGGCGTGCGGCTGATGCCCAGCCGCTCGGCCAGCTCGGTCTCGCGAAGGCGCATGCCGGGGGCCAGGCCGCCATCGCGGATGTCTTCCAGCAAGCGGCGGTAGGCCGCCTGGCCCTGCGGGATTTCGCTGTCTTCAGCCATCGGGTGAACTCGCTTGTGTCTTTTGGTATCCGGCTGTATACATCTGGATACAAGAAAGCGCAAGGAGGCAGATGTGCCGGCGGACCTGACAAAAAGCATGACAAAAAGGATGATGACGCTCGCCATTGCGGGGCTGGGTGTGGCGGTGTTCTATGTGCTCGGTCTGCCGCTGCCTTTTCTGTTTGGCCCGATGGCCGCATGCCTGCTGGCGGCCCTGTCCGGTGCACCGCTGAAGGGCATGGGCACGGTTTCTGTTCTGGCACGGACGGTCCTAGGCGTTGCCGTGGGGGCCTCCATCACGCCGGAGGTGGTCGGGCGCATTCCCCAGATGGCCGGCAGCGTTGCCCTGGTTCCGGTATATGTGGCGGTGATCGGGGCCGTTGGCGTGCCCTTCTTCCGGCGCCTCGGCTATGACCCGGTGACGGCCTGGTACGCGGCGATGCCCGGCGGCCTGCAGGACATGGTGATTTTCGGTCAGGAGGCCGGGGCAAATGTCCGGGCCCTGGCCCTCATTCATGCCACCCGCGTTCTGGTCATTGTCACCCTGGCACCCATCATTCTGACCACCCTTTATGGGGCCAGTCTCTCGGGCGCCGTCGGCGCTCCGATGCGGGATCTGCCGGTGATCGAGCTTCTGCTGATGGCAGCGGCAGCTGTGATTGGGTGGAAAGGCGGGGAGCGGATCGGGCTATTCGGCGCGTCGATCCTGGGGCCGATGATCGTGACCGCAGTCCTGTCGTTGAGCGGTCTCATTCACAGCCGCCCGCCCGCTGAAGCGATCCTCGGCGCGCAGCTGTTCATCGGCATCGGGATCGGTGTTCAGTACATGGGGGTGACGTTACGCGAGCTGCGCAGCTTCATCCTCTCCGGCCTTGCCTTCGTCGTGCTGCTGGCCGGGCTTGCGGCCATCTTCACCGAAATTGTCACGCTCACAGGCCTGGCTCAGCCGGTGGAAGGCTTCCTCGCCTTTGCGCCGGGCGGACAGGCGGAGATGACGGTGCTGGCGATCGTGGCCGGTGCCGATCTTGGCTTCGTCATCCTGCACCATCTGACCCGCATCGTCATCGTGATCCTGGGCGCGCCGGTTGCGGCGCGCCTCTTTGGGGTCAAAGCACCTCCGGATTGACCAGGTGCACCGGCTTGCCGGCGGCAAAGGCATTGACCTGATCGAACACGTCGGCGAACTGCAGGTCGAACTCCTCCTCCGTGACAAAGCCGATGTGCGGCGTTGCGATCACGCGCGGATGTGACAGAACGGGGTCGCCGGCATCGGTCAGCGGCTCTTCGTCGAACACATCCAGCGCCGCAAGTCCGGGACGGCCCGCGTCCAGTGCTGCCCGCAGGGCACCGGGGGCAATCAGCCCGGCCCGCGCCGTGTTCACCAGAATGGAGCGGGGCTGCATCAGGGCAAGGTCTGCGGCCGTGACGATGCCCTTGGTGTCCGGCGTCAGGCGCAGATGCAGCGTCACGATGTCCGATCCGGCGAAAAAGGCCTCGCGGCAGGCCGCGATTTCACCGCCTTCGGCAGCCGCTCTCGCCCGCCCGGCCTCCGATCCCCACCAGATCACTCTGGCACCGAAAGCCGCGGCATAGCCGGCGATCAGCCGGCCTATCCGGCCATGGCCATAGATGCCGATGGTCTTGCCTTGCAGCGTGCGGCCGACCCCGGCCTGCCACTGGCCGGCCTTGGCACTTGCCATCTGCTCCGGCAGGCCGCGCAGCGCTGCCAGAATGAGGGCCCAGGTCAGCTCGGCCGCGGCATGGTTGGGAACCTCAGCCGGCTTCATGGAGGCAAAGGCGATGCCGCGGGCCGTGCAGGCGGCAACATCCACATGCGGCCAGGCGCCCCGGCCGGAAATCAGCTTCAGGCCCGGAAGGGCCTCAAGCAGATCAGCGGTCACACGGGTCCGCTCGCGGAAGAGGCAGACAGCCTCCGCCTCCTTGAGCCGCTCGGCCAGCGCAGGCCCTTCCACGTGATCTGTCCAGACCGTCACCTCATGCCCCTTGAGCCGGTCAAAGCAGGGCAGGTGGCGCAGGGTATCGGACCAGTCGTCCAGAATGTGGACCTTCATTTGCCGCCCCACACCTCTGCCGGAACCATCACCTCTCCCTTGGCGAGCAGGCGCGCCGTGCGCAGCAGTCCGGCTGACTTCAGCGCAAAGCCGCCGGGGCCGTTTTCATAATCGACGGTCACGTCGATCACGCCGCCGGGATGCTCGATGAGTACCAGCGCAGGCGTGCCCTGCGGAGCGGTGAACAACCCTTCGGCCACGGTGCCGGGGGTGAGCACGCAGGAGGCAAGGCACTGCGCGCCCGTGACGGCCATGGTGGGGTGGCAGTTCCAGGGCATGAAGTAGCGGGCTGTGATCGTGCCGCCGTTGCGCGGCGCAGACAGCAGGGCAAACTTCGGCGTCACGGACTTTTCCACATTGCCCATGCCCATCAGCTCGCCCGCCTTGCGGCGGATAGGCTCCATCCGGTCATAGAAGGCCCGGTTGGCGTCCAGTTCCTCGACCGTCTCCGCGCCGCTCAGGCCGAAATCGGAAGCGCGCGCGATGACGATCGGCATGGCCACGTCCATGCAGGTCACTTCGATGCCGTCAATCACGTCGCGCAGATTGCCGGTGGGCAGCAGCGCGCCGGTGGCGGAGCCCACCACATCCATGAAGTTGAGATAGATCGGCGCAGCCGTGCCCGGAACGCCGTCGATCGCGGCATCGCCCGCATATTCGACCTGCCCGCCGGGGGTGCGGACAACGGCCTCCACCTTCGCGCCGGTGTTGACCGAGAGGATGCGGATGCGGGTTTCATCACCCTGAGGGGCAATCAGGCCCATCTCGATGGCGGCTGGGCCGACGCCGGAAAGGATGTTGCCGCAGGTGGGCTTGAAATCAACCAGACCGTCCTCGACGCTGACCTGAGCGAAGAAGTAGTCGATATCGCAGCCGCTCGTTTCGGAGCGGGAAAGCATGGCGACCTTGGTCGTCACCGCGGCACCGCCGCCGATGCCGTCAATGTTCAGCTTGTGCCCGGAGCCGAGCGCCGCCACGAGAACCCGGGCCAGCGTCTCGCGGTCCTGCGGCAGGTCTTCCCGCCGGAAATAGGGGCCGCGCGAGGTGCCGCCACGGAAAAAATGGAAGGGAATGGCTGTCTGCGCCATCTTGATCTCCTGAAGCCGAAGACTGGTTAAGCCCGTGCGGCGTTTGAGCATTTCCAAGGTGTGATGCGTCAGCATCGAAAGCCTTGGTATGACCCGCCCGTTTGTTCCGGGCGGGTCAGGTTTTGCTTAGCGGAATGGCCAGGGCAGGTCTATTGCGTCCTGCAGCATGCCTGACGGGAAGTTGAGGGACAGGGCCCATGCGAGGGTGAGGATGACGCCGGCGGCCCCTGCGGTCATCAGGACGGTTGCGAGCAGTCCTGCCCTTGCCCTGACGATGAGGAAGACGGGGAAGAACAGCAGCAGCGCGCCATAGAAGCCGATGAGGGCGGTGAGGCCGACGAGGCCCGCGATCCAGGCAAGGCCGCCCCACAGGTTGCCGATGCCCGGCTGGCCGACGTAATCGCCCGTCAGTTCCGCATCGAAATGCGAGTGATGCCCGGTCTTGCCCCGCACCAGCTGCGGGATCAGGATGGCCAGCATCACCAGCCCGATGATGGAAACGGACAGGGGGAAGACCTGGGCGAGGAAGTCATGGCGGAGCGCGTCGTTGAGGGCGATCAGCAAGGCCCCTGCCATGGCCACGGCGAAGGTGATCTGGGGCAGATGCGCGCGCAGGGACGGCACGTCGGGCGCATCATCCACGTTGGGCACCACATGGCCGTGCTCGTCGATGCGGTTGCGCAGGCCGAACCAGATGGAGGCCAGCGTCATCAGGGCGATGGCGATGACGCCCGGGCGGAAGACGAAGTCC